>Ga0187781_10000004_pt1 | contig 210430 bp, 183 predicted proteins | sample 0715_SJ02_MP02_2_FD_132447 | JGI IMG/M metagenome (GOLD analysis project Ga0187781, IMG submission 132447) | Tropical peat soil microbial communities from peatlands in Department of Meta, Colombia - 0715_SJ02_MP02_20_MG | ecosystem: Environmental > Terrestrial > Soil > Wetlands > Peat...
CGATTTCGGACGGTCCTGGCGGAATAGTGGCACGTCCCCTCCGAGTCCTGCTGGTCAGCGCCCATCCTGTTCAATATGCATCGCCGATATTTCGTCTTCTGGCGCAGGATCCGAGAGTGGAAATTCAGGTGGCATATTGCAGCATGCAGGGAGCCGAGCCGGAAGTTGATCCCCACTTCGGAGTCGAAGTGAAGTGGGACATACCGCTCCTGGACGGCTACCCGTGGTGCTGCCTTGCGAATCGCTTCGGGAAGCCGAGGTTGGAGACCTTCTGGGGCCTCTGCAATACAGCTGTGTGGCGGTTGATCCGCCGCGGGAATTTCGACGCGGTGATCATATACACGGGATATGTTTACGCCACGTTCTGGATCGCGGTGGCCGCAGCGAAGGCAAGTGGAATTCCCGTGCTGTTTGGCACCGATGCGACTAGTCTCCAGCCACGCGATCGCAAAGCGTGGAAGATATCGGTCAAGAAGCTCTTGCTGCCTCTAATCTTTCGGCTGGCCGACGTCGCGATAATGCCTTCCGAGGCTGGTTGTCAATTCGTCATCGGCATGGGGATGCCGCAGTCTCGTGTTGTTCTGGCGCCGTTCGTTGTCGACAATCCCTGGTGGCGGCGACGTGCTGCTGAAGTGGACCGGCAAACCGTCCGGAGGAGCTGGCACATCCCGGAGGATGCAATTGTGGCAGTATTTTGTGCCAAACTTCAGCCCTGGAAGAGGCCGCACGATGCATTGCGCGCGTTTGCCGCCGCAAATGTGGAGAATGCGTATCTGGTTTTTGCAGGAGATGGCTCTTTGCGTGAGAGCCTGGAGGCAGAGGCCAACTCTCTTGGCGTCAGCGAGCGCGTCCGTTTCCTGGGATTCGTCAACCAGTCTGGATTGCCTGCTGTTTATCGGTCGTCTGATCTCCTCATTATGCCGTCCGAATACGATCCCTGCCCGGTTGTCGTGTGCGAAGCGATGCTCTGCGGATGCCCTGTGATTCTAAGCGACGAGATTCGAGGGAGGTTTGACCTTGTCGCGGAAGGCGTGACCGGCTACATATATCCGTGCGGCAACATAGAGACGCTGGCGAAGACCCTGTCGAACGTACTGAGGAACCCCGACCGGCTCAGGAAGATGAGCAGCGCCGCAATCGCGCGGATGGAAACGTGGTCGCCCCGCGATCATGTCGATGCAACGGTGCGCGCCGTGGAGCAAGCGTGCAATGTCTAAGTGGTGGCAGGCCAACCTGACGGGCCGCATGGCGTTTGCCTCGCGTCATCCCGCCTACGCGTTGAAATCAGTTTTCCGAGATGTGTTCGCTCTCGACGAGCATTTTCTAGCGCGCTTGACCGGCGCTTCAGTGAAAGAAGTGAGAGGCTTTCTCAGCGAACCCTTTCAGGATCACGGGTTCTATGAACATTTTCGTGATGCGGAGAAACAGCTCGGGTCCGCGGACTCAGTCGGCGCAAGCCTCTATGCGAAGCGCGTTCTATTGCAGTACGCCATCGTTCGTGCATTCAAGCCGGACACGATGCTCGAAACCGGAATCGCCAACGGAGTGTCGTCTGCGTATCTTCTGCTCGCGATGGAGCGCAATCGAAAGGGTTCGCTCCATTCCATCGATGTGAATGACGGATCTTTCCTTCCTCCCGGAAAGCAGGTGGGATGGATCGTGCCCGAATCGTTGCGACATCGCTGGACCGTGCACTTGGGTGACGCCCGTGAACTCCTCCCGCAAGTCTTAGGCAGCGTTGGGCGGCTGGACATCTTCATCCACGACAGCATGCACACGTATGAGCACATGAAATTTGAGTACGAGCAGGCGTACCCGCATATTCGTCCCGGTGGTATCTTGATATCGGATGACGTGCTCTGGAATTCGGCGTTTTCCGAATTTGGGCGGAACATCGGTGCGCGACTCTCTGGCATCCTTCGGGGTGTCGGCGTGCTACAGAGACCTTTCGAGTGAACATCCCGGATGAGATGCTTGGAGGCAACCCCCAAACGACTGACCGATCCTGAATGATCGGGACTTGAGGGAATCGCTGGGGTTCAAGATCTGGGCACCGGTGAGATTCGCCTTATCAGAGGAACATGGCTTCAGCTAAGACCGCAGTGCGGCTGGTGACAGGCTGGCCCATACGCGTCTCCTCGTATTTGGTTCCGAAATCCACGCTTCATGCTGCCGCACTTTCGTTACGGCGCTATCACACTAAACTCAGCGAACGAGGTGGTCCGCAAGTCGTTCTCAAGGCACTGGATCATTTCTTTTGCAGCCTGAGGCCAGCGATCTTGGAGGTGCCGTTCGAGCGGTTTCGGTTTTCCGTGCGTCTGAACGATCCGCTTCACTATTCGATTCTTCTGGGAATGCACGAGCGAGAAGTATCGGAATGTCTTCTCCAGCAACTCAGGCCTGGCATGACTATGTTCGATGTGGGCGCGAATGCGGGCTACTTTTCGCTGATCGCTGGCGAGATTGTGGGAAGGAGCGGTCGGGTAATATCCCTTGAACCCGACCCACGCGTTTTTGAAGTCCTGAGAAGAAACGTAGAAGCCAACGAATTCGGGAACGCCACCGTTGTGCAGGCTGCCGCTTACAATTCTTGCGGGCAGGTGTCGCTCGGATGTGCTCCTGCTAGTTCGTGGAGCGGCATCTACTACGAACGGCCTACGAAGAGAATTGCTGTCCGCGCCGTCACTCTGGATTCGCTCTGCGACGAACTCGGTCTTGACCGGGTGGATTTCGTAAAGATCGATGTCGAAGGGGCCGAGCAGGTCGTGCTCGAAGGAATGGTCAAAGTTCTTAGTCAGCACCGACCACAGATCCTGCTCGAGCTACATGGGGACTGCCCCATTGCTTTGGACCACCCTGCTGCACGCTTTCTCCGCAGATTTCAGTACACAGCCCGGGAGATTGCACATCGGCACGTGCTGGGGCTTCCGTCCAACTAGTACTCTGCCGAGTACTGGCCCAGGTGCGCTTCGCCCATCGATGTAGTAATGTTGCCGTAGTCTGTCGAAGTCTGGCGCAAGTTGCGGTTTCAGCAGAGGGGTAAGAGAGAGTTGTTGAATCCGCGCATTCCGGCAATGAGAAACCAGGCCCTGATAGGCGTCACTCTGTTTGCTGTCGGACTGTGGCTGGCTTGGGAAGTTGGTGGGAAGATCGTAGCGAACGACGTAGGAACCCTCACCTTCGTTGCGTTAGGATTTGCTGCGTTCGCTGTCGCGATCGCAATTCTACGAAACTGGAGGTCCGGGTTTTACCTGTTCCTGGTTTGGTTGATGTTTGAAGACCTCGCCAGGAAGTATACGGGAAACAACCTCGCGATGTTTTTTGGCAAGGACGTGCTGCTGGCGCTTGTCTACGTTGCACTTTTTAGAGAGATCCGGCGGGGTCGAGAAAAAACGTTCCGTCCGCCCTTCCTGCTCTTCTTTAGCATCTTCTTTTGGCTCGGGGTGCTCCAAATCTTTAACCAGAATTCTCCACATATCCTCTACGGGCTGCTCGGCTTTAAGCTCTATTTCTACTACGTTCCGCTCCTATTCGTAGGATACGCGCTGATTCGCTCTGACGAGGATCTTCGGCGATTCTTAGTCGCAAATGTCGGATTGGCAATCGTCATAGCGACATTGGGAATCATGCAGGCAATCCTCGGTAATGCGTTCCTAAACCCGACAAAACTCGCTCCGGAGTTGCAGGACTTGGGCGACCTGAGCAAGACGAGTCCGTTGACCGGCAAGGCCTTTTCCTTGCCCGATTCCGTTTTCGTAAGCTCGGGTCGTTTCGCGCTCTACCTGATTGCGGTCTTCATCCTGGCGATGGGCGCTGCGGCCTATCTGTTGTTTTACACGCGCCGCAATCGCGCGATAGTATTCGTCGGCGTAGGGTTGGTGGGAACCGCGACGCTCCTAAGCGGCTCGCGCACCGCCCTAATAGGAGTCGTGACCAGCGCCTTCATTCTTCCAGCGGCGTTCCTTTGGGGCGCTCCGTGGCGGCAGAGGCAGGCCCACAGAATGTTCAAAGCCATTCGCCGTAGTGCAATCGTGGCGGCGCTAGCGCTGGCTGCCTTGATCGCCCTGTATCCGGAAGAGGCGGGCTCCCGCCTCGCGTTCTACAAAGAGACCCTCAGTCCAAGAAGTTCTGCGTATCAGGGAGAGACGCGGGCGTGGGACTATCCAGTACAAAACCTGCTGGACGCCTTCACGCGACCCAACTGGGTGTTCGGAAATGGTATCGGTACGGCCTCCTTGGGGGGGCAGTATGTATCTAAGTTGCTTGGACAGCGGGCTTTTGGCATCGGCGTCGAAGAGGGCTATGGTCAACTGATCATCGAAATGGGAATTCTTGCGCCGTTCCTCTGGATTCTTTGGACCGGATCGCTCCTCTACTATTCATGGACGGTCGTTCGCCGCTTGCGCGGAACACGATACTTCCCGATTGCCGTAGCGATTCTCTGGTACGCGTTCTTCTTACTCTACCCTTTGACGTACCTCGTCTTGTCGGCTTACGAGAACTACACTAACAACGCATATTTGTGGCTCATGATAGGTGTCCTGTTTCGGTTGCCCAGCCTGCTGGTTCCGACAACAGTTCCGATGATTGATGTGGAGCGGGCTCCGGGCATGCAGGAGATCGCAACTGAGTTCAGCGGCTCATAAGCGTCCTGCAGATTGCTGTTGGTGTGCCGCGTGAGTGGGCCGCGTGGCTTGGCTACCCCGCTCGATCAGGCCCGTGAGATGAGGACAGTGAACAAATAATGAGCGCACCTAGGCGTTTTCCACGTCTCGCGGTGGTTTCGCCTTTCATAGACAAGAGCCATGGTACCGAACGCATTGTAGCGGAGTGGATCAGCCAACTGGCCGAAACTTTCGAGATCCACGTTTATAGTCAGAGCGTCGCGGACCTAGATTTGTCGAAGATTACTTGGCACCGAATCCCGAAGCTGCCCGGGCCGCACCTGGTAAACTTTCTCTGGTGGTTTGTTGCCAATCACCTGTCGCGAGCTTTGGACCGCTGGATTGGTAACCTCCGGTACGACATCGTCTTCAGCCCCGGACCGAATTGCCTGGACGCCGACGCGATCTCAGTCCACATTGTCTTTGCAGCATTCTTGAGTAAGGTCCGACCTGAACTGGCATTTTCCAAGAACCCCTTTCCCGCTTGGCCGCGGCTCCTACATCGCCGGCTGTATTATCGGCTCGCTGTTGCTTTGGAGCGGCGCGTGTACCCGAAAAGCCAAATCCAATTGATACTCACGTCACGCCGCAGTGCACCCGAGCTCGCGGAATTTTATGGTCGACACGAACCGTTTCCGCTCATTGAGACGGGTATAGACCGACAAGCATTCAATCCGACGCGGCGAGTGGCGCTTCGGCGCGAGGCACGCCGCACTCTCGGGCTCGGAGAAAACGATTTTGCGGTCTTGTTGATCGGCAATGATTGGCGTAAGAAGGGGTTGCTGACGCTCCTGGAGGCGGCCACAAGAATGCCGGAGCTTCCCATTCGACTGCTGGTCGTCAGTAGCGAGTCGCAGGATCTTCACCAGGCACTGCATCGCGGAATTTTCAGTGCGATCAGCGCACGCGTTTTGCCGCTCAGGCGAGATGTGGAATTCTACTACGCGGCGGCAGACGTCTACGCCGGGCCTTCCCTGGAAGACACTTTTGCTTTGCCCGTGGCGGAGGCGATGGCCTGCGGATTGCCAGTCATCGCTTCTGCGGCGGCCGGCGTTTCCGAGATTATTACCGACGGTGTCGACGGGCTGATTCTTTCTGACCCGCGAGACGCTGCCGCTCTCGAGGCGATGATTCGCCGTCTATACGAAAACAAAGATTTTCGAGACCGGCTGGGCGAACGAGCAGCGGAGACGACGCGAAAATACACCTGGGAAAATAACGGCCGCGAACTGGTTGCAATCTTTCAGGAAATCATGCGCAGGAAATCCACCGGGGCGACGCAAACGCTGACCCAGGAGTCATGAGCAACGGCAGCGGAAACTACCGCAAAGTACTCGTCCTTTCGCCTTCATTGAAATCGACGGGGGGCGTCCAGAACTACACGAAAACGCTGGTCTCCGCGCTCCGCGCCATCCTAGGAGACGATCGCGTTCGCCTGATCTCAATTGCAGCCGATCCAAAGTTGCATCCGGATGGAACCGTTTCTTTGCGGCCGTCCGTGAAACTTCGTTTTTTCCTCTCAGCACTCGCGGTGGCAATCACCTGGTCTCCCGACTTGATTATCTGCGCGCACGTCGGTTTGGCAACCACCGCCCGCGTCATCGAGCGGCTCACCGGTGCGCCCTACTGGTTGGTTCTTTACGGTATTGAAGTATGGGGAGACCTGACGCCGTCGAAGAAAAACGCGCTGCGCGCAGCCAAGCGCTACGTGACGATCACTCGCTTTACCCTGGAGGCCACTGTTGCGCGGCACGGTCTCCGGAAACCGGACGCTCTCGTTTTGCCCCCTTCGTTGCCGATGGCGTCGCCGTCTTCTATTGTAAGGAACGAACCTGCCTTGGAGCACCGCACGCAACCTGTAGTGCTTACGGTCGGCCGAATGTCCGCATCGGAACAATACAAGGGCCACGATGTGATGCTCGAGGCCTGGCCATTGGTGCTTCAACGTGTGCCGGACGCTATCTATTGGATCGTGGGCGGCGGCGACGACCGCCAACGCCTTGAAGCACGCGCTCACGAACTCGGAGTTGCGGCTTCCGTGCGCTTCGTGGGAAGCGTTTCACCTGAGGAGCTTGACGTCTGCTATGATCGCTGCTGCGTTTTCGCGATGCCTGCGCGAACGGAGTTGGACCCGCGCGCGCCCCGTGGCGAGGGCTTCGGCATTGTTTTTCTGGAAGCAATGGCGCGCGGCAAGCCGGTCGTGGGTCCGAGTGTGGGAGCGCCTGCCGAGTTCATCCGCTCGGGAGAGCACGGATTACTTGTGAATCCGGCAGATCCGGGCGAGGTTGCCCATGCTGTGGTGCAACTCCTGGAAGACAAAGAGGCCGCGTGCCGCATGGGCAAAGCAGGAAGAGAGTGGGTCAGGCGCGAATTCAGTTTCGACCGGTTCTGTGAGCGCCTGCGCGAGGCGCTGTAATAGTGTTTGCTTGAACTCGTTTAGCGACGGAGGAACGAATCGGAATGAGAATTCTCGTCACGGGTGCTACGGGCTTCATCGGCAGCCGTTTGCTCGAGCGTTTGGCGGAAGTGGGCGGGCATGATCTTTACTCGATGCAGCGATACGTGACGGGACGCTATGTGTTGGGCGCAGATCTCGGAATCAAGGTCGTCTTTTGCGATCTGCGCGACCACTTCGCCGTCAGATGTGCGGTGCGCGAGGTACAACCCGAAGTGGTGTTCCACCTCGCGTCGATCAGTCCGGTGTCATATAGCTATGATCATCCGAACGAAGTGCTCGACGCCAATCTGACCGGTACCGTAAATCTCGCCGAGGCGTGCTTGCGCGAGGTGCCGCACTTCAAGCACTTCCTGTTTGCGTCGACTTCTGAGACCTTTGGCAACGGTCCCTTACCCAAGCGCGAAGACACTCCGCAGGCGCCAAACAGCCCTTACTCAATCAGCAAGCATGCGGCGGAGAAGTACGTGCTTTACATGAAAGATGCCTACGGTTTTCCGATGACGGTGCTACGCCCATTCAACACCTACGGACGTCGCGACAACACGCACTTTCTCGTCGAACGCATGGTGGTGCAAATGCTGAAGGGCGACGTCGTCAAACTCGGCGATCCGACACCGGAACGGGACCTGCTTTACGTGGATGACCACGTGGATGCCTATTTGACCTGCCTTGCAAAGCCTCAAGAAAGCATCGGTGAAGTGTTCAATTTTTGTACGGGCCACAAGCTGACCGTGCGGGCCCTTGCCGACAAATTGCGCACGATTACCGGTTTCCGTGGCCAAGTTGTGTGGGACACCATTCCGCGAAGGCCGCTCGATATTCAGGTTCTCTATGGTGACTGCACCAAGGCAAAGTCGGTACTCGGCTGGGAGGCCAAGACCAGCTTGGACGAGGGCCTTCGGCGCACCGCGGATTTTTGGCGTAAGAAACTCTCGGGCTCCGGACACGCCATTCGGGCCGGCACGACCTAACTCTCGTCGGCGGAAGTCGCGGGGGTGTGCTCGAATGAAGGCGTTTTCCCACTTGCGTTTGGAGTCGCTTTCGCGGGTTAGTGACAAGTAAGAACAGGCCTTTGCGGCACCAATCACACATAGTATTCTGGCGCTGTTCGAAATCGTTGGGATTGACATCAGGCTGTCCAAGTCCGCTGCGGTTCGGTTTCGCAATTTGGGGGCGACACCGACGTGCGCATCCTAAAAGTCGTTCAGTCCTATTACCCATTCCAGGAGAGAGGTGGAACGGTCGTTAAGGTGCGGGCACTGGCGCGCGGCCTCGCCCGGCGCGGTCATCAGGTTACCGTACTAACTGCGGATCTGGGGCTGCGCGAGCGCAATGATTGTTGCGTCCCCATCGAACGCAGCGAGTGGGGCTGGCGTTGGTCAGAAGACGGCGTCGAAGCAGTCTACCTGCCGGTCCGCGGCCGCTATCGCGCTCTGACCTGGAATCCGCGTGTGATAGGATTCTGCCGGGCGTCGCTCAGGAGATTTGATCTGGTCCACTTTTACGGACTCTACGATCTGCTCGGCCCGTCAGTGAGCTACTTCTGCCGCCGCGAGAGTGTGCCTTACGTGATCGAGCCGATGGGGATGTATCGTCCAATCGATCGAAGCTTTCGGCTAAAGGCGCTCTGGCACCGAAGCCTCGGCCGGGCCTTCTGGCCCAATGCCGCGCAGATCATTGCTACCTCCGAGATGGAAGAACAAGAACTCTTGGAAGACGGCGTCCCTCGCGCCAAAATCACTGTCCGCTACAACGGAATCGATCCAGCGACATACGAAACCCTGCCGACCCGTGGAACTTTTCGCGCGAAATGGGGAATCCTCCCTGAGGAGACGCTCATCCTGTTCCTGAGCCGACTGATTCCCCGAAAGGGTGCAGACGTCCTAATCGAAGCTTTTGCGCAAGCCTGCCCGGAATCCGGTCGGCTCGTCATCGCGGGCCCGGAGGGAGAGCCTGGGTATCGCGCGTACCTCGAAAAGCGTGCTCGCGAATGCGGCGTGGCAACGCGCGTCATTTTCACGGGTCCGTTATATGACACGGAAAAGAACGCCTTGCTGTCCGAAGCAAGTTTGTTCGCCTTGCCTTCCCGGTACGAGAACTTCGCCAATGTCGCGGCTGAAGCCATGGCGTTTGGCGTTCCCGTCATTATCACGAGCTCCTGCGGAATCCGCTCGCTGGTGAGCGGTGAGGCGGGTCTCGTGATCGAGCCGGAGAAGGACGCACTGGCAGAAGGAATTCGCTGTCTAATCTACGACCGCGCGCTGTACACACGTTTGAAAGAGGGTTGCCGGCGAGTCGCCGAACAACTGAGCTGGAGCCGTCTGACCGAACAGATGGAAGGCCATTACGTCAACGCAATGGCGGCGAGCCATGGGGTCCACTGAGTCGGCTACATTTTACGACAAGCACCCGTTCGACTGGGTCGTGCCGGATGCGTCCGAGCCGATTCAGAAGGTCGTTTCTCGATCGCTTGTAGAAATGATCGAGGGCCTGCCACAGGGCTCGCTCGTCCTTGACGTCGGGTGCGGGCCGGGTCGCGTGCTCGTGGTTCTCGCGCGACGCGGACTCAAGTGCATCGGCCTCGATCGCAGCCGCGTTTCGATCGGCCTAGCGGTCAAGCGTTACGGCAAGCCCGGCGTCGTGGGAGACAACGTACGGCTCCCGTTTGCCGATGAGTGCGCGGACGTGGTGATCTCGGATGGAGTGATTCATCACACGGAGGACCCGCAGGCCGCTTTTAGGGAGAACTGTCGAGTTCTCAAGCCTTCGGGGCTGATGTACTTGGCCGTGTACAAGCCCGCTGGACGCTACCCCCTCCTCTACAAATTCCCCGGTTCGCTGATTCGGAGCGGACTCCGCCGCCGTTGGACGCAGCCTCTCGTTCGTGTGTTCGCGCAACTGCCGTATTTCCTCGTTCATTTCATTCGTTCAAAGGGGCGGAGGACCTGGGCGGGTGCCCGAAATCTTTTTTACGACTATTTCGTGACGCCGCGCGTCGCATTCTTGTCGCGGGCCGTCGTCGAGGAGTGGTGCGCCAAGCAGGGTCTCAGAGTCGTGCTCTATGACGATAACCGTGGAGGCAACGTCCACTCGTTCCGCTTGGCCAAAGACGGCGCAGCACGGCCGTCGGTGGAAACCATCTCAATGCCCGCTGCCGAACCCTTCATGACTGCACGAGGGAGCGCGAGATGAGCCAAGGCAGCGCCGCGAAGATGGCCCGGGCGGTTCCGGAAGTGGCCCCAGAATCGCTCGAATTGACTAAGGGTGTGGAGAATTCGGCGCCGGCCGCGGCGGTGAACAGCACCCACGCATTCTTTCGCGTCTGTTGGTACTGTGCCAACGGTCTGTTTGTCCTCTCTGTCTTGCTGGCACTCTATTCCGCCATCTGGGAATACTCGACCCGCCGCTATTTGAAGGGCTTCTCGGACGCGATCATTCCCGAGTCATCCTCGGCGCAGGAAAAGGTCGAGGCGATCATGAACTGGATCTCCCACGGTCCTGCCCGGCAGGAGACCGACCCTCCTCCGTCTGGCCCTGACCGCAATCCTACGGACACGCTCAACTACGCGTCGTTGTTGCGGGTATGTGGCACGGCCACAAACGCCTTCGTCAACCTTGCCGACAGCGCAGGAGTGCCGGCCCGGCGCCTGCTCCTTCTCGATTCTCGACGCATGACGAAGCACGTGGTCGCCGAAGTTCTGGTGGACGGGCGTTGGATCGTGGTCGATCCGGCGTTTCGAACGATCTTCACGGCTGCCGACGGTCGGCTGCTAACGCGCCAAGACTTGGCCGATCCGACGGTTTTCGCGGCGGCTACGCAGGGGATACGCAACTACGATCCGAGCTACACGTTCGACCAGACAGCACATGTTCGCATCTCCCGCTTGTGGCTTGTCGGTCGCCCATTGCGCCGCTTCTTGAATCGTTTGCTCCCGGGCTGGGACGATTCCGCTGCACTGAGCCTACTCCTGGAGCGGGAGTCCCTGGCAATCTTGTTGTTGTCGCTCCTGCTGTTACCGATCCTAGGTCTCACCCGGATGCTGCTACGGCGGCACAGCGAGAATTGTTTAGGTATGCAGCACGTACGCTTTCGCCAGCAAGTCAGACGAGCGCTCCGGGCGTTGGTCGACGTCTCAGGTTAGTGCCATTTAGCTTCGCCTCAAAGTCCCGAAAGCGAACCCCTCTGTTTGGACGCGGCGGGCAGATCGTGTCCTGGTGTCGATTTCGATATATTTCTTCGCCTAGTTGCTATCGCAATGAAGATGGATCTCTCGATGACAACTCGCACAAAGGGTAATCAGGTTTTCTTCAGCATCGTCGCCGAGCGAACTTCGAAAGTGAAGGTGGTGGACATGAAGATTATTCGGGGATCCACATTTCTGGCACCGCCAGCCGTCCCGCTTGAGCACTCGCTGGCGCAGTCTCTTATACGACGCCGGGTCCAGTCGAAGTCTCGGCTGTTTGGGCAATGCGGAATTCACCGTTTGCTCGCACGTGATTCTGAAACTCTTCCTTCTGTGTGGAGGGGAGCATCGTATAGAGCCGGTCCAAAGCCAGCAACATCAGGTTGGGGTCTCCCGCCTCCAGATTAGCTCCTGCCAGAAAGTCCGCACAGATCATCTCCAGGCAGTAGCTCCGTGACTTACCGCTTCCGAGCATGAGGGCAGCGGTTTCGAGTGCCCGCTCGATGACCGGCAGCTGGCTCTTGTAGACCTTGAAGTAGAGCAATTCCCACGGCTCGCTTTCCTTGCCAGTTAGGTGGCGGTCCACCTCCCGCTTGAACTCTTCTTTTGGCATCGTGCTGGCTTTGTGCACCCAGGGTGCACAATCGAACCTCTGACCCTCCGCGCGAGCTACGCGTGCCAATTCCTTGGCCTTCGTCCAACCCAGCTGCTTCAGGCCTTTGTGAATTTGTCTCGGTAGTTGCTCGTGGATGGCCATCAGGTAATAAGCCTTCCGGCGGGACTCCGGGAACTTCTTCTCTAGGAATTCATCGAAGGATTTGAGTCGGTCCACTCGCCAGTACTGCCCGGCCCGCACTTCACAGAGGTAGCGACCTAGCTCCACAAAGCGAGTATCTCTGTCTTGCTCGGTCGTCTGTTCCCAGGACAGGATCTCGTCGATTCGTCCCAGAACGAACAAGGCTCGGCGGTAGTTGAGCTTTGGGGCCACGATGGCCTGTCCGTTAGTCCGCAAGCTGGTCAAGCCAATCAAGGTCGCTGGCTCCTGGCCGACGGATGAGCTTTGAATCGACAAACTGCTGGTTTCCAAGGCACAGCCCCAGATGCGAGCAGCTCGTGCAGCCGTTCATCGGGAAACGGATGCCACTGCGGGGCGGAAACTGCCCGGTTTCAATCTGACCGATGGTGGATTCCAGGAGTTGGCTGAATTCTTGACATCGCTCGTCGGTGATGGAGGTCTTCAGGTATTGGATCTCGGGCAAATGCTTCCGCACGAACACGACCAAAGCTACGTCGCGAATCCCGCTGATCCAGGAATAGCAGATCAACTGAGGATCGAGTGCCAGTAGACCTTGGGGCTCTTCCTGATAACGGCTCGAAGTCGTCTTCCAGTCGATCAGGCACGGTTGGCCATCGATCTCTCCGATGGCGTCGATGAAGGCAATGAATTCGTTTCCATTTCCCAGTACGCGAATCGTCTTCAGCTGTAGATTCTGCTGCGGCCGCGCGATTCGAACCCGATCATCCTGGACGAACTGGTGGAGCAAGTGGATACCCTGGTGAAGGAGTTTGTCCCAGGACTCGCTCTTGCTGTATTCGAGCGGCACGTCGCGATAGGCTTCCCATTCCTTGGAGAGAATGATCGTTGGGTCTTGCTTGGAGAAGTAAGCAGCGACCGCAGTCTCAAAACAACGGCCGAAGACCATGGCGGCTCGGGTGTCTTTCTCCCGCCAGCCATCGAGATAGCGATACCGATAGCTCCGCGGGCAGCGCAGGTACTGACTAATCTGCGTGTAGCTGTAGGTCATCGGAGCCCTCCTTCGCGGACGTTCCCGCACCGGCGTCATTCGACAACTGTTCCCATTCGGTCTCTGGAGCGAATCCGTCCAGGTTCAGAAAGCTACGGCCCGCCAGAGTCCGTCGCGACGTCCGAATGATCCCTGTGAGCCCGAGCAGCGCTTTTTCATCCACCTCGTCGCGGCCGAGCAGATCAGGGTCACAGGCGAAATCGCGGAGGAACCAGTTGAGCCGCCACAGTGCTTTCGGTGTGCAGTAGATTCGACCGGAGATCGATCGAGAGGAAAGCTGCTTCGGTTCGAGAACGGCAAAGCGGATCGAGAAGAAGGGTTTCTGCGGATGCCAGCGGTAGTTGGCGTGATCGACCCGAACCAGGAATGTTCCTTCCAGAAAATCCTGCGCATTCCTACTTTCGCGATGCAGACCGGGAATTTGTCGTTTCATGAGTTCACCACCTCGGCGTGGCTGTAGCTGTTGAGTTTGCAGATCAGGCCCTCGCGGTCCTTGGAAGCTTGCTCAGCCAACGCAGTAATGAAGGATTCGACCAACTCGCGGCTGGCTTCGCGGAGTTCCTGCGTGCCACAAAAGTCCGCGGCGTAGCGCTTGACCAGAGTGGGATCGAGCTGATGCTGGCGGATCAGGAGGCACAGACGGTCGCGAAGGCGGGGCTGACCGTGGCCAGAGCCGTTGCCATTCGACGGAATCGGAGCGGTAGTTCTTCCGGATGACGGGCGGGGAGGTGAATACACATATCCGAGCTCCTCGACCGAGCAAAGCCCGATGCCGTAGGCTTTGCGCAGGGCCCGGTTGACGGCGCGGGTTTCCGCGACACGCATCTCTGCGCCTCGGACAAGTGGGGAGACATTGGAAGGGTCGGCGTCGCCGTAGCCGACAAAGCCCTTTGAACGAGACGTGTACACCATAGCCTTGAACACCCAGCGATTTGCAGCAGAGTCAGAGAATCGATCGACGGCGGTGGTTCTTATTCCAGCGCATCGACGGCGAACCGATAAGCGAAGCAGGCCGGAGTGAGTCACGTACCATCGACCTTCGAGCAATTGCAGATCTCCATTCGCCACCGATAGGGCGTACTTTCTCGTGAGTTCCTTTAGGCCTTGCGAAGCAATCCGTGGAATATCTCCCCAAAGTACCCTTGCGTGTCGTAAGTTAAGTTGAAAGGCTTTGGTTCTTTTTTGCATGTTCGCTCCTGTGTCATCCAGTGGATGACAAAGGATGACATAGACGTCGTAGGTCTGTCAAGGCCCGGCATACTAGGGAGCGGGTTAGCAAAGGGATGTTAGAATTCTGCGGGTATGCGGAAAGACGCTAGGCTTACATTTAGAGTCGGCTCGGAACTAAAAAAGACGATGGAAGCCATCGCCGACCAGGAGGGCCGCAGCATCGCCCAGATTTGCGAAGCATTCCTCAAGGCCGGGTCGGAAAGCTACAAGAAGGAAGGCTCGAAGTTTCTCCGTCGCTTTCTCGAACGACAGAAATCGCCCTCATAGATAATTGTTCGCAGTTCTTGCGATCGATTTCCAGTTCTTCGTGTTCGACTGGGCTGCTGTGGGCATGTCGAGTTTTGCGCTGAAACGATAGGAAAAAGCAAAACGATTCCTGGGGCCCGGTTTGGTTGCCCGCACGCGGGATAGAGTCGAATTCGATTTCCGCTTGAGATCGTAATGAGCTGAACGATCTCGTGTGCACACTCCGAACGTCGTGTTTGGTATTTTTCACCATGCCATTCTTAGGGCTGTGCGCAAATCTCCCTGCCTCGCCGAATTGTTTGAGCGCGGCAACAATTATTCGACAAAAGATGCTCTGCAAAGTTCAGGGCTCCCTTAATCAATACGAATCAGCCCTCTTCACAACAATTGCAGGTGAGGTTAGTGTCGAGCCCAGCGACCGATGGGGTCCGGAATCGACATGAATGCCCTTTGCGGGACGAAGCACATGCGACAGACAGCAAGCTACGTCTCATTGGCGCCTGGACCAGTAAAAGTCTAACGATCATCTTTCGCCAGGAGGAAGTTGCAGTGGCCTCTAAAGCAATACAAATCACCCAAAACTCGAAAGCAAGGTCAACGGAATCTATGGAAGACGGCGCTGTGATCGATGTGACGCCCGCCGATGGTTTGCGCGACGCGAGAAAAACCGATTCAAAAGGACTCGCGAAGCATCTTGAACACTCATCCTTGGCCCTCCGGCGAGCCACCGGCCCTCGCACGCTCCGAGGAAAAGAACGAAGCAAACACAATGCATTGAAGCACGGAATTTTTTCTCAGGCGCTTCTGCTAAAGAGTGAGTCGCGCTCTGAATTCGATTCTGTATTGAGCCGGTTATATGCCAATCTTGCACCCGTTGGAGCGCTTGAAGAGCTATTGGTCGAGAAGCTTGCCGCCTTGATTTGGCGATATCGTCGCCTCCTCGCCGCCGAGGCCGGAGGAATTCGCAAGAAAACGGAGCTCGTTGAATCGGACCAAGACAAAGGCGAAAAGAAGCGAGGCGATGTAACGGTACCAATACAAGTTAACAACCACACTTTCATCAAGTGGATCAAGCTAGGGCTAGTTCGCAGCGTCGATGGCACGACGATTCTACGAGCGACAATAGAATTGCTCACTGAATTGCGGAAGAGCGTCGAAACAAACGGATTACGTTCAGATAAGGACCAGGAACTTCTGAATAGCATTTACGCAATGGATGACCGTTTGCGGTACACCATCGGAAGCGAGTATGAGATGTGGTCGAAAACGAAGAAGAGCTCGGAAGAAGGACGCCAAGAAAATAAGTATCCTTCGCCCACCAAGTGCCTAACTAACCTACTCGATACGATTGCAAACGAGATTCGAAAGCTCGAGACTCTAGCACAGGAGCGAAAGCAAGCCGACATGGAAAAAGCTGAAATAGACCGGCTTTGCGGCTCTATCCCCGGACCGCTGGACATGGAGCGCCTTATCCGATACGAAACGACCCTTGAACGGGCACTCGATCGAACACTAAATCAGATCGAGAGATTGCAAAGGCTGCGCCTCGGCCAGCCCGTCCTCCCTGCGATTCAAGTGGACGTGTCTACCTCTTGAGGTTGAATGCCGGCTGCCCCCGGGCGGACCCGAGTCTCAATAAATCTTGCGACGCGCTGACGCATCGACGTTGCGTCCCACCGGCGGCTGTCTACCATGTCAGCCCAGAGCTCAAGCGTCGGAATGCCGGCATCTTCTAGCGCGTGTCTGATGAAGAACGAACCGGTCGCAGAAGGTCTACTGTTCTCGGGCACGAGAATCACCGCGCCGTCGATGCGATGGCGCTTAGCTTGATCGGCGATCCATTCGTTCGCCCAGGGCGGATTGTGCAGTTGCTCATTCATGCTGACGACCCGGCTGGCGAGAGCGCGCAAGGGGTCGTCGAGGCCATACCGAATGTAGCCGTCAGGCCCGAAGGCGAGATACATAGACCAAACGAAAACCGCGCCAAAGCTTTCTTCAAATGCCGTGTAGAAATCCGTATCGTGCCATAAGCCAGCGCCGACCCACATCAGGCGCAGCTTTTCTCCCGGATATGCGGCGATTCCCCGAGCCACTCGGTGGCGCACCTCGTCTCGAAATGCGCGCGCGTGGCTCACCGCCCATTCCGTGCCGCGATGCCATTGAGCATTCATGACATTAATGACCTGCTCGTTCATGCGGACGGGCGTCTGCGGGGCAGAGCAGATCAAATCGCGGACTTCATCAAAGTATTCTTCTTGGCGATTCACGCACTCCATCAAGGGCAGCAGACGGGCCTGACTGAATTTGCGGCGGCTAATCCTTTCGAGCGCACGGATCAGAACGCGGATTTGCGCGACCATCAGATCCAGACGATGGGGCTCGTAGAGCTCGCGCCAGCGATGACGACTCAATTCCCACCAGCGTGGAGGAAGGTGCGTGGCCCCGGGGCTATCGAGAGCGATGAATTCAGCTCCAAACGAGCCTGCCCACGTTTCAAAGACGCGTTGTATACAGTCGCATGTGAGACGAGCTGCCAGCAGGGCTGGTTTGGGCAGTCCGCCCCAGGGTGCTTTCGCGGGATCGCCCGAAATCGAGGAGGCCAGCGAAAGGCTGCAATATCGGCAAAGGCCCTCGTGATAACCAATGGCGTTAAGTGAGTCGAAATAGTACCCCGACAATTGCTTCGCCGAGACGATAGCCGCCCACCATTGATTGCTAACGACGGGCACGCCGAGAAACTGAAAGAGTTCCAGTGGCATGTCAGCCTGGGCGATCGCGTAAGGTTTCTTTTCGTCGAACACATTGCGACGAAGGTCGGCGAACCAAGCTTTCTGATGCTCGGAAGACGCGCGCGTCGATTCGAGTTGTTTGTCAGACGCGCGAGGCACGGCGACTCCTGCGGATCATTTCGACAAATTCCTGGACTCGGGCGCTCGCGTCGACAGAAAGCCCGCGGCTGGCGTCCTCGCGAAGCAGCAGCGACGGAATGCCGCGCTCGTGTAGGAACTCGCGCTGGCGAGGGTAGTCCCAACCGTAGACGTCGTCATCCGGAGGAAGATAGAAAACGACGCCGTCTATGCCTCGTCGTACGGCGTTCCGGAACCAACGATCAGCCGCGGCGGCCGGTGAAACTCGCGGGCTCGGAGCGTGTAGATAGTAGTTTTCGAAAATTGCCGTAACGAGAGCGCTAGCTCCGCGGCCCGATGCAATGGTGGAATCGAGTGCACGCGAACCCCACCAATCGTCTTCCGCAACGACAACAGCATCATGCGCCTCCAGCGCTTGATGGAGCCGTGGATGGTGCAAGGGCGTTCCCTTGATCAGCAGTCGCGGCCCGCGCAGCGGTTTCGCTGACTTGAATTCGAGGCAAGCCTCGTCGACCAACTTTGCAAACTCGACGCGATTCATGAAGTACAAAGACCCACTGATCGCGTGAGCATCGGTTCCGCTGACGCGCGGCGCGTCGCTTGTCCGCAGATTTTGCAGACGGCGCAGGGCTGCTCGCGCGCGGTTCGACTGCTTGATCGTATTCGACAGCGATTTCGCGCCAATGGGCCCGATCTCTCCGAGATACTGCATCAATTTCTTGGTTCTCTCGCTTCCGTACTCCCGACTGATCGGCGAGCGCGTGTGGAGAAGATCATAGAGATACACAGGTGGTTGCTTGTCACCCAAGTTCTGCCGAGCAACTTCGCGGAGGTAAAGATACAGCTTGTATTCGGGCTCCGATGTACGCGGGATGATGAGCAATCGCAGAAACGACCAAGCACCGGAAAGAATGTCGTGGAAGATGGCTCGAATTCGAGAATCGAACACTGGCTCCATCAGCGAATCAGCAAATGGAGCCGGTTTTTCGAACACGTCGAGATCCGGTCCAATGAGGACCGGAAAGCATCCGGCCGCGCGGATCAATTCCCAAGGGACAGTATTGGAAGTGAATCCGACGACCGGCACACCAGCCTTGTGTTGCTCTCGTGCTTCGGCAGAACGGTGCTGATAGTGCCAGAGGAGTTTCTCAAGGGCGCCGGACATGAATGGTCAGATGACGCCGTCTCGCCGAAGTTCGGCGATGCGCTCCGAAGAGTAGCCCAAGAGTCGGCCATAAATTACTTCGTTGTGCTCCCCAACTGCCGGCGGCAGCTGATCGAAGCCGACCCGGGCGCCGGAAAACTTGAGCGGCATTCCCATGCCGTATACATCGTCCACTTCGCCGTACTTGGGGTGCGATAGCTTCACCGTGTCGCCGCGAGCGACGACGCGTGGATCACGGACGGCCTGGTCCGTGTTTCGCACCTGAGCGGCGGGAACGCCCGCGGCCTCGAGAGTCGCGATAACTTCAGATGCTGTGAGCCCTTGCGTGTAGTCCTCGATGATGCGATCGAGCTCGCGGACGTTGACCACACGCTCATCGCGGGTCGAGAAACGAGGATCCGAACTCAGTTCGGGTTTGCCGATCGCTTGAAACAGTGCTTTGGCAAAAACCTCCATAGGAGCACAAATGGAAACGAATCCGTCGCGCGTGCGATATATGCCAAAGGGCGCCAGGCGCGGCACCGTAAGGCCCGTGCGTTGCGGGACTCCAAGGCGCTCCAAAACATCGAAGGGCTCGCCGGAAACCATCATCGACATCACACCCAGCATCGAGACATCCACATGTTGGCCGACTCCGGTGCGCCGGGCCTGCATCAAGGCAGCCAGCACGCCGATCACGCCGAACAGCGGAGCGCACATATCTGCCATGGGAACGCCGACACGAATCGGAGGATCGCCTTGCGCACCCGAGGTCATCATGAATCCGCTGAGCGCCTGAATGATTGCGTCCATCGCTTTGCCTGAGCCGCCTTCCCCTTCGCTGCCGAATCCGGTTAGCGAACAGTACACGATGCGGGGATTGATCTCGCGCGCCTGCGCATATCCGGCACCGAGGCGATTCATTGCGCCACGGCTGAAGTTTTCGAAGATCACGTCGGCTCGCTTTACAAGGTCGGCAAATACCTCGCGTGCTTTGGGACTCTTTAGATTGAGTGTGATCGCTTGTTTGTTCCGCAGGCGGTTGATCGCCGAAACAGAGATATCATCGGGGTTACGCCGCACGAGTGTGGCGCCGTTTTTCCCGAGATAAGGGGGATTCTCGCGACACGAGTCGACTGCGAGCGGGTTCTCGATCTTGATCACGCGGGCGCCAAGGCCAGCCAAGATCAGAGTTCCAAAGGGTCCGGCAAGTGCCGTCGTGAGGTCGAGTACGGTGACGTCTTCAAGGGGACGGACGCGCGTTTGCTTCGCAGATGGGTTTGGCATCTAAACTCCACTTAGAATCTGCATCCGCGAAAACTGCGCCTTGCCGGCGGCACGTTTCAAAATCAGGATGACCAGGAGAGCAATCAAGGCGCCGATGGCAACGAAATACCAGCCCGCGGTGAAGCTGCCGGTGCGGTCCCGCAGAACGCCTAACATTTGCGGGCCGACGTATCCGAAGATGCCTCCGCCCAGGCTCACAATCCCCATGACTGGCCCGATCTCACGCCCTGGCATCACTTCGCTTGCGATGGCAAAGATCTGATTTGTCGCGCACAGGCCCAGCGAGATCACGAGCGCCGTCGCGATGCGGAATGCGGTGAAATTGGGCGCCATCATGGCAAAGGAAGCCGGTATGAGGAGCATCATGAGTCCAATCATGACGCCCCAACGGTTCAGCCGATCGGCCAAGTAACCGCAAAGCAGGTTGGCAAAAATCGCGGTGACATAGGAGGCGCTGATAACGTAAGCCGCCACCGTTGGTCCGAGATGAAATGTAGTCTTCACGGCCGAAGGAACGAAGAAGGTGGCGCTAAATCCGCCCATGTTGGTAAGCCCCAGCAAGACCATGGACCAAACCAACGGGTTGCTAAATGCACTGGCGTCTATAGACTGCGCAAATCCGTGCTCGAGGTTGGAGTGCTGCACCGCCGCTTCTGGTGTGCGGTAAAAGATCCAGAACACGATCGATCCCAGCAGGGCCATGCCGGCAAACGCCAGGATGCCTTTGCGCCAGCCAAATGCAACACCGATTGACGTGCCGAACGGCGCACCGATCACAGAAGCAAGGGACGACATGGCGCCCAGAATGCCCATCGCGGTGCTGCGGCGATAAGACGGCACAACCCGAGCAATCGCCGTCATCACACAGACGAAAGCCACGCGATAACCAATGATCCAGATCGTACGAGCGGACAGCCCTACGGTGAAGTTCGGAGATTGGCTCAGCAACACAAGCCCAGCCGTCACGACAAGCAATCCGAGCCACAGGATGATCTTTTCGCCGAAGCGCTTTGCGAGCACTCCGCCGGGAATGCTGAATATGATGGCGACCAGTCCATAAACGCCGCTGAAAAGCCCTACCTGAGAGTAGTTGATCCCGAAATCTCGCTGGATGTCCGGCAAAAGAGGAGAAAAACCGAGGCTGGACATCTGCAGAGTCATCATTGCGAAGATCGTCGCCGCAAAGGGCACGATCCAGTGTCTAGCCGAAGTTTGATCGAGATTCGGTTTAGACATGGGGCCTACGACCCAGTTGGGCCAAGCGAATTCCGGAGAGTATACCATCGTTGCGATGCAGCCTGCCTCTCGCCAAAATGTTGGCCATCCGTACCAAACTAGAAACTCAATGCGCCGTTAGGTCGGAAGGAAACTGCTTCGCGAGTCTCAGGTCTCACTGGGTTCGTCCTGTCGCCTACTCCGCCACTTCAGTCTGTCCCGCACTGGTTCGTAATATCAGACCTCTGACTTTCGTTCCCAATGCGCGGTTAGGTATCAGCAGAAATGAAATTGCAAAACGAACCTACCTAAGTCCTTGTGATGCTCGTACTTGGGCAGAAAGACTTCGGTGAAATACGCCATTCGAGGCGCCAATGCAATGCATCTTCTGGGCTTGACCGCAACGGGCATTGATTTGCCCTTCTGGCCAACTAATGCATTGAGCACAGCTGGTGCACTGACCCGCCTCGGCCCTGCCGCCCCTTGCTACCCTTTTAGAGAAATAGGCGAAGCTCAAATCAAAGAACTATTCTTGGAAGTAAGGGGAGAAACCCATGCGCACATGGAATCGATTCTGCGTCGCCCTGACCCTGGTCGGGGTCGCGGCCGGCGCGGGAGTGGCACAAACCCAGACGGCGGATCAAACCCAACCCCAGGCCAGCGCGTCGACGGGCACACCGGTTACCACCGTGAGCCAGGCCATCGACCGCATCGTCGCGCGGGAGCATGACCAAGACGCCGTCATACGGCGCTACAACCCGATTGTCGAGACCTACGTTCAGGACATGAAGGCGGATACCGAGATGGGCATAGTCCCCTTCAAGGACCATTACTATCTCGGCCAGGCGAGCCTCGCAAACGGGGTTGCCGACGAGTCGATGTTGAACAAGAAGAAGAAAAGCAAAGTCGAGGAAATCAATCCGCTCTCACACCGCGGCGGCTCCCCTGACTCGTCTTACGTTCCCGAAGGCTTCGTGCAGATGATCTATGTGGACCCAAATGGGTTCGATCGCCAGCACTACGTGTTCGACTACGTGGGCAGGGAATTTCTCGGCGAGGTGCGCTGCCTCGTTTTTGACGTTACACCTTTACCCAAATCCGGCAAGGGGCGTTTTATCGGCCGCGTCTGGGCTGAGGATCAGGGTTTCACGATCGTTCGATTCAATGGCATGTACACGTCCGGTGGAGAGATGAACGGCTATAACGTCCACTTTGATAGCTGGCGGTTGAACCTCCAGCCGGATCTGTGGCTGCCGGCGTTTGTCTTCAGTCAGGAGTCGGACCTGACGAATTCCTCAGGCAATGGCGTGCGCTTCAAGGCGCAAACCCGTTTTTGGGGCTACAACCTCGAAGTGTTGAACCGAGAAATCGAGCAGAGTCACCAGACGCTCGACGCTCCAGTAGCCGCCGAGGACAACAGCTCCGCCCAGCAGGATCGCTCGCCGATCGAAGCGGAACGCCAGTGGCAACAGCAGGCAGAGGTGAACGTAATCAACCGGCTGGAGCGCATCGGACTGCTTGCTCCTCGAGGGGAAGTGGACAAGGTTCTCGAGACGGTCGTCAACAATCTCGAAGTGACGAATAACTTGGATATCGAACCTGACATTCAGTGCCGCATCATGCTGACCGGAACGCTGGAATCTTTCTCGATCGGCCACACGATCGTCTTGAGCCGCGGCTTGATCGACGTGCTTCCAGACGAAGCCAGTCTTGCCACCATGCTGGCGCAAGAGCTGGCGGCGATCATCGTGACGAAGCCATCGACCGACCAGTGGGGATTCAACGACACGACGAACGTCACCACCGCTGAAGCGCTCTCGCGCTTCTCGTTCAAAGCTACCCCCGCGGACGTAGAGATGTCCGATAAGAAAGCGGTCGAATTGTTGAAGCATTCCCCCTATCAGGACAAGCTCGGAAATTCAGCGCTCTTCTTGAAGCAGCTCTCGGCGGACTCGCAGGCCCTCCCTGCGCTGATCAGCGCGCGCCTCGGAAACGGGGTCGGTCTCAGCTCGGCGCTCCTGAGTCTCGGACCGGCGCTTCAGACCGACAAACTCGATCAGATCGCAGCATTGCCGATTGGAGGCCGCGTCAAGGTCGATCCGTGGAGCGACCGCGTCGAACTGCTCAGGACCAAGCCTGTTGCTCTGCATTCGGCTCGCGAAAAAATGCCCTTTGAGGTGACGCCGTTCTTGCCGTTCCTCACTCGCTATCACGAGCCGGCGAAAACTGGCAAACAGCAGAGTTCAGCTCTTGCGAGCAAGGATCCTGCGCACCGGTAACTAGATGGTTTGAGGCCATCGAAGCGATGGGCGGTCTGAAGCAGCCGCCTGTCGCTTCAGCCTCGGCTCCGTTGGATTTCCGCAATCTCCCGCATCGCCGCCCGATCCTTTTCGATATACTGTCGTTCCCATCCCGCCTTGCGTAATCCGGGGTAACGCGCGAGTGCGGCACCTAGCTCTTTCGTTGTTATGTGAGGGGAGGCGGGCGATTGTCGCAGCGCGCCCCGCACGAAGCCAATAGCGCATGCGAAGACGGCTGATTCAGGGCGCAACGGTGATCACGATGGACCCCCGTCTGGGGGACCTGCGCCCCGGCAGCGTCCTGCTCGAAGGCGACCGAATCACTGCAGTCGGTGCCGAGATTCCTGCGCGCGACGCCGAGATCATCGACGGCAGCTCGTTTATTGTCATTCCCGGTCTTGTGAACGCGCACATGCACACGTGGCAGACCGGGCTGCGCGCAGTTTCGGCCAATTGGACGCTCCTGGAATACTTCCGGTGGATGCACGCCGGTTTGGCCACGCGATTTCGCCCGGAAGACATCCGGATCGCGAATCTTGCTGGCGCGCTCAACCAATTGAACTGCGGCACAACGACGCTCGTCGATTGGTGCCACAACAATCCGACGCCCGCGCACACCGACGCTGCGATCGAGGGTCTCGAAGAATCCGGGATTCGCGCAGCCTTCTTTCATGGCTCACCGAAACCCGATCCGAAGCCAAGTGAACCGCACTTCTCGGAAGTCCCGCACCCCCGTAGCGAGGTCGAGCGACTGCTGCGCGGCCCGTTTGCATCGCGCGACCAACTGCTCACGCTCGGTTTGGCGATCCTTGGCCCGCACTATTCGACTCTCGGCGTATCGCTTCACGATTTCCGGCTTGCGCGAGAGCTAGGCCTAGTCGCTTCCATGCATCAAGGCGGCGGCGCACCGAAGACTCCGAATGGCTGGGACGTGCTCGAGCAGGAAGGTCTCGTCGGGGACTATGTGAACGTCGTACATGGAAATGACCTCTCCGACGACCGGCTGGCGCGGTTCGTCGATCGCGGCGTGACGTTCTCCGTCGCGCCCGAGAACGAAATGGCGCAGGGCCACGGGCATCCAATTACAGGTCGCCTGCGCAAACTCGGAGCCGCTCCGTCGCTGGGTGTCGATCTCGAGAGTGTGATTTCCGGCGAGATGCTGATTGTGGCTCGAATCGCCCTTTCGTATCAGCGTGCTTTGGACAACGCCGCGTTTCGGGCTGCGGGCGGCACGATCCCCGAAACGTCCACGATTCCAGTGCGCGAGGCCTTGCGTTGGATCACCGTGGAAGGCTCGAGGATGCTTGGTCTTCAGGACCGTATCGGCACGATTTCGCCGGGCAAGCAGGCCGACCTCGTGTTCATCCGCGGCACCGATCTGAATCTATGGCCGGTGCACGATCCCGTTGCGGCCGTGGTCATGCAAGCCAGCTTGGCCAACATTGACTCCGTCATGGTTGCGGGCGAATGGCGCAAGCGCGATGGCAAGCTGCTGTTTCCAGGCCTCGAACGCGTGAAGATGGAGCTATATCAATCCGGCAGCCGGATCTTGGCCGAGCTCAATTGGCAGCCCAATCTGCAGCAAGCGGAGCGCCGAGGACAAACGGCCGCGCACTGAGGAAAGAAGAGGGCACGCGAAATGAAAGTCGGCTTCATCGGTCTGGGCAACATGGGCTCTCCGATGGCTCGCAACCTGATCAAGGCGGGCCACGCTCTCACCGTCTACAACCAGACCAGAAGCCGCGCCGAAGAGTTGCGGCCGCTGGGGGCGATAGTCACATCGTCACCAAGTGAGGCCGCATCGGGAGCAGAAGCGGTTATCACGATGGTCGCCAACGACCAGGCTGTAGAGGAAGTGTTCTTCGGCGCCGGTCGCGCGATTGAATCGTTGCCTGTCGGCGCCGTTCATATCTCGATGAGCACGATCAGCGTCGCGCTTTCGCAACGCCTGGTCGCAGCGCATCGTGATAGACAACAGCACTATATTGCGGCACCTGTCTTCGGTCGGCCAGACGCCGCTGCCGCCGCGAAGCTTTTCATCGCCGCCGCCGGCCCTGCCGGGCAGATTGCTCGCTGCCAGAGCCTGTTCGACGCGATGGGGCAGAAGACGTTCGTGGTTGGAGACGAGGCGCCAGCGGCGAGTCTCGTCAAGGTGACGGCCAATTTCCTGATCACGACCGTCATCGAGAGTCTGGGCGAATCCTTCGCGTTGATTCGAAAATCAGAAGTCGATCCGAACAAGTTCCTCGAAGTTCTCCTTGGCTCTCTTTTCGCCGCGCCTATCTACCGGACCTACGGGGCGATGGTCGCTGCCGACAACTTCGAGCCCGTCGGTTTCAGCATGCAGCTGGGCATGAAAGACAATCGGTTGGTGCTCGCCGCCGCTGAAGATGCAGCGGTTCCGATGCCGATGGCCAGCCTCATTCGTGACCGCATGCTGACGGCGACGGCGCAGGGCATGGGTGACGCAGATTGGTCGGCCATCGCCCGCATTTCGTTTCGAGAAGCGGGGCTCTGATGTGCGGAATCTGTGGCGTCGTTGGAATCGAATCGAAAGACACCAGCGAAGCGGTCGTGCGCCTCATGATGGCCGCGATGCGCCATCGCGGCCCTGACGATGAAGGCATCTTGTCTGCTCCGCCCGCGACAGTAGGCATGCGCAGGCTCAGCATCATCGACCTTTCGGGCGGAAGTCAGCCGGTGTGGAACGAAGCGGAGAACCTCGCCGCCGTTTTCAACGGCGAGATCTACAACTTCCACGAACTTCGGAAAGAACTCGCCGCCGCCGGCCATCGATTCCGCACTCGCTCCGATACGGAAGTGATCGTCCACGCCTATGAACAATGGCGAGAAGACTGCGTCCAGCATTTCCACGGAATGTTTGCGCTCGCCACAGTGGAATTGCCGCAAGGGCCGCATGGCCCGGCAGCACGCGTTTTTCTTGCTCGCGATCCGCTTGGCATCAAGCCGCTGTACTACGCGCTCGTCGACGGCGCTTTGTATTTCGCGTCGGAGGTGCGAGCGCTGCTTGCGAGCGGGTGCGTTTCAGGGGAGCTTTGCGCCGAGACGCTCCCAGCGTACCTGCTTTTCGGTTCCGTATGCGAGCCGCTGACCCTGGTACAGGGTGTTCGCTCTCTGCCGCCCGGGCATTCCCTGAGCATCCCAGCGGGCAAACCAGTTCAATTGCCCGAGCCGATGCCCTATTGGAACATCGCGGGGAACGCGAGCAATGGCCAAATAGCCGATCGCGCGCTCCGCGACCGCTCGCTCTCGCCGGCGCATCGGGTGCGCGCGTTACTCGAGAATGCTGTGGCAGGTCATCTCGTCGCGGACGTTCCCGTCGGCGTATTCCTCAGCAGCGGCCTTGACTCGACAGCTATCGCAGCGCTCGCGAGCCGGACGCAGGCTGGAATTCACACGTTCACAGTGGCCTTTCCCGACCTCGAATACAGCGAAGCCGAAATCGCACGGCGCACCGCGAAGCGCCTCTGCACGGAACACCTCGAACTGACACTTTCCGGGCAGGAAATGCTGGCGCGGCTCGACGAAGCGGTCGCAGCGTTCGATCAGCCCAGCATGGACGGCATCAATACATACTTTGTTTCCTGGGCCGCACGGCAGGCGGGACTCAAGGTTGCTCTATCCGGGCTCGGAAGCGACGAGCTGTTTGGCGGCTACGACTCGTTTCGCTCTACGTCAACGGCAGCCCGCGCGGGCGATCTGGGGCGCCATTTGCCTTCATCAATGCGCGCCATAGCCGCCGATGCGCTTAGCCGCGTCAGCGTCTTTGGATCGTCGCCCGACCGCATTCGAAAAGCCTCCGCCGCATTTCGCGATTCCGGCGCGCTGCCGCACCCATACTTCTTCACACGCCTGCTCTTTACACCCCAAACGGCTGCCGTTTGCCTGTCCGACGAGTGCGAATCCTGGTCCGGTCTGCCGTGGTGGAGGTGGCTTTCCGACGCCACAGCTCGGGCTCGCGCGATGGACCATTTCACGGGAATATCTTGGCTCGAACTGCGCTCTTACCTGCTGAATACGCTTCTGCGCGACACGGACTCGATGAGCATGAGGAGCTCTCTGGAAGTGCGCGTGCCATTTTTGGACACGCCGCTTGTGGAATACGTTCTCTCGCTTCCGGAATCCGAGAAAATGGGTGCTCGTCCGAAGACGTTGCTCGTGGAAGCGCTTCGCGACATTCTGCCCGACGAGATCGTTGAGCGGAGGAAGCGCACGTTCACGTTTCCTTGGGAAAATTGGCTTCGGGGGCCGCTCGGCTCGCGCGTCGCGGCAGGATTATCTGAGTGGTCGCCGGCGCTGGCGCCGCATGTGCGCCGGGAGTTTGCCTCGGCCGTCTGGAAGGATTTTCTGGATGGGCGGACAACCTGGTCGCGTCCGTGGAGCCTCTACGTCTTGAATGAATGGGTGAAGCGCAACCTCGGCGCGGATCGGGCGAGCGGGGCCGAATGCCACAATCCGGCGGCCGTGGCTTAGTAAGAGCGAACAGGACGGCAACGAGCTGGCTGCGTTGAGAAAACAATGATCATTCTTGGGATCAACGCGTACCACGCCAATGCGTCTGCGGCGATCGTGGTCGACGGCCGCCTGATTGCCGCCGTCGAAGAAGAGCGCCTCAATCGCGTCAAATATGCCGCGGGATTTCCTGCCAAGGCGATTCAGTTTTGCCTCGACCAGGCTGGGGCGAAGCTGAGCGATATCGACCACGTCGCCGTGCCGCGCGATCCATGGGCTCGGATCGGTACGAAGCTTCGTTACGCGATGCGTATGCCGCGGTTCGCTCTCGAACGCGCGCGTGTGATGAAGCGGTTCGCCGGGATTCGCGAGGACCTAGCGGCCGCCTTTGACACGGACCCAGCCCGAATTCGCGCGCAGTTCCATCGCGTCGAGCATCACACCGCGCACATGGCGAGCGCGTACTACGTTTCGCCTTTTGAGAAGGCTGCCGTGCTTTCCGCTGATGGCCTGGGAGACTTCGCAAGCTCGATGTCTGCGCTCGGCGAAGGCCCGCGAATGCGTGTTCTTGGCGAAGTAACGTTTCCGCATTCGCTCGGGATGTATTACACGGCTCTGACGCAATACCTCGGCTTCTGGAAATTCGGCGACGAATACAAGGTCATGGGCCTGGCGGCCTACGGCCAGCCCGAATACCTCGACGAATTCCGAAAGATCGTCCGTGCCGACGAGCCGCTTTCATTTCGTCTCGGCCTCGAATACTTCACGCATCAAACGCAAGGCCCTGACATGTCTTGGCGCGAAGCCGACCGCACGCCGGTGCTGGGCCGAATCTTTTCGGCGCACCTTGAAAAGCGATTGGGGCCCGCGCGCAAGCCCGAGGAACCCATCACGCAACGTCATCGTAATCTCGCGGCTACGATGCAGGCGGCTCTCGAGGAAGTCCTCGTCGCGTATTGGAGCGGCCTGTCGAAGAGGAGCGGGCAGAAGGCTCTGTGCCTCGCTGGCGGCGTGGCATTCAATTGCGTGGCAAATGGAAAGATATTCGATGCGACATCGTTCGAGCAGGTCTACGTGCAGCCGGCGGCCGGCGATGCCGGTCTTTCGGTCGGCGCCGCCTTTGCCGTGCATCACGGTGTCTTGGGGCGTCCGCGCGCCTTCGTGATGGATCACGCCTATTGGGGGCCGCAGTTTTCGCCCGCGGCAATCCGCCGGACGGTAGCTAGCGTGAGTCATTCCGACCGCGTGGAGATTCAGGAATTGAGCGAAGCGGAATTGCTCCAAGCCACCGCGCGCCACATTGCAGACGGGAAGATCGTTGGTTGGTTTCAGGGTGCCGCTGAGTGGGGGCCGCGCGCTCTTGGCAACCGAAGCATCCTCGCCGATCCGCGACGTCCCGAGATGAAGGATATCCTCAATAGCCGCATCAAGCACCGCGAGATATTCCGGCCCTTCGCGCCATCGATCCTCGAAGAGGCTGTCGGCGAATTTTTCGAAAAGACGCATCCCTCGCCTTTCATGACTTTCGCGTATCCCGTGCGCCCGGAAAAACGGAGCGTGATTCCTGCTCCGACGCATGTCGACGGCACGGCGCGGCTGCAGACCGTGAGCCGCTCGGCGAATCCGCTCTATTGGAAACTTCTGCGCACGGTCGGGGAGGTCACCGGAGCGCCCGTCGTCCTGAACACCTCCTTCAATGACAACGAGCCGATCGTCTGCCGACCCGAAGAGGCGCTCGAATGCTTCCGCCGGACGCACATGGACGCGCTCGTGCTTGGAAATTTCGTTCTCGAAAGAAAGCGATCATCCGCGGATTTCGAGGAGCCCGCCGAACGATTTGCAGGCCGCAAGACCTGAAGCGTATGCACATTCTGCTTTTCAACGAATACTATCCTCCGGACACATCGGCCACGGCCAAAATGGCCGCGCTGGTGGCCGAGACGCTGGCGCAGCGCCACAAGGTCACCGTTGTCGCGGGGCGCCCTTCCTACGATCCCGACGAACGCTATCCCTTCGCGCTTCTGCGTCGCGACGTGCGCAACGACGTAGTTGTCGAGCGCGTCGGCTCGACGGCCTATCCTCGCCATCGCATGCGACGGCGGGTCTCAAACTACCTGACGTATCTCGCGCTCGCCGTTCCGCGTGCGCTCGCGATTCGCTCGGACGTCGTCCTTGCCATGACGGATCCGCCGGTAGCGGGTATGGCTGGAGCATTCGTCGCGCGGTTGAGCGGCCGGCCTTTCGTGTACAACATTCGCGACCTCTATCCCGATATGGCGGTCGGCGGAGACATCGTGCGCCCGAGCCGCTGGGTCGAGCGCTGGGAAAAGATGCACAGGAGCGCGCTGAGGCAGGCCGCGCGGGTGATTGTGCTCGGCGACGATATGCGCGCCCGCATCCTGGCAAAGGGCGTGCATCCGGAGCGAGTGGTCGTCGTGCGAGACGGCACTGCGTTTCCTGCGTCGATGCCTGCGCCGGATAATCCCGTCGTCCGCGAGATCCGCTGCGGCTTTCCCTTCGTTGTCCTGCATGCAGGGAATCTCGGGTTCTACGGAGCATGGGGCACGCTGCTGAAGGCGGCGGAAATACTGCGCAACGAAAATACAGGCTTCGTGTTCATTGGGGATGGGGCGCACCGCGCGGCGCTGCAGACCGCCACGATGGAATGTGCGAATGTCCGGTTCCTGCCCTTTCGCCCTGTGGACCAGGTGCCGCATGTGATGACGGCAGGCGACGTTCACATCGTCACCGTGCGGCGCGGGCTCGAAGGAGTCGTCGTGCCCAGCAAGCTCTACGGCATTCTCGCGGCAGGGCGCCCTGTGCTTGCGGTCGCAGACGCGAGCAGTGACGCCGCCCGCATCGTGGTGGAATCCGGCTGCGGCTTGGCGGCCGATCCCGACGATCCAGCGGCTGTGGCATCAGCCCTTCGCAAACTCCGCGCCGATCCAGAGACGTTGATCGAGATGGGCCGCCGTGCCCGGGAAACTGCTCAGAAATATGTTAGAGTGAACGAGCTGCAGCGCTTTGTCGGAATCATGGAAGACGCCGCCAAGGAGCGGAACGGAGGAAGGAATTATTTGGGAGCGTAAGAAGGTTCTAATAACGGGCGGTACGTCTTTTATCGGATCGCACCTCACGGACGCGCTTGTTGCGCGCGGTGCTCAGGTGCATGTGGTCGACGATCTCACCAGCGGAAAACTCAGCAATATCGAATCGCATCGGAAGAGCGGTCGCGTTACCTTCACGGAAGCCGATCTTCGCGAACCCGGGATCACCCGTGCCGCGATGAAGGGAGTCCAGGTCGTTTTTCATTTGGCCGCCGATCATGGCGGGCGCGGATATGTGGACCTGCATCAAGCTGGACCCGCCTCCAATCTTTTCCTCGACGGGCTCGTTTTCTGGGAGGCGCTGAAGGCTGGCGTCGAGAAGGTCGTCTACGCTTCTTCCGGCTGCGTCTATCCCAACTACCTGCAGACCGACCCCAAGAAGGAAGTTTACCTGCACGAAGAAGACGTCAAGCCGCCGCACGACGCGGATAACATGTACGGCTGGGCGAAGCTGATGGCGGAGCTGACGCTTCAGGCGTATCACCGCGAGCACGGTCTCGGCGCCGCGTCTTGCCGTTATTTCACCGTCTACGGACCGCGCGGCGTGGAAAATCACGCGGTGATCGCCATGATCGCGCGCGCCTTCGTTGGGCAGGACCCGTTTGAAGTCTGGGGCGACGGAAACCAGATCCGAAATTGGACATACGTGGATGACATCGTCAGTGGAACAATCCTCGCCGCCGAGAAGATCAGCGACGGAACGGCCGTCAACCTCGGAACCATGGAGCGTGTGCGCGTAATCGACGCAGCGCGTATGGTGCTCGATTATTCAGGACACAAAGCCGAGATTCGCCTCCGGCCCGACATGCCGACCGGCCCCGCAAACCGGGTGGCCGATAACGCGCTGGCGAAGAAGTTGCTCGGCTGGGAACCGAAAACGGCCTTTTGCGATGGTCTGCGAAAGACAATGGACTGGTATGCTGCGACACATCAGCGGCAGGAAGTGCGCGGCGTGCTGGAAAAAATGCTCACTGCAAGATGATCGCGGCTCGGTTCCCGCGTGTGGCTTTGTGAGAGGGCTTGAGTGCGGGCGATGACGCTTCCTCCCGATTTGATCGCCTTCGCGGTGTCGCTTCTGGGCTCGCTCGGCCTGACGATTCCGGTTCGTCATCTGGCGCTGCGCTACGGCATGGTGGACCATCCGGGTCCGAGGAAGGTTCATGTCCGTCCCATGCCGCTCCTCGGCGGAATCGCCATCTACCTCGGTTTCGCCCTCGCAATCCTGTTCACATTCCATCGTGTGCCGCAGCAGCAAATTGCCGGAATTTTCGCAGGAGCCACGCTGCTCGCAGTCGTCGGTTTCCTCGATGACGGCGGGTTGCTGCACCATCAGGTGAAGCTCTTCGCCGGCATGCCGATCGCGGCGCTTTTCTTGCTCGCTTCCGGAATTCACGCGCGCCTCTTCTCGCTGTTCATACCGGGCCTGGTCGGCGTGATTTTGGATGCTGGCCTAACAATTCTCTGGGTCGTCGGCGTGACGGCTGCGTTCAGCATCCTCGATCACATGGACGGGCTGTGCGCCGGCATTGCAACTGTGGCTGCCGCCTCTTTCACTCTTTCTGCAGCTCTGAGTGGGCAGGCGCTCGTTCGGACGCTGGGTGCTGCCACGCTGGGCGCCGCACTCGGCTTCCTGTGGTGGAATTTCAACCCTGCGAAGATTTTCATGGGCGATGGCGGGGCGATGTTCCTCGGATTCCTGATGGCCACGCTGGGGCTCAAGCTGCGTCTCGAATCGGCGCAGTTCCCCATCACGTGGATTGTTCCAATTCTGATCCTCGGCGTGCCTGCGTTTGATACGATCCTCGTTTCCATTTCGCGTTCCCGCCGCGGCCTGATTCCGTTCACGTCCCCGGGCAAAGATCACACCGCCCATCGCCTGTCCAACCTCGGTCTGGGCCATCGCGGCGCCGTGGTCGCACTCTATTGCCTGGCGATTGTTTGCGGCGGGGTAGCGGTCCTGATTCCTCGGATGTCGCCTGCCACAGCTTATCTGGTGACGGGAGCGCTCGCCGTCTGCGGAATGATCGGAATCCTTTTGCTGGAGAGCGCGCCATACGAACGTCAGGCGAAGATTCCGAAATCTTACCCGGCTTCCTAGTGGAAGCCTTGCCCGCGCGACCAAGTGGTTGTACTTCCGCACAGTCGGGCCGCTTTCCCAAATGGCCTTGCCGCCGGGTATGTTAGATTTACACTTTCTTGAGAGCGTAAATAGACCGTATGACTCGCTTCCCTGTTCGGCTCGGGACTGGAATTCTCGCGATCCTAATCGGCGTTCCTTTGGCCGTGCTTTCGGCTCCTCCCCGTACTGACGTTCTGCTGCAGACAATGCAGCGCGAGCTGCAGCGCGCGACGTCATCTCTCGCGAAGTCCGATCCCGCTCCGTACTTTCTCAGCTACGCCGTGGTGGATAGCGACAGCGTGACGATCGCGGGCGCCAACGGAAGCTTGATCGCGTCGGCCGGTTTCCGCCATCGTCAGGCGGACGTAATGATGCGGGTCGGTGCCGCCGCCCTCGACAATACGCACGGTGCAAGCCGCCCCTCAGGGATCACATCCGGCGCCTTGCCCCTGCGCGACGATGCCGACGCGATCTCGCGCGTACTTTGGCAATTGACGAACCGTGAGTACGAGCAAGCCTCCGGCGCGTTCTTGAAGGTGAAAACAAACGAGGCCGTTCAATCGGAAGAAGAAGATCGCTCACCGGATTTTTCGCAAGAGAGTTCGCAGAACCATCTCGATGAATCGGCTTCGCAGTTGACGCTGGACCAGAAGGTTTGGGAAAACCGCGTTCGAAAGGTTTCGTCTGGCTTCCTGAAGTACCCCGAAGTCAATTCGTCAGTGGTGCTTTTGCAGGGCGGGACCGCCCGTTCCTACTTGACCACAAGCGAAGGCGCCGCTCTCGTCCAGCCTGCGGCGATTGTGCGCCTGGTGATCGAAGCGGAGACGCGCGCGGACGACGGCATGGACCTGCTTAGAGCTGAGTCCTTTCAGGCGGCCTCGCTCGATCAACTTCCGTCCGAATCCGAGCTGATGGCGAAAGTGGACAAGATCGGTTTGGACCTGAAGGCGCTGCGCGCCGCTCCAACGGCCGAGCCTTACGTGGGGCCGGCCTTGCTTTCGGGCCGGGCTGCGGCCGTGTTCTTCCACGAAGTGCTAGGGCATCGGTTGGAAGGCCACCGCCAGCGCGACGAACGCGAAGGGCAGACTTTCACAAAGAAGGTCGGACAGCAGGTGCTTCCTTCCTTCTTGACCGTCGTAGATGATCCGACGATGAAGGAACTGAACGGCGTCAGGCTCGCGGGCCATTACGACTTCGATGACGAGGGCGTTCCCGCGCAGCGTGTCGAGGCAGTGGAAAATGGCGTTCTGAAGAATTTCCTGATGTCACGCATGCCGATTACGAATTTCAGCCATTCCAACGGGCATGGTCGCCGCCAGGCGGGCCTGATGCCGACCGGGCGGCAGGGCAATCTGATTGTCACGTCCACCAACACAGTGAAGGACTCCGAACTCCGCGCGCGATTCATCGACGAAATCAAGAAGCAGGGCAAGCCATACGGTCTCTATTTTGAAGATATCCAGGGAGGGTTTACCCTGACCACGCGAAATCTGCCGCAAGCATTCCAGGTGATTCCGGTGATGGTGTGGCGCGTGTACCCGGACGGGCGGCCCGACGAACTGGTCCGAGGTGTCGACATCGTAGGCACGCCGCTGCTCTCCCTCAACAACATCATCTTGACCGGAGACGCGCTCCAGGTTTTCAACGGCGTGTGCGGCGCCGAGTCCGGGCAGGTACCGGTTGCTGCCGCCGCACCTGCAATGCTCTTTTCCGAGATTGAAGTCCAGAAACGCGCAAAGGGGACGCAGCGGCCTCCCATCTTGCCGCCGCCCGGATTGGAGACGACGTCTTCGACTACTAGGAACGGCAGCCCACAGGAAGCCAGGCCATGAATGTTTCTGTAACCACGGCGCGGCATTTGCTCTATGTGATCGCGTTTGCGCTGCTCGGCGTCCTTCCTGCCATAGGCCAGCAGAAGTCTTCCCAGTCGAATTTTCCTTCGGCTGCCGCGACTTCGGATCCATTGCTGCAGGCGATGCGGGAAGAGTTGGACCGCTCCAAGGCGCAGCTGAAGATGGACAACGTACCCGCGCCCTACTACATCGAGTACCACCTCTGGGACGTGGACGAGTACGAGGCGGAAGCCGCGTTCGGCGCGCTGCGCCGCGAGCAGCGGACCCGCGGGCGTTCGGTGCGCGTCGTGGTGCGCGTGGGAGACTACAAGCAGGATAGCTACGGTCCAGGCTTTGCGGGAGTGAGCTTCGCACCGATCGACAACGACCCGCGCGCGCTGCGCTGGCAGTTGTGGCTGGCCACCGATCAGGCCTACAAAGCCGCGAGCGAGGCGCTGGCCGCCAAGAAAGCGGCTCTGCGCGAGTACACGGCGGAACAGCCGTTCGATGATTTCGCTCATGCGCAGGTGGTGGAATCGGTCGAGCCGGTCACAAAGCTCGATTTCGACCCCAAGCCCTGGAAGGATGCTCTGGAAAAAGCGACGGACCTTTTCCGCACCGATCCCAAGATCGAGTTGCTGACTGCGGAATTCCGCTGCAGAGCCGTGAACCAGTATTTCGTGAATACGGAAGGCACTGTCACTCGGGACGGATACACGGTGTACTACGTGATGGCATCGGGTTCGACGCAGGCAGCGGACGGCATGCGATTGAGCCGATCGCCGTACCATGCAGCTGCCGCTCTGCGCGAGCTGCCCACGACGGATGAATTTGTGGCTGAAACCGCGAAGATGGTTCAGACACTGAAGGGCCTTCGCGAAGCGCCGGTCGTGGAGGAGGATTATCGCGGCCCCGTGCTTTTCTCTTCCGATGCGGCCAGCGACATCTTTTACGGAATGATCGGCGGAAACGTCGTCGGAAAGCGCCCGGCGCCGGGACAGTCGGCGCGTACCGTGGGCGACTTTGCATCAAATTACAAGAGCCGCGTTCTGCCGACGTTCTTGTCCATCGAAGATGATCCGACGCTCAGGACATTTGAAGGGAAAACTCTGATTGGCGGCTACGACACCGACGATCAAGGCGTGCGCGCTGAGAAGGTTTCGGTGATCCAGGACGGGATGCTAGTGAACTATCTAATCGGCCGCGAACCGATTCGGGATTTTCCCGAATCGAACGGCCACGGCCGCGCCGCGCCGAGCCAGTTGGCTTTTCCCAGCATCGGGAATCTGATTGTGCGGCCGAAACAGACACTCTCGCCCGCCGATCTGAAACAGAAACTCCTCGACCTGTGTCGCGAAGATGGCAAGGACTTCTGTTACCGCGTCGAAACGCTCGGAGGGACCGACTACGAGCCGCGCCTGCTTTACCGCGTCTACCAGAAGGACGGACATGAAGAGCTCGTTCGCGGGGCCGTCTTTGACGAACTCGATACGCGCACCCTGCGCAACAATCTAGTTGCCGCCGGCAATGATCCCATGGTGAGCAACCGCGAAGGCGCGGTCCCCACCACGGTCATCAGTCCATCCGTCCTTTTCGATGATCTCGAAGTGAAACGAACCGACACTAAGAATGCCAAGCTGCCGGAATATCCCCCGCCCGATTTAACCACGACTCACTAGCCAGCCGCCGACATCAACGGCTCTTCTTGAGCGCTCGCCTGGAGCAGGAGCTTTGGGAATTGAATGGAGCACTCGGCGAAATACGGTTATCGCGTGGGGATTTGTACCCGAACGCCAAAGCGAGCGGCGACGGGCACACCGAGCTGCGGAACAAGCGGCGTTGTGGACGCGTAAGCAACCGTGTAGCGATCGTTCGTAAGGTTCTCGACCGCGACAAAGACTTCCGTTCCGTGGCCGACTGAGCGATACGCCATCGCGTCTAGAACGAAGAAGCCCCCAAGCGGAAACTGATTGAGATCATCGTTGAATTGCTTGCCGGCCACGCGGCCCTGGAGCGACGCGCTCAGGAACTTCGGGTTGTCATACCGCGCCTGGAACGTGACCATGTTGTGCGGAACCTGCGCGACCCACAATCCGACCAGCGACGGATTCGGCGGGGTGGCCGGGAAACTGATCACCTTGGCGTTGACGTACTGATAGCCAGCCGACAGCTGGAATCGACTCGTGATGCGGGCGACGCCATCGATTTCGAAGCCGGGCGAGCTGGTGCGCCCCAGATTCTCTTTCTGCGCGGTAATCAGCGAGGGAGTCTGCGAGAGCGTGACGTTGGCGATTGGATCGACCATCTGGTTGTAGAAGAAGACGCCGCGCAACTCCAGGCGCCGGTCGAACCCGAATATGTTGACGCCAGCTTCGCCGCCCGTGAGCCGTTCGGCACGCAGATTGGGGTTGCCGCTCGTAACCGTGGTGCCCTGCCGGAACGAGCGATAGAGCTCGTTGAGCGTCGGCGCACGGAAGGCGCGATAGACGGACGCCGACCAAGAAACGTGTGGATTCACCTGATGGATCAGGACGGCTCGCGGGTCGAAGGCATCGTAGCTGCGGACCGGATAGATGGTGAGCGCCGGCGTGCATGTTTGAGCAAAGGGGACGCACTTCATCTCTGCGTCAAAGTTGCGCCAGTCGTCAAAGCGCGCACTCAGCGTCAGCGTCCATCCCGGCGCGATCTGAATGAGATCTTCACCAAAGACGCCGGCGGTCCGCTGGTGCCCGCCCGAAAAGGTATTGCGCAGGTGACTCCCGGTAGTGCCGGAGAATAGAAAATCGTTGCTGTGTCCGATCTCCTCGTGTTCGTCAAATCCCGCAACCAGTGTTTGGCGCTTTCCCGCTCCGCGGGTCCACAAGGCGGATCCACCCACTCCCTGAGCGGGAATAGCTTGATCGTCGGTGAGGTACTCTTTGTTGCGGCCGGTGAGAACTGCCGAGAAGGTCTGGTGGTACGACTCAGCCATGCCATAAAAGCGGAGCTGAAGTGATCCCATAGCGGCGGACTGGAGGTTTGCGCCCAGAGCACCTTGGCCGAGGCGATCGGAGTTGATCTGGAAGACGGTACCATTGTTGCGCGAGTCATCCATGTACCAGCCGCGTGCGAAGATTTCATTCTGTGCGCCGATCATGCGGCCGATCATGAGGTCGGCGGTACCGTGTTTTGAGGAGGCTTGCGTATCCACGCTTCCTCGGTCGGTTTGAGGAACCAGGAAATAGCCGTCCGTCTTAAAGACTTCGCCACCAAAGGTCGACTCCCACCCTCCCTTTTCACCCCCAGCCGAGAGCGAGAGGTCGGGCGTGTTCTGGTTGCCGTACGATGTCTCGAGCGAAATTCCGGCGGGATGAGGAGGGTGCGTCAGGAACTGGATTACGCCGCCCAACGCGGACGTCCCGTAGAGACTTGATGCGCCCTCCTGCGCCACCTCAACGCTGGAAACGGATTCCGCTGGGACGCGATCCCAATAGATCCAGGAGCCGAAGGGATCGTTGAGCGGAATGCCGTCCTCGAGAACCAGGACACGACTTGTGGCGGTGCCTCCCAGCCCTCTGAGCGAAACTCCCATCGTCGAGGGATTCGCCGTACGGCTGCTTGTGCGGCGAAACAGCGTGAAGCCGGGGACTTGATGCAAGGCGTCGTCCAGGGTGAGGGCCGGCGTCGCTTGGAGATCGTCGTGTGTCAACTGCATGACACTGAGAGGAGTCTCTTCGAGTGGCGTCGGCATGCGTGCAGCCGTGACGATGACCTGTTGGTTTACGGGCGACGGCTGAAGAGTCAAACTGAGGCTCGCGAGCCCGTTGGCAGCTGTCCACGCTTGTTCAAGTTGCCGAAATCCCTTGGCGCTGACCGCAACAGTTCCGGACGCTGCGGGCACTGTATCGAATGCGAATGCTCCCGACGTGTTTGTAGAGGCTTCCGCTGTGTACGAGTCGGCGATGAGTTTGACCGTTGCAGCGGGCACCGACGCTCCGCTGGCGTCACGCACGACGCCCTCGACGCGGGTGCTGTCCGCCCTCGCCGCGGGCGCTGCGGCGACAGCGAGCAGGATCAGCGTCAGCACATATTCAATTGTCTGCGTACGAGCAAATGAGGCGCAGCTGCGCGCCGCCACGGATCGGTTCGAATTTTGCGAATTGACGCAGCCGGGTAGGAGCCGGGGCCGGGCCGAATTCATCGCGAGGCATTATAGCTTGGTCGGGGTCGGTGTGAAGCAGTCGGCGAACCGGAAACCGCGCTTTCGCACTACCAATTGTCCTTGTCCTTATGGCCTCGGTTCCCAGCATCTGGACCATGTAACAGCCAGTTCAAGCCGGCAAGAAATCCGTATTGTCGGGGGCAAGGGGCATAGGCTATACTTGAAAAGTTGCGCTGGGCCTTGCGGCGCGACCATAGGCTTTTAGGCCCTATAACGGAGGAACGATCATGGAATGGACCGCACCTCAGCACGAAGAAGTCTGCCTCAGCTGCGAAGTAAGCTCGTACGCAAACGCTGAACTGTAGTTCTTAATGCGTGTCAAGGTTCTCGGCTCCGCCGCCGGCGGCGGTTTTCCGCAATGGAATTGCGGATGTTCAAACTGCAGCCGCTTGCGGCGCGGTGTTTTTAGAGGCCGGCCCCGCACGCAAGCACAAGTAGCGGTCTCTCCCTCGCCTTCAACTTGGTTCCTGCTCAATGCCTCCCCCGATCTTCGCCAGCAGCTTCTGAGCGACTCTGATTTTGCGCCTACCGGTGCGCGCAGCACTCCGGTTCATGCCTTGCTGCTGACAAGCGCCGATACTGACTGCGTCCTCGGTTTGCTTCACCTGCGGGAATTTCAGCCGCTCCACATCTATTCAACCGATGCGGTGCGGCGTGTGGTGACGGAAGAAAACTCGCTGTTCCGCACACTCGAGCGGTCGGTGCCGCCAGTGCGCTGGGAAACACTTCTGCTGGATCGTCCGATTCCCGTTTTTTCGCAGAGAGAATCCGAGAGCCGTGCGAGCATCTGCTGCCGCGCTGTCCCGTTGCACGGCGAGTTTCCGGATTACGTGAGCGTAGGTTTGCGCGGCCGCTTGCCGAAAGAGGAAGCCGTGATCGGCCTGGAACTAACCCAGGGCGAAAAGAAGTTTTTTTACGCGCCGACGCTGCCCGGAAGGGGCAAGGAATGGAAACACCGCGTTGCCGAGGCTGATCTCGCGTTGCTCGACGGAACGTTTTGGACCGACGAAGAATTGATCGACGTTCGCGGCGGAGGGAAGACGGCGCGCCAGATCGGTCACGTGCCGCTATCGGGGCCGGGCGGCCTGCTTGAACAACTGCGGGGAATGCAAAGTGGGCGCCGCGTCTTGATTCATCTGAATAACACCAACCCTGCGCTCGATGAGGAGAGCGCCGCGTACCGAACGCTGCGTGAAGCAGGGTGGGAAATCGCCTGCGACGGAATGGAGTTTGAACTGTGACTGAACCGAATTCTGCGGCACTGATTCCCGAAGCTGAGTTTGTAGCGCAATTCCGCGCCATCGGCAGGGAGCGCTACCATCACCAGCATCCGTTCCATCTGTTGATGCACGAGGGCAAGCTCACGCGCGGGCAGCTTCAAGCGTGGGCGCTGAACCGCTACGCGTATCAGAGCCGCATCCCGATCAAGGACGCTGCGATTCTGGCGCGCAGCGAAGATCCGGCGTTTCGCCTCGCGTGGCGAAAACGAATTATCGATCATGACGGCGATGGGAAGACGCCCGGCGGAATCGAGAAGTGGCTGCGGCTGGTCGAAGCGACAGGCCTTTCCCGCGAGCAAGCGATTCGCGGCGAGGGAATTCTTCCGGCGACTCACTATGCCGTCGATGCCTATGTCGATTTCGTGAAATCACGCACGCATCTGGAGGCCGTCGCTTCCTCGCTTACGGAACTTTTTTCGAAGGATTTGATCACGCTGCGCGTCGACCGACTGCGCGAGCACTATCCGTGGCTTTCGGGCGGCCTCGACTATTTTCAAGGGCGCATGACGCAGGCTCCCGAAGACGCGACATTCGCGCTCGCGTGGGTGGTGAAGCATGCGCGCACGCGAGAGGAGCAGGAACTGGCGCTCAACGCCCTGCGCGCGAAGTGCGATATTCTCTGGGCCATGCTGGACGCGCTCTACTACTCGTACGTGACGCCGGGCTGGCCGCCGCCGGGCGCGTTTCGCCCTACGGAGGCTGCTTGAGCACGCCCGATCCAGGTAGCCGGCCGCGTCTCGCGCCGGGCTGCCGCCTCAATGAAAAGACGCAGCCTCAGCGTGTGCTGTTGATGCCCGAGCGGGCGCTAAGGCTCAACGGGCCGAGCCTGGAAATCATCGAGCGCTGCGACGGGAATCACACGGTGCAGCAGATCGTTGCCGAATTGCAGGAGCGGTACTCGAAGGCAGAGCCGCGGAAAGTGGAGGAGGACATTCTCGGCTACCTGGCGCGCCTGCACGAGCAGCGCGCGCTCGATTTTGAGTGAGGGCATCGGCATCCCCTGCCTCTTTTCGGGCACCTTCTCATGAGCACTGCAATTCCCAACCCGTTGGCGCTTGTGGCGGAAGTTACCCACCGGTGTCCGCTCCATTGCGTGTACTGCTCCAACCCTCTCGATCTGACCAAGCGCGAAAACGAACTGCCTACCGCCGCGTGGATTCGAGTGTTGCGCGAAGCGGCGGAGCTCGGCGTGCTGCAGGCGGACTTCACGGGCGGTGAGCCCCTGGCGCGGCCGGACTTGACCGAACTCATTCGTGCCGCGCGCGGCGCGGGTCTTTACGCCAGCCTGATTACTTCGGGTTTGCCGCTTGACGAGAAGCGGCTCGATGAGCTGGTCGGCGCAGGCCTCGATCATTTTCAGCTGAGCTTTCAAGGCGCGCACGAACAGAGCGGAAAGGAATTTTCAGGCATGGAGACGCACGCGCAAAAGCTCCGCGTGGCCGAGTGGGTGAAGGCGAGACGTATCGGACTCACGCTGAACTTCGTGATCCACCGGCAGAATCTCGGCGAGCTAGAAGATATGGTGCGCCTGACTGAAGAGATCAGCCCTGGCCGGGTGGAATTCGCGCACGTACAGTATTACGGCTGGGCGTTTCAGAACCGCCAGCGTCTGCTGCCCACTCGCGAACAACTGAATCGTTCACTCGAGATCATCAAGAAGGCCGAGGAAGGGCTGCGCGGGCGGATTCGCGTCGAGTACGTTGTGCCGGACTACTACGCGCGATATCCGAAGGCTTGCATGGGCGGTTGGGGACGCAAGGTGCTGCTCGTAAAGCCGGACGGTAGCGTGCTACCGTGCCACGCCGCGAACGTGCTTCCCGGAATGACATTTGAGAATGTTCACGTGAAGTCGCTGCGCGAGATCTGGCATCAATCGGACGCGTTTCAAAAGTACCGCGGCGAGGATTGGATGCCGGACCTTTGTCGCAACTGCGACCGCAGATCGCAGGATTTCGGCGGATGCCGCTGCCAGGCGTTTCTGCTGGCGCACGACGCTGGCGCGACCGATCCTGTGTGCTCCTTTTCGCCGCAGCGCGCGATCGTTGACGGAATCCTTGCCGAGGCGAACGCAAGCCCTCAAGCGGGGCCGATGCCGCCTCCGGCGGGCGAATGGCTGTACCGGGCGAACACGAGGTGAAGCGAAGCAGCAAGATCGAGGAAGCACGCCGGGACGCCGCGTGGCTCGCGGCGTGTCTTGCGTGTGGTATCTTGGCGGCAGGGGAGTCCGTTCTCTTGAGGAGGAGCGAATGGCATCGGCGCCAGTCCGCCGTTCTGATCGTGTCTCGTTGACGTTGCTGCTGGAAGCTTCGGGCATCGATAGCCAAGGGAAGGAATTCAAGGAGCCTGCCCGGACGCTGTTGATCAACCGCACCGGCGCCGTGATCGTATTGGGACGCGAACTAGCGGCCGAACAGCAAATCCATCTGCAACGCAGAGCTCCCAGCGAAGCCCACCGGCAGAGCCAAGTGCGGGTCGTCGGCCAGTTTGGCCGCGAAAAGGACGGCTACCTTTACGGTGTCGAGATACCCGATCCTTCAGTGGACCTCTGGGGCGTCGAGTTTCCGTCCGCGGCCGATTCGCTGGAGGCTGTGGCGCGAATGCTGGTCGAATGCAGCTATTGCCGCAGCCGCGAGGTGGTGCACCTCAACGAGCTGGAGCTGCGTGCCTTCGAAACCAACCGCGGCATTGCTCGCCATTGCAAAGTATGCGGCGTACCCAGCATCTGGACACAGGCGCCCCACGAAGACGAGAAGAAGCTGACCGCGCGCGCGAGCCGGGGGAGACGCGGCAGCGAAACGCAAGGTTCGCCTCCCAAGGAGGGCGAGCAACGAGAGCGCCAGCGAATGCGTCTGCAGACGCGGCTGACGGCGTGTGTGCGGCAGCAAGGCGAGGACGATGAACTTGCCGTCTGCGAAGATATCTCGCCGATGGGAATGTGTTTTCGCAGCAAGCGCCGCTACGAGGCCGACGCGCTGATCGAGGTGGCCGTTCCGTACTCGCCGGACGCCGCGAACATCTTTCTGCCGGCGCGCGTGATCTATTCCGAGCAAATGCCGAAGGCGGGGCTCTTTCGCCACGGAACGGAATATCGAAAGGTCGGCGCACGAGCGCGGTAAGGGCGCCGGGCTGCTTCTACTTCGCAATTCGCAACAACTTCTCAGCTAGCCAACCGTGATCGGAGCGCGTTCGCGCGCGCGGCGCGCGTGGTATTTCATCGCGATATTCAGATAGACGTTTCCGCAAGGGGTTTCAAAACAGAGGATGGTCGCCTCGGAATCGTGTCCCGCCTTCTCGCATTGCTCGGCTGTGAGCACGGAAGGCGGCATGACTTTAAATTGGAAGCCGCGATCGTTCAGCTGAGTCACGGCGTTGCCGATCACCATGTTCGCAAGTTCACACACCGTCTCAGGAACGATTTGCTCGCCGGGATCGACCTCGCTTCCCGTCAGATAGCCTGCCACCTTTGCAGCAGCGCTCGGCTCCATGTCCAGCACGATGCGGCCCTCGATCTGGCCCTTGAACATCACTTCAGCAGCGAGGCCCTTCTTCCTGTATCCATCCTCCTCCATCGTGAGATCCACGATGGTGGTGGGCGCCTGCATCATCTCCGCCAAGACGGCGTCGAGCGAGCCGATGAACGGCTGGATCAAATCCATCTTCATCGCTAGTTCTCCCCGTGCGCGGCGACAGGCGCCGTGACGCCGTCGTCATTGAGCACGTAACGGATGATCTCGTAGAGCGCGTCGGGCTTCACCGGCTTTTGCACAAAATGACGCGCGCCCTTCTGCAGCGCCGCGAGAATGTTGTCCTGGTAACCCACCGAAGAGACCATGACGACGCGCGCCTCAGGGTGCTCCTGAACGATGCGCTCGACCGCTTCGATGCCTTCCATCTGCGGCATCGTGATGTCCATCAGGACGATATCCGGCTTGACGCGAGCGTACTCGGTGATGGCGGTGCACCCGTCGCCGGCTTCGCCAGCCAACTGGCCGCCGAACGACTCCACCATTTTGGCGAGGCTCTTCCTCGCGAAGACCGAGTCGTCCACGATCAGATACCGGACAGGCTGGTGGTCCTTTCGTGTGAGTGGTTCGAATTGCTTCATGACAGCCTCCTTCGCGAAGATCCTTCTCCGGCGGGAACGGCTCCCGCGGGTTCAGCGCCGCCCGGTTCGCCCGACGGGCGTTCCGGCGTGCATCGAGCTTGAATCACGCTGGCGAGAGCAGCCAGCGAAACGACCTTTGAAGCGAACCCGCGCTCGATTGCCGAGCGCGGCATGCTATCCACAATGCAAGTTTCGGGACTCTGGGCGATCGTGAAACCACCGGCGGCCTGGATCGCACCGAGCCCCGCGGCGCCATCGTCGCCCATTCCGGTCATCAGCACGCCCACAGCTTTGCTGCCGAGTTCCTGCGCGACCGAGTGGAACAGGACGTCGACAGAAGGCCGGTGGCCATTCACGCGCGGCTGATCGACTAGTATCGCGACGTCTCCGTGCTCCATGCGGCGCACTTTCATGTGGCGGTTGCCCGGACAGATCAGCGCACGGCCCGCGATCAGCAGGTCGCCGGACTGCGCTTCCTTCACCTCGATCGCCGAGGATTCGTGAAGCCGCTGCGCGAACATTTCGGTGAAACCCTCCGGCATGTGCTGCACCACCATCAGGCATCCCGGAAAATCCTCTGGAAGTTGGGAGAAAAGGTATTGCAGAGCGTTGGGTCCACCCGTCGAAATGCCTATCGCCACGACTCGCGAGGGCCAGTGCGGCTGTGTCGAAAAGGCGCGGCGCTCTTTTCGCTTCGTCGTGGGAAGCGTGATGATCATCTTCGGAGCGCCCGAAGCCGCCGCGACCTTTATTTTGAGAGCCAGCTCCGAGGCGATCTGCGCCATGCGGCCGGACGCGGCTTCCTGCGGCTTGGTGACGAAGTCGAACGCGCCCAGTGACAGCGCTTTCAGCGTCAAGGAAGCGCCTTCCGCCGTATGCGCGCTCACGACGATGACGGGCACGCGATGCTTGCCGGTGATTTTGCGCAGCATCTCAATCCCGTCCATGCGTGGCATTTCCAGATCGAGCGTCACCACGTGAGGGCGCAACTCCTCGATCTTTCGCAGCCCGATCAGGCCGTCCATCGCCGTGCCGACGACTTCGATCTTCGGATCGCGGAGAAGTATCTGCGGAATGAGTTTCCGCATCAGCGCCGAGTCGTCCACCACGAGCACGCGGATCCGTTCGCTCATGCGATGGCCTCCAGCGCTGGGAGCCTCGAAAGATGCGAGACGACCGCGGGAACATTGAGAATCAGCACGACAGTGCCATCGCCCAAAATGGAAGCGCCACTCACGAGCGGCGACGTGACGAGGTGATCTTCCAGCGCCTTGATGACCAGCTCTTCTTCGCCCATGAGGCTGTCCACGGCCAGGCCAAACCGCCGGCCGCCCGAACCGATGACGATCACGAAGAGTCGCCTCGTGCGTTCGCCTACGGCGTGCGGCTCGAGCCGGTCGAGCCGGACGAGCGTCATGATCTGTTCGCGCAGTTGAAAGACCTCGTGGTCGTCCACTCGATGAATTGCGTCCTCGGTGATTCGGGTGATCTCGGCGACGGACGCTAGCGGAACGGCGTATAGCCGTCCGTGCACGCGGAACAGGAGCGCCTGAATGCTGGCGAGCGTGAGTGGCACCAGCAGCCGGAACGTGGCGCCTTTTCCCGGCTGGCTTTCCAGTTCGACCGTGCCTTTCAAAGTTTCCAGGGCAGCTTTGACCACGTCCAGACCGACTCCGCGCCCGGAGATTTCAGTCACTTCCTCGGCGGTGCTCAGGCCGGGCGTGAAGATCAATTGCAGCGCCTCCGACTCATTTAACTGCGAGCCCGCCTCAGCGGTAATCAAACCGCGCTCGGCAGCCTTGCGCACGATCTTGTCCCGATCGAGACCGCGCCCATCGTCAGACACTTCGATGACGACCTGATCGCCATCGTGATAGGCGTTCAGGCTGATGGTGCCCCGCGCGGGTTTTCCCGCCGCCTCGCGCTCGGCCGCCGATTCAATGCCATGATCGGCCGCGTTGCGGACCAGGTGAGCAAGAGGATCGGCGAGCGCGTCGAGAATGCTCTTATCGAGATCGGTGTTTTGTCCGGCGATATCGAGACCGATGTCCTTGTTGCGCAGGCGCGCGACATCGCGAACGATGCGCGGAAAGCGGCGGAAAAGCTGCTCGACCGGCACCATGCGGATCTTCATCACCGATTTTTGCAGTTCGCCCAGCACGCGCGACTGGAATCCCAGCACGTCAGCGAGCTTGTTCCGCGCTGGGTCTTTCGGATGGCGGCGCTCGAAATCCGTGAGCGCGCGCTGCAGCATGGACTTTCCGATGATCAGCTCGCCGACAAGATTCATCACCGTGTCGATGCGGCCGGCGTCGACGCGCAGGGTATTCTCCGAGGCGGCGTGAGCGAGACCCGCCGGCGCCGCGGCCTCATGCGCCTCGTCTTCTTCTTTTTCCTTTGCCGTGACGCTCTCGCGTCCTGATTTCACGCCCGCCGCAACGGCGGCGGCCTCCGACTCAACCAGAATCTCAAGAAGGTCACGCGGGGGAGAGGGGAGAACGGGCGTCCGATCGACCGAGATCTTCGCAACGACCGACGGCACGTGACAGTGTTTGCGAATCCAGTCCGCAGGCTTCTTCGTCGATAGCGCGGCTTCAATCAGCCGGTTGTTTTCGCCGGGCACTCCGCCCTCGGGGCGAATCGCGAGAATCTTGCCCGCGCTCTCGAGAGCCTTGCGAGCCAGCTCGAACGCCGCAGCGGGAAGAAGCGTCTCAGGATCGAGCTGCAGCGCGATGTTGTAAACGTTCTCGCCGTGGCGAATCGCGTCTGCGATCGTGAGCCGCTCGTATTCGGTCCACTCGAATGTCGCTTCCACGGGCGCACTTTCCGCCTGGGCAGCTGGCTTGTTCAGCAGGCGATTGATGTGCTCCCGCAGGGCTCCACCGGCCGGAGGCTGCAGATTGTTTCGGTAGGCCGCGAGCATTTCGTGGAACGTGTCCGCAGCGGTGAGAATGACTTCGGCAATCAAGCCCGCGTGTTGTTGGGCGAGCTCCGGTGTCAGAACATCTTCGAGACCGTGCGCAAGTTCACTGAGCTGGCGGTAGCCGCAGGCCGCTGAATCGCCCTTCAACGTGTGTACTGCGCGGCGGATCTCCCGAAGCTGCTCAACATCGCTCGGATGCTGCTCCAGAGCGAGGCCCGCCTCGTTCATGCGCTGAAGGATCTCTTCGGCGCTCTCGAAAAAGAGCTCGCGCAATTCGGAGGCTTGTTCGTCAGACGGAAACGTCACGGACCCGCCCCCTCGATTCGCTGGTACACCGTCGCGTTATGCTGATGGATCATGTGAAACTTCGTAGTGAGACCGAATAGACTTTCCGCGTGCCCGACGAAGAGGTAGCCCTCGGGATTCAAGCAGCGATAGAACTTGTCAATCAGTCGCTTTTGCTCGGCCTCATCGAAATAGATCATCACGTTGCGGCAAAAAATGGCATCGTTGCGCAGCGGCAGGTACTCGGTTTTCAGGTTGTGAAAGTCGAACTGCACAAGGCTGCGGAGCGCGGCTTTCACGGCGTACTTGTCGCCAACCTTATCGAAATAGCGCAGGCGGCAGGTGTAGTCCACCGGCTCCATTTGGGCCTCGGTGTAAATTCCCTGCTGGCCCGTGAGCAGCGCCGAGTAATTGATATCGGACGCGACGATTTCCACTTTCCAGGGCGGAGGAATCAGCGGCTTGGGCGTCGGCATGTCAAACGGCAGCGGATTGCGCAGATAGTAGTAGGCGAGCGCGTCGCACACCAAAATCGCAAGCGTGTACGGCTCCTGGCCCGTCGAGCAGCCGGCGCTCCAAAGACGGATCGACCAGTCGCGGCGCTCCTGCTTACGCTTCAGGAGCTCTTCCAGCACCACCTTGTGAAACAGGTCGAGCTGGGGCCGAATTCGAAAGAAGCTCGTCTCGTTGACCGTGAGATTTTCGAGGAGAACCGTGAGCTCCTGCTTGCCTTCACGGCTCGTGAGAAGCCGGTAGTAGTTGTAGAAGGAATCGATCTGGCAGGCCTTCAAGCGGCGCTGGACGCGATCGCGAAGAAAGTGCGTGCGGCGCTCGTCGAAATACATGCCGCATTCCTGGTACACCAGCGTTTGCAGGAGTTTTAATTCCGCATCGGTGAGTGGAACCTGCGTCGTGAGTGTCGACATTCGCGCCTCGATACTGCTTCAGCTCTGCCTAGAAACGTCGGGTCGCGCCGCCCGCAGGAACAGGGACGGCGGAATCGGCAATCTCCTCAATGTGGTTCAGCTCGCCGCGCTGCAACACCCGGCTGAGATCGAGGAGAATAACGAGCCGGCCGTGCAGCTTGCCGACGCCCGTGATGTAGCTCAGCTCCCCTTCTTTGAATACGTTGTTCGGCTCCTCGATTTCGGAGGGGGGAATTCGCAGCACCTCGGAGGCCGAATTTACGATCAAGCCGATCGCCCGCGACTCGAGCTCCACGACGACGATGCGGTTCTTCTTGTGGCGTTCGAACGACTTTTCCCCGAACCGTTTGCGCAGGTCCACGATGGGGATGATGCGCCCGCGCAGGTTGATCACGCCTTCGATGTAGTCGGGTGCATTGGGCACAGAGGTGATCTCGGGAACGCGGACGATCTCGCGAACGATCGAGATAGGAAGCCCGAACGTCTCGCGCCCGATCCGAAAGCCGACGACCTGAAGTTCCTTGTCCATAGGGTGGCCTGTGCGACGTCAGGACCGAACCAATTCAGCGTATTCCTGTGGGGCGTGCCGCTCTGGTGCCAGCGCTGGACGGCGCGGCGCATTGCGGCGGCTGTCCGCGTACGAATCCTCGAGTGCAAATCGATCCATCGAATCAAGCAGCACGCGGGAAAGCTTTGACATTTGCTCGGCCGCCGCCGCAAGTTCCGTCGAACTCGATGTAGATTGCTGCACGAGTTCGCGCATCCGCTCCATCGAACGCACAACGGCTTGCGCTCCCGAGGCCTGTTCCTCTACGGACGAGTTGATCTCTTGCGTGATTTCCGTCAGACGGTTGGTGGCCTTCGCGATCTGTGCCGAGCCACTGGACTGTTCGGTTGTTGCGGCACCGATTTCCTGCGAGAACTTGTAAACCTCGGAAACAACGTCGGAGATCTTGTCCAGCGCGAGACTCAGATCTTTGTTCAGCACGAGACCTTCTTGAACCATGGTCGTGCTCTTTTCCATGTTCTCGACGGCTTCGCGCGCTTCCTTCTGGATTCCCTGGATGAGTTCGGAGATTTCTTTCGTGGATTGCGTGGACTTCTCCGCGAGTTTCCTGACTTCTTCCGCAACGACGGCAAAACCGAGTCCGTGCTCGCCCGCGCGAGCGGCCTCGATCGCAGCATTGAGGGCCAGCAGGTTCGTCTGCTCGGCGAGATCGTCGATAACTTCGATGATCTTGCCGATATCGTCCGCGCGGCGGCCCAGCGCGTCGATAATCTCCGACGAAGACTGAATCGCCTGGCTCGTGCGATTGAGTCCTTCCGTGGCTTTGTCCATCGTGATCATGCCGGTACGAGCTTCTTCGCGAGAGCGGTGCGAAATGTCGACCAAGAGTTTGGCCGTGTCTGCGACGCGTTGGATCGAAGTGACCATCTGGTCGATCGAAGCCGAGGTTTCGGCTACGCTCGACGCCTGCATCTGGGTATTCTTCACGACGTTCTGCACGTTGACGCTCATCTCGTGCATCGTGCTTGTGACTTCGTCGATTGCCGAGGCTGCCTGCACGCTGATCTTGGCGGACTCGTCCGATGCACTGGCCATCTGTCCGGACGCGCTGGCCACTTGCGAAGCGCTGTCACGAACCTGACGAACCAGTTCCCGGAGGCCTTGCGTCATCCGCGAGAACGCCTTGGCCATCGTGTCCTGTTGCGATCGTGGCTGGACGGCGACGAACAATTGGCCTTCCGCAATCGCCGCAGAAACAGCAGCCATTCCCTTCAGATGGCTGATCATCTTGTTGAAGTTTTCGGCGAGTGTGCCAACCTCATCGTCGCGATGAATATCAATCGTTTGGTCGAGGTCCCCAGTCTCGCTGATTTTGTGCGCTACCTCGATCAAGTGGCCCACGGGGTGCGTGATCGACTTGGCGGTGTAGAAGGCGACGAAACCACCGAGCACGACGGCAAGCAACGTGCCCACTGTCGTGATGACGGCGCCCACGGTCATGACCGAAGCGGACGACGCAGTGGATTCCTCTTCCGCCTTTCGCACGGACTGATCGGCTTGATCCAAAATCGTGGCGGATTTGTTGGTCCAGGATGCCGGATCGTGCTGCAGGTAGAAGATCTGCAGGTCGGAAACGGTAGCGTCACCCGAATCGACCTGGTGCCTCTTGGCGATCATCTCCTTCGCAAACTGCTCAGCCCAGCCACGCTCGTTGTCCTCAACCTGGGACAGTGCCGAGCGCAGGCCGGAATCATTGGCCTTTGCTTCGCCCTGTTTTAGAACCTCCTGAAGATCGTTGATGCCCTTATTGGTTTTCTCTTCGTCGCGCAGATCGCCGCTCAGCAAGTAGTTGCCGAGCGACAGGCGATTCTGGAGCATCTGGTAACGGATGCTCTCAATCGTCTGTACGTCGGATAGCGTCGCAGAGACTGCGGAGCGCGCAGCGTACTGGCGCATAACTGCGAAGATGTTGATTACGAACAGGAACAGGATGATCGCCAGAATGGCGCCGAATCCCCAGTACAGCTTCTTTCCAATCGTCATTGTGAAACGCCTCCGCTCCCCGCCCAGAAGAGAGCCCCCGTGGCCTTGGTGGGTCGTTAGCCTTGCCCGCTGAACTCGAACTCGATGATTTCCGTGGTGTCCTTGGCAGCCGGTTCGAAGCGCCACTTCTTGAGGGCGTCGAGCGCGGCATTCACCAGTAATGGACTGCCGCCAACCACTTTCGTGCCCATTACATGCCCGTCGGCCGCAATCGTGGCTTCAATCTTGACCTTGCCCGTGACGTTCATCTGCTTGGCCAGCGTCGGGTATTCCGGTACAACCTTGGACCGCACCTTGCGTTTGCCGTCTTCTGAAGTAGCGTCTTGCGCGGATGCCTTGCGAGGCAAGATGCCCGATCCGCCGGTCAACAGAAGCAGCCCAAGCCCTGCGACTGTGATTTTTCTGAACATCAGCCTTTTCCTCCCCAAAGCGAGAAAACCCCGTCATCAGAAAATGCACGGGCGATGCCATGACCGGGCGATTCTCGGCCTCTTTCCGCAACAAGGCACTGTTGGCTGTAAGCGCTTGATATGACTGTGCTTTTGAGAACCGCTCAGCCACTTGGGAAATGCTGACTGTGGCGGCAGTGTCTCATGCTAGGGCTGAAGCCTGACTCTGGGTCTCAGGATGCGACAACCGCATGATTGCCCCTTACGGCACCCCTCGAACCTGCTTTTCTTGACTCAAAATGAGATGACACCGTAACGTCTTTACTTGTATAGGCGAAGCGCGCAGTCCCCAGACCTCCGATGCGTGCGCTGAAACGAATTCGTGCAGTCCCGTCTCGCCTCGATCCATCCTTCGAGAGCCTGCTGGCCCAGTTTTCCGCCACCACACGCGAACTGAGCCCCTCGCTGGGTGCCACTGAGTTTTCGCGAAGGCTGACGTCCCGCACGGCCGATATGCTGGGAGCACGCGCGGTGGCGCTTGCGCTGGACCGAGGTTCTGAGTGGGAAATCGCCGCGCTGAGCGGGCCCGCTCAGCGTTGGGAGCATCTCGTCCAGCAAAGGTTGGCCGCCGCCCTAACCGAGCAAGCGGGCGTACCCTCGGGTCCATTCCGGTCTGGCATGGCTTCGGGGCTCCTCGGCGCCGACCTGGCCGAGATGCTGGGATGGCGAGACGCGATTCTGGTGCGCCTACAAGGGAGCGACAGCGAACTCCTCGGTGTGCTCTGTGTCGTCGATCTGGGGCGCGACCTCTCCGCCACCGAATGCCAGCTATTGGAAGCTCTCGCCGGCTACGCTTCGGTGGCTCTGGAAAACGTCCGGCTCTTTTCACGTATCAAGAGGTCGCGCAAACAGTGGGTCGAGGACGTGGACGCCATTTCCGACTTCATCGTCGTCCATGATCAGGCTTGCCGCATCCTTCGCCTGAATCGAGCTCTGGCCGATCTCCTCCAACTCCCACCTACCGAAGCCGTCGGAAGCGATATCGGTGCACTCGAACTCCTAGGCACTGCAGCCCAGCCTGGACGTTGCCCCTTTTGCCGAAATACAGGTGCACCTCGCGAGGAATTCATACATACGGCTGGTGACCGCACCTATCTGGTCTCCACTTCGCGAATCCGCGGTGGCGAGGAAGAGAAGGGGCGCACCGTCCATGTTCTCAAGGACATTACCGACCGCCGCGAAGCAGAGCGCCGCTATCGCCGGGAACGAGACTTCAATCGCAACATATTGAACAACACGCAGAGCATGATTCTCGTGCTCGATACGGTCGGGCTCGTCAGTTATGCCAACCGCCGCTGCTTCGAGGGGGGCTATCGCCAGGAAGATCTTCTCGGCCGTCCGCTGGTCGAACTGGTGCCACCGGCCCGGCGCCCGATATTTGCCGAAGCGCTTGAGCGCGCGCTTCAGGGAGTGACGTTTGACAGATTCGAGACTCCCCTGTTGCGCGGAAATGGCAGCACGGGGCAGTTCACGATCAGTTTGAGTCCAATGCGCGACGAGCAGGGTGCAATCAATAGCGTGGTCGTCGCGATGGCGGATATTACGGACGCTGCTGAGATTCAGGCGAAATTGATGCATACGGAAAAAATGGCCGCTCTTGGCCAGCTCGTCTCCGGCGTGGCGCACGAGGTGAACAATCCGCTCGCCGCCATCGTCGGTTTCGCCGACCTCTTGCTGGAAAACCCCGCGATTCCGGAAGATGCAAAAGGCGAGTTGCGCGTGATTCTGCAGGAAGCCCAGCGTACCCGCGTGATCGTCCAAGACCTGCTTAGTTTCGCGCGGCACGTGCCGGCACAGCGCGAGCCGGTGCGAATCAATACGCTCGTCCAGCAGGTGCTCAAGCTTCGCGCGTACGACTCGTCCAATCGCGGCATCGAGATAACGGAGAACTATCAGGAAGACCTGCCTCTTCTGATCGGGGATCCGCACCAACTGCAGCAGGTATTTCTCAACATTCTCAACAACGCGTACGACGCGATCGAGGAAGTCCGCCGACCGGGGCGCATCGAGATCGCGACGTCGGCGCACGACGGCTATGTCGAAATCGCATTCCGGGACAACGGCCCGGGAATTTCGCATCCCGACCGTATTTTCGATCCGTTCTTTACGACAAAAGAGGTCGGCAAGGGCACCGGCCTTGGACTAAGTATTTGCTACGGCATTGTCCGGGCGCACCAGGGCGAAATCGTCGCGCAGAACCAAGTGGACGGCCTCGGCTGCACTTTTACGGTGCGATTGCCCGTTGCGGAGAAGACCGTCGAATTGGTCGCTGCTGGAATCCTCCAGTGAAAGGCAGAGCGCGGTGCAACGCGCCCGCCTGGCCGTTGCGCGTTGCCATTCCTATGGCGGAGAGGACGACAGGGAACCCGTGAAAGAAGAATCGCGGCTTCGGTTCTTGATTGTGGACGACGAGCAGAGTATCCGCCGCCTCTGCATGACCGTGGGGCAAGGATTGAACTTCATCTGCACGGAGGCGGAAACAGCCGAGGCAGCGCTTGCGCTGACCGAAACGGCGCCTCCCGATATCGTCGTGACCGACCTCAAATTGCCGAGCCTTTCCGGCACGGACCTGTTGTGCAAAGTTAAGGAGCTGCTGCCGCGTACGGAAGTAGCCATTATGACCGGGCACGGCTCGATTGAGTCGGCGGTCGAGGCTATGCGCCAGGGAGCTTACGACTACATCGAGAAGCCTTTCCGGGTGGAGCGGCTGCGCCAACTCCTGCAGCGCATGGCGGAGAAGGTGCGCTTGATAACTGAGAACCAATTTCTGCGGGAGCGCGTCAGCGCGGATGCACAGCTCGACGGAATCATCGGGACTTCCGCCAAAATGCAAGACGTCCTTCGGATGGTCTCGCGGCTGAAGGATACGCGCACGCCCGTGCTCATTACGGGCGAGAGCGGTACCGGGAAGGAGCTTGTCGCGCGCGCGATCCATTTTCGCGGTCCTCTTGCGCCAATGCCGTTCATTGCGGTGGATTGCGGTGCGCTGGTTCCGACGCTGATGGAAAGCGAACTTTTTGGACACGAAAAGGGTGCGTTCACTGGCGCGCTCAGGGCGAAGGCAGGGCTTTTTCAAGCCGCGAATGGCGGCACGATTTTCTTGGACGAGATCGGCGAACTCCCGCTGGAGATGCAGGCGAAGCTGCTGCGCGTCCTGCAAGAGAAAGAAATCCGGCCGGTCGGCAGCAACGAGAAGGTGGCTGTTGATGTGCGTGTCATTGCCGCGACGAATCGCGATCTCGAAGCTGCGTACCGGGCCGGAACGTTCCGCAAGGACCTGTATTTCCGTCTAAATGTTGTGAGCGTGCACCTGCCGAGCCTGCGTGAACGCAAGTCGGACATTCCACAGCTTGTGCACTGCTTCCTCGACCGCTACGCGATGGGTGAAAATCTGCAAGTCATGCCCGCGGCGATGAAGAGCTTTCTGCAATACGAATGGCCTGGCAACGTGCGCGAGCTGGAGAACTGCATCGCCCGAGCAGTCGCGCTGGGCGACCGTCGCACGATAGACGTCGCGGATCTCCCGGCCAGCATCCGCGGTGCACAGGAATCAGCGACGACGGCCGAGGACGCTGCGGAGCTCTCGACGACAGCGCTCGCTGATCTCGAACGCATGACCATCCTGCGTGTGTTTGAACAGGCTGGCGGCGACAAAGCGTTGGCTGGGCGAATGCTCGGCATCAGCCGAGCGACCCTTTATCGCAAACTCAAGCGCTACCATATTCCTTTGCGTCCGGCTCAAAAGGATCTGGTCGAGACAGCCTCGTAGCTCTCTCCAAGACAATTCAACATCCGTTGAAAACTTGCTCAGCTAGGCGGGTCCGAGTGCAGGCTTGAGACGAATTCGTGTCAGGCTGAGACGCTGGCCCCAGCGTGCTCCTTCGGCACCTTGGCAAGCATAAGCAAGCGAACAACTTAGAATCGGCACGAACGCCAAGTCTTTGGCCGCCTCCGTGCAACCACCGAAATGCTCCCTATCGGTCCGCTTGCGTTCGAATTCCTCACCTGGGGGAAAATAACCGGTGAGCAGCGAGGATCGAGCGGGGAGTAAGGATACATACCCGTGTCGCGCGAAGCGCAAACTGTCTCCGTTCTCGCAGAACCGACGTGCGTTGAGAAGCTGTCTGAGCTTTTTCCATCTGCCACGGCTGTTCGCATCCCCGTCCGCGTTACGACGATGTCTGCCGGTCGGCGCCGGCTGCAAGAACAGACTGTCATCGAATTCGGCACGCCACATGAGGTGCTGTTCGCGTCCACGTTGCCGCTCGAATTCGAGGACCGGCTGCGCCTGGTGAATTCCGATGGCTCGCTCGACGCCCGCGCTACCGTAGTCGCCGTGCGGTACCACGGTGGACGCAAGGCGATCGCGGCTCGGTTCGTCGGCGAAGTCGGGAACTGGATCATAAAGCCATGAGTCCAAAAACGTCCGGTACGACGATGAATCCCCCGGCTGGCGCGATCAAGAACACTGCGGCCGGGCCCAGCCCAGCGGAGCTGGCCGCGCGCTGGAAGGAAGCGCGACTGGTCTATCCGCTCTACGCTGCGCTCGCGGCGCAGTTCAATCTTGCAACACCGCCGTATCCTCCGGGCGAGCTTCCTCCAGTCCGGCCCACGCGCAGCACGTTTGACTCGGATACGAAGTGGCTCGACACACTAGACGAAAAGATTCTCGCATTCCAAATTCGACAGCTTCCGCCGGAGCTTCTGAATGGAAACGAGCAAAGTCTGCGTGCGCTCATCCAGCGCCAGTTGCGAAAGCCGGAGAAGAGCGATGCCGACCGCGACAAGATCGATCTGCTGCTCGTCCAGTATTTTGCCCTTCGCGCGGCGGACGAGGGAGATCTAGTTCATAAGGAGATCACGCTAGACGATGTTGCGCGCCTGTTGCAGCCCGTCCTGGCGCAAGCGGATCCGACGCCGCTTGAATGGTGCGCTCCTCTCGAGCAAATTCTTGAGAAAACGAAGCACTGCCACAGCCTGCGCGACCTGATGGAAGACGGGCTTCTCGAGCAAGGCCGCATATTGAAAGATTCCGCGGGGCCGATGTTTTATGACCCTGCCGCGCTTGTCGCCTTTTGTCGCTTCAACTTTTTGTTGCGCCGGGCCTTCATCCGAATGCTGCACGCGGACCTGAAGGCCGTCCGGGATGCCGTCGAAAAATTGGAAGCAGCGGGCGTGAAGACGGTGGATTGTCGCGGTGCCGGTTTTTCCGCTGCTGAAACGATGAACCAGCTCCGGTACTTTTCTGAGAACTGGCGTCAGCCATTCCAGAAGGATTACACGCACAGTTCGGTGCATCGCTCTTTTGAGCAGCTCTTGGCCATGCGTGCGGCGCTCGAAGAGGCGCTTGCACCTAAGCGGGCGGCAGCGCAGCCTGCTCCGGCCCCTGCGAAGAGCGAAGCGGCAAAGCCAGCCGTCAACTCGCCGAAGGCGGCGATGCCACCGGCCGAGCCGCCAACGTCTCCGGCCACCGCAGCGGCTCCGCAGGCTGCCGCCGCGCCCAAGAACGGTGCTCCCGCAACCGCGGCGACTGCCACGAAGGCCGGCCGCCCTGCGGCGGAGGATCACGATTCCGCAGAGCCTGCCGTCGACGCTGCCGCCGAGGCCGAAAAGTGCATGGAAACGATCTGGGAGCAGTTGATCGCCGCGCCGCCGTCGCGGGGCCGCTCGATGTCGACGGTCGTCCTGCACGACACGAAAGTTCTGCTTTCTTCCTGGGAGGTCGCTGCCTTCGTCAGCGAGGGCAATCAGGACGCGGAAGACCTGCGCCGCGCTGTTGTGGCGCGCGCGATGCTGGCGGTCGCCACGGATAAGCGGAAACGCTCTGGCGATGAGAGCGCGCTTGCTTCGGCGCTTACGTTTGCACGAGGCGAGGTGTCCTACTTTCAGGGACGCGTCGAGCAGGCAAAAAAGGCGAAGAATACTGAGGCCGCCGTGAACCTTGGCATCAGCACAAAGCGCCTGCTCTCGTTCATCGAGGAAGCGGAAGGACTCCAGTCCTGAAACACGCAAGGGAGCGCGTGCATCCTTGAATCACCCAAGCGTTTTGATTGTATCGGACGATACTGAATTTGCGCGTTCCGTCGCAGCGCGGTGGCAATCCGAGAGGTACGTTCCCGGAATTACCATCGTCACGAGCGATGTCTGGCTCGCCACGAGCAACCCCGGCCACGGCCTGACGATTGTCGGCCCGGTACGCGAGGGGAAGCGATCATCGATCCTCGCGGGCGTCGGCGGGGCCCCGGGCGCAGCGGCCATCTGCGTCGCCGACGAAAAGGACATTCCCTCGATTCACGCCGAGCATCCGCAACTGCTGCTTGTTCCCGTGCAGGATCGTTGGGTGGAGACGCTCATTCTCCTCTCCAGTGAAGCACTGCGGCGAGTGGATGCGGTTGCCCGGGCCCAGCATGCCGAACGACAGATGATCGCGTCTCAAAACCACGCGACGCTTGGCCGCTACATGATCGATATGCGCCCAAGCGTGAACAACGCCCTCACCTCCGTTTTGGGCAATGCCGACCTTTTGTTGCTGGAGCCCGGTCACATTTCCACCGAATCCCGCGAGCAGATTCAGGCTATCCACACAATGGCGCTGCGCCTGAACGAGATCATGCAGCGATTCTCATCGCTTGCCGCCGAGATGCGGCTCGGTGAGAAAGAATCTCAAGCTGAGACGGAACCGAATTCCGGCAGCCTCGTGAGCCGCCTATGAACCGCACCCGCGCGGCCATAACTGGCATGAAAATCAAGTGCTTGCATGAGGAAAGCGGAACCCAAGCGGCGCGTATTGGCTGGCCGCAGAGTTGCATTTCTATCTGGGGGTTTTCAGCGTGGAGGTGTGGCAGTGGTGAAAAAAGTCCTGGTAGTGGACGATTCGCAGGCCGAAATCCGGCTGCTCCAATCGGTGCTGCAGCAAGCTGGGTTCTGCTCGGTTGCAATTTCCGACCCGACGAAACTCGAAGAAACGATCGAAGAAGAGCGGCCGAATCTGATCCTGCTCGATGTGGTAATGCCGCAGCGCAATGGCTTTCAGGCTTGCCGTGACCTGAAGAGCCAGGAGCCCTATGCGCAGATTCCCGTGATTCTCGTTACGTCGAAAGCGACGCCCAGCGACCGCTACTGGGGCGAGCAGCAGGGCGCGAATGGCTTCGTGGCAAAACCGTTTACGCCGGATGAACTGATCAGCGCGGTGAAGAGGTTTGCTTGATGGCGAGCGAGCTCGAAGACGCGGGATTGTCGGTCGGACTCGAAGCCGGCGAGCTTCTCGAGGGTGAAGTACAGCCCGAAGAACGCCGGCCCGAGCGCCAGTACTGCGTCTTCCGCGCGGGTCGTGAGCGGTTCTGCCTTTCGGTGCTCGAAGTGGAAGAGGTGGTGGATTGGCCGGCGGTAACACGCATTCCGCTGGCACCGGCATTCCTGATGGGCATTTTCAATCTTCGCGGAACCATCGTTCCGCTGATGGATATTGCGTTTACCGAGGGCCGCCGGCCCGGCCTGTTGCCCAAGCACGTAGTCGTCGCAGCGCTCATGGGTGATGCGCACCGTGAGGATGTCCGGCTTGGGATCGCCGCCGACGAGGTGATCGGAACGTATTCGGCAGCGGAGGACGCACTTCTGGATCAGGCGCCGGCAGAGGTGCCGCACTGTCGCGGGATGCTACGGCACGACGACCGCCTAGCTCTAGTCGTGGATCTGCGGCGCCTGACCGACGTGTTTCCGGTGCCGGTGATTTGATGACTCGCAGTTCGCAATTTTTGGCGTACGAAATGGGGCCATGTAGCTTTCGGCGCCGCTCGCCGCGAAGTTTCGGTGGAGAGGCTCGCCGGGGATCGATGGGTGCGCAAGATCTTGGGAGGAAGTCATGAAATCTCGTTTGAGTTCGACGATCTGGCTGCTGGTCCTGTGGATCAGCCTGGCCTTGTTCGGAGTTTTGGCGCTCGCCTACCACGCGGGCAAGAGTTCCGGCGGGGCGTCTCCGTTCGACGCGTCCTCGATGCCGGGGAGCGCGACTGCCGCTTTGCTGGGCGCCATCGGCCTGGCCGTGGTTGGCGCTGTCTCCGTCATCTTTGTGCTGAGCAAGCGCGTGCTTGGACCGGTCGGCGAACTGGCGAAGTTCTCGGAACGGTTCGCTGCGGGTGACGCGCGCGCCCGCGCCGAAGTCAACAGCGACGACGAGTTTGGTTTCATCGCGGAGAATTGCAACCGCGCGGTCGCCAAGGTCGCTCACGCCGCGACGAACCAGCAGGCGCAGGATTCCCTCCAGCGCAGCATCACCGACCTGCTCAACACCATCAATCTCGTGGCGCGCGGCGACTTGACGATCCGCGGCAAGGTCACTAACGACGCGCTCGGCAATGTCGTCGACTCGGTGAACTTCATGCTCGACAACTTCACCAAAGTTCTCGAGCGCGTGCGAAAGGCCGCTATCGACGTGAGCACCAGCGCCAATCAGATTCTGAATGCTACCGACGAAATGACCGCCGGCGCGACGCAGCAGGACCAGGAAATCACCAACACATCGTCCGCCGTCGAAGAGCTGACGGTTTCGATGAAGCAGGTGTCGAACAACGCGGAAGCCAGCGCCGAAGCGGCTCGTCGCGCCCTCGACGCCGCCGAGCAGGGCAACCGCGCCGTGAGCGATACGCTCGAAGGGATGCAGCGAATTCGCGCCTCGGTGCAGGCGACGGCGAAGAAAATCAAGTCGCTCGGCGATCGTTCCCTTGAAATTTCGGAAATCATCAACGTCATCAACGACATCACGGAACAGACCAACCTGCTCGCGCTCAACGCCGCCATCGAGGCAGCTCGAGCGGGAGAAGCAGGACGCGGTTTCGCGGTCGTCGCCGACGAAGTCCGGAAACTGGCCGAACACTCTCGGAGTGCGACGAAAGACATCGCGGCCCTCATCAAGGCGATTCAGGCCGAAACGAACGAGGCCGTCGTCGTCATGGAAGACGGCACGCGCGAGGTGGAAGTCGGAGCGGGTCTCGCTGATCAAGCCGGCAAAGCTCTCGAAGCAATTTCGAGCGTTGTGCGGCAGTCGGCCGAACTCGTTCAGGAAATTTCGCTCGCCTCGAAGCAGCAGGTGCGGGGCACGGAAGGTGTCGCGAATGCCATGCAGATTATTTCCGGCATCACGCGCCAGACCACGCAGGGCGCGCGACAAACCGCCGGGACGGTCGGAAACATGGTCAAGCTTTCCGAGCAGCTCAACGAAGCTCTGGCGCAATTCCGCTCGCAGCCTGCGCGACCAGGCGACGCTGCGGCCGCACCGGCCGCGGACGAGTCTCGTGTTCCTGTGGGGGCGCATCGATAGCGGCAACTTCCGCGATCCGGCGCGTTGGCCGGAGCTGAACGCCGAACATGAAACAGCACCCAATCGCGCCTGCCACATTGACCGGGTCCGAACTCGATCAGATTCGCACGTTCATCGAGCAGCGGTCCGCGATCCTTTTTGACGCTTCGCGCGAACGGTTCTTTTCGACGCGCGTACGCGAGCACCTGGCGGAAAAGGGTGTGGGCAGCGGCTCCGCGCTGCTGGGGCTTGTGCGAGGATCGAGCGTCGAGTACGAGGCGCTGCTCGAACGGCTGCTGACGCAGGAGACTTCGCTCTTCCGTTATCCCGCCGTCTTTGAAGCGCTCGAAAGGAAGATTTTGCCGGAAGTGCAGGAGCGCAAGTTCTGGGAGAATCCGCGAACGCTTCGCATTTGGAGCGCCGGCTGTTCGACGGGTGAAGAGCCGTACTCGATCGCGATCACGCTTCTGGATTCGCTCAAGTTTGCGGAGGCGTGGGAGATCGAGATTCTTGCGACCGATATCAGCCGCCGCGCGCTGCGCCATGCGGAAAAAGGAGTCTATTCCAAGCGGGCGTTGCAGAGCGTTTCGCCGGAGCGCGTCACCAATTACTTTGTGGCCGGGAAACACGGCTTTCAAGTGCGGCCGCGCATCCGCCGGATGGTCTCGTTCGCGCAGATGAATCTGGCGGAACCGGTGTATGTCGGCAAGCTCGACTGCATATTCTGCATGAACGTGCTCATGTATTTCTCCGAAGAGCGCCGGCTGGGGATTTTGCGGCGCTTTTATGACGCGCTCGAACCGGGAGGCTACTTCGTTCTGGGCCACGCCGAGACGCTTACGAATGTGCCAGTAAAACTGGAGCCAGTGGTTTTCGGCGATTGCCGGATGTACCGAAAGCCGGGCGCGCCGGCAGCCGAGGGGCGACGCACGCCCGCCCTCGTGGAGGGGGCTCAGTGAACGGGCCGAACCAAGAATCGATCGAGCTGTTCCTCCAGGAGGCCTCCGAGAACCTCCAATACCTGCGGGAGTACTCTGGGCTTTTGCAGGAGCCTGAACCGAGAGCGGAAGACCTCGAAAAGCTCTACATCGCCGCGCACACGCTCGCCGGCACGTCGGGCAGCTATGGGTTCCCACAATTCTCGGAAGTCGCGGCGAAAGTGGCGCACATATTCCACTACGCGCTAAATGCCACCCTCACTGCGGACATGCACGGCCCGCTTACCGAGTTCATCTCCGACGCGATTTCCGTGCTCGAGTTTGATTTGCTGCAGATCAGCTCGAGTGGAACGGAAACGTCGAGCGATATTGCCGCCTTCAAGCAGCGGTATGCGTTCGCGTTTCCGGCGGCGCCGTCGCCGGAAGCCACGGCTGATGAAGGTGCGCAAACGGTTGGCGCGGGCGAGCCGATTCCGATGGTCTTTGCGGGGCCGTCGCTTGCCGAGCGCCTCCCGCAGGATGACGAGGTTCCCGAGGAAGTCCTGGAGTTCTTCGTTCCTGAGGCCGAGGAGCACTTACAGGCCGTCACTGAGTGTTTGCTCGCACTGGAGGGCAATCCGAACGCGGACGACATCAACCGGTTGTTCCGCTCGATGCACACGATCAAGGGGTCCGCGGCGCAGGTGGGTCTGCACCGCCTTTCCGCGGTCGCGCACCGGGTGGAGGATCTGATCGGCCGGCTGCGGGATGGCATCTTGCAACCAAGCGCCGAGATTGTGGACCTCTTTCTTCAGTCCGTCGATATTTTGAAGCAATTTCTGCACCGGCAGTGGCCTGGCGATACCGAGATGGCTGCCGTGGTCGATCCTCTTCTGGCTCGCATTGCGGAGCTGGCGCCGGAAGAAGTCGAGGACGCCCCCAGTGAAGCGCCTGGCGCAGAGACTCCCGCTGCCGCGGTGGTGACATCCGAAATTCCGGCGGGAAGCGCGGCCCCTCGTGCTGTCGCACCGAACGCGCTGCCGCAGGCCAAATCCGTGCGCATTTCCCTCGAGTGGCTTGATCGCATGATGAACGCGGTCGGCGAACTTGTGATCAACCGGACGCGCATGCTCGGCCGTTTGACCGAGCTGCAGAAACTCGTCGAAGTGCTGCAGTTCTCGAAGACACGGCTGACCGGCAAGGTATCCGAGTTCCAGGAAAAGCACGAATTCAGCAAGATCCGGCCGACGCTCGTGCCGGGGAGCCAGCCGCCCCAAATGGACACGTTCCGTGCCCACATTACAGCGCTCCCTCCCGTCACTTCCAACGATTTGCTCGAATTCAGCGAACTCGAAATGGATCGCTACGACGATTTCAATATCTTGTCGCGGTCGCTTACGGAAATTTCGGCGGACGTCACGGAGGTTCTCACCCAGCTTGAAGGGTTCATGGGTCGCGTCGATGCGGATATCGACGAGTTCACCAAGCTCGCGCACCATTTGCAGGATGAGATCACGGCCGCGCGCATGGTGCCGATCGGCAATCTTTACACGCGGCTTTCTCGCACGGTGCGCGATGCTGCCAAGGCCTCCGGCAAACCGGTCGACGTCTCCCTGGATGGCGCTGACACGCTGCTCGACAACAACATCATTCAGCATGTTTCCGATCCGCTGATCCATCTCGTGCGCAATGCGGTGGCGCACGGGATCGAAAGCGCCGACGTGCGCCGCAGCGCCGGAAAGTCCGAAAAGGGGCGCGTTGCCGTTCGCGCCTATCATCGCGGCAATCACATCTTCATCGAAGTGGAGGACGACGGCCGCGGAATCGATTACGAAGCTGTTCGCCGCAGTGTGGTCGAATCGGGCGCGATGTCATCGGTCGCAGCTGCGGAATTGTCGGAACGCGAATTGCGCGAGTTTCTCTTCCGGCCTGGATTTTCGACGGCCTCCTCGACCTCCGAGCTGGCCGGCCGTGGCGTCGGTCTCGATGTGGTGCGCTCGAATGTGCACGCGCTCAACGGCGAAATTGAAGTGCGCTCGGAAACGGGCCACGGCGCCTGCTTTACGGTCAAACTGCCGCTCACGTTGATCATTTCGCAGGCGCTCTTCGTGCGTTGCGGTAAGTCGGTGTTCGCATTTCCCTTGGCGGTCGTTGAGGAAATTCGGCGGTTGCGTCCTTCCGAGATCGAAGATGTCGGCGGCAAGCTTCTCACGCGCGTGCGTGATGTGGTCACCGAGGTCGTGCGTCTCGATTCGCGACTGGCTCTACAACCGCTCGAACCGATCAACGGCTACTTGCACATGGTGATCGTGAAAGTGGCGGGGCGGCAGGTGGGTGTTGTCGTCGAGGAAGTTCTCGGCAAGGACGAAATCGTCATCAAGAACCTCGGCGACTATCTGCGCCGCGTCAAACTCTTTCCGGGCACGACCATCGCTCCCGATGGCAGCTTGATCCTGCTGATTGATTTGAACCGGCTCGTGGCTGGCGATGCCGCGGACCGGAACGTTCTCCCGGCATCGTCACCTGCAGCTCGCGTCTTTGCGCCGGGGGCCGAAGCTGTCGCCGCCGGCAGCATCCCGGCCGAAGCCGTCGATCCGATCGCCAACGATCGCGTCGTGGTTGTCGCCGACGATTCCATCAGCGTGCGGAAGTTCGTCGGCAGGATGCTCGAGAAGGCGGGCTATCGCGTCAAGCTCGCTTCGGACGGCCTCGAAGCCTCGGAAATCGTAGCGCAGATCGGCTGCCACCTCGTGATCACCGATCTTGAAATGCCGCGAATGAACGGCTACGAGCTGATGGCCCATCTGCGGCAAGACCCGGCAACCCGGCGCATTCCCGTGCTCGTTGTGACGTCCCGCGCCGGTGCCAAGCACCGAGATCGCGCCATGAAGGAAGGCGCGATGGCGTTCTTGACCAAACCCGTGCAAGAAGATCAATTGATCGCAACCGTCGAGAGCCTGATTGGCTCGGAAGCGCAGCAAGGGAGGCCCGCAGCTGGCCTCGCGCTGCGGCAGGACTGATATGGCGACCGCGTCCGACAAAAAGATTCGCGTCCTGGTCGTCGACGACTCCGCCTTCATGTGCAAGGTGCTGCAAGAGATCATCAACTCCGACCCTCAGATGGAAGTCGTCGGGCAAGGCCGCGACGGCCGCGATGGTGTGGCACTGGCGGAATCGCTGCGGCCGGACGTAATCACGATGGACATCAACATGCCGCATGTCGATGGTCTGCAAGCGACCGAGCTGATCATGTCCCAGCATCCGCGTCCGATCGTCATCGTGAGTTCGGAATCGCGCGAGGGAGCCGCGAGCACGCTCAAGGCGCTCGAGCTCGGAGCGATCGATTTCGTGCCCAAGCCTTCGAGCGGCATCGACCTCGACATGAAGACTGTCCGCGAAGAGCTGACGCGCAAGCTTAAGCTCGCAGCCAAGGTCCGCGTGGTTCGTACGGCGACTCGCTCGAAGCTCGCGATCCCGCAAGCGCCTCCAACCTCGAGCTCCGTTTCGAGCGCAGCGACGATCGCTCAAAACGGCGGCAAGTTCCCGATGATCGTCCTCGCCGCTTCAACGGGTGGTCCCGCCGCTGTCACCCGCGTCGTTTCAGGGCTGCCGAAGGATTTGCCTGCGGCCGTGTTTCTCGTGCTACACATGCCCGCGACCTTCACCAAGCAATTTACCGTGCAGCTGGCGGAGATCTCCGCTCTGCCGGTGAAAGAGGCCGAAACAAACGAGACTCCGCAGCCGGGAACGATCTATCTCTGCCCGGGCTCGCACCATCTCCGCCTCTCCATGAGCGGGAAAATTTCGCTTGATTCCGGCGCTCGAATCGAGGGCTACCGGCCGTGCGCCGATGTCGCGATGGAAACGATCGCTGCCTACGCTCGCGCGCTGACGGTCGGCGTGGTCATGACTGGCATGGGCAATGATGCCGCCAAGGGCGCCAAAGCCGTGAAAGCGGCCGGCGGCTACGTCATCGCCCAGGACGAAGCCACCTCGATGATTTTCGGGATGCCGGCCGAAGCGATCCAGACGGGCGCCGTGGATGAAGTGCTCGCTCTCGATAACATCAGCGCGGCCATCGAGAAACGCGTTGCGAAGCTGAGCCGCCTCGCTCCGGTGGTTGCGCGATGAACGCCGCGCATGAATCCGCCGCGAAACCGCGCCGCGTGCGCCATCCCGAGCGGGTCATTCTCTTCTTTGTGTCGAATCAGATGTTTGCAATTGCGGCGGAGGCCGTACAGGAAATTCGCAGCACCGACAGTCTTGCCGGCGCCGCAAACGAAATCGAAAACCCGCCACTGCCGAAGGTGCGGCACACGGTCGAGCGCGGCCGCCACATCTACTATGTAGTCAACGCTTGCGTGCACTTCGGCTTGCCGGTTACGCGCCCGGCGCTGGCCTTGATCTTGCGGCAGTTCCGCGCCGTCGTGCTGGTCGACCGGATCGAGCGCATGGCGGAAATCTCCGCGGTCTATACGCTCCCTGCCGCTTTCGCCGGAGACGAGCGCCGCTGGTATCGCGGCTTGGCCTATCTCGATGACATGGTAATTCCCGTCATCGCACCCGCCGGATTTCTAACGGCGGAGGAGTTTCAGCTCCTCGACCGCGCCGCGAAAGCGGCCTCGCAGCGTGAGCTAGAAGGAGCGGTTCAGGCATGAACGCTGCGGAAATCGCGGGCCAACCCTCATTCGTCGTGCTGCAGATCGGTAAGCGCCGTTTCGCTTTGCCGTCGGATACGGTCGTCGAACTTGCGCCCCCCGTGCGGCTGCATCGGTTTCCGCACGCGTCGGCCCTTCTTTCGGGCGTGATCGTACGCCGCGGCCGAATCGTGCCCGTCTACGATGCCGCGTCCTTGCTCGTCGGCAATTCTTCACTGACGCAGCGCTTCTATCTGATCGCGCGCCGCCGCGTCGGAGAATCCGCTGACTTCGGAGCAATTCCAGTCAACGGCGAATGCGAACTTGCTTCAGGCGAAATGCTCGTGCCTGCACAAGACCGTCCGGCCTACGTTACGGGGACACTCTCCGTCAATGGCGAGTCGATCGACGTGCTCGATTTCACCACACTCGCTGCCTTGAACGTTCCCGTTGCAGGCAAACCGTCGCGCACGGAGCTGCCGTCATGAGCGCGCCTGCCAATCTTCCGCGAATAATGCTGATCGATAGCAATGTGTACTTTTGCAAGCGCCTCAGTGATGCTCTGAAGCAGCAGGGCTTCGACGTCGTCCCGAGCATGCAGGCGGCCTACGCGCTCACCATGCTCGAGCGCAACACGCCCGCTGCGATCATCTGCGCCACAAACCTGCGCGAGATGGGCGCCTTCGAAATCGCGCCGATTCTTCGCGCCGACCCGAAAACGGCCGGCATTCCTCTGATTGCCGTCGGCAGCGGCGGCGATCAGGCCTTGCTCGAGGCGTATCGAGCGGGGTGCGACGATTTCGTCGACCGTCGCAGTTCTCCATCTGAAATCGCGGCGCATATCCGCAGTTTTCTTTTGAGCCGCCAGGACGGCTTCCAGCCCACCCAGATGCTTTCCAGCGCGGAGACCGCGCTGAGCGGCAGCCTCTCGCACCTCGATCTTCCCGGCGTCATGCAAATGCTCGGGCAGGCGCGCCAGACCGGCGCGCTGCACATCAACGCCGGTGACACGGACGCGATCATGTTCTTCGAAGGCGGCGATATCACGCACGCGGAATGTGGTGCATCGTTTGGAGATGAAGCGGTCGTGCAGATCGTCAAGGCGTGCCACTCTACCGCCGCCGGAGTATACAAGTTTGTGTACGGAGCGACGGCGGCGCAGCGCACCGTGCTGCGCTCGGCCACCGACCTGCTGCTCGATGCGATGCGCGAGTTCGACGAGGAAAAGCGCGACGAAAACGAGGTAGAAGAGCACGCCGAAAAGGAGTCGTCATGAGCGAAACCGAAACACCTACGGCTGCGCGTACTCCGACGGTCTACTTCATCGACGACAGCGCGACCATGCGCGAGGTGATCAAGATTGCCTTCCGGAAGGAGAACATCCACGTCGTGACCTGTCCCGACGCCGCCTCCGCTCTCGCTCAGTTCGGCGAAACCGCACCAGACGCAGTCATCACAGACGTGATCATGCCGGATAAGGATGGCTACGAAGTCTGCCAGTTCATCAAGCAGCACGAGCAATTCGGCCGCACGCCCGTGATCCTGATGTCCGGCGTCGTGAACAAGACAGTTGCCGAGAAAGCGATGGCTGTCAAGGCGGACGAGCTGGTTCGCAAGCCGTTTCAGCCGCAGGAGCTGATCGCGCGCGTGAAGAACCTGCTGAATCCGAGGCGGTCCGTGGTCAGCGCTCGGGATGCTGCATCCGCTGATTCTGCCGGAGCCCAGCGTCCCGCCGCGCAGGTCTTGACGGGTCTTTTTGCGCCGAATCCAGTCCCCGCGGCGGCCCCTCCAGCCTCACGCCCGGCTGCTTCGCTAGCTGGACCACCCGCAGGACGCGCTGGAGCGCCGCTCGGGGCAGCGCCTCCGCCAATGCCGCGCCCGGCAGCACCGGCTGCGGCGTCTGCTCCGGCAGAGATGGCCAAACTGCGGAGTGAGGTCGTCCGGCTCGAGCTCCTTGTAAAGAAACTTCAGGCCTCGCTCGAAGCTGAAAAGCAGTATTGCGCGGCTCTCGAGGCCCAGCTGAAGGCTCTTCAAGAAGTCTGATCGCGTTCGGATTCATCTGAATCGGCGGACGCGTCGTCGCTTCTTACTTGTGTACGAGGTCACGGGCGGCCCTTGACCCGCACGCCGGCGCGCTCTACTCTGTATCCACCTCTCTGAGTCAGGCGGTTCGTGTTTGGCTAGGCGCGTTGTTTCGGAGGTTTTGTGGGGCGCCGCAGCGAACAGCGCATCGCCGTTTCCTTGCCGGTCACCGTGCGCGGTCTCGACACGCAGGGAAATCCCTTCACGATCGCCACGGAAACGAACGACATCAGCTTTTCCGGCGCATCGCTCAACGGCTTGCAAGACCTCGTTCAGCCCGGCGCGAAAATTGAAGTCGAAAGCCAAGGCCGCAAAGCTTGGTATCGCGTCAGTTGGGTCGGGGAGAATGGAAACCCCAGGGTCGGTCGCGTCGGCCTCCGTTCTCTCGAGCGCGGGCGGTATATCTGGGGCATTGCGCCGAAAGGCTGGGAGCCCGACACGTATGAACCGGTAAGGCCGCCGGAGGCGAGCGCCTCGCTTGCGCCGATAGCAGCTGCGTTTGGTTCATGGAATGGGACGGAGCGCCGCCAGTTCGCGCGACACACCTGCCGCTTCGCCGTTCGAGTGTCGCCTGAGAATGGCGCTGCCCGTACGGAAGGCAAGATCACAGACATTTCTCTCGGCGGCTGCTATGTCGAAACGCTTTTGCCGTTTCCTGCCAGTACGTCCGTCAGGCTGTCGTTCATGATCGACGACGTTGCGATCGACGTTTCGGGCAGAGTCGGCTCGTCGCAGCTTGGCACAGGAATGAGAATTGAGTTCACGGCGATGAGCCCCGCTGTGTTCGAGGCGCTGCGCAGATTTGCTCCGCCGGTCGCTCTCTCCGTCAAATCCTCGGCATCCGTTGCTGCTACGTCGTCTGAAGCACTGGACGCCGTCGTTCATCTGCTCGTGCGCAAAGGCCTCCTGACAGCGGAAGAATTCTCGGAAGAGTTGGAAAGAGTCAAGAGCCGGCGGGTTGTGGTTCCTGCGTAGGCCGTCCTCGCGTCTCGGCAGCAGTCAATCGAGACCGTTAGCCTGGAGAAATTCCCGTGCTATTTCGATAACGTCTCTTCCCTCTGCTGCAACTGCGTAGTTCATCTTCAGCATTTCGGCGTCGGAGATTCTCCCGGCCAGTTCGCTAATCGCATCGCGCACTTCCGGATACCGTGCCAGCGTATCGGCGCGGACTACGGGCACCGCCTCGTAGGGCGGGAAATAGCGTTTGTCGTCTTGCAGGATTACCAGATCACGTGCCGCAAGCAGCCCGTCTGTGGCATTACCGGCGACCAAATCCACCTGCTTGTCGAGCAGTGCGCGGTATAGAAGGCCAAGATCCAGAATGCGCGGCGGCGCTGCGAACCGCAATCCGTATGCCTGCACGAGACCGGGATATCCGTCCGGTCGTTCCATGAATTCGTATCCGAACCCGGCGCGCCATTGAGGCGTGTAACGAGCCGCTTCCGAAAGCGTGGTGATGCGGAGATTTCGGGCGTCTTCGCCTCGAATCACGATTGCAAACGTGTTATTGAACCCCAATGACGGCATGACCTCGATCTGGAACCGCTGCATGTACTCGCGCTTCACGGTCGCCCAAACGGCGGCGGGATCGCTCTCGATGGGATCATGCAGGATGGCGGTCAGCGCCGTGCCCGTGTATTCGACGTATGTGTCGATCCGCCCGGCGAGCAGCGCCTGCTGGCAGATGTAGCTGCCGGCGAGATAGAAGCGGCGCTCGACGCGGAGATGCGTCCGCGCCTCGATGTGCTGCGCCAGGATTTCGCCGAGCAGCGCCTGCTCGGGAAAATTCTTCGAACCCACAACGATTGTGTCGGCCCGGCGCGAGTCGCAGGCAGCCAGCGCCACAGCCAGCGACAAGACAAGCGAAGCCGCGAGTCGCAGCAACGCTCCATTGGCTCTCATCCGTGCCTTATCGAGCCGGGCGTAGCACCCGCTCCATGATACCGATGAGAAGATCAGCACCCAAGGCGAGGATCGCCGCCGGAACGGCTCCGGCCAGAATCAGTTGGTTGTTTACCATGGCGAGACCCCGAAAGATGAACTCGCCCAGTCCTCCGGCGCCTACCGCCGCCGCCACGGTCGCGATCCCGATTGTCAGCACCGTCGCCACTCGTACCCCCGCAAGGATCGTCGATATCGAAAGCGGCAGCTCCACCTGAAAAAGAATCTGCCTCCCAGTCAATCCCATTCCCCGCGCCGCCTCGCGAATGGCCGGATCGACGCCCGCAATTCCGGCAGCCGTGTTTCGGATGATAGGGAGCAACGCGTACAGAGTAAGCGCAGCAATCGCTAGGCGGTCCGCGCGGTCACCCAGCCAGGGAAGCGGAAGTAGGAACCCGAGCAGCGCAAGGCTCGGGATGGTCTCGGCGACGTTGGCGCTCCCTAGGATCGGCTTCGAAAGCCACGGCCTCTGCGCCACGACGATTCCCAGCGGCACTCCAATCGCGATGGCCAGCACCATCGTCGCACCGACCAGCCATACGTGCTCGAGGGTCGCTTGCAGGATTTCATTCGAGTGCTGCGAGAAAAACTGGCTCACGCTCATTGCCCCCTCTCAAATCCCTCGAGTGTATGCAGCTGCGCTGCATATGCCGCGGCGACAGGCTCCTCGGATCGCAGAAACTCTCGCGGCGAATAGAGGCCCTTCAGTTCGCCCGCTTCCATCAATGCGATTCGAGTCCCGAGCAGCAGCGCCTCGCTCGTGTCGTGCGTCACGATCACGATCGTTTTCCCCAGCCCTTTCTGCAGCGCCTGAAATTCCATGCGGATTTCTGCCCGCGTGAGCGGATCGAGCGCGCCAAACGGTTCATCCATCAGCAGAATGGGCGGATCGGCCGCCAGTGCACGCGCTAGGCCCACTCGCTGGCGTTGGCCCCCGGAAAGTTCGTGCGGATAGCGTTTGAGGAAAAGCCCTGGCTCGAGTCCCACGAGCGCCAGCAGTTCGTACGTGCGCGGGCGAATGTTGGGCTCAGGCCATCGTTCCAGCCGGGGGACCAGGGCGACGTTTTGTTCGACCGTGTAGTGCGGAAACAAGCCGGTTTCCTGAATCACGTAGCCGATATGCCGCCGGAGTGCGATAGGGTCCCATTCGATCGTTCGCTGCCCCTCGACCAAGACTTCGCCTTCGCTCGGATCGATGAGTCGGTTGATCAGCCGCAGGGCGGTTGTTTTTCCTGCTCCGCTGCGGCCCAAAAACACAAGCGTCTCGCCGCTTCGCACGCTGAAGCTGATCTTGTTGAGCAACGTCTGGCCGCCGGGAAGCCGGTAGCTTGCGTCGCGGAATTCGATGACGTTGCCATCCCTGGCAGCGTTTGCTGCGTCGCTCATGCGCGCGCACTCTTCTCGAAAAATCGCCGGATGTTGCGCAGAACGCGAGCCAGCATCGCCTCCGTCAGCTTGCCGGTGAACGTGTTCTGCTGGCTTGGGTGGTACGAAACGAACAGGCGCGGCAGCCCCTCGCCCAGTTCGTAGCTCGCGCCGTGACGAAACTGGACCCCGCTGTGGCTTTGCAGTTCGCCTCGATCCTTGAGCAGTCGCAAGTAGGCGCGCATTGCAATCCCACCCAAGGCGAGCACCGCGCGCGGCCGCAAAATGTCGAGCTCCTGCTCAAGGTACGGGCGGCATTGTCCCAGTTCGGACGGAAGAGGCTTGTTTGCCGGCGGCGCACAGCGAAGCGTGGCCGTGATGTATGCGTTGGTGAGCTGCAAGCCGTCGTCCCGGCTCACAGAGGTCGGCTGGTTCGCGAAGCCCGCGCGATGAAGCGCGTTGTACAGAAAATCTCCCGACCGGTCGCCGGTGAACATCCGGCCGGTGCGGTTCGCCCCGTGCGCCGCTGGCGCGAGACCAAGGACTAGCAACTTCGCACTCGGGTCACCGAAGCCCGGTACGGGCTTGCCCCAGTAGTCCCATTCGCGGAACGCGCGGCGCCGTTCGCGCGCGATCTTCTCTCGATAACGCACCAGCCGGGGACATTTCCGGCATGTGACGATTTGCTCGCTCAATTGGCGCAGGGCGTCTGCCATGGCGTAGGGAGACGCTACCACGAATCCTTTGCTTCCTCGAAGCCGTCCTATTATCCGTCGGTTTTCTGCCCGGCCAGAGTCCACAGGACTCCACGCTTGCGCTTGGCCCCGCTTGCTCTAACATGAGCGAGTGAATAGTACGGTGGCAAGTCGCAGAACAGCACGGACAAAACGAAGGCTCGCGGCCGGATCCGATGCTGAGGGCCGAGCGGGTTCTACCCGACAATGCTGCCGAGTAGAATTCGTGCTAAGTTGCTGAAAGCAAAGACTCGAGGCTGATTCTACTCGACAATACTTCGTGGCCCTCGGAGTTGCGCTCCCGTGAATACTTCAACCGAAAAAATCGTCATCGGTGAAGCTGATCCAGCCAGCCGCGAGATGCTTCTTCGGGTCGCCCAGAGCGCTGGCTATAGCGCCTCTGCCTCCGCGACCGCTCGTGAGGCGTTGGAAGCACTTCGTCAGACGAATCCGGATCTCCTGTTGCTCAATGCTGCCTCGGCAAAAGCCGGCGATTTGAGCGCTCCAGAGATCATTGCGGCGATCCGCGGATCTGCAGCCACGGACAAAATCCGCGTGATTCTAGCCGTCGGACCAGACGCTCGGGAGCGCGCCGCGGCTCTCGACCTCGGCGCGGATGATGCAATCTCACTGCCTTGGGACGCCGCCGAACTCCTGGCGCGGGTGCGCGCCCAGCTTCGCCAACGGCGCTCGGACCAGTCGCTTCTCGAGAAAATGCAGCTTGCCGAAGAGGGACAGAAAATTGCCCACACGGCTTTTGACGCTCTCGCCGTCACAGAGAAGATGGCGCAAGACGCATCTTCCCTCGACCGGCGGCTCAAGATCGGCGTTAGCGCCGTGTTCCTCATCGCACTCGTCATGGCGGCGATCTATTTCCTCTTCGCCCGCAATACACAACAGAGCCTGCAGCGAACCACCGCCGTCATCGCCCGGCTCGAACGCGGCCTCATGCACCAGGAAGATTTGATGACGCAAGCGCGCAAGCTGCGCGAAGAGCAAGGGGCTGCAAGTGCCGAGTCCGCCGACCGTCTGCAGAAGGCCGGTGAGGCCGCGCAACCAGAAAACGATTCCACCGCCGGCTTCATTCACGAAGACGTGCAGAGCGTTTGTCTGCTCCACGTGAGTGTCGCGTTTCGTAATCAACAAACGGGCCAGCGCCTGCGTTACGCCGGCTTGAACCAGCAGGGAGAACCGCTGCAGGATAGCGACGGCAATCCCATCCTGACTCTGGAAGGAAACGGCCCGGAGGTGAAACTGGACGTCTTCGGCACGGGGTTCCCCGTGAGTTCGGACGGTCGAATCATTACGAACCACCACGTCGCTGAGCCCTGGTGGAAGAACGACGAAATGAGCGCCCTGACAAACGAGGGATTCCAGGCGGAGATATCTTCGATCCATGCCTATTTCCCCGGTGACCCGCGCGCCTTTACCGCAGAGATCGAAGGCGTATCGAAAGACGCGGACCTTGCGACGATGCGTGTGCAGCTCCAGGACCTCAAGCGCCCAGTCCTGTCGATTGACTCGAGCAAGGCGGCGGCCGTGCCGGGCGAACCTATCGTGCTGATGGGCTATGCCACGGGGCTCGCTGCGATCCTCGCGCGGACCGACGAAGACACGGCCCAGCAGATTGTGAAGCAGAGCGGCGGCGACCCGTCTCAAATCCTCGGTGAACTGGCCCGCCGCAACTTGATCCACCCGCTCATCACGCAGGGCCATATCGGCGATGTCCTGCCGGACAAGATCGTTTTCGACGCGCAGACCACGTCCGGCGGTTCTGGCGGGCCGCTCTTCAATCGGGAGGGAAAAGTCATTGGCGTCACGTACGCAGTTCTGCAGGGTTTCGGCGGCTCGAACTTCGGGATTCCCATCCGCTTTTCGGAGCCGCTGCTCGGTGGAGCCGCCGCGCACGCGTCAAATTGACACTCTGTGGTGGCCCGGCTAGCATGGTGTGAGCCGTTCGTCCCCCGCATATGAACAGCAATTCACAAGGCAAGAACATTCTCGACCGGATTGTCGAGGCGCGGCGCGAATCCATCGCCCACAGGAAACGTGTGCTTCCCGAAGTGGCGCTCAAACTGGCTGCCCAGAAAGTCGAACCGCCGCGCGATTTCGCCGCCGCCCTTTGCGGCGACGGCTACAACATCATCGCCGAGTTGAAGAAAGCTTCTCCCTCACGAGGCGTGATTCGCGCGGAGTACGCCCCTGCGGAGCTTGCGCCGCGGCTCGAGGCGGCTGGCGCTGCGGCGCTCTCGGTGCTGACGGAAGAGGATTTTTTTTCCGGTTCCCTGGCGGATTTGAAGGCGGCGCGCAAGGCCGTTCAGATTCCCGTTCTTCGGAAGGATTTCATCATCGATCCATGGCAAGTGTGGGAAGCGCGTGCGGCCGGCGCCGACTCGTTTCTCCTGATCGTGGCGATTCTGACCGATGAAACTCTCCGCGAATTGCTGGAGCTGGGCCGTTCACTGAAGATGGAGCCGCTGATCGAGGTTCATTCGCGCCAGGAACTCAACCGTGCTGTTGCCGCGGGGGCGCGTATCATTGGAGTGAACAACCGCGACCTGCGCGATTTCGAAGTTCGGTTGGAGACGTCGCTCGAACTGATCGGGGAGATTCCCGAGAGCTGCATCGCTGTGAGCGAGTCCGGTCTGCGCACACGTGACGATCTCGCTCGCCTGCGCGGCCCTGGGTTCGACGCCTTCTTGATCGGGGAACAATTAATGAAAGAGGCAGATCCGTGCATCCCGCTGCGCGAATTGATCGGGCCCGTCGGCGCGGGCCGGTTGAGCCAGACGGGCGCGTGAGCGCAGTCCGCATGCCAAGGACGATGGTCAAGATTTGCGGCATCACGAATTGGAGGGACGCGAAGCGAGCGGTAGACGCCGGAGCGGACCTGCTCGGCTTCAACTTCTACGAACGAAGTCCACGCTACATCGCGCCCGCCAAAGCGCAACGGATTGTGCGGCGATTGCCGAAACGCGTCTCAGCGGTTGGCGTGTTCGTGAATGAGAGCGAGGAGAAGATGCTCGGTGTCGCCCGAGCGGTCGGACTGAGCGCGCTACAATTGCATGGCGACGAGTCGCCGCTTACCGTTGCGCGGCTGCGGCGCTCGTTGCCCGTGATCAAGGCGGTGCGAGCTGGCAAGGCATTTCGGCCGGCGCAGCTTTCTTGCTACAAACGCGCTTCGGCGATTCTCCTGGACGGTTTTGACCGGCGCTTGCGCGGCGGAACGGGCAAGACATTTGACTGGCGCGTGGCTCGGCGCGCGAAGCGCTACGGGCGGATCTTTCTCGCCGGCGGACTGACGCCGGAAAATGTCGCTGACGCGATCCGCACGGCAGAGCCGCACGCGGTCGATGTCTGCAGCGGCGTGGAAGCGAAGCCCGGCAAGAAGGATCCGAAGCGGCTGCGGCAGTTCATGCAGGCCGTGGCTGTCGCGCAGAAGCGAAGGGCAAAGCGATGAGCTACGTCATGAATATCGTCCGGGAAAACGGGCGCTACGGCCCGTACGGTGGGCGCTACGTCCCGGAAACGCTGATGGCGCCGCTGGAAGAGCTTGAGAAGGCGTATCTCGAAGCGCGCTCGGACCGCCTCTTTCAGGCCGAGCTTTCGACTCTGCTTCGTGATTTCGCAGGGCGGCCCACGCCGCTGCAATTCGCTTCGCGTCTGACCGAGAAGCTCGGCGGGGGGCGCATCTACATCAAGCGCGAGGACCTGCTTCATACCGGCGCGCACAAGATCAACAACTGCCTCGGACAGGGCCTGCTCGCCGAACGCATGGGCAAGAAACGTGTGATCGCAGAGACCGGCGCGGGCCAGCATGGCGTGGCCACGGCCACCGTCGCGGCGCGCCTCGGCCTTTCCTGCACCGTGTACATGGGCACGGAGGACATGGAGCGCCAGCGACTCAATGTGTTTCGCATGAGGTTGCTTGGCGCCGAGGTGATTGGCGTCGACGCCGGAAGCCGAACACTCAAGGACGCCATCAACGAAGCGATGCGCGACTGGGTCACCAACGTCCGCACGTCGCACTACCTGCTTGGATCCGTGCTCGGAGCGCACCCTTATCCGATGATTGTTCGCGATTTCCAGAAAATTATCGGGGAAGAGGCGCGCGAACAAATCCTGCGCGCAGAGAAACGTCTTCCCGATTACCTCTTCGCGTGTGTGGGAGGCGGTTCGAACTCCATCGGGCTCTTCCACGCGTTCCTCAAGGATGCGGCAGTGAAAATGGTTGGAGTCGAAGCCGGTGGCCGCGGAAAAACTCTCGGCGAGCACGCCGCGCGCCTAGCCGCCGCGCAGGGATTTACGGGCGCGCATCCCGGCGTTTTGCAGGGGACGTACACGTACGTGCTGCAAACGGCGGATGGTCAAATCGCGACCACGCATTCCATCTCCGCTGGCCTGGATTATCCGGCGGTCGGGCCCGAGCACGCCTGGCTCGCCGATCAGCACCGCGCGGAGTACACGGCCGTGACCGACGCGGAAGCCATCGAAGGCGCGCGGACGCTCGCACGCACGGAAGGAATCATTCCCGCTCTCGAATCGGCGCACGCCGTGGCGGAATTGATGCGCCGCGCTCCGAAAATGCGGAAAGACGAAATCGTCATCCTCAATCTTTCCGGTCGTGGCGACAAAGACATGGAAACACTCTCCCGCTATGTCTGAAGCCGCGCCGACCAAATCATCATCTGGAGGCTACACTTCAGCCGAGGCTGCTGGACGAATCACTCGCCGCTTTCGCGAACTTGCCGCCACAGGCGAAATCGGACTCGTCGCATACATCACGGCGGGCGACCCTTCTCTCGAAGCCAGCGAGAAGATCGTCTTGGCTGCGGCGGAGGCGGGTGCGGACGTCATCGAGGTGGGAGTGCCCTTCAGCGATCCAGTCGCTGACGGACCCACGATCCAGCGGGCCAGCGAGCGAGCACTGCGCGCCGGGACGACGCTAGCCGGCGTGATCGACTTGATTCGCCGGCTTCGCGCGCGAACAAACGTGCCGTTTGTGCTGTTCAGCTACTTCAATCCGATCCTGCAGATGGGCCTCGAGAAGTTTGCCGAGGCCGCCTCTGCTGCGGGCGCGGACGGCGTTCTTGCGACCGATTTGACTCCCGAAGAGGCGTCTGAGTATCGCGCGATCATGCACGCGCGCAGGCTCGACACGATTTTTCTGGCAGCGCCGACATCGACCGACGAGCGTCTCAAAAAGATTTCCGAGTTTTCAAGCGGCTTCTTGTATCTGATCTCACGCACCGGAGTGACGGGAGCGCGTGAGGCGCTGCCCGAGGATTTGCCCGCCCTCGCAAGGCGCGCAAGGCAGTTCACCAAGCTGCCGCTCGCGGTTGGTTTCGGCATTTCGCAGCCCGAGCACGTGTCGATTCTCGGCGGAGTTGCGGACGCAGCGGTGGTCGGCTCCGCGTTGGTCGCTGAGATCGAGAAGGCTGCAACGCCTGACGCAGCCGCTGCAGCGGTGGCCGATCGAATTCGCGTCCTCAAGCGCGCCGCGCGCGAAGGGATCAGCCGCCGCAGCTCATGACAGCCGTCGCAATCTGAGGAGACATGGACAAGCGCGTTCCGAATGCCGGGGCTGTGATTGGCCGTGTCAAAGACGGCGCCACGATTCTCGTGGGGGGCTTCGGCTGCTGCGGAGTTCCCGAGAATTTAATCGGCGCGCTCATCCGGCAAGGCACGAAGAATCTGACCATCGTCTCAAACAACCCTGGAATCGAGGGTTTCGGCGTCGGAGCGCTGATCGAAAACGGGCTCGTGCGAAAACTGATTGGCAGCTATGTGGGCGGCAATAGGACTTTCGAGAAGCTCGCGTTGGCCGGCGAAATCGAAATGGAGCTGAATCCGCAGGGCACTCTGGCCGAACGCATGCGCGCCGCTGGCGCCGGGATCCCCGCATTTTTCACGCCGACGGGCTATGGAACGATGGTGGCCGAAGGCAAGGAAGTGCGAGAGTTCAATGGCCGGCCGCATATTCTGGTTCCAGCGTTGCGCGGCGATTTTGCGTTCGTGAAGGCATGGAAGGGCGATCGCTGGGGCAATCTCGTCTATCGGAAAACTGCGCGCAATTTCAACGCAGTGGTGGCAACCGCGGCCGACTGCGTGATCGCGGAAGTCGAGGAACTGGTCGAACTGGGCCAGCTCGATCCCGACAGCGTCCACACGCCGGGCGTTTTCGTCGACGCAATCTTTCAAGGCGCGGAATACGTGAAGCCCATGGAGCCGGGCCCGAAGCGGAAGCGTTAGGAGAGACGATGCCCGAAATCGACAAGCGAGAGTTAATCGCTCGCCGCGTAGCGCAGGAGCTTCGCGACGGCTATTACGTCAATCTCGGAATCGGCATTCCGACGCTCGTCCCGAACTATCTGCCGCCCGGCATCGAAGTGATCCTGCAGTCGGAGAACGGCATGCTGGGCATCGGGCCGTATCCCTACGAGGGTGAAGAGGACCCCGACCTAATCAATGCCGGAAAAGAGCCTGTGACGGAGATTCCCGGGTCCGCCTATTTTTCGAGTGCCGAGTCGTTTGCCATGATTCGCGGCGGGCACATCGACGTAAGCGTGCTCGGCGCATTGCAGGTGGATGAGCAAGGTAACCTTGCGAACTGGGCCGTGCCGGGAAAGGTGTTGAAGGGTATGGGCGGCGCAATGGACTTGGTAGCCGGAACCAAGCGCGTGATCATCGCGATGGAGCACGCCACGAAAGAAGGCGGCCCGAAAATCATGAAGAAGTGTTCGCTCCCGCTTACCGGCGTCGAAGTGGTCGACCTGATTGTCACAGAGCTTGCCGTCATCGAAGTGACGCCGCAGGGACTGTTGTTGCGGGAGGTTGCACCCGGCGTGACTCCTGAGGCCGTCCAGAAAGTGACCGAACCGACGCTGCGAATTGCGACCGATTTGAAGACGATTTGCGTGACGCCCGAGACGGTTCGGCGGTAGTATGCACGAACACCGGCCGTTTGCCGCAGCAACTGGCGCGGCGCAAAGATCTCAGGCACGTTCCGGGAGAGGCAATGGAGCCACACTCGATTGTGGTGCTGAGCCTGCATAGTCCGAAAGAGAGAATCTGGGGCGAACTGGTCGGCATTTCTAGCGCGGGCGTAACGCTTCGCGGCATCGATCTGGGTTCGTTTGACGATTTTGTGAGTCAGGTGCTGCACCCAGAGGGCGACCGGATCGGGTTGCCGACGCTCTTTTTTCCGATGGTCCGGATCGAGCGCATTGCGCTCGACGAAGCGCGCGGCTCGATACCTTCGCTCGCCGAGATGTTTGAGAAAAAGGTGGGCCGCTCGCTGGCCGACTACCTCGAGCAGTTCGCCTGACCAGCGGCTCGCTGCGCGCCTCCCGATAACGCCATGAACAGCCGGATATTCACCGTTCCGAACCAACTGACGTTTGTGCGGCTCGCGTTCCTGCCGTTTTTCATCATCGCGATCGAATACGAGCGATACGGGGCGGCTCTGGCGATTCTCGTGGTGGCGGGCTTTACGGACGGACTCGACGGGTGGCTTGCGCGGGGGTTGAATCAAAGGACGCCGCTCGGGGCCTATCTCGATCCGATTGCGGACAAGCTGCTGCTTTCCTCATCGTATTTTGTGCTGGCGCTCAAGGGAAAGATCAGTTGGTGGCTGACGATTTTGGTGCTGAGCCGCGACGTCCTGGTGCTGGCCACAGCTGCGGTAATTCTCCTAGTCGTTGGTTACCGGCCGTTTCCGCCCAGCATCTGGGGAAAAGCGACAACATTTTTCGAGATCTTGCTGATTCTACTGGTTCTCGTTATCGAAGTGTGGGGACGGGAAGAGCTGGCAATTGTTCGCGAAGTGTGCGGTTTCATCGTAGCTGCGTTCGTTGTGATCTCTGGCCTGCACTACGCAATCGTTGTATCCCGACGGCTGCATTCCGAGCCGTAAAGCCGACTGCCCTCGATTCGGCCTCAGCCGGCGCTTCGAAGCCACAGCGCCATCATGACAAAACTCGCCACCACGACGACGGCAGTGATCCAGCCGAGGATATAGGCTCGTTTTCGCGCCTCCGGCGTCGCTGGCGGCCGGTCCGGCAGGATCCTTCCGAGGATGAATCCGGTGGCAAAGCCGCCTGCATGAGCGAAGTTATCGATATTTGGGGACGTCAGGCCCCAAATGAGAATAAAGGCAAGCCAGATGAGAAGTTGGCTGCGAAGCATCCGTGAACTGGCGCTGCGGTTTCCCACAGTCGTCGCAAGTAGCACGCCAATCAAGCCAAGCAGAGCGCCGGAAGCGCCCACGCTTTGGTGCCCAATCACGCTGCTGCTCACCACATAGCCGCCGACCCCCGACGCCACGTAGATGAAGAAATATCGTGCTGAGCCATATCGCTCTTCGATCTGCGGGCCCACGTCCATCAACATCCACATGTTGAAGACGATGTGCAGCAGGCTGCCATGGAGAAAGATGGCCGTTACGAACCGCCACGCCTGCCCGGTGGCCAATATGTACGGAAACGGGATCGACTCTCCCAAGCGGAGGAGGACATCCCCTCGAATCGCGGCAAAATCGAAAATGGCCGAGAATCCCCCTGACGTCGGCATCGGGAAGCCGCCTTCTCGAACCGTCGCAAGCAGGCTGACCACGTAGAGCACGCAACTGACACTCAAAATTGCGTAGGTAACTGGAGACGCCGAAGGCATGAGGCTGCCGACCGATTTGCTCGCGGCGGCAAGAGAGAATGTCAGGTTGGCGCCGCACTGGTGGCAACGGGTCGCCGTGGCGCCGACAAGAGTGCCGCACGCCGGACAGAGCTTCGGGCGAGGAGGCTCCTTTTGGCCGATGAAGGCGCTGCTGGTTTTCTTGCGGAGTTGATCGAGTCTCCAGCGCAGGCGGGGCGGGATCGGCAATGGGGTTCGTTTCCTTGCGAGAATGTAGGCGCGTTCCTATAATACCGGACTTAAGTGAAAACGAGTGAATCAGGACACTCCTTGAGGCTCCGCTGCTCGCCTGTAATCTCTTCAAGCAATGCAAGGTACATCTCAGGACAAGCACGGACGAAATGCCGCCTGCGGCTTGTTGTCCTTCTGGCATTTCCATTAATCGCGGTGGGCTGCGCGCATCACAAATACACGACGCAGCCTCCCGTCCCATCGCCGCCGGAGCAGCCAGCGCCTCCGGCTCCTTTACCTTCGCCGTCCTCCGGACCTCCTCCGGCAGCCGAGCGGCAGCCCGCCGTGCCCGGCGAATATGTGGAAGAAGGGGTGGCGTCTTGGTACGGGATACCGTTCGATGGGCATCGCACATCGAACGGCGAAATTTATGACATGCACCAATTCACGGCCGCGCATCGAACGCTGCCGTTTGGCGCGGTTGTGCGCGTGACGAATCTGCGCAACGGAAGGCAGACCGAGGTGCGCATCAACGACCGCGGACCGTTCGTGGCCAACCGCGTGATCGATCTTTCGTTGTCGGCTGCGCAGGCGATCGGTATGGTAGGGACCGGCACCGCGCCGGTGCGGCTCGAGATGATGGCCGGGCCGAATCCGCTCGTGGGCTTCTTCGGCGTGCAAGTGGGTGCATTTCAGGTGCAGGACAACGCCGAGCACCTTCGGGCGCGGCTGGCGATGAGTTATTCGCCCGTCAACATCGCGCTGTACGACTCGCCGAACGGGCTGTTCTATCGAGTTCGCGTGGGCCGGCTGCCGACGGAGAACGCGGCGCGCCAGCTCGCCGATCAATTGAGGGCCAACGAGCAGTTCACGACGTTCGTCGTGCGCCTCGACGACTAGCGAATGATGCGATCGGTTCGAGAAAACCGGGCGGCCAGAATGTTGCGCTTTGCTCGTCATGCCGAAACTCCTGCCGCGATCTTGGCTACCGCGCTGCTTGGCGCAGCGCTGCTGCTCACGCTCCCTCTACACGCACGCAATCAAGCCAATTCGCCTGCGACCTGGACGGTGACGATCGTTCTTCCGCCGAAGCTGATGGCCGGCCACCCGGCGACGCTGGCGGTCCTTGGCGTGGATGGAAAGCTGGCGGCAGGCGTCAAAGTGGACTTGAGCGACGGCCAAAGCGTCAACACCGACAGGACGGGACGCGCGGTCTTTAGCGTCGCCCCGACTGGCGACTATCTTCTGGCAAAGAGTTCCGGCGCTTTGGCAGCCGCACTGATTGATCCAGCCAGTGCCGCGAGCGAACCGAAGGCCATCACGCTGCCGGCTATCGTATCCGCGCAGGATCGCTTCTGGATTTGCGGCGCCGGGCTGAGCGGTGAAGCAGACGCCAACGAAGTGCGAATCAACGGGCAGCCTGCGCTGGTCATGGCTGCATCGCCGATATGTCTGGTTGCACTGGCGGGACCGAACACGAAACCGGGGCCAGCGTCGGTATCTGTTGACGCACCGGGCGTCCATTGGAGCGCGACGACGACGCTGGTTGCGCTCACATTTGAGGCGCCCAGGCCGTCGCTACGACCCGGTGAAAAGGGCCAACTCATAGTCCGCGCGCAAGGCGCCACCCAGAAGATGCGGATCGTGGTGCAGAACCAGACTCCAGGAGTGCTTAAATTCATCCGGGGAGATGTGCAGGAAGTTCTTACCAGTGGCGGACCGCAGAATCTCGCGCCCGTGAAGGTGCAGACAATCGCCTCTGGGAACTTCTCATTCAGTGCGCGCCTCATGCCACAGACCGACGCGGCTTCCGCAGGGCGTTACTTGCGGGCTGCCGTGTCCCTTGCGCCCAAGCAAACACAGCGTGAGCTTTCAATTTTGGCAGACCGGCTCGCGCGCCATCCTCGAGAAAGTCCAATGGTGCGTGCGCAAATGCAGGCAATCGCCGCAAACACAATCGCGGGTGATCTTCGGACCCTGCTGGAGGCGGCCAGCGACGCTCTTTGAAACCCAGCGGAGCGAATTCCCAAGCGGCCCGACCTGTTTATTTTCCGGTTGCGGATTCGAGCGCTTTGGGCGCTGATTCGGGCAGCGCTCCCTGCGACATTTGCGCCAGAGAGTTGCGCGCGCGAGTGAGCTTGGTATCCGCGTCTTCGTAACTCCTTTGCGCGTTGCGAAGATGCGTGCCCAGCTTCTCGTACACATCCGCGAAGGATTCGAGCTGTTTCTCCAGGCCAGCTAGACTGGCGAAGAGATGCCGCGCGTTCTCCTCGATCTGCTGGCCGCGCAGGCTTAGGGCGATGGCGCCCAGGCACGCGTAGAACGTGTTCGGCGAAACTGGGAAGACCCGTTTGCTGCGGCAGTACTCGTCCAAGCGGCCGTACTTCGGGTCCTCCGTCATCAGCAGCTCGTAGTAGACACCCTCGGACGGCACGAACATCAGCGCGTAGTCGAATGTGTGCTCATCGGGAAGGATATATTTCTCTGCGATGGAATCGGCGTGCTTGCGCACGGCCTGTGAAAATTCGCGACGGGCGTCTTCTCCAGTTTCAAGGAGCCGCCGGTAGGAATCGAGCGGGAATTTCGAGTCGATTGGCAGAATGTGGTCGGAGCTGCGGACGATCGCATCCACGATGGCGCCAGTTGAAGCGAAACGATACTGCGTGGTGTATGCGCTTTGCGGCAGCGCGTCTTCCAGGATTCGGTCGAGCGTGACTTCTCCGAGCGAACCACGCGTCTTCGCGCCGCCGAGCACGGATTGCAGTGTCTGTGCAGCCTTCGAGAGGTCCTGGCTCGTCTGGTACACCTCGCCGATCTTCTGGCTCATCTGCAACAACACGTTTGTGGAAGACTCGAGCCGCTGCGCCACATCGCGCTGGGCCTGGCTCGCAAGGTTTCCCGTGGAGGCCACCCCTGTTTGAAGTTCCTGGCGGACTTGGCCCAGCTGCTGGGTCACGGACTGCATCAGGTGATTGATCTGAGCCGACATGTTCTGGCTCTGGCTGGCGAGCGAGGCTTGCATTTCCTGGCGGACGCTCGACAACTCCGCCGCCGATCGCCGGTTCGCCGACCACACGATGACGGCCACCACTGCGGCTACCACAACGATGCTGAGTGCAATCCAGGCAATAGCGATCATGATCCCCTGCTTCTCAAAGCCGAGCGCCTTTCCCGTCTATTCCAGTCACTTTAGCGCGAACAGCGCCCGCCGAGAAGCTCTTGATCCTGCTGAAACGATTTCGTGGTTTCGCTATACTGGGGCCTTCGGCGCGGTACCCAAGTGGGAAGGGAGAGGTCTGCAAAACCTTCATTCGTGGGTTCGATTCCCACCCGCGCCTCCATCCCATTTGTGTTGGCCGTAGATCGGCGCGTCGAATTGCGGTCCGCGCCGACGGTTCGAGAGTGGTTCCCGGAAACACGTTGGGAGTCGGAACTTCCCCCAAAATTCTGTAGTAATGTATACAAAACCGCGGGAGGCGGGAATGCAAACAGAACCAATCATGGATTTGGCCCATCTGGGCCATCTGGAACTATTAACACCGAAGCTCGAGGAGAGCCGCCGATTTTTTGTTGACGTGATGGGGATGACGGAGTCAGGCCGGGAAGGCGATTCTGTGTACTTGCGCGCCTACGACGACTACGAGCGGCACTCGCTGAAACTCACCGCGTCAAAGCTGCCGGGCCTTGGCCATGTGGCGTATCGCGCCCGTAGCCCGCAGGCGCTCGAGCGGCGCATCGCGGCGCTGAAGGGATCGGGCTTCGAAATCGGCTGGACCGAGGGCGACCTGGCGCACGGCCCGGCATTCTTGTGCCAGGACCCGGACGGCCACAAGATCGAGCTCTACTACGAGACGCAGTGGTATCACGCGCCGCCCGAATTGAAGCCGGCGCTAAAGAATCAGGCGCAGCGCTTTCCTGCGCGCGGCATGAACGTGCGTCGGCTCGACCACTGGAACGGGCTGGCGGCCGACATCGAATCCAATCGAGTGTTCTTTGAGAAGTATTTGGGCTTCCGGCTGACCGAGCAGATCGTCCTCGACGACGGTTCGGAAGCCGCAATGTGGATGACCTGCACGAACAAGAGCTACGATTTCGCCTACACGCGGGATCACACGGGAACCAAGGGACGGTTTCATCACCTCACCTACGCGGTCAACAGCCGCGAAGAGGTGCTGCTGGCGGCGGACATCGCACTCGAGAATGGCGTCCCCATCGAGACGGGTCCGCACAAGCACGCCATCCAACAAACGTTTTTCCTGTATTTATACGAGCCGGGAGGGAACCGCGTCGAGGTCGCCAACGCGGGTGCGCGCCTGATTTTGGCTCCCGACTGGAAGCCGATTCGCTGGAGCGAGGCTGAACGCAAGAAAGGTCAAGCCTGGGGCCTGAAGACCATCGAATCGTTTCACACCTACGGCACGCCCCCAGTATAGGCGGCGACGGATTGGGACAAGATCGCGGCGCGACTCCTGAGCGAGCCAGCGCCGCGATCCTGCTGAACGATTAATCTCCTGCGGTTTTCGACTGCTTCATTGCCTGTTGCATCTGCGCCATCATTTGACGCATCGCTTCGCCCGAACCCGGCGCGCGCTTCTCCCGCCAGGCCTCGAAGCGATTTACGTGCTTCTCAAGATTTGCATATTGATGGGGATTGTGGCTCCTCTCGCGCATGGCGGGCACCAGAGCCTTGATCCGCCCCCAGACGGCCCATTGCTCGCCTGTGTTTTCGAAGAAGAAGTCTTCGTCGATCAGGCCGCGATTGACCATGCTGGCCGCCATCTCCCAGTAACTGATCACCATGCGCACGGACGCATTGCCCGCGCTGCCCGGCGGCGCTTGCTTGTTCATGTCTTCGAGCGAGGTGGGATTGAAGTTCGCGAAATACCACTCGCGAGCCTCGCGCATGCGAGGTTCCCGGCGCAGTTCGTACAGCCGAAGCAAGAGATTTGCCTGATCGTGCGTCACATCTCCCATCGTTTCCTCCATTGGAATGGTCGGATGAAGATCCGCCGTCGTGCTATGCCAGCAAACTACGAAGATTGCGTCGGCGCGGCGGCTCCGTGCAGCTCGACTTGATGAGCCTGCCGCAGAGGGATGCGCGACTCCTCGAAGCCGATTTTGATGCGCCGCCGCAGCTCGCGCGCTACATCATCCTTGCGATTCAGGGCGGTTCGAACCTGCAGCCGTAGAACCGTGCCATCCAGCGAGAGCGATTCTATGCCGAGGACGCGAGGCCCGTCCAGCAGCGCGGGAGACCAATCGGCATCGTTGCGAAAGTCGCCGGCGATCTTCTCGAGCGTGGCTAGCGCTCGCCCGACCATCTCATCCGATGGCACGGTAACGTCGACGAACGCCTGCGACCAGTCGCGGCTCAGGTTGGCGATTTGGCCGACGAGGGAATTCGGTATTGTGACGATTGCTCCCGCCACGTTGCGCAAGACAGTCCGGCGCAGCGTCAGATGCTCGACGCGGCCGGTTTCGCCATTGAGCTGAATCAGATCGCCAACCACGAATTGATCTTCGAAGACGATGAAGAATCCATTGATCAAGTCTTTCACCAACGTTTGCGCGCCGAAACCGAACGCAAGGCTGGCGACGGCCGCTGCCGCAGCCACTGGAGTGACGTTGAAGCCGAACTCGGGAAGCGCCGTGAGAATTGCGACGGCGATGATCAGCGTGCTTCCCACGCTGTAGAGCAGCCCAGCCATCGTGCGCGTCTGCCGCTCGCGCATCTGCGCGCCGCGGGCCTGCCCTTTTGCGATCTGCACCAGCCGGGTCGTGAGGACCTTCAGAATCCGCGTCAGAATGAAGGCGATGACGATGATTACGAGGATGCGCATCCCGCGCGTCCCGGCCGTCTCCACCCAATGTGCAAGCGAACCCGTCATCGAATATGGGGACGGCGATTATACCATTCGCGTGATGATTCGCCGTCGAGCCGAGCAGAAGCGCCATCGCTGCGTGATGGGGGATTCTTTTGCTGTGCTGGCCGGCGCAAGGTAGAATCGAAACATTCAGTGAATACGCGCCCGTAGCTCAGTTGGATAGAGCGTGTGCCTCCGGAGCACAAGGTCAGAGGTTCGAATCCTCCCGGGCGCGCCACTTGCTTTCGCAGATCTTTTCAGTGCCTGCCAAGACCGCCCTCTCCGACATCCTTCGCAGAGAGCTTGATTCGACTGGCGCAAACAATCACGCGGGCTTCTCGGTCCACACGCGAATGGCTTTGACCGGAGTGGTCGGGCAGACGACTTCGCAGGCTCCGCAACCGATGCACTTATCGTTGACCACAGGGTAGGCGTTGTACTGTTCCTCGTCCCACGTGACGTGCACAGCGTCATACGGACACGCGAGCTCGCAGGCGTCGCATTCTTTCTTGCCGAGGGCAGTGAGGCAGACATTGTTGTCAACGAGCGCCTCGCCGATGACGTACTTGTTCTTCTGTTCGAGAGTGAGCGCGGTCAGCGCACCGGTCGGGCAAACCTGCGTGCAGGCACCGCAGGTCTCCAGGCAATACTTGTAGTCGCGGTCGAATTTGACGACGGGCGCGCCGAAGCCTGCCAATCCAGCTTCGTGACCGGTATCCGGGTGAATGATTTTCGTGGGGCAGGCGTGCACGCAGTTGTTGCAGCGGATGCAAAGCCCCGCAAAGCGATCCTCCGGCACGGCGCCGGGAGGACGCAGCAGTGTATCGCTCTTGCGGTATCGCTCTGCTCCGGCGCGGCGAGCCAAGAGCGCGAGCGCTGCGCCGCCCGCGCCAGCGAAGAATGCGCGGCGGGCAGCACTAAACTTGAGCACGGATGCACTAGCGCGGACTTCCGGGGCTAAAGCCCCGCTGATTTTGACGAGCTTCATGTCGGAGCTAAAGCTCCGACCCCCTAGAAACCGTTCAGCGAATTTCTGACTCGGGGCGCTGGCCTTCATCCTGGTCCAGAGCGCTTTCCGCATCGCGAACAGCATGTCTTGGAGTCCGCTGAGGGGACAGATGTGGACGCACCACAACATGCCGAAAACAAAAGTCGCTCCCACGAGCACGCCCAGGCCAAGGCTGACCAGAATGACGGAGAACACATTCGTCGCCCTGTTCATGGCGAACGGGCTGCTGAAAATGCACAGAGGATCCATCCACAGCAGCACCGGGTAGCCCGCGACGGCGCCGATGATCGTCAGGATCGCGACGTATCTTCCAATCGGCGGGCACTTGCTCCACCAGCTCGCTTTGCGCAAGCCGGCGTGGTTGACATTTTCGAGCAGGAAACCGGTCGGGCAGAGATACAAGCAAAACCACCGCTTCTTGAACGAACTCACAACGGCGACGATCAGGGCAAGAATCGCTCCCACGCCGATCGAACGCGCGGCGATGCTCGAGGACAGAACAACGAACGGACTCAGTTGCTGGAGAAGCCTTGGCGCGATCGCCCAGGGCAGCAGGGGCCAAACGAGTACGACGGCGCCGACGAAGCACGTCAGCTGAATCAGCCGCCGCGGCACGCGCCTGAGAAACGTCATCCCAAGTACGCCCCCTGCTCGTGAAGCAGGTTTTGCAGCTTCGCGACGTTCACGTTGCGGGGCTTGCATTTATCCTGGATGCACAGCGCCGCAGCCAAGCCTGCAGCCTGCCCGGTAACCCAGCAAACCGGAATGAGGCGCGTGATATCCGCAACTTCGAATTCGGCGGATATGCACCGCCCAGCCGCCAGCACGTTTTCGATTTTCGCGGGGACGAGCGAGCCGTAAGGAATCTGGAATTCGGGAGCGTTCGCATACGCGCCCGAATAGCCGATCACATCTTTGAACTTCGCGCCGCTGTGAATCTCCTGCGACGTAAGTTTTTTCACGCCGTCAAGCAGCCTGCTGAGCCGCACGCCCAGTTGAGGCGCTGTCTCGGCGAGGAATGCCTGTTCGTCTCCCGCTTTCTGACGAAGCTTCTCGACGTTGCTCCAGGTTCCGCGGCGATGCTTGAGCTCTAGCTCGGTGAGGTCCGCGACGTCGAGCGCGTCGCCGACGGGGCCCCGCATGTTGAGCCAGTTCATGTGGGGAGCGGGAGTCGAATTTCCGGCGTGGCCGTTGAAGTCGTTGACGCGACCCTTCGAAGGCCGCCCTTCCGTAGGCTTCGCCGTCTGAGGCTTGCTGGGGTCTTCCGATCCGCGTCCCGGGGCCATATCGACCTCATCGATGTTCCCGATTCGGCTGATTAGACCTATGTTGGTTTTCACTTTTTCGAAAGCCGCGCCCGCAGCCGCGTAAATGTCGCCGTCTCCCGAACAATCGATCACGATATCGGCGAGGATCGCCTGACGCCCCGACTTGCTCTCAAAAACGGCGCCCTGCACGGCTCCTTTGGAATCGACGATGGCATCGACGCCCCAGCAATCCAGGTAGGCGGTGATCCCAGAATCGAGCACCATATCGGCCAGCAGAAACTTGAAGGCTTCTGCGTCGATGGTTGGGTAAGTCGGCGCTTTGTTCCGATCGATGATGCCGTACTTCATCACGTCGAGCTTCTTCATCAGCTCTTCGCCGATGCCGAAGATCACCTGCTTGTTGCTGCGATCGTAGAGCGGAAAAATTCCGAGGACGAGGCCGCCCGTCGCGAGCCCTCCGAGATAGCCGTAGCGCTCGACCAGAGTGACATCGACCCCCATTCGCTTGGCTGTGAAAGCCGCCGCCGTCCCGGCTGGGCCGCCTCCGACGATGAGGACGCTGGTCTGGTGCAAAACAGGCAGTTCCCTTCTCGGTTGGACGACCTTGCCGCCAACGAGGGTGGCGGGAGTGTGGGCTCCGGTTTCGTGGACGCCTTGCGTCGTCGATTGTGCGGCAGTCGATGGTCCCGCGGCTTGATCGGCCAGCGTCGACGCAACCGGCATCAGCGATCCCGCCGCGAACAACCCGCCTGCGGCAAGCGAGCGCTGCATCAATTCTCTTCGTGTCAGGTCTTTTGGCATGTTTGACTCATCCGACGGCTAGCCGTCCGAACCCGGTTTTCGGATTCTTGATTCATTCGGCGCCAATACTATACCCAACACGAACGGGCGGCCAACTCCACGCAACCCGGCTAATCGTAGAAGTATCTGCGGGGCTCCGCGGGCGCTGGCAAATAGACTCAGCAGGGAACTCAACCTGTGGCAAGGTACGACGAAATCGCTCAGAAAAGTTTCGAATTCGTCTCCCTGGCCGCCCACTTTCGATGGCCTCGTCTTGCCGCGCGAAGCGCAAAGCCCACCCAGGTCCACGCTTTATCGGCCGCTCGAGACAACGCCGTGTGACGCGTGTCACCGAGCTGCGGCGGGCATTCCGACTAGAAATGATCTATTGAGATTGCCGACATCGCCGCGGCAGCGGATGTATCGTCGCCGGATGCCGGCGCGAAAGCCGGGGGAGGATGCAGTGCAACGCCGGGTTGCCATCCTGGGAGCAGCGGGCCGCGACTTCCACAATTTCAACGTGTGCTTTCGCGATGATCCCGATTCCCGGGTTATCGCGTTCACGGCCGCGCAGATTCCAGAGATTGCTGGCCGGCGCTATCCGGCCGAATTGGCCGGCCCGTTCTATCCAGATGGTATTCCCATCGTGCCGGAAGAGCAGCTCGAAGACCTCATCGTGCGGGATCGAGTGAACACAGCTGTGCTTTCATACAGCGACCTATCGCACAACCAGGTCATGGATCTCGCATCCCGGGCGATTGCAGCTGGAGCGGATTTCGTGCTGCTGGGCGCCGAGCGAACGATGCTGCCTTCGCGCGTCCCGATCATCTCCGTGTGTGCTGTGCGTACAGGCTGCGGCAAGACTCCGGTCTCGCGCCGGATCGTTCAACTGCTGAAGGATATGGATGCGCGCCCGATCGTCGTGCGGCATCCCATGCCGTACGGAGACATCGCCCGGCAGGCTGTGCAGCGCTTTGCCAGCTTCGCCGATCTCGAAATGCACAAGTGCACGATCGAGGAACGCGAAGAGTACGAGCCGCATCTTCGGGACGGCACGATCGTGTACGCAGGCGTGGACTATCAACGGATTCTTGGCGAGGCTGAAAAAGAAGCGGGCGTAATCGTTTGGGATGGAGGTAACAACGACACGCCGTTCTTCCGCTCCGATCTCGAGATCGTGGTGGCCGATCCGCATCGTGCCGGGCACGAGTTGCTGTATTACCCGGGCGAAATCAATCTATTGCGTGCCGACGTCGTTGTGATCAACAAGGTGGATTCGGCTCCCGAAGCGAACGTGGAAATTGTTCGGCGCAATGTTCGGGAGCGCAACCCGAAGGCTCGCGTGATCGAAGCGGCGTCTCGCATTGCGGTGGAGAGGCCCGAAGCCGTGCGCGGGGCACAAGTGCTGGTGATCGAAGATGGGCCGACACTGACTCACGGCGAGATGGCTTACGGAGCAGGCGTAGTGGCCGCTCGTCAAGCGGGCGCCGCTGAGCTGGTAGATCCGCGGCCATATGCCGTGGGAAGTTTGCGAGAGGTCTTCGCGCATTTCGCGCAGATCGGGCCTTTGTTGCCGGCGATGGGCTACAGCGAGCGCCAACTGAGCGAGCTTGAGGAGACCATTCGCCGAACTCCGTGCGATCTCGTCTTGGTCGCCACGCCGATCGACCTCGGTGGAATCATCCGCATTTCGCAACCGGCAGTGCGGGTGACCTACGAGATTGCCGAGCGGAGTGCGCTGACTCTGGCTCAGGTCGTCCGCGAATTCGCGGCTGCCCGGCTGCCTGCCAGCATGCGACGGTGAATCGCCACGCGATCTCGTGTTGTAATTGGCTCCAGCTAGGGTAGCTTGTAACTGGCTGGAGATCGGCCTCGGGAGCTTCGGCGAGACGGGCCTCGGAATGCGCCAAGAACAATCGCGCGGAGCGCCACACGAGAAAGCAGGCTGGGAACACTTTTCGCACGGCTCCGATATCGGCGTGCGCGGGTTCGGAGCGTCTGTCGAAGAAGCGTTCGTGCAAGCCGCGATTGCGCTGACGGCCGTCGTGGCAGACGTTGCGACCGTCGCGCAGACGGAGAGCATCGACGTCCGTTGCGACGCGCCGGACCTTGAGCTGTTGCTTGTCAGCTGGCTCAATGCGGTCATCTACGAGATGGCCGTGCGTGGCATGCTCTTTAGCGGATTTCGCATCGTGGTGTCCGGTACTTCATTAACGGGCACTCTGCATGGCGAAAAGGCCGACCCGGAGCGCCATCACGCTGCAGTCGAGGCGAAAGGCGCCACGGTGACAGCGCTCAGAGTCGCCCGCGAACCCGATAGCCGATGGGTCGCGCAGTGCGTTGTGGATGTTTGAAATGTTTTTGGAGTTTCCATGAACCGTCAGTCTCTGACTCGTCGTTCCGATTGCGAATGGTGGATCGAGCGCACCGGGCAGATGCGTGTGCCCGCCATCATCTACGCTGGGGAGCAACTGATCGACGAGATGGACGAAAAGGTCCGCGAGCAGATTACGAATGTGGCCACTCTTCCCGGCATTCAACGTGCAGCGTACGCGATGCCGGACGCTCACTGGGGCTACGGCTTTCCAATCGGCGGAGTCGCCGCATTCGATCCGAGGGAGGGTGGCGTCATTTCGGCGGGCGGCGTCGGCTTCGACATTTCCTGCGGCGTGCGCGCGCTGCACACCGGGCGCACGGCGAATCAAATCGAGCCAGTCAGGGTCGAGCTCGCCGAGGCATTGTTCGCGAGTGTTCCCGCAGGAGTTGGTAGCCGGGGCGCGATCCATCTCAGCGAAAAAGAAATGGACGAGATGCTGCGTGGCGGCGCGGAATGGGCAATCGGCCGCAGATACGGGCGTCCCGAGGACCTTGAGCGCATCGAAGAGAACGGATGCGCCTCGGGTGCAAGGCCCGAATGCGTGTCGCACGAGGCAAAGAAGCGCCAGGCGCAAGAGATGGGAACGCTGGGTTCCGGCAACCATTACTTAGAGGTTCAGCGCGTCGCTGAAATCTTTGATCCAGCGAGCGCCGGCGCCTTCGGCTTGCACGTTGACGACATCGTGTTGAGCATCCATTGCGGATCAAGAGGGCTCGGCCATCAGGTGGGCACGGACTATCTGAAGACGATGGTGATCGACGGGTACCGGCCCATTCCGGATCGCGAGTTGGCCTGCGCTCCGATTTGGTCCGAACTGGGCCAAAACTACCTTGGTGCAATGCGCGCTGCGACAAATTGTGCTTTGGCGAACCGGCAGATCATCACGCATCTCGTCCGTGAGGCGTTTGCGCGAGTGATGCCCGAAGCCAGGCTCACGCTGCTGTACGACGTCTCACACAACACATGCAAAATCGAGCAGCACTCCGTCGACGGCGCCAGCCGGGAACTATTCGTGCATCGCAAGGGTGCCACTCGCGCCTTTGGACCAGGTCACCCCGATTTGCCGCCTGCGCTGCGAGATAGCGGACAGCCGGTGCTGATCGGCGGAACGATGGGAACGGAGTCCTACGTACTCGTCGGTACAGGTCAGAGTGAGCGCCTGGCATTCTCGTCCGCCTGCCATGGTGCCGGTCGAGCCATGAGCCGCACGCAGGCGACCAAGCACTGGCGCGGGCGCGAACTGATCGACGAATTGCGCGGCAAAGGCGTGCTGATCCGGACTCGGTCCTATCGCGGTGTAGCCGAAGAGGCGCCGGGCGCCTACAAGGACGTGAACGCAGTGGCGGAAGCCGCCGAGCACGCGAATTTGGCGCGCCGAGTCGCGCGGCTTGTGCCAGTGATCTGCGTCAAGGGGTGATGTGGTCCCTTCGCAACAACTCGATAAGTAGCCGCTGCGCGAGGACGGCTTTCGTAGTGTCCTCGATAGCCATCGCATGCATGGCCAGTCCCGTGCGCGCGTCGGAGCTGAAACCGGAGACGGCTGCCGCATTTGCTCACTACGTTCAGGTGACCGAAGCGCGGATGAACGATGACTTAGAGAAGGACCGTTTCTTCGCCATCGATCGGCTGCCGGACCCCCGCCGGCAGGCCACGTACGACCGCATCCAACACGGCGAGATCTACCTCGAGCCGCTTCGCACTCTGGACGAAGGGCACGCGATCCGGATTCCGAGTGGCATGATCCACCACTGGGCCGGCGTGATCTTCATACCGGGGGCCACGCTCTCCGATGTGCTTGCTGTGCTCCGCGACTACGACAATCACAAAAACATCTACAAGCCCGACATTCGCGAATCGAAATTGCTGGAGCATGACGGGAACGAGTTCAAGGTGTATCTCCAGTTCTACAACAAGTCGATTGTGACCGTCGTAATGAATGTGAATTTTGACGTTGCTTACACAGAATTCGGCAGCACCCGCTCGCAGAGCGCCTCCCGCTCCACTCGCGTAGCCGAAGTCCAAAATGTCGGCCAACCGAATGAACGCGAGCGCCCGGTCGGAAACGATCACGGATATCTGTGGCGCTTGAATAGTTATTGGCGATTGGAGGAAAAGGACGGCGGCGTGTACCTTCAGAATGAATCGGTCGCATTGACCCGTACGATTCCTGTGTTGCTGGCGTGGTTGATCAATCCCCTCGTGAAAAGCATACCTCGCGGAGTTATTTCCAGCCTGCTCTTGCGCACGCGCGAGGCTGTGCTGAAAGCCAAAGCCCCCGCCGCAGCCCCCTTGCCAGACGCCGGCGCTGCCGCGATCTTGCCAGCCGAGCAGTGGACTGACAAAAAAGCGCCATGAGCGGCGCGGGGAAATGGGGGTGCCTGCTTCTGCCGGTTTGGTTTGGCCTGCTCGTCGGACCGTTGTTGTTCAGCGACTCAGGCCGCGCCGCGTCTTCTTCTCCGGCGATATCGACGGCAAACGAGCAGCGTCTCAGTCCTCAGGGGCTCGCCGAACTTCGAGCGGTCGTGGCAGCGGGCGAGCTTTCGGATCTCACTTGGCCTGATTTTGCCCACTACACCACGGAGGTCTCTGAATTCTACGATTCGCTTAGCGGCACGTTGGCCTGGATCAAAGGCAACAAACCTACGCCGCAAGCCCTCGCAATGATCAAATTGCTCGAAGATGCCGAAAGCAGAGGCCTTCGTCCGGAAGACTATGATGGCTCCCGCTGGGAGAGCCGCTTGGCCGGCTTTGGGAAGGCCGTGACTCTGCCGGAATCCGATCTCGTTCGGTTTGACGTGGCTTTGACCGTCTCCACGATGCGCTATGTTTCGGACCTGCACCTTGGGCGCGTGAATCCGGCGCTTTTTCATTTTCGGTTTGACGTCGCACCTGGGACGCTCGACCTATCTGAGTTTCTGCGGCGAGAAGTGGTCGGCGCTGCGGATGTGGGCGCAGTCATGAGCGCAGTGGATCCGCCCTTTCCGACCTACCATCGCACCCTAGAAGCACTAGATAGGTATCTCGATCTTGCTCGCAAGGATAGTGGCGAGCCGCTGCCCGTTCCCCGGAAGACAGTCGAACCGGGCGACATTTACCCGGGTGTGCCCCGCTTGGCTCGCCTTCTGGCGCTTCTGGGAGATCTTGGCCAGAAGGGCAGCATCCCGGCATCTCAGACGACCTACAGCGGGGCGCTCGTTGAAGCCGTGAAACACTTCCAGGAGCGCCACGGTCTGCAAGCCGACGGCAGGCTCGGTGTTCGGACCCTGAGGGAATTGAATGTTCCGTTGAGTCGGCGCGTCACTCAGATCGAGCTGACGCTGGAAAGGTGGAGATGGATGCCGCATTCGTTTCAGGCGCCGCCGATTATCGTCAACATCCCCGAGTTCCGCCTTCGCGCCGTCGATGACAAGTATCGCTGGGTGCTTTCGATGAAGGTGGTCGTCGGCAAAGCTTACCGGCACAAGACGCCGGTTTTCGCCAGCGCGATTCGTTCTGTCACTTTCCGGCCGTATTGGAGCGTGCCCTTTCAAATACAGAAAGATGAGCTCGTGCCTCTATTTGAAAAGGATCCCAACTATCTATCGCAGCACTCTTACGAGGTGGTGGATGCACAGCAAAGCCTCATTACCGATACTTCGGTGAGCCCCGAAGTGATGGACCAGCTTCGAGCGGGAATACTGTTTGTCCGCCAGAGACCTGGGCCGGACAATGCTCTAGGGCTAGTGCGGTTCGACTTTCCGAATCCCTTCGACGTCTATATGCACGGTACGCCGGCGACTGAACTATTCTCGAGATCCCGGCGCGACTTTAGCCACGGCTGCATCCGCGTGGAGGATCCTGTGGCGTTGGCGCAATGGGTACTTCGTGACATGCCGCAGTGGGATTCAGAACGCATTCGTGCGGCCATGGATGGCAGTGAAACGCTTCGCGTCGAAATCAGCCGGCCGACTCCAGTGTTAATTGTTTACGGTACGGTGGTCGTGACGGAGGATGGTGACGTCCAATTCTTCGACGACATCTATCGATACGACGCCGAGCTCGAGCGAGCTCTCGCCCAACACCATCCTGACTAAGGAAAGCAGGAACCGGGGCTGCCGCTACCACCAGCGAACGCGCCCGACGTCCACATGAACGAATTGTGATTGCGGATAGTATCCGACGCCGCCGCGATGCAGCGCGAGCGCCGCGTTGCGAAGAGTCGCGGTTGGTACGCCGGGAATTCGGATATCGATCGCCTCTCCTTCCATATGGAGGCTGTGCTGCGCAACTCCGGGGGTCGTGCGGCGTAGGAATTCGTTGCTCCAAGGCGTGCGATATCCGCAGACGATATCGATCTCCGTGTCCGGACGGCCGACCGCCGAAGTCAGGTCATGCAGCAAGTCGAAAAGCCGCGGGTCGAGCTGATAGACGGTTCCCGTCCGATGATCTCGCAGAAAGCGATCGAGGCTTTCGACCGCTTCCGGAAGATAGGCGTCGCCGACTCGATAGACGATATCGATTCGCTCGTTCGTATGCGTATGGTAGAGGTTCAGGCGATATTGCTGCGGCGATTGCTCCGTCGCCCGGGAAGTTTCGCGGGGACAGAGCACGATTCCGAAAAGTATCGCTGTCACGCCGAGAGAGCGCGCGATGGTTTGCTTTGGGCACATAGTGCGATCCTAGTCTCAGTACCTGTGGGTAGGTGTACTGAAGCAAGGTCTTTAGTCTCTCATACGATCGTCTTGCGCCGAACGAATTTCGGCAACGTAAGTTACAAATCAATCGGCCTGCTGGAGCCCAACCTAGTGGTCTGATTTTGGAATTGAACCGGGCGCAAGCGCCTTGATCCAGCGGGACGCTATCGCTTCCATCGAAATGTCGAATTGGACCCACTCGTCCCCGCCTGCTAACCTTCCGAGATGCATGTACTAGTTCCATTGGAAGAAGGCTGCGGCGTGCTGCACCCCGTAGCGAGTTCCGCCTCGGTGGGCTCTGCGGGTGAACGCCTCAGTCATGCAGCGGATTTCGTCGCCGCGCTGATGAGGAGCGGTGCTTGCAAGGTCTACGAACTCGACTGCGACCAGTGGGTGCTGGAGGTTCGGCTTCCCCCTGCGTCCGGCGCGCAGCAGTGGAAGCATTGATTTCCTTCCCAAGGCGATATTCCCGTCGGGTTACGACCGCTTTCCATTAGTCCAAAGGAAGGGCTGCCTAGGTGCTGAGAATGCGCGGGCCGGGTGTCGCAGCATAGAGCTCTTCGACGAGTGCGGCGCGCCGCTCGAGCACCGCTCGCTGGTTGAATGAGCCCTTGTCCGTGATTTCGCCGGCATCGAGCGACGCGGGCTCCTCTGCAACAACGGCGCGTACGATGCGATTCGAGCTGCCGGTCGATTGCTGTGCAAAGCTCTTCAGCAGCGCGTGAAATCGCGCTCGCACTGCGGGATGCGTGGCAATGTGTGCGAGCGGCGCGCGCTCAGGCAGATCGGGAGCGAGTGAGCGGCACGCATCGGGATCGGCGAAGAGTATCGCTGTAACGTAGTCGCGGTCGAGCCCTGCAATGACGGCGTCGCGAACGAATGGCGCGAAGTGCCCGATGATTTTGGCGCGCAGAGGTCCGACGCTCACCCATGTACCGTTCGCAAGCTTGAAGTCTTCGTTCAGGCGCCCATCGAATAGCAGCCCCTTATTCACATCGTTCGAATCGATCAGCCGCACCGCATCTCCGAACGAATAGAAGCCGTCTTCGTCAAAGGCTTTCTTCGTCAACTCAGGCTCCCGCCAGTAGCCGGGCGTCACGTTGGGTCCGCGCACGCGGGCCTCGAGTTTGTCGCCTCGCGGGACGAGCTTCACCTCCACACCCGGCACAGGAATGCCGATCGTGCCCGCGCGATCAGTCTCCCACGTCGTCTGGATCGACATCGGCGCGGTTTCCGTCGAACCCAGTCCTGTGGCCATGACGATGCGCTCGCCGCACGTCTCAAACGCCAGCTCGCGGTACGCATCCCAGACGGGCTGCGAAAGCCCGGCGCCTGCGTAGAACATCAGTCCCAGCCTCCGGAAGAATGTCTCGCGCAACTGCTGGTCGGCCCGCAGGAATGGGAGCAGGTCTTCGTAGCCTTTCGGAACATTGAAGAAAACGGTCGTCGAAATCTCTCGAAGGTTGCGAACGCTCTTTTCGATCCAGCCGGGCCCGGGCTTGCCGTCGTCGATGTAAAACGTGCCGCCGTTGTAAAGCGCGATGCCTACGTCGTGGTTGCCGCCAAACGTGTGATTCCACGGAAGCCAGTCGACGATCACGGGAGGCTCATCCTCCAGGAAGCCGAAAATCTGCGCGATCATCTGCTGGTTGCTGCAAATCATCCGGTGCGTGTTGATAACGGCCTTCGGTACGCCCGTCGAGCCAGAAGTGAAAAGGAATTTCGCCACGTGGTCCGGATCGATCTGTTCGTGCGCGGCTTCCACGGCCGTCGTCGGATTTGTTTCCAACAACTCCGCGAAGAGGCTGGACCTGCGGCGGTCCGGAGGCGCGGTCGTCGCAACCACTTCGATGTGTTCGCCGACAGCGGTTTCGATGGCCGAAGCATAGCGAGTTCCGTCGGAAACGAAAACTAGCCCCGGCGTAATCGTCTTCAGCGTATGGCACAACTTGCCGAAATCTTTCGACACAAGGGAATAGGGCGGCGAAATCGGCGCGGTGGGAATTCCGACGTGCTGCCCGGCCAGTGTCAGAAGAAAGTGCTCGAGGTCGTTTTCCGAAAGAATCGCCACCGGTCGTTCGACGGAGAGGCCGCGGTCGATCAGAGCCTGCCCGATACTCCGTACCGACTCCCAGACCTGCGCATACGTCAGGCAGCGCCAGCGGTCGTCCGCGCCCCGCTTGGCGATGCACACCTTTTGCGGAGAAATTTCGGCCCAATGCATCAGGCGGTCGGTCAGAACCTTCGGATATGGCCGAAGCGCTTCGTCCGGCGTGATCAAGAGCGCACCTTCGGGCACGGCCAGCATCGACGCGCCCGAGGTGCGCATTCGCACCTTACGCACTCCGGAAGTGGCAGGGACACCTGCTGCAGCGTGGCTTTTCGGGGTCATTGACGCCTGATATTCTCGCACAGTTTGTTGATGCCAATCGTCTGCGCGAGAATCTCACGCGCGCGCCGTGAGGCTCGCCCGCAGATCGCCTGATTGGATTGTCCAGCCGAAGAACGACTCCACATTGAACAAAGTCGCCTCGTACATCTTCTGTCCGCCCGCGGCCATCGTGCCGTCTGCCAGCAGGATTGGCCAGTAGTCGAGAAAATAGGAATCGCGCAGCGTCGATTCGACACAGACGTTGGCCGCGATCCCGGCGAAGAAGAGGTACTGAATGCCGCGCACGCGCAATTGCGCATCGAGCGTCGTCCCCGCAAACCCGCTGTAGCGCGTCTTAGTGATCACGATTTCGCCCGGTTGCGGTTTCAGCTCATGCACCAGTGCGAAGTCCCAGCTTCCCTCGGTCAGCAGCTTGCCTTTCAAATCGGGTCTCGTGCACATCAGGTGCATGGCGGTCTCTTTGTAGTAGTTGGGCGAGCGTGGGCCGCCCGCGTCGCTGAGATCCGGCTTGTACCCCACCTGCAAATGCACTACGGTCAGGTCCGCGGACCGCGCCGCGTCCAAGACCCCGCCGATCGTGCGCACCACGCGCGGCGCATCGGACAAGTCCGCGCCGGCGAGATCGAGTGTGCCTCCTTTGCTCGCAAACGCGTTTTGCATGTCCACGATCACCAGCGCCGATTTCGCAAAATCGACTTCGATCGCTTCGGGCTTGGTGTTGAGCTTTGTCATTGTGTTCGGGCGGTCCGAGATCTCAGTAGCGTGCGCGTTAATCGCGCCCGGCCTCCCAAATCTTTTCCGCCAGGCCTGACGGGTTCGTGTAGATCACCTCATGGCTCCCGGGCATTTGCACCAGGCGGTACAGTCCCAGCCGGCTCGACATCTTCGGATGCCAACCCCATTCGCCGGGCGGCAGAGCGATATCCTCCGTGCAGTTGATGTAGCTCTTCGGTATCTCCAGCGAGTAGAACTTCTTCAAATCGAGTTTGTCCTTGCACGGCTGATAGGGCTCAGGAAAAAGCTGCGAGTAGGTCCACTTCGCCGTCTCGATGTCCGCGTCGTTGACGAACGACTCTCTCCAAATTGGAAACGGGATCATCACTGTGTCGTCGGCGGATTCTTTGGAAAGCTTCTGGAAGAGCTCCACGTAGTGCGGCGGCGACTCGTCCATCAGACTACTCCCATCCTTCAGCACAAATGCATTGAGGAAAACCAGGCGCTTGATTCTCTCGGGGATCGCCTCCGCCACTTTGCAGATCACGGTGCCGCCAAAACTGTGCCCGACAAGGATGATGCCGCGAAGCCCGCGATCCACAATCGCGCGCACGATCGATTCCGTGCACTGCGCGTGATTGACGTTCCTCGGCGCCGACTTGCCGTGGCCGGCCATTGTCGGCGCAAGGGCTTTGTGCCCTCTGCTTTCTAGATGCCGAACCGTCGGATCCCAAGCGGACCCGTCGTGCCACGCGCCATGGATCAGGACGAAGGTTTCCAACGATGAGTCTCCGGCGTGTCTTCTGGAATCCCGGGAGCAGGCCCATCTGCCAGCAGTAATTCGCTCGCCTTCCGAGAGGTTGCGAGGATACTACCAGACTTCCGCCGGAACAATACCGCACTCCCGCAGCGGATACGGGCGTGATGATTGGAATACGCTGGCTCAGAAAAAAGAAGGCCGGGCTTTCGTCCGGCCTTCCGTGAGACTTTCCTCTGTGCGACGCCTAGAACGAGAACTTCGCCGCGAACTGGAACTGCCGCGGGTTGAGCATTGTCCTCGGCAAACCAAAATTCGCATCCGGCAGATATGGAATAAAAATGGCGGAACCCGCCCCCAGTGGTATAGGCGTGGGGGCAAGCGTGCCAGCCTGCGGAACGCCGGGCACCGCCTGGATCGGGCCCACCGGACACAGCATGGACGCGGATCCCGTGTGGATGGCCTGGCTCACCGCGTCTTTATAGCGCCTCGGGATGGCGTCACCGCAGAAGACGGGTGAACCGTATACCGGAGTTATCTCATCCACGTTGGACCTATTCAGGAAATTGAAGGCGTCGACGCTGACGTCCAGCTTCATGCGCTCCGTGAGCTGGAAGTACCGCCCAAGGTGAAAATCCCATGACTTGAGAGGATCGCCGATGTACGTGTTCCTCGGGATCATGGTCGCGCAATTGCTCGCGGACGTGCAGACGTCCTCGTGTGCTGAGCCGCAGTTCGAGGTGCAGATGCTGAGTGGTGCGCCTCCCACGCGGTCCGTTGCGCCGCCCGCCACGTCGTTCAAAGTATTCGCCCCGTAGTAAATCGTGAAAGGACGCCCGGACTGTATCGTGATGATGCTGCTGAGTGTGAAGTGCCGGACCCAGGTATCCTCGGGTCCCAGTGCCGTGAAGTTCGCTACGAAGCGGTGGCGAACGTCCTGGTTCGAATTGGCGCGTTCCGACGAGTAATCAAACTGGTTCGGAGGCAAGTTGATGAACGTCGTGAAATTCCCGTTGTCGATCGTGTGCGAGTAGGTGTAGTTGGCGGTCATGTTGAAGTTCTTGACTCGCTCGATCGCGGTCACCGTCCCGCCGTGGTAAACGGCGTTGGACACATCGTTGTTGTAGTCCTCGAGGCCGGAGCTCATCGTCTGCAGACCGGCGTCTGGGCCGGCCCCTGCAAACCAGGGACCCAGGCCCGCGAGCACTCCGGTTCCGAGCACAGGAGTGCCGCTGCTGCATTTCGAGAATGTGCCATTCGCGTTGAGCTTCCCCGGGACCCAATCCGGGAATATGGGGACAGGTGTGATGGGCCAAAAACCAGGATCCGTGGGGTGCGCCGCTTGGTTGGCGTCCGTCGTGCCCACTGGGCAAGGGACGTTAATGTTATTGCCTCGAACCAGCTTGTGGCCTGCGACGAAGAGGTAGTTAGCGTTAACGGCGAAGCCTCCGCCGAACTGGTGATCCAGTTCAAAACTGGCCTGCTCGGCATACGGCGTCCTGGAGTTGTGGTCCATCCCTCCTTCACCAATCCCGCAGGCGAAGGTCGTGTCGCAAGTGCCGGCCATCTCGATTGAAGGGAACGCTGTATTGTAAGCGCCGGTTCCGATAATGCTGGCCGCACTGAAGTCCTGACCGGCCCCGGCCGGGAATCCGAAGATTTGGTAGCCTTGCACTGCTTGTCCCAGATTGGATTGGATATTAGGGAACTCTTGGGGCTGCACGACGGTTCCCGGGGCCCCAAATGGATTGACGCACGCTGCGACGATTGCTGCCGGCGGATGGTTGCCGCACTGGTAGCCGGCCACGATCTTCTGAGTGTTCGGTACGAAGAAGAAGGTCAAATTTTGCCGGTCAAAGAATATACCGAACCCCGCGCGAATCACGGTTTTGCTGTCTGGGGAATAGGCCAGCCCAACACGCGGCTGGAATTCGTTGAAATCCTTGTTTACATAGCTTGCCAGTCCCGATTCGTAATCCCACCGCAGGCCGTAATTCACCGTCAGTTTGGGAGTGATTCGCCATTGATCCTGCGCGAAGAGGCCCCAGTATCCATGGTCGATTTGCCTGCTGTAATTGTTAAAGAAGGCTGGTGGATACGCATGCGCCCAAGTCGTCGTATTGAGGGGGTCCGCCGTCGTGACCGTCGAGGTGCAAGGCGTCGCGGAACAAGCAGTCGGACTCGTCGGGAGCGGCACGCCGGCGTAAGTAAACACCACGCCGTGATCTTGGGGAACTGGGCATCCCGCGGCTGCAGCACTGAGTCCCGTGCCCGCCGTTGGATCGTGACTACCGAAGCCACTCGCTGAGTTGAAATACTCGGCGAAATCCGCGAGGCACGACGCTGCGTTGGCTCCTGTCGGCACCAGCAGCCGAGTGGGGTCGAATCCGGGAAAGTTTTCAAGGCTCCAGAGGTAGTTGCCGTCAAACCCGAATTTTGCGACGTGGTTGCCTTTGACCCAGGAAATCGAATCACCCAATTCCACCCGCGATTCGTAGAGCCGGTCATTGGTTCCGAAATTGTGGCCCACTTCTAGATCGTTCAGAATGCTGAAGTCGGGCTGGCCGGTCATGCCCAAGAAGTTGTAATGGCGCCGAGCATATTGAACGATAGCGTTGTTGATCAGGGTCGGCGTCAGGGTCGTGTCGACCGTCCCAACCAATGATTGATCGCGGACCAAGAGGTCTCGGCCGCCGCTGGGCACGCCGATGCCGCCGCCATCGAGTGTCTGGCCCACAAGTTCACCGCTGTCGCGCGCATCCTCTGCGTTGTATCGGACCGCCAGCCGGTTGTCCGCGTTGATCTGATAATCGAACCTGGCGAAGCCGTAGTCATTATTTGCCGTCTTCTCGAAAGGGCGGAGAATTCCGATCGCCTGGGCTTGAGTAATGTTTGCCGGGTTGCCGGCGAAACCGGGAAGACACGCGTTGAGGCCAGCGCTGCAGCCCTCTGGAGCAAGTCCCATCAGCGCCTTAGCTTGGTCGATAAGCAGTACGTTGTTCACCAGATCGGGCGGGAAGAGAGGAGATTCCCCGCGCCGCTTGCCTTCATAGTTGATGAAGAAGAAAGTCTTATCCTTCTGGATCGGGCCGCCGAGCGTGCCGCCGAACTGATTTTGCTGCAGAGTGTCGGGCAGCAGCACAGACTGCAGTTCCGGCTCCGGTTTCTGCAGGAGATTTCGCGAATCCAGCGCGTTGTTCTGGAAGTATTCGTACATCGAACCGTGGAGATCGTTCGTGCCACCTTTGGTCACGATGTTGACGATGCCGCCAATCGCCCTGCCGTACTCCGCGCCGAAGCTGTTGTTCACCACGCGGAACTCCTGGACCGATTCCTGCGGTGGCGTTGACCGCTGAATGCCGCTCGCCGTATTGACGAAGTCCGCGCCATCCACCGTGACCTCATTGCTGAACGACCGCATTCCACCGAAGGAAATCTGTGTTGCTTCGTATTCCGTGAATGTTGTTCCCAAGCTGGTGCGGCTGGTCGCCACACCCGGCGTTAGGAGGGCGAAGTCTGTGAACAGCCGGTTGCTGATCGGCAGCGACTGAATCTGCTGTGACTCGACTACCTGGCTGATTTCGGTCTTGGTCGGCTCGATCACCGGCGCAGCCTCTGTCACAACCACCTTCTCGCCCTGCGACGCAAGCTGCAGACCCACATTGATCGTCGCCACTTGGCCGACCTCTAGCACGATGCCAGTCTGCTTGTAATTGGCGAATCCCGTGAAAGACGCGTTCAATTCGTAGTTGCCGGGCGGCAAATTGGCAATGGTATAGAATCCTCGGTCGTTCGAGGTCGCCGTATAAGTGACGTTGGTACTCACGTTGCGCACGCTGATCGCTGCGCCCGCAACAGCGCCTCCGCTCGGATCCGTCACCGTCCCGTTCAACTGCGCGTTGGCAACGCCGCCTTGCGCGAAAGCCGAATTCACGCAGCCAAACAACACCACTACACCAAGCAGAACTGCCAGTAGGGAACGTAGCTTCATTTAACCCCTCCGAAGATAAGCCGCTCGCACGAGCCGCAGGGACGCCCCACAGCGTCCTATGCGCAGACTACAAGTTGCTGCATGTGTAACGCCCATGCCGCGGTTTGTCAAGCTCTGAGTTAGGTTGCTTGTGCCAGGGTCGGCTCAACCCACCCGTGAGCCAGCGACACACTACCCACCTAGTTTGCTTTGCAAAAGGGTAGCGAAATCACGGAAAAGCGGTCTCTCCTGACGAGGAAGAAAAACCTATCTCAGAGGGAAGTGCCTTCAAGAAGTAGTCCGTGGACCGAAACCCAACTTGGCCGCTCCGCCGCAGCGATGCGCTCCTCAGCGGAGCTTCTCGCGCTCCTCCGATGCGGCTGCAAGCCATGGAGCAAACTCGCTTCGCAGGTGACGAGGCGGGGCGCCATACGACTGCTTGAAGCACCGGCTGAAATGGTTCGAGTTGTTGAAGCCCCAGGAATACGCAATGTCGGTAATCGATCGGTGAGCGCACGCCGGATTTAGGAGGTCGTCGCGGCACCGCTCCAGCCGTTGCTTGAGGATGTAATCGGAGATCGAAATTCCTTCTGCCCGGAATACCATGTGGAGGTAGCGCTTCGTGCAGCCGGTCGCGTTCGCCAGCTTCGTGATTGACAATTCCGGATCGGATAGGTGGCTCGCGATGTATAGTTTGATGCGATCTCGAAGCGCCGCCTTCGGGTCTGCGGCCAGATGATCGGCGGAAAAATCGGCCAGCGCGAGCCGCGTCATTTGGATGACGATATCCGCGACGTCGCCGCTCAAGCCGTTTTGAATATCGGGAATCTGAGCGAAGGTATCAGAGATTAGGCTCCAGATGAGCTTTCCCAGCCCGCGGTGCCCCGAAAAGCGGCGCGCCACCAACTCTCGCAGATCGAGGCTGCGGGCCAAAAGCTTCTCTCGAGGCATCAGCAGCAGCAGCATTTCCGCGTGCTCGGGAATCGTCACGTCGTAAGGCTTCGCCGTGTCGTAGACGCTCCACTCGCCCGGTCGGAGCGTCGTCGTGCGGCCGTCCTGCTCGAGCACGCTCCCCCCGCCCGTTAACAGCACAGCCTTCACGAACGCGCGGCCATCCCGCCGCGCTGCCGCGCCCGTCCGAATCACTCGATGTGGTATCGGGGATTTCAACCGTGAAAAAATCAAGTCCGCGATCGTGGTGTACTCGAAGCTCGCGCTAAATGGCTGCGTTCCCCGAAGCTCAACGTCGAGCGAGCCGAAAACCGGAGCCGTGCACGCTTCCCAGAAATCCCGCCGGTCCGACACTTTGATTCCATCGGTCGAAACACACGTAATGGGAGGCGGCGTTGCGGCGACGGCGAGCGTAGCGCTGGCTGGCATGATAATTACGGCTGCATAGTATCCAAAACTTCTCGGCTGTGTCTAGCTGTTTGCATCACCGTGCGGGCGCTACGCCCCTTCGGGAGCCTTGGGACCAAAAGAGACCCTTTACGCGATTCACCGGCAGTGAACTTCATCGCGTTGCATCCACCCAAACCTTTGGCTGCAGATGTCGGGGAGTAGTCTGAAGATGCCCGTCAGAATTGTCGGAGAGTCGCCTGATCAAGGCGAGAGCAACAACACCCGCTCTCCGTCGCCGCCCGGTCGCAAGAATGGAAAGCGGGCCGATCTTGTTCTTTCGGTCCGTGCCGGACGATCGCCCTATTTGCCGAGTTCCTTACGCACGATTCGCGTGCCTTCTACCATCGCGCGAAGTTTTGCGAAGGCGATATCCCGCGGCAAATGAAACAGCCCGCAATCCGGCAGCACGACGATCTTCTCCGGCGGCACGAACTGCATGACCTTGCGTATCCGCTCCGCTACGATGTCGGCCGTCTCGACGGCTTGGTCTTTCACGTCGATCACGCCCGCCCCGAGCTCGAAGGGAGGCGAGAATTCACGGAAGAGGTCCAAATCCTCGCCACCGCGCCGCGCGAATTCCAGGCTGAGCTGCTGAATCTTGGCATCCAGAATTTTCGGGAAGAGATACCGGTAGCTTCCTTCCCACGAAGGCTTTCCGTAGCGGTTCCCGTAGCAAATGTGAACCGCGATCTTCGCGTTCACGCCCTCCACGAGCGTGTTCAATACCTTGACTCCCCACGCCAGATCCTCCGGAAAGCCCGAGTAATATGGCTCGTCGATCTGGATGAGCTTTGCCCCGGCTTTCACGAGCTCCTTCAGCTCCATGTTCATCACGCGCGCGATGTCGGTCGCGAGCGCTTCGTCGTTCGGGTAATACTTGTTGCGGACGCGTTTGCACAGCGAATGCGGCCCCGTAATGCAGAATTTCGTTGCGCGCTCCGTGTTGGCCAGCAGGAACTTGAAATCATCGGCGAGACCTAGCGCCGCCATCGGAATTTTTCCCAACACCTCGCTGTCGTAGAAGTCGTAGTAGAACTTCTTGGACGTTCGGTCGATGTGGATTCCTGGCAGGCGCTCGACGAAATAGTCGATCATGTTGTCGCGGCGCAGTTCTCCATCCGTGATGATGTCGAGCCCGGCCATTTCCTGGTCCTTGATCGCGGACCTGACCGCGCAGTCGTGAATCTCGTCGAGATCGTGCCGGCTGATTCGCCGCGCGAAATAGTCCGTCTTCAGCCGTTCCAGCCAGCCCGGCATCGAATAGCTGCCAACCATCGTCGTCGGAAGAATCGGAAGAGTCATGCGTCTTACTCCCGTTGAGTCGTATACAGTGTCGAAGTCTTCGAGCCTTGTCGGTATAGGAACGGCGCAAAGTGCAGGTCGTAGCCCGCGCGGTGCGCCACCTCGCGCAGCAGCGCTCCGTTGACCCAGTTCACAATCGAACCGTCCAGTTTCCCCGGTCCATAGAAGCCCATGCAGTATTCGTTCAAATCGGTCACAAAAATATCCTGCACCTGCAGATATCCTCGCGGATGCAGCAGCGGCAGCGTGTTGCGGAAGCTTTCGAGCGCGCCGGAACTCAAATGGAATCGCAAGTCGCCAGGGGCGTCCTTCAGGATGTCTTCCATCTGCTGGTAACTCAATCCCGCAGGCAGCGAAACCTCCGGCAAATCGACTGCGTCCACCAGTTTTTCCTCCAGCCGAATCGCCTTCCAGACCTCCATCCAGAAGGTCATTCCCGTGTCGCGCTCGGGCAGCGCGTCCGCGCCCACTTCGAGAAGCCGCTTGATTGTCCTTGGGACTTCAGAGATCGCAATGCTGCAGGCGTTGGCGATCCGCGCGGCGTCAACTGGCGGGATATACGCCCGCACCTCCACCCAATGCATTCGGTTGTCGCGCCATACGATCTCTTCGTCCGGCAGGTTGTCGTACATGTTGCTCGAATGAACGTGAAGAATCTTGTGGCGCAGAAACGACAGCGCTTTCGTTGGATCGAGGGCGTCGAGCGCAATAAAGCTGCACAGATCGATGTGCTTCTTGACGGCCGGCCTGGATCGTTCCAAGGTGGAGAGCGAGTAGTCTCCCAGCAGGAACCGGATGTGCGGGTAGTAGTTGGTCCCATTCGCCTGATCGAGCGCCCAAAAACGGTCCAGCCACATGCCCGCGCGCATGGCGAGGCCGACTCCGATTTCCAGAACAAAGATTTCGGGAGGCAACTGATTGCGCGTCTCCAGATCCTTCAAAAGCTTCCAGAAATCTCGCGCCGAATCCTCAATGGCTTGGGGGTGGTGACCATCCGAAGCCCCGCCGGGCAGCGCCCTTTCGTAGCTCTTGCCCGTCGCGAGTTCCCAGTCTTTGAGCCGTTGCCAGTAGAGCTGGTTGAAGTCCCAGACGATGCTCGATCGAAGCGAGCGGAAATCCTCAAGATAGATTCGGCCCGGTGCAGTCCCCGACTCCGTCGTCGACGGTTTGATCGCTTTCTGAACGAGCTGGCGCAGGCATCCCGGCAAAACCTGCCTCGAATCGATACGAACCTCCATGCCTCCCGATTGGCCGCCTTCCCCTGCAGCGATCTGCATCACGCTGACCGGCTCGCGGAAATTCTGTTTGTATTGGAGCCAGTCCATGTAGATCTGCAGCCGCGCGAACTCCGCCGCGCTCAGATGTCCCTCTTCGAGCAGCGTGAGAAACGTATTGACGATCTCGCTCGTGCTCGCGGCGGCGGAGTCTCGCCGGGTGTGGTTCAGATGAAAGATCATGAAAGGAGCCTGGATTCTACCCCGAATGCGGGCAAGAGTTTACCTGAGAACCCGGGGGGTATGACCCAGTGCACGGACTCGGAGCTAGCCTACATCGTCGGATTCAATCGCATTGAGGTTGCTCCTACTGAGCCCCTAACCTCAAGAAGAGAAAAACAAGGAAGAAGTTTGCCGGAATCAAAAGCAGGAAAACCAATCTGGTTATATCACCCTCGGGAACGGCTCGACTGTGTCGATGCAGGAGATACAATCCACCGCCAAACACAGCCACAAAACGCAGCCCGCGCCGCCCCTCTGCATGGCTAATCTCGCGAACCATCTTGACCAGCCAGAATGCCGAGAAGGACATACAGGCTATCATCAAAACGAGTACCATCGTGCGCAGCGGCGACACGCTCTGTCAGCTCCACAGAAAACTCGGGGCGAATTGCCCTCGCGAAGGGATCAGTGCCACACCCGGCGAGCTGCGTCCACTACGAGTTTCAGCTTGGCCCACTGCTCGTCTTCCGTGAGCAGGTTTCCTTCGGCCGTCGACGCAAAACCGCATTGAGGACTGACCGCCATGTTCTCCAGCGGAAAATGTTGCGCCGCTTCCTTGATGCGCCGCACGATGTCGTCGGACTTCTCGAGCTGCGCCTTTTTCGTAGTAATCAGGCCGAGCACCACGATTTTGTCCCTGGGCACGAATCGAAGAGGTTCGAACGTTCCCGCCCGCTCGTCGTCGTATTCCAGCAAGAACCGGTCAACTCGCAGCGAGTTGAAGAGCTTTTCCGCGATGGCATCGTAGCCGCCTTCTGCGTACCAGTGGCTGCGGTTGTTTCCACGGCACAGATGAATCGCGACGATCACTCCAGGCCTTCGCGCCGCGTCGAAGCACGCGTTGTCCGCGGCAATCGCCTCGTCGAGCGCTTCTTCCGGATCCTGGTTCATCTCTTTCTTGATCCATTCGCGCCACTTCGGGTCGACGTAATAGCTGTAGCGCGGCGCGTCTATTTGGATGTATTTCACGCCTTCGGCTGCAAGCTGCGCCATGTCCTGCTTCATGATTTCGACGATGTCCCACAGCAGCGCCGAATGATCCCTGTAAACCTTATCCGTCACCCCGCGCTTAAACGCGATCGCCGGAAACTGCGTGGCACTCGGCAGCAGAATCTTGATGTCGCCCGGGCTGTGCAGCTTCAGAAACGGCAGTTCACGCTCCGTCAACGGATGCATCCGCTTGAGTTTCCTGTTCACAATTCCTGTCACCGACGCTACCCTCGGTTTTTCCTGCGCGGCGTCCCAATCGCGCGCGATCGAATCCTGCATGTCGAAGCCATCGACTGCGTCCGTGAGCTCGCTCATGAAATTGCGCCGCCGCAACTCACCGTCGGTAAAAATCTGGAATCCCAGCTCCTTTTGTTTGGCGAGCGCCCTCAAGATGTACTGGTCCTCCATCGACCTCAAGCGACCCGAATCAGTTCCGCCCGCTCGCGCCGCCAGCAGATCGGCTGGCCGCAGCAAACTTCCCACTTGGTCGGCTCGGTACAGTACAGACATGTTCTTGGATCTCCCTGGGGGCCAGTCCTGCGGCAACGGTCCCACGTACCATCATACTGGACGGCAGGGGATTCGCAGTTCCCGGAGCTAGCAGGGTTTTTCGCAGGAATTAACTTCGCTAGAGCAATCCGGCAGGGCGTAAACGAAAAGGCGGGTCGTCTCACAGAGACGACCCGCCTGGCTTTCGTACGAAGCGATTGCTTTAGCGCGAAGCCGACTTCTGAGCTGTTCGCCAACCCTCGGCGTACGTCTCGCGGACCACCTTCGAGTAAGGCACCGGGCTGACAGTCGCGCGCACTTCCAACTGCTTGTGGCGCTCGACCGTGGGTTTCTTGGTGCCGCCGTTTTCTTCGCCCCAAACCAGCGTCAGCTCGGCGCCGATCTCGACGTCCGGATCGACGATGCCGAGCGACAGCACCGACCGCTCGTTGTAGCTATATCCGGCAAACATCGACAGGCCCACGACCTTTCCGCTCTTGTTCACCACCTTGTCGTAGGACGAAGATGCGTAGTTCGAAATCGGGAGGTCGACGAACTTGTAGGGTTCGCCCGGCTCGAGCAGGGACTTGTAGCTCTTGAGGACGTCGTCACCGTTCCACGCGAAGGTGACCTTCTTTCGTTGCGCCTTTTGGTCCATCTTCTCCAGCGCCTCGCGGCCGATGAAGTCGTGGTCGAACTTTACGAAGATTCCGTACCCGAGTTCGAACGGCGTGTTGTAGTAGTCCTCGATCTTGTTGGAAACAAAGCTTCCCGCCAGCGAGCCGGTGGCTTCATAGCTGTTGGCAGGCAGCCACTGACGGTACTTCTTCATTTTCTCGCCGGTGTAAACGGCCGGCAGCGGCGAGGGGATCCAGCCCGATTCGCAGGTGTTCGACGCGTATGCACGCGACCCCACTTGCTTCAGCCCGTAGTCCGCCCCTGCCTCCACGATCGCGGCGCGGATTTCGTCTCGCTCTTCGTACGGTCCCCAGATCTCCAGACCTGGAGCACCGGCCATGCCGTGCCGCAGCGCCCGCACGGTACGGCCCTTGATCTTGATCTCGCCCATGTTGAAAAACTTGATCTCGGGGAACGGCCCGCCGTTCAGCTTCTCGATGATCTGTTTGGCGTTCGGTCCCTGGATTTGGTAACGGTAGGTCGTGCGAACCACCGCCCGGCCGCCCGGATTCGAAGGAGATCGGTCGTCTCGCTTGATCTCGACGTTAAAGCCGCCCGTCGTGGCGTGGAACTCGAGCCAGTTTGCCACCGGTGCGCGTCCTACATAGACCAGGCTGTTCTGCTCGAGGTGGAACAGGATGCCGTCTCCGATGATGTATCCGTCGTAGCTGCAAGGGGCAAGCTGCTTCGCGCGATTCACCGGGAAGTTCGCGAAGCTGTTGGTGCCCAGATACGTAAGCATCTTGAGCGCATCCGGCCCCTTCACGTAAAGGTTGGCCATGTGGTGCGACTGATCAAACAAGACCGCCGTCTCGCGCCACGCCTTTTGCTCGTCGCGCCAATTCGAGTATTCCGATGGCACTACCGGATAGACATACGCTCCGATCTGCGAATTGCGGAGCATGTTCACCGGATTCCCCGCCGCCTGTACCACTTCTTCCAAATTTCGGTGACTCATATTCTTTGCTCTCCTGATAGCTAAAATGACTGAGCGTTACGATTTTCCGCCTGGATCGTTAAGACGGTTCCCCAACCTAGTCGATTCCGCGCGGTCCTCCACTCATCCGGACTTCGCTCCAGGCGTGGCTTCCCATGCGTGCTGCCTCCCGTTCGGAGGCCGTGGGTTGAGTTACCTAGGCTGTCCAGTTTTCGCGGGGATGCATACATTATCGTGTCTTGGGCGATTTTTCAATTGCCGTTCGGGTGCGCCACCGGGACCGGCGGGAGACGCTTGGAACGGGTCTTTCCTGGGTCTTCACCGCCCCGAAGATACCACTTCAGCGGGAGCCCGACGCAGCTGGCCCGCCTCGGGTCCGGACGCTTTTCATGGGTAAACTTTCATTTTTGAAAGCCCGTGCGCTTCGAGTGTCCTTAGAATCTCCCGATGGCCAAAGGCCGCGGCCGGCGACGCGTAACCCACTTGCCTGGGCGCCGAGTGAATGAGCGTGTGTGCCCCGAACGCCTGCATCAAGCCAGTCTGCTTGTAGCAAGAGGTTCCAAATAGCACAACTTGCGCGGCGTCGAGCGTACCCCGGCCCACGATCACGTCAATCGTCCGCTGCTCGCGCGAGTTTTCTCTCGGGGGAGTGCCCGTCTGCACCGCATTCGCCATCTCGGCGAGCTTCTTTTCTTGCTCGGCTTTCGGCAGCGGGCGGATCGTCGCTTCGAACTGCTTTTCTGTCGCCAGCACGCCTTCCATGATCTGGCGATTCAACAATCCGCCAAACGACCGCACGTTCGCCGCCTGCGGATGGTCCTTGTACCAGACCGGATGTGGGAATCCTCCCCAGCTCAGCGCAAGCTGCGTGCGGATGTAGCCCGGCACCACCGTCTCGTATCCCACGGCGCGCTGCCACGGTTTGTACTTGTTCTGCTCGAGGTAATATCCCTCCGTTTGAATCACTGCGAAGATCGTCTGCGTCGACCCGAACGTCGGCATGCCGTCGAACATCGTGAGGATTTCGAGGCTGTCGATTCCGCCGGACTCGAGCACCATCCGCGCCGCCGCATCGCTTGGCGCGGACATGAAGGCCATTCCCGCTACGATCACCAACCCCTTCGCCGCGAACTTGGCGCTCCATTTCTCTTCGAGTTCTCTGTGCCAGGCCTGCTCGCCTGAAATATCGAGGTAGTGGCAGCCCGCCTGCAGGCAGGCCTCCATCACCGTCGGGCCGTAGTAAATAAACGGCCCAACCGTATTGCATACAACTTTCGCACCCGTGAACAGCATCGCCAGATCCGCCACCGAGCCGCCCGTTTCGACGATTTCGTAGTTCGCCGTCTCGATGCCCGGGACGTGATTCATCACATCCTGCAGTTTTGCCTTGTTCCGTCCTGCTGCGATGAAGGGTACGTTGTACTCGCGCAGATATTCCGCCGTCAGACGGCCCGAAAATCCGCTTGCGCCGTAAACCACCACAGGCTTCTTGCTCGACATGCATTCCTCCCCGAAATGAATACAAAGTAAATGATCAAAATGCCGTGCTACCCGCTGCTTTAGTACGCGCCTTGCCTCATACTCCGTGCACTCTAGCCAAGGCGCCGATTTTAGGCTAGAGTCTCGATCCACCTAGTAGGCACTTTTTCGTCACTTGGTACCTTTGGAGGGTTCCATGGACAGCGCGGACTGCCCCGTCAAACTCACCGCCGAAGTGATCGGCGGGAAATGGAAGCCCCTCATCCTCTATTACCTTGAGGATCACACGCGCCGCTTCAGTGAACTTCAGCGCCTGATTCCCGGCACCACCAAGAAGATGCTTACCAAGCATCTCCGCGAACTCGAGCGCGACGACGTGATTAACCGCAAGGTCTTCGCGCAGGTTCCGCCGCGCGTTCAGTATTCGCTCACTCGTCACGGCCAGAGCCTGCGGCCCATCCTTCAGCTGATGTCCGCCTGGGGCAAGCGGCACCGCGCGCGCTACGGCGTCCGCCGAAAGTGACCACCCGACAAGGATGGTCATCCCGAGCGGAGCGCAGCGAGCGAGGGATCTCTCCGAGCCGCCTCGACTTCTGCCAAAATCCCTTTCGCACCTCTGAAACGTATGGTGTAGACTTCCGCGGCAAAGGTCTCAGGTAGGGCTCCCAAGTCGACGGTTAGTCGAGCTTGGGAGATCGGGTAAACGAAGTCCGCCTCTGTTCTCCGCTAGAACGCGCGGCAATCGAATCCGCTCTACCGGACCGTTTTCGAAATTCTTTGGTCTCGGGAGGCTTCTATGCACGCTGTCGCAACTCGTGAAGAACGGCTTTTCATCAACGGCGATTGGACTGGCGCGCTCGACGGCAAGACGTATTCCAAGCGAAATCCATATACCGGCGGCACGGCTTCGCAAGTGCCCGCGGGGAAGCGCGAAGATGCGCGGCGCGCGATCGAAGCTGCCGCAGCCGCGTTTCCGGCCTGGAGCGCGACTGCTCCTTCGGTCCGCCGGGGGCTCTTCCTGAAGGCCGCTGACGTCCTCGAACGCCGCATGCAAGACATCGCGAACATCACGGCGCTCGAAACCGGCCAGACATTCGGCTGGGGCATGTTTAATTGCATCTACACGGTCGGCATTTTGCGTGAAGCCGCCGCGCAGCCTTATGCCATGGTCGGCGAAGTGATCCCCACCGATTTGCCTGACACAACGGCGATGGCGATGCGCCAGCCGGTCGGAGTCGTCGTCGGCATCGCGCCGTGGAACGCGCCGATGATTCTCGGCATGCGCGCGGTGGCCGCGCCGGTTGCGTATGGAAACACGGTCGTGCTGAAAGCGTCGGAGGAATCGCCGGGCACGCATCTTGCGATCGCATCCGTTTTCGAAGAAGCCGGTTTTCCGAAGGGAGTGCTCAACGTCATCACGAACGCGCCGCCAGATGCCGCTGAAGTGGTCGATGAATTGATCTCGCATCCGAAGACGCGGCGCATCAGCTTCACCGGCTCGACGAAAATCGGTCGCCTGATCGCCGAAAGCGCCGGGCGGCATCTGAAGCGCGTCGTGCTCGAGCTGGGAGGTAAAGCGCCCATGGTCGTTCTCGCCGATGCGGATATCGATGCAGCCGTCTCCGCAGCGAATTTCGGCGCGTTCATGAACCAGGGCCAGATCTGCATGTCCACCGAACGCATCGTCGTGGAGAAACCGATCGCGGAGGAATTCGCGAAGAAACTCGCGGCCAAGGGCCAGGCGCTCAAGATGGGCGACCCGATGGACCCGCAATCACAGATCGGCTGCATGATCACTCCCGCTGCCGTCGAGCGCGTGCAGTCGCTGGTCGATGACGCCGTGGCGAAGAGCGCGAAAGTTCTGTGCGGCGGTAAGGCGCAGGGACCGTGCTATCCGCCGACGGTGGTTTATGGCGTCACGCCCGCGATGCGCATCTACCACGAAGAATCGTTCGGCCCTGCGAAGCCGGTGGTGGTCGCCAAGGACGCCGAAGACGCGCTGCGCATCGCCAACGATACGCAGTACGGCCTTTCGAGCGCCGTCTTCACGCGCGACGTGAACAAGGCGCTGCGGATCGCCGAGAAACTCGAATTCGGGATTTGCCACATCAACGGCGCGACGGTCCACGACGAGCCGCAGATGCCGTTTGGCGGCGAAAAGGACAGCGGCTACGGGCGGTTCGGCGGCCGCGCGGGTCTCGACGAGTTCACTGAGCTCCGCTGGATTACCATCCGCCGCTCGCCGACTCCGTACCCGATCTGACAGATCCTGCGGGAAGGGCCCCGGGTCGACAGTTAGTCGAGCCTGGGAGATCAGGGTGGTCATCCCGAGCGAGGCCGCTGTCTGGCCGATGCGCCGCTTGCGTCCCGGAGGTTCCGCCGGGACGAGGGATCTGCCTTTGCGTCTGCATATGCGGCCTGCGTCCCTTTTCCCACCGACGCTCGATTCGACACTGGGAGTTCGACAAACTCTCCATTCGCGTGCAAGGATAATCGTGTTGAAACGTATTGATGTGGCGATATTGAGTGTATTAAGCTGCACCTTCAGACGACTCAGGAAGCCACTCAGCATGACCCTTTGCGAGTATCGGTTTGAGCGATTCAATGCGTGCGGCGACGACAAGTATGTCGACCGGTTCGCGCGGCGCTTAGACGAATTGTTTCTTCGGGGATGGACACTGGTCGATTCCAGGCGGGAGACGGCTTCTCCGGGTTGGTGGCGCGTGGAGCTCTTCAGAGATAAGATCTCCAAGCTCGAAAATGCTTCGGCGGGAGTGTGAACCAATCGCTGAAGTCACGTAGGGGACCGACGAAAGTGTCCCCGGGGCCTTCGGGGGGATGATGAAACGCTTTCTTGGAATTCTCGCAGTCGCATTTTGCATGGCAGGCATTCTTTTTTTTGCGAGCGGCATGCAACCGGCGTGGACTCATGCTCGATACGCGTCGAATGCAGTTGCGGGAGCGGACAGCCAGGGGTGTGCGGGCGATGACAGCGGATTGACGCTGCCTGCCGGATTTTGCGCGACGGTATTTGCCGACGGCATCGGCCACGCGCGTCATATGGCCGTTGCGCCCAACGGCGTGGTTTATGTGAATACGTGGTCGGGCCGGTATTACGGCAACGCCGCGCCTCCTGCAGGCGGTTTCCTCGTAGCGCTGCAGGACAAATCCGGCGCGGGAAAGGCCGATGTAATTGAGCGTTTCGGCGAAACGGTGCAGACCGGCGGAGCAGGCGGCACCGGAATTGCGCTCTACAAAGGCGCGATCTATGCGGAGATCAACGATCGAATTGTGCGATATTCCCTGGCGGCCGGTTCGATCGTGCCGAAGGATTCCGGCGTGACGATCGTTTCCGGATTGCCTTTGACCGGCGATCATCCGATGCATCCGTTTATCATCGATTCCAAGGGCGAAATTTTTGTCGATGTCGCGACCCCGAGCAACTCCTGCCAGGAAAAGAATCGCGTTGCGGGCTCGCCCGGAAAGAATCCCTGTGACGAGCTTGAGACTCGAGGCGGTATCTGGCTCTACGACGCGAACAAGACGAATCAAACCTTTTCTGCAGCGGAGCGCTACGCGACGGGAATTCGCAACGGCGAGGGTATGGCTTTTGACGCGGCCGGCCGTCTCTTCGTGACGCAACACGGACGAGACCAACTGCACGCGAATTGGCCCGCGATCTACAAGCCCGATCAAGAGGCGACGCTTCCCGCCGAGCAAGTGATGCTGCTGACAAAAGGCGGCGACTACGGTTGGCCGGAGTGTTATTACGATCCGTTCGTGCAGAAGCTGGTGCTCGCTCCGGAGTATGGCGGTGACGGCAAGAAAGCCGGCGTCTGCGCGAACAAAATCGCCCCAGTGGTCGCGTATCCCGCCCATTGGGCGCCGAACGGGATGGTCCACTACGACAAGCCGCAATTCCCGCAGCGTTATCGCGAGGGCGTTTTTATCGCGTTCCACGGCTCCTGGGACCGGGCGCCCTATCCGCAGGGCGGGTACAACGTCGTGTTTCAGCCGCTTTCCGGCGACCACGCGTCCGGCCAGTGCGAGATATTTGCAGACGGTTTTGCGGGAGCGACGAAGTCGCCGCAGGACGCTGCGCATCGGCCGAGCGGCCTTGCAGTCGCTCCAGATGGTTCGCTCTATGTTTCCGATGATGTGAGCGGGCGGATCTACCGGATCGTGTATCGCGGCGGATCGGCGAACCCCGGCGGGCGCATCACTCCTTGCCCGAGCGCAGCGTCTCCGGCGGGCGAAGTGGCCGCAAACGCCGGTCGTCCCCCGGAAGGCGTAAATCCGGATGCCGGACGAGAGACGGGTAGCAACGTTCCAGTTCCTCAGGGAGCCACGCGCGAAATGGTCGCGCTGGGAGAGCGCGTGTACCGCGGCCAGGCGGGTGGCGCCACGTGCACGGGCTGCCATGGCGAAGATGCCAGCGGCACGTCGCTCGGTCCGAATCTGACGTCCGGGAAATGGCTGTGGGGCGACGGCAGCTATGCCTCGATCAAGCAGACGATCACGGACGGTGTTCCGCAGCCGAAACTGTATCGCGCCCCGATGCCTGCCATGGGCGGCGCGGAGCTCACCGCCGACCAGGTGTCGGCGGTCGCGGCGTATATATGGAGCTTGAACCACCGCGCGGCGCCGTCCCAATGAGCCGCGCGTTCGCGGCTGGGAGGTCATATTGTCAAATGCGGCGCGGTGGACTATGATGCCGCACGCTCAGCGAACCGGCGTCGGCGCGCTCGGCTCGGCGAAACTGCATCTCACCGTGTGTGGGTCGTCCCCCAGTACCGGCCGGCGTCATCACAACGATGGAACGCGCACTCCAAACCGTTCGACCCGAACGAAATCCGATCTTTTGAACTGATGGAAGGAGAAAAGAGATGGCCACAGCAACGCAAGCAGTACCGCTGGATGCGAATGTAACGCAGTACGTCGCGAAAGCGCGACCCATGCTGATCAACGGAAAATGGGTGAATGCCGCCTCGGGCAAAACGTTCCCGTCCTACAATCCGGCCACCGGCGAAGTCCTCGCCCACGTGGCCGAAGGCGACAAGGAAGATGTCGACCGCGCGGTAGCGGCGGCGCGCGCCGCGTTCGATAAAGGCCCGTGGCGCAAGCTCGCGCCGTCGGAGCGCGCGCGCCTCATGTGGAGACTTGCCGATCTGCTCGAAAAGCGCCTGGAGGAATTCGCACAGCTCGAATCCCTCGACAATGGCAAGCCGGTCGTAATGGCCCGCCTGGCTGACATACCGATTTCCATCGACCAGCTCCGCTATTACGCGGGCTGGGCCACGAAGATCGAAGGCAACACGATTCCCCTTTCCATGCAGGGAGCAGGCAAATTCCTCGCCTACACGCTGCGCGAGCCGATCGGCGTGGTCGGACAGATTATTCCGTGGAACTTCCCGATGGTCATGGCCACGCTGAAGCTGGGTCCGGCGCTTGCGGCCGGCTGCACGGTGGTCTTGAAGCCGGCGGAGCAAACTCCTCTCACCGCGCTGCTGCTGGGTGAACTCATCCAGGAGGCGGGCTTCCCGGAAGGCGTCGTCAACATCGTCAGCGGCTACGGCGAAACCGCCGGCGCCGCGCTCGCCGCACATCCCAACGTAGACAAGATCGCGTTCACCGGCTCGACGGAAGTCGGCAAGCTGATCGTCCACGCGGCGGCCGGAAATTTGAAGAAGGTATCGCTCGAGCTCGGCGGCAAGTCTCCCAATATCGTCTTCCAGGACGCGGAGATCGATAGCGCCATCCCCGGCGCGGCCAACGCGATCTTCTTCAACCAGGGCGAGGTCTGCTGCGCGGGATCGCGTCTCTACGTCGAAGACAAGCAATTCGACAAAGTGGTTGACGGCGTGTCGAAGATCGCTTCGAGCCTCCGGATTGGCCCGGGAATGGAGGCCACCACGCAAATCGGTCCGCTGATCTCCGAGGAGCAGCTCAACCGCGTCTGCGGTTACCTCGATTCGGGATACTCGGAAGGCGCAAAGGCCGCTACCGGCGGCAAGCGCCACGGCGACAAAGGCTATTTCGTCGAGCCGACGGTTCTCGTCAACACCAGCGACAAGATGAAAGTCGTGCGCGAGGAAATCTTCGGGCCGGTCGTCACGGTGATGCCGTTCAGCGACGTCGATGATCTCGTCGCCAAGGCCAACAACACGCCGTACGGTCTCGCGGCCGCCGTCTGGACGCGCGACATCAAGAAGGCTCACCGCATCGCGGCGGAACTTCGGGCCGGAACGGTCTGGATCAACTGTTACGGCGTTCTCGATTCGGCGATGCCGTTTGGCGGATACAAGCAGTCCGGCTGGGGCCGCGAGATGGGCCACCAGATGCTGGAGCTCTACACCGAGACGAAATCGGTCTGCACCCCGATCGCGTAACGCGCTGCTAACTTTCACGCCGTTTGCGTCCCGGTCGCCGATCGACCGGGACGCGCGGCATCCTACCCTCTTGCCGATTGCGGGCTGCTCGCGAACCTCCCCATCAAAAATGCTGTGCGTTTGCCTGTGTACCACATATGGTACAATTACCGTGTGGTGGAGAAGCGAGAATTTCCGGGACAGCCACACGGCAAGCTCGAAACCGCGGGCCGTCAAGGCAAGCAAGTCCCCGCGATTTTCTTTCGTACGGAAACAGGTGCGGAGCCCGTCCGAGACTGGCTGAAGGGTTTGCCCTATGCCGAAGATCGCAAGCGAATCGGCGAGGACATCAAGACGGTGGAGTTCGGCTGGCCGATTGGAATGCCTGTCTGTCGGTTTCTGGGCAATGGCATCTACGAGGTCCGCACGTCTCTTGCGCACAATCGGATCGCGCGCGTGCTCTTCTACATCGACAAACGGAGCCGAATGGTCCTGCTCCACGGATTCATTAAAAAGACGCAGAAGACTCCGCAGAAGGATTTGGACCTAGCGAAACGCAACAAGGCCAAGCATCAAAGGGGACTTCCATGAAGGTAAGAGGAAAGCGCACGGCAACGGATCACAGCGGCTCCAAGTTCGATAGCTTCCTTGAGCAGGAAGGAATTCGAGAAGAAGTCGAGGCCGTTGCAATCAAGCGGGTGCTCGCGTGGCAGTTTCAACAAGCCATGCGCGAGCAGCAAAAGACGAAACAGGCCATGGCCAAGCAACTGCGCACGAGTAGATCTCAGCTCGACCGGCTGCTCGATCCGCGAAACGTCTCAGTGACGCTGGATACAATTACTCGGGCCGCGAAGGTTCTCGGCAAGCGTCTGATTATTCGAGTGGCCGACGCAAAAGCAAAGCGCGCCTAGCCACGTCTTTCGTGCGGCGAGTGTGATGTGTCCTCGTCGACTTACAGCCAGTCCTAGTCCTCTCCCAAACCTGTCCTGGGGGCCAATTCTCAACGCGCCTCAATTGTGCTTAGCTGGAAATTACAGGGCTCCCAGGTCCCCGGCAAGGGGAGCCTGGGAGATCAGCCGCGTGTCGTTTCCGGGCGATAACGATGGTCGAAATGAGACAGGTATCGAGAAGAAGAGGTCGCCAGCGCCGAATAAACATTGGTCCGCCTCCGCGGCCATGTAGCTCACCTCGCCTTTCCGGGGCGAGGATTTTCTCCCAACCGGCAAACGGCCTCAGGCCTGGCGGACTTAGCTACATTGGCACGACGACACCTGTTTCTACTCGACAATGCTGTCGAGTAGAAATCGGCGATTCGATCAGAATCGCCGTCCCGAGCGAACATCGTGAGCCGAGGGACCTCTCTTCCAGCCTCACTTCTACTCGACAATGCTGTCGAGTAGAATTCGCTGTATCTCATTCAAAACAAAGGATCGGCGTCCCGGCTACTCGGCAATTTTTCGAGGGGTCTCCGGTCGCAATTTTCAGATTTCCAATCTCAAATTTCGAATGCTCTGTCCCGCAAAAGTGTGTCAATCAAAACCAATTGTTGCGCCCCGCATGTCGTTCGAAACAAACGGTCGGTGCACGAAAAGGGTGTCAATTTTTTGCGATCCGCCATTTGGTCCGAAAGACCAGCAAAGATGCCGGGCTAAAGTACCCGGCGCTACGCTTAATTCTCCAGAGTGAAGCGGCTCGCGTATTGCCAACGGGCCGTGCGGTGGACTATGATGCCGCCCGCTCAACGCGGTTTGGCGAAGGTGCATCCCACAATGCGTGGGTCCGTCCCCAGTACCGATTTCCGTTCCCTTGGCCGCCACACTCGCACACAGACGATCTCGAGCCCAAGATTTTCGACAGGGGCGAAATCCGATCGATTGAATTGAAGGAGGAAAGAGATGGCTTCAGCCACCCAGATGGTACCGCTCACGGAAAGCGTAACGAAGTACGTCGCGAAAACCCGGCAGATGTTGATCAACGGAAAGTGGGTCAACGCTGCTTCCGGAAAAACGTTCCCCACGTTTAATCCCGCGACCGGCGAGGTGCTCGCGAAGGTTGCGGAAGGCGACAAGGAAGACATCAATCGTGCAGTCGATGCGGCGCGCGCGGCGTTCGACAACGGACCGTGGCGCAAGCTTTCTCCCTCCGAGCGCGGGCGCATGATCTGGAAGCTCGCTGACTTGGTCGAAAAGCACACAGAGGAATTCGCGCAACTCGAATCGCTCGACAACGGCAAGCCGCTCACGGTCGCGCGCGTGGCGGACGTTCCGCTCACGGCTGACATGTTCCGCTACATGGCCGGGTGGACCAACAAGATCGAAGGCAACACGATTCCACTCTCCGCGCAGAAGAGCGGCAAGTTCCTGGCGTACACGATGCGCGAGCCGGTGGGCGTGGTGGGGCAAATCATTCCGTGGAATTTCCCGCTGCTGATGGCGGCGTGGAAACTCGGCCCGGCGCTAGCGGCGGGTTGTTGCGTCGTGCTGAAGCCGGCCGAGCAGACTCCGCTGACGGCGCTTTTGCTGGGTGAACTCATTCAGGAAGCGGGAATCCCGGATGGCGTGGTGAACGTCGTCCCCGGCTACGGCGAAACAGCCGGCGCGGCGCTGGCGGCGCATCCGAAAGTGGACAAGATCGCGTTCACCGGCTCGACCGAAGTCGGCAAGCTGATCGTGCAAGCCGCCGCGGGCAACCTGAAGAAAGTCTCGCTCGAACTCGGCGGCAAGTCGCCGAATTTGGTGTTCGACGATGCCGACATCGAAGCCACGATTCCCGGCGCGGCGATGGCCATCTTCTTCAACCACGGCCAGTGCTGCTGCGCGGGCTCGCGGCTGTACGTCGAGAACAAGCAGTTCGACAAGGTGGTTGAGGGCGTTTCGCAGATTGCATCGAACATTCGCGTCGGCCCCGGTCTCGATCCTTCGACCGACATGGGCCCGCTCGTTTCTGAAGAGCAGCTCAATCGCGTGTGCGGCTATCTCGAGTCGGGCTACTCGGAGGGAGCGAAGGCGACGGTCGGCGGGAAGCGGCATGGAGCGAAAGGCTATTTCGTCGAGCCGACGGTTCTCGTCAATACGAGCGAGAAAATGAAGGTGGTGAAGGAGGAGATATTCGGGCCCGTCGTCACCGCCATTCCGTTCAAGGACGTCGACGATCTCGTCGCCAAGGCCAACGATACGGAATACGGTCTCGCGGCGGGCGTCTGGACGCGCGATATCACCAAGGCGCATCGCGTGGCCGGAATGCTCCGCGCGGGCACGGTCTGGATCAACTGCTACAACGTCTTCGATGCGGCGCTGCCGTTCGGAGGCTATAAGCAGTCCGGCTGGGGCCGCGAAATGGGGCACGAAGTCCTCGAACTCTACACGGAAGTGAAGGCGGTCTGCACGCCGATCGCATAGGAAGAGGGGCCCTCAGGTCGACGCAGATCAGGGCTCCCGGGTCGACGGTTAGTCGAGCCCGGGAGATCAGTCGAGCCTGGGGGACCGGATCTCACGTCTCCGCAGGGTCGCCCGCCCTTCCCGGATTTGCGGGAGGGGCGGGCGCTTTTATCGGCGCGAGTTCGTATCTAGAATTGAGTAGAGGAAGATTTCGATGGCATCTCAAGTCGTTCGAAATTTTATGAAGCAGCAGGGATTCACCGAAGAGCCTCCGGCGACCTGCGACATGCACTTCACAGGGCTCTATTTTCAGCCGCGCATCGTGGGCCCGCTCGTGGTGGTCGGGATCGTGCTGCATCTGACGGGCCTGATCGTGTATTCCGCAGCGCTCTTTTTCGTGCTTTCCGCGGTGCTCTGGTGGAACGTGACGCTGCCGGCGCTGAATCCTTTCGAGCGTTTCTACAACGCTGTGATTGCTGCGCCGCGTGGAAAGACGATCCTGCCGCCTGCGCCCGGGCCGCGGCGATTTGCGCAAGGGATGGCGGCGGCGTTCATGCTCGTCGTCGGCGTCTCGCTGCTACAAGGCTGGACGATTACGGCTTACATCTTCGAAGCGGGATTGGTGGCGGCGTTTTCGATGCTGCTATTCGGGAAATTCTGCCTGGGAGCTTACATCTACCATTTGCTGCGCGGGGAGTTCGCGTTCGCGAATGCGACGCTTCCGTGGGCGCGACCTTCGAACTGAACGCTCGTCCTTTTTCTTCCTCTTACGCTGCGAGAGAGCTAGGCCGCAGCGTGCCCTTCGATTTTTCCAGCGGCTTCTTCGCGGATCAAACGCAGCGGATAGATTCGCTCGAGGAGCGGCGTCGTGATGAATGTAGTGACCAGAGCCATCAAAACCATCATCGCGAAGAGAGCCGGCGAGATCACGCCGAGATCGAGGCCGATGTTCAGGATGACGAGCTCCATCAGGCCGCGCGTGTTCAAGAGGACGCCGAGAGCGGCAGCGTGCCTCCAACCGTTGCCCGCCGCGCGCGACGCGATCATCGAGCCGACGAGCTTTCCGCCGATCGCGACTGCGATGATGATGCCGCAATAGAGCCACATGCGGCCGCCGCGCACGCCCTGAAGGTTCATGCGCAAACCGGTGTACGCAAAGTACAGCGGGAGAAGCAGGACGATCGTGAGCGATTGAAACTTCTCAAGAATGTGGCGGGAGAAAGCGGGGTCTTTCGGCATGATCGCGCCAGCCAGGAATGCGCCGAAAAGAAGATGAATGCCGATGCGGTCCGTTATAAGCGCTGAGCCGAGAGCGAGCAGCAGCACGACGGCGATCGCGCTATCGCCGAGGCGCCCGCGCTTTTCGTAGAGCGCTAGAAGCCGCCGCAACAGCGGCCGGACGACAATTACCATGAACAGCACGAACGCAATCGAGCCGGCGATGGTTACCCACGCCGGCGTCGCGCGGGTTTGGACGCGAATCAGAAGCGTAATGTAGGCGAGGATGCACCAGCCGGTCACGTCGTCCACCGCGGCACAGGCGATGGCGAGAGTGCCGAGCTTAGTGCCGAGCATGCCGCGGTCGGTGAGGATGCGCGCGAGGACCGGGAAAGCGGTGATGCTCATGGCCGCGCCCATGAACAGGGCGAAGGCGGTCAAGCTGACGCGATCGTCGGAAAGTCGCGGATAGAGAAACAGCGCCAGCATCGCGCCCGACGCAAAGGGCACGACAATGCTGGCATGACTGGTGAGCAGCGCGGCTCGGCCCTGGCCTTTCAGGCCATTGAGATCGAGTTCGAGGCCGACCAGGAACATGTACATGACAATTCCCAGTTGGCTGATCGTATTCAGATAGTTGAGGCTGGGCGCCGGAAACACCATCGCAGACACATGCGGGGCCAGCCATCCGAGGAACGAAGGTCCCAACAAGATGCCCGCCGCCATTTCGCCGATGACCTGCGGCTGGCCGATGAACTTGAAGGCGAATCCAAGGACTCGCACGACAACGATAATGACGGCGATCTGAAGGATGATCGTGACGACGCGCGGAACGGATTCAGCGGCTTTCTCCTGCGGCGTTTGGGAGACCGGGTGGAAAGAGGCCGGTTCGACAGCAGCAGGCGATGGCTGCGAATGCGTCGCGACGCGCAGAGTTCCCAGCAAGAGGAGCAGCGGCAGCCCGACCAAAGCGACGTACGCAAGGAGAAACCCGCGCCTCGTCATAGTGTGGCCTTCGAGACCACTCCGAGGAATGCGTTTTCGGGGCAATCCAACTTGGTCTGAATCATCAAGGGTTGCATAATAACGAACCTTACGCGGCAGAGGGAATGTTTGGGCGCGATGGATCGCAGGAGGCGAGGGTGAGCGCCGAAAGCAAGTCAGGGCAAGCGCTGGAGTGGCCGTGGCCCGATTCGCTGGACGCCGTAATTGCGGCGCCCCGGCATCACAAACTGATGTTTGAAAACGAGCGCGTGCGAATTCTGGAGGTTCGCATCCCGCCGGGCGATTTCGTCCCCGTGCACACGCATCGATGGCCGAGCGCCATCTACGTCGCGAAACAGAGCGACTTCATCCGGCGCGACGGCGAGGGCAACGTGCTGTTCGACAGCCGCACCGTGGGGCCGCCGCCGACCGAGGCACTGGTCCAATGGGTGCCACCGCTTCCGCCACATTCGATCGAAAACGTTGGCACGAACGAAATCCTGCTCATTTCCGCCGAACTGAAGCCCCCGGCTTGATTTGGCATCTCTGGCGTGCCCGACACAAAACGAGAGCCGGCGTCCCGCTAGAACATCGGCATGGTGATGTCGCCCCAGAAGCTGCGGCGGGGCGGAATCAGCACGCTCTCCACGACAGGATTTTCGCCCTCGATGTTGGCGATGACGACGGGCGTCATCTTGGCCGAAAGGTCGGTCACCTTGGAAACCGGCAGTTGCGTGTCGCCGGGCTCATCGACGCGAGAGAAAATGACTTTGTAGTTGTCTTGCGGCGTTCCCATGATGCGGTTCTTGTGACGAGGATCGACGGATGGGACAGCGAATCCCGCCCACGATGCGAGGCGGCGCGCGGAGACTTTGCTGAACATGCGATGATCGGTGCCAACGTCGGCAAACATGTTGACCATGCCATAGTCTTTCGGAAGAAGGTGGGCCGTGAAAGCAGCACCGGGTTCGTTATCGAGAGCCGCGCGGACCCTCTGATCCTGTAGGGCCGCTGAAACGACCTGATGAATCGTATCGGGCGGCGTGGGCCAGATGGAAATCGCCATGATGCGATCCTCAGGCAGCAGTTCCGTGGCCGCGTGGGCAATCGTGTATTTTCGGAGGGCGACCGCCCCTCCGAGAACCAGCGCGACGATTACGGCGCTGGACGCCGTCAGAGCAAGTCCGCGATTGCGTATCCATCCAAAGAGCAGATGAAAGACCTTGCCGCCCGGATTTCCCGGCAGGAACATGCCGGTGTGCTTGCGATATTCGGCGTATTCGGGATGAGCGGCCTCGACCTGCTTTTCTTCGAAGCGCGCCAGAAAATAGTAGAGAAAGAGCATGCCCAGATAGAGCACGAGGATGATGATCCGCGGCCAGATTGTGAGCAGGCCAAAGCCCGCGACGGCAAGGCTCAGATAGAACGGGTGGCGGATGTATTTGTACATCCAGGATTGCGCGGCTTTGTGCTTCAGGAGTTTCGTGCCGTAGACCTGCACGGCGCAGATCAGCGCGGCGAGCAACCCCAGCCCAAAAGCCCACGAGCCGATCTGCCAGCGCATGATTTCGAGGAAGGAACTCGTGGTGATCACGGAATGCGGCAAGAAGAAAGATTCCAGCCATGCGGTGGCCCGCCAGCGATGCAATCCCTGCAGCGTGGGCGCATAGAGGGAATACCAGTAGAAGGCGAATGGGCTGATCATGATCACGACCTCAATCATCACCAGCCCATACAGCGCCGATGCGAGCCATTTGAGGACTTTCTTCATGGGGCACTCCTTTTCAGGCGGCTTGAGAAATCGCTATCGGAAACCGCGCAATGTGCGACCGAGACCTGACTTACACTCGAAGAGCCTCCCCTGCGGGCCCATTTAGCACAGGGCAATTTCTCCGTCAAATGACCGTGGAGGGGCCATGACGACAGCCAGATGCCGGAGCGGCTGTCTTGGTTTGGCCTGAATGTGTGTGCACGCAGGCGCAAGGCGAAGAAACGGCGCAGCAGCGAATCGGGTTAGGGCAGGCGGGACGCAGGCCGCCAGGGGTTCATGCGAGCGAATCAGGAGGCCCTAGGTTTCGTTTTTTCTTTGCCGTGGCAACCGGATTTTGGACAAACACTCCGTTGCCAGTTGAAGCGGACCGGTCCAACATTGTCAGTTGCGAAGCAGGAAGCGCGGCCGCGGTTGCGGCCCGGCGCGGCTGTTGTTATAAGTAATAGGCTGCCCTAACCCTGAGGAAATTGTGCCATTTATTAACTTCCCCGCGCGGGAGATCAACTGCAAGCTTGTGTACTACGGGCCCGGCCTTGGCGGCAAGACCGCCAATCTGCAGTGGATCTACGACCATACGGGCACGGGGCAAAAGGGCAAGATGGTCTCTTTGGCCACGGAGACCGACCGGACACTCTTCTTCGATTTTCTTCCGCTCGATCTTGGGACGGTGCGCGGATTCAAGACCCGCTTTCACCTGTATACGGTTCCCGGGCAGGTATTTTACGAAGCCAGCCGTCGGCTGATCCTAAAGGGCGCGGATGGAGTCGTCTTCGTTGCCGATTCGCAGGAAGAGCGCCTTGACGCGAACATGGAGACGCTTGAGAACCTGCGCGAGCACCTGAAAGATCACAACCTCGATTTCGCCACCATTCCCTACGTCCTGCAGCTGAACAAGCGCGACCTGCCGAATATTCTTCCGGTTGAAGAGCTGAAGAAGAGCCTCGGCGTAAAGGGTGAGCCCACGACCGAGGCGGTTGCCATCAGCGGGCAGGGTGTGTTCGACACGCTGAAAGAAGTTGCCAAGCTGGTCCTCGCCGAACTCCGCAAGAACGCCTAAGATCTCCCCCAAGACAGGGCGACCCATCAACAAGGCCACCGGTGTCGTGTCGGTGCCGACTCCCACGGGCTACCAGAGTGCAGGCGGTCGGCAGTCCACTCTCGCAACCGTACACCCGCCGAGGCAGGCGAAGGAATCGGGCGAAAATAAAAACGGGAGGCAAGAGCCAGAGGCTCCCACCTCCCGGGGTGGGTGGGGTTTGTTGCCGGACACCCAGCAGGAATTTTGGAGTTCCCGCGCCTGGATGCCACGGCAAACCGGCGTTGAGCCGGTGCCACGTATGCCCCATCCTTACCACCGTCCCCAGGGGGTGTCAACAGCAATCATGGCTAATTGGCAGGCGAAACGCGGGCGCGCTGATCCAGGGTTTCGCGCACTTTGCGGGCGAGCGCACGCGACGTATACGGCTTCTGGAGAACGGGCCAGCCTTCTTGGCGTACTCGCTGTAGCAGAGCGAGATCCGGGCTATAGCCCGTGGCGAAAATTGCGGGGAGGTCATGCCGCACCGCGCGGATCCGTTCATACACTTCAGGGCCGCTCAATTTGGGCAGCATGACATCGAGCAGGGTGAGGTGGATTTGGTCGCGGAAAAGTTGGAATTCCTGCAGGGCCTGCTCACCGTCTGACGCGATAACCACGGTGTAGCCAAGGTTCGTGAGGGTCTCGACGGCCAACTGGCGCAGGCCCTCGTGGTCTTCGGCGAGCAGGATGATTTCCGAGCCGCCCTGCACAGGTTTCTCGTCCTCCGCTGGCGGGGCGGCCGAGCCGTCCACCGTGCTAATGGGGAAATAGGCACGAAATGTACTGCCCATACCCAATTCGCTGTAGACATGGAGGAATCCGCCGTGCTGCCGGACGATGCCATACACGGTGGCGAGACCGAGGCCCGTTCCCTTGCCCAGTTCTTTGGTCGTGAAGAAAGGCTCGAAGATGCGGTCGAGGGTGGCCGCATCCATGCCAATGCCTGTGTCGTTGACGGACAAGACAACGTAGTCGCCAGGACGGGCCAGGGGCTGCAACGTGCAGAAGCGATCATCGAGACGGACATTGGAAGTCTCGATGAGCATCGAGCCCCCATCGGGCATGGCGTCACGCGCATTGATGCAAAGATTCATCAACACCTGTTCGATCTGGATCGGATCAGCACGGACGACGGCGAGATTCGGCGCCAGGTTGGCTTTGATCTCGATGTTGCTGCCGATCACTTTCTCGAGAAGGCTCACCGTCTCCACAACGGTTTGATTCAAGTCGATATTGCGAGGCTCGAGAATCTGGCGGCGCGCGAAGGCCAGCAACTGGCGTGTGAGAGAGGCGGCGCGCTGGGCCTGCTGGTGGACTTTTTGGAAGTGGCGATGGAGGCGCGAGCCGAGTTCAGTCTCTTCGATTCCCAGATCCGCCCAGCCTAGAATGGCGCCGATCATATTGTTGAAGTCATGAGCCACGCCGCCCGCCAGCTGGCCGATGGCCTCGAACTTTTGCGCTTGAACAAGCTGCTTTTCGAGGGTTTTGCGTTCGGTGACGTCTTCGACCATCACCTCGGCGCACCACGACTTGCCGTCGGGCTCGAGCATTCGACGGCCAATCATATGGACGGTAATGATCTTTCCGTCTTGTCGCTTCCAATCGACGGTCGCGCTCGCGCGACCCGTTTGCATGTACTCGACGAGCGCCTTTTCGCGATCGGCGACATCGCGGTACAACGCCTCCGTGAATTGGACTTTCAGGAGCTCGTCGGAGGAGGCGTAACCGAGCATCTTCACGAGGGCCGGGTTGACGTCGAGCAGCCTGCCCGAAGGCTCTTCGGCCCAGAAGATTCCGTACATCAAGTGACGGACCAATCCGCGATAGCGGGCCTCACTCAAACGCAGCGCTTCGATCGCCTGCGTTTCTGCCTCCCGCAGCAGGCGTTCCTCGTGTGCACGCGTTACGGCCATCGGCAACCGGGCGAGTTGTTCCTTCAGGATGTAGTCGGTGACGCCGTGTTTAATGCACTCGACGGCGAGTTCGTCGCCGAGCGTTCCCGTCAGGAGAATCACGGGCACCCGCGGGCAGTTTTCCTTGACGATGGCCAGCGCGTCCATGCCCGTCCAGCCTTTCATGCGATAGTCCGAAAGGACGACGCCGACCGACGCGTTGACAAGTTTTTGTAGGAATTCTTCGCGCGTCGACGCAGTATCGGCGCTGAAGGCGAGACCAGATTTTTTCAGATCGCGGAGGCAGAGATCGAGGTCGTTGGGGTCGTCATCCACGATCAGGAGGCGGAGAAGGCCAGAGGTGTTGGTTGGTTGCATGGCTATGTTCGGCTTCCGGTACGGGTGATCCCTATTGGCTGGTGAATGCGGACAGCGGAGGCTTGCTGTTGATCAGCAGCCAATACATTCCGAGCTGCCGCACGACGTCCTGAAATTCCCCGAAATTTACCGGCTTCTGGATGTAGCTGTTGACGCCCAGGCGATAACTACTCACGAGATCCCGCTCCTCCTTCGAAGAGGTAAGCACAATGATGGGAATCGCCCTCGTCCGAGAATCGCCCTTTACCTCTCGAAGGACTTGCAAACCGTCCACTTTCGGCAATTTCAGATCGAGCAGGACAAGGCGGGGACCGTTGTCGATGCGCCGATGGGAAAATGCATTGCGGCAGAAGAGAAAGTCCAGAGCCTCCTCACCGTCTGATACCAATTGAATGCGGTTTGCGAGCTTGCTCTTCTGGAGGGCATGCAGCGTAAGTTCGGCGTCAGAGGGATTGTCCTCCACCAGCAGAATTTCGACAGCGTCGGTCTCAGAACTAGTCATGACTTGGCTCCTTTATCGCGCGTGATTGAGCACCTGATGGTTTGTGGGTTCGAAGGTGAAGGTGAATGTGGTTCCGCGCCCAGGCTCGGATTCGGCCCAGACTTCGCCGCCGTGCCGGCGGATGATGCGGCGGACGGTCGCGAGACCCACACCGGTTCCTTCGAATTCGTCCTGCCGGTGCAGGCGCTGGAAAACACCGAAGAGCTTATCGGAGTATTTCGGGTCGAAGCCGACGCCGTTGTCGCGCACGTAAATGGCGCTCCCACCGTCGATCTGGCGCGTGCCTATCTCGATGACGGCTGGCTTGCGGTTTCTTGTGAATTTGGCGGCGTTGGAAAGAAGATTGGAGAGAACCTGCCGGGCGAGCCCGGGATCGCACTCCGTTTCCGGGAGCGGCCCGATGCGCCAGTCGATTTCGCGACCTTCCGTCTCCGCGGCCAGCTCTTCGATTGCTTGTCGAACGAGCGCGCCGAAATTCACTTTTTGCCGGACCATTTCCTTGCGGCTGATGCGAGCGAGATTAAGAAGATCGTCCACGAGGTGGTCCATGTGATTGGCCGCGCGCAGAACGCGTTCCAGGTAATGCTTTCCTTCGTCGGGCAGATTTGGCGAGTATTCATCCCTCAAAATTCGCGTGAAGCCGTCGATGTGGCGGAGCGGTGCACGGAGATCGTGTGAAACGGAATAGCTGAACGATTCCAGCTCTTCGTTAGCGATGCTCAGCTGAGACAGGCGGTGTTGAAGCTCTGAGTTGAGCTTGTTGATTTGGTCTTGGATCCGGCGGCGCTCGGAGACATCGCGGATAGCGCTGGAAATCAGCGTTCCCTCCGCGGTTTCGAGAGGGCTCAAGCTCACTTCGACGGGGAATTCGGTGCCGTCCTTGCGGCGGCCGTAGAGTTCCAGTCCTGCTCCCATCGCTCTCGCGCGGGGAGATTGCGAGTAGGCTTGCCTGTGTCCGGAATGCAGTTCCCGAAACCGTTTTGGGATGAGGGTTTCGACGGCCTGGCCTACGATCTCATCCCGCGAGTAACCGAAAAGCCTTTCAGTTTGGGTGTTCACGAGTCGAATCTGTCCAGCACCATCGACGATCACCACGGCATCGGGAGCCGACTCAAGAAGGCTGCGAAACTTGTCTTCCTGCCTTTTGCGCTGTGTGATGTCGCGGTTGCTTTCGAGGATTTCGATGGGCTTGCCTGTCGTATCTCTGCGCAGGACCCAGCGACTGGAGACGATCACCTCGGAACCGTCGCGTCGCTTGTGGGTCAGCTCACCTTCCCATGAGCCGGTGTCGAGCAATTGCGAATCGATTTCGGCCAGCGGAGCCGGGAAAATAGTCTGCAGCAGCGTGTGGGTGACCTTGCCGCGCGCCTCCTCGCTCCGCCAGCCATAAAGCCGCTCCGCTGCCAGATTCCAAAAGATGATTTCGTTGCTCATGTTCCGGACGAAAATGGCGTCATGAGTGAGGTCAAGCAACGCCGCCTGCTCGCGGTATCTGGACTCGCTGATACGGAGGTCGAGCTCGATGTCACGGCGTTCGCGCACTTCCTTTTCGAGCCGGGCGTTCGCAGCGGACCACTGCGTGAAGCTCGGCAGATCGAGGGCTTCCGGCACCACGCGGGCGAGCAAGATCGCGGTTGGCACCGACGCGGCCGCGGTAATTGCCTTAACCGCGCCAGCCAGCCAGTAGTCGGCGTGCCACAGATTCCAGACCTCCAGCAGATGCGTCGAGCCGCAGGCGATGATGAAGACGCCAAACAGGACGAACATCCAACTGAACGGAAGTCCGCGGCGCTTGCCCACGAGCCAAACCAAAGTCACGGGAATGGCGAAGTAAGCCAGCGCAATCAATGAATCCGAGACAACGTGCAGCCAAACGAGGGGCACGTTCCACAGGTAGCAGTAGCCGTGAGGCATGAAGCCGCCCGTAGCCAGCAGTTGCATCGAGAGCTTCATGGTGGTCCTCCCGCTGCCGTCCGAGTCTCGGCGTCACCGAGCGCACCGCAACACGAACAAATAGGCAAGAACGAGAGGACTTTCTTGCGCGCTAGATTTGCGTGAAGGTCTCGCGCGGGCAAAGGCGAAGGTCCGCGCAGGGTTCCTGGAAGGGAATTCTATTTTGATTCAAACGCGTGCAGCGTCAAGGCTGAAGGAAGAGGGACTTGCCAGAGAGTCAACAGAAGCGAGCCTGACGGCTGAGAATGTCGGGCGCCGAGTCTATTGAGTTGAGCGGCTTGTTAGATATTGAGTGAGACCCGCAGTGAGCTGCTGGAGTCCGGTTTCCACATTGCGGTCGAGGGCCTCAACGACGTCGGAAACATGTTTTCCCTGTACGGGTTCGTCGTGGGCATACGAACTGCTCCAAACGATGTTTCCGGCGGCGGGATCAAAGAGCTCCAGTTGAAAAGAGAAGCGAGCGGCCAAAGAGGGCTTGTCGATTTCGTCCAGAGCGTCCACATGACCTCGCACAACATAGTCGCCGCGCGAAGCACTTCCCACGCGCGACACCGAGCGATACTGCCCCGATGCGCGCAGCGATGAGATCAGCATGTCTTGCAGCATATCGACGGGAGGTTCGGACCAGCGCTCGTATTCGTACGTTCCCAACTGGACCGGGCCGCTTCCGTAAACGAGGCGATCGTCGCGGTAGAGATGGGACCCCGAAATGCGAGCGACCATCAACCTCACGGGAATCTGCGTCGAGCTCGCCGGCGCCGGCGTTGCCGGGGCGTCCAACGCATAGTACTTCGTGGGGCGAGACGCGCCGCAGGCCGCGGCCAATCCGGCGAGGAAGCAAACCAATCCTATCTGCGAAATTCGGCGCATCGATTTCAACGTTTCGCGGCTCGGCGTTTCTTTGGTGGTCAGCGACATGGCAGCGGGCACACTCCTATTTCGGCGGCGGATCGCCCGGATTACGCGGTTTCATGCCGGGCGAACGAAGCAGGGTGTAGGGCCGCGTCTTGATGGTGTCGGTGAAGGAATTGAGATTATCGGTGGCATGGCGCAGGCCATCGAAAATCTCATCCAGGTTCTCGGCGTTGGATCCCAAGGTTCGGTCGAGCTGGTCCGTCAGGTCCTGCGCGGAGGCGAGGGACTGCCGGAGTTCAGAAATCGCCTGATGAAGATCGGGGCGGTCCTCTGAGATCGTGGCGTCGAGGTGAGCGAGCGCGTCATTGGCGCGTGCTGAAGTCTTGCGGAAGTCGTCGATGAGCGGGCCGAGCTTGGCGCTCGATTCGTTCAGATGTGTGAGCGTACCGTGAATGGCAGGGCGGTCATCATCCAACATGCCACGAACATTGCCAAGCGTCGAGGAGAGGTTTGCCCGGTTCTGATCGTTCAATAAATCGTTCACGCGATCGAGCGTCACCTGCAACTGTTCGGTGCGATCGTTCAGGTTGTCGATCAGATCGTTGGCGGATGGGCCGAGCTGGCCGACGAGCGCGGCAATGTCGGAAAAGCTGGTGTATTCGACGGAGCGGAGCGTCGCACCAGACGAAGCCTTGGGTGCGGCGGCAGTGCCAGGGCGGATTCCCAAGAAATTGTCGCCTAGCGGGCTCACGCTGGTAATCTCAGCGAGGCTATCGGTCTTAACCGGCACGTCCGGCCTCACGGCAAAATCGACTTCCATACGCGTGGTGTCATGGGGATCGGCGGTAACCTTGTCGACGTGTCCCACCGGCGGTCCGCCCGCGTAGCGCACTTGAGAGCCCGGCTCGAGGCCGCCGGCATTCTTGAAATACGTGCGATAGGAGATATCGCCTGCATTGAGGCGGCCCGACATCAGGAAGATTGTGACGACGACCAGCACGATCGCCACGATCATAAACAGTCCTACCAGCGCTTGTTCCTTCTTGGCGTCCATGTAGTGTTTCGATCCGCGCTCCAGCGCGCCCCGCGAATCCCGGCCAGAGCCTCTAAAGTGCCGGGGAGTATATCACGCCGAGCCCCTACCGCTAGTTCATTGCCGCTGGGGCGGGATTTCGCCGGTCAGCATTTGGAGATAGTCGATCTCCGCGGTCAATTCCTTTTCCGGGACCCGATCGAGGAACTGGCGGACGCGCGGGTTCGCACTCGCCTGCAGCTCGACCGGCGTTCCATCAGCCACGATTACGCCCTTATTCAGCAAAATCATGCGGTCGGCGATCAAAAAGGCGCTGGCCAGTTCGTGCGTGACGACGAGGATCGTGATGTGAAAAGCTTTCTTGAGCGCGAGGATCAGCTCGTCAATGCCCGCCGCGATGATGGGATCCAGCCCGGCCGACGGCTCGTCAAAAAAGAGGACCTCCGGGTCCATCGCCAGCGCCCGCGCAATCGCCGCACGCTTCTTCATTCCGCCGCTCAACTGCGCGGGCATGTAATTTTCGAAACCGGAAAGACCCACCTGATTGAGTTTCAGGCGCACCATGATGTCGATCGTCGAGTCGTCGAGTTTGGTGTGCTCGCGGAGAGGCAAGGCGACGTTTTCTGCAACGGTCATCGAGCCAAAGAGCGCGCCGCTTTGAAACGACATTCCCATTTTCTTGCGGAGTTCGTCGCGCTCGGCTTCCCGCATCGCCGCGAAATCCTTGCCGCGGATCCAGATGCTTCCGCCGGTCGGACTCTCGAGTCCCACCAGAGTGCGCAACAGGGTGCTCTTGCCGGACCCGGAGCCGCCAAGGATCACCAGAGTTTGGCCGGCGGGCGCGTCGAAATTGATGCCGTGCAGAATCTCCCGCTCGCCGTACTTGACGCGCAGGTCGCGCACGGAGATCGCGGGAGCGCCCCGCTCAGCTACCGGCTCGCCTCTCGAAATGGGATGTTCCGCCATTCTTCTCGCTCCACCGCTCTTACCGCGGCGCCGTGATGTAAAAGATCGAAGTGAAGACCAAGTCCATCACGACGACGAGGAAGATCGACTTGACCACCGCGGCCGTCGTGGATTTGCCGACCTGCTCCGAGCCGAGGCCGGTCGTAAAACCTTCCTGGCAGCCGACGGCCGTAATCACGATTCCGAAGATGAGGCTCTTGACCAAGCCGATGAAAATGTCGCGGCGGACAAGCGCGTCGATGGTGGACTGGAAATACGTATGCCAGGTGAATCCAGCGCTCATCACGCCAAACAGCCCGCCGCCGGTGACGCCCATCAAATCGGCCCACGTGGTCAGGCAGGGCATCATCAAGAGCATCGCCACCAGCTTGGGAGCGACCAGAAAATGCACGGGTTCAAGCGCCATCGTCTCCAGTGCGTCGATTTCCTCATTCACTTTCATCGTGCCGATTTCGGCAGCGAAGGCCGAACCGGACCGTCCGATCACGACGACAGCCGTCATCAGAGGTCCCAATTCGCGCGTCATCGAAAGAGCGACCGTGGCCGCGACGAGATGAAGCGCGCCCAGGCGGCGCAGTTCGTAGGCGGCCTGCAAAGCGAGAATCAAGCCGACGAAGAATGAAATCAGGGAGACAACGGGGATAGCGCCTACACCGACGGCCATAGCCTGGTGGACGGCGCGGGCATATCGAATTCTGCGGCCGCGGAAAGGGTCGATAAATATGGCGCGCGCCGCTCCGCCGGTCAGGCGCGTGAGCTCGCCCACGTACGCCAGACCGTTGATAGTGGCTTCGCCAATGGTTTGCGCGAATGGCATTTGTTTGTCCGGAAGAATGCCCCAAGCCAGAAAAGTGAGAGAGCGCTGACGACGTCAGCCAGCAGCGGCGCCGCCGCCTTTGCCGCGCAACGCTTCTTCCTCGGTTTCGTACACCTCGAAAACCTTGATCAGCCGCGTCAACTCCAAGACCTCGCGAGTGGTCTTGGTCAATCCGTAGAGCGCGAATCCGGACTTAAGATCCCGGGAAAGTTTCAGGCCCTCCACCAGGCAAGCCACACCGGCGCTATCGATGTAGCGCACATTTTGCAAGTTGACGATGACGCGCGGCGCGCGCTTGCCCTTCAGAAGATCGAGCAGCGTCTTGCGAATCGTGGGCGAATTGTACAGCGTAATGTCACCGTTGACGTCGAGGACGGTGGCATTCTCCAACTGCCGGGTCGAGAGTTCCATGAATGATTCCTATCGCGGGGCGACCAGTGTTTTTGCCAGAGATTCCCTTTGGATGCAACTTGAATTTGGGGCGAGGCCGAGCGTGCAACGGTCCCCTCCCGCAGTGCCGCATTCCCTGGGATGCGAGTCAGTCGGCTGGCTACTTGCGATGGTCCAAAGGAATGTAACTGCGGAGATCGTAGCCGAGATACACCTGGCGAGGCCGGGAGATCTTCTGTTCCGCGTCGAGCAGCATTTCCTCCCATTGCGCGATCCAGCCGGACGTGCGCGGAATGGCGAACAGCACGGGGAACATCGTGACCGGAAATCCCATCGCCTGATAAATGAGCCCGGTGTAGAAGTCGACGTTCGGGTAGAGGCGGCGCGTGACGAAATACTCGTCTTCCAGCGCGACCCGCTCGCATTCGAGCGCGATGTCGATCAATGGGTTGCGCCCCATCACGTCAAAGACTTCGTAGGCAATTCTCTTCACAATCCGCGCGCGGGGGTCGTAGTTCTTGTAGACACGGTGGCCGAAGCCCATCAGCAGTTTTTCGCCAGCCTTCACGCGCTTGATGTACCCGGGCACGTTGTTGACAGCGCCGATTTCCAGCAGCATGCGCAGGACCTGCTCGTTGGCGCCGCCGTGAAGCGGGCCGTAAAGCGCCGCGGTGGCTGCGGCAGTGGCCGAGTAAGGGTCGACGTGCGAGCTGCCGACGCCGCGCATGGCCGTCGAAGAACAGTTTTGCTCGTGGTCGGCGTGAAGGATGAACAAAATGTCGAGCGCGCGCTCAAGGGTCGGATTGGGGCGATATTGCAGTTCCGTCGTGCGGAACAGCATATTCAGGAAGTTGCCGCTGTAGCTCAGATCGTTGTCGGGATACACATACGGCATGCCCAGACTATGGCGATAGGCAAACGCGGCAAGCGTCGGCATCTTCCCGATCAGGCGATAGGTTTGCTTGCGGCGCGACTCGGGATTGAAGATGTCTTTGGCGTCCGGATAAAACGTAGAGAGCGCGGCGACCGTAGAAATCAACATGCCCATCGGGTGAGCGTCGTAGTGAAAGCCATCGAGAAATTTCTTGATGCTTTCGTGAATGAACGTGTGATGCGTGATGTGGTACGTCCAGTCTTTCAGCTGCGCTTGCGTCGGCAATTCGCCATGAAGAATGAGGTAGGCGGTTTCGGGGTACGAGCTTTTTTCCGCGAGTTCTTCAATTGAGTACCCGCGATAACGAAGGATTCCTTTGTCGCCGTCGATGAAAGTGATCTTGCTGCTGCAGGAGGCCGTGTTCGAAAACGCCGGGTCGTAGCTCATCATGCCGAAATCGGATTCTTGAATCTTGATCTGGCGCAAATCGATAGCGCGGATCGTATCGTTCTTGATCGGGATTTCGTATTGCCGGCCGTTGCGATTGTCGACGATCGTCAGCGTGTCGCGGCGCGCTTCGGCGGTCGATGCTGGCTTCGTAGGATTCATTGCGTGACTCTTTTCGCTGGTGGTCGACATGGTCGCTACCTCAACGTACGGATGACACTGTACACCAAAATGTTGTGCGGGCGAACGGTTTACATTGAGAAACGTGCGGCCTAATTTTCGTGTGGCCGTACGGTAGCGTACGGTCGCTTGTGGCTTGGCGTATTAGTTCTGCGGGTCAGGTGGAAAGGGTTGAAGAATTTCAGCCCACGCCGAGCGGCTAGTGGCGCGCGGCATCCATGCCGGCTTGGGTGGAGGCCGAGCGGCCGGACCCAGTTGACTCCGGAGTATTTGCGGGTTCGGACCGATTGCGTCCATTCTTTTTCGCCTGATAAAGAGCGTCGTCGGCCAACTGGAGCAGCGCCTGGGAATCTAGCGGCCTGTTCGCGCCACCCACGGCGACCCCACAACTGACTGTGACGTTGATCGGGCCTGCCTTCGTTTCGAAGTTGAGAACTCCGATCGCTTCGCGGATTCGTTCTGAAAGATGGAATGCGCCGGACGAATCCGAGGCGGGGGCAACAATCAAGAATTCCTCACCGCCGTAGCGCCCGACGGTATCGTACGGACGGACACAACTGGCGATGCGACGTCCTGTTTCCTTCAGGACGGCGTCGCCGACCAGGTGGCCGTACGTGTCGTTGACACGCTTGAAATGATCGAGATCTAGGAGAATGATGCCGAAGGACCCGCCTTCGCGCAGTTGGCGCGCGGATTCGCGATCGATTGCGTCAATGATCGCACCGTGGTTGTAGAGGCCCGTCAGCGGATCGTGTGTCGCCTGAAAACGGAGCCGCTTGCCTGCTTCCATCAAACGGGATTGCAAGTCCAGGATGCGCTGGCCGACGTGCAGGCGCGCGCGAAGCTCCTGAGAGTCGAAAGGCTTCGTCAGATAGTCGTCGGCGCCCGATTCGAGCCCGCGAAAGATGTCGTCTCTTTGTGTGCGGGCGGTCAGGAGGAGAATGTATGTGTAGGGCCGGTCCTTGCGCTCGCGCACGCGTTTGCAAAGCTCGGGTCCCTCGATACCGGGCATCATCCAGTCGAGAATGGCCAACGTTGGGGCATCATCGGTTTCGAACAGGCGGGCGGCTTCGATGCCATCCGAAGCGGACAGGACCTCGTATCCCCACTTGGCCAGGAAGGCTTGAAGGACGCGACGAGACACGGGGTCGTCCTCGGCGATCAAGATTCTTGTTCCAGGCTGCTTTTCTTTGGTCATGGCAAATGTTCACCGTGTGAGCGAAATCAGGAGGCCACCTTCCGGCAAACCGCTTCGAGTTCAGGCTGGAGACGATCGAACTCGGATTGCACGCCGTCGATCCCGCTGCGGCAACTTTCCAGATCGCCTGCATCCGCTTGAGTCTCCAGTTCGTGAGCTGTCCGGGATAGGCAAAAAGAGCCGACCCTGGCAGCGGCGCCCTTGATCGTATGGGCGAGTTGCCGTACGGCACCGAGATCGCGGGCGTCCAGAGCAACACGAAGCGCCATCAAATTGCGGGGACACCCCTCGACAAACAACCGGCATAGCTCCTCGAAAAGAGCGCGGTCGCCATCAACACGGGCGAGAGCAGCGTCAAAATCCAGAGCGCGCGAAGGGGCGCTCCTTGGCGGAGCCGACACCGCGATCCGTTTGGTCGCAGCTCGATCGATGGCGTCGAGTAGTTCCTGGGTTCGAATCGGTTTGGCGACATAATCGTCCGCACCGGCTGCGAGGCAGCGCTCGCGGTCGCCCTTCATGGCGTGGGCCGTCAGGGCAATGATCGGCATATGTGCGCCGGTGGCGCGCTCTTTCTCGCGGATTACCCGAATCGCCTCGAAGCCGTCCATCACGGGCATCTGCACATCCATCAGGATCAGGTCAACCGCAGCGCGGTCAAGCCGATCCAAAGCCTCCTTGCCGTTTTCAGCGGCAATCACGGCGAAATCATGTTTTTCGAGAAGGGCGATCGCGAGCCTGCAATTGACCGGATTGTCCTCGACCAACAACACCTTTGTGGCGTCCGTTTCCGATTTGGCCGAGTCGGATTTCGCCGCGAGCGGCTCTCCCGCGACGGTGGGAGCGAAAAGAGCGTTCATCATTGCGTCCAAGAGTTCAGAAGGCTGCGCCGGCTTGGTGAGATAGGCTGATACGGCAACTTCGTTGCAGCGGTTGGCTTCACCAGGTAGTCCGCTCGAGCTAAGCAGCACGATGGGGATGCCGGCGAGAGCGGGGGTGCGCTGCATCCGCTGGGCGAGGGCGCATCCATCCATGCCCGGCATGCGCATATCCGAGATGACGATGCGAAAAGGGTGGCTTCCCAAGTGTGCGGCGACCAACGCAGAGAGCGCTGCCGCGCCACTATCCACGGCTTCGGGGCGCATGCCCCACCTTGCGAGTTGTTCGACTAGGATCCGCCGGTTCGTCTCGTTGTCGTCCACGATGAGCACGGGCAGGTTGCTTACAAGGTTCTGATCAGAAGCCGGAAGCGGTTGTCCCGGACCATCGGCGAGGCCCAGGCGAGCGGTAAAGTGAAACGTGCTGCCCTGGCCGACCTCGCTCTCTACCCAGATTCGCCCGCCCATCAGTGCGACGAGACGGGAGGTGATCGCGAGTCCGAGTCCCGTACCGCCGTATTTTCGCGAGGCGGAGCTGTCTGCCTGAGTGAAGGCGCCGAAAATCATCTGCTGCTTTTCTTTCGGGATACCGATGCCTGTATCGTGCACCTGGAAATGGAGAGTAATTTCTTTTTCGTGCTGCGCCTCTTTATCGACGCTGACGACGACTTCACCGCGCTCGGTAAATTTCAGCGCGTTGCCCACGAGGTTGACCAGAACTTGGCGCAGCCTCCCGACATCGCCCTTTAAGAATTCAGGGACCCCCGGGCCTACGCGCCAGGCAAGCTCCAAGCCCTTCTGGTGGGCCCGGAAGGCCAGGACTTTGAGAGTTTCACCGAGACCGCGCTGGAGGGGGAAATCAGCGATTTCGACATCCAGCTTGCCTGCCTCGATTTTCGAGAAGTCGAGAATATCGTTGATCACAGTGAGCAGGGAATGGGCGGACGCTTTCACCATGTCGAGGTACTCGCGCTGCTCGGATGTGAGAGTCGTGTCCAGCGTTAGCTCGGTCATGCCGATGATGCCGTTCATCGGCGTGCGGATTTCATGGCTCATGTTGGCGAGGAATTCGCTTTTAGCGCGGCTGGCAGCTTCGGCTGCTTCTTTTGCGCGCAGGAGCGCTCGTTCGGCCTGGTTACGCTCGGTAATATCGTGATAAAGCAGCAGGCCGCCGGTAGGCTTTTCGGGCGGGCCGAGCGGCACTGAGAAGGCTTCGACATCCACCAAGCTGCCGTCGCGCCGCTTGCGTTGCGTGGCGGCATGAAAGGACTTACCCAACCACAGGTTTGCCGAGTTTGACTCAACCTCGGCGACGCGCTCGGGCGGAGCAATGAAGTGCGCGAGACGCTTGCCCAAGACGTCTTCCTGGCGGTAGCCGAACAGTTGTTCGAATGCGGGATTACACATCCTGACGAGGTTATCGGTGTCGATAGCGGCGATTCCGACGGGTGTGTTCTTGATGAGCGAATGGAGGAACGACTCCCTCTCTTCGAGCTCGCTTTCGGCCTGTTTTCGGTCCGTGATTTCTTTCCGAAGCTCGCTGGTGCGCTCATCCACGCGCGCCTCAAGCTCATCCACGCGCGCCTCAAGCTCATCCCGCGCGGACCGCAGGGCCGCTTCGTGTTCTTGAATTCGAGCCAGCATTTCGTTGAAGCGATCCACAAGAGAGCCAACTTCATCGTTGCTTTTCTTCTCAGCTCTTAGGGAGTAGTCCTTCTTCGTGGAGACGGCGGCGGCGGTCTCGGCGAGGTCCACAATGGGTACGGAAATCACGCGTTGGAGACGCGAGGCCAGCACGTAAGCCGCCACAAACGAGAGCAAGCTGACGATGGAGACGATCGCGACGAAGCGTGCCGTGCGCGCGTGAAGCGCTTCCAGGTCAGACCTCACGAGGATCGTGCCGATGCTCTCGCCATTAAGCTGGATCGGCTCGGACACGGAAACATAGTCAGAAGCGAATAGCGTACGTTCCGCCGTGTGCGCCGACGTCGGGCAATCAGGATTGCGACCGTCTCGCGCATAGCCCGCAAAAACGCTCCCGTTGGGCGAATAGACGCAGGCTTGGACGATGTGCGGTTGAGCGGTAAGTGAGTTCAGGGTCTCGCCGGCAGACTTGGAGTCGCCAAATGCCAGTGCTGCAGTCAGGTTGGAACCCGTGATTTCCGCTACCGTGGCCAGTTCCCTCGATAGCTCTTTGCGGAACGCCGTGACGTCGTATGCGGCAATCGCCGTGCAAGCCAGGACGATGGACACGCCGCAGGTGACCAGAACGATGCGAGTCAGCTTCTGTCGGATCGAGTAGTTACGACGGATTCGCATGTCAATTTCTTCCGCTTTCGGAGCTGTGCACGATTTTTGAAAGAGCAAGAAGCCTTGAGCTGATTCGCAGGCCGGCGCTCTCTGCCGCATCTGTGTTGATTGCAAACCGAACGTGGTTTTGTTCGAGCATGAATTGAATCGTGCCGCCCGAGTCGGCGAAGCGGTCGGTGTCGCCGACGATCAACGTGTTAGCTCCTTGAAGCGCCGCCAGAATTTCCGAAAGCCGGGTTTTCTCGGAGGCGCTGATGAACACGATCTGGCAGTGCCGTACGTCCGCCGCGTCTTTGGCGCGCTGGACGACGACGGGGCGCTCCCTGATGGCCTTTCCCCGGAGTGTGTCGTCAATGGCGGCGCCGAAAGGATCCACACCGAGGATGCAGATGGCGAAGGGGGATTGGTCGCTTACAAAACTGCTTCGCGGCCAGTCGATGAATTTGGCGAAATTGTAGAGGAAGGCTGCTTTGAGCTGGTACTCGGTTGGCGCGCTCTCTTGCGCGCGCGCTGAGGCCGCAGCAAGCAAAATCATGACGAGCAAAGCGACGTGTGAGGGCACACGTGCCCCGCCGCAGTGCTGCCAATCCTGCGCTCCAGAGCAGCAGCCCGCCAGATTGATCCGGCCTGTGCAGATAGATTTCACAACTCGTTGTTTCTCGGGTCAAAATTCCCAGCTCAACTTGGCGTAGGCACAGCGTTTGATCAAAGTCGTTCGTACCGTGCCCGTGAAGTCGACAAATTCCATGTGGTGATCCTTGACTAAGTTCTGTCCCACGATGCTCACTTTGGCTTTCTCAGCGAACTGCCAAGACAACCCCGAGTCGAGTCTTGTGTAGGAGGGCACGCTCGGATCCAGGAGGCGGTCCACGAAGTAAGCGGATGTATCCCACGCGAGATTGTGCGATAGAGCCAGATGAGAGCGAAGCTGTGCCGAATGAACGGGGCTGCTGCCCTCCGCCCCTGCAACGGACGTTGTGTCGTGGCTCGTTGGAGCCAGGTGCATATGAATTCTTTCGAAGGCGTATCCCGGGCTCAGAGTCCAGCGATTCGCCGCCTTCCAATTTGCCGAGATCTCGAAGCCGTGCGCTTCCCCGTGCATGAGGTTCTCGAATGTCAGTGGAAGCAAAAGATGGGGCGGGGCGGGTGTGTTTTCAAAAATCGGCGCGGCGGGCTCGGTGGTCTCCAGGTCATCGTAATCGTTGTAGTAGGAGGCGAAGTCGAGAGAGAGCTGATCGCGAACCGTCCTCCTGTATCCAAATTCATAAGCCACGAGGGATTCATTCTGGAAGTGAGGATTCCCCTCAAGGGAGAGAACGGCCAGTGTGCCATCCGGTTCGAAGAAGGAGGTGCGGGTCGCGCGGATGCTCGTGTCGAGGGACGTTGGGGACCGGGCTGCATCGGAGACAGCGGCCCACAAGGTCTGACTTGGGCTCGGCGTCCAGACCGCGCGGGCACTCGGCATCAGATTGAAGCCGGTGTAGTCGTTGCGTTCGGCCTTGGCACCGGCCGTCAAGTAGAACTGGTCCGGAACGATCGCGATTTGGTCCTGCGCAAACACGCTAAACCACTGGTTGTTCAGGTGTGGCGGGCTCAGTGAAACAAGCAGGTCACCATCGGTCCGCGAACTTGAATCGCGATACTCGAAGCCCCAAACCAGGTTATGCCGTTCGGTCCAGACGAAGTGATGTTGAAAGGTGATGTCGAACGTCCTTCGGGCTTCCCGCAGTTGATCGTCGCGCTCGTACTGATCGTAGGAAACCTGTAGGGTCGAGTCGGACTGCGCCGAATAATCACGGCGCCATATGCCCTGAATGAAGCCGCCATCAAGGTTGACGGGAAGTTCGGCAGGCAAAGGGATGGGCGGCGTGAGGGAAGGGAACTGGTTCGTAGGCAAGCCGTTCCTGCCAGTGTAGATGTTGGCTTGAAAGGTTAGTGTGTCTTTCTCAGAAAGAGAGCTGTCGGTGCGAAACCCGCCTTGCAGCAAATGCCAGCCGTCTCCGCCATCCGGGCCCGTGGGGCCGGGGAAGTGATCGATGTTGAAGTACTTCGTGTAGACGCGGTAGTCCGTCGATTCGCCGATTTTTGCGCCGTACTGGAGCGTGTCGAATCCCTGATTTACGTTCCCGCCTCCCGCTGTGACTAGCGCTCCTGGCGTTTGGGACGCCTTCTTCATAACGATGTTGATGACACCGTTGACTGCGTTTGCGCCCCAGATGGATCCGCCGGGTCCGCGAATCACTTCGATTCGCTCGATGTCCTCCAGCGGAAGGTCCAACACGTCCCAGAACACGCCGCCGAAAGTCGGCGTGTAGACGCTGCGGCCATCGACCATCACGAGCAGCTTGTTGCTGAAGCGGAAGTCGAGGCCGCGCACGCTAATCGCCCAGGTGTTGCTGTTGATCTGGGCGACTTGCACACCCGGCACCAAGCGGAGCAGGTCGGGGATGTTCGTCGCACCAGAGCGGCGGATGTCCTCTGGCGTGATGACGAAGACGGCCGAAGCCGTGTGCGATAACTTTTGTTCGGTCTTCGACACGGAGACCACTTCTATGTTCATGAGGTCTTCGAGGCTTGCGCTCGTCAGGTCGGGAGCCTTCTGTTGCGGCCACGCGTTGATCGCGAATGCGCCCAAGACAGCGAGGAGGATGCTCGCTCGGCCCGCGTGGGGAGCGAGGCGGAACGCTAAGAGCTTTCTTCCGGGCATGTGTTTTGGTCCCCTTGGTGCAGAGGTAACGCAGTCGATGCGCTTCTCTTGCGCGCCGCCGATGCTCCCCTCGACATCCAAATCGGCAGCGACGCGAGCGAACATCGATCAAACATGCGGGTTGGTGCTTTGCAGAGGTGCGACCAAAGCAGCAGCGGATTCCGTCTGTTAAGTGCCAGCCGTGCAATGTGTTACAGATGGTTCAGAAGGGTACAGGTGTGCGGCAGCAAGCAGAATGTTCCATGAGGAGAATAGCGGCCCGCTGCGGAACGATGTTAAAACTTGGTTAAAAGCCGATTTTTGCGCGGTCACTGACTTGCGTCTGAGGCGTAATTTTTCGTATGTTGAGGTTGGACCTTCAAACAAAAATCACCAATGAAACGCATTCTTGTAATCGAAGACGACAAAGACATCGTCGAGTTGGTGAAATATAACTTGGAAAAGGACGGTTTCCAGGTGACGGCAACCGGAGACGGCGCCACAGGGCTGGCGCAGATTCGGAAGGCGCCGCCCGACTTGATGATTTTGGACCTAATGCTGCCAAAGCTGTCTGGCCTTGAGATCTGCAAGGAAGTTCGAAAGGACGTCAGCCTGAATCGCCTTCCGATCCTGATCTTGACGGCGAAGGGAGAAGAAGCAGACCGCATCGTCGGGCTGGAACTTGGTGCCGACGATTACGTTACGAAGCCGTTCAGCCCCCGCGAACTGGCGGCTCGTGTCAAAGCTCTGTTGCGCCGCGCCGAGCCGGGCGCACCCTCCGAGAAAATGATTGAGATTGGTCCGTTGCGGATTGATCCGGCCGCGTATAGAGTGACGCGCGGAGGCAAGCCGGTTGCCATGAGCACGCTCGAATTCCGACTCTTGTATTTTCTGGCCGCGCGGCCAAACCGCGTCTTCACGCGCGACCAACTGCTAGACGGCGTATGGGGCACGGAGCGGTTTGTGACGCCGCGCAGCGTGGATGTCTACGTCCGCCGCTTGCGGGAAAAAATCGAGATGGATCCGCAACATCCCGCCTATATGAAGACGATTCGAGGGGCCGGCTACTTGTTCGAAACCCGTGCGAGCTAGGCTTTTCTGGAAGCTCGGACTCACCTATCTCGGCCTGCTGCTGATTGTCTTGCTTGCCGTGGGCCTCTACTCCTCCTACGTTCTGCGCCGCGATTACATCAGTTCCGCGGACGATCAGCTCACCTCACTTCTGAATCTTGCCGAGGCGCGGCTTCCTGCGTTCGAAAATGCCGCCGAACTTAGAGAATGGGCGGACTGGGTTGCCCGAAGCGGCGCGCGCGTCACGGTAGTCGACAGATCCGGCCATTTGCTCGTGGATTCGTCACCGGATGCCGGCTCCTCAGAAAATCGTATGGCACAGCCAGAAATTCAGCAGGCCTTTGCCTCGGGCACCGGCCAATCGGTGCGCTACAGCGCAGCTGTGGGACAAGACCTCGTTTGCCACGCGGTGCGAACCCAATCCCCCGATGGTTCTCCTTTGGTGATCCGCATGTCGTTGCCGCTGGCCGAAGTGGACGCTTTCATCGCTGAACTCCGCAGAAAGGTATTGGCGGCTTCGCTCGTCGTCGTACTCATCGTAGGAGTGATTTCGCTGATCTATTTCAGGCGGCTTGCGGCGCGAATCGAGAGGCTGACCGGCTTCTCGCACCGCATCGCGGAAGGCGATTTTCGTCCCCTGCCTGCCGATGGCCCGCGCGACGAGCTCGCCGACTTGGCCCAGTCGCTGAACGAAACCGCTGCTCGAATGGATCAAACGATTCGCTCGCTGAGCGGCGAGCGCAATCGTTCGAGCGCGATTCTGCGAAGCATGGTCGAGGGCGTCGCCGTGATCGACGCGCAGGAGAGACTCGTTTTTTTCAATCGCGCTTTTTCGGAGAGTCTGAATTTGGAGGCCACTTCGATCGAGGGCCGACCGATTATCGAGGTCGTTCGCAACACAGACCTGCTGAGCTTGATGCGCCGCGCGCTGCGCGGGGAGGAGGGGCTGCGAACCGACATGGCCGTGGGCATCGTGCAGCAGCGCACCTTCTCCGTTACGGCGACGCCGGTGCAAGCGATGGATGCGAGTTCGCTCGGTGCTGGCGGGAAACTGTCCGGAGCCGTTATCGTCCTGCACGACGTCACCGAATTGCGCCGGTTGGAGAGAGTGAGGCAGGACTTCGTTGCCAACGTGTCCCACGAGTTCAAGACCCCGCTGACTGCGATCCAGGGGTTTGCGGAGACACTCCTGGCTGGCGCTCTTGAGGACCCGCAACATAACCGGCGATTTCTTGAAATCATTCGCGATCATGCGGCGCGTCTGGCGGCCCTGACGAATGATCTGCTCAAGCTGGCGCGAATCGAAGCGGGTAAGCTCGAAGTCGAGTTCGGCCCCGTCAATTTGTTGGAGGTCGTCGAACGCTGCGCCGAGACGACCTTGCTGAAAGCCAGCCGGAAACAGATCGCTCTCGAAGCCGAAATTCCGCCGGGACTGCCGGCTGTGCGCGGTGATGCAAGTCTGCTGCGCGAAGTGCTGCAGAACCTGCTCGACAACGCCGTGCAGTACACGCCCGCTGGAGGACGCATCCGCGTGAGCGCGACCGCCAGCGCCCGAGAAGCCGTCCTCACGGTTGAGGACACAGGCATCGGAATCCCACTCGCGGACCAGGAGAGGATTTTTGAGCGTTTCTATCGCGTCGACGCAGGACGCTCACGCGAGGCTGGCGGCACGGGTCTCGGCCTGTCCATCGCGAGGCACATCGTCGAGGCTCACGGCGGTCGCCTGTGGGTGGAAAGTGAAGTGGGCCATGGCTCGAAATTCTCATTCTCCTTGGCGTTGGCCAGCTGAATCTCTGTCTTGAAAGATTCACGTCCCAGTTACCGACTTGCAACGCTGGCGCCCAATGCTACAAATGGCGGGGTGGAATGATCGGGCGATTTTCGCCCAGGGGGGGAACGACCCATGGCGGCCACGAGAACAAGCGGCGAGGGTATTCTACAGACGGTGCTGATGAACTATCTGGTTTCGCAAGCGCGGACCGTCGAGGCGTCTGTGAACCGGGCGCTCGCAGCTTTGCTTGGGAGGGAACAGCGGCTGGCCAGCGAGGTATTTCTCACGGAGCCGCGCATCAATGAAATGGAGATTGTGATCGACGAGCACGCCATCCGGATGCTAGGGAACGGCAACCTGCCCGAGAGCGACGTCCGCCTCGTGGTAGCCGCTCTCAAAATCAACAACGACCTCGAACGCATGGGCGATCTCGCGGTAAACCTTGCGGAGCGCTCTGTCTCCCTGGCCACGATGGGCAACGCCCAGGCTCCAGCGGAGTTGGAACCCATGACCGCGGCCGTGCGGGCCATGGTGTCAAAGTGCCTCGGCGCTCTGATCTTCGAAAATGTCGACCTTGCCACTCAGGTCCTTGAGAGCGACGACGTCGTGGACCAGTACCGCGACCGTGTGTTTGAGGTGCTACTGGCCGGCATTGCCGAGGACCCCACACAGGCCGCGCCGAACTTCCAATGGGTGCTCGCTTCGCGCAATCTCGAGCGCATAGCAGACCACGCAACCAACATTGCGGAAGACATCCTCTTCTGGCTGCGCGGGCTCGAAGTGCGCCACGGCCGAGCGCATCGGCTGGACGGCCGCGGTGACACCGCGCGCGCGACCGAAGCCTAGTCGCTCATTTTTCGCGCTCCGTTCATCGGCCGCACAAAAAGCAGGTGTATCGCTTCTCCGCTGTGTCTCAATCGGGTTTCATTCGGAAAATAAGCAGGATAGAAGCGCAGAAGGGGACTCCCCCAGGCGGCGTATTCATCCCGAATTCTTGACGATGTAACGCAATTGTAACAATTGCGAAACGATAATAGAAGGAAGGAGAGTTCTGAAATTATGAAAAAGACAGTTCTTCTCACGTTGCTCGCGCTGTGCCTGGCCGCCGCAGCGAGCGCTCAATCCGGCACCGTGCTCTTGAACGCAGCTGGCGCTACGTTCCCGGCCCCGATCTACTCGAAGTGGTTTGATGTGTACCACACCGCTCACTCGAACATTCAGATCAACTATCAAGCGATTGGTTCCGGCGCTGGGAAAGCCCAGCTTACTGCCGGCACGGTGGATTTCGGCGCCTCTGACATGCCCATGACGGACGACGAGTTGGCGAAGCTGAAAATCAAGGCTTTGCACTTCCCCACCGTTCTCGGCGCGGTCGTACCGACCTACAACATCCCTGGCGTATCTGCCGACCTGAATTTCTCGCAGAAGGCCCTGGCTGGAATCTACTTGGGCACGATCACGAAGTGGAACGATCCGGAAATTGCGAAGGCGAACCCGAACGTGAAGCTGCCCGCTGACGACATTGTCGTCGTCCATCGCTCCGATGGCAGCGGCACCAGTTTCATTTTCACCGACTTCCTTTCCAAGGTCAGCCCGGACTGGAAGAGCAAGGTGGGCGCGGGCACCTCGCCGAACTGGCCGGTTGGCCTGGGCGGCAAAGGCAACGATGGCGTGATGGGTTTGGTCAAGCAGACGCCAGACTCGATCGGCTATGTCGAACTGATCTACGCCCTCTCGCAAAAGATTCCGTACGGAGCCGTTCAGAACGCGTCGGGAAAGTTCATCAAGGCGGATTTGGCTGGTGTCAGCGCGGCCGCTGCCGGCGCAGCGAAGGCCATGCCGGACGACTTCCGCGTCTCGATTACGAACGCCCCGGGTGCCACGGCATATCCGGTCTCGAGCTTCACTTGGCTGCTCATCCCATCGCATTTCGACGACGCGAACAAGGCGCAGGCCGTCAAGGGTTTCCTCACCTGGATGCTCGCTGACGGGCAAAGCTACAATGAGGGTTTGTCCTACGCCAAGCTCCCGCCTGCCGTGGTCGCCAAGGAAAAGAAGGCACTTTCGCAAATACAATAGGCAGGAATGTCCACAGCAACTACACCCATTGAGCACGCGGCCCCGCCTGAGTCGGGGCCGCGTGCTTTATTGCACCGCCTGCGCCACGGTGATGAGGTGGCGCACGTGGTTACGCTCACTTTCGCTGCGCTGATTTTGCTGATTACGACACTGCTGGTCTTCGAGTTGTGGATTCGCTCTGCGCCCACTCGCGGGAAGTTCGGGTTCAGTTTCTTCTGGACCGGTGTTTGGGACCCGATTGGCGGCGACTTCGGCGCAATTCCTTTCATCTACGGCACGTTGGTCACGTCGATCCTGGCGCTGCTCATCGCGGTGCCCTTGGGTCTTGCGGCTGCGATCTTCCTGGCCGAACTCGCCCCGCGGAGGATGAGCGATACGATCGCGTTCCTGATTGATCTGTTGGCCGCAGTCCCCAGCGTGATCTACGGCCTGCTGGGGATCTTCGTGGTCGTGCCACTCATGCGCACCACCATCGGTCCGGCGCTCAAGAAGACACTGGGTTTCTTGCCGATCTTCCAGGGTCCAAACTACGGAGTCGGTTTTCTTACGGCGAGTATCGTGCTGACCATCATGGTCGTGCCCTTCATCATTTCCGTCTCTCGTGAGGTTCTTCTTACCGTGCCTCGCGAGCAACGCGAAGCGGCTCTCGGTCTTGGCGCCACGCGCTGGGAAGCGACTTGGAAGGTCGTGGTTCCGTGGGCTCGCACAGGCATCATGGGTTCCATTTTTCTGGCTTTGGCTCGTGCCCTGGGTGAAACCATGGCCGTGACGATGGTCATCGGCAACGATCCCAAAATCCGCGAATCGCTCTTCGCTCCCGGATATACCATTGCGGCCGTGATTGCCAATGAATTCAATGAAGCCACGAGCGATCTGCACCGGAGCGCTCTGATTGAGCTTGGACTGGTGCTGTTCTTGATCACCTTTATTCTGAACGGACTGGCGCGGTTGCTGATCGTCGCCACCGAGCGCGGCGGAGGCCATAGCTGATGAACCGCGTGCGGCTGATCTGGCGCAAGTCTCTCAATGTCGTAATGCTGACGCTTACCGGTGTCGCAGCGTTCGGAGTCGTGGCGGTATTGTTTCTGATCCTGGGATATTTCATTTGGAATGGCGGCACATCCCTCAATCTAGATTTCTTCCTCAAACTGCCGAGACCGGAAGGCGAAGTCGGCGGCGGCGTCGCCAACGCCATTGTCGGCAGCCTGAAGCTCCTCTTTCTAGCTGCTATCATCGGCTTGCCAATCGGATTGCTGGCGGGCGTCTACCTCGCAGAATTCGGCGGAAAGACTTTTTCGTTCGTGGTGCGCTATACCACAGACCTCCTGAATGGCGTGCCCTCCATCGTTATCGGCATGTTCGCCTATTCGCTGGCGGTCGTGCCAGTGAAGCATTATTCGGCCCTCGCGGGCGGCGCCGCTCTCGGACTCATGGTCGTTCCCATCACCGTGCGCGCTACCGAGGAGTTTTTGCGCGCCATTCCTACCAGCTTGCGGGAGGGCGCTATGGCCCTCGGGGCGAGCAAGTGGAGAACGATCGCGACCGTTGTCGTGCCGGCGGCGAGCGGGGGTATCATCACCGGCATGCTGCTGGCTCTTGCTCGCGTCGCCGGCGAGACCGCACCCCTCATCTTTACGGCCTTGGGCAATCAGTACTGGAGCCCCGGCTGGAATCAGCCGATTTCCGCGCTACCGCTTGTCGTCTACAATTACGCGATTTCTCCGTACGATGACTGGCACAGGCAGGCTTGGGCTGCTGGGCTTGTTCTTTTGACGCTGGTGCTGCTCGCGAACATCGGCTGCCGATTCGTCATTAACCGCAAAGGCGTGAGGAGTGTCTAGGATGGCGTCTGCCGCTCATGAAAAAAACGATGCAACAGCTGCGCGACTCGCGCCTCAGGTTCAAACAATGGATTCGATAGCCGCAGGGCCTCACAAGGAGGCGCGGGTGCGCTTTCAAATATCCAATCTCGATTTCTTCTACGGCTCCAAGCAGGCCGTTTTCGGGCTCAATCTCAAGATTCCCGCGAGCAAGATCACGGCTTTGATTGGCCCCTCCGGGTGCGGCAAATCGACGTTCCTCCGCAATCTCAATCGAATGAACGAAACAATCCGTGGCACCCGCTACACCGGCGACATTCTGCTCGACGGGAACGACATCAAGAAAATGGACGTCGTCTATCTCCGGCGGCGCGTCGGCATGGTCTTTCAAAGACCGAACCCTTTTCCGAAATCGATCTACGATAATGTTGCCTACGGCCTGCGGATCAATGGTTACTCCGGGCGGCTTGACGACCTGGTCGAGCATAGTTTGAAGCGAGCGGCACTGTGGGACGAGGTGAAGGATTCGCTGCATAAGTCGGCGTTCGCGTTGTCCGGAGGCCAGCAGCAGCGACTTTGCATCGCGCGGGCCCTGGCCGTCGATCCCGAGGTCTTGCTTCTCGACGAACCTTGCTCGGCGCTCGATCCGGTGACGACGGCCAAGATCGAAGAGTTGATGTTCCACCTGAAAGACAGCTGCACGATGGCGATTGTCACGCATAATATGCAGCAGGCCGCCCGCGCGAGCGACTTTACCGCGTTCATGCTGGACGGCAAGTTGATCGAGCACAATGAGACGTCGAAGCTCTTCACGACGCCGCAGGACCCGCGCACAGAAGCGTACATTACGGGCCGCTTCGGATGATCTGCCCGGCAGTTGATGGATCGGGCGTGGAGGGGATTGAGAATTCATGGAACGCCACTTCGAACGCGATCTCGAGGAACTGAAGCAGCGCCTGCTGTGGATGGGGAGCCTCGCCGAGCGCGCGGTTCATCAGGCGGTCCACGCCGTCCTCGACGCCGACGAACGCCTCGCCGAAGCTGTCCTGTCCGAAGAGGACGCGATCAACGAGATGCAAATCGAGATCGACGATCGCGTGCAGCGTCTGCTCGCGCTTCAGGCGCCCATGGCGGCTGACCTCCGGTTTCTACTGGCGGTGTCCCGCATCAACGGCGATCTCGAGAGGATCGGCGATCAAGCTGTGAACATCGCGCAATCTGCGACGCGCATCTTGCGACATCCGCAAGTGAAGCCCTACGTGGACCTGCCGCGGATGAGCGAGCTCGCCGAGGGAATGGTACGCGACAGTCTCAATGCCGTGGTGCGCGGCGATCCCGAACTGGCTCGCAGCGTGCTCCAACGAGATGATCAGGTGGACCGTTTGCGCGACCAGCTCTTCCGCGAGTTGCTGACCTACATGATGGAAAACTCGGCGGTCGTCTTCGCGGCGTTCGAACTGATCCTCGTCGCCAAGAACCTTGAACGCATCGGTGACCATGCGACGAACATCGCCGAGGACGTGATCTACTTTGTCGCAGGCCGCGACGTTCGCCACGCCGCCGCCGACCGCCGGTAGCTCCCCCGAACGGCGCCGGGCCTGCGCTGGAAAGCCCTTGTAGTTTTTCTGCGTTGTAGTATCTTCCCGCCGGTCTCTACGGAGGGTGAACATCATGCGGAAATTTGTGTCGAGCGCCGGTGTGTGCCTCGCGCTTGCGATTGTGTGTGTTTTGCTTACTCAGCCAACGCGCGTGGGAGCGCAGAATCTCTTGCCGCCGAGCTGCGACCGGCAGTGCCTGTACGGTTTCCTCGATCAATACCTGAACGCGCTGAAGGCGAAGGATCCGTCGCGCTTGCCGCTGGCGAGAAACTTCCGCTACTCGGAAAACAACGTCGCGATGAAATTCCCGGATGGCGTGTGGGGCACGGTGACGGGCATGGGCGACTACACTCTGCGCACGGCCGATCCCGCGAACGGAGCGGTGGGCTGCTACGGCATCGTGCAGGAGACGAACGCCACGTCGATATTCGCGCTGCGCCTGAAGGTAGTCGATTCGAAGATCACCGAGGCAGAGACTTTGATCCGGCGCGCCGGCGGCGATAGCGGCCCGTTCCCGAGCAAGCCAACGCTGGCGAGCAATCCGGTTTTCGAAGAAATCGTTCCGCCCGAAGAGCGCAGCCCCCGCGAGCGAATGATCGCTCTCGCCGACGGATATTTCTCCACGCTGCAGCTCAACGACGGCGCCCTTTTCACACAGTTCTACGATGACTGCGATCGCTGGGAAAACGGGCTGCTGACTACGCACAACCCAGACCTAGCGAAGACCATTCCCGTCGCCAATCTCGGCTGCGCGCAGCAGTTCAAGCTCGGCAACTACCGCTACGACGACCGCGTCCGCGACCGGCGTTTTTTCCTGGTGGACGAAGAGCGGGGCTTGATCATGACCGCCGGATTCATCGATCACGCCGGACGCCTAGGCAACTACACGCTGACCGACGGTACGCCGGTCAAGTCTTCGATGCGTACGCCAAACAGTCTTTGCCTTTTGGAGCTCTTCAAGATTCGAGGCGGGAAGATCCAGAAGATCGAGGCGGTGTTCATCGGCGTGCCGTATAACATGCCTTCGCCGTGGGTGGAATACCCGACCAATTAGCCACAGAGGCACAGAGAGGACGAAGTAGATCCGTCACTCCTGAAGGGGATTCGGGACGACAGAGAGGACTGAATGTCGGTGAAGGGGAAACTTTCGGCGGCAATAGGCATCGCGGCGGCGAGCGCAGTGCTGTTTCTCGCATTCGCTGGCTCGCGCGCGTCAGCGGTTGCCGATGGCCAGCAGGCCGCTGCCCGAGCCGGGCAGGTTGACCTGAAGCGTCTGATTGCCGCGGACAAGCGTCCCGGCGAATGGCTTACCCAAGGCCGCGATTTCGGAAAGGGTCACTATTCGCCGCTGGCGCAGATCAACACAACCAATGTCGGCCGGCTCGGATTCGCCTGGCAGTACGACACGAACACGATTCGCGGCCTGGAAGCGACGCCGATCGTGGTCGACGGTGTGATGTACACGTCGGGCTCAATCGGCCAGGTCTACGCGCTCGACGCGAAGACCGGGAAAGAGATCTGGACCTACGATCCGCACAACGACATGCGCGTGAACCAGCGGGCGTGCTGCGATGAAGTGAATCGCGGCGTCGCCGTCTGGCGCGGGAAAGTCTACGTTGCGTCGTTTGACGGGCACATGATCGCGCTCGATGCCGCGACGGGCCGCGAGCTCTGGCGCGCAGATACCGTCATCGACAAGAAGAAAGCCTATACCAGCACTGGCGCGCCCCAGATTGCGGGGAAAGTGGTGGTTATCGGGAATGCCGGCGCGGAATACGACGCGCGCGGTTACGTGAGCGCCTACGATCTCGACACCGGAAAGCTCGCGTGGCGATTTTTCACCGTCCCCGGCGATCCATCAAAGCCACAGGAGAATCCCGAGCTGGACGTCGCGCTCAAGACGTGGGATCCGAAGAGCAACTGGCCGATGGGCGGCGGAGGGACCGTCTGGGGCGACATGGCCTACGATCCCGATCTCGATCTCGTCTATTTCGGCACGGGCAACGGCACTTACTACGACCAATCGAAGCGCAGCCCCGCGGGAGGCGACAATCTCTACATCGCTTCGATCCTCGCGATCCATGCCGACACAGGCCGGCTCGCCTGGTATTACCAGGAAGCTCCCGGCGATGCATGGGACTATGACGCCACGCAGCCCATTATCTTGACGGACCTGAAGATCGGCGGCACAAATCGCAAAGTGCTGATGCAGGCGGCGAAGACGGGATTCTTTTATGTCCTCGACCGCAAGACGGGGCAAGTTCTTTCGGCCGAGAAATTCGTGCCGGTTACGTGGGCCGACGACGTCGATCTGAAAACCGGACGCCCGGTTTTCGCGCCGGGCGTGCACGAGTTCAAGAACAATTTCAACGGCAAGGTTTACCTGCATCCTGGGTCGATGGGCGGACACAATTGGGATCCGATGTCGTACGACTCGAAGACGGGGCTGGTCTACATTCCGGAAATTGAAAATGACGACGCAGGGCCTTTTTCCGGAAAGACATACCTCCGCGCGTGGGATCCGATCCGCGGCAAGCATGTGTGGGAGACTCCGGCCAGCTACTGGTGGGATCATGCCGGCGTGCTATCGACTGCGGGCGGTTTGGTGTTTCAAGGCAACGGGCCGGGGCACATGATCGTCTATGACGCAGCCACGGGGAAACCGCTGAAGGACATCAACGTCGGCTCGACGATCATGGCGGCGCCGATGAGCTATGAAATCGACGGCGTGCAGTATGTCGCGGTGATGGCCGCATGGGGCGGAGGCGGCTGGAGTTGGGTGCATCCGGAAGACGCCGCATACCAGCGCGGGAACGAGGGGCGCATCATCGTGTTCAAGCTGGATGGCGGTGCGGTGCCGATTCCGCCGCTGCTGCCTCCGATCCAGCCGATTCCCCAACCGCCCGCACTCACCGCGTCGGCGGACGTGGTGAAGCAAGGCGGCGCGGTTTTCGGCGCGCACTGTGCGTCGTGCCATGTGAATCAGCCGGGGAGCCTCGCACCGGATCTGCGGCGTATGTCGAAGGAAACGCACGACGGTTTCAAGCAGATTGTGCTTGGCGGCGTGCTGGGCAATGCAGGGATGCCGCCGTGGGATGATGTTTTGAGTTCCGAGGATGCGGACGCCATCCACGCTTACTTGATTTCGATTTCGTGGGACGCGTACAACAAGCAGCAGCAAGAAACGCCCAGGAATTGAAACGACACTCGCACGGCGGATGTGCGTTAGAATCGCGCCAATATGGCCTCTGAACCCAGAAAGCCCGTCATCGCGGTGTATCCCGGCTCATTTGATCCGGTGACGAACGGTCATCTGGACCTGATCGAACGCGGCGCCCAAATCTTCGACCAGCTCATCGTTGCCATCACACGAAACCCCGAGAAAGACCCGCTCTTCCCCGTCGCGGAACGCATCGAGATGCTTCAGGCCGTCACGTTCGATCTGAAAAATGTCGCCGTGGACGTGTTCGAGGGACTACTGGTCAATTACGCGCGCGCGCAGGACGCCAGTGTGATCCTGCGCGGCATCCGCGCTGTATCCGATTACGAGTACGAATTGCAAATGGCGATGATGAATCGCAAAATCGAACCGGAGATCGAAACTATCTTCATGCTTCCTGGCGAAGCCTACAGCTTTCTGAGTTCCCGCCTCGTGAAGGAGCTTGCCCGCCTGGGAGGCCCGGTCAAGGGCCTTGTGCCACCGCTGGTTGAAGAGCGCCTGCGCGCGAAAGTCGGTTAAGATAGAGTATCCATAATTTCAAGGGGATCGCTCATGGAACCGGCTACGGTGGCGAAGGCAGAACCGACATTTCAGCTTTCCGATCGCGTCAACCGCATTGCCGCTTCACCGACGATGATGGTCGTGCAGGCGGCGGACCAGTTGAAGTCGAAGGGCGTCGACGTAGCGGATTTTGGTGCGGGCGAACCGGATTTTCCGACGCCCGAGCACATCAAGCGCGCCTGCATCAAGGCGCTCGAAGAAAATCGCACGAAGTACACGCCGGTCCCGGGAATTACTCAGCTCCGCCAGGCGATTTGCGACTGGCACAAGCGCGAACTGGGTTCGTCGTATCAAGGAAACGAATGCGTCGTCACCGTTGGCGGCAAGCAGGCCATTTTTAACGCGGTCTGCTCGCTGGTGAATCCGGGCGATGAAGTCGTGATCGCAGCGCCCTATTGGGTCAGCTACCCCGACATCGTCAAATATGCAGGCGGCAAGCCGGTAGTTGTCGAAACTCACGCGGACGACGGTTTCATCATGCGCGCGGCCCAGGTTGAGAAAGCCATCACGCCGCGCACGCGCATTGTGATCGCGAATTCGCCCAGCAATCCGACAGGCGGCGTCATACCGCCGTCGGAGCTGCAGAGGATTCTTGACGTCTGCCAGCGCCGTGGCGTTTGGCTGATGACCGACGAGTGCTATTCGCACTTCACTTATGGCGAAGCAAAACCGTATTCCGCTGCGAGCGTGCCCGGCTCGAAGGCTGGTCTGATCGTAATCGGGTCTATGTCCAAAACGTTTGCGATGACGGGGTGGCGCGTCGGATACGCGCTGGCGCCCCAGCCTCTGATCGCCGCGATGACCAAGCTGCAGAGCCAGTCCACGTCGAATCCGACTTCGATCGCGCAATATGCGGCGCTGGCAGCGATGACTGGGTCGATGGATTCTGTTCCCGTGATGCTCGCCGAATACGCGCGGCGGCGAGCGCGGATCGTCGCGGGCCTCCGTGCGATTCCAGGAATCACCTGCACGGAGCCGGCGGGCGCATTCTATGTATTTCCGAATGTTGCCGGCGGCTTCACGAAGGAAATGCCCAGCGCGGCGACCGTTGCCAGCCAGCTTCTCGAGCGGGAACATGTCGCCCTTGTTCCGGGCGAGGGTTTCGGCGCACCCGGGTTTCTGCGCCTTTCCTACGCCACATCGATGGACCGCATCGACGAAGGTCTGCGGCGCATGACCCGGTTCTTTAGCCAGGCAAAGTGAAGGCTTGCATTCACCGATGAAGCTGTGCCCAGCGCGCCTGGAGCCGATCTTCAGTCCGCGTCCGTGGGGCTCTCGCTCGCTCGCGCCGTACTTTCCCAAGATGACGGATCTCGCCGAGCCCGTCGGCGAGGCCTGGATGACTGGCAACGACTGCCGCTTTGCCAATGGTCTGTTCGAGGGGCGCAAGCTCGGTGAAGTGTGGCCCAAGATGCTGCTGGAGTGGACTGGGACGGAGGTCGAGCGCGCCAGCGATTTTCCCCTGCTCGTGAAATTCATCTTTCCGCACGACAAACTCTCCATTCAGGTCCACCCAGACGACGAATACGCCGCTCGCCACGAGCAGGCCGCTGGCGGCCGCGGCAAGACAGAGATGTGGTACGCCGTCGATGCGCGGCCTGGAGCTGAAGTTCTGGTCGGCCTAAGACCTGAGGTGACGCGGGAGAGTTTTGCGCGCGCCATCTCGGATGGCACCGCGGAGAATTGCCTCGGACACATTCCGATTCGCTCGGGCGATGCAGTTTTCGTTCCTGCTGGAACCGCGCACACGATCGGCCCCGGCTCTGTGCTTTGTGAAATTCAAGAGCAGTCTGATCTGACTTACCGTGTTTACGATTACAATCGCCGCGATGCCAAAGGCCAATCGCGTCCGCTGCACATCGAGAAGGCGTTTGATGTGATTCGCTTCGGCAGGCAGCTCGGCGGCAAGATCGAACCCGTCGCGATCCGGCGAGGCTCCTTCGTGGCGACGCACTATGCTGCTTGCCGGTATTTTGCGACCGAGCATTGGGCGTTCACGGACACAATCGAAGTCGCCGCTTCAAGGGAGCATTTCGATCTATTCATATTTCTCGAAGGCAGCGGACAAATTTGCTGGCATACCGGGCGGGTGGCGTATGCTCCCATGCAAGTGTGGTTCGTCCCGGCGGCGCTCGGGCAATTTCAGTTGCTGCCCAATGCCCAGACGGCTCTTTTGCGAACGTACGTTCCCGCTAGTTTGGACGATCTGAAGCAGGACCTTGCCAAGCGCGGCATTGGCGAAGAGCAGTGGCTGCATCTAGTGCACTGATGATACCGGTTGTCTCTGCCGAGAATGAGCGGTGGGGCGAGTGCTAATTTGAAAGAACTTCCTGCATGCGCGGTGTTGCTTGCGGGCGGGCGCGGCACGCGCTTCTGGCCGCGCAGCCGCACGCGCACGCCCAAGCAGCTTCTGAACATCGTTGGACACGAGACGATGGTGCGCCAAACGGTGGCGCGCCTTGAAACGCTCGTCCCTGCGCGCAACATCTGGGTTGTGACGAACGCCGACCAGTCCACGGCGATCCGGCGCGAGCTGAGCGGGATCCCGGCATCGCACATTCTCGCCGAGCCGGTCGGCCGCAACACCGCGGCGGCGATAGGCTTGGCTGCGATTCATCTCGCACGCGAACATGGCGATGCACTGATGGCCGTACTTCCCTCCGACGGCTACATCCAAGATGTGCCGCGATATCGAACGCTTGTTCGCGCGGCGCTCGAGTTGGCGCGCACGCCTGGCAATCTTGTCGTTCTTGGCGTTCTTCCGACTCGTCCCGAAACTGGCTACGGCTATATCGAGCGGGGCGCAGCTTCCCGTCAAATTGGGGGCGCAAAGGCGTACGTCGTGCGGCGCTTCACGGAAAAGCCAGCTTGGCTGCAGGCGCGACGATATGTCGCATCCGGCAAGTACTTCTGGAACGCGGGAATGTTTTTCTGGCGCGTTTCGACTTTCCTCGACAATTTGCAGCGCTTTCTCCCGGCGACCCGCCAGGCGCTCACCGACCTCAGTGCAACGATCGGCATGCAAAGATATGCCGCGGCGCTGCGGCGTATGTACCCGTCTCTAGAGAACGTTTCAGTCGACTATGCTGTCATGGAGCCCGCGACGCGCGCAGCGGCCAGGCCGCAGGTGTTCGTAATCCCGGCGAAAATTGGCTGGAGCGACATTGGCTCGTGGGCCGCGGTCTACGAATTGCTGGCCAAGCATCGCGGTGAAAACATCTCGGCGGGACCGTCGTTCGCACTGGAGTCGGCCGGCAACTACTTTTGGAGTCCAAAGAAACTCATCGCTGCAATCGGCGTCCGCGACATTGTCCTCGTCGAGACGGATGACGCGCTTTTGCTATGCGCTCGCGAGCGCTCGCAGGATGTCGGCAAGATTGTCAAGTGGCTCGAGCGGTGGAAAAGGAATGATCTGCTCTAGATTGGGCATGCGATCCCGATGACTTCGATCAAGTTCGGCACGGATGGGTGGCGCGGCGTCATCGCCGAGGACTTCACGGACGAAAATCTGCGCAAGGTTGTACATGCAATCGCTCGCTACGTGGTGCGCGCCGAAAAGCCTGGAAGCGGCGTGCTGGTTGGATACGACACGCGCTTCGGCTCCGAGCGGTTTGCACGCGTTGCGGCGGAAACTCTGGCTGCCACGGGCACGCTCGTATGGATCGCCACGGATGCGTGCCCGACGCCTGCACTTTCGCTTCTGGTGCGTCAGCGAGGTGCGGCGGCCGGAATTCAAATTACGGCGAGTCACAACCCGTATCGCTGGAACGGCGTGAAGTTGAAGGCCAGTTACGGCAGTTCGGCCTCGGCCGCGATTGTCGCGCAAGTGGAGACCGAGCTCGCAAGAGTGCTGCGCGAAGGTGTTCCTGCTCTTCCGCCGCGAACGGATCTGATTCAGTCCCTCGACGTGCGCACGCCATACCTGGAGACAGTCGGCAAACTCGTCGATTGGGATCGTCTGCGCGCGTCGAAATTCCGTTTTCTGGTGGACCCGATGCACGGAGCCGGCCGCGGCTTGCTCCGGGAGTTGTTCCGTCGGCACGGCATCGCAGCGGATGAAATCCGTGGTACGCGCGATCCGCTTTTCGGCGGCGTAAATCCGGAGCCGATTGAGCCGCATATCAATGCGCTACAAACAGCGGTGCGCGAAGGCGGATATGACGCCGGGTTTGCGTTCGACGGCGACGCCGACCGCATCGGCGCCGTCGATCGCGACGGCACATTCATCACGCCGCACCAGATTTTCTCGATTCTCCTGTGGCATCTCGCAGGCACGCGAAAGCTGACCGGCGACGTCGTGAAATCGTTCACTGTGACCAAGATGGTCGACAAGATCGCTGGAGCGCTCAGACGAAAAGTGTGGGAAACACCCGTTGGCTTTAAATACATCTGCGACCGGATGCTCGAAAATGAAGTCGTGATCGGCGGCGAAGAAAGCGGCGGCCTGGCGACGAAGCTGCATCTTCCCGAGCGCGACGCGATGGTGAGCGCTTTGCTGCTTGCTGAAGTGATGGCGTGGCACGGCAAGCGCTTGGGCGAACTCACGGCCATGCTGCACCGCGAATTCGGCGAGCACCACTACGGGCGGGTGGACTTGATGCTAAAAGATGGCCAAAAGGAGAGATCGATTGAGCACTTCGCCGATCCAAAGTTCATGCGACTTCTCGACTGGCCGATCGTTCGCCGCGAGGATCTCGACGGGATCAAAGTGTATCTCGGCGATGTGGGCTGGGCGATGGTGCGGGCTTCCGGAACCGAGCCAGTGCTCCGTGTTTACGTCGAAACAACGCGCGCGGAAATCACGCGTCGCCTTCTCGACGAGATCGCGAAATTGGTTCGAAAACTATAGTGCGCGGCGACTGCGAACCGAGCGGAATCTCCTCAGGTCGCGAGGCTCTTGAGCGCGGCGTCGAGCACACCGTTCAGGAACGCGGGGGCTTCAGCCGAAGAGAACTTCTTAGCGAGCTCCACAGCCTCATCGATGATCACTTTCGGCGGCGCTGTGGCGGAGCGAAGCTCGTAGATCGCCAAGCGCAGAATGTTGCGGTCGATTGCCGCGAGACGGTCGAGCCGCCAATTCTCCGCAGACTTCGCCACCAATTCATCGATCTTGCCGACCTGTGCGACGGTCCCTTCGAATAGTTCGTTTGCAAACTGCCGTGTCGAATCTGCAGCGCGTGCGGATTTCCAGAAGAGCTTCTCGACGCGGGCGGGGTCCTGGCGCGTCATGTCCCATTCAAAGAGCATTTGCAGCGCGAATTCCCGGGATTTGCGCCGAAGCGTCATCGGCGCTTGGAGCGGCTGCGAATGGCAGAGGCCGGCGGATTCTTTGCTAGTTTGTGAGACAAGCCGGCCATCTCGACGGCGGCTAGCCCCGCTTCATAACCCTTGTTGCCGCCTTTCAGGCCCGCGCGATCGATCGCCTGTTCGAGCGTGTCGCAGGTCAGCACGCAGAACGCCATAGGTACACCCGTATCGAGTTGCGCGAGTTGGATGCCGCGCGCAGTTTCCGAACAAACATAGTCGTAGTGTGATGTCTCGCCTCGCAGGACGCACCCGATGCAAATGATGGAATCGAATCTCCCGGTCGCAGCCAGTTTTTTCGCAGCCAGGGGAATCTCGAAAGATCCGGGCACGCGGATGACTTCGATTTGCTCTTTGACTGCTCCCGTCCGCTCCAGAGCGTCCAACGCGGCCGCAAGAAGCCTGTCGGTGATGAAGCTGTTGAACCGGCTGACGACGATTGCGAAGCGCAGTCCTGTTGCGTCGAGTTGGCCGCGCAGTGTGTGTGCTGTATCTTGTCCCAAGGTCAATCCGCACCCATGGCGTCAGGGAGTCGCGAGCGCCACGAGCGCATCTCCGCCGCGCTGGCGCGCTTCGTCGAGTCCCGCATCCGCCCGGTTGATCCACTCCGTGACTCGATCTTCGGTGTCGTCGCCCGGCCGCGATGAAGCCTCCGCGACAATGGCGCTCACAGTGAGATCCGGCGGTTCCCAGGAAGGCCGCACGGTGGCGGCGACCTGACGCAGCTTTTCCGCGAGCGCGCGCGCGTGTTCGAGCGACGTGTTGGGTAGCACGAAAACAAGCGACCAGGCCGTGTACTTCACGCCAATGTCCGTCTGCCGTACAGCTGAAGAAAGCGCCCGCACCAGTTGTTCGACGTACTGTTCCACGGCCGCATCGCCGTGCTGCCGCAAAAGATCCCCCCCACGATCAATGTGAAGGACAATGAGCGAGAGCGGCGCATTCTGCGAGCGTGCGCGATTGGATTCGACCAATAGGCAATCGATGTAGGCGCCGCGGCTCAGCAGACCGGTCTTTTCGTCGGCCACGGCCAGTGAGCGCACCAGCGAACGCAGCCGCGTGTGGCTCACGGAAAGAACCAACTGATCCCCCACGGCTTGCAGAAAGAAGCTTTCGTTCGGCTTCCATTTCCTGTCGCCCGTATCGCCGACCAACAGAACGCCGGATGCTCCTTGTGTCTCCTTGTCCGTCAACAAGATAGCGAGCGCCGATTCGAGGCCCAGTTCCTTGAGGCTAGGGCAGCTCGAAGCATGCAGCTCGATGCTGCCCAGGGCGTCCGCAGAAGCGGCCGACACAGGCGGCATGCTTGACGCAATTCGCGACGCGCCTACCGCGGCGACGCCCGGCGCGGAGTACTCTGCTGTCAATTGCGCCGTCTCCCCCGCTGCGCCAATGGCGATCAGGCAACGCTTGACGCCGAGGTATTTTCCTATCTCTGCCGCAGTTGTTCCAACGACCTCGCGCGGCGTCGGCTGGCGATACATCAAACGGTTGATTTCGGCGATTGCCGCGAGATCACGATGCGTGTCGGCCGGAGCAGGTGCAGCCATGGGAGGAGGTGGAGCCGGAGTCGCGGCCGCGGCCGGAGGCGGAGGTGGAGCTGCAGGAGCAGACACTGCCGCCGGCTTGACTGGCACACCCCTAGGCCACCAGTTGGCGCGTTCGTAGAGGGAGCGTAGCCGCTCGTTTCGGTCTTCTTCGCCGGGGAAAAGTTCGGCGATGCGCTCAAGGCGTTCGACGGCTTTGCTCTGCAGCGAGTACTGCAGGAAGATTTCCACCTGGACGACCAAATCCTCAAGCGCCTGCTGCGCACGAACTTCCTCGGAGACCGGCATGGCCGTGGCGGCAGTTTCCGATCCCGCTCCCGTAAAACCGTCGGTGCGCGTCGATACAGTCGCTGCCTTGGCAGCGCGCGAGAGAATGTTTTGAAGAAATGCGGGGTCAACGTTCCCTTCGAGCTTGGCGATGCGCTCGTGATTCCGGTAGTCGTAGGGATCGATATCGACCAGACGATCCAGCGCGTCGCATGCCTCCTTCATCCGCCCGGCACCCAGATACAGATCGAAGAGCCGCACCAGCGCATCGAAATACTTCGTTTCGCGATTCAACTCCTCATACGTGCGAGCCACGGTCTCCGCCAGGGGCAAAGAACCTGGATAGGCGGCAGCAAGCCGATCGATCTGCGACGAGAGCTCAGCATCGCGCCGCCCCGCCCGCATCCAGTCCTTGATTTCGGTGAGCAGTGTGGCAGCCTTCGGGTCCTCGCCAGCGCGAATGTACGCTCCGGCCAGTTCAAAGAGTTTCTCGAAACCGTCCGGCTTTTGCCTGTAATAGGCTTGGATCGCCTCCCGCGCGCGATCGAGGTGCCCCGTACGAAGCAAGGCTTCGCCGAACAGGCTCAGATAAGTCGTGTCTTTGTCGTTCGGTGCGAGTGGTTCGAGCAGCGCCACAGCGCCTTCGGCATCGCCCTTGCGAAGCTTAGCATCGGCAAACAACAGCGATCCCGCGCGGTCGTTGGGAGAAAGCTGATGCGCCCGCCCGAAATAATCCAGCGCCTCGTCGAGAGAGCCGACCGCCAGAGTCAATTGGCCGGCTCGCAAGAAACTGCGTGCGGCAAGGTCAGCGTGCCGTAGTCGCTCCGCTAGTTCGGCGAGGATTACGTGTCTCGATGAGTTCTCCGGGTCGAGCACGGCCATGCTCTCGTAGCAGGCTAGGGCCTCGATGCCGCGCTGTTGCTGAAGGAAGAGTTCCGCGGCCGCGCCGAACTGTTCGAGCGCTTCCGGAATGCGATTCTGCTTTTGCAGCAGCGTGGCATAGCGCATCAGCCGGTCAGGAGGCTGCGGGAAGGGCCGCAAGAAGCGAGTAAAGATTGCGCCAGCCTTGGTGTGGTCACCTGCTTCGAGCAGGCGGTCGAATTGGACGCCGTAGTATTGGGCGGCGACGGATGGCTCGTTCAAACGCGTGTAGATATCGGCGAGCGCCTGCAAAGCCTCCTGATGCCCGGGAGTTTCGTTGAGTACGCTTTGATACTCTGAGACCGCTTCGCGCAGCTTGGCTTTTTCCAGGCTGCGACGAGCACGTTCTAAATGTTTGTTGACGTCCGAAGTCATGGAATCTCGCGAGTTCCTGCGCTGTGAGCGTGGTAGACGGTCGTCGTCCTCCGCCGAGTCAGCGGGACGCCGGACCCCACGGGTGCCGGAACCCGAAAATCAACTATATAACGGACGCCTCGCGGCTCTCCAAATGAAAACACCCGCGTGTGCCAATAACGATTGGGACGTGTTCAGGGTTTGCGTCAGTTCTGCGTGCTCGGCTTCAGGCTTTGTCTCGAAAGGCCAGTGACCTTTTCTCGCATGGAACGGAACGAAAGTCCGCTGCGCACCAGCGCTGCGAAGCCGAGAAAGACAAAGGGGAAACTTAACGCCAACAGGGCGAATACCGAGAAATTGGTGGCGGTGGTCTTTTCCACGTCGAACACGCTCAAGCCAAGAACGCAAAAAAGCTGATACGAACCCACGTTCGCAGGTGCGTTGGGCAGCGAGACACCGAGGTTGATCACCAACAAGACGACCACGGAAGCAAGAAAGGGCAGGTGCAAACCATAGGAGCGCATCATGGCCCATAGGCCAAGAACTTGGCAGAACGGGATCAACAAGGACGTAAATACAGCGGCATAGAAGCTCGGCGCCGTTCCCATGGAATGCAGGTCGACTAGCGCTCCCATCACCTTGCCCGGCAACCGGTGACGTGCCACGGTGGGTTCGGCATTCCCTCCCAGCTTTATCTCGAGGTAGAGGATCAAAAGAACGAGAATTGTCACGAGAATCAGAGTGACGATCCCGAGTGTATCGGCTGCCCGCTGAAAGCGTCGCGGCAGATCCACGAAAAGTGAAACAACGGCGAGTGACGCTGTCGCGACCACCAGATCGACCAGGCGCTCGACACCGACGGAGCCGAGGACGCGGCCGAGCGAGATTCCCTCTGCGTTGGAGAGAAGATAGCCGCGAAGGAACTCACCGGGGCGGAGCGGAAAGATCAGGTTCGTGAACAATCCCGCATACACCGCTCGGATCGACCGGCTCAGTCTTACCTTCCCGAAAGGGCTTAGAAGAAACTTCCAGCGAAGCGCTTGGATGCCATAGCTGAGGACGTCAAAGGACATTCCCAAGAGCACCCACTTCCAATCGACCTCGGACATCTCGCGCAAGAACCGCACGATGTGAAAATAGCGAAGCACCCACACGAGGCAGATGAGGGCCAGCCCCCAGCCCAAGAGGCGGAGGATTTTCGACGGTGCTGCGTTCTCTCTTTGAGGGATGTCACTCAATGGGACTTTTCCACTGCGCGTCCTACGTTTGCTTTCAATACAGTCAGCTTGCCGGACAGTTCAGGTGCACTATGCATACATGGTCGAGCGCAAAAACACCTCGGAATCCAAAGTCCGGCGATGACTCCTCCCTGCTGACCTTCGACTGCAGGAGGTTCCACCCCACAGGGGGCGCTGCGCTGAACCATCGACAGGGGCGCGCTTTCGGCAGCGCCTTCGAACCACCGTGGTGAGCGGGCCACGAAGCCCGCTACAGCCTACGACATCAGCCGCCGCCAGGCAATCCGAGACTGGTCCCGTGCATACGAGCGTTCGCCTGGCACGTATAAGCGGCGTATAATTGAGACGTTGAGATGAGCAATGCATTGACACCTGCCCGACAGTGGTCCCTAGCTCACCAGAATGAAGAACGTTCAGACCGTTGACCGTAGAGAGAGAGTTCTGCTCGTTGGCGTGAACCTGAGGCGTTCCGCACATGCGCCGGGCGGTGAAAACGCCGCCATCCCATCCCAGGCTAGCAGGGATTCACTCGACGAACTCCAGGAGCTTACGGAAAGCGCAGGCGGAAATGTCGTCGGTAGTGTCCTGCAAGTGCGCGATTCCCTCGATCCCGCGACACTCGTTGGGCGCGGCAAACTCGAGGAAGTCCGGACGGAAGCGCACGCGCGGCGCGCCCCGTTGGTGATTATCGACCACAACCTCACCCCCGTGCAGCTACGCAACATGGAAAAAGGGATCGGATGTCGCGTGATCGATCGCACCCAACTGATCCTCGACATTTTCGCCACGCACGCCCACACCCGTGAGGGCCAGTTGCAGGTCGAACTTGCGCAGTTGAATTACATGCTTCCCCGATTGACTGGCCGAGGCGAGGCGCTTTCCCGATTGGGCGGCGGCATAGGCACTCGGGGGCCGGGCGAACAGAAACTCGAGACGGATCGCCGGCGGATTCGCGACCGAGTACGAAAGATTCGCGACGCAATTGAAACCGTGCGCGGGCAAAGAACGACGCGCAGAAGGGCGCGCCAGGCAGTTCCCCTCGGAATGGTCGCGCTTGTCGGTTACACCAATGCCGGTAAGTCGACGCTGTTCAATGCGCTCACGGGGGCAGGTGTCCTGACATCCTCGAAGATGTTCGCGACTCTAGATCCTACCATTCGCTCGATTCGTCTTCCGTCGAAGCGCCGAGTCCTGCTCTCAGACACAGTGGGATTCTTGCGCGATCTTCCTCCCGATCTGATCGCAGCCTTCCGCGCGACGCTTGAGGAGGTGCAGGAAGCGGCTCTGATTCTCCACGTGACCGACATTTCGAGCCGGCATCACGCTGAACAAGATGCCGAAGTGCTCAAAGTTCTTCGGGATCTCGGCGTCGGAGATCGTCCGCGCATACACGTGCTCAACAAGACCGATCGATTACCCGAAGAGGAGCTGAATGCTTTGAAAGCATCGAACGGCCATGGGCGCGCGAACGTATTCACATCGGCGCTGACGGGCGCGGGGCTGGATGAGTTGCTCGCTCGGATCGACTCCCTGATGCCCGTTGACCCGTTGGTGCGCCTCCGGCTGCGCATCCCCGTGGCCGATGGGCGCGACTTGTCGATTGTGCAAGCGCGAGGGCACGTGCTGCATTCCGACCTGTCCGACGGACACTTGCTGCTCGATGCAGAGCTGCCGCAGTCAACCGCGCGACGGCTGGCAAAGTTCGTTCTCGAATGAGGCTCATTTGCGGGGCCGAAAGCTTTCGCCTTGTACCTTTGTGTTCCTGCCTTCCGCATAACTCTACGCACTGAAAAGCGATTGCACTCCGTAACGTTTCGAATCGAAATCCGATTCGGAAATCAAAAGTCCACAGAATCTTTTCCACGCCGCTGTCTGCTTCATCGATACGATCTTCTTACGCGCCCCCAAGATGGCGCGAGCGGAACTCGTCCGGCCTACGTGGACGATGAAAGGAACAATAAAATGTTGCGAATTGGAATGGCGCTCATATTCGGCTTCGCTCTAAGCGCCACACCCGTCCTGTCGCAGCGGGCTGTGCGGATCACGTGGCAAGCAAGTTCCGATGCGGCGGCGAATCCGTCGTTGGCCTACAACGTGTACCGCGCATCGAGTTGCGCCGGGCAATTCTCCAAGCTGAACGCTGCGGGAGTTTCAATTACAACCTACCTCGACACGACGGTAGGCGCAGGCGCGGCCTACTGCTATCAAGTCACCGCCATGCTCAACGGGCGAGAAAGCGCACCTTCGAATCAGGTCGTGGCCGCGATTCCTCCACCGTCCAATCGGCAGGCTAGCTGCGAGCATCACGGCCCGCTGATCGGATGGATTCGGTGCCTTGGTGCCCGACCAAAAAGGCTCGGGCAGGAGAGCACCGTTCCGTAGGCGAGCCGCCTGGAAGTACGTCTGTTCCTGTGAAAAAGGCTGTGGAAAAGCTAGAAGGGGTCTAGTTCGAAAGCGTTGCCGTTCGCGGTTTTTGTATTTGTGTTTCTGCAGAAGCGCCAAATTAACTGCCCTATAATCAATAAGCTATAGTTCTTTGGCGGATTGCGCCTGGCGTCGCGGGCGCGTATCTTCACTACCCAAGCGTGTCTCTAAATTTGCACAGATTTGGGGCAGTTGCGGTTCTAACGCTAGCAAGCAGCAGCGATTACGTGGGAGGAACGACGCACTGCTATGGTTCGCGGCGCGCTGTTGACATGGAGTGGAGCGTACCGTTGACTCCATAGGTCTGGGAGACTATATTGCATGGAAGGCGGCCGAGTCCGCGCAACCGCCGCGTCTTCCTTTCTGAGAGCGCAATGAACCTGCCGAATAGCCTCACGGTTCTGCGAATCTTTTTCGTTCCTGTGCTTGTCGTTGTCCTGCTGACGAGACAGCCGAACTGGAGTTTTTTCGGACTCCATTTTTATTTCGAAGTGTGGGGCGTACTGATTCTGTTAGTGGCGGCCGCAACCGATGCGATGGACGGCTACATTGCTCGGAAGCGCAGGGAGATTACGACGCTCGGCATTCTACTCGATCCGATCGCGGACAAACTGTTGATTACGGCGGCGTTTGTGCCCCTGGTGTGGATGCACCTGGTGTCTGCGTGGATGGTCGTGATTATCATCGGGCGCGAGTTCATTGTGGTGGGGCTCAGGGAAATCGCTTCCGTTGAAGGACTTGTGATCCCAGCGTCTCCGTTGGGGAAAACGAAAATGGTGTTGCAGGTGCTCGCAGGCTGCGCCGTGATTTTGACGGCCAACCACCCGGCTCTTAAAACGCTGGGGACAACGCTGCTCTGGCTCGTAGTCATTAGCGCCGCTCTGTCCACGATTCACTACTTTCAAATGTTCTGGAACCAAATCAACTTTCGCGTTCAAGAGCGTCGTCGTACGAGTGTCGTGATCGTGGATCCCAAAGAAAAGCCGCAGGATGTTCTCAGTCGATAATCGCGAAAAACTACTGCTCATGGGCGTGGCGCGACGGTCGTTGATAACGGCCGTCGAGAAGGGCGGACCGGCGGAGACCCTGGTTGCCTCAAGCGCGCTGGAATGCGCGGGTGCGTTTGTCACGCTGCGACGACGCGGCCGGTTGCGTGGGTGTATCGGACAGATCGTTGCAAATCAGCGTGCAGTGGAGATCATTTCATATGCCGCGCGAGCCGCGGCGCTCGAGGATCCTCGCTTTGACCCTGTCCGCGCGGAGGAGCTTCCGGAAATCGAAATCGAACTCTCCTTGCTGTCACCCGCCCAAGCGATTGAGCCGCATCAAATCGAGGTCGGCAAACATGGCCTGATCGTGACCCGTGGCTGGCAGCGCGGGCTGCTGTTGCCTCAGGTAGCGACGGAGCATCGCTGGGAGAAATTGCGATTCCTTGAAGAGACATGCGTAAAGGCGGGACTCGAACGGCATGCGTGGAAGGATTCGCAGACACGACTTCAGGCGTTTACCGCGCTGGTTTTCTCTGAGTCAGAGATTTCGAAAAACATTGAACTAGAAGCGCCAGCTTCGTGAATTCGCGCTACTCGAGTTCGACGTAATCTCCGGAGTACACTTCGCGAAGCACAAACGTGATCAAGACCGTCGACGCATTCGGTCCGGTGCGCAGGACGATCCCTTCGCCCAAGTCTTCCCTAGGCACGTTGCTCCAGTTCCACTTGCTCGGGACACGCCCAAATCCCACGCTGGGTCCGAGAACACCCTCCACGTCGAAGGCGTAGCGCGGAGTCTGATAGGCGGTTTCGTGCTCGGTCCCCTGATAGCGAAAGATGCGAAAGTAGTCGCCCACTTTGACGCCCTGATCGGCTCCCAAGTTGACGTAGACAATGTCGTTTTTGCCGGTCTGCTGTTGGAATGTCTTGCCGGTGATCACCATCGCGAGTGCCTTGCCGTTTGGCGGAGCAAAGCGGTCGAAACTCGCCCCAGACCTCAGCGGCGGCGACGGGCGCTCTGTAAACGGCAGGGCGATGTCGCCGCGCTGCAAGAACTCGCACGAGTGCTCGACTTGTGCGATGGAGACGTCCGACTGCGTGGCGACGACCTTCGCACGCCCTTCATCCTCCCAGACGGTGCCCATCTTGTGCAGGATGGCTGTTTGCCACTTCGTCCAATCGGCCTGGATGGTATCTTCGACGGGCCGGATGATCAGAAACACGTCGCCAGCTTTCACGCCCTGGCTGGAGCCTTTGTTTATGTAAACGTAGTCTCCTTCCTGAAACGTGACTTTGTAATTGGATTGCTCGCCCGTGACGAGGTACGTATCGCGCGGAACCGACTCGGTCGTGACGACGCCCGAGCAATAGAGCTGGCCCTCGCTGGGAGCCTGCGTTTTCTCTTGCGCGGCAGCGAAGCCAGCGGAAACGCTTAGAATTAGACCAGCCAGAAGAATCTTCGGGCGCATGACACACGCTCCTTATTCTTGAACTCGGGCGCCACAGACTCCCCACGCCCCCAATGAGCCGACCGTAACAGACGCCTCTAGGGTCGTCAAGACAATGGTCTGCCGGGCTTTACACATTGTGTACCGCGTGGTAGAAGCAAGAATTCCCTCTTCTGCAGCGGATCGAATGCCCCTCGGAAGAATCCGGAACAGATAGGAAACATAAGGTGTTAGGACGCGACAAGATCTGCGCCGTGGCAGCGGCCTCCGATGCCCGGTCGATGTACCGTCAGCTCGCGGGCGCGCTGCGCCGGACCCGGACGGTCGAACTCCGCCTTGACTGGTTGGCGGACGACGGTGAGATCGCGCGCTTCCTAGCCAGACTCGCCGCTAGGCGGCCCCGCGCGACGCTCATTGCCACCTGCCGACGGCGGGAGGCGGGAGGACTCTATCGCGGCAGCATCGCCAAGCAGCTTTTTCATTTGGCCGACGCGATTCAAGCGGGATGCACCTGGTACGACCTGGAGATCGAAACCTTCCGAAAGTGCCCGCTAGAATTGGTTGATGCCCTCCTGGGCGATGGCCGCCAATTGCGATCCGCACACTTCTTTCAATCGATGCCGCGAAACCTCGAACGGATCGTGCATGAGCTAAGGCGAGGCCACCCGGACGCGATCAAGGTTGCCGCGCAATGCGATTCGCTCGCGGAGGCGCGGAAATTGATGCGCCTGGCCAGTCGCCAGAAAAACGTAGTCGCCATCCCAATGGGCGAAGTCGCACTCCCGGCGCGCATTGCTTCTTTGCGAACCCAAAGCGGATTCGCGTACGCACCAGTCGAGAACGAGACCGCTCCGGGGCAGACCTCTCTCGAAGCTCTGAAATACACTTATCGCGGGGACCGCATCAATGCGCAGACACGAGTCTATGGCGTCATCGGCGATCCCATCGGGCACTCGTTGTCGCCCGCGATGCAGAACGCGGGTTTCGCAGCGCGACGCATGAACGCCGTCTACCTGCCGTTTCTCGTCCGCGACCTAGGAGATTTTCTCGATTCCATTCAGGATCTTGGAATTCGGGGCTTCAGCGTGACCATTCCCCACAAGGAACGAATCCTCAAATATCTCGATGGATGTGATCCTCTCGCCGCGCAAATCGGAGCGGTCAACACGGTCGTGGTGCGCAGCGGCGGGCAACTCTACGGGTACAACACGGATTACGTCGGAGTGCTGCAGACATTGGAGCGAAGAATACCCCTCCGCGGCAGCCGCGTCCTAATTCTGGGGGCCGGCGGCGCGGCGCGCGCGGTCGCTTTCGCGCTCGCTCAGGCGGGCTCCGCTGTCTGCGTCTATGCGCGCCGCCAGCGGCGAGCACAATCGCTTGCGAAGGCTGCGGGCGGCGAAGCGGTCGCCCGGCCAAGTTTGCGGCGCGAATTCTTCGACGCCATCGTCAACGCGACCCCCGTGGGAATGCATCCGCGTGTTCAAGATTCGCCGCTCGATGCGCGCGAATTGAATTGCAGGCTGGTATTTGACACCATCTATCGGCCTCGCGCGACGCGTTTGTTGCAACTCGCGGCGCGGCGCGGAATCGAAGTCGCCTCTGGCCTTGAGATGTTCGTCGCGCAGGGCGCCGCGCAGTGGGAGATTTGGACGGGCGAACGAGCGCCAGTCGGAGCCATGCGCCGGGCGGTCGTTTCGGCCCTCGCACGCGAAGAAAACGCAGGCGACGCGAGAGGCATCAGGACACGGACGACGCGATGATCCAACCCGATTTCAAGACATTTTGCCAACTGGCCCACCAGGGAAACCTGGTGCCGGTCTACGACACCTACACGGCCGACCTCTTGACGCCCGTGGGGGCATACCTGCGCCTCGCACACAACGCAAAACACTCGTTTCTCCTGGAGAGCGTTGAAGGCGGCGAGACGATTGGGCGCTATACGTTCACCGGCGTGAATCCCGAAGAGGTGTTTCGTGCCCGCGACCGTTCGTGCACGCTCGAAACGGGCGGAAAGAAGACTCGTTTCGACGAGAACCCTGTCGAGCAGTTGCGACGGCTCACGGCGCGCTACAAGCCGGTCCACGTGCCGGGCCTTCCTCCGCTCACCGCCGGCGCAATCGGGTACTTTGCGTACGACATGGTGCGCTTGATCGAACACATTCCGGATACAGGGCGCGACGATATCGGCGCGGACGACTGCGTGATGATGTTTTACCTCGGGCTGGTTGCGTTCGACCATGTGCAGCACCGCGTGTCGGTAATTCGCAACGTGTTCACCGAAGGTCCCGGCAGCCTTCGTGCGAAGTATGACGCAGCCATTCGCGAAATCCGGCGCACGCGGCGGCTGCTTGAAGGACCTCTGCCGCGGCAGCGCCGTGCGCCTTCTGCCAGGCCGGTGCGCGTCGAATCGAACATGACGAAACAGCGGTTCGTCGGCGCAGTTAACAAAGCGAAAGAATACATTCTTGCTGGCGACGCGTTTCAAATCGTCGCAAGCCAGCGTTTTTCGGCCAAGGTCAGCACAGACCCTTTCGAAATCTACCGAGCACTGCGGGTGGTGAACCCGTCGCCGTACCTTTACTTTCTGAAGCTTGACGATGTCTCGGTTGTGGGCAGTTCACCCGAGATGCTCGTCAAAGTACAGGGCCGCAATGCATTCTACAAACCTCTTGCGGGCACGCGGCCGCGCGGCAGGAACGAAAAAGAAGACCGCGAGCTCGAAGCTGAGTTGCTCGCCGATCCGAAAGAGCGCGCCGAGCACATCATGCTCGTGGACCTCGGACGCAACGACCTCGGGCGGGTCTGCGAGTACGGTTCGGTCAAGGTCGACCGCCTCATGTTCGTCGAGCGTTTCTCCCACGTCATGCATTTGGTATCGAGCTTGAGCGGAAAGTTGCGCAAAGAGGTGGACTGCTTCGACGCCTTGATGGCCTGCTTCCCGGCTGGCACCCTTTCCGGCGCACCGAAGGTCCGTGCCATGGAAATCATCGACGAACTCGAACCAACCCGGCGCGGGATTTACGCCGGCGCGATCCTCTATCTCGACTTTTCCGGAAACGTTGATTCTTGCATTGCCTTGCGCACACTCGTAGCAAAGAGCGGGCGCGTCTACATCCAGGCGGGCGCCGGGATTGTAGCGGATTCGGTCCCGGAGCGGGAATACGACGAAACGGTGAACAAGGCCCGCGCCCTCGTGAAGGCGCTCGAAATCGCGCAGTCTGCAGGCGAGATTCGCGGCAGGCGATAATCTGCGCTATCCTGAAACTTGACCATGATTCTGCTTCTCGACAACTACGATTCGTTTACCTACAACCTTGCGCAGTATCTCGGCCAGATGGGGCAGCAGCTCGAAGTACGCCGCAACGATCAGATTACGCTTGAAGAGATTGACGAGCGGAAGCCCGAGCGGATCGTAATTTCGCCGGGGCCGTGCACGCCTGCCGAAGCCGGCATCAGCATTCCGCTCATCAAGCGGTTTGCCGGGAACATTCCGATTTTGGGTGTTTGCCTGGGACACCAAGCGATCGGAGCGGCTTTCGGAGGGCAAGTCATTCGGGCGAAGGAAGTGATGCACGGCAAGACGAGCCTGATTCACCACGACGGCAAGACGATCTTTCGGGGCCTGCCGCAGGACTTTCCGGCGACGCGTTATCACTCGTTGATTGTCGAGCGGGAGACGTTGCCCGATGTGCTCGAAATTTCAGCTGAAACGGCCGACGGCACGATCATGGGCCTACGGCACAAGAAAATGAAGGTCGAAGGCGTGCAGTTTCATCCCGAATCGGTGCTCACCGACGCTGGGTTTCGGCTGCTGGAAAATTTCCTGACAATCTAGTTGCGAGGCTGTGCGACTCGCTCCTTTTCGGCTTGCGAGAAAGCGATGAGAGCTTCCAGCCGCTCGCGGGCCTCGCCGGAATCGATTGATTTGGCAGCGATCTGCACTCCATCGAGGAAGTCCTGCGCGCGGCCGGCGGCGACGAGCGCGGCAGCAGAATTCGCGAGGACGATGTCGCGGTGCGGGCCATGGTCGCGATAGAGCATCGAGCGGCCGAGAATCTTGTGAACGATCTGAGCGTTTTGCTTTGCATCGCCTCCGCGAATTGCGTCGAGCGGCGCTCGGCGCAATCCGAAATCTTCAGGCGTCACGGTATAGCTCCGCACCGCGCCGTCGCGCAGCTCGGAAACATGCGTGTCGCCAAACAGGGAAATCTCATCGAGACCGTCCGCACCGTGAACCACGAACGCACGCCGGACGCCCAGCTCGCCCAGTGCGCGCGCCATCGGCTCCGTAGCGCTCGCGGCGTAGACACCGACGACTTGCGCGGAAGCCCTTGCTGGGTTCGTGAGCGGTCCGAGCAAATTGAAGACAGTACGTGTTTTCAACTCGCGCCGCGCCGCCGCCGCATGGCGCGTAGCCGTGTGAATGGCGGGAGCGAAAAGAAATCCGATCCCAACTTTTTCGATGCAGCGGGCGATGCTCTCGGGCGGGAGATCTATTTGGACGCCGAGCTCCTCGAGCACGTCGGCTGAGCCGCACCGCGAGCTGATCGAGCGGTTGCCGTGTTTCGCGACGCGCACGCCCGCGCCTGCGACAACGAACGCCACAACGGTCGAAATATTGAAGGTACCGGAAGCGTCGCCGCCGGTCCCGCAGGTATCGACGAGCGCTTCTTCAGCGTGCGCGTCACTCGCCGGAAAAATTGGTGGGGCGTGGCGGCGCATCGCGGTCGCAAATCCGACCAGTTCGTCGACTGTTTCGCCCTTGTCCCTCAGGCTGGAAAGCAGGCGAACGATCTCGTCGTGTGATGCGCGTCCGGAGAGAATCTCCTCCATCGCGGCTTCTGCTTCAGCACGCGACAGATCCTTGCGGCCCGCTATTTTTTCCAGCGTGTTGTTGAGCATTTTGTGAGCGCCGCGTCTTGCCCGTCTCGCGTCTTCCAAGTACACTGAGATGCTTTTATCAGTCCATAAATTCTAGCATTTCTACGGTCGGCTTCTGACCGGCCGCAATACCTGCATGAAGATTCACGAGTACCAAGCCAAGGCCATCCTTGCCAAATTTGGCGTCCCTGTACCACGCGGCGAGGCCGTGTTCAGTAAAGAAGAAGCGCGCGCCGCTGCCCGAAGACTGGGCACAACGGTGGTCGTCGTGAAAGCTCAAATTCATGCAGGCGGGCGCGGCAAGGCGGGCGGTGTGAAAATCGCCAAGTCGGCCGACGAGGCGGCTTCATTCGCCGAGCGGATGCTTGGGATGAAGCTCGTCACGGTGCAGACCGGCCCGGAAGGGCGCGTTGTTCGTCGGCTTCTGATCGAGGAAGGTCTTGACATCAAGCGCGAGCTCTACCTGAGCATCCTGGTGGACCGGTCCGCTCGTGCTCCCGTTTTCATGGCGAGCGCTGCCGGCGGAATGGAAATTGAAGAGGTCGCCAAGGAGCGGCCCGAGGCGATCCTGCGCGAGGCGATTCGGCCCGAGATCGGATTTCAGCCGTATCACGCGCGCAAGCTCGCGTTCGGACTCGGGCTGTCGCCCGACATCGTGCACGCGGCCGTGCCTTTCCTCCAATCGCTTTATCGCGCTTTTCTCGAAACGGACGCTTCACTGCTTGAAATCAATCCATGCGTGGTCACCGGCGATGGCCGGCTCGTTGCGCTCGACGCCAAGGCTAATTTCGACGACAACGCGCTCTACCGCCATCCGGAATTGCAGGAGCTGCGCGACCTCGACGAAGAGACGCCGCTAGAGGTCGAAGCCTCGAAATTCAAACTCAATTACATCAAGCTCGACGGCACCATCGCCTGCATGGTCAACGGCGCGGGCCTGGCGATGGCGACCATGGACATCATCAAGCTCAATGGCGGGAACCCGGCCAACTTTCTCGACGTGGGCGGCGACGCTTCGGAAACGCGTGTCAAGAACGCGTTCCGCATTTTGCTGAGCGATCTAAATGTGAAGGCCGTGTTCGTCAACGTTTTCGGCGGGATTCTGCGCTGCGACATGCTGGCGAGCGGGATCGTCAATGCGGCAAAAGAGCTGAATATCAAGGTGCCGGTTGTCGTGCGCATGGAGGGCACAAACGTCGAGCAGGGCCAGCAAATCCTGCGCAATTCGGGGTTGAATTTCACCGTCGCGAGCGGAATGAAAGACGGCGCCGAAAAGGTCGTTGCGCTTGCCGGGGCCGCGCGATGAGCATTCTCGTTGACAAGAAAACGCGCGTCGTCGTGCAGGGCCTCACCGGTCGAGAGGGCAGTTTTCACTCACAGCAGATGATCGACTACGGCACGAAGATCGTCGCGGGCGTGACTCCCGGCAAGGGCGGCACCAAGCGTCTCGGCGTGCCCGTATTCAACACGGTGGACGAAGCGGTCCGCGAGACAGGCGCGAATGCAGCATTGGCGTTCGTCCCACCGCCATTTGCAGCGGATGCAATTCTTGAAGCTGTCGACGCAGGCTTGCCATTCGTCACGAGCATTGCGGAGGGAGTTCCGGTTCTCGACATGGTGCGTGTCGCTGCCGCGTTGAAAAATTCGAAAACGCGGTTGCTCGGGCCGAATTGCCCGGGGATCATTTCGCCGGCCCAGTGCAAGCTCGGCATCATGCCCGGCTTCATCCACAAGCGAGGCCACGTTGGCGTCGTAAGCCGAAGCGGCACGCTCACCTACGAAGCTGTCGGGCAGCTTTCGCGGCTCGGGATCGGGCAATCGACGTGCGTGGGAATCGGGGGCGATCCGATCATTGGGACGAGTTTTCTGGATGTGATCCAGTTGTTTAACGACGATCCGGATACCCACGCCATCGTGATGATCGGCGAAATCGGTGGCAATGCCGAAGAGGTGGCTGCGGACTTCATCGAGAAGTATGTGAAGAAGCCTGTCGTCGGCTTCATTGCCGGACAGACGGCGCCGCCCGGCCGTCGCATGGGTCACGCAGGCGCTATCATCAGCGGCGGCCAGGGCACGGCCAAAGAGAAATACGCCGCCCTGCGCGCGGCCGGAATTCACACGGTCCAGAGTCCTGCCGAGATCGGTGAAACCATGGCAAGAGTCCTTGGAAAATCAAGCACACGATCGCGCGTTGGAATGAGCGTGAGAAAATCTGCGCGCAAGCCGGGGAAAAGAACGAAGGGACGCAGGAAATAGTTCAAATTCGAAGCGCACTCAATCCTGAGGAGGAATGAATTTTGGCAATTGAACGCACTCTCGCGATCATCAAGCCCGACGCAGTCAAGCGCGGCCTCACGGCAGATATTCTCAGCCGAATTCACGCGGCAAAGTTTCAGATCGTAGCCATTAAATCTCTTCGGCTGACGAAGACCGAAGCGGAAGGTTTTTATGCGGTGCATCGCGAGCGGCCGTTCTTCGGCGAGCTGACGGATTTCATGAGTTCCGGAAAGGCTGTCGTCATGGTCCTCGAGGCTGAAGGTGCCATTTCGAAATGGCGAGACACGATGGGAGCTACCGACCCTGCAAAAGCTGCGCCGGGCACGATTCGCAAGGAGCTCGGTACGAGCATCCAATACAACTGTACGCACGGCTCCGACGCCCCCGCCACGGCGGCGTTCGAAATCGGCTATTTCTTCGCCGGCTCGGAGCTAGTCTAGGGCGAACGAGGGGCGGGTTGCCGCGGGGCGTCGTCGCCGCGGCAGGTCGTTGCCAGAACCGGGCTACAATGGGAACTATCGCTGCGTCATGGACCCGTTGCGCGAAATCGGCAGACTGCTGCTCGTGGTCGGCATCGTTCTGGTCGTTGCCGGTCTGCTGCTGAGTTTCGGCGCAAGACTGCCCTTCCGGCTCGGACGACTCCCCGGTGATATCGCCTACCAAGGGCGGCACGGCAGCTTCTACTTCCCGATCGTCACGTGCATCGTGCTGAGCATCGTCCTTACGCTGATTCTTTGGGTCGTGAATCTCTTCCGCCGCTAGGACCATGAGCCAGAAATCACTTTTCGATCTCGCGCCGCAGCGCCACATCTGGAAGGTCAGCGAACTGACCGAGCAGATCAGCGCGCTCCTCGAAGGCGCTTTCCGCGACGTGTGGATCGAGGGCGAAGTCTCGAACTACCACGCGGCTCAATCGGGCCACCTCTATTTCACGCTTAAAGACGCGCGGGCGCAGATCCGCTGCGTTTGCTTCCGAGACCAGGTGCGCGGGCTGAAATTCCGGCCGGAAGACGGCCTGCACATCACGATCCGAGGCTCGCTCGGCGTGTACGAGCCGCGCGGCGAGTATCAGGTGTATGTCAGCTACATCGAGCCGGTCGGCCTGGGAGCGCTGCAGCTCGCCTTCGAACAGCTGAAAAAGAAACTCGAGGTCGAAGGGCTGTTCGACGAGGAGCGTAAGAAGCCGCTGCCGATTTTGCCGCGATGCATCGGCATCATCACCTCGCCCACGGGCGCAGCGATTCGAGATATTCTGCGCGTTCTCAAACGGCGCTTCGCAAACCTCCGCGTGCAGCTCTATCCCGTGAAGGTGCAAGGCGAAGGAGCGGCCGCTGAAGTGGCTGCAGCACTCAATTACTTCAATCGCGCGCAGGTGGCCGACGTGCTGATTGTCGCGCGAGGCGGCGGATCACTCGAAGATCTATGGGCGTTCAACGAGGAGATTGTGGCCCGAGCGATTGCCGCGTCGGATATTCCGGTCATCACGGGCATCGGCCACGAAACCGATTTCACGATCGCCGACTTCGTCGCTGACTTGCGCGCGCCGACGCCCTCGGCAGCAGCAGAGATCGTAGTGCGGTCGCGCCAGGAGTTCGAGAGCCATATCCAGGCCGCTTTCCGGGACCTCGTGAAGGAGATGCGCTACCTGCTTTCTGAGCGGCGGCATCGCATGCGCGATTTGCAAGCGCACCGAGGATTTCGGCAGGTCGAGCTGCTCATGCGGCGGCGCCGTCAGCAGTTGGACGAGCTTTCATCAACGCTCGGTTTTGCACTGCGCGCGCAACTGGCTCTCGCGAAGCAACGGTTGGCGAAGGGCAGCGCGCAGATTCTCTCGTTCGATTTGCGCGCTCGTGCGAACGTACTGCGCCGCAGGATCGAGCAGCAGAGGGATGCGTTGCGTGCCGGGCTGGAGCGCTTGGTGACGCGAAAGCAGCGGCGGTTTGCGGCGGCTAGCGTGCATTTTGCACAATCGGATTTGCGGGCGCGCGTTGGCAGGCTGCGCCATTCGGTTGACGAATGCTCGGCCGATCTGCGCACGCGAATCGATCGTGCGCTGGTCGCCAAGCGTCGCCGTCTCGAAGCCGCTGCGCTGCAACTCGAGGAGCGCAGCCCGTTCCAGTTGCTCGAGCGGGGCTACGCCATCGCCTACGATTCTTTGGGGAAAGTTTTGCGCTCGCCTGACCAAGTCGCGGTTGGTGACGACATTGCGGTGCGTCTAGCCCACGGCCAGCTCGATGCCACGGTCCGCCGCAAGCGCGAAATCTGACTCCACCTTTCTACTTATTCCTCATCTTCGCCGCCTCCTGCGACCTTGAGCACGGCTAGGAACGCCTCCTGCGGGATGTCGACCCGGCCGACGCGCTTCATCCGCTTCTTGCCTTCCTTCTGCTTTTCGAGGAGCTTGCGTTTGCGCGTGATGTCTCCACCGTAGCACTTGGCGAGCACGTTTTTTCGGATCGCGCTGATCGTTTCGCGAGCGATGATCCGCCCGCCAATGGCGGCTTGAATCGGCACCTCGAACATCTGACGTGGGATGAGCTTTCGCAGGCGCGTCGCGAGCTCGCGGCCGCGTTCGTAGGCTTGTTCGCGATGGCAGATAATCGTCAAGGCGTCCACCGGCTCACCGCCCACGAGCACGTCGAGCTTCACAAGATCAGATTCGCGGTAGCCAGAGAGATGGTAGTCGAGCGACGCGTAGCCGCGGGAAACGCTCTTGAGCCGGTCGTAGAAATCGAGGACGATCTCGTTCAATGGCAGCTCGTACGTCAGCATGATCCGCGTCGGCGAAAGATATTCGAATTTCTTCTGCACGCCGCGTTTTTCCTCGCAGAGCTGCAGCACGCCGCCGACCGATTCCTCCGACGTGATGATCATGGCCGTGAGAATCGGCTCTTCGATGGTGCGAATCGAGGAGGGCGGCGGAAATTTCGTGGGGTTGTCGACCTCAAGCACGTCGTTGCTCGTGGTCGTGATGCGGTATTGTACGCTCGGGGCGGTCGTGATCAGGTCGAGGTTGAATTCGCGTTCGAGCCGCTCCTGCACGATTTCCATGTGCAGCAGTCCGAGAAAACCGCAGCGGAATCCGAATCCGAGCGCCGCCGAATTCTCCGGCTCGTAAAAGAAAGCGGCATCGTTGAGCTGTAGCTTGCCGAGAGCGTCGCGCAGGACTTCGTAGTCGGTTGCGTTGACAGGGAAAAGGCCCGCAAAAACCATCGGCTTGATGGCTTCAAATCCCGGCAGAGGGGGTGCGGGCCGCTCGGCTTCAATCACGGTATCGCCCATACGCGCGTCAGCGACTCGCTTGATATTGGCCACAACGAACCCGACGTCTCCCGCCGAAAGCTCATCGAGCGCGACCGGTTTTGGAGTCAAAGCGCCGAGAGTTTCGACTTCATAGACGTCATTGCTAGAGCACAACCGAACCTTCATGCGCGGAGTAATGCGGCCCTGCATCACGCGGACGAGCACGACGGCTCCGCGATAAATGTCGAACCAGGAGTCGAAAATCAACGCCTGCAGCGGCGCGTCCGCCGTGCCCTTCGGGGGCGGTACTCGCTTGACGATCGCTTCGAGCACTTCCTCGACGCCGAGCCCGCTCTTGGCGCTGATCGCAAGCGCATCGTGGGCCGGAATGGCGAGCACGTTTTCGATCTGCTCCTTGACGTATTCGGGCTGCGCGGCGGGCAAGTCGATCTTGTTGATCACCGGAATGATCTCGAGGTTATGCCGCGAAGCGAGAAAGGCGTTGGCGACGGTTTGTGCCTCGACACCCTGGCTTGCATCCACCACCAGCAGAGCACCTTCGCAAGCGGAAAGGGCGCGAGAGACCTCGTACGAAAAATCGACGTGCCCCGGCGTGTCGATCAGATTGAGGCGATATTCGCGGCCGTCGCGAGCCGTGTAGTGCAGGCGGATGCTCTTGGCCTTGATCGTGATGCCGCGCTCGCGCTCCAGGTCCATCGAATCGAGCACCTGCGCGGTCATTTCGCGCTGGCTGAGTGCGCCAGTCAATTCGAGCAGGCGATCGGCCAGCGTGGATTTTCCGTGGTCGATGTGCGCGATGATGCAGAAATTCCGGATGAACTGGGGATCCATGTATTCTCGTGCGGACCGCGGTCCGGCAGGGATGGTGCGCTCAGCGCGCAGCCGCCGCGTCCCTTAAATTATCGAGTGTGCCACAGTTTGCCACGCTCGGCCAGCGAGTCACCGGGGCGCAATCAGCGATCTGGACCGAACGATCGAGTGGATGCAGCCAAAATCATTTCCGAAAGCAACTCACCCAAGCTGTGGCGCTCGAATTCAGAGCCAGGACCCCGCGTCGCCCGGTCCATCCACCCGAGGCTCATCAGCAAGACCATCTCGGACCAAGAATCCGCTGCACGCTGGGCAAATCCAACGTCCCGCAGCACCTCTGCGATCAGATTTGCTCTCTTCTTCTCGATCGCGGACACTCTTGCCGCGACCTTTTCGTCTCCGCGCGCCCAGGCCCGGATGGCGATCTCAGTACGGCTGCGGGTGTGGTCGGTCGATCTCTCAATCAGCTTAGCCCAACGAGTTGCCGTGCTCGCAGCGCTACGCTTCTCGTTCAGCCAGATCAGTTCCGACTCTTCCCACAGAGCGAGCATCTTGTCCATGAGGTCGGCGCGATCGCGGAAATGCCAGTAGAAACTGCCCTTGCTGACCCCCAAATCCCGAGCCAGAACCTCGACCCTTACTTCCTCAATTCCATGGCTTGCCAGGCGTACGAGTGCCGCTTGAATCCAATCCCGCGGCTGGAGTGAACCCACGCGAACTGGAGCGGGAGAGGCCATACGGTAGCGTATGTATCCCTCAGAGTAGCGAAGACGGCTCCCGGCGTCAAGCCGACTGACCGCTCGTCTTGGCGAGCTCAAGCGCGGTGGACGATATGTCTGCGTCTTCCCCGAATCCGGTAAGCCAATGGACTCCCGTTTCCTTCCGAAACCACGTGATCTGTCGCTTGGCGAACTGACGGGTGGCCTGCTGAATCGTAGATATAGCGCCGGCCGGATCGCGCCCGCCTTCGATTTGTTCGCGCAGCTCGGAGTAGCCGATGAACTGGAAAGGTTTGGCGCCGGCTGGGACGCCTTTTCGGATAAGGCCGCGGACTTCCCCAGCCCAGCCTGCGGCCATCATGGCTTCGACGCGCGCGTTGATTCGTGAGTAGAGTTGGTCGCGCGGCGGGAGCAAGCCGATTTTTAGAACGTCATAGCCTTGAAGAGGGCTTCGCCCACTGCGGTGAATTTCTCTGATCGGCTTGCCGGCAAGCACCCGCATTTCGATCGCGCGGATGACCTTCTGCGTGTCCCGAACGGCAATTCGGCGTGCTGCTTCCGAGTCGAGACGAGCCAAAAGCCGGTGCAAGCTTGTTGCGCCCAGCCGCTTCACCCGCTCGCGCAACCGCTGGCGCAGCTCTTCCGATCGTGTCGGCGCGTCCGCAAGCCCCTCCAGCAGCGCTCGCAAATAGAGGCCCGTTCCCGCAGTAATGATCGGCAGTTTCGCTCGGCGGCGTAGATCCGCAAGCACATTCAGCGCGCACTGCCTGTATTGCCCGGCCGTGAAGACCTCTTCAGGTTCGACGATATCGACCAAGTGGTGCGGAACTCCTCGTTGTTCAGCGGGTGGCACTTTGCCTGTGCCGATATCGAAGTGACGGTAGACTTGCGTCGAATCACAAACCAGAATTTCGCCGTCGAGCCGTTCAGCAAGCCTGATGCCGAGTTCCGACTTGCCCGAAGCGGTCGGCCCGAGAATCACGACGAGCCGCGCCAGATCGTTCATCCGGAGAATGTCCAGTATCGCAGCAGGAGAACCAACAACACGAGCCCTGCCAACAGAAGAGCTCCCACGATTTGCGTGCGGTTCAGCTTCAACGCAGGTTAACTTGGTCCGGCGGAATATTGTAAATGAAGACGATCCGCAACTTCAGATATGGACCGTGGAACTGCGAGGGCAACGGTTCGAACGGATTGGACGCATGAATAGCGGACATCGCGGCGTTGTCGAGAGGCTCCCTGCCCGACGTCCTTTCCAATTGAGGGTCAGGCGGCGGTACGCTTCCATCCGGATTGATTTGAAACGTGGTGAAGACAACCCCCTTATCCCACTGGGCTGACTCAGGCATCACGGCAATCCAATTCCGTTTCAATGTGGCGAGGAGCCGAGTGATGTAGGCCGAGAAATCGACGCCCTGCGTGTCGGAAAGAATTTGATATCCCTCACCGACACCGGGGCCTCCAGCTCGGGGTACGCCCGGTCCGCCGCTGTAGATTCCCCCTTGCCTTCGTCCCTGACTGATTGCGTCACTAATCTGATCTTGGATCAACTTGCCGGGAGACGACTGCGGCAATTGCAGATTGAGATGATTGGGATTCGCAGGCGTCGCTGGCGCAACAGGTTCCAGGTGAGAAGGCGCGGGCGCGACAGGCTGCGTCGGGGCCGTCGGCGCGGACGTAATCGGAATCTGCGGCTTTGGCGCTTCGGGCAGATCGGACGGTGGTCGCTCGGGCGCAGGAGTCGGCGCAGGAATCTCCGGCTTCAACTCCGGCACGACTCTCTTGAGGATCTCGCGATTCATGTTGAGCTTTGGCGTCGGAGCAGGCGGCACGGGCTTTTCCGGGGGCAAATACACGAAATTCAGTTCCTTCTGCGCCAGAGCGATATCTTCCTGCGTCGGTGCATGAGGAGGAAAAATCTTCGGCCAGAGCAGCATGAAAGCGATGAGTGCCACGTGGGCGATCACGGAAAGGACCCGCGTCAGCGCGTCCCATTTCGGATCTATTTTCTTCTCGGGCTGAATCAACAGGTTGGCGTCGCCGGTGATGAAGAGGTCCGGCTCGATCACTTCACGCAGGTCGGCCGTCAGCTCAGGCGCGTGCTGGAACTCCTTGATCGCTTCTGGTGCGATAGGTTCCACATACGCGGGTACGACCACGCGTTCATCGAGCACGGCCACCGGAACGTGCTCGGTGATCGGCCGAAATCGCTCGATTGGCGTCGCCGGCATTCCACGCGGAACGAGCGTGCGATTCACTAGGGCGCCCAGCGGCAAGTGAGACGGAATCGACGTCTGGCCGTTGAGAGGGGGCAGATTCGCGTCCGGCAGGCCCGAGGGCACGACGGTGCGCTCGTCCATGTACGTCTCGAGACGGCGCGGCGGCGCTTTCGCCTCGCCGTTCTTCACGGGGCGCACATCGACCGGAACTAAGGTGCGTGGAATCATCGAACTTCCTGCGGAGAGAACGCTCCTAATTGGACGCGCCGCGCATGCTCGAGGATGCCCGCCATCACCCGGTCCGCGAGTTCGAGGGCCCGCCGGCCGGCGGCGCCATCCACCACAGGCCGGTTGCGCGTGCGGACCGATTCCGCGAAAGCCCGCAGCTCCGCACGCAGCGGTTCTTCGGTTACAGTCGGCAACTTCTCAAATCCGATCTCCGGCTGTGCACCACCCGGTTTTACGCGAATCCGCAGCGCGTCCCGCCGCGAGAAATCGAGCGAAATGTACTCGTGCTCTTGGAAGAAGCGCATCTTTCGCACGCGCTCGGTCGAGACGCGGCTGGCCGTGACGTTGGCCACCGTGCCGGTCGCGAATTCCACGCGCGCGTGTGCGATGTCCACTTTGTCTGTCACCACCGGAATGCCGACCGCTTTCAAATCCACCACCGGCGCGTCCACGAGCGCAAGCAAGATGTCCAAATCGTGGATCATCAGGTCGTACACCACATCCACGTCGAGGCTGCGCGGAGTAAAGACCCCGAGTCGGTGAACCTCAAAAAACATCGGCAGGGAAACAATTTCTTGTGCAGCCGCGACCGCAGGATTGAATCGCTCGACGTGACCAACCTGCAGAATGCGCCCGGCACGCTCAGCGGCCGCGATCAATTGGTCCGCCTCCGCCAGCGAAGCAGCCATCGGTTTTTCGACGAGGACATCTATGCCCGCTTCGAGCAACCGGCAGCCGAGGCGCGCATGTTCCCTTGTCGGCACCGCCAGGCTGACGGCGTCGATACGATCCCGCGTGAGAGCTTCGAGACTGGGGAGCACCTGCGTGCTGAATTCCGCGGCAATTTGCCGTGCGCGTTCGGCGTTCGTGTCGAGAATGCCGGCGAGCTCGATGCCATCGAGTTCACGCCAGACGCGCGCGTGGTTCCGGCCAAACTCTCCCACGCCGACAACAGCCACGCGAATCGGTTTCTCGCTCATGAATTTTGCCGGGGCTCTGGCGCAAACGCTTCAATGGCAATGTCCGCCTCGTCCGCCGCGCGAATCAGGGCGTCGCGTTCGAAGAGCAGCGTGCGCCAGGCATCGATCGCCAGAGCCGTGGCATTCGAGCGGCGCATCACTTCGATCGTTTTCGTTCCCACCACGGGCACGTCGAATCGCATATCCTGCCGGGGCTTGCTGACCTTCACCACCACGATCCGTTGCCCGCCCGTAATTCGGGCAGCTCGTTCAATCGTTTCGTCGGTGCCTTCCATCGCTTCGACGGCCACGCAGGCGCGGTCGCGCACCACGACGGTTTGTCCCAGATCGAGCCCCGCGATTTGCCGCGCGATCGCGCGCCCATAGTTGATATCGGCCGTTTCCGTCTGGTCCGGCGAACGGCGCGTCAGCACGCCCTCTGAAGGGAGAAGCGGCCCGAGAAATCTCGTCGAATCGACGAGCTCGATGCCCTCGTCGTGCAGAACTCGCGCGATTGCGCCGATCAGCGAGTCCGTGTTCTTCGCCGGTAGAGAAAACAGCAATTTCGCGAGGCGCCAGTCCGGGCGAATCGAGCTGAAAATCTTGTTGTGTTTCACCTGCCCTGCCATCACGGCATGCTTCACGCCCTCTTGGTGGAGAAGTTCGATTCCGCGGCTCAGTTCTCCGAGGCTGATCCAGTGCAGCCGCTTGGACTCACGTTCCAGCGCAGGCGAAGCTTCCTCCCGGATGGCGATCACCGCCATCTCGATGCCGCGGCTGCGCGCGCCTTCCAGCACGAGAAAGGGAAAGTCGCCGTTCCCGGCAATGAGTCCCCAGTTCCCGGATAATTCTTGAGCGGTTGAAGCCATGCTCGTCCTACTTGGTCAAGCCCCGCTCGGTGGTCGATTCAATGAACCGGATAAGAGATTGGACGTCTTCCGACTCAGCGAGGGTTTCGCGCATTTTGTCGACTGCCTGCGAAGTGTTCAACTTCGAGCGCAGCAGATACCGGTAGGCCTGTTCGATCACGCGGATGCGTTCGGGCGAAAAGCCGTGGCGTTCCAGTCCGACCTTGTTGATTCCGAAACAACGCGTTTCGCGATCTCCCACGATGAGCGAAAAAGGCGCCACGTCCTGCGTGATGATCGTGCCCGCGCCGATATAACAATGGCGCCCGATGCGCACGAACTGATGAAAAAGGCAGAACGAGCTGATTCCCGCGTAGTCCTCCACCACGATGTGTCCCGCCAGTTGCGCCCCATTCGTAAGAATCACGTGATCGCCGATACAGCAGTCGTGGCCGATGTGGGCGTACGCCATGATGAGATTGTGATTGCCGAGTCTCGTGACTCCGCCGCCCTTGATCGTGCCGCGATGTACGGTACAGAATTCGCGGAATTCATTTTCGTCGCCGGCCTCGAGCCGCACCCGCTGTCCCGTGTACGTAAGGTCCTGCGGATCACCTCCGACGATCGAGAACGAGAAAAAGCGATTCTTGCGCCCGAATTTGGAAGGACCCTGGATAACCGCGTGAGGATCAACAACGCAACCATCGCCGAGCTCGACGTCATCTCCGACCACCGCGAATGCGCCGACTTGTACGCAATTCCCCAGTTTCGCGGAAGGTGAAACGAAGGCTCGCGGATCGATCTGCGTCATCGGGCCTTCTCGACGGGTTCGGCGGAAGGCGCTTGCGCGGAATCCATGTCGACCATTTTGCACATCATGGTTGCTTCCGCGGCCAGTTCGCCGTTCACGGACGCGCGTCCCTGAAGTTTGCAGAATGTTCCGCGGCATGAATCAACGATCAGCTCGAGCCGCAACTGGTCACCCGGCACCACGGGCCGGCGGAACCGTGCATTGTCAATGGCCACGAAATAAATCAGCTTGTTATCCCGGTCCGGCACCTCATTGAGCAGCAGTACGCCTCCGGTCTGCGCCATCGATTCGATGATCAGGACGCCGGGCATGACCGGCTTGCCGGGAAAATGCCCCTGGAAATAGCTTTCGTTTGCGGTGACGTTCTTGATTCCGACGATCCGCTTCTTTGGTTCCATTTCCTCAATGGCATCCACCAGCAGAAACGGATACCGGTGCGGCAGAATCCTCTGTATCCCGTTGACGTCGAGGAGCATCGTTGACCTCGGTATAGCCACTTATTTTGGTGCTGGTAATTCAAACAATTCTATACGAATCCATGGCATGTGGGAATCGGCGCGGCAGGGTTGTCGCTCTTGCGTGCCGCTGTTACGATACCGCGCGATGAACGAAATCGGTCCGGTGATGCACGGTTTACAGCGCGAGTTGCGGCGTTGCCAGGCGCAGATGGTGCGCCTGCTTGGGCGATTCGTTCGATGCGAATCACCGACCGGTAACAAGGCCTCGGTCGATCGAATGGGCCACATCGTGGCGGGCGAATGGCGCCGTCGGGGAGCGAGAGTCAGTATCCTCCGGCAGGAGAAACGCGGCAACCACGTCCGGACGGAAGTTTGGCTCGGAACTGGCTCTCCCGTGGGCCAGATTCTTATCCTTGGTCATATCGACACGGTGTATCCCCTCGGCACGCTCGCCAGGATGCCCTTCCGTGTCTCCGGCGGTCGCGCCTGGGGACCCGGGACGTTCGACATGAAAGCGGGCCTCGTCTTGGCCCTCGGTGCGGTCGATGCTTTGAGGTCCGCCGGTCTGCGGCCACGCAAGAGGTTTGTTTTTCTATGGAACTCCGACGAGGAAATCGACAGCGGCACCTCTCGCCACTTGATCGAGCGCGAAGCGCGGCGGAGCGACGCAGTCCTGGTTCTCGAGCCAGCCTACGGTCCTGATGGGAGGCTGAAGACGGCGCGCAAGGGCGTCGGCACGATCACGATTGAGGTCACCGGCCGCGCTGCCCACGCAGGACTCGATCCCGAAGCGGGCGTCAATGCCGTTCACGAGCTGGCTCTGCAAACCGCCAGGCTCATGAAGATGAATGACCCGCGTCGCGGAATCACCGTGCAGACAACGGTGGTTGAGGGCGGCACCGTGCCGAACGTCGTGCCCGATCATGCACGTGCGCGTGTGGACGTCCGAATTGCGAAGTTGGCCGACGCATCGCGGCTCGAACGAAAACTCCACAGCCTGCGCCCAATTCTGAACGGCGCGCGAATCAGGGTGCGCGGCGGGATCGATCGTCCTCCGCTCGAACGCACCCCCGCTGGGCGCAGCCTTTTCCTTCGCGCCCAGTCTCTCATGCGCGAGATCGGCCTGCCGCTCGAAGAGTGTTTCGCGGGCGGCGGCTCGGACGGGAATTTCACTGCTGCGCTGGGCATTCCCACGCTCGATGGACTGGGCGCGGTCGGCGATGGCGCGCACAGCCCGCGCGAGCATGTTCTTGTTCGCTCATTGCCCGAACGTGCCGCGCTGCTGGCTGGATTGCTTGCGACCCTCTAACGCAGGTAGTCGCGCTTGAGATACGCGACGGTCTGCTGATTCAGCTCGTCGTAGCTCAGATGCAGCGTTTCTTTCAGCGCATCCTCGACGGACGCGGAAGTAGCAATGCGATCGAGCAGTCTGCTGATGTCGCTCACACCGCCGGCATCGATGATCGATTCCACCACTGCCAGCGACCACGCGTACGCAAACGCCGCCGAATTTCCCGAAAGTCCCATCCACGATCCTCCCATCGCGGCCAATTGAGGCGCCATTCCTTGTCCAGCGGCATCGAGCAGCACCCCAGCGTCGGAGCTGCTCCGGCGCCCTTCCATCCATTGCGCGACGCCTTCTTGCAGCCACGTGGGTGCTCGATTGTGCGACTTCTGGCCGACGAAGCTGTGCGTCAGCTCGTGCTTCAACACGCGGGCTAGTTCCGGCGTCACACGCGTCAAGCCTTGGACGGGAATACGCAGCCGCCCATCATTGAGCGCCCCAACCCATCCGGGTGCTCTTGTGATATCGCCGAATGCCTGTTCGGTGTAGAGGATGACGGCAATGCGTTCCGGAGGCGTGTAGTCGAGCTGGGAATCGAGATCGTCGAAATCCTCTTCGAGCGCGCGCAGAATTCCTCGGGCGAGATCCGGCGCAGCACCGCCGTAGTATTTCAGATCAAAGTGAGAGGTTTCGCCTTCGCGGTAGCTGTCCTCTTCCGATTTATCCCGCTCGGCTTTGGCCAGCGCCTGCTCGACTTCCGGGTCGGGTCGCAGTCCCTCCGCTCTGTGCCACTCTGCGATGGCTTGATCCATCTTGTTGGCGCCGTAGTATGCCCAGCCCGTCAGCTTCGCGACGTCCGCGGAATCGGGCGCGGCGCGGCGCGCCCGCTCAAGCGGATCGAGCGCAGCGGTGAACTGACTCTGCCGCAAGTAAAGGACGGCCAGGTTCAGCAGCAGCCCAACGTTCTGCGGAGCGAATACGAGCGCCTGGCGGTATTGCTGAATGGCCGCGTCCGTGTCGCCCTTACCCAGCAGAAACTGAGCTGCGGCATGGTGCGCCGCAGCGACTTTGGCGATGTCGGTTGCGGAGCCCGATCTCGCATCGGTATCAAGCTGCGCGAGATAAGCAAAATCAACCGCGTCCCCGTGGACGGCCCGAGCCGCCACGTCCTCGTAGCCTCGAACTGGCTCGACTTGCGGTGCCGAGACCGGCGGTTCGGAAGCCGCGCTCGACGCTGGGGAATATACGAAATCGTCGTGCTCGATCCTCGCGACGATCGACTTTGGAATGGATAGCTGCCCGGCAGGAGTTTGATAGGTCACACGCGCGCCGTCGTCGCTGACGTTCTCAGCGACGATCCGGCGGCCGTTCTTCAACACGATTGTGTCCGCAGCCGCCGACGACACGGCGACCGCAAGACACATCACGCATGGCGCTGCGAGACGCACATCCAAATTTTATCAACCGGCTTGGCGCACCCGCCGCATGTTGCGGGGGGTAATGTCGAAAGGCGCATCGTCAATTCGAAAGCGCGGATAGGCGTGCCGTTGAATTCGGTCCGAGCCAAAAGCGAGACATTAAGATGTCTTTATGTGGCTTCAAAAAATTTCGATTTCGACTTGCGTATAGACTCTTCCAGTCTTATGCTATCCCGTCTTAGACAGAGCCGGTGCGCTCAGCCGTTGTTTTGTATCGAGCCTGCCGGAGCAATAATCGGCGCGAAACGCAATCTTAATTTTGGAAGTGCTGGTCTCATAATCCGCGCTGGGTGATCCCGGGGGAAGGCTTTCGACCCCGTTTTAACAACGCAGAAACATTAAACTGGAGCAGGGGACACTGAGTGGGTTCCGAAGGCTCTCATAAGCCTGAGCCAATCCTTGGCCCGGGCCATACGTTTGAGACTGTAACCGACAAAATCAGTTCCATCGTGCTGACGCGCGGCACGACACCGGGCTGGGTGTTCGGTTTCTTGATCGCGTTTTCCCTCCTGATGCTTTTGAACTTGGTGATGACCCTGCTCTTCATCAAGGGCGTCGGCATCTGGGGCATCCGCATTCCCACGGCCTGGGGCTTCGCGATTGTCAACTTCGTTTGGTGGATCGGTATCGGTCACGCCGGCACGCTGATTTCCGCCATCCTTCTGCTGCTGCACCAAAAGTGGCGCACCTCGATTAACCGGTTTGCTGAGGCGATGACGATTTTTGCCGTCATGTGCGCGGGCATGTTCCCGCTGCTGCACATGGGCCGACCCTGGCTCTTTTTCTACCTGATGCCGTACCCGAACCCGATGTGGCTGTGGCCTCAGTTCCGCAGTCCGCTGGTTTGGGACGTCTTCGCCGTGTCGACTTATTTCACAGTTTCATTGCTCTTCTGGTTTGTTGGATTGATCCCAGACCTGGCTACGCTGCGCGATCGCGCCAAGCACAAAGCCGCCAAGATCATTTACGGGATGCTTTCGATGGGATGGCGCGGCTCTGCCGTTCACTGGTCGCGGTACGAGATGGCTTCACTCTTGCTCGCAGGCTTGGCAACGCCGCTGGTGCTTTCGGTCCACACGGTTGTGAGCTTCGACTTCACGATCGGCCTGATTCCCGGCTGGCATAGCACGATCTTCCCGCCTTATTTCGTGGCTGGCGCGATCTATTCCGGCTTCGCGATGGTGCTGACGCTCGCGATTCCGATTCGCAAGGTTTATCACCTCGAAGACATGGTCACGGACCGCCATCTCGACATCATGGCCAAGGTGATGCTGGCCACAGGCATCATCGTCGCCTACGGCTATGTCTCGGAAACCTTCATGGCGTTTTACGGCGGCAATGAGTACGAGCGCTTCCAGATGATGACGCGGCTGGCCGGCCCGTATGCGCCGCTGTACTGGATGCTGATTGTCTGCAACATCTTGCTTCCGCAGACGCTGTGGTCTCGCCGCGCGCGGCGCAATGTTCCTTGGTTGTTCTTCATTTCTTTGGTCGTCAACATGGGCATGTGGCTCGAGCGATTTGTGATTGTCGTCGTCAGCCTCCATCGCGATTTCATTCCGTCGTCTTGGGCGATGTACTACCCGACGAAGTGGGACTGGGCCACGTACCTCGGTACCTTTGGATTGTTCTTTACCTTGTTCTACCTCTTCGTGCGTTTCCTGCCGATGATTTCGATCGTCGAAGTGCGGTCGTTGGTCCACGAAACGAGCGAAGAGCATGGAGACTAGCAGCTAGAGGAAGCGGCGCGACGAATCGATGGCACAGATTTTTCATCGAAGCACGAACCTGATCTCGCGGGTCAGCATTTTCGGAGGCGTGATCTTCGTTGCTTTGCTGGGAGGAGCGCTGTACGCGATTGCGCTCTCGCCCTGGTACACCGGGCAGCACATGAAGCTGCAGCAGCCGGTGCCTTTCAGCCACCGGCACCATGCGGGCGAGCTCGGCATCGATTGCCGCTACTGCCACACGAGCGTCGAGAAATCCTCGTTTGCGGGCGTGCCGCCCACGCAAACGTGCATGACGTGCCATTCGCAGATCTGGACGAATGCGTCGATGCTCGAGCCGGTCCGCGCCAGCTATCGCGACGATACGTCGCTCGAATGGCAGCGCGTGAACGCCGTGCCTGATTTCGTCTATTTCGACCACAGTATCCACGTGGCGAAAGGCATTGGCTGCACTAGTTGCCACGGCCAGATCGCCGAGATGCCTTTGACCGAGCGCGCCGGCACGCTCTACATGTCCTGGTGTCTCGATTGCCATCGCGAGCCGGAGAAGAACATCCGGCCGAAATCGGAGGTTTTTAATCCGTTCTACGAGCAACCGCACAGGACCCATCCGGTCCGCTTTGAAGGCGTCGATTACACCGATCAGCTCGCGCTCGGGCGGCGATTGGTGAAGGAATACAACGTTCTGCCGCTGAAGGCACTGCAATCCTGTTCCACGTGTCACCGGTGAAGACGAAGCGATGAGCGAAGACGAAGCGCTGAAGATGAACGAAGACGGGACGCTCAAGAACTCCATCGATCTGGCTACTGCGCGCGCCAAGCTCGCGAGCCCGGATGCTCCGCGTTTCTGGCAGAGCCTCGAGGAGCTGTCGAACACGAAATCGTTCCGCGGTTTCCTGGAGAATGAGTTCCCAGCGAACTCTGAGCTCGATAGGAAGACTTTCAGCATCGAGCGCCGCGACGTGCTCAAGCTGATGGCTGCGTCGACCGCCTTGGCCGGACTGAGTGCGTGCACGAAGCTTCCGCCCGAAAAGATCGTTCCGTACGCGCATCCGCCCGAGGAAATCATTCCGGGCCGGCCGCTTTTCTACGCCACGTCGTTCTCGCAGCACGGCGTGTCGTCCGGCGTGCTGGTCGAAAGCCACATGGGCCGGCCCACCAAGATCGAAGGCAATCCGGACCATCCCGGCAGCCGGGGCGGCAGCGACGTCTTCACGCAGGCATCGATCCTTACGCTCTACGATCCCGATCGTTCGCAGACGGTGCTCAACGAAGGTCGTGTCAGCTCCTGGAGCGATTTCGCTGCGGAAATGGGTAATCGCCGCACGCAGCTTCTGCCGACCAAGGGAGCGGGGCTGCGCATCCTTACCAAGACGGTCGTGTCTCCGACATTGGGAGCGCAGATCCGCAATCTGCTGGCGCAGTTCCCGCAGGCCAAATGGCATCAGTGGGAGCCGTGCAGCGGCGATTCAGTGCGCGAGGGAGCGCGACTGGCGTTCGGCCGTCCGGTCAACACGGTCTATCACTTCGATCAGGCGGACGTTGTGGTCTCGCTCGATGCCGATTTTCTGACGGCGGGAGCGGGCCACGTCCGATACGCTCGCGATTTCGCTTCCCGCCGCGACCTGGAGGCGGGCGCCGCCTCGAAATTGAATCGGCTCTACGTCGCCGAAAGCATGGCGACGAGCACGGGCGCTTCTGCCGATCATCGCCTTCCTTTGCGCTCCTCTGACATCGACGATCTCGCGCGGCAGTTGGCCGCGGCGGTTGGCGTCGCTGTTCCTCCGAGTGCGAACGCGAGCTCGAAGATTCCCACGGGCTGGGTCAGCGCTGTTGCCCGCGACCTTGCCGCTCACAAGGGGTCAAGCATCGTCATTGCCGGTGAGCAGCAGCCGCCTTTTATCCATGCTCTCGCGCACGCAATCAACGCCGCCCTCGGCAATGCGGGAAAAACCGTCACCTACACGGAGTCGCTCGAAGCGAATCCCGTCAATCAATTTGACTCACTGCGCGATCTGGTGGCCGATCTCAAATCCGGGCAGGTCGATATTCTGCTGGTTCTCGGCGCGAATCCGGTTTACGACGCGCCCGCGGATCTGAATTTCGAGTCCATGCTGCGCGACGCGCTCGCCTCCGGCCATCTGAAGCTCTCGGTTCACTCCGGGTTGTATAACGATGAGACTGCCGAGCTGGCGCACTGGCACGTTCCGGCCGCGCACTATCTCGAATCCTGGAGCGATGGCCGCGCTTTCGATGGCACCGTCGGCATCGTCCAGCCGCTGATCGCGCCGCTCTACGATAACCATACCGAGCACGAGATCGTCGCCCTGTTCACGGGCGACGGCGGAAAACCCGGCCATGATCTGGTTCGCGACTATTGGCAGAGCCAGCGGCCCGAGAAAGACAAGGCCTTCGAGAATTTCTGGGAGATCTCGCTCCACGATGGTGTGATGGCCGGAACCGCGCTTCCGCTGATTTCGGTGCCGGTCCGCGCCGATTTTGCGAGCCAGGGCGCTGCGCAAACAGCGGGTGATCCGAGCGCGATTGAGATTGTGTTCCGTCCCGACCCGGCCATTGGCGATGGCGAGATGGCCAATAACGGATGGCTCCAGGAGTTGCCCAAGCCGATCACGCGCATCACGTGGGACAACGCTGCGATGATCAGCCCGGTCACGGCGCAGCAAAAGAACCTCACCTCGGGAGATTACGTGACGTTGCGGCTTGCTGGTCGCCAAGTCGAGGCAGGGGTCTTCATCGTTCCGGGCCACGCGGAGAATTCCATCACCCTGCATTTGGGCTACGGCCGCCGACGCGCGGGAGGCGTGGGCACCGGCATCGGCTTCAACGCCTACCCATTGCGCACCTCCTCGGCGCCGTGGATTGCGCGCGGCCTGCAAATCGAGTCGACTGGAAAGAAGTACACGTTTGCGTCGATCCAGCAGCAGTACACGATTGATGTCGAGGGTCATCCTGCCGACGAAGAGAGCAGGGCGGCTTTCAATCCGCATCGCGACCTCGTGCGCATCACCACGCTCGAAGAATTTCGCAAGGACCCGAATTTCGCGCGCAATCCCGAGCTCGAAAAGGACATCACGATTTACCCCAAGCACGAATACAACGGCTACGCATGGGGGATGTCCATCGACCTCAACCGCTGCATCGGTTGCAACGCGTGCGTGATTGCCTGCCAGTCGGAGAACAACATCGCCGTCGTCGGCAAGGATCAGGTGGCGCGCGGACGCGCGATGCACTGGATCCGCATCGACACGTATTTCCGCGGCGGTCTCGAAAATCCCGAGATGTACTACGAGCCGATGCCCTGTCAGCAGTGCGAAAACGCGCCCTGCGAATACGTCTGCCCGGTCGGCGCCACCACGCACAGCTCCGAGGGCCTGAACGACATGGTTTACAACCGCTGCGTCGGCACGCGCTATTGTTCCAACAACTGCCCGTACAAGGTTCGCCGGTTCAATTTCTTCCTCTATTCCGATTTCGACACGCCGAGCCTGTATGGTTTGCGCAATCCCAACGTCACTGTTCGCAGCCGCGGCGTTATGGAAAAGTGCACCTACTGCGTGCAGCGCATCAACGCGGCCAAGATTCGCTCCGAAGAGGAGAATCGTACGGTCCGCGACGGCGAAATCATCACTGCGTGCCAGGGCGCGTGCCCGGCTGAAGCGATCGTCTTCGGCAACGTCAACGATCCCCAGAGCCGCGTGTCGAAGCTCAAAGCGCAATCGCGCAACTATGGTTTGCTCGAAGATTTGAACACCCGCCCGCGCACCACGTATCTGGCGCGCGTGCGGAATCCGAACCCGGAGATCAAGGAGTAGGAGCGGGCAGCGTCAGCGTCATGCAGAAGAAGCGTATCTACGGATTGATGGCTGAATTCGAAACGCCGGAGCAGGTACTCCAGGCGGCGCATCGCACCCGCGAGGCGGGTTACAAGCGCATCGACGCGTTCACTCCGATTCCGGTCGAGGGGTTGGCCGAAGCCGTCGGTTTCGATTGGACAGCCCTCCCCGTCCTCGTCTTTTTTGGCGGACTCGCGGGCGGATGCACCGGCTTCGGCATGTGCTGGTACGCCAATGTCATCAGCTATCCTTGGAATATCGGTGGCAAGCCGTTCAATAGCTGGCCCATGTGGATTCCTATCACGTTTGAGTTGACCATTCTGGGCGCTGCCTTGACCGCCGTCCTCGGCATGCTCGCTTTGAACGGACTGCCGACGCCCTATCACCCGACGTTCAACGTCGAGAGGTTTGTGCTCGCTTCTACTGACCGCTTTTTCCTGTGCGTGAAGGCGCGCGATAGGAAATTCGATTTGGCTCAAACGAAGGCTTTTCTGGAAGGTTTGCACCCGCACGGTGTCTATGAAATTGAGGTCTGAATTCGGTTTCGGCATTGCAGTGCGGCGGTCCCTCGCGCGGGACGCGGGGCTGGCGTGCCTCGGCGCGTTCGTGCTGCTGCTGTCGGGGTGCCGTCTCGACATGCATCTGCAGCCCAAGTATTTGCCGTATGAGCCCACGAACTTTTTTGCGGATGGCCGCTCCGAGCGCCAGCCGGTTCCCGGTACGGTAGCGCGCGGCCAGTTGCGTGTGGACGAGCTCTTCTACACCGGGCGCGAAAATGGCGTGGTGGTTGACAAATTTCCGTTCCCGATCACCCGCGCCGATCTCGATCGCGGCCGCGAGCGCTACAACGTCTATTGCACGCCCTGCCACGACTACACCGGCAGCGGACGCGGCATGATCGTTCAGCGCGGTTTCCCGCAGCCGCCCTCGTATCACATTCAGCGCCTGCGCGAAGCGCCGGTCGGGCATTTCTACGAGGTGATGACCAACGGTTTTGGCGCGATGTATAGCTACGCCGCGCGCATCGAGCCGGGAGACCGCTGGAGGATCGCCGCATACATCCGCGTCCTGCAGTTAAGCCAGAACGCGAAAATCGATGACGTGCCGCAGTCCGAGCGGCAGAATCTGGCTCGCGCGTCGACGCAGGGCGTGGCGGAACACGAAACGGGGCAATCGCAATGAGCTCGTCGGACGGAAATCAGGCGCGCATGGATCGCGCGCAGAAGCGCGCGCTGGGGCTGGGTGTCCTCGGGGCCATTGCGGTTGTGCTCTGGGGTTTCGTCGATGCTCATCGGTCCGGCGCGGAGGGTTGGACGCACTTCTTCCAGTCGTACTTGTTCGCGTACGTCTTCGTTGTGGCGATTCCGCTCGGTTGTCTGGCGATTCTGATGCTGCACCACCTGACGGGAGGATCGTGGGGGCTGCCGATCCGCCGGATCCTCGAAGCGGGCTCACGGACGCTCTGGTTCATGGCTCTGCTCGTCATTCCCGTGCTGCTCGGGATGTCGCGGCTGTATCCCTGGATGCGGGCGGGCGTGATCCCGGATGACGCGGTTAACGCGTTCAAGCGTTTTTATCTGCAGCCGGGGTTTTTCGTCACGCGGACCGTCGTGTATTTCGCTCTTTGGGTCATCATCGCGCAGCTGCTCAACAAATGGTCTGCTGAGCAGGATCGTTCTGCCGACCTGCGCCTGAAGGATCGCATGGGCGCCCTCTCGGGTCCCGGTCTGGTTATTTGGGGGCTTTCCGTTAGCGCCGCAGCGATCGATTGGGTGATGTCGCTCGAGCCATACTGGTCCTCCACGATCTACGGAATGGTTTTCATGGTTATCATGGCGCTCGCCGGACTCTCGTTTTCGATTTTCGTCCTGCGAACGCTTTCAGATGGTCCGCCGCTGAAGAATTGCGTCGAGCCGAAGGACTACAATGACCTCGGCAATCTGATCCTCGCGTTCACGTTGCTTTGGACCTATATGTCCTTCTCGCAATTCCTCATCATATGGGCCGGCAACATGAAGGACGAGATTCCGTGGTACTTGGTGCGCGCGTTCGGAGGCTGGCGAGGCGTGGCCGTGGTGCTCCTGCTGTTTCACTTCTTCTTGCCCTTCTTCATCCTGTTGCACAGGCGCTTTAAGAGGAAACTGTCCACCTTGTCGTTGGTGGCGGGCTGGATGCTCGTTGTGACGTTGATCGATGTTTACTGGTTGGTGGTTCCAGCCTTTGAAAACGAGCAGAAGGCCCCGGGCCTCCGGCTCATGGACGTTTGCGCTGTGGTCGGTATCGGCGGATTGTGGCTTGCGGCATTTTACGGACAGCTCAAGAAGCTGCCGTTGCTGCCCCTGCACGACCCGCGCTTTGAAGGAGTTTTGGAGCATCAGCATGGCGACTGACAGGCGCCACGAAGAAAATGTTGCGGTTGAGCGAAGCGAGGGCTACGAGCGTCGCGACGCAAACGTCGGCGCGCTCATCCAGTTCGCCTTTTGGATGGCTGTCGTCCTGGCGTTGGTCCTGTTGTCCATGAAGTGGACTTTCGACTATCTGAAAAAGGCCGAACCGCTTGGAGCCGCCTCTTCACCCCTGGTGAAGGAAGGGGCTCGTGAACTTCCTCCGAGTCCGCGGTTGCAAGTCCAGCCGCACCAGGAGTTGGTCGATTACTGCGCGGCGCAGCAGGAGGCAGTGAGCTCCTACGGCTGGGTGAACAAGGAAAGCGGCGTTGTCCGCGTGCCCGTTGATCGTGCAATGGAACTCGTCCTTGCGCGCGGATTGCCCACGCGCCCGGCCAGCGAAGTGCCCGCTGGAGCGCCGTCGATCGTGTCGGCAACCGTTGCCGGAGACACAGACGTGCAGGGACAATGCGGTTATTTGACCGAGCCGGTGGAAACGCTTCAGGCCGAAGGCAGCGAAGAAAAGTAATCATGCGGATAAGCAAGAGAACAATCTCGATCCGTGCGGGGCTGGTCGCCGCGGCTTTGGCGCCGGTCTTCTTTGTCCTTGCGGGTTCCGCCGCCGCGCAATTCACCGATCCGACGCAGAACCTCGGGGTGCGCCCGGAACTGCTGAAAGCGGTCAGCATCGAGCAGAAACTCAACAGTCCCGTTCCGCTGGATCTGATGTTTCGCGACGAGCACGGCCGCGCAGTCGCGCTCGGGCAATATTTCAGCGGTAAGCCGGTGATTTTGACGTTGGTCTATTACAACTGCCCGATGCTTTGCACGCAGGTGCTCAACGGTCTCGATCGCAGCCTCGAGCAGATCCCGATGACCATCGGGAAGGATTTCAACGTAGTGAGCGTAAGCATCGATCCGACCGAGCAGCCCGTTCTGGCCGAGGCGAAGCAAGCCGTTTACATGGGGATGTACAACCGGCCCGGTGCCGAAAACGGCTGGCATTTCTTGACGGGCCAAGAATCGCAGATCAGGCAGCTCGCCGACGCAGTAGGCTTTCACTACGCCTACGATCCAGATTCCAAGCAATACGCCCATGCGAGCGTGGTGATGCTGCTGACACCGGACGGCAAGATTTCGCGTTACTTCTACGGCGTCACGTACCCCGCGCGCGACATGCGCCTCGGGCTTGTCGACGCTTCGGAAGGGAGAATCGGCTCGCCGGTCGATCAGGTTCTGCTGTTCTGCTACCACTATGATCCGCACACCGGCAAGTACGGACTGCTGATTTCTCGCGTGATCCAGTTGGCCGGTCTGGCCACGGTCTTGATCGGCGGATTTTTCTTGATTGTGCTGTTTCGCGGCGAGCATTACGAGCTTCAAGGACGAAAGACGTAGAGCAGGCGCAGCTGCGTCTTGCAAAGGATCATGACGGAACTGTGATGATGGGTCTCATACAATGTGGCTTGACTCCTCTCCTGGCGATGATTCCGATCCAGCCGCCAGCGGCCTCTTCCATCGCGGAGGGCGTCGATAAGCTCTATTTCGTCCTTTCAGGCATCACGGTATTTTTCACCGTTCTGATTTTCTCGATCATTTTCGTTTTCATGATCAAGTACCGCCGTCGGTCGGAAGACGAACTCACCGTCGAAACGCACACGCCCCTGATCGTCGAGCTGACGTGGACGATCATCCCGTCGTTGATTTGCGCCGTGTTGTTCGTCTGGTCTGCGGCGCTCTACGTCCGCAACGCGCGCCCGCCGCAATCGTCCACCGAGGTCTTCGTGATCGGAAAGCAGTGGATGTGGCACTTGCAGCACTCGGAGGGACCCCGCGAAATCAACGAATTGCACGTTCCCGTGGGCGTGCCCGTCAAACTCACCATGATTTCGCAGGATGTGATTCACGACTTTTACATTCCCGCGTTTCGCGTGAAGAAGGACGTGCTGCCCGGACGCTATTCCTCGCTCTGGTTTCAACCGACAGAGACCGGCACATACCACCTCTTCTGCGCGCAGTATTGCGGAACGAATCACTCGGAGATGATCGGCTGGGTCTACGTGATGAGCCCGACCGACTATGCGGCCTGGCTCGCGGGCGGCGAAAAGACGGAATCGCTGGCGCAGCAGGGCGAGCGACTCTTCACCCAATTCGGCTGCAATGGTTGCCACACGGGCGAGGCGGGTGCAGAGGCGCCTTCGCTCGCCGGTCTCTACGGCAAGCCGCAAAAGCTGGCGAATGGCGAAACCCGCGTGGTGGACGAATCGCTGATTAGCCAGGCGATCTGGGTGCCGAGCTCGGTCCACCTGCCCAACTACAAAGCGAACATGCCTACCTATCAGGGTCAGGTTGACGCCGACCAGATGGTTCGTTTGATCGCCTACGTGAAGTCGCTGAGTTCGGAAGAAAGGAACGGCAAATGAGTACGGCCACCGCGGATACGCACGATGCCCCGCGCGAATCCGGCGTCAATTATCTGAATGCGAGTTATGGCATCCGGTCATGGCTTTTGACCTTTGACCATAAGCGGATCGGGCTGCTTTATCTCGCGTCGATCACGGTGATGTTTCTCGTGGGCGGCATCGCAGCCGTCCTGATACGCATCCACCTGATCGAGCCCCAGGGCGCGCTCTTCGAACCGGAAACGTACAACAAGATGTTCACGACTCACGGGATCATGATGATCTTCTTCTTCCTAATCCCGTCGATTCCAGCGACCCTTGGAAACTTCCTGATCCCGCTGATGATTGGGGCTCGCGACGTGGCCTTTCCGAAGCTCAATCTGATGAGCTGGTACATATTCATCACGGGTGCGGCCCTGGCGTTGATCGCTACGGTTTCGGGCGGCGTCGATACGGGCTGGACGTTCTATCCGCCTTACAGCAGCATGTACTCGCACTCGAATGTGGCACTGGTGGCCCTCGGCGTTTTCATCGCCGGATTCTCTTCGATTCTCACGGGCCTGAATTTCATCGTTACGATCCACAAGATGCGCGCGCCGGGGATGACCTGGTTCCGGCTTCCCCTGTTCATCTGGGGCATGTACGCCACGAGCCTCATCTTCGTTCTCGGCACGCCGGTCATCGCGATCACGGTGTTCCTGCTGGGGCTGGAGCGGATTCTGCACGTCGGGATCTTTGACCCGGCGGTAGGTGGCGATCCCCTGCTCTTCCAGCACATGTTCTGGTTCTATTCCCACCCTGCCGTCTACATCATGATCTTGCCGGGTATGGGCGTGATCAGCGAGCTCGTGACCGCTTTCTCGCGGAAGAAGATTTTCGGATACAGCTTTGTGGCTTTTTCGAGCTTGTCCATCGCCGTGATCAGCTTCGTCGTCTGGGGACACCACATGTTCGTCACCGGCCAGTCGATCTACGCGGGGCTGGTCTTCTCGGTGCTGAGCTTCCTGGTTGCGATTCCCTCGGCTGTGAAAGTCTTCAACTGGACGGCGACCCTCTACCGCGGTTCGATTTCCTACGAAGCGCCGATGCTTTATGCGCTTGGCTTCATCGGGCTGTTCACGATCGGCGGCCTGACGGGCCTGTTCCTGGCTTCGCTCGCCACAGACGTGCACGTCAATGGCACGTACTTCGTCGTCGCTCACTTTCATTACGTCATGTTGGGCGGCGCTGTGATGGCCTATCTCGGTGGCATTCACTTCTGGTGGCCGAAGATCACCGGGCGGCTGTATCCCGACATGTGGGCCCGCATTGCGGCGGCAATTATCTTTGTCGGGTTCAATCTCACCTTTTTCCCGCAGTTTATGCTCGGCTATCTCGGTATGCCCCGGCGCTACGCCGTGTACCCGGCGGAATTCCAGGTGCTCAACGTGATGTCTTCGGCCGGCGCCTCGGTTCTCGGCATTGGCTACGTGATTCCGCTCATCTATTTGATTTGGTCGATGCGCTACGGCCCGGTGGCCGGCCCGAATCCGTGGAAGGCGAAAGGGCTCGAATGGACGATCCCTTCACCTCCGCCGACCGAGAATTTCGAGGAGATTCCCATCGTTACAGAAGACGCCTACAACTATCCGGTTGCCCACGAGCATAGGTATCCGGACGCTCCGGGGGTGGCTCGTGTCTGACATGGCCGCTCACGGCGCGCATCCGCCGGGTTTCGCGCACCAGTTCGAGACCGTTGAACAGCAGCGCGACGCCGGCACGCTTGGCATGTGGACCTTCCTGGTCACGGAAATTCTGTTTTTCGGCGGGATGTTCACTGCGTACATCATTTACCGCACGCTGCACCTTCAGTCGTTCATTGCCGGCAGCCATTTGCTCAAGGTGCAATATGGAGCGACGAATACGGCCGTACTGATCTGCAGCAGCTTGACGATGGCGCTGGCGATCCGCGCGGCGCAGACTGGAAAGTCCAAAGGCCAAATCATCATGTGGCTGCTCTTTACGATGGCGCTGGGCGCCGCCTTTGTCGGCATCAAGCTGCACTATGAGTGGTACCCCGACTATTTGGAAGGCATTATTCCCACCGTGAGCTGGATACCGGGGGGAGCGCATACGCCGGGTGTGAAGATGTTCATGTGCTTCTACTTCTTCATGACCGGTTTGCACGCGCTGCACATGGTCGTCGGGCTGGGCATTCTGACGGTGCTCGTGATCATGACGGCGCGCAACAAGTTTTCGGCGCAATACTATGCGCCGTTGGAGATCAGCGGCCTATACTGGCACTTCGTCGATATCGTCTGGATTTTCCTGTTCCCGCTGCTGTACCTGATCGGCGGGCGCTACCAGGGGAGCTGAGAACGAGATGTCCGACCACGCAGAACATTCCGGGCACATCGGGCACGTGGTGCCGGTCAGCACCTACGTTCTCGTGTTTCTCGCGCTGATGTTCGGTACGGCGCTCACAACCTGGGTGGCATACCACAACTTCGGCAAGTGGAATACGCCGATCGCGCTTGTCATCGCGTTCACGAAGATGCTGCTCGTCGTGCTCTTCTTCATGCACGTGAAGTACGCCACGGGTCTCACGCGCGTCGTCATCCTCGCGGGCTTTTTCTGGCTGGGGATCATGATCACGCTTGCCTGTTCGGACGAGCTGACCCGCCGGTGGGAGATCATCCCGCAGGGCTGGCAGATGATCGTCCCGTTTCTTCCGCGGATTTTCTAAGCCGAAATTCTAGAGAGAATTCCCGGCAGGTGCCGTACTGCGTCTGCGGAAGCTTCGCAAGATTCAGTTGTCAAAGATCGCCTTGGACCCGCTTCGAGGGATCCGTTTACCCCCCGATTTATTGTCGAGTAGCCAGAGCGTCGACCGAGTGTTTTCAATAAGTTGCAGCCATTTCTACTCGGCAGCATTGTCGAGTAGAAATCACTCTCTTCGGACGCTCCACCGCATTCCTTGAATCGCCCAACTCTGGGATGCCAGAGCTATCCACGCTCCTTTCTATCCCCTCGCCAGCGGCGCGAGGGACGCTCGTCTCAGGCTACGACACAATTCGCGCCAACATGCAAACGGATTCCTGTGGACTGCCACTTTAGGTGATGGATAATCCGATGGCTTTCGATTTTGCGACAGGCGGAGGTCTCCATGCGGCGAATTCGCTATCGCGTGGCCATGAGCCTCGACGGGTACATTGCGGGTCCGAACGGCGAAGCCGATTGGATTGTCATGGACCCTGACGTCGACTTTGCCGCGATCTGGAAAGAATTTGACGCGATCCTGGTGGGACGCAAGACCTTCGATGTGATGGCGCGTGCGGGGAATACCGGAATGCCGGGCGTGAAGACGTACGTCGTGTCGCGCACACTGAAACAGGAGAAATACCCGAACGTTTCGGTTCTCAGCGGAAAGATCGAAGGAACGGTTGCGTCGCTGCGAAGGGAGTCCGGCAAGGACATCTGGCTCTTCGGCGGAGGCGAGCTGTTTCGCAGTCTTTTGGACGCGGGACTTGTGGATACGGTCGAGGTTTCGGTCGTTCCGGTGCTTCTTGGAACGGGAATTCCTCTGCTGCCGCCTCCAGCCCGGCAGTACAAGATGAAACTGACCTCCCAGAAGGCTTACAAGACGGGAATCGTCGCGCTCGAATACGCTTTGACCTAAGTTGACTTGGTCGGATCGAAATCGCCTCTGCGGATTTCCTCTAGGAACGCTTTCGCGAGCTTCGGCTCGCCAGGCACATTGGCACCGCGCAGCGAGACGTAATCAAAGAAACGCTCTACGAGGGGGCTCGGCTGTCCGAACTCAGAGCGCAGATGACGAATTTCGAGCGCCATTTGCGCGAGACGGTCAGCATCTTCCCACGCCAGATACCGCTCTGCTTCCTCACCTTCGTTCTGCTTGAACAGACCCCATCTGCCGCGCGCGCATTCCTCAAGGCAAGAAACCAGAAGGGGGCGGAAATCATTCTCCAAGGCGTCAAGCCGCTGATCCTTTGCGCTACGCCGCGGCATGTTAACTAGCGCGGAGCGGCTCGAAAGGCGACGACGGCGTTGAGTCCGCCGAAGGCGAAAGAATTCGAGAGCGCGGCGCTGACCTGTGCTCTCCGCGATTGGTTGGGGATGTAGTCGAGGTCGCATTCGGGATCGCGCTCGGTGAAATTGGCAGTGGGCGGGAGAATGCCGTTGCGGAGCGCCAGCACCGTGGCGATGGCTTCGAGCGCGCCGGCCGCGCCCAGCGCGTGGCCGTGCATCGACTTGGTCGAGCTGACGCCGATCTTGTCTGCATGGGCTCCAAACACCTTGCGGATCGCGCGCGTCTCGACCGGGTCGTTTCCCGGAGTGCCGGTGCCATGTGCGTTGATGTAGCCGATTTCCTCGGGAGCCAGGCCGGCTTCGCGCAGAGCCGCGCCCATGGCGCGCGCGGGCCCCTCGACGGTCGGCTGCGTCAGGTGGTGTGCATCCGCCGTCATTCCGAAGCCGCAGATTTCGGCGTAGATCGTCGCCCCGCGAGCCTTCGCCGCTTCCAGCGGCTCGAGGATCATCATCGCGCCGCCTTCGCCTAGAATCATGCCCTTGCGGTCTTTGCTGAACGGACGGCACGTGTCCGGCGAGATCACGCGCATCGCTTCCCAGGCTTTCAACATGCCGACTGTGAAGAACGCTTCGGCACCACCGGTGACGGCCATCTCTGCAAGGCCGTCGCGGACGATGCGGAACGCCTGCCCCATCGCATGATTCGCGGAGGAGCATGCGGTAGAGATCGTGTAGGCGGGGCCGCTCAAGCCCAGGTCCATCGCGATGTGGCTCGCTCCCGCGTTGGCCATCGTTTTGGGAATCGTGAGGGGATGGACGCGGCCGCGCCCGTTCACCCAAAGGTCCTCAAACCCCGCCTCGATCGCGGATTGACCTCCGACTGCCGAGCCGCACACGATGGCACAGTTTTCGCGCAAGTCCGGCGTCAGCGCGATTCCGGAATCGCGCATCGCGTCACGCGCCGCGACCACCGAAAATTGCGCGAAGCGGTCGAGCTGCGCATCCTTGCCGCCTTCGAAATGTTTGAGCGGATCGAAGCCGCGGACCTGCGCGGCGTTTTGGACTTTGAGACCGACGCGGGAACCGTCGACGCCCTGCAGCGGGCCGATTCCAGAGCGCCCTTCGCAGAGGGCTTTCCAGTTCTCGGCGACATCGAGGCCCAGCGCTGAGACGATTCCGAGACCCGTGATGACAACCCGGCGCGGCGGCATCAGTTGGCCGGGCTGGTCGAACCTACCGACGCGTCAGGCGGCGCGGCGGCGAGAAGCTTCTTCACGCCTTCGACGATGTCGTTGACAGTCCTGATCGAGCGGACTTCGTCGTCGGGGATTGAGATCTTGAAGGCGTTTTCGAGCTCGAAGAGAAGGCTGAAGACGTCAAGCGAATCGATGCCCATTTCCTGCAGATTCGTTTCGAGTGTGATCTTCTCGGCCGGAATGCGCTTCACCGACGCGAGGGTCGCGATCACTTTTTCTGCTACCGGATCAGCCATCCGATTCACCCCGTGGGCGCAAAGGAGAAGTTTGCGCGTGAATGTGCTCGTAGATGTCCACACCCACGAGCATCCGCAAATACAGGCCGTAGTCTAAACCAAATGGAAAAAGGAATTCTAGCACCGTTCCAGCCGAATCGGTCGGGCCGGTGGCCAAATCCTTCTCGTGGTATTGCTTGGGGCAGCCACACCACGATTGGCCGGGACAAAGTCAAACCGGGCCAGCAGAAGTGAGCCGACAACGGAGTGAGCTTTTCAGTGGCGAGGTTGCTTTCTGTTTGCCGTGTTTCGGAAATTGAATCTACTTGCCTGGCTAGCCGACTAATTGGGAGTTGATCCCGCTCTTACTTCACAGGTGGTGAGGATGGATAGTAGTGAGCCCAAGCCTATCTCGGCTGCGCGCCCTGCGCCCTCACTCTGGCCGCGCCCTGCTTACACCGGTCCTGCATACCTCCTGCGATTTGAGCGCACCGGTCAAATGATTCGGCGGCCTCCGCGTGCCGGTTCAACCTCTCCAGCGACGTCCCCAAAACGAACAGGTCCGCTTGGTCGGGGCTCGCGGTGTTTTGCGTTGCCTGCTGCAGTTCCTTCACGGAGTTGTCATAGTCGTGGCGGCGGAAATAGATCAGGCCGAGGGCGCTGTGGGCCTGGTTCGATTTTTGGAGCTTGAAGTCCGGAAACTGGGAGTCTTTCACCCCGGCTGGCTCGGGCATCGTAGCGATGGCCGGTATGGCTCGTTTTTCGTAAGTCTCAGCTTTGTCCAATAGCTTCTCTGCATCAGGATCACGCGGATCGTAGACGTGAGGGATAACCCAGCCGACCGTCACGAGCACGTCCACCTCGTCAGGCTTCAGCGCCAGCGCACTGTCTGCTGACGAATAGAAATTCTTCCAGTCTTGTTTGGCGTAGTACGCATTCATGAGCCCGACATCCACGTTTTCGGCGTACTTGCTGTTGGGGTACCTTCCGAGAAAATCCTGGCCGAGCTTGATTTTCTTGTCCGGGTCCTCCGGTTTGACCGCACTAAAATCCGCGTAGGCGGCATCTTCCTTGGCCTGAACTTGAAGTACTTGCTGTATGCTTGCTCTGCTGTTTAGCTGTTGCATCGCGCCAGGCTGACCACCCTGGGTCTGTACTTGCGCGCTGGAAAGAGTACCAACAAAGAAACTGCACAAGCATGAAGCCGCCAAGAGCGCAATTCGAGCTTTCACAATGGAAGGTTTCATGGTCCCCCTACGCTCCATTCTTTCGCTGTTCTTACTAAGTATAGTTACCCTACCGAGGGGCGAAGTGGCAAGCTGGATTAGCGCCCCATCATGTCTCAGGAGAGCCTCCACCCCGCTTGAAAACTTGGTGCCCGGTTAACGCGGTGCATTCGATGGGTCGATGCAACACCATCTAAGAACTGATCTGTTCAAAGGTGGTGGTTATGACTCAAGGAATGCGATCGAGACTTTCTCCCACGCAGAGAACTGATATCTGGA
>Ga0187781_10000005_pt1 | contig 207407 bp, 170 predicted proteins | sample 0715_SJ02_MP02_2_FD_132447 | JGI IMG/M metagenome (GOLD analysis project Ga0187781, IMG submission 132447) | Tropical peat soil microbial communities from peatlands in Department of Meta, Colombia - 0715_SJ02_MP02_20_MG | ecosystem: Environmental > Terrestrial > Soil > Wetlands > Peat...
CCTTTCACGGCGGTAACACGGGTTCAAATCCCGTCGGGGACGCCAAGCCTTTTCAGGAGCTTGAGGGAAATCGCGGAAATTTTCGTAGGCACAAAAAGGCACAACTCTGACCGGACTCTGACGAGGTTTGCTCTCTAACCACCAGTATTCCGGGCATTCCGAGTCTGTTTTTACAGGCACAGAAAAGCCCACGTGCAACTCCCTTGCTTGTCAGCCGGTAGTCGCACCCGATGCGCGCAACAGCCTTACTACATCACCCTGAGCTTTGCGCTTGTCAAGGCTGACGGCCTGCGTATAGGTATCGAGCGCGACCCTGCTCGATGCGTGATAGAGCCTCTTTCCTCCTGGTCGAAATGCTCCTCGGTAAAGGCGGGTACGATGGTGCAGGAATTTCCTATCTCCTTTCGACCTTGCGAGGCGACCGCACATGGACCACAAGATTCACGCTAGGTTCCATGGATTAGCTCCTTGAAAATAAACGGCTTAACTGTGGTTAGAGCACTAGGGGCAGCTGGCAGCCCCAGGCGACGTATCTGGTTGAGGAATTGCATCCAACGTCTATGGAGTACACAGCGAGAGCGGTGCGCCCGCACCGCCACTACAAGGTCTCGCTTCCCAGGAGGTAACATGCACAGACCTCGTCTCTTACTTTCCGTCGGATTGATCGTGTTGTTTCTGGCCGGATGCAGCTCTTCTCCGGTTTCGAACTCGTCACTCAACAATAATTCCGGCAATTCCGGCGTCCCAGTCAGTCTGAGCATCACCGACACTCCGCCGAATGGCGTGACAGTGTTGTTCTTTCAAATCAGCCTCACCCAAGCCTACCTGACGCCCGCGTCAGGCTCCGGCAATGTTTCGCTGCTAAATAACAACACTCCCATCCAAGTCGACGTCACGCAACTCCAGGCGCTCGCGGCGTTTTTGAGCACCGCCAATGTCGCGGGTGGAATCTATAACAGCCTCACTCTTACGTTCGCCAGCCCACAACTAGTGATCTTCAATGCTTCCGACCAGGCAATTGCCAGCACGTGTCCGATCAATACTGTCTGTCGACTCACGCCACAGATTGACAATAATTCCTCCACACTGACGTTTTCTTCAGCGCCTTTTCCGGTCACGGTAGGGGATAATACGCCTCTCGGTTTCCTCCTCGACTTCCATCTGGACCAAGTTATCCAGTCCGATCTTTCCGTGAATCTCGGGGTCACGAATGGCGTCACGATCAACGAGTTGCCGTCGACGCCGCCCTCTGGTCCTCCTCAATTTGGCTTCCTATTGGGGACGGTGCAGAAGGTCAACGCCAGCCAAAACCAATTTACCGTGCAAACCCCCTGGGGCCACACATTCACCATCGACGTGAACGGCAGTACCATTTATCAGAACTTCCCCAGCAGTGTATGCAGCACGAGCAGTTTCTCCTGCCTCGCCTCAGGTCAGATTGTTCAAGTGCAGGTGGCGAGTGTACAAGCGGACGGCAGCTTGCTCGCGGGAACGGTCTCATACGTACAAGCAGCGTCACAGCAGGTGGTGCAAGGCAACATCATCAACCTGAGCACCGCGAACGGCAATACGGTGATGACGATTCTCGTGCATTGGTCACCGGACGCTGGCGCATTGCCATTTGGCGGTGTAGCTTCCGTGACCGTCCCGAGCACAGCCGCATTCTCGGTTGACTCGGGCGATTTCACGATTCCCGCCGGCTTGAGCTTTGCGAGTACCTCGGACCTGCTTGTCGGCCAGAATGTGCAGGTGGACGTCGTATCGGGAACGCTGAGCAGCTCCGACGGCAAGGGTCCCTGGGCTCCGCCTTCGGTTTCTTTTACCACCGATAGCGTGGAACTGGAGCCAAGTCAGATCACGGGCATGATCACAGCGACGAACTCGAGTCAGTCGAGTTTCACCATCGCTACATTCCCCAACCTCTTCGCGCCCTGGTTCAATTCGAACTGGACGCCGACTCAGATTTCGGTAGACACCACCTCGCAGACGACATACCAAAATCTCACTCCGGACAGCTTTTCGGGACTGACCGAAAACAATCTGGTGTCAGTGCGGGGCTGGCTGTTCTCGAGTCCGAGCGGAGCTACTCCCACCACGCAGGTGGCAGAAACCGTGCACGGACGAGGCAACGGGTACTTCTGATCCTTAACCTGAAGTAAGCGGGAGCAGCGCGCGTAAAGCTCGCTGCTCTCCGCCTTCATCCCTTTAGCCGCGCAAGGGCAATCGCGAAGGCAGCTGTCGTAACCGCCGTTAGCACTCAAGAACCCTCTGTCGGGGGACAACCAGGGCTCGACGAAGCGGTACTGCCCACTTTTTCCTCAGAAATTCAGCAGAATCTCGTTGTGGTCGGCGGGAATTTGCAGATTGATACCGCGCTCGCGATTAGCGGCGGCAGTCGCGTCCAGATCAAGTGCTTGCATCGGGATGACGCGTTCGTGGCGGTCTATGCTGACCGACAAACTGCTCACCGTGAGCACGAATCGCTGCGCTTCCAGCCGCTCTCCGTCGGTCAGCACGAACATTGTCGGCGTTGGCGGTTTGATTTCCTTCAAGTCGGCAGCAACCGGAATCTCGATGACTTCTGCGGGTCTCTCTGGTTTGGGAGGAGCATACACCGCCTGAGGCTCTGGCTCCGTCGCAACTGGCTCAGGTCCGGGCTCTCCGGACCAGTAGGGTTCGCCGTCCGGGAGAAAGTACGGAGAGAAGAGCACACCGAGTCCGCCGCGGTAGGATTGACCATTCGAAAAACCTCGCGGCCCGCTCTGAACAAACTGTCTGGGCATATTAGCAAAACCGCGAAAGCCAGCGCCGGTTCGTTGAGCTTCGAGAGCCGGCGTTACAGCGAAAGCGAGCAGCAGCGCCAATGGGGCCGCGCGCAGCATGCTGGGATTATACCTTCCTTTGCCCAAGGTCGCATGCCTCATCGCCATCACATTTATTGACCGCCGGGAAACACGTAGAAAGAGTTTTTCAACAGTCACGCCTGATTTCGATAACTATTAAAGCTGCAGGCTACTTCGCGGTCTCTGACTTCCTTTTTCTTTTCTCCATCTCAGCCTGCACCATCGCGTGCATGCGGTCCATAGTCGGCTGGAGCTGTTGCGGGTCGCGGATGCAGCTAAGTAAGACAAGCCGCATATCCCCGGGGAGAGACACTCCGGCGAAGTTTCGGTACTCCTCCGGCAATGGTGGACCCTCAGAAGTTCCCGCTGGCGGGATCACGCTCGGGAGCTGGAATGCATACATGCTGCCCCCCGCCAGAGGTTCGTGTGGAAAGCGCAGGAGCCAAACGCAATTGTGACTGTCCTCAATCATGTTAGCGGAGACCACAGCCCACTGGCCGCCATCCTCTGGAGCGGGCTGCTGGCAATTCCAGAACTGCGCTTGAGGGACGTACACTGTGGGGTCCGAAAAGCCGTACTCATCGACCAAGACGCGTTTCAGACCGTGCTGCTGTACGAAGTCCTCCACATCGGGAAGAGCCTGGTTCCAGTCGAGATTGGAATCGCTTACCAACTCGTAGGCGGGGCGGCCCGCGCTCAACGAGTTCAAGAAAGGAAGATAGTAGGGGTACGCGCGCACGGCCGTTACGGCGGACGCAAGAGCCAACGCGACTGTGAGCCAGACGACGGCGCGGGCGGCAATCCAACCCGAGCGTCGCAGCGATTCCAGCGTGCGCGGAAGTGGTGCCAGCAAGAGCAGGAGTAGTGCCAAGGGAACTGAGAAGTGGCGGATGCTGAACTGGAATCGGCTCAGGATACATGCCCCGGTGAGGACCACGAAGGAGACCCAGACTGCTCGCCAGTGCAACTCCCGCCCTTTAGGTACCACTGCAAGCTGCACCCGGCGAAGCTTTGCAACCAGGCTGACCAACAGCGCGAGAAGGAGCAAAAGGAGGAAGGCCAGGGGGGACTTCAGCAAGAACAACACCGGAAAGTAAAACCACACGCCATGCGGATAGGCATGACCCAGAATGAAAGTGTGCGGTTTGCTGGTAATGGCGAACACGGCCAAGCCGCGCAGGTAGATCCACGGTGGCATGAGTACTCTGCGAAGGAGCCGAGCCGCCGTATTGTGTCCAAGGAAATAAAGGGAATCGGTTGGCTCATTCCACGAGAGGACAAAATAGACGGCATAAACCACCAGTGCGGCGAATAATGTGCCTTTTGTGAGACTCCACCATCTAGTACGCCGCCATGCCCGGAGCTCCGCTTTGTCTTTCGGTTGTTCCGGGGCCGGACGCCAGCGGAGGCTAAGGACGAATGCGATGAAACAAAAGAACAGAAGCCCAGCAGAGAACTTGGACAGCAGCGCCGCGCTTAGGGCTAGGCCGAACCTCAGGACCGTCCCCTGCGACGGCGACCGCCACATGCTGGCAAAGGCCCACACGCTCAGGACGGCAAACAGCGTGATTGCCATGTCGGTTAATACCAGAGGCCCGAACGCGAGCATGGTAGGCATGGTTGCATAGGCGCAAACGCAGAGCAGCCCGCCCCAGGGATCACCAAGGCGGGAGCCATACGTAAAGAGCACAATGCCCAGAACCAACGTCAGAGACAACATGGCGAGCCGTGCCCAGAACAGCGTCGCGATCGGGTCATTCCACCGGGTGATCAGCCAGTGGCCGAAGACCCATTCACCGAAGAACTGGTTAAACAGTCCAAGGCTGAACGTCCACGATATGTGGGAATAGTCGACATGCACACCGCGAACAACAAGCGGCACCGCGGCCAGCACCTTCGCTAACGGTGGATGTTCCTCGTTCATCCGCATGTCCAGCTTCTGCAGGTAGCTCACACCCGCCCCGATGTGCGCCACTTCATCGATGGTGACCGATTCACGCTGCACAGCCCCGCCCGCAAGCAGAGCCATAAGTGAAAGGAGCAAAACCACGCCGGCTAAAACAATTCTTGATGATTGTGTTTTCAATTCGCGTCAACCAAATTTGAGAATGATTGGAAAGGCCAGAACTCCAAACGAGCTTGGCTGAGCCAACAATTAAGGCATACCAAATGACTCGCAGACTGCCACAATTCTTGCCTTCGTTGTGCCCATCTCAACTTCACAATCCGCGGCTAGAACTCACTATCATATCCGCAGACCGAACACTTGCGTCCGTGTTGTTGGCGAAAAACGCGATAACGCTCAGGATGGTCCCGCCAGCGCCATTCTTGGATCTCGTCAGTTCGGCGCGTTTACCTTCAGTCCTGGTAGCCGGACCACTCGCGTTACAAAGGTGACGCTGGCATTGGCGACCTGCCCCGTAACCTGCCAGCACCCTTCAGTGGGAAAAAATCACCTCGCTAGGCTGAAAGCCTGTATCGCCGTAGTCATCATGGATTTTTGCACGAAGAGGCGGTGCGGCAGCGTCGAGCCTTTTGCCCTCTATCCTCAATGTTCTGCACAGCTCTTTCCCGTGATACCACGCGATCTTCATGCCTACCGAACCATCCGCGCAGACAGACCGTAGACAGACCCGCCATCGGGCCGGAATACCTGCTGATCGAATGCTTACGATTCAGGAATCAATGCCCGTGCCTCAGGCCGCCTCAAAAACTCCATTGCACCAGGAGTGAAACTTTGCTCAGCGAGCACAAATCAAGTCCCGTACGGCCAAAACGCCAGCATCACATCGCTTCTACAGGTCCAGCGCCCTGGGCGGCAACACAGCAGTAAACCTCGGCAGAAAGTCCCGTTGCATGTGCATACTCCCGCTTTGTGGCAACGACGAATGGCTCGACACAATCCTCTCGCACGAGATTCACGGTACAACCGCCAAAACCTCCACCTGTCATTCGAGCGCCATACACGCCCGGCAGCGTGTGCGCGATATCCACCATCAAGTCGAGTTCTTTGCAGCTGACCTCATAATCAGTTTGCAGGCTGACATGGGATTCGTGCATCAGCGCCCCAAAAGTTTCCATGTCGCTCAACATGATGGCATTCGCGGCCGCTTTCACTCGTTCGTTTTCGGTGACGACATGTCGACATCGCCGGTAGACCAACTCTGGCAGACAACTCTTAAGCTCCTCAAGACTCGCAGAACTGACATCGCGCAACGCGCGAATGCCCGGCATACCATGCGCTCTCAAAGCGGCAACTCCAGCGTAGCAATCGGCCCGGCGTTGGTTATATCCGCTGGAGGCATTGTCGTGTCTGACTCCCGTGTTGCAGACCACGATCCTCGCTTCCTTGCCCATGGAAAGCAGCTCGTAATCGAGATTCCGACAGTCTAAAAGCACAGCTCGGCCTGCTTGGCCAAAACAGGCGATGAACTGATCCATGATTCCGCACTTGCTGCCGACGTACTCGTGTTCGGCGCTCTGGCACGCCTTGGCGATTTCGATGGGAGCGAGAGTCCGATCGCTATTGGCCAAAAGGGCGAGAGCCGTTGCCACCTCAATTGCGGCTGATGAGCTGAGGCCTGATCCGATGGGGACCTCACTGTGAATCAACAGGTCTGCCCCGCCTACGGTGACACCCTGCGCTCGCAAGATACCAGCAACACCGCGGATGTAATCGCTCCAATGACCTTTTGGGAACTCGCCATTTGCGTGGAGGTCAAACTCCACAGACTGTCCGAAATTCTGTGAGCAGACGCAGATCTTCGTATCTTCGCGCCGGGCGACTGCGACATAGGCATAAAACTGGATCGCGACCGGCATAACAAAACCGTCGTTATAGTCCGTATGCTCTCCGATGAGATTCACACGGCCCGGGGCTCGAAAGATCTTCGGCTCGGTCCCATAGCGACGGCGAAATCCGCGTCTTAGATTATTGAGGAAGTTGGCCTGCTCAGGTTTGTCGGTCTGTGTGACTGGCATCGTCCACCCACCGCCGAATATGCTTCAAATCGGCTTTTGAGCTGTGTAATCGTTTACATATAGCATTCTAATGCATTACAATAGCCCATGTAAATGATCGAGTCGGGTGGCGCGTGAAGAATTCTATTCCTATCTGCGACAACCCATGAACATCAAAGAAGTTGCAGAACGGGCAGCGGTTTCTACCGCGACCGTTTCGCGCACACTCAACCGAAGCAGTCTGGTCAAACCCAAGACGGCCAATCGGGTGTGGGCCGTGATTCGCGAACTGGGCTACTATCCAAGCAGCCATGCTCGCGCCCTCGTTTCGGGAAAAACCAATCTTTTGGGCCTCATTATTTCCGACATCGTGAACCCTTTTTTCCCCGAGCTAGTCAAGAGTTTCGAATTTGCAGCCATCCAGCAAGGTTACGATGTTATTGTAGCTAACACTGACTACAATCCGACCCGAATGGGTACGTGCGTTCGGCGGATGATCGAGCGACAAGTGGATGGAGTGGCGATCCTCACGTCGGAAATTGAGTCGCATCTTCTCGATGAACTCTCGCGCCGGAAACTGCCGATCGTGTTTCTCGACGTGGGAACGGTAAAGCCGCGAATCAGCAACATCCGGGTGGACTATGGGAAAGGGATTCGCGAAGCGGTGGAACACGTCGTTTCTCTAGGACACAAGCGGATTGGCTTCATCAGTGGGCCGCTGAAACTAAAATCTGCCAAGGTGCGTCGTGCCGCATTTCTGAAATGCATCGCTGATTGCGGTATCAGGAAACGGCAGCGGATTCTCGTCGAAGGGGACCACAGGATCGATGGAGGCGACACTGCCATGACTCATATGCTTTCTCTTCCTGATCCCCCGACCGCGGTGCTTGTCTCCAACGATCTTGCCGCAATTGGTGCTATGCGCTCCATAAACCGGGCAGGTTTGCGCGTCCCAGGTGACGTTTCCGTGGTTGGATTTGACGATATCGATCTGAGTCAGTCGACTCAGCCGCCCCTCACTACGGTTCGATTATCGCGAAGCGAATTGGGCCAAAAGGCATTTGAAGCCTTATACCGGAATCTCCAAGCCGATAACGCTGAAGGCGAGGAGATCAACGTCAGCACCAGCCTGGTATTAAGGCAGTCAACCGCCCCTGTGAGGATGAAGAGCGGATGAACGATACGGCGCTTTGAATTGATCAATGCGGGTGTGGTGGCCAATTCCAGATCGAGGCGCGGTGCGAGAAGTCGATATGCTGGGCGGATTCAAGCGATGTAATCGATTGCATCTTGGGTTCACTGCGGCCCGAGCACTGCTGCGGGGCAAATGCTTACAGGAGGCACGATGACGAAACTCGGTCAAGCACTACTGATAGTTGTTCTCTCCACCATTTCTACGCTACACCTAAGCGCGCAATGGGCTCCGCTTGCGTCGGACGCCAACGCCCAGCGGCGGATTGAATGGTGGAAAGACGCTCGCGTCGGGCTATTCATGCACTGGGGCGTTTATTCCATTCCTGGGCGCGGAGAGTGGGTTCAATGGAACGAGCAGATACCAACCGCTGAATATGCCAAGCTGATGGCAGAGTTTCATCCTGAACACTTCAGCGCTGAGCAATGGGCACAGACCGCGAAGGACGCAGGCATGAAGTACGTGGTTTTGACGTCGCGTCATCATGATGGCTTCGCGCTGTTCGATGACCCGGGCAGCGATTTCACTGCGATGAAATCCGCGGCACACCATGACTTCATTGCAGACTATGTGAAGGCAATACGCGAAGCAGGGCTCGGGGTCGGTCTTTACTATTCGCCCTTGGATTGGCGTTTTCCCGGCTTCTTCTTTCCGGACCTGTATATGGACAGCGCGGTTGCCCTGAGGGAGCAATACCAGCGTCAGATAGCAGAACTCGCGAGTCATTACGGCAAGCTGGACATTCTGTGGTTTGACGGCGGCGGCGACGAATGGCTCGGATTCGGAGGTGTGCAATTCAAAGGGGGATGGCACGCCCGTCCTGCTGATCAGCCTTACTCCGGCAGATTTGATTGGGAGGACAACCAGGTCGTTGGTCTCCTGCGGGAAAAGCAGGCCAACATCGTCATTAACGATCGGACCGACGCCCCAGCGGATTTCCGTTCTCGCGAGGGAGACGGTGCACTCGGAAGGTTTGACAACCAGACGCCGTGGGAACTCTGCACGACTATTACCGAGGGGGCTTGGGGCTATCAAGCGAATGCGAAAGTGAAGCCATTCGATCGGATTCTTCGGCTCCTGGTCGGCGCAGCAGGCAGAGACGGCAATTTTCTGCTCAATGTTGGGCCGCGGCCGGATGGCGAGATTGATTCGGGACAGGTGGAACGCTTACACCAACTCGGTGACTGGCTGAGGCAAAATGGCGAGAGTATTTACCGGACGCGCGGCGGTCCGTGGCTCCCGGGCGAATATGGCGTGTCGACACATAACGGGAAAGACGTGTACGTGCACGTTCTGAAAGTTCCGGATGGTGGAGGCATCGCACTTCCCAATCTACCTACGCGCATAGTGAAGGTTACGGATCTTAACGGGCATGCCATTTCCTACAGTCAAGACCAGAGCAACACACGAATCAAGGTTCCCTCTGTCACGGCAGATACGGTCGACCTGATCATTAAGATTGAATTGTCGGAGCCTTGGAACACCAGCGCCGTAGTTCCGGTTGAGTTTGACAAGGGTCTTGGCCGCTGAGTCGGTTCTGACAGAACTTAGGTGCGGATAACAGCCGCCGCCCCTTTGAACAGATCCAATCGCGGCGCGGTCGGTCTTTCTCGCCGCATACGGTGCACCCTCGTGGCGTTCGTGGTTGGCTTTTCGTAGCGACGACTGGCTTAAGCCGCTTAGGTAATCGGAACCAGCAACTGAGTTTGCAGTTGGTCTTCGGGAGTCACTTGCGGATCGTTCAGATAATTTTCGATGCAGAACTCGGGACGCAGAGTCACGCGCTTCTCCGATAAGGTCTTGAAGATGCGGTCGAATGCCATCCAGATGTGCGAGTAAGGCCCGGTCAACAAAAAGGAAGCATATTTGCCGGCTTTGATGGTCCTGTAGTGGAGTCCGTCGGGGAGCTTGTTCGGCTCTTGAGCGAGGGCGACTCCCGCTCGATAAATCATTGTGTCTTCGCCAGACTTGCTCTTGTCAATTCCGCTCAAGCCCAGGTACTCACGTATCTGCTGCTGATCGAGCTTTCCGAGCAGTGGTATCAGGTCGTTCCAGAGCGGTGGTGCAACTTCAGCGAAAGGCCCATGCTTCTCAATGAAGATGTAGTCGGTTAACGGACGACTGACCGGCTCGAATTCAGCAGACAGATTCATGGCGACCTCTTTTGGTAATTTCGGACGGCTAAGATCGTGGATCACCTCGTCCTGCCGTTCTTTTCCCAAATTGCGAAAATCGCTGGGGGTCATTGCCAGAGTCTTGCGAAAAGATTTGTTGAATGCTGCCGAGGTTTCATAACCCACGCCCAGCGCGATTTCTGTAACGCTCGCGTTGGCATCCTCCTGGAGCATGCGAAGCGCCGTCACCAAGCGTATGCGCCGAAGGAATTCGAACGGTGTCTCTCCGATGTAAGCTTGGAACAGCCGGGCAAAGTGATAGGACGACGACCCCGCCTCGTGAGCCATTCGAGACAAACTCATGCGCTCCGCGAGGTGGAGGCGCACATATCTCTGGGCGCGACCGATTTGGGAGCGATGAAACTGGCTCTGATGGGCCTTTTTGGCCATGCGATAGTCTACAAGGCAGCGCAGGGCACAGCTTTTCCAGAATTGCGAAATTGGAGCATCCTGACTAGAAGTAGTTTTCAGCGGAATGCTAGGATTCTGACCCGCCTGCCGATCTCTGCAGTTCTCGTAACTTGAACCGCTGCAGTTTCCCGGTAGCGGTCTTAGGAAGCTCTGGCAAATACTCAACCCACTGCGGCTTCTTGTAATTGCTGAGCTTCTGGCCGACCCAGCCCTGAAGTTCCTCACGAAGCGCGTCACTTGGGGAAAGGTTTTCCTGTAGCACCACATAGGCCGCCGGCTTGATGAGGCCCGCCCGGTCTTCGCGCGCCACCACGGCCGCCTCGCGCACTGCCGGATGAGCAATCAGGGCGCTCTCAACCTCAGCCGGACTTACCCAGCGGCCATTCACCTTGAACAAATCGTCGGCGCGGCCCGCGTACCAGAAATAACCGTCCTCATCCTGATAATACCTGTCGCCTGTACGAAACCAGCCTCCGTCAAACGTGGCCTTGGTTTTTTCGTGCTGGTTCCAGTATCCGCTGCAGGTCGAATCCGCCTTGATCACCAACTGCCCTATTTCGCCCTGCGGCACGGCTGTTCCCTGTTCGTTCACAATCTTCGCCTCATAGCCTGGAATGACCTTGCCGCTCGATCCCGGCCGAGCTTCTCCGGGAGTATTTGAAAGTACCATCTGCAAGGCCTCGGTCGATCCCCAGGCATCCAGAATTTCCACGCCAAAGCGCTGCTTGAATCGCTCGAACAAGGCAGCCGGCAACGATTCCCCCGCCGAAATCGCCTGGCGAACGCTGGAAAAATCGAATTCGCTACCCTGCCGCTCGTAAGCCAACAGAGCGGCATAGTTCGTGGGCACGGAGAAGAACAACGTCGGGCGATAGCGTTCGACATCTGCGAAGATGCCGGCAGGGGTGGGTCGTGCCGGCGAAAGAATGGTGGTAGCACCGCAATACAGCGGATAATATCCGGCATTTCCGAGGCCGTACGCGAAGAACAAACGGGCCACGCTGTAGCAGCGATCGCGTTCGTTCATCCGTAGGATGCCCTTCGCGTATGCCTCCGAACAGACCACCATATCGTGGTGTAAATGAATGCACCCCTTTGGAGGCCCAGTGCTTCCGGATGAATAGAGCCAGAACGCCACGTCATCTTTGCTGGTGGGTTCCGGACGCAGGTCCGGAGACGCGGCTGTCAGCAATTCGCGGAAATTGACGAAGGACGCGCTGCCGTTTCCGACTACGACAATTTCTTTTAGATACGGCAGCCGGTCGCGCGAAAGCTTCTGGATTTCCGCAAGTGAAGCCTCGCCGAAGACTGCAACCCGTGCCCGCGTATCGTTGAGCAGGTATTCGTAGTCCTGAGCCCGCAGTAAAGGATTTACCGGAACCGCCACAGCGCCTATCTTGATTGCGCCAAGAAAACAGTACAGAAACTCGGGGCTATCGAGGAGTGCCACGAGGACGCGTTGCTCAAGATCAACGCCAAGGCGGCGCAAGACGTTGCCGACCCGGTTCGTCCTTTCCAGAAGGTCTTGATAGGTGACGACCTCATCGCCACACTCGATGGCAATCTTCGCACTTCTGCCCTCGGCCACATGGCGGTCTACCATGAGGCTCGCGACATTGAAGATCTCGGGCAGGGTGATCAACCTGGATGTAGTCCTCTACCAATCGCTTGGGCGGCCTTCGTGACTGCGGCGGAGTATAGCACGATTGGGGTTCTTGCCCGTCCAGTTACCATGCGAGGGTAAATCCATACTAACATTGCGGGCTAATGCCCTCGCGGACAAGCGATGGCCTTGCCCCTGAATCCCCTCCCGGTACGTTCTCAACGATCAAGTCGTCGCCACGGTAGCGTGCGTTACTTCGACTGCAACGACTCGACATAGTGAGTGAGGTTGGTAATCCTCTGGTTCACCTCGGATTCGTGTCCCTGGCTCATGCTCCAGAATACTTTTCCCCAGACCGGCATGTCGCGGTTGCCATGAGCCGTGACGGGCTCCTGTCCCCGCAGGATGCTGAGGACACGATCGGCGGGAAACTTCCCGCCATTCTTCTTACTGAGTGCCGTGAGGTCTCCAGGGGGAGGATTCAGCGCTGGCGCCGCGGGACCATCACCTTTCCCGGTCGCACCATGGCAGGATGCACAGTACGCCTGGAACATCTGCTTGCCGGACTGAGCTGAGGTGACCGGCGCGGGCACATGCCTGACTTCCGGCTTTTGCTCCTGCGCGTAGCAGACAGCTGCCACGATGCAGAGCACTAAACTAACGATGCGAACGGACATAACGCCTCCTTACTGGTTCGAATCTTGGCGCTACTTCTGAGGGCTGCAGCGCCTGTTACGCCTTGCAGCCCCGTGTTCCTGCCAACCGCTCAGCTATTCATCGATTATCGTGCGGCCATGATCGTGGAAAATGGTCCTCATGCGAGACGCTCCGTCATGTACTCTAGCTCGTATCAGGGGCCCAATCGCCCCAGATCGGGAAGCGCACTTTCGTCTCTCATTAGCGGGTCTCTTTTCTGCGTCTCGCACGTGAAATTATCTGCCGCGAATATGTTCCCGGACCCGTTGTAGTGCAGTGTGTCTGGGTATTTGCAGATCAAACGAGTGCCCCCGGTGGAATTGGCGGCGGTGATGGTGTCAGGCGCTACGTTGTGCTCAACCCAGTCAACTAGGGCTTGGAACAGAGCGCCGTCTGTGCTGGAATCGATGGCCGGCACAGTTGCCCCAAAACCTCCTTGGAACGTGGGTCCAACTCCGCAGTGGCCGTTCCCCGGATATGGGAAGAAACGGTAGAAGCTCTGCACCTCGGACAGACCGCCCATCGCGTTTGTCACAGCGTTGTAGTAATTGTACGAACCGCGGGGGAATATCAGCTCGTCGGCCAGTCCGTGATAGATGATCATCTTGCCGCCGCGTGCCTGGAAGGCGAAAAGCTCGGGATTATCAGTGCCGATCACGTCGCGAAACTTCAACTCAGACAACAAGAAAGCAAAGTCGAAGGTCGTCTCCGTAAGCGTTAGCGGGTTGAAGTTTGGATCTTGAAACACCCAGTATGCCAAATGCTGGTTGGAAACGTCGAACGGAAGAAACGGCGCATCAACTGCTTCTCCCGCACCAGGAGGACTGGCGATGCTGGTGCTCGTGTTGGCGTCGAGGAAGTCGAGATAGGTGCCCCGCTCAAGTCCAAACCACAGTGGCGGGCCGGAGAAAAATCCAGGCGGACCGGTCCAGATTTTGTCGAGCGCGCCTGCCTCCTCTGAGGTGAGGCAGTTCGGAGCCAGCGCAGCCCCTCCAGGAGTGCCGCACACGAACTCGCTCGCGTCGACCGTGCACGCACGCGGATCCTGGATGATGCCGTCCCCCAGACCGGTACCTGCGGGACCAGCAGCGCAAGCCGCCGTTGCGGCTACGGAAACGGCGTCGAGCTTAGCCTGCGAGATCGGGTATACCAGTTCCTGGTGCATGACGATTTCGCCCCATTCCTCAGCAGGAATGAAGCGGTCCCAGTTGAAGGCGGGTGCGCCGGCGAGAATGCCATCGTAATCGTCCGGAAATCTTTGCGCTTGCTCATGGCCTTGCCGCCCGCCGGTCGAGCAGCCATTCCAGTAGGTGTATAACGGACCCGTGCCGTAGTACACATTGACCAACTTCTTGGTCCAAGTCGTCTGTTCGTGGATGGCGTTGAAGGCAAAATCGTTGATCAAGCCCCAGTTCAAGGTGCCATCCGGGTTCAGCGCCCAAGTGGCGTCGCCAAGGGGGCCGAACGGGAAGCCCCCAACCGCCGGATTACCCGTATGACCCGTGTCCGTGTTCGAGCCGGCATAACCGAAATCGGTGGCTGGGGTTACCGGACTGAGAAAGCCCTGATAACCGCCGCCACCTAAATTTTGAATTCTTCCGTTCCAATTGCCTTCCACACCTCCGCTGCCGCTGTCGGCGGCACTCAAGGGCAGGCCGATGGCGATTCCAATCATCTGCTTCTGACCGGGCAGGTATCCATCTGTAGGTCCGGCCAGATCAGACACGGTCATATCGACTAGGCAATAGGATAGGTGGCCGCCGGAAGCAGCCTGGACGGCTGACGTCGCGGCGAGAACATCAGCGTTTTCCAGGAGCAATGAGGCGATCCCAGAGCACCCGGGAAGCGGCGCTGCGTGTGCGGTGGATGGGACAAATGCGGCAACGCCTATCAGCGCTACCGCAAAGCCGGCGACGAAGGGGCGCAACAAGCGCGAACGAAAATCCGTAAGGTTACTCATGACAATTCTCCACTAAGTTAAAATCTCTGCAGTGCTCAACGGTTAACTCCCGTGGCACCAACTTTCCGGCAAGCTCGACCTCCGACTTCAGAAACGCAGTTTGAAACCGTACTGAAACTGGAACGGATTCAGCGTCTGGCGCGGTTGGTTGAACCCAAACAAAGGATTCAGGGATGCAGTCGTGGCCGCGAGGTTCGCCGGGCTAAAGCTCGCCGCCGGCAGATCGCACTCGCAAACCGTGTTCAAATCGGACACGTTCACGCGGTTGGTGACGTTGAACAGGTCGAACGTGAACTCGCCGGAGACACGTTCACTGAAATGCACGTCGCGGCCAACGCGTGCATCCCAGCTCATAATGTTTGGCCCTTTGAGCGTGTCGCGACCGAGCGTTCCCGGCCGCTGGTTGAGGGTATTCGTGGAGCCATTGGCGTCGATGCCAGCGAAAATGTTGTAGAACTCCCCGCTTTGCGCGCTGAACAGCGTGCTGAACTTGAAGTTGCGCAGCACAGGAACTGTGCCCGGCACAGCGCTCACAAAATCAAACGTGAACCGTTGCGGCACGGTTTGCCGCGAAACAGCCCGCTCAAGGTTGCGGTTCTGCTCTTGCGGAAAATCCGCCAGATTGGCAGCCGATTCGTAATTCGAAATCGTCCGCTCGAAGGTGTAGCTGCCATGCAGGCTGAAGCCGTGCGAGAAGCGCTTCTCGATCTCGGCCGTGCCGCCGTGATAGATCGAGAATCCGCCGTTATCGGCTATGTAAAACAGCGTGCCGAGGTTGGGGAATATGGCGGCGGTGGGCTCCGAGCAAACGTTGTTAACGTTGCTTGAGCCGTAGCAAACCTTGCCCCCGGCTGCGTTGCCTGGAGTGTTATCGACGACCCCATTCTGTTGCGCGTTCAAATTCCCGGAAACGGCATTCTGGTGGATCGCGTGCACGTAGAGATAGTTTGCGGAAATGGCCACTCCTCCGCCCAGTTCGTGTGAAAGCTTCAGGCTGGCTTGCTGCGTATACGGAACTTTCAAGTTGCTGTCCGGACCGAGGCTAAACGCCGGAAAGGCCACCGGAGGAGTGCCAGGGGCGCAAGTCCCCCAATTGGGAGGTCCTGGAGGCGAAAGGAACACACCCAGCGGAAGCAGGCACGGCGCCTGGCCCGTCTGAACGAAATTGACCATCGACGCCTGCGGAGTGGCCAGGGCCAAGATCGGAGGCTGAATGGCAATCGGAAACCGGCCCGTGAGCGGCGCCAATCCGGAGTACCCGAACTGATTGGCCAGCGTAGTTGCATTGGGAAAAGTTCCTTCTGCGTCCCACTGCGCGGTCACCAGAACCTGGCCGATGGTGGAAACGAGCGGACCATCAAACAGACCATAGCCGCCGCGTAGCACCGTGCGGTCCGAGAAGGCATAAGCAAAACCCGCGCGTGGCTGCACCCCGTTGTGAGGTTCGCTCACTACGTACTGTGACGGATACGTCTCAAAATCGTAGCGCAGCCCATAGGTCAGGGTCAGTTTCGACGCCGCTCTCCACTGATCCTGTGCGAAAAAGCCATAGCCGCCGTGATTGATACTGCTGAACGTGTCCGGCAACCAGGCCGAGGGAACGTCTTGCGTGATCAGGTTCTGCCCCGCTGTAGGATGGGTTACGTTCACGCCTGCGTAACCGGTGGCGCCATTCAGGATTGGTGTCCAGAATTGGATCGGGACCGGCAGGCCATTGTTAAAGGGAGCGTTGTTGGGGTTCCCGCCAAGTTCTGTAGCGCATGCTGTGTCCCCCAGGAAGCAGTCGAAAGTGGGGAAGAGCACGCGCGCCGGGAAGAACAGGTTCCACTCGTACGCGTCCTGAAAGTAGTTGGCCTCGAAGCCAAATTTCCACTGGTGACTCCCGGTCAAGTAGGAAATGCTGTCCGACACCTCCGCCGCGTTTTCGCGGTAATAATCCACGTCGGAAGTGCTCTTGCCCGTGAGCAGCAGGTCGGGCACTTCCAGATCCGGATCATTAAAGGCCGATGGAAAATCGAACGTGCGCCGTGACCACGAAGCGCGCACCTCGTTAACCACACGCGGACTCAGGACGGCAATATCGCTACCCAACAGGGTCTGATCCGTAACCGTATTGTTCCGGGCTGTCGAGGGCGCCGGAGAACCGCGGCCGTTGCCGCCTAGAAAGCCGTCGGCAATCGAGTGCAAAAAGTTGTAACGCAGGGAGAAAGTATTGTTGGTGGTGAACCGCTCATCGAGCTTGCCCAGAAATCCGTTGTAGTTGTTGGTATGGAGCAAGCCCAGATTTTCCGGCGTGAGCCCAAGACTGGCTTTGGCTGCGCCGATCGCAGCGATGTTATCGAGCACGACGCTGGAATATTGGTTGGTCTGTGCCCGCTGCTGGCCCTCATAATTAAGAAAGAAGAACGTCTTGTCCTTCTTGAGCGGCCCTCCGAACGTTGCCCCATACTGGTTTTGCTGCAGACGCGGATCCGGGGGATTCAGCGCGTAAGGCTTGTTCAAGGCTTGATTCATCCCAAAGAAATAACCTGAGCCGTGAGCATCGTTCGTGCCCGATTTGGTCACGATGTTCACGAAGCCCGCCGAGGCGCGTCCGTACTCGCTCAAGTAGGTGCTGTTCAGAACGCGGAACTCCTGCGCCGCCTCCTGCGAGGGCGTGACGTGCGGCAATCCCGTGAACGTCTGAACGTTGTCCACGCCATCAACCAGGATCATCGTGTTGAGTTCCGGCTGGCCGGCAAACGACAGCCGCGGCGCAGCCGCCTGGCCCACGCCGGTATCGGGTTCCTTGAACGCGCCGCCGCCCTCATTCTCGCGTCCCGGCGCTACGCCGGTGGAAAGCTCGGCGAAATCGACGAAGTTGCGGCCCAGGATTGGGAGGGACTCGATGGTCTGTTCGGCAACCTCACGACTCAGGTTGGAGCTAGTGGTTTCGATCAGCGGGGCAACTGTGTTGACCGTGATCACCTCGCTCACCGAGCCCGCCTGCATTGTTATATCCAAAGTGGTGAAACCGCCCACGGCAAGCACCACTCCCTTTTGGACCGCTTCCTTGAAGCTAGCGGCCTTAGCCCGCAGTTCATACGTGCCCGGGTCTAGATCGGTCAGGCTGTAGCGGCCCTTGTCGTCGACATCAGCCGTTCGAGAAAGACCTGTAGCCGAATTTACGAGCGTGATTTTGGCGTCGGCCACGACCGCGCCCGTGCTGTCACGGACTGTGCCGGAAAGTGTCGCAGTTGGAGTTTGGCTGTAAGCGCAGACCATCAACACGAACAGCGTAGTTACCGCGAGAATCTGCTTCATTATGCACCCCCACGAGTGCTACATACTGCATCTAAAGCCGGCATTTAGGGCAGGCGGCGTATTATAGTGCATACTGCCGAATGAAAGTCAAGAAGGTTTCTAAGCAAGGAGCCCCAACCTCCTTTTCCGTGAGACAGGCAGCAGACATCTTGCAAGGCAACGTGGAGCGAGCGGTCTCTACTCGCATAGTGCATTTAAAGCCGGCATTTGGAACCGGCGGCGTATTATAATGCATATGGATATACAAAAGTCAAGATGGCCGGTAGTGTCCTAACAATGCGTTGCTGATCGCCTTTTGCCGATTCTTCGCTTTGTTCCATAAAGGGAAAACGTGTGGGTCAATACACTGAAAGGGTATTGACTCCGGTGCTAGAATTGGCATCCTAGTAGTAAGGGTGCCTCCCCAAGAACCTCTCATCTCTGTGATAAGGAGTTGAGGGTATGTTTCCGGTCCGTAGTCCGCGTGAGAATCTAATGAAAGCACTTGCAGCAATCATACTCTTAGTGTCTCTGGGGGCATCCGCACAACAGCCGACTTCCGCAAAGCCAGAAGACAAAACGGCAGTAATACGATTTTTTGCGGAAGTGAATCCAGGCACGACCGGCATACTGCTTCAAACCGTTGATACACAGTTCAAGTCCGGCACTAGAAAATTCATCCTGTTGATGTCATCTGGTGGTGGGGATGTGCTCAGCGGATTTATGGTCTACAACTATTTGAAAGGGCTTCCCATTGAATTGACGACCTTCAATGTTGGAAACGTAGATTCTGCTGCTTCGGTTATATATTGTGCGGGAAGCAAACGGTACGCAGTTCCAGAAGCTCGATTCATTATTCACGAACTTTCATTGACCTTCACCGCGAATGGGCCAGGGCAGATGAGTATTGATTTGCCTTCGCTAGAGGCACAAATTTCACTTCTGAAAAGCCAAGAAACATCAATGGCTAGAATCCTAGCTACAACCATTGGGAAGCCACAATCTGAAGCTGAAACAAAAATTCATACGCAGACTGCATTATCTTCAGAAGAAGCACAAAAGTGGGGTCTCGTCCAAGATATCAGGACGCAATTATTCGATCCTGCAAACGCTACTCTAGTGTCAGCAGTCGTGCCGAACCAGCCCGTCATAGAACATTCGAGTCCGACGCTCCCGACAATCCCGCAATTCTCCTACTCAAGCGTGAAGCATTAACTGAGTACGTCTTGCAAACTCCAGACATGATCCGTAATTCCCGCTTCCATTGCCGGGGTTACTCTCGGCGAAGCATGAACGCGGCACAGGTTGTAGTATGCGAAATGCAGCGCCACAGCCGCTTTCAGATGTAGCAGCCGCTTTGAGAAGGCATTGGTCAAGCGCGTGAATCTGCGGCTCATCATTCTAAGCGTTAAATTCTGGCGCTCGATATAAGACGTGCTCACAAACATCGGGTCGGGATTCCCGTTGATGATCTTGGATACGGCCTCCACGAACCGCGATGGAAGATAGCCCGGTCGCCCTTCTGGAAGATAGGAGTAAATCTTCACAAGCTGTGCGTAGTCTACGGACTCGCGGAACGTGGCCTGAATCGCGCCAATGTACGGCCCCCATCCATCGGTCGTGATCTGCGGGCATGATCCCCACGGCGTCCTGTTGTACACGTCGCGCATGAAGGAATACGTGTTGGCTTGGCTGCGCTTCCCGACAAGCCAAGAAAAAACCAGCTTCGTGTCTGCGTCCATTGCGATGAAAACGTACTGCTCACCCACTTCGTCTGACTCTTCGATGTCGACGCGCTTCTCTTTCTTCGCCACGTAGCAATAGATTTCGTCACATTGAATCCGCTGCGCTGAAATAGTACTGAGTTTGTGGTGAAGTAGCTTTTGGCAACGCTCTCCGGCCAACAAGAGAAGCCGCAGGATCGTATCGCGGTGAACCTGTGTGATCCGCTCGATACTGCGAATGCTCATCCCTTCCACGATCAGCTTCAGAATCGCTGTGGCCTTGTCGAGAGGCAGGCGCATGGTATCGAGCGGAGTGGCGTGATCTTCCGTGAACGTCTTGCAGCATTGGTTACAGCGATAACGCTGAAGGCCGTTGCGGTGTTTCCCGAACTTCCGGCAAAGGGACTGGCAGGAATGGCAGGTCATTGTGAAACCTCTTGAGTTTCACAGCCAATCGCCGGATAATGACTTTGAGCGGTCTATCGCAGCTCACGGCTGTGATGGATTGTGGCCCCGGAATCGCTTCCAACGGTTTCGGGGCTTTTTGCTTACAACCATAATTTATACTTGCTCGGGCATGAAGTCAAGAATTTTCTTGACTTCTTTCTCGGGCAAGTATTAGGCTTGTGCCATGACCGAAGAATCTTTCACTCTTACCTCCGAGGCTGCGAAGGAACTGTCTCAATTAGGCGCTTCAAAGGGTGGGAAGGCGCGTGCAAAAGCCCTCAGCCCTGAGCAACGACAGGCGATTGCCAGAGCAGCAGTTGAAGCCCGTTGGCGCAAGGCGGGCAAACTGATTGAGATTCCGCTTGCAACGCATGGTTCTCCCGACCGTCCGCTCCGAATTGGAGACTTGGAAATTCCCTGTTACGTGCTGTCCGATGGACGGCGTGTACTGGTTCAACGGGGAATGCTCTCTTCATTGGACATGAAGCAAGGCACGGCGGGACGCGGGGGTGGTGATCGTTTGGCTAAATTTGTCGCTACAAAAGCTCTTGCGCCCTTTGTTTCAGAGCAGTTAGCGGAGATGATCAAGAATCCCATTCGCTTTCAAGTTCCGACAGGTGGTGGTATCGCCTACGGATATGAGGCAACGTTACTGGCAGACCTGTGCGATGTAGTTCTAGCCGCCAGAAAAGCAGGGAAACTGCATTACCAGCAGGAACACATTGCAGAACAGTGCGAGATTCTAGTACGCGGATTCGCCCGCGTCGGAATCATCGCTTTAGTTGATGAAGCGACGGGTTATCAGGAAGATCGGGCTAAGAATGCACTTGCCCGCATTCTGGAAGCGTTCATTGCCAAGGAACTGAGGAAATGGGTGAGTACGTTTCCCGTGGACTATTACAAAGAACTGTTCAGGCTGCGCGGATGGAAATTCCCCGATCTTCCGAAGGACCAACAGAAACGCCCTGTACTTGTCGGCAAAATTACCAACGATGTCGTTTATGATCGCCTCGCGCCTGGTGTCCGCAAGGAGCTTGTGCGGCTCACTCCGCGCGATGATAAAGGCAGGTTGAAGCACAAACTATTCCAACGGCTCACCGAAGATGTGGGACACCCTAAACTGCGCGAACACCTTGCATCGGTCACCAGTCTAATGAAGGCATCTGATACTTGGGATCAATTCAAGGTGATGATTGACCGCGCCCTGCCGAGGTACGGCGATACTCCGTACCTTCCGTTTGAGGAGTGAAACTGCTTTGGCGGGTCGCCCTCGCGCGCCCGCCACCAGAGCAACGCACTATTAGGACACTACCCCCTTTTCCGGGGAAACCCGGACCTTTTTTGGGTGAAGATTAGGCGGCAGGCATCTTGCAAGGCAAGGTGCGCGAGCGGTCTCTCCTCATGATCGCAGCGTTTCGATCAATCTTTGCATTGCGAATTGGGGTGAATATAAAGGTTCCAATGCGAAAACCGTCCCCTGCACTCCGCAGCAGGGAACCAACTGGAATCACACTCCTCTCTTGAAGCCGTCAGGGTCACCATGGGAGGTGTTCACATATCTCCTTGTTGACGCCCGTACCTTGAAAATCGAGATCTCCATTCACCTCGTGCTTGTACTTCACAAGCACATCGGCGCAAACCGTGGAGGGGATCTCGAGATCACCGCCGCAGTGGAAGCTGGAAGCTTCGTAAATGTCTCCGCTTCCGTTGTAGATGGCGGTTTGCGGATATGGGCACAGCGGACGGGTGAGTGCCGGCGTTACACCCGGCGCGGTTGCTCCAACAATCTGGCTCGGTGCAATGCCGTTTTCAACCCAATTGATCAGGGCCTGGAAGTCGGCGCCGTTTTGCGGCCAAGGTCCAGTGTCATCGCTGCCGCAATGACCGACGCCCGGAGCACGGAACAGGCGATAGAAGTGCTGCAGGTTCCTGAAGTCGGGCTGCCCATCCCAGCTGTAGCGCGACGCCATTTGCCGATAATAATTGATCACACCCCGGGGGAAGATCAGCTGATCGTTCGCTCCCACAGAGGTGATCATCTTTCCGCCATGCACCAGGAAGCCATCGAGTGGGCCGAAGGTGTCGGTCACGTCAGCGATATTGCGCGAGCCATCCTGCGCCACTTGCGGATAGCCGGCCTCATCGACCGTCTGCCAGTTGAAGTTCACGTTGTGTTCGTCCCATTCAAACTGAATGACCCCGAGGAAAAACGGGATTGAGCCGTCAAGGCCAAAACCCGGGAACGGGCCGGTAAAGTCCGTGCCGCGGTCCAGTCCGAACCATATCTTCTCGCCTTTTGCGTTGCGCGGACCGTCCCAGATTTGATCGATCGCCTCGGCCTCCGATGCGGTCAGGCAGTTGGTTGTCGGGGCGCCCGGCGCGCCGCAGATATTTGACTTGGCGCTGAAGTGACAAGTGCGGGGATCGTCAATGATGCCGTCCACCACACCATCGTTAGCGTCGCACGCCGCTATGGCCGAGGCTCGAGCCTGGTCGAGTTTGCCGCTCGAGATCGGGCCGCCGACCAAATCCAGCATGGCAATCTGCCCCCACATCTGTGCCGTCTGAAATCTCGTCCAGTACATTGCCGGCGCATCGGCAAGAATGCCGTCTAACTCAAAAGGCAACTCTTGCGCTAGCAGATAGCCCTGTCGTCCTCCGGTGGAGCAGCCGTTCCAATAGTTGTACAGGGCAGGCTCTCCGTAGTACACGCGAGTGATGAACTTCGACCACAACACCTGCGCCTTGATGGCGTTGCGGATGAAATCCTCGATGAACTGATAGTTGTAGGTGCCATCAGGATTGACGCCCGGGGTGCAGTCTCCGCCGCTGTGGCCGAGATCGGTGCCGGACCCGACATAGCCTGTATCCACCGCGGGCGTCACGATCAAATTGCCTGTGCAACCGGCGCCGCCCAGCCCTTGGGTTCGGCCGTTCCACGCGCCCTGCACGCCGCCGGAGCCGCCGTCCGCGAGGCTCAAGGGCAGACCTACAACAATGTTGATGTTTTGGTTCGGATTGGTGCCGTAGAGCAAGCTCACCTTGCAGTAGGCGACGTCGGGCGCCGCTGCCGGGACCACGACGCTAGTGGCGGACTTTATCGTCGGGTTGCCGATGATGCCATTTGCTGAATTGGTAGCGAGAGCAGCGCATGTGGGCAGCGCTGTTGCAGAGGCTGGTTGAACGACTGCCGTGATCGCTGCGGCGACCGCAAAGGCGGCGATGGAAGTGGTGAGCTGACGCAGAATGCGAAGAATCATCGTGGATTCCTCCTTGAATATTCCGGGTGGCGTTGTTTGCCAGGCGCAGGGCAAAGTCCCACTCGGACTGGCTGTTCAATGAAGCGTTTAATGGCAGACGTGCGGAAAGAAGAAATGACTGCGGAGAGGATGGTTGCAAAATGAAGAACTGTCAAATACATCTTTGGTCACGATATGATACTCAGAAAGTATCAGACTGGAAGAAGGCACTGGGCGCGCACTCCGCGGCAATGTAGAATGCGTGACCGTGGAACTGCGTCACATCCGGTACTTCATTGCGGTGGCGGAGCACTTGAATTTTCGCAAGGCCGCGCAGCGCCTGCACATCGCTCAGCCGCCCCTCAGCCGGCAAATACGGCAGCTTGAGGAGACCCTCGGAGTCGATCTTTTTGCCCGCGACAAGCGGCGTGTGGAACTTACCAAAGCCGGTTTTGCCTTCCTGGAGGAGGCCAGAAAACTTATGGTGCAGGCGGGCCAGGCCGTCGAAGCGGCTCGCCTGGCTCAGCGCGGCGAGACGGGCATCATCAAAATTGGAATCGCCTCGGGTCTGGGCGGCGTTGTGAGCCGGGTGGTGTTTGAATTCCGCAAGCGCTGCCCTGAGATCGAGGTCGAATGCCGTGATATCTTCTCCAATTTTCAAAGCCAGTCGCTGAGCAGACGAGAAATCGATGTCGGTTTCCTGCGCCCGCCGCTCGATCATGTCGTGCTGGACTGCGAACTGCTCTACGAAGAGAAGTTTGTGGTGATTGTGGCGAAACCGCACCGCTTGGCCAAGCGCCGGTCCGTACGGATGCACGATATTGCCACAGAGCCACTCATCATATTCGACCGGAATTTCTCCAGCGGCCTCTACGACAAAATCCTCGGCCTCTACAGCCGGCACGGCCTGACCCCGCGCCTGTTCCCGAGACACGTAGAAGCTCACGAAGAAGCCGGCGCCATCATGGTGGCGTCCGGGAAGGCAATCTTTATGGGTGCTGGAGCCATTGTGAACCGCTCGGTTGCTGGTATCCAGTTGGCTTCGGTGCGCTTGAATGAACCCGAAGCGAAGATCGAGGTCTACGCCGCCTGGCGGAAAGGCGAAGCTTCTCCTGCGGTCCTTGGTTTCCTCGACTGTATGCGCTCGACCCTCGCGCCACAAAAACAGAAAGCTGCCACTATCGCCGGGGGCATAATCACTTCGCCTTTCCCACACAAGGCCTGCAAGGATTGTTCTTTCGCGCACTCCGTGAAAACAGGGAGATGAGCTGGCCGGTTTCTATTTTTCGCGCGGCAGCGGCTGCCGATAGCGGCCAGTCAAACTCAAGATTGCGTGACAGCCGGATTCACTGCTTGCTGGGCAATGTTGGTCAATGTCGCCGCCGAAGCTTGAACCGCGACCTTTTGATGGTAGAACCACAAACCTCTGAATGCGCCCAGTTCCTCGCCTCCGCCCGCTCGGCCCGGCCCACCATGAATGCAGGATGGCATCACGATTCCGTGCCCGGTATGCGACTGTCCGATGGAGGGATCGACGAGTAAAACTCGGCCGTGGCTTGGGGCAAGTTCAAGCGCCGCTTCCGCAAGAAACGAAGCATCCTCGCTAAAGACCGACACTGCCAGCGATCCACCGCCCTGCTCCGCAATCGAGAAAGCATCGCGTTTGTCGCGGTAAGGAATCAAGGTGGCAACCGGCCCAAACACTTCCAGTTCGTTACAAGCCAGGGAACCGTTCCCGGATTCGACCTGGAGCAACATCGGGCCGACAAAAGCGCCTTTTTCGATCTCGGCATCGATCAACTTCAGAGGACTGGCCTGGTACGAAACTTCAGACGCAGCCGACAGCCTGCGAATTCCCTCCTCAACCGCAACCCGTTGAGGCATATTGACCAGTGGCCCCATAGCTACGCCGGAATTGGTTGGATCGCCCACCGTGATCTGTTGCAATTGAGCGCCAATCGCCTCTGCAGGCGCGTTTGCCCGATCGGCAGGCACCAGGATTCGGCGAATTGCGGTGCACTTCTGCCCAGCTTTTACCGTCATTTCCTTAACCACTTCCCGCGCAAAGAAATCGAAAGCCGGGCTGCCAGCAGCGACATCAGGGCCAAGCATCGCCGCATTCAAACTGTCGGCTTCGATGTTGACACGAACGCCCTGAGCACGGATCGCGGGATGGTTGAGGACCAGATTCCCGGTCGCGGCTGAGCCCGTGAAACATACCACGTCGCCGAGTCGCAGGTGATTGAGCAGATCTTGGGCGGAGCCGCAGCCGATGGAAAGCGAACCCTCCGGCAAGATCCCCGCTTCAATCACGCATTGCACCATTTCCCGCGCGAGCCATGCTGTTGCTGTTGCCGGCTTGGTGAAAACTGGAACTCCCGCCAGCAGGCTCACCGATGCTTTTTCCCAGAGACCCCAGGCAGGGAAGTTGTAGGCATTGATGTGAACAGCGACACCCTTGAGAGGAACTCCCACGTGAGTTGCCTGGAAGTTGGGATCGCGCGCCACCCTCACCTGCGGGCCGTCCGTCAGAATCTTTGCGTTGCCCAGACCGGCTCCCAATCGCGCGAAATACTTAACCGTGCCAATGGCGCCGTCAATGTCAATGGCGGCATCGGTCTTGGTGTTCCCGGAGTTGATCCGGGCAATTTCGAACCAGCGATCACGGCGGCTCGCGAGGGCCTCGGCAATCTTGGCGAGCAATGCGGCGCGAGCCGAAAAAGTTAGCTCGCGAAGGGCAGGCCCTCCGGAGTTTCTCGCAAATGCTAAGGCCTTGCCGAAGTCGATCCCCTCTGTACCGCACCATGCGACGACAGCGCCATTCGTGGGGTTCACCAATGCCTCGCCTTTTCCCCTACCAGTGAGCCATTGACCTGCAACGTAGCTCTTTAAAACAGATGTGCCGGATTCCGCGGTTGCTGAACTCACAGTTGCCTCCATTGAGAAGCAGTATAATGCATGTTCTCGGGGCGCGTGGAGTGACTATTCCGAGGGAGACGCAATATACTGCTTCTTCGGCAGGCAACGCTGCGAGGCGAGCCATTCACACGGCTCATCTATACGGATATCCGAACGCAAGATTTCAAGACAGTGCAAGATGTAAAGACCCTGATGCCCGCTCCAGTTCGTCCGCAGATTCCCGACCGATACAATCTGGTCGACCATTTTGTAGATCGGCACATCCGCGAGGGCCGCGGGGAAAAGCTTGCGATCATCAGTGGCGACCGCCGGCTTACATATCGGGAGATCGCAGAGCAGGTAAATCGTGTCGGCAACGGCTTGCTTGGGCTTGGACTACAGGAAGAACAGAGAGTTTTGCTGCTTCTCCCGGATTCTCCGGAGTTTGCCGCCTCCTACTTCGGGGCCATGAAGATGGGAGCGGTCGCGGTCCCAACCAACACGGCGCTCCGCGCCAATGATTATGCCAGCTTCCTTGAGGACAGCCGCGCCAAGGTTGCCATCGTTCACTCTACGTTGTTTTCACAATTCCAGCCGGCGGCTTCCGGGCAACGGCACTGCAAGCACGTAATCGTGTGCGGTGAGCCGGTGGATGGTTACATACACTGGGATCAATTTCTCAACCCCGCGTCGCCGCAATTGGACGCGGCACCCACCTCGAAGGACGATTGCGCCTTCTGGCTGTGGACCTCCGGCAGCACGGGTCGACCCAAGGCGGCCGTGCACTTGCATCAGGACTGGATTTACTGCTGCGAGTATTATGCCCGTTGCATATTGGACATCCAGGCAAGCGATGTCACTTTCTCTTCGTCCAAGCTCTTCCACGCGTACGGTCTAGGCAATGGTTTGATGTTCCCATTTCACGTGGGAGCCACGACGATCTTGTATCCCGGCAAGCCGTCGGCAAAGACGATTCTGGAAACGGCACGATCGAATCGACCAACATTGTTCTTTTCGGTGCCAACGTTGTACGCGGCGATGTTGCAAGAGGCCGAGCGCGAAACCAGTTACGACCTGAGATCGGTTCGGCTCGCCGCCTCGGCTGCCGAGCCCTTGCCCGCGGAAATTTTTCGCCGATGGAAGGAGCGCTTCGGAGTCGAGATTCTGGACGGCATCGGGTCGACCGAGGTCCTGCACATTTATCTTTCCGCGCGCGCCGGACAGGTTCGCCCCGGAAGCACGGGCCAGGCTGTACCGGGTTACGAACTGGCGCTGGTCGACGATGCCGGACAACCGGTGCCGGCCGGCACGATGGGCGACTTGATGGTTTCAGGGCCCAGCACTGCACAACGTTATTGGAACCGTCAGGACTTAACCCAAAGCCGTATTCGCGGGCGCTGGTTCTTCACCGGCGATAAGTACACAGTCGATAGGGATGGCTATTACTGGTATGCCGCGCGCTCCGACGATATGTTTCGCGTGTCGGGCCAATGGGTGTCGCCGATTGAAGTCGAGTGCGCACTGATCGAGGACCCCAGGGTTTTGGAAGTTGCGGTAATTCCGTTTGAAGAGGAAACGGGGATCCAGACCCCCAAAGCCATCGTAGTTCTGGCGAAGGGACACGTCGGTGGAGCGGAACTGGCCCGGGAGTTGCAGGAATTCGTGAAACAGCGAATCACGCCCTATAAGTATCCCCGGCACATCGAGTTTGTCCCGGAACTACCCAAGACGGCCGCCGGAAAACTATTGCGGTACAAGCTGCGGGAGATGTGTCGTCGTACGCCAATCGTGCAATCGCAAACGGGCAATCCGCGAAACGGTTGTGCTGGAAACAACGAGTTTTAGGAGTATGCCTCACTTGGGGTTGCCTCCGCCCGCTGAACAGTCTTGATCGGCAAGCAGGCGCTTGCGAAGTGCTCGGGTACCGCATAGAGATGTCGTCGGAAGTCTAGAACACGCAAGACCATGGAACCAGTCGACTATCGAGTGGAAGATCGCGTCGCGATTCTAACGATTCAAAATCCGCCGGTGAATGCGCTGAGCCCTGCCGTGCAAGAGAGCCTTCGCGAGGCTAGCCTGCGCGCCATAGACGATTGCCACGCCGACGCAATCGTTGTTATCGGTTCAGGAAACATATTCGTGGCCGGCGCAGATATCAAGCAGCTCGAGCGCATGGCTCATGACGGAATGGTGGAGTCTATCTTGCCGGAGCTACTGCTCGCGATCGAAGCCGCCCCGAAGCCGGTCGTCGCTGCCATTCACGGCAATGCTCTTGGTGGTGGGCTGGAGCTTGCGCTAGCCGCGCACTACCGAATCGCCAGCCCTGAGGCAAAGGTGGGGCACCCGGAGGTCAAGCTTGGCATTATTCCAGGCGCCGGCGGCACGCAGCGGCTGCCGCGGCTCGCGGGTGTGGAGGCGGCTCTTGAGATGTGCGCCTTCGGCGAGTCGGTGCCTGCAGAAGACGCGAAGCGCCTCGGTATTATCGACCGCATCGCAGAGGGTGACCTTCTAGCCTGCGCGATTCGGTTTGCCAGAGAAGTCCGTGGCGCTACCATTCGGCGCACGCGGGACCTTAGCCGCCAGATCGAGACTCGAGAGCGCAACGCCGCGCTCTTTGCCGCTTGCCGCGAGAAGGTGCGTAACACACGAAGAAATCTGCTCGCTCCGGCGGCCGTTGTCGATGCGATTCAGACCGCCACGGAGGTGCCGTTTGAAGAGGGCTGCCAGAAGGAAAGACAGATGTTCGAGCAGCTGCTCGCCTCCAGCCAGGCCAGAGCACTGATGCACGTCTTTCTTGCGGAGCGCGCAGCGGCCAGGATTCCGGGGTTTGACAAAGGCTCCGGCGACACTCCTATTCAAACGGCCGCTATCATTGGCGCAGGAACCATGGGGCGTGGAATCGCGATGTGTTTCGCGAATGCTGGAATCCCAGTGCGCCTGAAGGAAGTGAAGCAGGAGGCCCTCGAAGCGGCCCTCAAAGCGATTCAGACGACTTATCAGGCTTCGGTCGCGAAGGGCAAGATTTCAAGCGATGAAATGCAGAGCCGTTTGTCGCGCATCCACCCGCAGCTCGATTACGCCGGCTTCGAGGCAGCCGACATCGTGGTCGAAGCGGCCTTCGAGAACGTCGAGGTCAAGCAGGGGGTTTTCCGCGAATTAGGTCCTTTGACCAAACCCACAGCCATTCTCGCCAGCAACACCTCGTATCTGAATATCAACGAGATGGCGCAGGCCTGTTCTCGCCCGGACAACGTGGTCGGTCTGCATTTTTTCAGTCCCGCCAACGTGATGCGCCTGGTGGAGGTTGTGCCGGGGAAGCTGACGGCAAGGCATGTGACCGCGGGCGCTCTTGCGGTTGCGAAGAAGCTGGGCAAGCTCGCGGTCGTTGCCGGGAATTGCCCCGGCTTCATCGGAAACCGGATGCTGCGGGCTTACCGCCGGGAAGCCCAATTGCTGCTGGAAGAGGGGGCTTCGCCGCGTCAGATCGACGCGTCACTTGAGCAATGGGGTATGGCCATGGGGCCTTTTGCCGCCCAGGATCTTGCCGGAATTGACATTGCGATGAGCAGCCGGCATGTATTTTCTGCACTCGATCGTGACGGCACTCGCAGTCCACGCGTTATCGAGATGCTCTACGCGCAGGGCCGCCTTGGACGAAAAACCGGCGCAGGTTGGTACCAATACGACGAAACTCGCAAACCGCAGATTGATCCGGCAGTGGAGGCGCTGATTGAGCGCGTTGCCCAGGAGGCAGGCATCATCCGGCGCTCCATTGTGGCGGAGGAGGTCATCGAACGCACCATCTACGCTCTCATCAATGAGGGATCGCGAATCCTGGAAGAAGGCCACGCGTTGCGTGCGTCGGATATCGATCTCGTCTATATCAACGGTTACGGCTTTCCCGCCTATCGCGGCGGGCCCATGCATTATGCCGATGAAGTCGGTCTCGAGGCCGTTTACGGCCGAATACTCGAATTCCGTGCCGTCCATGGAGCCAGTTGGGAGCCGAACCCTTTGCTCGCATTTCTGGCTCAAGGACATAGCTCTTTCCGTGCCTGGGACGCCATGCGAGAGACGCACGAGCCCGTTCTGTGATTCCCACTCGGCTCGGCAAGAAGTTCTAAGGCGCGGCAGCGGAAGATTCTTGGCGGCGTCCCAGAAGGCTTACGACAACCATGCTCAGGATCGGTCGGTCTTTCTGGTTTATGGCCTCTACGCGGGCCCGAACAATTCCTCGATCCGGTTTGGAGCGCGAAGGCCGGGTTTCCAGAATTGTGACGCGAATTCTTAACGTGTCCCCAGGCCTGAGAGGGTTGGGCCAACGAACATCGTCAACCCCCGGGGAGCCAAGACTTGCCACATGCGAAAGGTAGTGATCGACGTAGAGGCGCATAGCCAGGCTCACGCTGTGCCAGCCGGAAGCGACGATTCCGCCAAAGGGGTGCCTGGCGGCCTTTGCCGGATCGAGGTGAAAGTCCTGAGGGTCAAATTGCCGAGCGAAAGAGATGATATCTTGTTCGCTCACTGAAATATCGCCAAACTCATACACTCGCCCGCTTTCATAGTCTTCAAAGAATCGCTGATTCGCTGGCACTGGGAATTTCTGGAGAGTCACCAAGCCCCCGCGTCGCCCCGACCACGCAGCATCGGACGAGGGAATCAGTCTAGCCCTGTTTGAGGTGAGGAGCGAGATTTACAAACGCATCTTCGAACGGAATGTTCTCGCGTGTGCATCGCTCCGCTAAACACTCCGCCACGGCCGCTTCGGGAGCGAGTTGGATCTCTTCAAATGGGTAAGCATTCGAGATCCGGATCAGACCGGCTCCCTTCAGTTCGTTCAGGAAGGAATAGAACTCTCCCACATCGAGACCACACGCCTCGAGGATCTCAGGTGGGGTTGCGGTGCCCTTCGCTTTCGGGCGAATCGGACCATGATAGGCTTCGCGCACGATCACCGCGAAAAGCTTCCGTGCGGGAATCGAAACTGTTTGCAGCCGCTCGATCAGCAACCGACTGCGATCGTCCACCGGAGGATCAGTAGGTCTCAATATGGAGTCTCCCTTTACCGATCATGGAGCTTCGTATGTCCCGCCAGTTGAGGCCCGTGGAGCTGCAGGCATCGGCAAAAGCATCATCCACGCCCTGTTCCATGCCCTTCAGGCCGCAAATATAGACGTACGAGTTCCCATCCTGAAGCAGCGCGGCGACCTTGTCCGAGCGCTCGCGAATCAAATCCTGGACGTAGCGCTTGGGCGCTCCCGGAACTCTGGAGAAAGCCAGGTTGATATCGATGAATTCCTTCGGCAGCTTCTGCAGCGGCCCAAAATAGGGCAGCTGTTCGGGAGAGCGCGCTCCAAAGAACAACAGATTCTCGCCGCCTTCTTTCTGTGCAATCCGGCGGCGGCGCCGCTCCGTCATAGCGCGCATGGGAGCCGAACCTGTGCCCGTGCAAACCATGATCAAAGAAGATCCCGCGTGGTTGGGCATGAGGAACGTCGCTCCATACGGCCCCACGACGCGCACTTTGTCGCCCTTCTTCAGATCGCACAGGTAATTGGAGCAAACGCCGTGGGTCGGCTTCCCCTCATGGTCCTCGGTAACCCTGCGCACGGTGAGGGCAACGTTGTTGTAACCCGGCCGCTCTCCTTCGCGCGGGCTTGCCACTGAGTAGAGACGAACATGATGGGGATGGCCTTCCTCGTCGACGCCGGTTGGAACAATTCCGATCGACTGTCCTTCCAGGACCGGGAAGGAAAGGTTCCCAAAATCAAGAACGATGTGCCGGATGTCATTGCCGGTTTCTTCCGGGGTCAGCCGAAAGTTGCCGCTGACGGTCGCAATGGCTGGCGCTGACACACTGTAGAGATTGATTGCGGGCTGGGCGGCGGAGTGTGGCGGGATGGCAGCGCCTCCCTGGCCGCTCGTCGCTACTTCGGTCATACGCCTGACATCTTCGGGCAATTCACCCAGTTCGGGCGCCAACTCCGCCACGGGGACTTGTTGCGGCAACTCATTCCATTGATACTGCTCTTTCAGGCTGAACGCTTTCGCCGCCGAAACATTACGCCAGCTGTCGATGGCGCCGGTCGGACAGGGTGAAATGCAGGCTCTGCAGCCGTTACATACTTCAAACTTGACTACGTAGTTGCGGGTGTTGTGCTCGATTGCGTGGGTTGGGCAGGTTTCCTCGCAGGTGTTGCAGCGAATGCAGATCGCCGGGTCAATTAGATGCTGAACCGCGACCGACTGTGACGAGGAACTCATAGGGCAATCAGCTGAACCGGACGTATTCAAACTCAATCGGCAAATTGTTAATGCCTCGCGCGGGAGGAGCGATCCAGTTGGCGAACTTGCCCGGCTCGGCCACGCGCCCCATCAGCGAGCCCACGAAAGCGTGGTCTTCGTCGGATGGCAGCCATTCGGCGGACCGGCGTTCCCATTCTTCTTTGGAAAAAACGCGCCCGTCGGGGCTGACGTATTGGCCGGCGAAAGTTCCAATCTTGCGGTGAAATCCGGAGTGCGGCAGCGTGATGCGGAATGGGATGCCGAGTTTCTCTGGAATCCGGTTCCAGCGGTCCACGGCAGCCTGAATTTCGCGGGTGTAATCGTCGCGCAACCGCGCATTGAGCGCGGTCAGAGCCGGTACCTGCCGATCCACTATCTTTCCATTTTCAACTTCCTGCACAGGGTAGAGGTCGCTCGAGAGCGAGTGATCGTCACCGATCTTGGTTTCCTCGTAGCGGCCTTTTAACCCGCCGGTATAGAAGGTCGCCGCGTTCGAGGATATGTCTGCGCCATAAAGGTCCAGCGTCACGCTGTAATGAAAGTTCACGAACCTTTGCAGGGTTTCAAGATCAATCACGCCCTGGGCGCGGATCTGAGAGGGATCGGTCAACTTGTGATCGCGCATGACTTCGCAGGTGCGCTGCAGCACACGCGCCACACCGGATTCACCGACGAAGAGATGATGCGCCTCCTCGGTCAACATAAATTTCGTGGTCCGGGCCAGGGGATCGAAGCCGGACTCGGCCAGCGCCGCCAGTTGATACTTGCCGTCGCGATCCGTAAAGAACGTGAACATGAAGAACGCCAGCCAGTTGCTCGTTTTTTCGTTAAAGGCGGTGAGGATGCGCGGATTGTTCGGGTCCCCCGACCGTCTCTCGAGCAGAGCTTCGGCCTCTTCTCTGCCGTCACGCCCAAAATAACGGTGCAGCAGATAGACCATCGCCCACAAATGCCGCCCTTCCTCGACATTGACCTGGAATAGGTTCCGAAGATCGTAGAGCGAAGGACAGGTCGCGCCGAGCAGCTTTTGTTGCTCGACCGAAGCCGGCTACGTATCTCCCTGGGTCACAATGATCCGCCTTAGCGTGGAGCGATATTCTCCGGGGACCTCCTGCCAGGCGGCGTCGCCCTTGTGATCTCCGAAGTTGATCTTTCGGTTCTCATCGCGTGGGGTTAAGAAAATCCCCCACCGGTACTCCGGCATGCGCACGTATCCGAAGTTCGCCCAGCCGTCGCGATCGACGCTCACCGCGGTTCTGAGATAAACCTGCAGCGCGGAGGTATTGACCGGCCCAGTGTCGTTCCACCAGTTCAGAAACGCAGGCTGCCAATGTTCGAGCGCGCGCTGCAAGGCGCGATCGTTCGAGAGATCCACATTGTTCGGAATACGCTGCGAGTAATCAATGGACTGCTGAGTTATTTCCCCTATTCCCGTCATAGAAGTTACACCCGTTCCCAATCGAACTTGGCTCGATTTCCGGTGCCATACACTTTCAGAGCTCCCATTGGCCCGACCGCATTAGGACGAACGAAGATCCAGTTCTGCCATGCGGAAAGCCGTCCAAAAATGCGCGAGTCCATGGTCTCGGTCCGGCCGAACCGAAGATTCGCCTCCAGACCGGTCATCGCGTCCGGCGAAAGAGCGAGACGGCTTTCAATCGCAAGCCTGACTTCGTCGTTCCAATCCAATTCGTCAGGTGTGAACGTAACTAGACCCATCTCTGCCGCCCGTCGAGGCGCCAGCGTTTCCCCGAGACACTTCTGCAGCTCGGAGACTCGCGATTGATCGCCATAAAACCTCGCTGCCAGGCGCGACAGGCCGTGCGCCGCTTCCAGTCCGCCGAAGTTCATTTGCGAGAGCGCAATGCCGACCTGCGGGTCATCGAGCATATACACGCGGTCTGCCGCCAGCGCGAGTTCCAGCAAAGTGCCGGCGAAACACGATCCCGTCTCGACGATCGCGTAGAGCGATCTCGAGGTGACGTCCAACCGCGCCAGGGTTCGGCGCATCATCCCGATGACTTCGCGCACGAACCAGTGGTTGCGATTCGAGAACAACGCGGAATCAACACCGAGCACGCTCTTCCAATTGCCCTCTGTCTTGAGAATCCAGAGGCCTAGATCGAGTTGGTTGATCCGCAGCGACAGAATCGCATCGTCGAGTTCGCGCGACATCTGCAACGGCCACCACCCCGCTCCAGCAGCCAGAATCTCCTCGATCGTCGTTGGTCCGCCTGTTTCGGGCGCTCGAATGGTCAGAGTTCCCGTGCGCCGTTGCGAGTCCAGTGCCACATCTACGAATTTGTAGTGATACCCCCGCTCATCCACAGTGCGTTCGAGGGGCGTAAGTTCAATGCCGCGAGCGTCCTTGGGACGACCGCTTAACTGAGCCAGCGCATTCGCGCGATCCCTGACATACGAATGAAAATCCTGCGGTTTGACGACGGCATCAACCAGGCCCCAGTCCTTGGCGCGATGGCCCTGCACACCTTCCGCTGTGGTGCAGAAGACATCCGCCAGATCCCTCCGTACGTGGCGTTTATCCGTCACACGCGTCAGGCCGCCAGTTCCTGGAAGCACGCCAAGAAGCGGGACCTCCGGCAGGCTAACGGCCGAGGAGCGATCGTCGATCAATATGATTTCGTCGCACGCTAGAGCTAGCTCATAGCCACCGCCAGCGGTTGAGCCGTTTAGTGCGGCAAGAAACTTCAGCCCGGAATGTGCGCTGGAATCCTCGATCCCGTTGCGAGTCTCATTCGTGAATTTGCAGAAGTTCACCTTCCAAGAGTGCGTCGAATGTCCCAACATGTAGATGTTGGCGCCTGAGGAAAAAACCCGTGGCTTGGCGCTGGTAAGAACGACGCTTGCGACTTCCGGGTGTTCAAACCGAATGCGTTGCAGCGCGTCGTGCAGCTCAATGTCGACCCCCAAGTCATAGGAATTCAACTTGAGCTTGTACCCTGGACGTATGCCGCCCTCCTCCTGGACATCCATGGCCAGAGTGGCCACTCGGCCCTCGATGGACATTTTCCAATGGCGATAGCTGGACGGGGCTCTCTGGAAATCCACGAAGTCTGAAGCCGTTTGATTCGGGTTCGCTAAATCGAGGGCCATCTACCAAAATCCTCCGAGTTATCTACCGGGAAGTACGCTCTAGTGTCAACATAATGCATCAGTTCTTTCGGCGTCAATGCCAAATGATGCAGTATACTACACACCAACCGCTGAACTCCGCTTATCCCTTTTGTTTTCTTTACAAATTGAGAACCCCTTGCATTATGCATTATACTACCGATCCATGACGAAACACGACTTCGAAGTACTGCTTCAGCCCCTATTCGATCGGATTGGAGAGCACCCACTCGGCCCGTCTCTTGAGACTGATTTGAATAAGAGCTTTCCGCTGGAGGGCGCCTACTGCCAGTCGATTCTGGCAGCCTGCCGCCAGGGCGACGGCGAAGGCTGGATCTGTGAGCGGGAAGCGGCAGGAATACGCTACGGTCGCGTCATCAAGCCGGGACCTGCCACCCATGACTTTAGCGTTGACGTTGTCGAAATGCGGCGGATCGTGGGTCCGCACCACGTCCATCCCAATGGTGAGATCGACCTGGTCCTGCCTACGGAAGGCCAGCCGACGTTTGACAAACATGCCGCCGGCTGGATTGTTTACCAGCCTGGGAGCGCTCACCGGCCCTCGCTTGAGGACGGTAGTGCCTACGTTGTGTACTGGCTTCCTGGCGGCGCCATCGATTTTACCAGTCACTGAGTGGTAGCTTTGGTGACTCGGATCTCTGTGGCTTGTCTTCGTTAGCCGCTCGATTCACCTCAGCACGGTAAATTGCTGAGCTTCGCAAGGTATCGTATTCTGTCACGAAGCTACGAGGAATGTCGGCGTGCCCAGATTACCGAGCTCCAAACCGCGCGAACGTGAGGTCGAGACGAAGACCGCCGCGGTTGATCCTCTCAAACTGCTGGGCGATCGCGTCAAGCAGGCGCGAGCGCGCAGGGGCATGACTCGGAAGCTGCTCGCTCGCGACTCCGGAGTTTCGCAGCGATACTTGGCCCAAATCGAGACCGGCAAGGGAAACATTTCCGTGCTCGTATTGCGGCGACTGGCTAAGGCGTTGAATGTCTCCGTCGAGGTCTTGCTTTCGGAAGGTCCGGAACCTCCCCTCGAATTGGTACATACGTTCGAGTTCCTCCGGCGGCTCTCGCTCGATGACGTCAAATTCGCCCGCCAGATGTTGCTGCATCAGTTCGGCGGGACTGATCCGGCGGCGCGCCACTGCCGGATTGCGCTCATCGGACTTCGTGGCGCAGGCAAATCCACTCTCGGAACCGCGCTGGCGGAACGTCTCGAGATGCCCTTTCTGGAACTTGATCAGTTAATCGAGCACGAGAGCGGGCTTAACCTGAGCCTGATTTTTGATTTTCATGGACAGAGCGGTTTCCGCCAGTTGGAACGGAAGTGTCTGGAAGATGTGATTCAACGCTACCCCTGTTTTGTCATGGCCACGGGAGGAAGTCTGGTTTCCGAGCCGGGGACGTTCGAGCGGTTACTGTCCAGTTGCTTCACCGTCTGGATCAAAGCCTCTCCCGAAGAACACATGCAGCGCGTTATGGCTCAAGGAGACATGCGCCCGATGTCCGACAACCGTGAGGCCATGTCTGACCTGCAACGGATTCTTGCCGAGCGCGAGGTGCTTTACAGCAAAGCTGATTTGCAAGTCGACACCGCTGGACACACGCCCGAAGAAACTCTCGAAATGCTGATCCAGGCGCTCAGAGACACTCCAATTCGAGAATCCTTGTTGCAGCCGGCCGTTTCCCGTCCCCTCGGGGGCCATGAGTAAAGCCGCGACGATGACAGATCGCTACCTTGTCGACGGCCGCTGGCTCGAAGTATCTAGGATTAGCGCGCGGCGCGCGGGTTTTCCCACCATCGTCATGCTTCACGAGGGACTCGGCTCGGTTGCTCACTGGAAGGATTTTCCCTCTCGGCTCGCAGAAGAAACAGGTGCGGAGGTATTCGTCTATTCGCGCTATGGACACGGCGCTTCTGATGAGCTGCGGGAGGCCCGTCCCGTTTCCTACATGCATCACGAAGCGCAAGTTGTGCTTCCAGAGATTCTGCAGAAAGCGGGAATCGAACGGCCTCTGCTCCTCGGACAGAGTGATGGTGCATCGATTGCCATCATCTATGCCGGCACATTTCCTGATTCTCCTGCTGGACTGATTTTGGAAGCGCCCCACGTCTTTGTCGAAGACATATCGGTGTCAAGTATTGCGCAGGCGCGCGAAGTCTTCCTGCACACCGACTTGCCACAGCGCCTGGCGCGCTATCACGCCCATGCCGAATCCGCGTTCTGGGGCTGGAACAATATCTGGCTCGATCCGAGTTTTCGGGGTTGGAACATCGAATCGTTCCTGGATCTCATCCGCTGCCCCGTCTTAGTGCTCCAAGGAGCGCAAGACGAATACGGCACTATCAAACAGGTCGAATCGATTCAGGCAAGAATTCCGTGGGCGTCGGCCGTCATCCTTGAAAACTGCAAGCATGCGCCCCATCGAGATCAGTGCGAGGCTACACTTTTCTCCATCAGTCATTTTCTGCGCACGATCCCGAGCGTTGCGACGTCTATGCCGGGCCGCCGGGATGTCCTGGAATTGCCTAGTCCCATCGCCGACACGGAAACGAGTTAAGTTGTCTGCCAAGAGTTGTGACGGAGCTTTCCTTGGCTGAATTGATCTTATCCTCCATCCTCGAGCCTTTCCGGTCTGCGCTGCTCTCGATGTATGCGGGCGATTCCCAGCTAGGAACAGATGGCGAGAAGCATTCGATAGATCCGGCGATTGGCATCAGCCCGGCTGAAGGGATGTGGATCTATGAATTGTGCCGACGAATCAAGCCACAAGCCACGCTTGAAATTGGGCTGGCGTGTGGCTTCAGCACTCTCTATTTTCTGGCCGCGCTCGCGGAGAATGGAATCGGGCGCCACACTTCGGTTGATCCATACCAAATGAAGGCCCCTGGGAAATGGGCCGGGATCGGCCTGGCGCAAGGGAGGCGCTTCGGAGGAGAAAGGTTCCGCTTCATCGAAGAGCGATCCTTCGCTGCACTTACCCATCTTGAGGACAATTCCGAGCACTTTGACATCATCTTTATAGATGGACGGCATTTCTTTGATGTTGTCGTAGCCGAGTTCACTCTGGCTGCAGAGCTGTGCACCATGGGAGGGTACATTATCTTGCATGACACGTGGTTGCCGGCAATCAAACGAGCTGTCGCATTCTTCCGCACGAACAGAACAGACTTCAAATACATCGAAACTCCACTGGACAACATTGCGGTGTTCCGGCGCGCCGGAACGGATGACCGGCAGTTCAAGCACTTTGTGGACTTTTGCAATCCTGATCGCGAATAATTCCTGCTTTAATGTGGGTCAGCCGAGCCAGTGCCGTTGAGTTTACGCACTCCCGCCGGAGGGTCGCACTTCTGCTGGGGATGTTGCATCGAGCAAGAGGTCATGCCTGCGAGGGCGGATGGATCCGCTTGCCCAGCTACCAGTTGAACATCGTGCCATCCTCCTTTCGGTTTACCGGCAGATAGGCGCGTTCGTAGGGAAATTTGGCGGCCAGCGCCTCATCGTAATCCACTCCCAGGCCAGGAGCGTCCCCGGGATACATAAAGCCGTCCTTGAAAGAGTAGGCGTGAGGGAACACGGCGTCCGTTTCCTTCGTGTGAGGCATGTATTCCTGGATGCCGAAATTGTTGATAGCAATGTCGAAGTGAAGCGCCGCTGCCATGGAAACCGGAGACAAGTCCGTCGCCCCGTGGCAGCCCGTCCGCACGTGGTAGATTTCCGCCAGCGACGCAATCTTCTTGAGGTGGGTGAATCCTCCACCGTGCATGACGGTCATGCGGATGTAATCGATGAGTTGCTCGGTGATGACAATGTGAGCATCCCAGATTGAGTTGAATACCTCACCGAGAGCCAAAGGCGTGGTGGTGTGGCGGCGAACGATGCGGAAGCCTTCCTGCAGTTCCGCCGTCACGGCGTCTTCCAGCCAGAACAGGTGATAGGGCTCGAGGCTCTTGCCAAGCCGGGCGGCTTCAATTGGCGTAAGCCGGTGATGCACGTCGTGAAGCAGATGCACGTCATCCCCGTGTCTCTTGCGGAGATTCTCAAACAACTTCGGAACATGAAGAAGATACTTCTCGCTGGACCACGAGTTCTCCGGCGGTAGTCCCTTTTCGGCAGGCTCGTAAAACATTTTGTCGTGGGCAACGCCGTATGTGGAACGTAAGCCGGGAATTCCAGTCTGAGCACGGACCGCGCGGTAACCCATCGCGATATATCTGCCCACTTCCTCGGTTGTCTGCTCGATGTTTTCGCCGTTGGCGTGGCCATAGACGAGCACGGCACTCCTGCTCTTCCCGCCGAGCAGGTTGTAGACCGGAGTGTTCAAAGCCTTGCCCTTGATATCCCACAAAGCCATGTCGATTGCGCCAATGGCAGTCATGGTCACCGGGCCACGGCGCCAATACGCCCCCCGGTAGAAGTATTGCCAGATATCTTCGGTCTGGAACGGATCGCGCCCGATCAAACAGGGCACGAGATGATCTTTGAGATAGGACGCTACCGCCAGCTCGCGCCCGTTTAGCGTGGCGTCGCCCAGCCCATATAGGCCCTGATCGGTGTACACCTTCAGGGTCACAAAGTTTCTTCCCGGAGAACTGATGAGGACCTTTGCATCCGTGATTTTCACTGGAACTCCTTCTTCACAATCATGCGTCTGTTGACTCAACATCGCAATCGCATCGCGGATCATGCTATCTGGGCGGGCTCGAGACGCGGCGCCAGCGCGTGGATCAGTCCCAGCGCCACAAGATAAGCGAACCCGGCGATCAGGAATGGGATGAAGTAGCTGCCGGTCCACTGGAGGACGTATCCAACGATCTTGGCCACCAGCATCCCACCGACCGCTCCAGCCATGCCTCCCACGCCAACCACTGAGGCAACCGCCCGCTGTGGAAACAAATCTGAGGGCAGCGTCAGCAAGTTGGCAGAAAACCCTTGATGCGCCGCGGCCGCCAACCCGATCAAAACCACCGCCGTCCACAGGTCGTGCGCACGATAGGCATACACAATCGGCAAAACGGAAACAGCGCAAATGAGCAGTGCTATCTTTCGCGCGGCATTCAACCCCCGATTCCTCTTAAGCAAGTGTGACGACAGCCAGCCTCCGGCAACGCTGCCCCCGTCTGAGAGTAAGTAAATCACCACGACAGGTAGCCCGACCTGGCCTAGGCTCAGTCCATGCTCGTGCTGGAGAAAGCCCGGCACCCAAAACAAGTAGAACCACCAAACGGGATCGGTAAGGAACTTTCCAGCAATAAACGCCCAGGACTGACGGTGTGCCAGAATGCGCGCCCAGCTCACCGGGTCGGTCGGTTCGTCGCCGCGGCTGCGGATTAGGGCAAGCTCGGACGCCGTGCAACTGGGGTGTTCCTCCGGCCTGCGGTAAACCACCAGCCAGAGCAACAGCCACAGAAAACCCAGCCCCCCGGTTACTAAGAAGGCCCAGCGCCAGCCAAAATGCAACGTGATCCAGGGAACAATCAGCGGCGTAAGAATTGCCCCCAGGTTGGAGCCGGCATTGAAAATGCCTACCGCGAGCGCCCGCTCTTTTTGCGGAAACCACTCGGCGACAGCTTTGATGCTTGCCGGGAAGGCGCACGATTCGCCCAAACCCAGGGCGGAACGTGCAACCACAAAGCTGCCCAGCGAATAGCAGAAAGCGTGCGCCATCGACGCAACGCTCCAGAAGACGACCGCGACGGCATATCCAAGGCGGCAGCCAACACGGTCGATGAAACGGCCCACGGCCAGCATCCCGACGGCATAAGCTGCCTGAAACGCGAACACCAGGTTGCTGTAATCGATCTCGTTCCAATGGAGGTCCTGTTGCAGCGTGGTTTTCAGCACGCCCAGCACCTGGCGATCCATGTAGTTCTTGCTAATGCCAATAAAGAGTACCGCACAGATCACCCAACGGAAGTTTCCGGGGAAAAAACTCCAACGAACCGGCGAAGGCCCGTCCGCGTTGGGAGGACTTGCAGTCGTTCCGTCAAAACCGGCGCCGGGATGGTTTTCGCTCACGAACTGCTTCCTCTGCAGAGCTATTGGTTGACGCCGCTGGCCAGAAATCCTCCGTCCACGGCCAGCATCGTGCCCGTTACAAAACTCGCAGCATCGGATGCCAGAAAAATGGCTGCGCCCGCCAGTTCTTCCACCTTGCCGAAGCGCTTCATGGGAGTTCGGATCAGGAACTCCTGTCCGCGCGGCGTACCGTCGAGCAGTTGAGTGTTAAGTGCCGTCCGGAAGACTCCGGGCACGATGGCATTTACACACACGCCATAGGCCGCCCATTCAATCGCGAGACTCCGGGTCAGCGAAGCCAGCCCAGCTTTGCTGGCGCCGTAGGCAGCCACTTCATACAGCGCCACAAAAGACGAGAGAGACGCAATGTGAATAATCCGGCCATAGCGGCGCTCCACCATGTGCCGCCCAAAAACCTGGCTCGCCCGCAGAGCGCCAGTAAGGTTCGTCTCAAGAATCTCGTTCCATTCTTTTTCATCCAGTTCCAGGGTCGGCGTGCGTTTCGTGCGTCCCGCGGCGTTGACCAGGATGTCCACCTTGCCGAAACTCCGTATCGCGGCATCCAGCAGGCCTTGAAGCGATGCACGATCGGCCACATCGGACGTTACACGCAAGCTCCGGCGGCCCAGCGCCTCGATCTGCCGCGCCGTTTCTTCCACCATCTCAGAACGGCGTGAGGTCGGGATGACATCCGCGCCAGCCTCGGCCAGTCCGCAGGCGATCGCTTTGCCAATGCCGGAGGTTCCGCCGATCACCACCGCGACCTTGCCATTCAATTCCAAGCCCGCATATCCCATGTTCACCCCTTCCATGGTGCTGGCATCCCGTCACCAGCGCCATTCGGTTTCTCCCGAGCGGTGTATAAGCGCTGCTCCGCGACACGATTTGTTTCGGCGACTTCGGCGCGTCCGCCAGTGTCTCGCGCTCCGGTTCGCTCACCAGCAGGCAAGCGTGCTTCGGCATGACCGCGTCGTGTCAGAATGTGGCTGCGGCAATAATGAACCAGAAACAGAACATGAGGAAGAGGAGCACAATGTCGAACACCAGTGGTCCATATTCCTCTCCTTGGTTGCGTCTGAGTAGATACTCGAGGGGAATCAATAACAACAGTGCTCCGGCCGATATCCTAAACACTAAGAATACCTTGAGCGTGGTCGGTCTTGAGAGATGCAGAAGAATGGCTCCGCCCATGGCGATCAGATTCGCCACGGCCAAGAGTTTAACGCCCAAGGAGACAGCTTTCCAACTCTCCATTTCGTGAAGCTCCTGGCGAATCGCCGATCAGTGCGCCTTAATTCGTGCCAGGATTGAGATCCAGCACCCTCGGCGCCCATAGAAAGCAAATATGTAAGGTAGCATCAGTGGCAATGGAAGCAAGCGCAATTCGGAGCAACCGCATTCGTAGCCGCGAGCTGCATCCAGAACCGGTTCAAGCACAGCGGAGTTTGTCGTATCCTCTATGGGGAACGAAAGGGAACAGGTCACAAGGATAGATGCGATGCCATTGACCATCAATGCAGTCAGCCAGTGCCGGTGGGACTGCGTGAGCCTTGGAGAAATCATGCTGCGCCTTGACCCGGGCGAGGGCCGCATCCACACCGCGAGGCAATTTCAGGTATGGGAAGGAGGCGGCGAGTACAACGTCGCTCGCGGGTTGCGGCGCTGTTTCGGATTGAGAACCGCGGTGGTCACTGCGTTTGCCGATAACCCGGTCGGTCGTCTACTGGAAGACCTGATCTTGCAGGGCGGCGTGGACATGTCGCTGGTTCGCTGGGTGAAGTATGACGGCATCGGAAGGACGGTCCGCAACGGATTGAACTTCACGGAACGTGGTTTCGGAGTACGCGCGGCCGTGGGATGTTCCGACCGCGGAAACTCGGCAGCGTCGCAGATGAAGCCCGGAGACGTGGATTGGGACTCAGTGTTTGGACCGGCGAAAGCAAGCCGCTGGTTCCACACCGGCGGAATTTTTGCCGGATTGTCGGAATCAACCGCACAGGTCGCGGCTGAAGCCATGCAGGCGGCGAAGAAACATGGCGCCATCGTTTCCTATGATTTGAATTACCGCGAGTCGCTGTGGAAAGGGATCGGAGGAAAAACCCGCTCGCAGGAGGTAAACCGGCAGTTGGTTGGCAACGCGGATGTCCTCATCGGCAATGAAGAGGATTTTTCCGCAGCTCTCGATATCAAACTGGAGGGAGTTGGCGAAACCTTCGACGAGCTGCCGGTGGCAATCTATGAGCGCATGCTGCGGCAGGTCGCGGCCTCCTATCCTAATCTCAAATTGATCGCCACCACTTTGCGCACTGCGCGTACGGCGACGAACAATGCTTGGGGAGCAATCGCCCTCTACGACGGACAAATCTTGCACGTTCCACAGAGGGATGTGGAGATCTTCGACCGCGTGGGCGGGGGTGACTCGTTCGCCTCCGGACTGATCTATGGGTTTCTCGCCGGCAAGCCGGCGCAATGGGCGCTGGAGTGCGGTGTGGCACATGGCGCCTTGGCCATGACCACGCCAGGAGATACCAGCATGGCCACGCTGGCCGAGGTGGAACGAGTGGTGAAAGGAGCGTCAGCGCGCATCGCGCGCTGAGAACCCATGTTAGAGCAGATTCGGCAGAGGCTGGAATCGTTGGGCTTGATCCCGGTGCTTCGCTCCAAGTCCGCCAGTGAAGCACAGGCGCTGGTCGAGGCCATGGTCGCGGGCGGAGTCACCGTCATGGAGGTCACCATGACGGTTCCAGGCGCAGTCGGCGTAATCCAGAGCCTGCGAGAGAAATATGGCGATCAGCTGTTGCTTGGCGCTGGCACCGTCCTCGACGCCCGCCAATGCTCCGCCGCCATCGACGCGGGAGCGGAATTTGTGGTCAGCCCAAGTCTGCATCGGGAAGTGATCTCAAGAACAAAAGAGATGGGGAAAATTTCCATCCCCGGAGCGCTGACGCCCACCGAGGTCGTCACAGCCTGGAATGCGGGAGCAGACTACGTGAAAATCTTCCCGTGTTCCGCGGTAGGCGGGCCGAGTTACCTGAAGGCGTTGAAGGCCCCGTTGCCGCACATCCGCTTGATCCCGACCGGTGGCGTCACGCTGGACACCGCTGTCGAGTATCTGAGGGCAGGCGCGGCGGCGCTCGGCGTGGGAAGCGACCTGGTGAACACGGCAGCCCTGGCGCAGGGCAAGCCCGAGATCATCACCGACACGGCCAGAAAATACCTAAAGATCATCCAGCAGGAAAGGGCCGCATCAGCTTCCCACTGACGCCGGCCCCGCATCGTCAGCCAAGGTTTCCGCAACTCTCGCGCTCCAGTTTTTCAGCTACAGCCCCGCGGCGTGTGAGACTGCTCACGAACTCCAGTGCGGGAAATCACAGACAGCCCGATTGACCCAGATGTAATTTTGGTCGTCGAAATTGGACTAAACAGGTCCAATTCGGGAAATTCATGCAGATCACCCGCGCTACGGATTACGCGGTCCGCGTGATGATCCATCTGGCTGGGTTGCCGCCAGGTTCCACTGTGCGCCAGTCCCAGTTGTCCAAGGCGACGGACGTTTCCGGGCACTTTCTATCGAAGGTGCTGCAACAACTGGTTCGTGGCCGTCTCATCCGGTCGCAGCGCGGCTCAGGAGGCGGGTATGCCCTGGCCGTTTCTGCCAGCGGCGTTTCGTTGCTCGACGTGGTGCAAGCCATGGAAGGCCCGGTTCACTTGAACCAGTGCCTCGAGGAAGGACCTTCGTGTGACCGGAAATCCTGGTGTCCGGCTCACAAGGTGTGGATCGAAGCTCAGGCCGCCGTCGAGAATGTGCTGAGCCGGGCTTCGGTTGCGAACCTTGCAGCACAGGCTCAAACGGAGGCGGTGGCACTCTACGGGGCGCACGGGACCCCAGTCCGCATTTCCGGAGTTTCCAGAAGGAGCCATGGGAGGGGTGTTGTGCGTGCTCATGGCCATTAGGCACGGCAAATGGAGCTTACTTGGCTTGCCATCATCGCCAGCTTGTGCATGGGAATCGGCGCTGTACTGGTTTTTGTGTTCGCCGTAAAGAAGAACTACTTCCGGAATCTGGAGGACGCGAAATACCAGGTCTTCTGGTCGGACGTGGAGGAATTGGTCGAATCTCCGGCAAAAGAGAAAGAGGAGGATGAGGACGATGAAGACGCCGACGAAGCCCGCGATTGAAGAGAGCCCCGACGCGATGACCCGGCGGAAGGCATTGTCCTGGTTGAGCGGCTTCGGCCTGTTCGGTTCGCTGATCATTACTGTCTTCTCCAACCTGATCTTCATCAAGCCGCGCGCCACCTACGGCCAACCCAATCGCTTCTCGATTGGCAAGCCCGAGGATTTTCCTTCTGGGGCGCGGGTTTCGCTCGACGAGCGCCGCGTCTGCATCGTGCGTGACGGCGGAAAGATCGCCGCCATCTCCACCACTTGCACACATCTGGGCTGCATTGTTGCGGTTTCCGAAACCGGCTTCGCTTGTCCCTGTCACGGCTCGCGGTTCGACCAGGACGGCAATGTGACCGGCGGCCCGGCTCCTCGAGCCTTGCCGTGGTTCCAGGTCAGCCTCGCTCCCAATGGCGAAATCGAAGTGGATAAAGACACCGAGATCGAAGCAGGGAATTACTTGCGCGTATGAGCAATCAAACGAAATCCCCCTGGAAACCGCTCATCGAGTTGCCCCACAACATCTGGCGCTCGATCTTCCGCAACCCGCTCCCCTCGTCTGATCTGGGGCGGGCCTCGACCAGCTTCACTAATTTTTTTCTGCATCTGCATCCGGTCAAGGTTCACCGTCATAGCCTGAAAGCCTCATTCACGCTGGGCCTCGGACTGATTTCCTTCTTCCTCTTCGTCATTCTGGTAGTGACCGGCATTCTGCTGATGTTCTATTACGTGCCTTCGACCACGCAGGCTTACGACCGCATGCTCGACCTGCGGGGAACGGTCGCGTTCGGCATCTTCTTGCGCAACATGCATCGCTGGGCCGCGCACGGCATGGTGGCCGCGGTTTTTCTGCACATGTGCCGCGTGTTTCTGACCGGTTCCTACAAGCCGCCGCGGGAGTTCAACTGGGTGCTAGGTGTTCTGTTACTGCTGGTCACGTTGTTCTTGAGCTTTACCGGCTATCTGCTGCCTTGGGACCAGCTTGCTTTCTGGGCGATCACGGTCGGAACCTCCATCGCCAGCTATGCGCCGTTGGTGGGCAAGCAGGTGAAGTTCATCCTGCTCGGCGACTCGACGGTCGGCCAGGAAGCGCTGCTCCGCTTCTACGTGCTGCATGTCGTGGTGCTGCCGGTCGTGCTGTCGTTGCTGGTGGCCATTCATTTCTGGCGGATCCGCAAGGATGGTGGCTTGTCCCGGCCCGAGGAAGAAGATGCTCTGCCGGCCGACGCCCCGCAAACTCAAGTCGAAGTCGTGCAGGGTCCGGCAGTGGTAATGGCCACTTCTTCAGCGGCAGCCGCGGCTGCCGAGCCCGTCCTGCAGAAGCGGCACTACGGCATTCAGGGGTTAGTCCGAGGGCCTTTCACCAAGATTGGCAACGTTCCCGATCGCTCGGTTTTTGCGTGGCCGAATCTGTTAACTGCGGAGTTGGTGGTTTTCCTGATCACTGTCGCCGGGGTTCTACTGGTTTCGCTCTTTTTCAATGCGCCGTTGGAGGAGCCGGTGAACGTGATGCATCCGCCCAATCCCGCCAAGGCGCCGTGGTACTTCCTTGGCCTCCAGGAGCAGGTCAGCTATTCGGCGTTCTGGGGAGGCGTGGGCGTTCCCACGATCGAGGTGCTGCTCCTGCTGCTGGTTCCTTATATCGATCGCAAAGTGGTGGGCGTTGGCCGCTGGTTCGCGCGCGAGCGCCTGCTGGCCAATTCGCTGTTTCTGACATTCGTAGTCGTGAACGTTTTCTTGATCATCATTGGCACATTCTTCCGCGGGCCGAACTGGGGATTCGTCTCGCCTTGGTGACGTGCACCTTCGGAAGAGTGTGAGGAGAACTGAGTGAGTACGCGTGTAACGCTAGCGGTCGTAAGCTTCGTGGTGCTGATCGTGCACGGCATCGTCTTCTACGATCAGTTCTTCAATCGGTGGGAGAGGCATCAGACCGCCTACTTCGAGCAGGCACGCAGCTTGGCCAAGACCGACGCCGAGCGGCGCGCGCTCGACGAACGCAGCCCACGCATCGAGCAGATTATCGTCACGCAATTCGGCGAGTCCCGCGTGGACCGCTGCACCACCTGCCACATCGCCAGCGACGACCCGCGCTTCCAGGGGCATGCCGAGCCGCTGCACACACATCCTTATTCCGAGGCTCTGGGCGACGTGCAGCGCAACGGGCGCTGGGAGCGCCGCCACAAGTTCACCGATTTCGGCTGCACCATCTGTCACGACGGGCAGGGCCGTGGACTGGAAGTCTCCGACGCCCATGGCGAGGACATCTTCTGGCCGAGCCCTATGCTCGGCTATGTCACGCAGGCCAACTGGCGCGCGGAATACAAACTGAAGCTCACCGGCAAAGAGTACATGCAGGCCAACTGCGCCCAGTGCCACACGGAAGAGAACTTTCCCGGTACTCCGCTGGTCGAGCGCGGCCGCCAGCTTTTCTTTGAAAAAGCCTGCTACGGCTGCCATCGCATTCAGGGCCTTTCGCACGGCACCTTGGGTCCTGATCTAAGCGAAGTCGGCAAGCGCTGGCGCATCGATTATCTCTGGGGGCACACGGTCAATCCGCGCGATTACAGCGCGCTCTCGTTCATGCCCAAGTTCGATCTCAGCCACGACGAGATCAAAGCCCTCGTGGTTTTTCTCAAGAGCCGCCGCGGCATGAACTACGCGGAAACCACGATGGAGCAGTATGTCGCCCATCAGCAGCAAACGAAACTCCCGGCCGGACTTAGGGCGGTCAGCGCCGGCGCCATCTCGGATGCCGCGCTCGGCGAGCAACTGATCGCCGAGCGCTCCTGCACCGCCTGCCACAAACTGGGCGACAAGGACGGGCATATTTCTCCCGATCTCTCGTCGGAGGCGCTGATCCGCGACCAGGACTGGCTCATGGCGCACTTCCGCGAGCCCAAGTCGCGCATTCCCGACTCCATCATGCCCGTGTTCGGATTCAGCGACGACGATTACCGCGCCATAACCGCGTATCTGATGACGCGCAACACCGCGCCCAAGTTCAACAGCCCGGAAGAAATCTACAAGGGGCTCTGCGCCCGCTGCCATGGGGAAAAGGGCGACGGCAAAGGCGTCACATACCTATATCTCGACCCCGCGCCGCGTGACCTGACCAAAGCCGAGTTCATGAATTCGAAGCCGGAGGAGCGTTTCCTGAAATCGCTAAAAGAAGGTGTTCCCGGCACATCCATGCCGCCCTGGGAGCGCGTGCTCAGCGAACAGCAGCGCAAAGACGTGCTCGCCTACGTCTTCCAGAATTTCGTCAAGAAGCCGCGCGAAAAACTCGTGCAGCGCAAGGTGCCGGCGCAGAATCCAGTGGCCTCCTCGCCCGAGTCAATCGCGCAAGGGGAGAAGCTCTTCCTCGAGCGCTGCACTGGATGCCACGGGCGCAAGGCTGACGGCAAGGGTCCGAATTCGATCGACATCAGCCCGCGCCCGCGCAATCTGCGCAACAGCGCATTCATCAACGGCGTGAGCGATCAGCGGCTGTTCAATTCGATCCTCTACGGGGTGCAAGGTACGGCCATGCCTTCGTGGATTGACTACGACCTTAATCAGAACGATGTCGGAAACATCATCAATTTCATTCGCAGGTTGAATTCGCAGACGGTTTCACCTTCAGGTGAGAAATCTGCATCGCTCACATCACAGGTGAACGTCTCCCAGATCAACCTCTCTCCGATAAACGTCTCTCCGACAAACCAGGAGGCGAAATGCCCGAACAACGACAAGTGCAAGTGACGCGCGCAACACCAATCGGCGCTGTTCCTCTGGCCGATTCGATCCACGAAGACACGACAGCGAAATGGTTTTTGCTGAGCGCTGTCGCTTATTTCTTTGTTGTCGGAATCATCGCTTTGACCATCGCGGCCAAATTCGTCTGGCCGCAACTTATGGGCAGCGTCCCTTACCTTACATACGGTCGCCTGCGCCCGCTGCACGTCAACGGAATGCTTTTCGGCTGGCTGCTCCCGGCAGATCTCGGACTCGCCTACTACGTTGTCCCCCGGCTCTGCGGCGTCAAACTTTGGAGCGAAAAACTCGGCGTGGCCACCGCCATTTTGTGGAACATCATCGTTCTCGGCGCCGTGTATGCGCTCCCAGCCGGTTACAACAAAGGCTGGGAATACGCTGAACTTCCCCTGCCGCTGGTGGGACTCGTGGTCGTGGCCTGGGTGATGTTCGGCATCAACGTTTTTGCCACCGTTGCCACGCGCAAATACGAGCAGATGTACGTCAGCCTGTGGTACACGATGGCGACCGTCCTGTGGACCACTTTCGTTTATCCCACGGGCAACGTCGCCGTGCTGTTCACCACCGGCACGAATCAGGCGAACCTGAACTGGATGTATGTCCACAACGCGGTCGGCTTGATCTTCACTCCGATTGGCCTGGCGATGGCGTATTACTTCATTCCGAAGGCTTCAAACACGCCGCTTTACAGTCACAAGCTTTCCATGATCGGCTTTTGGTCGCTGGCTTTCGTTTATGTCTGGACGGGCGCGCACCACATGATCCACGGGCCGATTTCGCAGTGGCTGCAGACCATTGCCATCGCTTTCTCGGTCATGCTGCTGATCCCGGTGTGGACTGTGGTCTACAACTTTTTCGCTACCATGAAAGGGCAGTGGCATCAACTGCGGGAAAACATTCCGCTGAAGTTCCTGATGTCGGGCGTCGTCTTCTATCTTCTGACTTGCTTTCAGGGACCGATGCACAGTCTGCGCTCGGTAAACGCCATCGTCTCCAAGACCGACTGGATTCCCGGCCACGCCCACATGGCGCTGCTCGGCTGCTTCTCGTTCTTCGCCATCGCTGGCACGTACTACGTGATTCCGCGGATGTTCAAGACCAAGCTGCATTCCGATGCGCTGGCCAACTGGACCTTCTGGTTCTTCATGATCGGCGGCCTCGGATTCTTCGTCACGCTCTGGCTGGGCGGCTTCTGGCAAGGCTGGCAATGGACTAACCCGGCGATTCCGTTCATCGACACGGTCAAAGCGCTGAAACCGGTCTGGACCGTCCGCTTCTTCTCGGGCGTGCTGCTGTTCTGCGGCATCACCACGTTCCTCTACAACATTCTGGCTACGGTCGTTGGCAGTGGCCAGTCAACTGCGCGCACGGCGCCGGCCGTCACTGCTTAAGGAGGATGCCATGCTAGGAAAAACTGACAAGAGTGCCGTCGGCTTCGTGATTGCCGCCCTGGTTTTCTTCTTCATCGGAGGCCTGCTCACCACTGTGGTCCCGCCTCTGGTTGACAAGAGCTGGTCCAGACCTTTCGAGAACGACGATCCTGCGAAAGGAATCACCGGCAAGCTAGTTCCTCTCAACGAACTCGAACTCAAAGGCCGCGCCATTTATGTGCGCGAAGGTTGCTGGTACTGCCATACGCAGCAGACTCGCACTCTGCTCGCCGACACGAAACGCTCGGGCTGGAAAGGCGTCGACTCGCCCATCTCCACGCCCGACGAATTCGTCTACGACAGCCCGCACATGTTTGGCACTAAGCGCACCGGACCTGACCTTTCCCGCGTCGGCGGCAAGTATGACCGGCAGTGGCACCGCACCCACTTCCGCAATCCACGCGACCTGACCCCGGGCTCGGTCATGCCCCCGTTTCCTTGGATTGCCAACAATGACGAGGAGTTTGACGCGCTCGTCGCCTATATCCAGACGCTCGGGCGGTGCAAGAACTGGCGGCCGGATAACGACTACGAGAAATAAACGGTGCCAACATGCACGACTACGTTTATCCCAGCGTGTTCCTCGCGTACTTGATGTTCTTTCTGTGCTTTGCGGGAGCCGTCTTCTTTCTGGTTCGCTCGCTCAAGCATGGATACTGGGGATCTCAGAGTGAGGATCCGAAATATCGCATGCTCGCCGACGACGAAAGCGGCAGCGATGCAGATGCCAAAGAAGAGTTGAGGGAGACAGAACATGGCGGAAACTAAAGTTGCCAAAGAACCTGAACCGGAAACCGAAACTGATCTCCAGCAATACGCCGACGGCTGGATCAGTGAGCGCAAGGGCACGGGCGTACCCGGCTTTTTGAAGCTGGCCTACATCGTCATAATTGCGGGCGTGCTCGGCTATTTCTTCCTGTATATGAACGGGGAGGTGGATCACTCGACTCGCGGCGCGCTAGTGCGCCAGTTCAATCAAGTGACTCAATCCGCGCCCGTGCTGATGTACGCAACCATCGCGATGGTCGTCGTTTTTGCGCTCATCGTGGTTGTGTTCGCTTTCAAGGCCGTGCACAAGGACTAATGACTCGCGACTCAGGACTCGGGACTCACGACTACCAATGAGCGCATGGGCGCAGTTCGAAGCGATTGACGGGGCCGACTACTGGATCAAGATGGTCAAGTGCCAGCACGCCTGCCCCGTGCACACCGACGCGTGTGGCTACGTAACGGCCATCGGCGAGGGGCGCTACGAAGAGGCCTATCGCATCGCCCGCGCCACCAATCCATTCGCTTCGATCTGCGGCCGAGTCTGCGGAGCCCCGTGCGAAGTGAACTGCCGGCGCTCCGACGTCGACGCGCCGGTTTCCATTCGCTCGCTCAAGCGCTTCGTCACTACCCAGTTTGGACCCGAATCCGGCGAGTTTCGCTTGCATCGCGAAGCCTGCGATCAGCGTATGTTGCCGCCCAACCGCGGCAGCTACGAAAAGATTGCCGTTGTCGGCGCCGGCGTCTCCGGACTGACTGTCGCCCATGACCTCACCCAGATCGGCTACAAGGTCACCGTCTTCGAGGCGAACGCCGAACCCGGCGGAATGCTGACGGTAGGCGTTCCGGTTTTTCGTCTGCCGCGCGATCTCGTCATGCAGGAAATCCAGGCCATCTTGTCGCTCAGGGTCGAGCTGAAGTGCAACATGCGTCTCGGTCGCGACTTCTCGATCGCCGATCTGCGCCGCCAGGGCTACAAAGCGATTTTCCTTGGCATCGGCCTTCCCAAAGGACGCAAGCTGGCTCTGCCCGGCTCCGATCGCGAAATGGTCTACGACGGCATGGACTTCCTGCGTGCCTTCAACGAAGGCAAACCGCTTCCTCTGGGCCGTCGCATCGTGGTCATCGGCGGCGGAAACGTCGCCTACGACGTTGCCCGCTCCGCCGTCCGTCCCGGTGGTGCGGCGACACGGGGCGAAGCTATCGCCGACATGGAGCGCGGTGAGCAAGTCGCTTATGACGTCGCCCGCTCCGCTTTGCGCCTGAGCAGCGACAAGGAAGTCCACGTGGTCTGCCTGGAGCGGCGCGACGAAATGCCCGCCGACGAGGTCGAGATCGTCGAGGGCGAAGAAGAGGGCATCAGGCTGCACAGTTCACGCGGTCCTAAAGCCATCTTCGGCAATAACGGGACCGTGAATGCCCTGCGCACGATCCGCTGTACCTCCGTATTCGACACGGCGGGCCGGTTCAACCCTAGTTTCGACGAGACTGACGTCGAAGACATTCCCGCCGACACCGTCATCTTTGCCATCGGCCAATCGTCCGACCTTTCATTTCTGAAGCCGGAAGACGGAGTCGAGAGCGAGCGCGGCCTGATCAAGGTCAATCGCGAAACCTATCAGACCACCGCGCCCGACGTATTCGCCTGCGGCGATATCGCCCACGGGCCGCGGCTTTTCATTGATGCCATCGCCTCGGCACAGATCGCCGCTCGCTCCATGCACGACTTGCTGCGGGGCACGCGCACCGACATTGCCGTCCGCAGCCATTGGGCTCCTGCCGTCTACACCATGGCGGAAGGTTGGGAGCGCCTGCCGCGCGCGACTCCGCCGGTGCTCGAAGCCGCGCAGCGCTCAAGCTCGCTCGCTATCATCGAAGAAGAATTCGCGGTCGACGACGCGCACCGCCAGGCCTCGCGCTGCCTGCGCTGCAACATCAACACCGTTTTCGACACGTCGACCTGCATTGCCTGCAATGGCTGCGTCGATGTCTGCCCCCAGAGCATCATCCGGCTCGTCGGCCTCAGCCAGCTCGTAAAAGACGAGCAGTGGCACGACATGGTAGCCGGTTCTTTGGGGATCTCGCGCGAGGAACTCCGCTCCATGGATCCCAACGAGATCGACGCCCTTGGCGGCGTCATGTTGAAGGATGAAACCGCCTGCATTCGCTGCGGCCTGTGCGCGTCCCGCTGCCCAACCCACGCCGTCGTCATGAAAAAATTCGAGTTCTATCGCGAGTGTGTCACCGTGCCAACTCCAAACGCGAAGATTCGATATCGGGGCGGCGTGGCGCAGCCCTCCGCTCCACAGGGGACGTTGTGACTGCGCTTGAGTTGGGTGTCATGTTCATGCTCGGGCTGGTCAGCAGTTTGCATTGCGTGCAGATGTGCGGCCCGATCGTGCTTTCCTACAGCGTAGCTCTCGAGTCGTTACGAAAGGGAACTTCCGGCAGCCCGATCGCTCCCCTTCTGCAAAATCATCTTGCCTACAACGCCGGCCGCATTCTCACCTACTCGGCGCTGGGCGCTCTAGCCGGTATCGCTGGCGGCACCATGACTCTCGTGGGGCGCGTGGCCGGTGTCAGCCACGTCCTCGCCATCGTCTCCGGTGCGCTGATGATCGTCCTGGGAATCTCCATGCTTGGCGCGATTCCCGCGAGTCTCTTCGCGAATCGTCTTTTCCGGATTCCATCCTCGTTTCTTCGGCGCATCGGCAGGTTGCTCTCCGCCCCCGGTGCCGGCAACCGTTTTCTTCTCGGCTTGGCCCTCGGCTTTCTGCCCTGCGGACTTATCTACGCCGCCCTCCTCAAAGCGATGGCCACCGGTTCTGCCCTGACCGGCGCGGTGACCATGCTCGCCTTTGGTCTCGGCACCGCCGGAGCTTTGCTCGCCCTCGGTGTTTTCTCCACCGCCATCCGTATGCGCCTGAACCGTTGGGGAAGCCAGTTGGCTGCGGTGGGCGTGACGCTCATGGGCCTCCTGCTCATCTGGCGCGGGACCATGCCCGGCATGCTCATGATGGGAGGCCACGCCCATGCCTGCCACTGAAGCTCAGCCGGGCAACCCCAACATTACCGTCTCCACCAAGCCGTTGCCCAAGTGCGACCGCAAGCCTCCCGTTTCGCCACAGAAATCATTCGCTTACCATCGTTTTCGCAAACTAATCCACGTGGTTTGCGTCCTTGTCTTTTTCGCCCTGCCGTTCGCCAACCTCATTCGCGCCGACATTCCGCGCCAGCGCGTTTATCTGTTTGGCTACGAGCTCTGGATCAGCGAATTCGCCATCATCTTTTTCTCGCTGATGTTCCTGATGTTCATTGTTGCGGCCATGGCCATGCTCTATGGCCGCGTGTATTGCGGATATCTCTGCCCGCAGATGATTTTCAGCGAGGCCTCGCTCGCGCTCGAAAGCAAGCTGACCCGCACCGTGAATAAGTACGTGCGCTGGGGCGCAGGCCCCCGCCGCCTGCTCAGCCGCTTTCTGTTCTATTTCATCGCTTCCCTGGCCTCGGTTGTTCTGGCCTTTGTGTTCATCTCTTATTTTGTTGAGCCCCGCGATCTCTTTCACCGCCTGCTCTCTTTCGATATCAAGACCGCAGGCGGCATCGCCGGAGCAACCACAACCCTGCTCACCCTTCTCGACTTCCTGTTCGTACGCCAGCGCTTCTGCACCACGGTCTGTCCCTATGGATATCTGCAGGGGATGCTGGGCGACGGCGACACGCTGATCGTTCATTATCGCGATGAAAACCGCGAATGCATCGAGTGCAAGAAGTGTGTGCGCATCTGCCACATGGGCATCGATATTCGCACATCTCCTTACCAGATCGAATGTATCCACTGCGGCGAGTGCATCGACGCCTGCGTAGACGTGCTCGGCCGCCTGGGCAAGCAGGGCCTGATCCACTACGTCTGGGGCGAGCACGGCGAGAAGCTGGGAACCGGCGATGCGCCCTGGTATCGAAAGATCGGACTGCGCAACGCCAAGCGAGTGGTGGTGCTGCTGGTCATCCTCTTCTACGCGGCCGGCCTGTTTACCGCCCTCTCCATGCGCCGTGCGGTGCTGGTCCGCATTGCTCCCGATCGCACCACCATGTACACGGTGGGCAAAGACGGAACCGTTTACAACCGCTTCCGCGTCGAGGTCGCCAATCGCGGGCACGAGGAGGCCATCGCCCAATTCTCCATCGAAGGTTTGCCGGGAACGAAGTTCGTCGGCTTTGAGAACGCAATTGTCGTCAGTGCTGGCCAGACGATCGAGCGCGAGTTTGAAATCGCGGCTCCTCCTTCGGCGCCGCTCGCTCCCGGGGTCAATCACTTTGTCATAACTAGCCGCGTGGGCAACGAAAAGGATTCGGTGGAAGAAACGTTCATTACGCCATCTAAGGACTGACGATAGTTGAAAGGAGTTGGAGTATGAGCACTATGGCCATTGCATCGAACCGCACCGGCAGGAAGCCCGCACCATTAGCCTATTTTCTCGGCTTTGTTTTCGTGCTCTTTATCGGGATTCTGGTCTTCTGTTATGTTGTGACCAGGCGCACGCATCCCATTTACCTCGACGAGCATGGCAAGCCCGTAAACGCGAGTGGAGAACATTCGCACCGCTGAGATGAGTCCGGGCAGAGAATGCGACCTGTGCGGCCTCGCATGCGGCAAGCATCCTTTCGAGCAGCGGGTCGGCGGGGCCGACCGCTTCTTCTGCTGCCTTGGCTGCATGAACGTGTATCTGATCTTATGGGAAAGCGGCGCCATCAAAGCCGGCCAGGACATTCGCCAGACCGAACTCTTCCAGCGCAGCCTCGCGCTTGGCTTGATCTCCAACCGCGCTCCGGACGAATCGTCGTCAGGCTCTTATCCTGAAATGTCGGAGGGTCCCACCGAGGAACTCCTTCTCCACGTTACCGGCATGTGGTGCACTTCCTGTGCTTGGCTGATCGAGCACGCGCTGGCGGCGGTGCCCGGAGTTGTGAAGGCGGAAGCCTCCTTCGCCTCCGACCTGGTGAAGGTGCAGTACCACCCCCAGATTCTGCCGACGGAACGCATCGTTGGCCGCATTGCGAGTCTCGGCTACAAGGCGCAGAAGTACGCGGGCGAGAGCGACGCTGCCGACGCCGAACGCCGCTACCTGATCATCCGCACCGGCTTGGCCGCGTTTCTTTGGGCGAACGTGATGAGCTTCAGTCTCGTCCTCTACGCCTGCTACTTCGAGCAAATTTCCGGCAGCGTCCGTCGCGGACTTCCATTCGTGTTGATGGCCCTGGCTACGCCAGTAGTCTTCTATTGCGCGCAGCCCGTCCTGCGCCTAGCCTGGCGCGGACTTCTGAACCGCGCCATCCGCATGGAGTCGCTGCTGGCTCTGGGGATTCTCGCGGCTTATGGCTACAGCGTGGCCCAGGCATTTCGCGGTGAAATTCATCTTTACTTCGATACGGCAACCGTCATCGTCGTTCTCGTTCTGGCGGGAAAGCTCATCGAGCATGGCGCGAAGGGAAAAGTTTTCCAGTGGATCATCCTGCTCCATCGCATGATGCCCAACAAAGTCCGGCTTCTGGCCAAAGGAACCGAGCGGTTTGTCAGCGTTGGTGCTCTCGAACCGGGGCAGACATTCGTGGTCAAAGCGGGCGAGCGCATCCCCGCCGACGGCCTCGTTGTCGAAGGCGAGTCCCACGCCGACGAATCGCTGCTCACGGGCGAGTCCGCGCCGGTCAGAAAAAGTCCGGGAGAAACCGTGGCCGCCGGCAGCATCAATCTCGACGGCATCCTGAACATTCAGGCCACAAACTCGGCGAGCGACTCAACGCTATCTCGCATCATCTTTCTCGTCGAACAGGCGCTCAGCAGCCGTACTGACCTGGAACGCACCGTCGATCGCGTCTCCCGCATCTTTGTTCCCTGCGTTGTGTTAATCGCGCTGCTGACGTTTTTCTTGACCTGGACGGCGGGTACAGCAACGCTCGCTCACGCTCTGATGCGAGCCATCACTGTCCTGGTGATCGCCTGCCCTTGCGCCTTGGGCCTGGCCACTCCCTTGGCGATCACCGCCGCCTACGGCGCTGCGCTGCGGCGCGGAATCCTGGTCCGCGACAGCCGCGTCCTCGAAACCCTGCGCAAGATCGACACCGTCATCCTCGACAAAACCGGCACGGTCACGGAAGGGAAGTTCTCTCTTCTGGAACTTGTGCCCTGCCAGCGGGCCTGCGCCCAGGGAGTTTTCGTGGGAGCGCACTCTGGCCAAGACATACAGAACGCCCCCCGCCTCGAGTCCGACGACGAAGCACTGTCACTGCTTGCCTCGCTCGAGCGATATTCCGAGCACCCGCTGGGCAAGGCCGTTGCCGAATTTGCTCGCCGGCAGCACACAACCCTTCATGACGCGACTGCGCTCGAGATTCACAAAGGCCGCGGCATGACCGGCATCGTCAATGAGAAGCATGTCTTTATCGGTAATCGCCGCCTCACCAAAGAGCTGGGCATCGAGATCGACGTGAGCTCTGCCCGACAAGCTCCGCACTGGGAGGAAGAAGGCAAAACCGTCTGTTTCGTCGGTTGGGATGGCGAACTGCGCGCCCTTGCCGCCTTTGGCGACAAGCTCAAGCCCGAAGCGATCGATCTGGTCAGGGACCTGAAACGCCGCGGGCTGCAAGTCCACCTGGTCTCTGGCGATGCGCGCGCCACAACGAACTGGATCGCCTCTTGCCTCGGCACCGATTCCTGCGAAGCCGAGGTTCTGCCCGAGGAGAAAGCCGGCTCAGTGCGCCGCCTGCAGGAGCGCGGCTCCGTCGTGGCGATGGTGGGCGACGGCATTAACGACGCGCCCGCCCTTGCTCAGGCCGATCTTGGCATCGCTATGGGTTCCGGCACCGACATCGCCATGAAAGCCGCCGCAGTCGTGCTGATGAACGCCTCGCTCCCCAAAATCCTCGATGTCTTCGACCTTTCCCAGAAAGCCATGCGCGTCGTCCGCCAGAATCTTTTCTGGGCGTTCTTCTACAACACCATCGGGATCACCCTCGCCGTGGCAGGAATTCTGAATCCCATCATGGCCGCCTCAGCCATGTTGCTCTCGAGCGTGTCGGTCGTTGCCAACTCCATGCGCCTCGCCCGGCAGACAGTCTGATTCTGATGCGGGAGAGTCCAGGGCGAACTCCAGAACGGTTTAGGAAATAAGTGATCCGGTTTTTGAAGGGCGCGGCTTCAAGCCGCGCCGTAAGGCGCGTTATCCTGTCGCACCTCGCGGGTTTCAGCAAGCGAGGGAACATTCCCAGCGGATCGGAATCAAGCGTTGTTTGGGCAATTCCGCGAAGTGGAAGCCCTTCGACAAGCTCAGGGCGAGTTCTGCTTTTCTTCTGTTCCCTTATTTTTGCTGACTGGGCTGATTCGCCGGCTTCGGCGGCGTCGCGGGCTGCGTCTTGACCGGCTGCGTCTTGATTCCCTGCAGCACGGAGGTCGGGCCCGTCCGCCGGGAGGCATAGATCGACAATGTGATGGATGTAATCATGAACGCCACCGCCGACCAGGTAGTGGCTTTCGAGAGCGCGCTGGCCGCCCCTCGCGGACCGAACGCCGTCTGGCTGCCCTGGCCTCCGAACGCGGCCGAAATGTCGCCGCTCTTGCCGCTTTGCAACAGCACGACCACGATGATGAAAAAGCAAACCAGAACGTGAATTGGTGTGACCAGATATGGAATCATAATGTTAGCTTCCGACTTAAAGCCTGACCCCGTCGATCCGCTTCCCATTGTACGACGCGCAGCGAAAGAACATCAATCTTCTCTGCTCCTTGCCAGTGGTTCGACTGAACCATCATCTATTTCCTAGTTCTCACCTGTGATATCCAGTTGACTGTCCCGAGACGTGCCTATCTCGATTCCCGGGACCACATGGCTTTATTCCACAACACAAGTTCGCGCAATAATGAACCAGAATTTCAGGTGGGTGGGACTTCTACAGAAAAACCAATGTTCGAATGCAATAGAGATATTTCGCTATCTCTGAGGCGGTCGCAGCAGTTCGTCCGGCTTGCCGACTTGCTTCTCTTGGTGTTTGTCCTCTCGCTGGCGCTTTCCGCAATCGCTCAGCCTGCACCCCCCACCATTACCAGTATTTCTCCGACTTCCGTCACGGCAGGAGGGCCAACCTTCACTGTCACCGTCAATGGCAGCGGGTTCGTAGCAACTTCGGTAGTGCAGATCAATGCAAGTAATCGGCCCACCGTATTCAAGAGCGCCCTGCAAGTCACAGCCACAATCTTCGCCTCCGACATCGCAACGCCGGGCACGCTTCAGGTGACTGTGTTCGAAATTTCGCCGGCCGGCGGAGGCGTTACTTCGAATGCCGTGGCGCTGGCGGTAACTGCCGCCCCGCCTCCAATTCTGATCAGCTCTTCTCCCGAGCTTTCCACGCAAGGCGCCAACCGCGCGCAGATGACCCTGGTCGGATCGAACTTCCGGCCGGGCGCGACCGTCGTGATCTCGCCGCCGTTGCAGAATCTTGGCCAGTCCAACGGGCACACGCCTGCCGCGGACGTGGCAGTGCTCAATGTCACGGTCATCAACGGCGGGCTGATGACGGCAATCGTCAGCCTGAGCCCGACCGCTACTGCCGGTTTGCGTGCGGTCGATGTTCTGAATCTCGACGGGACCAGCACGGGCGCTAGTGTGACCGGAGGCCCGGGCACATCCCAGCCGATCTATCTCCGCTCATCGAATTCGCTCGGAGCGGCGCTTTCGGTCCTTGAGATGGCTTTGACCCGTCCCCGCAATGGAACCGTGGTCACGCTAGGACAGGAACTAGATGCTGAAGCTGTTCTCGCTGGAACGGGCACGGGCACGGTGATCGGCGAATGGGTTTGGGATGGAAATGTGGTGGAGCAGTTTTCCGCTTCGATTGTGGGCGGGCAAAGCACGACGATCAGCACGCGGCAGTCGTTGCCGACATGGTTTCTGGGCGGTCACACCCTGCAGTTGCGCATCGTCCAACCGAATCAGATTGCGACCAAACCAATTGTGGTCGTGGTCAATCCGGGCGACTGGAAAATCGAGAAGCTGCTCTACCCGGCATACGGCGCGGCTTTTGCCGCCGCCGATCCGCCACGGTTGCTTTGGGCGCCCGTGCCGGGAGCGGCGAAATATCAGGTCGGGTTCGCGGACCAACCGTACACGTCAAGTATCTGCACCTGGTTTGATGTGGTCGAGAATGAGTGGCAGGTTCCTGCCCGCGTTTGGAAGGATCTGCCCGAAGGCGAATTGTTCTGGACTGTGCGGGTTGTCGAAAGCACAGGAGTCCCGCACAAGCCGCTGCCGATGAGGAGCATCTATCGTTCGCCGGATGGCGGCCTTACGTCTGTGCGTCCAGTTCCGGCCAAAACTCCCGCCGGGCACATGTTGCTCGAGTGGAAGCCCGCGCTGAAGACCGGCTTCTACTACGTTCTCGTCAGCAAGGACCCCGAGGGAACGCAGCGGATTCGGCAATATTTCACGGCGGATCCGAAATTGGACCTGCGCGCCGTGGACGGCCAGCTTACTCCGGGCACGACCTATTATTGGCGTGTGGATGCGATTGCTCCCAATGGGAAGTTCCTTATGTCCGGGCCGCCGCAGAGTTTTGTCGCGGAGATTGTCCCAAAGGCAAACTTGGGTGCATACGGCAACCTGGTGCAACTGGCCTCGTTGCGACGCCCTGTGTCTCTGCCTGTGGCTTTCGATCTGGTCTCGCAGATTTCCGACCGCGCTCCGCCGCCCAACAGCACCATCAATGACCCGAAGCCGACGATTTCCGTGAGCTTCCAGACGCCCGTGAATCCACCCGATGTCAGCCTGATGGTGGATGACATTGACATTACTTCGCTGGCGCAAGTGAGCGACGTGAAAGTCGCATTCACGCCGCCCTTGGCGCTCGCGGGCGGCGATCACAACGTAAACCTCACGGTCGGCAACGAGGCCGCTTCGTGGAAGTTCACCGAGGCGGCAGGTCCTGCGCCGGTCGCAGCGCCGCCGCCCGCCGCCCCGGTCGTTCCAGTTCAGCCCGGCAATGATGCTGAGGTTCCTCCCGCCGCGACCGGAGTTCTGCCCACGTCCACCACTGTGGCAGCCGTTCACGCGGCTCCCAACGCGCCCAAGCCGCCGGCCGAAACCCACAAAGTTCCGCCCTCCGAAGAAGGCCAGATCAGCTCGACCACCGAGTGGGCGTCCGGATCGAATCCTCCCGACTCAAACGACTTCGCTGTGTCGGAACGAATCACGTACGAAGAAGGCGGGTGGAAATTCGAGGCGAACGGCAGCGGCGTACTCAATTCCGTTCTCAATCCCGACGCGCAGCGCACCAGCCACGGCCTGGTGAACGACTACGTATTTCAGCTCGGATATAAAGGCGACGGCTGGGGCGCAAACCTTCGCTTCGGCATCGTGTCGCCAGTCTTATACACCGACGCGCAGTTTGTCACCGCGGCCACGCCGCGCCAGGGGGTCGAGGCCACGCTGAAAACGCCAGCAGGAACCTTTGGCTACTTTGTCAACACAAATGATGAAGCCCTCGGCGGTGGGGCCGGCATCAACTTCCACCAATCGATGATGGGCGCCAGTTGGCAAGCGCCCTTGCCGAAGTGGGCTATGTTCCGCCTGATGTGGCTGAGCGCGCAAGATGTCGGAGCGCCCACGACGGTGTCGTTCGATTCGCAGGGCAATCCCATCATCCTGCCGAATCCGGTGGCAGCGAGATCGCGCGGAGATGTCTACGGCGCGTTGCTCCAGATTCATCTGAAGCAGAAGTGGCTGTGGTCATCCGAGTATGCGTTCAGCCGCGAAAATGCCAACGTGGACGATCCGACCTCCAAGACCGACTTCGGCCGCGCCTGGCGCTCCGGCATTTCTGGGCAGGCGGGCAAGACCACGCTCAATGCTTCGTACCGCGACGTTAGCGAGAATTTCGGGAACCCCGCGAACCCCAGCCTGACCCAGGCCAGCCAGCCGAATCTGCGCGGCGTGGATTCGGGAATCACTGAGTCGACGAAAGCCGGCACGTTCGGGCTGACGTATTCATTCCTCGAAAACAACGTGAAGCCCACGACGAGCGCCGAACTTCTGCTCAATACGTTCGAGGAAACCTGGAGCAAGCAGATCGATCCAAAAACCAACGTCGTCCTGGACGCTCGCCAATCTCTCACGAGTACGGGCACGATTCCCGGATCGCTCCAGGGCCAGCCGCCCGAACAAACCGGAGCCGCGGATCAGCGTGATGTTTCCGGCAACCTCAACCTGAGCCGCCAGGTGGGTGCCGTGACGATGTCGGTCGGCGGAACCCGCGACTGGACCCGCAACAACTATTTCCCGACTGCGGACACAATCACATCCTCGATAACCTTGGGCACGAATTGGGTGACGCGCAGCTTCTTCCAGCTCAATTCGCAGTTCAGCGCCAACTGGGTGGCGGCGGATGGGCTGACCACCGGCACTTCGCGCAACATTACGGCGTACATCCAGCCGGCATTTATCTGGAAGAAGCCGTCGCTGCAGATTTCTCCGCTTATCTCTGTGATGAAGGGAAGAACCATTCTTTCGAATGGCATGCTGACCAGCGACACGCTCACGGGCCAATATGGCGGCAGGTTCTCTTGGACGCTCCCGGGCCCGCTGAAGTTCAATACGCTATCGGCGCAGGGAAGCTACAACCAGAATCAGAACACCATCATGAACATGGATCAACGCAGCACTCAATTGTTAGCGATATGGACGGTGACTTGGGGCCACAAAAAGACGTTCTGAGCAATGAAGCAGCGTTCAGGATGCGCCTGAACATGACTTCGAGAAAGATCGGTTCATGTCTGATTGGCGCCGTGGCGTTAAGCATGGTGCTCAGCGGCTTAACCTTTTCCCAAGCAAGGCCGTCGCTGCCATCCTTAACGAGTTTCAGTCCAACCCAGGGAACAGCCGGTTCCACGGTCACGATCACCTTCACCGGAACGAACTTTGCTCCGCGCTCCATGATTCTGATATTCACTCCCAACCAGGGATTAACCGTCACGAAGCTGCAGTTTGTTTCCGCGATGCAGATCACCGCGCAGGTGCAGATCGATGCGAGCGCGCAACCGGGCGCTCGACAGGTGGAACTGGTCGATGCGGACCACAATCTGCGCTCGCTGCTGCCTTTCACGATCGCCGCGCAGCAGGGTTGTTCCGCCTTGGCCGCCAGTCCGAATTGCGGGCCCGGCGGGTCAAAAGCTCCCGCGCTCCGGGAATTCTCACCGCTGGCGGGAACGCAGGGAACCACGGTCACGCTTACATTGACGGGCGTCAATTTCGCTTCTCCCGCCGCGCTGCAGTTCACTCCTGCGTCTGGTCTGACGGTTCAGTCCACAACCGTTGTCAGTCCAAATGAAATTCAGGCCGTGGTGAACATCGCTCCGAACGCCCCGTTGGGGGCGCGCGGAGTCGCGCTCATCGAGGGCACGGCGCATCTGGGCGCATCCAACACCTTCACGGTAGTTGGAACCGTCGCGCATGTGCTGCCCATGCAGATTTTGCGCGTGATTCCCAACCAAGTCGCGGCTGGCAGCCAAAACGTGGACCTCACGCTGCAGGGAGTGAATTTTGTCCCCGGCACGCAAGTGACTTTTACAGTCGGCGCCGGCGTGCCGGCGGCAGTATTCGCCACAGGTCCGGCGCGCTACATCAACAGCACTGAGATACACGTCACCGTCAGCGTGCTTTCCTCCGCTTTGCCGGGCGGGCGAGACATCAATCTGCAGGTGCCCGGCGCGCTGCCGATACGCGAGGAAAAGACAAGCGTTGCTGCCGCCGCTGTCGACGCTGTCAACGCCGGCATTTCCAACGCGCCAACCAGTTCGACTGGACTGCTATCCGCCGTCGGCAAGGGCATGTTGAACGTGCAGGCAGTGAAACAAAGCGGCCCGCCAACCTTGCTCAAGATTCCACCCATTACGCAACAGACATTTCCCGAAGGCGTAATCGCGCTGGATACCCCGGTGCCGGCACAACAATATGAAGGCGGCCCGGTCGTGGTTCCGCTGCTCGACGACGACGCCGTCTTTCAATGGCACGAACAGAACCCGGGCACGGCAGATTATTACGAACTGCGCGTGTTTGCCCAGGACAAGAAGTCGCTCATCACCAAGAAGAAAATCTCCGGGCCGAACATTCTCTATTACGGCAAGCAAACCTCGCTTCCTCCCACGTACTATCGTCCGGATTCCGCCTTCCTGACCGATGTCTTACAACACAAGTTCTCCGCCATGGCCAATGGCCAACCGCAATTCATCATTGATACGCATCATTTGTACTGGCAGGTGGCCGGCTTCCACACCTATGCAAAAAACGGCGTCGCGACGCGGCAGATGGCGCAGAACATGCTCGTGAAAAGCTCCGCTCAGCCGGTGAGCGGAATGCAGTCAGCGAGTGGAGCGCAGGCCGCTGGCGGTGGTGCGCAGCCTCCCGAAACCACCGACCTCGAAGTCGAAGTTTCCGGCCTCTCGCAACTGGGCTCGACCCAAGCCCCAACCGGCCTGCAGTGCAACGGCAGCGGGATGGGCAACGGGCTGAATATTTCGGATGTTGACCAGCCCGCGACGGACCCCAACAGCTACGCCTTCGACCGCTGGCTGCTCTCAGGAACGGTGGATTTGACCAACTCGCCGTACGCCGCGCATGGCACGCCGCAGGAGTCAGGCAGCGGCCTCATCAAGAACGTCAACCTGATGACGTTCGACAACGTTTTCGTGGACTGGGGTGACGGCACGGTGCAGTCCCTCAGCGCCATCCCTGCGGACCACACCACGATCAACAGCCGCGGCATCACATTCACTCTTCCCAACAAGATCACGCAGCAGTACGCCTTCTGGCATGCCTATCAGGCTCCGGGCGGCTACACCGTGCGCGTGTTTCAACTTTCCGAGGCCGACGCGCAGCACGTGAATGCTTCTCTCGTTGCCGCCAGCGTGGACGGGCCGGGCGGCATACCGTTTTTGCAAGCTGCTACCTTGCAAAAAATTGCTCTGGGGGGCAGCGGCGCGTCGCGGACAAACGCATCGCAATCAAATTCATCGCCGGCGAATTGGCAGAACAACTACCAGATGATTCTTGCGGGCGGTTCGGGTTCTTCGTCAGGCCCCAGCCCGTCACAAGTGGCCAGCGATGCCTACATGATCTACTGCTTTCCGCTCACGATTGTGCCCATCGAAGACCTGGCGGCGGACGGCCCGCTGCACCTGAAAGGTATTGACGATCCCGACTTCCCCGGCTACGACGTTGCCAAACCAGTGAAATTCGAACCGAAGCCGTTCAATCAAATCACGGGCGCGGCTACTGAGAAGACAGCGGACAAGACGGCCAAAATCGGCATTACAGAAAAATCCACGACTTCGGCCGTGCCGAGCGTCGCGCTGCAAGAAGCGAAGACCGGAATTCATGCTGAGCAGACGCCATCCACCGGCCCAGCCGCAATCTGCAGCGCATGTGACGACGGCATGGTCGCGGAGTCGCATCTGTATTATTACGGCAAGGGGCAGGTTCAGGTCACTTGGACTGTAGACGGCCAACAGCAGCCGCCGCAGAGTTTTTCGCTCGGACCTTCCCAGCCACGCACCAACCTGACGCGGGCAGACCTGAATCAATCGAACAAGAAGATTGTGATCGTGCCCATCGGCGCGCCATCCAACCCACCGATCGTGTCGGAATCCGGCCCTGCCGATTCGCAAGCCCTGCCGGTTCAACCTCTGGGCATGCACAGCGTAAGCGTCGTCGCCGATGTGGTGCCCGACCCAACGATTCCCAACCTCTCGGTCGCGGTCCATGGTGTGCTCCACGGTCTTACAGCGGGTCTCGCCGCAACAAATGCCACAACTGGCACGGAGAAGGGTATCTCGTCGTCTGGCGTTGAGGAGGCCAAGTCGCTGCTAAACACACTTTCCGCGCCGCCGGGAAGCAATCTGCCGCCGCTCAAGATCGGCGTGCTTTCTCCGACCAAGCAGGGCGCCTCCGGCCTCGGAGCGGTGCAATACCTGAATGGCGCGCTGCAGGCGATCACCGGAGCGCAGACAAACACTGCGCCCGATCAGCATGTTGCCTCCAATCCAAAGGAGTACGAAGCGGTCGCTTCTGATCCGAAGCAACCTTGCAAATTCCTGTTTCCCGTCAACGCCGGCACATTTGAAATTGACGGGCTCCAGAATCACGTCACAAGAACTGGGACGAAATATACGGGCACGGGGAACCTGATCATCCACATGGCCACCAGCGCCAGCGGCGGTTACCAACAATATCCCCCGATCCAAATCAAGATCGACAACTGGGATGTTCCCGATGGCCAAACCGTGAACACGGGAACGATTGATGTCTCGCCCGCGCTTCCACTCGACCAGAGCGCCCCGGCGGTGAAGGGAACAATTGACCGTCTCCAGGGACAGGTCAACAACGGCCAGAAAGGCGATCTCCAGGCGACGCTCAGCGTGACCCTGAAGGACGACACACTCCGCCAGCCCGGCGAAGTGCCGGTCTCGTGGAACGGCGTTACTTCTGCACTCGAGCCCTCGGGCGACTGGATCAAAGACGGGCTGACCTTGCCGCGCACCATCATCGGCTGGAGCGCTTTTCAGATGCAAAGTAGCGGCGGCGTTCGCCTCGATCTCAGCCACCATGATGGCGACGCAGCCAACTATCAACTATGCGGACCGAGAAGCGGCGCCGACTGGGTAGGCGTCCGCTTCTCCTCGCTGACCGTGTATCCCTACACCTTCGACCTCGTTTCCGGAGCGTCCTACCAAACCACGGTGAGCGATTGGGGAATCAGCGACCAGGGCCTATGCGGGAATGTTTCTAGTGGCCCCTTCAAGGCGCAAGTGCTCAATGGAAGCATCGGCTTCAACTCCGTGACCGGCCCGGTGAGGGACAGCTCAGTCAATGCGACTTACAACAAGCTCGATGTTCACATCCCGTTCCTGGCCACGGATGTGCAGGGCGACGCCACCTTGCAGTCAGGAGGAGGGAAGCAGGCCAACATTTCCTTCGTGTTTAACAGCCAGCCCGCCTCCAAGACCTACGGCAATGTTTCCGTGACTGCGAATCAATTCAGTTTGACCAAGCTTCAGGGTCTGTGGGGCATTCAGGCCAATACTGCATTTACCTTCGCGGCCGAGAACTCTACCTTCGCCGCTGTGAAACCGATTCCATTCTTCTTTGGCATGGACGGCCGTGGCTATTTCCCCAACGGCTCGCAGGCCACGGATGTCCCCCTCGGCGGCAGCTCGCATCTCGGGCACACTCCCGTCGATCTCGTTTCCGCGCACTTGACTGCTCCCACAAGCGGCAACGAGATTCTCGGAGCGCAAATCGCAACCACCGTGCATCTCTCCGAAGTCATGCCCGCAGCACCCATGCAGGTGAACTACGAGCTGGACGAAACGGGAAACAACTATTCCTCCACCGGCCCGGCAAATTCCAAAGTTGACATTGATCTCCCTTATCCTTCCGGGCAGCCCGCATCCGAAGCGCACATTCATCCCGTGTATTCGGGAGGGCCGAACACCGAATACTCCGGTTCGGTGGACCTGAGCGAAATCGGGGGGCCCGCGATTACCGGCGAATTCCGCCTCGGATATCAAGGCGGTCACGATTACTGGCTGACACGCGTGGGCGTGAGCTTGCCCTCCGGCGTGCCGGTGGCGCCGGGCCTCAGCCTGTTCAAAGTGCAAGGTGGCATCGGCCACAACTTCCCCATCAGCGCCTTCGAGCATGTCGGAACCCTTAGCGGCGAAACTCCCTCGATGGACGGCTCCTTCCTCTTCATGGCGGGTGCGCGCATCGGGACCTCCGACGAGTTCACCTGCACGGTGGAGGGCGATCTGACCATTGAAGCGAGCGGTCCCAACGCGGGCGCCCGCATGGATTTCCATTCCTGGATCCTCAAGCAGGCCGACAACAGCAACGGCGACTTCAGCGGCTACTTCCAATATGTGGGCAGCAACTTCGACGGCCGCATGTGGGGACATCTCGATTTCATGAACAACGCGGCGTACGTCGATCTGGGCAGCGGCCCGAACAACGCCGCCATCGATTTTCATTTCGGCCCCAGCGGTCCTTGGCACATTGACTTCGGCAAGCAGCAAGGCCCGCGCATTCACGGCCACCTGCTGGTGGCCGACGCCGATATGTACATGATGCTGACCAGCAACAGTCTCTCGCTGGGCGGCGGCGAATACATTGATCTCGAAGCCGGAGCTGCCGGCATTTCCGGCTATATCAAGGGCGGCATGGATATGGATCTTACGGTAACCTCGCAGCCGCACATTTCCGGAGATTTCTCCGCCTACGTGCAGGCCGGAGCATGTGTGAGCGTGAGCATTCCGCTGGATGGCAGCGTGGGTGCATGCGTTAACGTGGGCGCGTCTGCCCAGGTCCACGCCGAATTCGCGCCGCTCGACGTTCATGCCAGCGCCACCATTGGAACTCCGGTAGGCAACGTGACGGTTTCGGTGCACCTATGATTGCGACGCGATTTCGCCGAATGTTGGGTTCTTTGATCGCCTCCGCGCTCGTGGCATTATGCGCCTTGTATTGCCCGGCGCAGGAAGTTCCCGGCACCATGCTCGTGGCCTCCGACGGCAAGGGCCACATCTACCTTTTGTGGTTCCCGCCGCCATCTCAGTGGCCGACCGGAGGATGGAAACTCTCCGATTCCACCGGCCAGGTGCTGGTTCCGCAGATCAGGATTGGTGAACCAGCGGCAGCCTTGGAACCTCTTTCCGTCGAAGATCGGGACCTCATTCAAAAACTGTCTTTGGTATTCGCGAAACCCGACACGAGCGCGCAGCGTCAGCAATTCTTGGCCGTTCTCAGCCTGCGCGCATTCAGTGAGCCGGACTTTGCCCGCGCCCTGGGTCTCTTCTGGATGCTCGACAATGTCGCTCCCGGCAGCCGAACTTACAAAGTTGAAGGACTCGATACCGCCGGAAAGACCACCGTGCAAATGACAAGTCCTGCGGTTGATTCCTCCCTGGCCACGGCATCGCCGCCCGCCCCCGACAGCGTTCAGGCAAAAGTCGACAGGGACGGTGTTTCGTTGTTCTGGAATCCGCCCCCGGAAAACCAGCAAGCCCGGGTTGTCTCCTACGCGATCGAGCGTGACGGAGGCGGCCAGACCGCTGCGCCAGTCACCGCTAAGCCCGCCGTAATTGGCCTTCGCTGGGACGCGAAGAAGCCGTTCATCGTTGACCGCAATGCTCCCCCCAACGAAATGCTGACTTATCGCGTCTTCAGCGTAGACGTTTTCGGCCGTCGCAGCGATCCCAGTTCGATTGGCATCTTCTATCCGGATTTTCACGCCCTCGAACCGCCCGACCCTGTTCTCGCAACAGCCGGCGGCGGCAAGATCGTCGTCACTTGGAAGGCAGAAAACAAACCCAATCTCGCCGGATACGTTGTCGAGCGAGCCTTGCTGCATGCCGGTCCGTTTGAGGCGCTCTCTGCGCAGCCTCTGCCGCCCGGCACAGCCCAGTTCGAAGACGACGAGGTGCGCGGCGGAACGACTTACTACTATCGTGTGCGCGCGGTGAATTCGCGCGGCGATCTCGGCAATCCCTCTTCCGCGGCCGCAGCACAACCCAAGAATCCCGGCGCGCTGCCCAAGGTCGAGGGTCTTGCGGCCGATGTCGGCCAGACCCGCGTTCGCCTCACCTGGAAGCCGGTTGCATTCCCAATTGCTGGATACTTCGTCGAGCGCCACGCAGCCACCGGCTTAGTCCAGTCAGAAAACTGGACGCGGCTTAGCTCGCACGTCACTCCCGAGCCGCAATATGACGACTATCTCGGCCTCACTTCGGATGTGAAGATGGAATATCGCATTGTTGCGGTTGCCTTCGACAACGCGGAAAGCCCGCCCAGCGATGCTGTTCCAGTCACGATCGCGGACCGCTCGCTTCCCTCAGAACCTTCGATCACCGGTGCGAGCGGCGCGGAAGGCAAGGCCACGGTCACATTCGAGCCCGCTCCTCCGCCCGAAAAAACCGCGCAATTTCTCGTGTTGCGCTCGGGACACGCCGACGATCTGGGAGTGGTCATTGGCGATCCGCTTCCCGCCAGCGCGCGAACCTTCACCGACTTGTACGTCAGCTCCGGAACAAGCTATTGGTATCGTCTGGTAGCCGTCGATAAGAACGGAAACCGCAGCGATCCCACGCGGCCGGTGGTTATTCGCGTCGCTGCGCCCACGATTCCAAAGCCAGCGTCGCCAACGCTGCAGTTTGTGAGCGCGCCGTTTGCTCATGTTGTCTTGCAATTCGGCCAAGTCCCCGCGGGCCTCAAAGTAATTGTGGAGAGGCAGGATCAGAACAACGGTCCCTGGCTGCGGGTCGCCGGACCGATGACTGCTGCTACCGCATCCGACAACGGCGCACCTTCATCCAGGGCCGCCGCATATCGCATTTCCTATGTGGCCGCCGATGGCTCAGTCGGCCCGCCAAGTGAAGTTGTCAGTGCTCCAAGCGGCAAATAAACTGCCGCTCAACGAGGGATCGGTTATGAAACATGCCCTGAAGTTCGCTGCGCTTGCTTTCACGTGTTGGACGCTGAGCAATTCGCTGTTTGCGCAAGACGTAATCACGGTTTCGAGTTGCCCCGACCGGCCCACCTTGCCCGTGACATTCGTCGTAGACTGTTTGCATGTTGCTGATCCGGCGACTAGGCAGTTGTGCCGCCCCTTTGCCGAAAACCAAGCCTGCAAAGTCTTCTGGGCGTACCGGAACATCACCGGTATCCGCTTGGAGGAGCACTGTCCCACGCTGAAGTACACGATCTACGACAAGGACAAGTTTCCCCATCATGAAGGCGAAGGCGGCGTTGCGCTGCATTGCAGTGCGGATTACATCGCGGATGTTTCTCTGCTCATCAAGTCGGAAATCGGACCCTATGACGTGCACGAGATATTGCACGTTTACCAGGACAGGCTCGGGGCGCTGCCATACGCGCACATCCTCTTTGGGCCTAGCATGGCTGAAGCCCGGCGCGAGATCGGCGACGAGAAGGGGTATGAAGAAGCAATCTCGCGGCTGAAAATTGAGATGCAAGGCACCGAGGCCGGTTTGGCAAAAGGAACGATTTCCGCTGAAAAAGAATGTCTCTACGCCGAGTTGTACACCGAGTCAAGCCTGTATTTGAAAAACGCCAAGAATGTGGAGATGTTTTATCGCAAGCTGGAACCCGGCGGGTCGAAAGACATGGCCGCGCGGCAGGCGCGCTTTAACCGCATGTATGACGCCGTTTCCGGTGGGACCGTCAAACAGTATCTGCTCGCTCACTGTCCTCGTTTCTAGAACGGGATCTCGCTTGAAAACGTGTGGGTTCAAAACAAAACGCGGGGGTAAGCAATGGTGCGGAAGGCGGGACTTGAACCCGCATGCCTTTCGGCGCCACCCCCTCAAGATGGTGTGTCTGCCAATTCCACCACTTCCGCTTTAGACTCGGCAATCAACGCGAATACTTGGAGTCTGTCGGTGGCCTCTACAACTTGAATCTTACCATACACTTCCTTTTCTTCCGGGAGGCGGGATCAGTTCTACGGGGTGCTCGGGAAAAGCATCGTACCGCTGGAACAAGTTCGTCCTCATCGTTAGAATTGCCGTGTTAATGGAGAACCTAGAACCATGCCAACAGCAAGAACGTCAGCCCTCCTAGTCCTCGGAATTTTTGCGATCGTGGTTTCCACCGCTCTGGCAGACGATTGCCACTCGCTCACGTCCCTGACGCGCCCCGACTTGACCATCACCTTGGCCGAATCAGTACCCGCCGGCGCGTTTAAGCCTCCTGCGAGCGGCATGCCCGGACCGCCGCTCGACTTCAGCAACTTGCCCGCATTCTGTCGCGTGGCGGCCACCGCGAAACCCACCAGCGATTCGGAAATCAAATTCGAGGTCTGGATGCCCGCGTCCAATTGGAACGGCAAGTTCGAAGGCACGGGCAATGGCGCGTGGCTGGGAGCTATCGTCTATTTCGCCTTAGCCGATGGACTGCGTCGCGGCTATGCCGTCGCCAATACCGATACCGGCCACGTCAGCGGCGGGATGGACGCTAGCTGGGCTTTGGGACATCCGGAGAAGGTCGTGGATTTCGGCTATCGCGCTGTTCACCTAATGACGGTGGAGGGAAAAGCTATTGTCAACGCTTTCTACAAGAAAAACCCCACGTTTTCCTACTGGAATGGTTGCTCCTCCGGCGGCAAGCAGGGACTGAAGGAAGCGCAGCAGTTTCCCGAAGATTACAACGGCATCGTGGCCGGCGCGCCCGCAAATTATTGGACTCACCTGCTCGCTGCCACTGTGTGGGTTGGGCTGCAGGCGTTGAAGGACCCGGCGAGTGCCATACCCAGGGAAAAATTCGCCCTGATCCATAAAGCTGCGATCGAGGCCTGCGATTCCATCGATGGCGTCAAGGACGGACTTATCGACGATCCAAGAAAATGTCACTTTGATCCGCAGGTGCTGCAGTGCAAAGGCGCCGATGCTCCGGATTGCCTCACTGCCGCGCAGGTCGAAACCGCCAGGAAAGCCTACGGGCCTTCCACCACTCCCCACGGCATGAAGATTTTCCCTGGGTTGGAGCCCGGCAGCGAACTGGGATGGGGCTTTATGATGGGAGGTCCGGAACCAGCACGAATTGGCTCTGATTACTACACGTACATCCTGCACAAGGATCCTCATTGGAATCCGCGGACCATGGACTTTGACAAAGACGTTCCCGAGGCCGATGCGTTGGACCACGGCACGATCAACGCTATCGATCCCGATCTCAGGAAATTCAAGGCGCACGGCGGAAAGCTGATCATGTATCACGGCTGGGCCGACTCTCTGATCATGCCCGAAAACAGCGTCAGCTATTACGAGAGCGTGCTGAAAACCATCGGGGGACCCGCGCAGACGGAAGATTTCTTTCGTTTGTTTATGGCTCCGGGCATGGGTCACTGCTTTGGCGGAGAAGGTCCAAGCGGCTTCGACGCACTCCAGTCACTCGAGCGTTGGGTCGAGGACGGCAAAGCGCCCGATTCCATCGTTGCGTCTCACATGGCTGGCCCGGGAAAGGTGGATCGCACTCGACCCCTCTGCGTTTATCCCAGGGTTGCGAAGTACAAGGGCGAGGGAAGCATAGATCAAGCCGAGAACTTCTCTTGTTCCATGCCGAACTGATCTGGGAATTGATCTTGTCTGCTGTCCGGCGGCAGGATCAGATGAATTCCTGAAAGAGTTCCTTTTCCGGGGACGCAATCACTCCGCGGCCCACCAGCATGCCTTCCTCAGCCGCAACCTGGGAACCAATCGCGACCGCTGCCTCGACGCTGGAAACATCGCCGGCCAGGAGGGCAAACCCCTTGCCGCCCAGCGCCATTGCCAGGTGAAGCCGAAGTAGTTCGACATTCGCGGACTTCAGCGCGGCGTCGGCAGCTTCCACCACGCTTGCCGCCGAGAAGGTCTCGATCAAGCCGATTGATCGAACCGCTGTCGCATCGATGCCAGCCGCCATGGAAATAGCGGGCAAAATTGAAGGATGCAGGCGCGCAATCAGTTTGTTCTCGATCAAAGAGCCGTTGGACACAACAGCCCCGGCGTCGAGCGCCGCCCTCACCGACGCCACGTCTCCCGCAACAGCAATTAGGAATTTGCCCGAACAAATGCTGCGCCCCAGAAGCAGGTCGACCGAGGCCGCCTTCAGCATGGCGTTTTCTACGATGTAGCCGGTGGCCACGCTCGAAACTTCGATCAGCCCTATCGAATCGATATCCGCCATGTGCGTCTCCTCGTGTTGCGCCGGCTTGCCAGCTACTTGTAGGTTATGAGATCTAGCGTTCTTTGCGTCTGTCATTCCGAGCGAACGGAATTGCCCATCCTTATGGACAATTTCGGGAGTCGAGGAACCTGCTTTTCTGTGTTCGTGCACAACCCGAACTCTTCGGCCGCGCGGCCTATGCCTCGATCACCACATTCTCGCCAACGTGCCTAACCGTCCCGCCGATGCTCGCGTGAATTCTCGCTCCCAGTTTTCCTGGCGCCGGCTCTGCCAGGACATCTCCGACGCTGACCCGCTGCCCCGCACTCACCACCGGTATGGCCGGGGCACCCGAGTGCTGCTGCAAGGGAATCGTCACTCGCGCTGGCTTGAAATCGAAATCCGTCAGAGGCCCGACATTCTTGAACGAGCTCAGCCCTAGCTTGGCAATCAACCGGCTGATCGGCACTCGTCGCGCTTGCGCCAGCGGGTGCGGGCGGACCTGCTCGGGATCTCCGTGGAAGAACAGATTCTTTTCCCGCGCCACCGGCTTGGCCTCAACACACACCGACTTGGGATCCAGATCCTCCGGGCACGAGTACATGGTGCACAGGTTGCACTCGCAGCAGTACATCGTCCCGGCAATCGTCTGATCGTGTGGCTTGGTGAACCCCAGCGACCTCATGGCCTGGTGCGGCAGAATGGGATGCCCCAGCAGATACCGTGGGCACAGCTCGGTGCAGAAGCTGCATTGGTCGCAGGCTGAGCGGCCGATGCGCGCGATTTGCGGCCACTTTGCCAGGTGCCGCTGCAGCAGCTTGTGCGAAGAGGGAAGCACCACAATCGCGCCGGTCGTCTTGGTCACGGGCGCAGCGAGGTCGGCCGCGGGCTTCGCCATCATCACCCCGCCGAGCAGCACGCCAAAATCGCTGACTGTCGCGCCCCCGGTGGCCGCGATCACTTCGCCAATCGCCATCCCCACGGGAACCCGCACCGTCACCGGCGTCTTGACCGCGCCTGCAACGGTCAGATACTTGTGCGTGACCGACTGGTCCATCCCGATATTCACCAGAGTCTCGACATTGACCACTACCGCCCCGACATCCTTCGGCAACCCGCCGGGAGGAATCACTCTCCCTGTGACATCGTGTACCAGAATGAACTCATCACCCGCCGGGTAAGTGTCGGTCAGCGGGCACACGCGGATATTGCCGGAGCACTTCGCCTCGATCTGCTGAATGACGTCCGAGTACTTGCCCTTGATCCCGATGACCCCTTCGCGGGCGCCCACGCATGTCATCGCGGCCTGCAGGCCGCGAAACATGGGATCGGCCATGTGGTGAAGGAGTTCCTTGTCCTTGTGTAGGAGGGGTTCACATTCGGCGGCGTTCACGATCACCCGATCAACTTTGGCGCGCAGCTTGACCGCGGTGGGGAAGCCAGCGCCGCCGGCCCCGACAACCCCAAGTTCTTGGACGCGGTTGCAAAATCGATCAGTGTCAGTCACTGTTGGTCACTATCGGTTAAATTATGCTTGACTTTGAAAGATGATGGTATGACAATTCTCATATTAAGTCAATAACATTCATGTTCGTCCTCGTTGCCAACATCGGAAGCACCTCTTACAAATACCGGCTCTTTGAGACCGAGGGCGAGAAAGTGCTGGCAGAAGGTAAGGCAGAGCGCATCGGCCGCAGCGGTAATTTCCCCGATCACGCCAGTGCAATCCGCGACTCCCTCGCAGCTATTGCAGGCGCCAACAAGCCTCTTGCCAGCCTACGCCAACTGGGTGCGGTAGGCTTCAAGGCCGTCCATGCCGGCCCAATTACGGGTGCACAAATCGTCGACGAAAAAGTGCTCGACGCAATGGAAGAGTTCTCTTTCTTCGCTCCGGCGCACAATCCTCCGTACATCGCCGCCATGCGCGCCTTTCAGCGCGAGCTCCCGGATGTCCCGCTGGTTGCGGTTTTTGAAACGGCCTTCTTTGAGAACCTGAGCGAGGCCGCAGTGACGTATGCGCTGCCCGCCGCCTGGAAAGAGGAGCATGGCATTCGCCGCTACGGCTTCCATGGCGCCAGTCATCGCGCCGCGAGCGAGCGGGTGCGCGACCAGTTTGGAGAAAGCGATCTCCGCCATATTTCTTGTCATCTCGGCGGAAGTTCGAGCGTCGCTGCCATCAAGAACGGTGTTGCCGTGGACATTAGCTTCGGCATTTCTCCCCAATCCGGCCTTCCTCAGACCCACCGCGTCGGCGATGTGGATGCCTTCGCCATCCTGTTCATGATGAAAAAACTGAACCTTGGAGTCGACGAGATGGCCTCCATGCTCGGCTCTCAGTCGGGCCTGGCGGGCATCAGCGGGCTGAGTGGGGATGTCCGCGACCTTGAGGCCGCGGCCCGGAGCGGCGACGAAAGAGCGCACCTGGCTCTCGACGTTTTTGTGCGTGCCGTTCGCCATTACATTGGGGCTTTCTTCGTCGAGCTCGGTGGGCTCGATGTTCTCACATTTTCAGGCGGCATCGGCGAAAACAGCGCCGGCATCCGCAGCGCGATATGCCATGGCCTGTCGGTAATCGGAATCGAGATCGAAGCAGAGCGGAATCGATTCGTCCGCTGCCAGGGAACCATCTCGACCAACGCCTCGCCGGTCAAAGTTATGGTGCTTCCAGCAGATGAGGAAATCATCGTAGCGCGGGCGACCGCTGCAGTTGTGTCCGCCAGTCTGCTGGAGGCAAAACCGGCAACGAGGAACGGGCAATGAACGCGATTCCACAAGCACAGCTCAGTAGCGTTCCCCGCTCGGTGGTGGAAGACATCGTGCGCCAGGTCACGCTGGAATATCTGGGGCGGCTGCGTGGCTCCGCTGCCCCGCAGCTTACCGTTCATGCCTCGGCTCGCCACATGCACATCTGCCGCGAGCACATGGATGCGCTTTTCGGTCCCGGCGGCGAACTCACTGTGGATCGTCCGCTTTTTCAGCCGGGCAATTTCGCCGCAAAAGAAGTCGTGACCCTGATTGGGCCGCGCAGCCGCGTGATTTCCAACCTGCGCATTCTCGGTCCCATGCGGAAGGAATCGCAGATCGAGCTCGCGTTCACCGACGCCATCAGCCTCGGCTTTGATGACATCCCCATTCGCCTCTCGGGCAACCTCGAGGGCACTCCGGGAGCGGTGGTCATGGGACCGATGGGAGTTGTGGAACTCAAGAAAGGTGTGATCCGGGCGGCGATTCACGTCCACATGAGTCCCGCCGAGGCGGCTTACTTCGGAGTCAAGCAGGGAGACCTGATGAAACTCCGCGTGGGCGGCGCTGCCGGCGTCACCTTCACCAGCGTGCACGTTCGCATCGACCCGAAATCGCAATTGAACGTCCACATGGATACCGATGAGGCGAACGCCTGCGGATTGCACCTGGCCAAGCAGATCGAGCTGTTGAAGTAAGACTTAAGTTGCAAGTCTGGAGAGGAAGCGATGAAACAAGCGCTCGGAATGATTGAAACCAAGGGTCTGGTCGCGCTGTTTGAGGCGACCGACGCAATGCTGAAATCGGCGCACGTCGATTTTGTCGGTTGGCAGACGGTCGGCGCAGGGCTGGTGACTGCGTTTGTCGAGGGCGATGTAGCGGCCGTGAAAGCCGCTACCGACGCCGGCGCAGAAGCCGCGTCCCGGGTCGGTGAAGTCGTCAGTGTTCAGGTCATTTCACGGCCCCACGACGAACTGCCGTCTTTCGCCGGCAAAGCGGCCTCAACAACCAACTAGCTGCCAGTCACGGATACGCATGGCTGGCGAGGAGAAAGCAATGAGTGAAGCAATTGGACTGATTGAAACCCGCGGGCTGGTCGGCCTGGTGGAAGCGAGCGATGCCATGTGCAAGGCTGCAAGTGTCGAACTGGTGAAGACCATCCAGATCGGCGGCGGCTACGTCACCGCCATCGTTCGCGGCGATGTCGGCAGCGTTCGCGCCGCCGTCGATGCCGGCGCCGCAGCTGCCAAGTCTGTCGGTGAACTGGTGTCATCCAACGTCATTCCCCGTCCGCACGAGGGCCTGCTGGAGGGGATGCTGAAATGAGTCCCAAGGAGAATGCGATGGCCAACACGGCAATTGGAATGATCGAAACCAAAGGCTTGGTAGCGCTGGTTCAGGCAACCGATGCCATGCTCAAGGCCGCCAGCGTCAATCTGGTCGGCTGGAACAAGGTCGGCAGCGGCCTTTGCTCGGTTTACGTTTCCGGGGACGTGGGCAGCGTGCGTGCCGCGGTTGACGCCGGCGCCGCCGCCGGCAAGGCCGTCGGCGAGGTCCAGAGCGTCCACGTGATTGCGCGCCCGCACGACGATCTGAAGACCGTCTTGCCGAAATAGAAGCTGTCTCGTTGCCGGATGTGGGACGGTCAGGCGTTTTGGAAGGCAACGGGTTTTGGGAAGGGCACGGCTTTAGCCGTGCCGCATTGGCCCGCAAAGACCCGGGCTTTAGCCCCTGAGGTTCGCAATGCGAGTTGTTCGGCAAACTGTTTGGCCCCACGCGAGGTGCTCGGCATGTTTATCGCGAAAGTAATTGGCAACGTAGTCGCCACCGAGAAGAACACGAAGTTCCGAGGCATGAAAATGTTGCTCATTCAGCCCTACATCAGCAAGGAGGGCAAGTTGGTTTCTTCGGGAAGTTCGGTGGTGGCGGTCGACAGCATCGGCGCCGGGGTCGGCGAATGCGTGCTGTTCACGCAGGGCAGTTCCGCGCGGCTCACGCCAACAACCAAGGACGCGCCCGTCGACGCGGTCATTGTAGGCATCGTGGACAGCGTGGAAGTCAACGGCGTCTCGGTGGAGAAACCATAAATGGCCACCCAGCAGCAAATCATTGCGGAGATTACGCAGGAGGTCGTTGCCCGTCTGCGGGCGCAATTGCTGCAGCCGTCTGCAGGTCCGCGGATCGCGCAGCAAGCCTCGAAGCACGGAATCTTTTCCACGGTGGATCAGGCCGTCGACGCCGCCTACGAAGCCCAGAAGCGCGTTGCTGAGCTGAGCCTGGCCGACCGCGGCCGCGCCATCTCCATCATCCGCAGAATCTGTTGCGACCATGCCGAGGAGCTCGCTCGCATGGAGTTGCTCGAGACCAAGGTCGGCCGGCTCGATCACAAGATCGACAAGCTGCGCAATATCCAATTCGTCTTGGGCGTCGAAGCCATGCGAATCGATGCGCGCAGCGACACTTCGGGCCTGTGCGTGATCGAACGCGCTCCCTGGGGCGTGATCGGCATGGTGCTTCCCGTCACGCACTCCGTGCCTACAATGGCCAGCAACGCCATCAACGTCATCGCCGCTGGCAACACTGCGGTTTTTGCCCCGCATCCCTCAGCCAGCAAAGTCGCAGGCCACGCGCTGCAAATGTTCAACCGCGAAATCGAGAAGGACCTCGGCATCGCCAATATCATGACTACGGTTGAGGAGCCGAGCATCAAAGCGGTCGAGCAACTGTTCCACCATCCCAGAATCGCGTTGCTTTGCGTTACCGGAGGCCCCGCCGTGGTCAAGGCCGCCGGCCGCTCCGGCAAGCGCGTTATCGCAGCCGGTCCGGGAAACCCTCCTGTCCTCGTCGACGAGACCGCTGATCTGGATGCGGCGGCCCGAGCCATCATTGATGGCGCCGCCTTCGACAACAATCTGCTCTGCATCGGCGAGAAAGAAGTTTTCGTCGTCGAATCGGTGGCCGATGCCTTCATGGCGGCCATGCGCCGCGCCGGCGCATACGAACTTGATGCCGTCGCCATCGGAAAGCTGACCAAAGCGGCTTTCACTTTTGAAGGTGGTGGCAAGGGATGCGCGCAGGCCCATGTCAACAAGGAATTCGTCGGCAAGGATACGGACGTTCTTGCCGCGGCAGCAGGTGTCCGCGTGCCTGCCGGCACCGCGCTCCTGTTTGGAGAGACCAAGGAAGACCATCCCTTTGTTCAGGAAGAGCAGATGATGCCCTTCATTCCCGTCGTCCGCGTCCGCGACGTATCCGCGGGGATCGATGCCGCCATCCGCGCTGAGCACGGTTACCGGCACACCGCATTGATTCACTCCCGAAACGTCGACAACGTGACCCGCATGGCGCGCGCGTTGAATACGACTCTGTTCATTCAGAATGCGCCCTGTTATGCGTCTTTAGGTGCGAACGGTCCCGGATACTTGAGTTACAGCATCGCGACTCCAACCGGCGAAGGCGTGACCACTCCGCTGACGTTCACACGCGAACGCCAGCTCACGGTCGGTGGCGCGCTCAGGTTTATCTAGGAGAGATTCAGTCCATGTTCATGGCTCGCATCGACGGAGCGGTTGTGACGGCAGCCAAGCACGCCACCATCGAGGGTTGCCGGCTTCTGCTGGCGCAACGGATGGAAGTCGGCGGCGAGTGCAGCGGAGAGCCTATCGTCGTGGCTGACTGGATCGGCGCAAGAGCTGGCTCCAGGGTGATAGTGACCACCGATGGCGACCTCGCGCGCCAGAAACTGGGAAACACTACGCCGGTGCGCATGTCAGTCGTCGGCATCGTGGACCAAGTTTATGTGCCGCCCATATCGGAAGGGAGCGGGAAATGAGATTGGGCATCGTTCGCGGGCACGTTGTCCTCAGCCCCGTCATTCCTGAGCTCAAGGGAGTCCGCTTGGTGGTGGTGGAACCGCTCAGCCGCGAGGATTTGCAGGTGGCCAACGGCAAAGCCAGCGGAAAGGCGCTGGTGGCTGTGGATCGCCTGGGTGCGGCTGTCGGCCAGATGGTCGGTGTCACCGAGGGCAGGGAAGCAGCGAATCCGTTCTGGCCCGAGCGCGCTCCCGTCGATGCTTACTGTGCCCTGATCGTCAAGCACCTGGCTCTCCCATCCAGCCAGACCCCGGGCCCGCGTTCAGAGGCACAACAATGAAGACCATCGATTTATCCGCGCTGAAAGTGATTTCCATGCGCGACCTCAAGACCGCGGCTGCGGAGGGCGCGACGGAACTGCTGGTATCGGCCGGCTGCGTGATCACGCCCTCCGCGCGCGATTTTCTGCAGCAACACAACATCGCCCTCCGTAACGGAAACTGCGCCTCGCCTTCGCCAGTCAGCCGCCCAACCGTACCCCCCGCAGCCAGCAATTTCAAGCGGCACGAATCTGCCAAGGCGTGTACCCGCGTCTTCGATTCCGCTGAGGCGCGCGCCATCAAAGAAGAAATCTGTGCCGCGGGCCGCAAGCTTTGGCAGCGGCAGTATGTCGACGGGAACGGCGGAAATATTTCCTACCGCATCGCGCCGGATGCCGTCATCTGTACGCCCACTCTGCTCAGCAAGTACGACCTCACTCCCGAAGATCTGTGCCTGGTTGATCTCGAGGGAAATCAACTCGCCGGTCCAAAGCCGCGAACCAGTGAAATCTTCCTTCATCTCGAAATCTACAAGGCGGTGCCCGAGGCGAAGGCCGTGGTGCATTGCCATCCGCCTCACGCGACCGCCTACGCCATTACCGGCCGCGTCCCCCCGAGTCGTGTGGTTCCCGAATACGAAGTCTTCATCGGCAAGGTGGCGATTGCTCCCTACGAAACTCCGGGAACTCCTGCGTTTGCCCAGACTGTCCTCCCATTCGTCAAGCAACACAACACGGTGCTGCTTTCGAATCACGGCATCGTCTCCTGGGCTGACACCGTGACCCACGCCGAGTGGAACGCCGAGGTGCTCGACACCTATTGCTGGACGCTCATGCTGGCTGCCCAGTTGGGCGCGCCTGTCTCTTTCATTTCTCAGGAGAAAGCCACGGATCTGCTCGCCATCAAGAAGCGGCTCGGATTGCCGGACATCCGTTTTGACGAGCGGGCGATGAAGGAATGCCAGCTCAACGATCTTCAGATGCCCAATTCGATCGCCCTCTTGCCTACTGTCTGCGACGGTCCGCCCGCGAGTTCCGAACTCGACGTGGAGGCGATCGTCAAGTCGGTTTCCGATGCGGTGATGGAAACGCTTGCCGGCAAATGAAGTGGAAGTGGTGGAGGTGAAGTATTCTGCTGGAAAAATGACGAACCCAGGAGCTGAGCGTGAAGGCTGCTGAGCGGCAAATCAGAATCCGGCAGATGTTGGAAGCCAAAGATTTCGTCGACTTGGAAACTTTGTGCGCGGAATTGGGAGCTTCCGAGTCGAGCATCCGCCGCGACCTGGACGTGCTGGAGAACGAAGGCGTGTTGCGCCGGGTCTACGGCGGAGCCGTTCCTGTCGTGCCCCCCAAAGGAGATGCTTATGACTTCGCCTCTCTGAAACTCCAGCAGGGCGATGAAAAGAGCCGGATCGCCAAGCTAGCCGCGGGACTGGTTTCAGACGGAGAAACCGTCGTGTTGGACGGCGGTTCCACGGTGGCGGAAGTCGCCCGCGAACTGGCTGGCCGTCACCTTCACGTGGTCACGAACTCCCTGCCCATTGCCGAGGAGCTTCGCGAATCGCGCACCATCGAACTCACGCTGACCGGAGGATATCTTGATCCGCGCCTGCGCGTGATGCTGGGTCCGTTCTGCGAGCAGATGCTGACCGCCGTCCGGGCCGACGTGCTGATCATGGGCATCGGCAGCATTTCCGAATCGGGTCTCAGCAATAACAACACGCTCGTGGTCGGCTCCGAGCGGAAGATGATCGAGATTTCGAAACGGGTGATTGTCGTTACCGATCACACCAAGTTCGACCGTGGCGCGATGATCCCTCTTGCCCCCATCGATGTTGCTGACATCGTCATCACCGGCCAGGAACTTCCGCCCGAGTACCGCCAGATGCTCGAAGCCCACGGCGTCGAATTGCTGCTGGCCTAGTCAGGGTTTGTCATTACTATTCCTCTTGACATTCCCTCCGTCTCTCGCCTACCTTGATTAAGTCAGGCATTCGTGCCTGACGAAGCCGTATCTCATGCAGAGTGGCTGAGGGTAACGGGCCCGACGAAGCCACGACAACCGGATCAGGGAGATAGCCTGATCGCCCGGTGCCAATTCCCGCCCGGTTCGCGGGGGACATGAGATCGCGCTGAGCATTTGCCTCATCCCCTCAATCCCGGATGAGGCATTCGTGTTTTGGGCGCGCAGGGCCTAGCGCAGCCACGCTGGAGAAGCATCATGCATTCGCGAATCTATTTCGATCATTCCGCCACCACGCCGCTAGATCCTCGTGTGCTCAAAGCGATGGAGCCATTCTTGAGCGGATCATTCGGCAATCCGTCGAGCCTTCATCATGAGGGCCGCGTGGCCCGCGAGGTGATCGAGACTGCTCGCGCGCAAGTCGCGGCGCTGATCGGCGCCGCACCGGACGAAATCATCTTCACCGGCAGCGGTACCGAGGCCGACAACCTGGCGCTGATCGGCGCCATCCGCGCCAGCGGTAAGGCGGGCCACGTTGTCACCAGCTCCATCGAGCACGCCGCGATCCTCGAAACTTGCCGCTTCCTCGCCGAGTCGGGAACGAAAATCACGCATCTTCCGGTTGATGCCGACGGTCTTGTGCGCACTGAAAGCCTGCTGCGCGCGTTGCAGTGCGACGTCACCGTCGTCTCCATCATGGCCGCCAACAACGTGGTTGGAACCATTCAGCCTATCGAAGAACTGGCCCATCTCACGAAGTTGCACGGTGTGCTTTTTCATACCGACGCGGTCCAAGCCGGAGGAAAGATTCCTGTCGACGTCGATCGCCTCCACGTCGATCTGCTCTCGTTGTCGGCGCACAAACTGCACGGTCCCAAAGGTGTGGGCGCGCTCTACGTGCGCAAGGGCGTGAAGCTCTCTCCTATCGTCTTCGGGGGTGGCCAGGAGCGCGGCCTGCGTTCGGCCACAGAAAATGTCGCCGGCATCGTCGGCTTCGGCGCCGCAGCCGCGATCGCGCGGGAAGAATTGGCCGCCGAAGCCGAGCGCCTCCTTCAATTCCGCCAGCGCATCGTTTGCGAACTGAGCGAGAGATTTCCCGATTCGTATTTGTTTGGACATCCCGTCGAGCGTCTGCCCGGCCACCTCAGTTTCGGTTTCCGCGGCCACGAAAAAGAACTGGGCAAGCTTCTTGCCGCGCTCGATCGCGCCGGGGTCGCGGTTTCCGCCGGCAGCGCCTGCAACGCGCATCATTCCGGCGAACCTTCCACCGTGCTGCTCGCCATGGGCTACGACGCCGAACAAGCCCGCGGCTTGCTGCGCCTCACTCTCGGCCGCTTCAACACACAGGCGGAAATCGACCGCTTCCTGGAGATTCTGTCTCGTGCCGTCGCCACCACCCCGACAGAAAGCGCAGAACTCACATCGCCTGCGCAGATCGCCGACCAGTCCCAGGCGGCGGTCCTGTAAGTTAAGAACGGTGGGATCAGATGCGCCGGCGGGACGGTCGTTGGCTGTATCATAGCCTTTCGCATGAGCAACGCAGATTCAACCCGCAAGATTGTCGATTTCTACGGCGCGGCCGACGAAGCCTCCCGCCTTCGCACCGGCTGGTTCCAGCTCGAACATATCCGCACGCAGGAGTTGATCCTCCGCCACTTGCCGCCGCCTCCGGCCACGGTCATTGACGCCGGCGGAGCCTCCGGAGTGTATGCCTGCTGGCTGGCCGCGCGCGGATATCAGGTTCACTTGATCGACCCTGTCCCGAAGCACGTCGAACAGGCGCGGTCGAAATCAGCCGAGCAGCCGGAGCATCCGCTGGCTTCCGCCGAAGTCGGCGATGCCCGTCATCTAACCCAGGCCGACGCCAGTGCGGATGCTGTGCTGCTATTCGGGCCGCTCTATCACCTGGTGAAAACGGAGGACCGGCTTGCCTGCCTGCGCGAGGCGCATCGCGTGCTGCGGCCCGGAGGCGTGGTCTGGGGCGCGGCCATCAGCCGCTTTGCCTCGCTCTACGATTCACTGTCGCATGGATTCTTTGACGATCCGGCCTTCGCGCCCATTCTGGCGCGCGATTTGGAGGACGGCCAGCATCGCAATCCCACCGCCAATCTCCTCTACTTTACCGACACGTTCTTTCATCGGCCGGGCGAGTTGTCTTGGGAATTTCTTGCCGCGGGATTCCAGTTGGTTGAACTGGCCGCCGTCGAAGGACCGGGCTGGCTGGCCCGCGATTTTGACCGCCTGTGGAACGATCCGGCGCAGCGCGAGCGCTTGCTCGCCGTCGTGCGTAAGCTCGAGAACGAGCCTTCACTCCTCGGCGTGACCTCACACCTTATGGCCATTGGGCGGAAATAGAGACTTTCCTTCAGACTGTTACGAAACACAGCCCTGCCCCTGCGCTGGAGCAGACCGGGCCTCAGCCGCGAAGCAGCGGGATTCGTAGCCCAGCGCCTGCGCGCTGGGAGCCTAGCTTTGGGTGGCGCAGCGCTTCAGCGCTGCGATCGAGGCCCTGCTCTCTGTACCGGCTTTAGCCGCTGAGGTCAGTTACTTCGTAGTGGCAATACTGATTCTGAAAATGCTCTAGCTTCTTCTTCGTGCCCTTCGCGCAGCCTTGGCGTTCTTCGCGGTTATGCTTTTACGTCCACGGGCGAACAAACATCAACGCGAAGTCCGCACAGGAATCGCGAGGACCGCAGAGATGCCGCGGCGACAGGCGCGATCCGTCGCAGACGAACAATCAGCTACGCCGCCGCCGCTGACCGATGCGTCAGGTTCACGACTTTCGGACTCACCAGCCGCGCCATGTCGGCCCAGTCCATGCGCACCAGTTCGCGGTGCGTGCCCGCGTTGAACGTGATCTCTTCGTTCTCCGCCAGGCTGGCGTCGGCGTACACGGCCATGCCGTAGAGATTGCCAAACGGCGGCATCGCCCCGGTCTCGCAGTCGGGAAAGGCGTCTTTGAACTCGCGCTCGGTGGCGACCTCCACCGTTTTCGCCCCGGCAGCCTCCCGGAGCAACTCCAGATCAACGTGGAACGACGCTGGCACGACCGCCATGGCCAGTGCATCGTCCAGTTTCACGATGACCGTTTTGGCCAGTTTCTTGCCGGACATGTGCACCAGGGCGGCGATGCCCTGCGCGGTGTAGGCGATGGAATGCGAAACCACCATGTACTTGATGTTGTGCGAATCGAGAAAATCACGAAGCTTGGTCAGCGGCATAGAACCTCCTCGCTGGGTCAAACCGAAGACGACGGAACTGAACTTTGAGGGGCCAGCTTATGCAGCCTTGTCTGTCGCGACTATTCTACGCCGATGGGCTACAGGTGGGAATTTGGTTCATTTTCTGAGATGAACGCGAGGTTTCCACCTTCGCGCGTTCTTCGCGAGAGGGTGGGGGATTCTGACTTTAGTGCGGTTATGTAGCTTCGGACCATTCCTCCGGGATCGCGCGAAGCGCGATTCACTCGGTGTAAGATTTCCAGCGGAGGGACTCCGTCGCTATGAAATGCTATAACCACCACGACTCCGAGGCGGTCGGAACTTGCAAACACTGCTCCAAAGGGGTGTGCAATACCTGTGCCAAGGACAGCGGTTGGGGTTTAGTCTGCAGTCAGCAATGTGAGGATGAGGTCAAGGCGCTCCGGGCGATGGTGGAGAGGAACCGCAAGATGGTTCCTTTCGCGGCTAAGACTCACATGCGAAGCGCGATCTTCCTGTTCGCACTGGCCGCGGTGTTCTTCGGGTTCGGCCTGGCTGTTTGGGCTCCGATCAGCATCTACATGGTCGCCGTTGGGTTGATCATGCTTCTCGGCGGCGGATTTGCTGTGCTCAATAGCCGGCGAGTCGCAAAGCTGTGAAGAGCGATTTTTCCCTCAGTACTTCACAATCGCCGTAAACGATTTCGGGTCCAGCGACGCTCCGCCCACCAGCCCGCCGTCAATTTCCTCCTGCGACATTAGCGCGGTGGCGTTGTCCGGCTTCACCGATCCGCCGTACAGAATGCGCAACTTCTGCGCGAATTCGTCGCCGAACGCCCGGCTCGCTTCGTTGCGAATGACCGAGTGCGCCTCAGCTGCGATTTCCGGCGTGGCCGTCTTGCCCGTGCCGATCGCCCACACCGGTTCGTAAGCGATCACCAACTTGGCCGCTTTCTTGGCCGAGATGGCGTGAAACGCCCGCGTGCACTGGCGTTTGAGCACATCATCGGTAAGTCCGGCCTCGCGTTCTTCGAGCACTTCCCCGACGCAGCAGATCGGCGTGAGCCCGGATTCCAGTGCAGTTTTCAGGCGCAGATTCACCGTGTCGTCGGTTTCGCCGAAGTATTGCCGCCGCTCCGAGTGGCCTATGATCACGTGGGTTACGCCCAGGCTCAATAGCATGGGCGCAGAGATTTCTCCCGTATAAGCTCCGTCAGCCTTCCAATGAACGTTCTGCACGCCGATCGCCACGTTGCTCCCGTGCGCTGCTTCAATCGCGGCCGCGACGTTCGTGTAAGACGGGCACACCACGATCTCATCCCGAACATGGTGCACCACCAGGGGCAAGAACTCACGAAAATATGAGGTGGTTTCCTCCGGCGTTTTGTACATCTTCCAGTTGCCGGCAATCATTTTTTTTCTAGGCATAATGTGCGATTGAGACCTCGTATGGATGACCGGATGCAGGTTTCCGCTGTGCAAGAACGGCTTTTGCGAAAGTATCCAGGGTTTGCTTGTCGAACAAAACTAGGAACACAAGCACTAAATGCGTTGTTGACTGCAGGCTTTCGATCATCGTGGGAATGGCTACCCAAGCGGCCTGCTCAACAGGATATCCAAAAATACCTGTGGAGATTGCGGGGAACGCGATGCTGCGCAACTTTAGCTCGTCAGCAATGTGCATCGATTCGCGGTAGCAGCTTGAGAGCAGTGTGGGCTCGTCGCAATTTCCTCCCCGCCAGACCGGGCCTACCGCATGGATCACATACTTCGCGCTGAGTTGGCCGCCGTTAGTTGCGACTGCTTTGCCGGTTGGAACCGGTCCCCGCTCGGCGCGGATGCGGCGGCATTCCTCGGCGATGGCTGGTCCACCGGCGCGATGAATGGCTCCGCACACACCCCCGCCAGGCAACAGTTCAGAATTCGCCGCGTTCACAATAGCTTCTGCCGGAGACTTGGTTATGTCGCCGCGTTCAACGCGGATCTCAAGCGGATCGTCCACCCGTAGCATCACTACGTAATCTTTGTCAGGCAGGTCCATTCGCATGCAGTCGCGGCATTCTCGCTTTTACGACGACCCCAGCCTTGTCATCGTGAGGCGCGCTCTTTGCGCCGAAGGACCTATGCAACTGGCTGCAGGGTACATAGATCCCTTCGCTTCGCTCAGGGTGACAATCGAAACCTCAAAGAGAGAGAGAACGTTGACGCCGCCCTCACTTTTTCTCCGTCAGCGCCTCCACTCCCGGCAGTTTCTTTCCTTCCAGAAACTCCAGTGATGCCCCGCCTCCGGTGGAGATGTGCGTAATCTTGTCGGCCACGTTCGCGGCTTTCACCGCCGCCACCGAATCGCCGCCGCCGACAATCGAAGTCGCTCCGGCATTGTCGGCCACTGCATGCGCGATCTGGAACGTCCCGCGCGAGAATCCCGGCACTTCGAACACGCCCATCGGCCCATTCCACACGATCGTCCGCGCCCGTGAAATTTCCTCCGAAAACAGTTCGACGGTCTTTGGCCCGATGTCGAGCGCCATCTTGTCGGCTGGAATCGACTGGCCTTCGCCGATCTGCTGGATCACCGCATTCACTTCCGGCTTCGTTGCCACAACATGGTCCACGGGCAACAGGAACTTGAGATTCCGCTTCTTCGCGTCATCGAGCAACTGCTTGGCGAGTTCGATCTTGTCCGCTTCCAGCAGCGACTTGCCAATTTCCTGGCCTTGCGCCTTAAGGAACGTGTAGGCCATGCCTCCGCCGATAATCAGAGTGTTAACTTTCTTCATCAGGTTTTCGATCACTTCAATCTTGTCGCTGACCTTAGCCCCTCCCAGAATCGCTACGAACGGGTGCTCCGGATTTTCCAGCGCCTTACCCAGATACTTCAGTTCTTTTTCCATCAGCAGCCCGGCGGCGGACAGCTTCACAAAATGAGTGATGCCTTCGGTCGAGGCGTGCGCGCGATGCGCCGAGCCGAAAGCATCGTTGACGTAGTAGTCGCAAAGATTCGCGAGTTGCCGCGCGAACTGCGGATCGTTCGCCTCTTCTTCGGGATGAAAACGCAGGTTCTCGAGTAGCAGTGTCTGGCCTTTCTCCAGTTGGTTGGCGACTTCTTCAGCTTCCGGGCCGACGCATTCCGGGCAGAAGCCGACGTTTTCGCCCCGCGCCAGTTCCTTGTCGAGCAGCATGCGCAGCCGCTCCGCCACCGGCTTCAGGCTCATTTTAGGATTCGGCTTGCCCTTCGGCCGGCCTAGGTGCGAGGCCAGGATCAGGCGCGCGCCGTGGCGCAGCGCGTATTCGACGGTAGGCAGAGTTTCGCGGATGCGGGTGTCGTCCATGACGCGCCCGTCCTCGAGCGGAACATTAAAATCAACGCGCATGAACACGCGGTTCCCACTGAGTGGAAGATCACGAATCGAAAGTTTTGCCATGACTGGTCGTCCTCGTGCAGGCTGAATGTCTTAAATGAATGCCGATTTGTCATCCTGAGGCGGGCGCAGTTGGTCCGCCGAAGAACGTGGTCGGCGCGTGCCCCACCCTTCACGGTTTTCGAAGGGTGGGCACCGCCATACGTCTTTATAGGCCCTTTTTTCCGATATAGTCGATCAGATCACGCAGGCGGCAGGAGTATCCCCACTCGTTGTCGTACCACGAGATCACCTTGATGCAGTTGCCGCCCACCACCATGGTGCAAGGCGCGTCCACAATCGAAGAGCGCTCATCGCCGCGGAAGTCCACCGACACCAGTTCATTCTCTTCGTAACCCAGATAGCCCTTCAGCGGCCCAGACTCAGATGCCTTCTTGAATGCGGCATTCACTTCTTCTTTGGACGTCTTCTTCTCCACCCACACCACCAGATCAACGACCGAGACGTTCGGCGTGGGCACGCGCATCGAGAAACCGTCGAGTTTCCCGGCCAGGTCCGGAATTACCAGCTTCAGCGCCTTGGCCGCGCCGGTCGTGGTCGGAATCATCGAGAGCGCGGCAGCGCGCGCACGCCGCAGATCCCGGTGCGGGAAGTCCAGAATCACCTGGTCGTTGGTGTAGGAGTGAATCGTCGTCATCGTGCCGCTGACGATCTTGAACTCGTCATGAATCACCTTGGCCACCGGCGCCAGGCAGTTCGTGGTGCACGACGCATTCGAAAGAATGCGGTGCTTGGCCGGATCGTACTTGCCTTCGTTGACGCCCAGCACAATCGTGACGTCTTCGTTCTTTGCCGGCGCCGAAATCACGACTTTCTTCACCGGCCCGCGCAGATGCTTCTTGGCCTCATTCGCGTCGGTGAACTTGCCGGTCGATTCAATCACCACCTGCGCGCCCACCGATTCCCAGGGCAGCGCCGCCGGATCTTTCTCTTTGAAAACCTTGATGGTCTTCCCGTCGACGGTGATGCTGTCGGCGCCCGCCGAGATCTTATTCGGCAGGTTGCCGAGAATCGAGTCGTACTTCAGCAGGTGGGCCAGAGTCTTCGGGTCGGTGAGGTCATTGACCGCGACGAACTCCAGGTTCGGGTCTTTTAGCGAGGCGCGCAACACATTGCGGCCAATTCTTCCGAAGCCGTTAATGCCAACTTTGATTGCCATGTCTCCTCGTCTCCTCCGTAGTTTTATGAAGGCGTTACCAAATTCGGTCCCAGGTTGAAGGTAAACAAACGATGTTAACAGGGAAGGGGAACCGGCGTAAATGACGGCCTACTGCTTTTTGCAGCGCTTCGGGTTCCAATCACGGAACGGCGTGCGCTGGATCACAACCGAGGTGTGGTAGCTGTCTCGGTTCCCGCAAAACCCAGAACTGGCAAGGAGTTGAGCAAAGCGTGCCGCCTCGCTGTGACCCGCGTCACAAGCCCCAGCGACCGTTGTCACTGTTGTACAAGCCCGGCCCGTCCTTAAATGGAACTGCGAGGAAAAGGGGCGGAAAGCGGCCCGGACCGCGAGATTTCTAGCAACCATACTCCCGGACAAGAGGCTGGCAATGACCAACGACGACGTTGTGAAATGTCCGCTGTGCGGCGGATTCACTCACATCGAGAAACCCGACCTGGTGGCGGCTTTGAAAAATCCTCAGATTCGCGCGCAGGTCGAGCGCTATGTGGCCGAGCTTCTGAAATCTCCCCTCGAGGAGTTGAGTACGGTCGCAGCCACTCCAGCGAGCCGGGATTTCCGGAAAGACGTCCACAACTGGAATCCCTGCGTCCCTATGTGGCGCAGAAGCCCGAAGGAGTAGGGTACGGCTTTGAAAGGGCGCGGCTTCAGCCGCGCCGCAAGAGGACCATTGAAGACGCGGGCTTTAGCCCCTGAGGTAACGCGAGTCGAACGAGGGGTCATCCCATGAAAGCGAAAAAAATCCTGATTCTTGGCGCGGCAGGAAGAGACTTTCACAATTTCAACGTGGTGTTTCGCGGCAACGCGGAGTACAACGTCGTCGGATTCACCGCGACTCAAATTCCCGGCATTGCCAACCGGCGTTATCCCCCGGAACTGGCCGGTCCGCTCTACCCGGCCGGCATTCCGATTTTCGAAGAGAAAGATCTGGAGCGATTGGTAGAAGAGCACGGCGTTGACGCCGTCGTCTTCTCTTACAGCGATATTTCCCACCAGAATGTGATGCACCTGGCTTCGCGCGTAGTGGCCAGCGGGGCAGACTTCTGGCTGTTCGGCTCGGAACGCACTCAGTTAAAAGCGTCCGTACCCATTGTCTCGGTCTGCGCCGTGCGCACCGGCTGCGGCAAAAGCCCGATCGGAAGAATGGTGACTTCTGAACTTCGTCGTGAGGGACGCAAGCCCGTCGTGGTTCGTCATCCCATGCCCTACGGCGATTTGGCGGCTCAAGCGGTGCAGCGCTTCGCCGCCCTGGAAGATCTCGACAAGCATCAATGCACGATTGAGGAACGCGAGGAGTACGAGCCTCATCTGCGCGAGGGCACTGTGGTCTACGCCGGCGTAGACTACGGCAGAATCCTGCGTCAGGCCGAGAAGGAGGCCGACATCATCCTCTGGGACGGCGGCAACAACGACACGCCCTTTTATGTTTCCGATCTGGAAATCGTCGTGGTCGATCCCCATCGTCCCGGCCACGAACTGTCCTACTATCCCGGCGAAGTCAATCTCCGCCGGGCTGATGTCGTGGTCATCAACAAAGTGGATACGGCCGCCCCGCAGGACGTCGAAACCGTGCGCAACAATGTCCGCGCCTCGAATCCCAAAGCCAAAGTGGTCGAGACCGCATGCCGCGTCGCCGTTTCCGAGCCGGAACTGGTGAAGGGGCGCAGGGTGCTGGTGGTCGAGGACGGCCCTACCCTCACGCACGGCGAAATGCCTTACGGCGCGGGAGTCGTAGCAGCGCGCCAGTGCGGCGCCTCAGAACTGGTCGATCCCCGGCCCTATGCCGTGGGCTCGATTCGCGGAACCTTCGAGCACTATCCGCATCTCACCGCGCTTCTGCCGGCTATGGGCTACAACGCTATCCAGCGTCATGAACTGGAAGAGACCATCAATCGCGTCCCGTGCGATCTGGTGCTGGTTGCGACGCCGATCGACCTGGCTCGTCTCATCAAACTGAACAAGCCCAGCCTACGCGTGACCTATGAGGTCGAAGATTTGACCCATCCCGGACTGGCCGAGATTTTGGCCCGGTTCGCCCGGGAGCGGGCCGGAGTGGGGGCCTAACCGACGAACCACTACTTTCGCCCATCGGTGACCGGAATCACTGCCAACCGCAGGGCCGGGGTGTATAGGGACCAGTGTGGGATTGCTCTAGCGGCCGCAGCTTGCCCCGTGAGGTGACTATGCCCACCCTTCAGGAAGCCGCTCGCATCTCCTTGAAAACCATCCTCGTTCCTACCGATTTCTCACCTGCCTCCAGAGCCGCTTTGCCCTTCGCCCTGGCTCTCGCCCGGGCCTATGGTTCCACTCTGTTGTTGACCCACGTCCTACCGTCGCAGCCGTACCGGCAGATAGTTACTGATCGGGTGCCCGCCCATCGGGATCGCGCCTGGCAGTCTGCCCAGCGGGCGCTAAGCGAGCTTTCCGCCGACCGCCGCATCAGCGATACGGCTTCGAAAACTCTGCTCAAGCACGGCGATCTCGCGGAAGTGATTCCCGAGATCATTCGTGAGCAGACCGTTGACATGGTCGTGCTCGGAACGCACGGTCGCACCGGCGTGAGCAAAATGGTATTGGGATCTGGCGCCGAAAAAATCTACCGCTCCGCGCCTTGCCCGGTGCTGACCGTGGGTCCGAAGGTTCGTGATGGGGAATGGAAGCTGGACCGCATTCTTTGTCCAGTCGACTTGGTCGACGACCCGGGACCGTTCCTGCGCTATGCGCTGGCTTTAGCGGAACCGAGCCAGTCCGAATTCATGTTGCTGCTGGCGGTTCCGATGGTGCCCTGGCAGCATCGCGACACGGTGGAGAAGCAGATGCGGGAACGACTGAAGCGCCTGATTCCGGGGCAGGGAGCTCATTGGTGCAACCCGCAGTTTCTGGTGCGCTGGGAGCATCCGGCCGAAGCCGTTCTGCTGGCCGCGGCAGAATGGGAGGTCGACTTGATTGTCATGGGCGTGCGCAAGGCCCGCGCCGCAGGACTCTCATCGCATTTGCCCTGGCCGGTGGCCTCGGAGGTGGTGAGCCAAGCCCCGTGTCCGGTTCTGACCGTACGAGTTTAGGTCTTGCGCGCCGCCCGACTTTGGCGCCGCTGTGGCAGAGACAAGTCCGTCATTGGTAGGTTTTGAAAGGCGCGGCTCTTCGCCGCGCCGCACGAGGCCGAGTAAAGGATGTGGGGCTTTAGCCAGTGAGGACCCCGCGAGAAGAAAGCATAACTGGATATATAGAAAGGCACGGAGGCAATCATGTCAGTCAGCAAGCAGCAGTCCCTGGATTATCACTTTGGGGGTCGCCCAGGAAAAATCGAAATCACACCTACTAAACCCTGCCGCACCCAGCGCGACCTGAGTCTGGCCTACACGCCCGGCGTCGCCGAGCCTTGTCTCGAAATCGAGAAGAATCCCCACGACGCCTTCAAATACACCGGCCGCGGCAATCTCGTCGCCGTTCTGAGCAACGGAACCGCAGTGCTTGGACTCGGCGACATCGGCGCTCTTGCCGGCAAGCCCGTCATGGAAGGCAAGGCCGTCCTGTTCAAGCGTTTCGCTGATGTGGATGTTTTCGATATCGAAGTCAACACTCACAACCCCGATGAAATCATCAAGCTGTGTCAGCTGCTCGAGCCTACTTTTGGCGGCATCAACCTGGAGGACATCAAGGCTCCCGACTGCTTCTACATCGAAGAAACCCTGCGCAAGACGATGAAGATTCCCGTCTTTCACGACGACCAGCACGGCACGGCGATCATCTCCGGCGCGGCACTCTTAAACGCCCTCGAAATCGTCGGCAAAGACATTCGCAAGGTGAAGGTCGTCTTCAACGGAGCGGGAGCGGCCGGCATCGCCTGCGCCGAACACTATGTTCGCCTGGGTGTGAAGCGCGAGAACATCACTCTTTGCGACACCAAAGGCGTGGTCTACAAAGGACGCAAGGAAGGTATGAATCCTTACAAGGAGCGCTTCGCCCAGGATACCGACAAGCGCACGCTCGCCGAGGTCATGGTCGGCGCCAACGTCTTCGCCGGGCTTTCCGTGAAGGGAGCGATCAATCAGGACATGGTGCGCTCCATGGCGGCCGACCCAATCGTGTTCGCCATGGCCAATCCGGATCCCGAGATCACTTACGATGATGCCAAAGCCGCCCGTCCCGACGTCATCATCGCCACTGGCCGCTCTGATTATCCCAACCAGGTCAACAACGTGCTCGGCTTCCCCTTCATTTTCCGTGGTGCGCTCGATGTGCGTGCCACCGCCATCAACGAGGAAATGAAGCTGGCAGCCACGCGAGCGCTCGCCGACCTGGCCAAAGAAGATGTTCCCGACTCGGTATGCCGCGCCTATGGCGTCGAGCGCATGAAGTTTGGCCGCGAGTACCTGATCCCCAAGCCCTTCGATCCCCGCGTTCTGATGTGGGAAGCCTCGGCGGTGGCCGAAGCCGCCATGCGCACCGGGGTCGCGCAGGAGCCGGTCGATCTCACAACCTACCGCGAGCAACTCGAACGCCGGCTGGGAAAGGCCTACGAAGTCTCCCGAACTATGATTCACAAGGCCCAGGCCCATCCCAAGCAAGTGGTGTTTCCAGAAGGCGAAAACGAGAAGATTCTGCGCGCCAGCCACGCCCTTATCGAGGAAAAGATCGGCAAGCCCATCTTGCTAGGTAACGAGGCTGTGATTCGAGCCCGTGCCCAGGAACTGGGTGTGGATCTGGAAGGCATGCAAATTATCGATCCGGCGACTTCCGAGCACCGCGAGACCTACGCGCTGGAATTGTTCCGCCTGCGCCAGCGCAAAGGCGTCACGCTGGCCGAAGCCCACACCCTCATCAACGACCGCAACGTTTTTGGCTCGATGATGGTGCGCATGGGCGACGCCGACGCCCTCGTTTCCGGCGTGACTCAGCATTTCCCTGACACCATCCGTCCCGCTCTGCAGATTATTCGCATGCGCGAAGGACTCCACCGGGTCTCGGGCTGCTATGTCGTAATCACGCGCAAGGGCGACGTCTTCTTCCTCGCAGATGCCAGCGTCAACATCGAGCCTACGGCGGAGGATCTGGTCGAAATTGCCCTGTGCACGGCCCACATGGCGCGCCGCTTCGACATTAGTCCGCGCGTCGCCATGCTTTCGTTCTCCAGCTTCGGCGCGGTGGACCACCCCATTTGCACGAAGGTGCGCAAGGCAGTGGAGCTGCTGAGGTATGCCGATCCCACCCTCATCGTCGACGGAGAAATCGCCGCCGACGATGCCGTGTCACCGGACGTCATCGAGCAGCAGTATCCGTTTTGCGCCCTGAAAGGCGGCGCCAATGTGCTCATTTTCCCCGACCTGGCCTCGGCCAATATCGCCACCAAGTTGCTGGCGAAGATCGGAGCAAGCGAGATCATTGGCCCCATCCTCATGGGCATGAGCCGGCCCGTGCACGTTCTGCAACGCACTGCGACCGTCGAACAGATCGTCAGCGTCGCCGCGATCGCCGTAGTGGACGCCCAGGAAAGCGATACCTACGCTCGTCGGCATGGTCACGCGCACGTCGAGCCGGAACTGGTGGGCGAAGACTGATATAAGGTGACAAGGTTCCAAGGTGACAAAGTGTCAAGGTTTTAGAATGACAGGTTTCGAAGTGACCTGACACCGATTGACCTTTTCACCTTGCCACTTTGCCACCTTACCACCTTGAAACCTCGCAACTTCGTAGACTCTAAACGCGTGCAAAGGAGAGCGCCCCATGTCCACGCTTTGGAAGTCCCGCTATGCGCAGCGTACGCTGAACATCAAAAGCTCCGCCATCCGTGAGCTTTTGAAGATCACGCAGAGGCCGGAAGTCATCTCATTCGGCGGCGGGCTGCCTGCGCCCGACGTGTTTCCCGTGAAGCGCTTCGAGGAGGCTTGCCACAAAGTCCTCGCTGAGCACGGCGCCATGGCCCTGCAATACGGACCCACCGAAGGTTACCAGCCTTTGCGAGAGATGATCGCGCGCAATATCGCCCGTTACGGCATCTTCGCGAAGGCTGAGAACGTTCTGATCACTTCCGGCTCGCAGCAGGCGCTCGACCTAATCGGCAAGCTGCTCATCAATCGCGGCGATCGCATCCTGGTCGAAGCTCCCACCTACCTCGGAGCTCTGCAGGCGTTCAATGTTTACGGCGCGCAGTATCTCCCCGTGCCGGTGGATGAGGATGGCATGATCACCGAGCATGTGGATGCCTCCCTGCGTTCGGGGCCGGAGTTCATGTACATCCTGCCCAACTTCCAGAATCCGGCGGGAGTAACACTATCGGAGGAACGCCGCAGGCAGCTCATTCTGCTGGCCGACAAGTACGGCATCCCCATCGTTGAAGACGATCCTTATGGCCAGCTGCGCTATGAGGGCGAGCACATCCCACCGCTGGTGGTGCTGGACCGCGTGAATCTGCGCCGCGACGATGGCTTCACCCTCGGCAACGTCATTTACCTGAGCACCTTCTCGAAGACCCTGGCGCCTGGAATCCGCCTGGCCTGGATCGTCGCGCCCGAAGACGTGATCAGCAAACTGGTTCTCCTCAAGCAGGCCGCGGATCTACACACGTCTACCTTCAATCAATACGTCGCTTACGAAGTCGCGAGCGACGGTTTCCTCGACCAGCACGTCAAGCTGATTCGCCAGGTTTATTGCGAGCGCCGCGACGCCATGCTGCAAGCGCTTCAGGAGTACTTTCCGCCCGAAGTCACTTGGACTCATCCCAAAGGCGGCTTGTTCCTTTGGGTAACGATGCCGGAGGGCGCCGACTCGCACGCCCTCTTGCAGGCCGCGCTGGCACAGAATGTCGCCTTCGTTCCCGGAGACAGTTTTTACCCCAACGACAGCCGCGAAGGCAGCCGGCACATGCGGCTGAATTTCTCGCATTCCGAGCCCGAGCAAATTCGCGAAGGCATTCGCCGCCTGTCCGTGGCGGTGAAGAATCAGTTGCAGGGCAGTGCTCAGCCGAAGCGCCTCCGCGATCAGGACTGGCTGGTTGACTGAATCTTTTCGACCGCTCCCACAGACCGCGCTGGAGGAATCATGTCGGAACAACCCGTTATCGAGCAGCTCCCCTTGGAACAAACTGCGCCGCAACCGAAGCCGCGCGCAGCCGCAAGGATTCTTCAGGTGGCCGTCACCTACGCCTGGTTCATCGCCTCTCTCTTCATCGCTGCCGGGCGCTGGGACTGGCTTCGCGGCTGGATCTCGGTCGCTCTGTGGACGGTCGGTATGACCGCCATGGGCCTGATCATCCAGCGCTACAACCCTGAATTGATGGCACAGCGCGCCAGATGGCCTCGCAAGGACACCAAGCGTTTCGACAAGGTATTCATGGCGCTCTTTATGCCGCTCGTGTTGCTTCACCCTGCCATCGCCGGCCTGGATGCGGTGCGCTTCCGCTGGTCGTCCATGCCTTTTGCCTTTGTCTACGCCGGAGCGATTCTGTTTGCTCTGGCAACGGTGCTGACTGGCTGGGTGATGGCCATCAACCCGTACGCGGAGTCGACCGTCCGCATTCAGACCGACCGCGGCCAGACGGTAGTCACTTCCGGCCCCTACCGCTTCGTTCGCCACCCCATGTACGTGGGCATAACGCTGCTGTATCTAGGCCCGCCGCTCGTGTGGGGATCCGTCTGGGCGCTGGTTGTGTCCGGCATCATCATTTTGCTGTTTCTCTGGCGCACCGCCCGGGAGGATCGAACGCTGCGCCAGGAACTTCCCGGCTACGAACAATACGCCACACAGACGCGCTATCGTCTGCTGCCCGGAGTTTGGTGAGCGAATCTCGCTCAGAAATGGAGCCGTTATGGACGATCTGAAAATCTACCGCTGGGCGGGACTGGCGAGCCTGGCCGCGCAAGCCTTCTTTTTCATTGAATTCCCGTTCTATCTGGTGCGCAGCCCCTTTCCGGGTGTTACGGACCCGGAGAAGCTTGCTGATTTCACCGCTCGCAACGGCACCAACATCATGGCCTGCGTCTTTTTCGACTTCATCATCCTTACGCTTCTCATGATTTTTCTTGCCGGCCTCCGTCACCTCATTCGGCAGGCCGATGCACAGCACGAGTGGCTAGGCACGCTCGTTTTTGGCGTGGGCCTGGTCTATGTCACGCTCACTTTCGTCGCCGATTTGCTGCAGGCCGCCACCGTCGTGGACGCCCGCACCCTCCCCGCCAACGGCGTCACCATTCGGGCCATGACGGAAAGCATGTATCTGATGTACGGTTCCGGCGCTCTTTTCCTGATGGCTGCGTTCATGGCCGCCGGCGGTTACGCGGGCGTGGCCAGCCGTGCGTTGCCAAAATGGAGCGGTTGGGTCGCGTATTTTTGCGCACTTGGCTGCCTCGTTTTCGTGCCTTCGATGTTTGTCGGGAGCCCTGACTTCACGCGCTTCTACAACCCGATCGGCTGGGGCCCCATCATTGCCGAGTGTTTTCCGCTGACCGTCTGGATGATCTCTGTCGCAATCCTGATGATCCGCAAAGGCAGGCCGGCCGCGCCGCCCGTGGTCGCGCCGAAATAGGAGATCCAACGTGTCAGGAACGGAATTGAATAGCGCGCACGCCGTCGAAACTGCAAGCTCCCCCGCGAAATGGGTGTACACAGTGGGTCAACTCGCCGTTTGGATTGAATTGCTGATCTTCCGGCGATGGCTGGGCGGCGAGTTCCTGCTTTTTCGATCGATCGGCCTTATCCCTGTCGGACCCAAGGCGATGCCCATCAAGGCTCTCGACTGGTTCACGTTTTTGCAGCAGCATCCCCTTCTCGGCTTTACCTTTCTGAACGGTTTTGACATGGTCAACTTCGTTCTGGCCGGAGTAGTCCTGCTCGTTCTTTATGCCATCCTCAAACGAATCGACCACGCGTTCATGGTTCTCGCCTTGGCATTCATGTTGGTTGCCATCGTGGTCTACATCGCGTCGAATCCGGCTGTGCCCATGCTTGGGCTGAGCGGTCAGTACGCTGCCGCGACTAACGATGCGCAACGCGCCGAGCTTGTCTCCGCCGGCGAAGCCTTGCTGACAGACAAGAACGTCGGCTCTATGGGCCAGAATGTGGCTTTTGTCTTTTTCCATGTTGCCGGTCTCATCGTTTCCCTAGTCATGCTGCGCAGTCTCATCTTCAGCAAACGCACCGCGTGGTTAGGAATTCTGTTCAATGCTTTCGGTCTGGGCTTTCCCATTGCCATGGCTCTCGCGCCGGGAAGCGTTATCCTTCCCGGCGCCGCGTGGATTATCGGGGTGATTTTCTGGGTGTTCTGGTACATCGGGATCGCCCGCACATTCCATCGGCTAGCGCGCAGCGAACGCCCATGATCGCCGGAGTCGTCAAGATCGTTGGTCGCGTAGAGGTCACGACCGGCATAGTCGATTCCTAAGGAGGGAAATCGGATGGCCGACATAACGATCTCGTGCCGTTGGGGCGACTTGCCTACCTATGTGGCCAAGCCTGAGAGCAGCGGGCCGTGGCCGGGAGCCGTCGTCATTCACGATATCGGAGGAATGACGCCCGATCTCAGGAACCAAGCCAACTGGCTGGCCAGCCAAGGGTTTCTGGCGGCCGCCCCCGACTTGCTGTATTGGGGCGGAAAGATTCGCTGTGTGCGCTCGGTCGTCCGCGATTTCCAGGCCCGCCAGGGAAGGTCTTACGACGAAATTGAAGCGGTCCGCACGTGGCTGACCCGGCAGGATGGCTGCACCGGGAAAATCGGCGTGATCGGCTTCTGCATGGGTGGCGCTTTTGCCCTGCTCCTCGCGCCCGGCCACGGATTCTCCGCCTCCAGCGTGAACTATGGTGGCCGCCTGCCGAAAGATGCCGAAAGCTTTCTCGCCGCTGCATGTCCGATAATCGGCAGCTATGGCGCCAAAGACCGCGGCAGCCGTGGTGTCGCCGAACAACTCGAGCGCCTACTATCCATTCTCGGCATAGACCACGACGTAAAAGAGTATCCTGACGCCGGCCACTCCTTTCTCAATCAGCACGATACCGTTCTGTTTAAGGTAGTGAGGATCATCGGAATCGGCTATCACGAACCTTCCGCGGGTGACGCTCGCCGCCGCATCGTCTCCTTCTTCAACCGGCACTTGCAATCTTGACCGAAACCGGGAGTGCACATGAACCGCGGGAGCCTTGCTGACTCCGTTTCGTGACCCCAATCACATCCCCCGGTGATGCGAGCCACCGTCTTTTCCCGTGTTCCAGATCACACTCGGCCCATCGGTGGTCCGGCGGCCTCGAAGCACGCGGCGACCGAAGGCCATCCCGGCCAGGAGGTGTTTCTATGACAGCCACTCTATTGATTGTTCTCATCGTCCTTGTGCTGGCTGTCGGGCTGTTCCTGTTGCGTGCCATTCCCGGACTGCGCGCTTATTTCGGATACCGCGGCAAGCGCCTGGTCACCTGCCCCGAGACGCAAAAAGCCGCAGCCGTTGACGTGGCCGCGGGCGAGGCGGCCGTTGGAGCTTTTCTCAAAGAGCCTACGCTTCGCCTGAAAGAATGTTCCCGCTGGCCCGAACGCGAGGCCTGCGGCCAGGAGTGCCTGCAACAGATCGAGGCCGATCCGGAAAACTGCCTGGTCTGGAATATCGTCTCGAAGTGGTATGAAGGGAAGAGTTGTGTGTTTTGCCGGAGGCCGATCGGCCCGCTGCATCACCTCGATCATGCTCCGGCGCTATTGGCGCCTGATCTCAAAACGGTGGAGTGGAAGCAACTCCGTCCCGAGCAGCTTCCTGAAGTATTCGCCACCCACCGGCCCGTTTGCTGGAACTGCCACGTCGCTGAGAACTTTCGCCGTAAGCGTCCCGAGCTGGTGGTGGACCGGGTGCCGGAGCCGAAACGGATTCGGTGAACTTCGCCTGTCCCCAGGAAGTTCACGTCATTAGAAACGTGGCGCAGTGACTCCGTGATGAGAGGTTACGGCTAGGGCGTCGAGATACGGGCAGCCTCGGCGTTGTGCCTGCCCTTGAGCTTGCGCCGGATGTCGGGCCAGAATTCCTTTACCACCAAGGTTAACGTGTCGTACGCGTACTGCGTTCCCCAGACTTTCGCGGTGTTGGTCAGCGTTCGGTCGGAGGGCACGAAAAGCGGACCTGTCGGCGTTTGAAAGATGTGGCTCTTGGGGTGATAGCTGTAAGTCGAGATCGCCGACGACAACGCGCCACCCACCACTTCCGAAAAGTTAAACTGCTCGCCGCCCGCGTCCGTCCGGGTAATGAGGTTCCGGCTCATCGCGTAGTACGTCCGGTGCCAGAAACTCCCGTGGCCCATCTGGAAGTAGCGCGGGTCCTCGCGCAGAATCGAGGGCAGCACCGCACCCGTCATGAAGTTCTCGATGGTGCCGTCGGCAAAGGCCATGGCGTAGCGTTTCGCATACGCTGCACCGCCTTGTCCCAGCCCGGGTTCGCTGTCTTCCCATTGACTAAGGCCGGAGAGAAAACCGTACCAGGGATACTGCGTGTAATCAAACGACCCGCGTGCTACGACCGCATACTTCTGCTTGGTCGTCAGCGGCGGCACCTGGCCGGCATTCTCCAGGGTCAGGAAATTCGGCAGGGTGAAGAACAGCCGGTCGTTCGACGTCCCTGACTGTGCGCCCTGGCCATTGGTCTGATCTTTCTTCACCTCAATGGGATCGTCGTTTGGCGGCGCCGCGGGCTTGGTTTGCGCCGCGGCCGAAGGCTGAGTTTGTGCCGGGGCATTCTGGGCGGGCTGACTCTGCGCAGGTTGATTCTGCACGGAGTTGTCAGTGCCCGTCGTCGGAGTCTGTTGTGCGCTGGAAAGCAGCGGAAACGTTGCCAACGCAAGGCAGGCTGTTAACTTCACCACGAATCTCATCGGCAACCGTTTCTCCCCACTGGGGAATCTGACACTTGATCAAACCCCACTTTCTTCGATTCTACCAACAGTATTTGCCCTCGTCGTGGTTACCAATGTGACTTTTACATTCATTTACAAAGTAAAGCTGGCAGGGCGAGCTAACTCCGACCCGCACCGGCCGACCGGGCAAGCAAAGGCTATTGGGCCGGAACAGGATCTTGGTGAGAAAAAATCGGCCCCGCACGGCGGTGAGCCGTGCGGGGCAAGGACTAAACCTTCAAACAGTCAGAAGGAGGAAATGAGGCCCTGATATTTCGCTTGGTCAGCTTTCATCCGGCTGATGTCGGGCGCACGCACAGCCGGGTCTGAAAACGAGAGAGGGCGGGGCCCGAAGCTGTGGGGCACTCTGCAGGGCACCACGCCTCCGAACGGCGGCGAGAGAATGGGCTGATCGCTGACCAGCCATGCGGACGAGTCGCACACGATGGAACCGCCCAGGTTCGAGGTCAATGTCGCAGCGGAGAGATCGATGCTGGAGTTGACCAGCGCAAGAATGCCGGGACCGCCGTTTTGCGAGATTTGTCCGCCGCGAATGTAGGCTTCGGAGTTGCCATCTACACGGACACCCGCGTGAGTAGGATAAGTCGACGCGGGGCCAGTGCCATTGTTAGTGATCTGGTAGTCGCCGTTGATAAACACCTGGCTGTGTCCGTAGACATCCACGCCCGCATCAGGATGGTGGCTAATCTGGACCCCATTCCATATCGTGGCTTGGCTGCCAAACCCCACGGAGACGCCGACGGGACCGTTTCCGTCAATAACGTGGCCGATCGAGACTCCCGGGGCAATTTGCGTCGGGCCGCTGACGCTGATTTCGGATCCTTCATGAACGGCCACTCCGCCAGCCTGGTTCCCCGAGATCAGATCGGGGGCAAAGATGCCCCAGAGAACTGCCCGGGCGTGTCCCCACAAGTTGACCCCGAAACCAGATCCGCTGGCTCCCAACCCGAAACTGGAGGGATTGACTTTGTTGTTAGTGATGACCATGTTGCCCAACGTCTCCATTACGCCGTCCTGCAACTGGATCCCGTCTCCCAGATTGTTGCTAATGGTGATGGGCCCGCTATACCCGTTAAACTCGAGACTCCCGTTCCCGAAGGCGTTAACGCCGTTATTGCCGTTGTTGTTAATGGCCCCCGTATCTTGAACATATACGACTGAGTTTGTAATGCTCAGACCAAAGTTGCCGTTGTTGCTGCTGGTGCAGGCGTCCAGCTCCACGCCGACGCTGTTGTTGATGTCGATTCCGTCTCCGGAAGAGTTGCTGACGTTCATTCCATGGAGAAACAGATTCTGCACGTCGTTGATGGTCAGGTTGCCTTGGAGATTGGCGGTTTGTCCCCAGGGCGCGCCGATCCAGAGGTTATTGAGCCCGGTGATGGTGACGTTTTCCGTGCAGGGACCAGTGATCCGTACAACTGCGCCGTTGGAGAGGAGGGGGAGCACGGAGTTAATGGTGGTGTAGGCGCCGGGTGTTTTGCCCGTACAATCGACGACGTATTGGCCAAAGGCACCGGTGGGGATAAGAAGGATGAGAGCCATTGTCGAGATAGCGACAAGGAACGTGCCGACTCGTGTGGATGGCATTGGAGGCTCCTTTCAATTGAATGGCACTTTCGATTTCTCCGGGATTTTCATTTTGACTTCCCCGGACGGCCCCCCTTATACACCCGGCACTTTGCCAAGCCAACCAAATTGTTGCTTGTCGCTTCATCTTCCGGCTCGGAAGACTGCCAAAAGGGGACGAGGGGAGCTGAGTGGCGCCGTTCGAAAAGCGACGAAGGAAGCGGCTTTCAGCCGCTGCGAAAAGCGAGCCGTAGTTCTGCTTAGAAGTGCAGTCCCACCTCAGCGGTGAGCGATCGCGGCGTAACGTAGTGGGTTCCGCTGAACGTGGAAAGAAAGTTGTAAAGCGCGTACTTGTTCGTGAAGTTGATAGCCGTGAGTTGCGCGCTCACTTTGACTTTGTCGCCGTGGAATAGGTCGTCGTGCCCGATAGAGGCGTCGAACAGATGGCGCGGGGCGACTCGGGGTGGGTTGTGATCGTCGTTCTCCGTCCCCGGCGCCGGCAACCGGAGAAGCGTCGAACCAAACTGCCCCGCAGGGCAAGGCGTTGGCAGTGACACGCTTGGCGTCGCGCGTACGCTGCCGCAATAAAAGCCCGCTTCAAACTCCTCATCAGCCGTCAAGGAACCGCCATTGCCCACCATCAAGACCGCAGGCAGGGCTGCGGGACCTGTCGAAGCCGGACAATCGTTGCCTGGACCCGCGCCATAGCACGGCGCCGCACCCGCCACCTGACCGCTGTCGTACCGCCAGCCGAATCCAAGCCACGGCCCGCGTTTTCCGACTTGGTACTGCAAATGGGTGGACTGATTGAACTTCTCGTCGTGGTCAATGCGGAAGGGAAGTCCGTTTCCGCCGACGGTTACTCCCAGCCCTCCCGCCTGCGGCGGGAAGAACCGCGCAGCCACGCTCGAAAACACAACCGACGCGCTCAATCCGTGCAGGTTCGGCATGCGCACGCTGGCCGCCAGTCCAGGAATTTTCGAGTTGTGCCACTCGATTGGGAAAGTAATCGGCGTATTGCCCAGTACGCTGAAGTCGTACCCGTTGTGTGTGTATTTCCAGATGTATTCTCCATCGAAGACCAGGTATCGGCCGAAAGCCTGCTCGAAGCCGGCATGAAATTCGTTGCGGAAGCCCGGATTCAGCGCCGCTTGGATGCAGGGCACGAGCGCCGCAAGCACGGCAAAGTTGCAGCCGTTATTGGAGAGAACCAGATTCTCATTAAACGGCGTCTCCAGCGTCCGCGCATAGGAGACGCGCAGAACCGTGCTGCTCCGCTTGATGTTATATGCGATCCCCAGACGCGGTTCCACCTGCCACGCCTTACTCAGCCCGTCGTAGAAGTCTCCGCGCAGGCCCAGGCTGAAGTTCCAGTTCGCGGCGCTGATGGTGTCTTGGCCATAAAGCGCGAGTTCCTTCACGTCCGTGTGGCCGGCGAAGCCGTAGAGACCGCCGCCGCGGGTCAGATCGTAGGGCAGGAGCACAGGATTGAAGCTTGGGTTGGGCGAGCCAGACGGATCCTGCGATCCTCCGCACTGGCTTTGACTGTTTACAGCGGGATTTGTATTTGGCGTTCCGTTGGCGTTGAGGCAAACCGGATTCAGCGTCGCGTCCACGATCCCCAGGCTGTCATTCTCATTCAGGAACGTGTGCTGGTAGTTGACCCCGATCTTCATGTTGTGAATGCCGTGGGCGTAGGAAAAATCCGAGCGAATGCCCGCGTTGGTCAGCGTGCGGCGCTGGCCGACGGTTTCCCGCTGCAGATTCACCGGGCCGAGATCGGCGAACGGATCGTTGCTGGGATAGTAATTGAAATCGTCCCGGCGAACGTTGGCGCCGAGGGTGAGAACCTTGGTCGGGCTGAGCAGGCGCGTCCACGCCGGAGCGATGTCGAACGTTTTAATCTGCGACCGCTGATCCATTGCCGGAACTGGATCGCCAAAGGGATCGAGCACGCCCAGATTCAGATTGTCGTAGGTTTGCGGCGTCTGAAACCACGACCGCGACCACGCCAGATCCAGGTGAAGTGTGTTGCCGTTCGCGATCTGGTAGTCGACCCGATCAAAAGCGTTTTCCACGTTTCCCTTGTCGTGCATGACCGCAAATTCCGGAGCATCAAGAAAACGCCCGCCATTGGTGCCGCTGATCGCTACGAAGTTGCCCCAGTTCTGGCCGCCATAGGCCAGGTCGAATGACGCATCGGACGTGCCAAACGTGCCGTAAGATGTCGTCAGCGACCCGGTGGGCGTGGTCACGCCCTGGCCCGAGCGCGTGCTGACTTTCACCACCAGGCTGGTCTTGCCGCCGAATTCCGCTGGCGGCGCGCCCGCAATCACCTCCATCGCCTGGATCGAATTCGACGGAATCTGATTGGAAAAAGTCTTGCTGCTCTGGTCGGAATTCGCCTGATCGTCCACCGCAATCGTGTTCTCGGCATGGTCGCCGAGGCCGTGCATCATGTTGTTGGAATCCGCCGAAACCCCCGGCGTGGTCCCCGTCACCACCGCCGCCACTCCCGATTCCGTTGGCATCGGCAGCCGGTCGAGCAGACTCTTGTCCACATCGCTGTGGAAGGTCGAGTCGGTTTCCACCAGATCGCCTGCCTCCTCGCGCACCGTGACTGTTTCTCCCGACACCACCGCCTGCAGCGTGATGGTCAGTTCGACCGGCACAATCGAGCGCAGTTCCACATCCTGGGCATATGAGGCAAAGCCCTTCGCCGTAACCGTCAGGTGATACGGATTGAACGGGACGTTGGGGAAACTGAAGCCGCCAGTGGTATTGCTCTGCGTGCTGCGGTCGAGGCCGCTCACCGGGTTGTGAATCTTGACGGTCGCCCCCACAACGACAGCGCCAGTCGCGTCCACGACCGTTCCATTCAGCGAAGTCGAATTCCCGATCGATTGGCTGCCGAAACTGCTGGCGGCAACGCATAACAGCGTCGCCGCCAGTGCGCTCATGCGCCTAGAATTGGCCGCAGGCACGTTGGCAATGTGTGATTGAGGTGACAAGTCTTCTTTTATTTTACCAATCTCAGCGCCTTGCTCCGGCGGCAGGAAATGTGCTTCCACAATCGTTAGATGCAGAACCGCGCCCAAAGAAAACCCTGTTCCGGCGCGTGCCCCTTGCCCGCAATGGTTCTCACTACTTAAGTGCGCATCAGAAGTGGAACCCGATTTCCGCCGTCAGCGCGCGCGGCGTGACGTAATGCGTCCCGCTGAACGTGGACAGAAAATTGTAGAGCGCGTACTTGTTGGTCAAATTGATAGCCGTCAGTTGCAAGCTGACTTTGTATTTGTCTCCGTGGAACAGATTATCGTAGCCGACCGCCAGATCGAACAGGCCGCGGTGCGCAACCCGCGGCGGATTGTGATCGTCATTCTCTGCGCCTGGCGCCGGCACCTGGATCAGCGTCGAGCCGAATTGCGAGGCCGGGCACGTGGAAGGCAACGGCTGAGTCGGCGTGGCATGCTGCGATCCGCAGAAGAATCCGGCTTCGAACTCCTGATCCGCGCTCAGCGGCACACCTCCCGCATTGGCGGCAATCAGCGATACCGTGTTTACTCCACCATGGACAAATGAGCCCGGACAGTCGTTGTACGGCGCATTGAGGCCGAAGCAGGGCGTGGCGCCCGCCACCAGCCCGCTGTCATAGCGCCAGTTGAAGCCCACCCACGGCCCGCGCTTCGTGATCTGATACTGCAGGTGCGTGGTCAGGTTGAATTTCTCGTCATGGTCAATGCGGAAGGGAAGTCCCGCGGCGGTCGCCACGGTCGCTCCCGCTCCGCCAATCTGCGGCTGGAAGAAGCGCGCCGCCACGCTGGAAAAAACCACCAGCGCCGAGAATCCGTGGTAGGTGGGCATGCTCACGCGTCCCGCGTATCCCGGAATCTTTGAGTTGTGCCACTCGATCGGAAACGTAATCGGAGTGTTGCCCAGCACGCTGAAATCGTAGCCCAGATGCGTGTACTTCCATATGTACTCGCCCGAGAACACCAGGTGGCTGCCGAAAGCCTGCTCGAATCCGGCGTGAAACTCATTGCGAAAGCCGGGACTCAGGCGGTTGGGCGTGGGCGCGGTGCAGACCAGCAGCGGATTCAGCACGTCGTTAGCGCATCCCAGGCTGGAAAGAATCAGGTTCTCATTGAACGGAGATTCCAGGGTTCGCGCATAGGAAACGCGCAGTACGCTGTTGGTGGATTTTATGTTGTAAGCGACGCCAAGGCGCGGTTCGGCTTGGCTGGCTATCGAGAGCCCGTTGTAGACGTCGCCGCGCACGCCTAGGTTCAGATTCCAGGGGCCCTTGGTGATGGCGTCTTCGACGTAAAGCGCAAGTTCCTTGACGTCGGTGTGCGTCAGGTAGGGCGCAAATTCGTGCACATTGTAGAGGCTGCCACCGCGCGTTAGGTCGTAGGGCAGCAGGACCGGATTGAACGCAGGATATTGGGGAGTGTTCGGTGCGTTCGGATTAAACAGCGGATTGGTCGGATCGGCCACGTTTGGCGCAAAGCCACTGGCGGCGCAACTGGCAGGATTAGTAAAGCCAGGGACGGGCACATTAGGAACCGCAGCCGTTGCCAACGTTAAGCACGGCGCGTTGTACACCGGATCCACGATCCCAACCGTGTCGTTCTCGTTCAGAAACGTTTGCTCGTAGACTGCTCCCGCCTTCAGATTGTGTATACCCTTCACATAGGAGATGGTCGTTCGCAGACCTGCGTTGGTGAGGCTGCGGTTCTGGCCCACCGTTTGCCGCTGCAAGCTCGGCGCCGCCAGGTCAGAGAAGGGATCGCCGCTGGGGTAATAGTTGTAGTCGTCGCGGCGCACGAAAGCGCCCAGCGTGAACACGGAATGCATGTTGAGCAAGCGCGTCCACGAGGGCGCGATGTTGAAGGTTCCAATCTTCGAGCGTTGATCGGCGGCGCCCGGAACAATGTTCGTGCCCGGGACCACCCCGCCGTAGTTCTCCACTGCGGGAAGAACCCCGTTCAGCCCGCTCCAGGGCGTGGCACTCTCGGCGTCGTAAGAATTGGGCGTCTGAAACCACGACCGGGTGTAGCCCAAATTGATGTGAATCGAGTCTGCGGTCGAAAGCTGGTAATCTACGCGGTCGAATAGATTCCCCTCATTTCCTTTGTCGTGCATCACCACAAATTCCGGAGGATCGAGGAAACGGCCGCTATCCAAGCCGTTGGCGGAGATGTAATTTCCCCAGTTCTTGCCCCCATACGCGAGATCGAACCCCACGTTCGACGTGCCGAACGTTCCGTAGGAAGCGGTAACGCTGCCGTGCGGGGTGGTAACTCCCTGACCGGATTGCGTAGTAATGTCGATCACCAGGCTGGTCTTGCCTCCATACTCGGCCGGCGGCGCTCCGCCGATGACCTCCATCGATTGCACCGCATCCAGCGGAATCTGGTTGGAAAACACTTTGCTTTGTTGATCCGTAATGGGCTGCCCGTCCAGGGAGAACGCATTCTCCGCATGGTCGCCATAGCTGTGGAACGACCCGTTCGAGTCCCCCGCGATGCCGGGCGTGGCGAGGGTGACGGCCGAACTCAACGCTGACGTTGGGCTTTCCAGCGGTATTTCGGCCAACAGCTCCCTGGGCACGTCCTGCTGGAAAGTCGGATCGTTTTCGATCAAATCCGGCGCTCCAGCTTCCACGGTCACCGCTGTCGCTGAGCTGGCGATTCGCAGCTTGATCGAAACCGTTACCGGCACCACCGAGCGCGGTTCCACATCGTGGACGTAGGTTGCGAAACCCGCGGCCACCACGGTCATGTGGTAGTTGTTGAAGGGAACGTTCGTGAACTCGAATTTCCCCGAGGCGTCGGTCGTGGTCGTGCGATCAAATTCGCTGACAGGGTTGTGAATCTCGACCGTCGCACTGGTTACGACGGCCCCGGTCGGATCGATCACGGTGCCGTTGATCGAACCGAAGTTACCCACCGACTGCGCGCTGGCGAGAGTGACTGCAAGCGACAGCGCGGCCGCCGCCAATACCGCGAACCGCCTCTGATAGAAAGTAGGCATGAGCCCTCCGAATGAATAGAAATCAATAGGGAATCAGCCGGCTGAGCGTTGGAGCTTTAGACTCGAACCTCAGGCCGGGACTTGCAATGATTGGGAATCCCTAGAGGACTGGAGGACCGCGAATGCCAACATCGGAGAATTCAACCCTGGCTTTGGCAACGACTTCTTTCTCCAGCGCGAAGCCTATTGCGACGAAGACTGGCGCCGTAGCTGTTACGGCTGGAGCCGGGCTGGCGGTGTGCGCCGCCAGGCAGATCGTGCACGAGGCGTTTTCCCTCTGGCTGGGGTGATTGTGGGTAGACTCCGCCGCCGCTGTCCACAACAGCAAGGACAGGCATAGCCAAGCAGAGTACCGCAGCCACAACCGCATGAATTTCCCCAGTCAGAGATTAGATTGCGCTGAGTTTACAATGGTTTCCTGCCGCAATGCAATTGCCAGGCAGGTTACTATAGACACGCAAAGGGACATGTTATGTACCCCCACCGTGGCTCTTGGCCCGGCGAGAGTAATAAATCCTTAAACGCGAGGAATCCATGGCAGAACCGACCTATGAAGAGCTCAAGGCCCGGCTGGCCGAACTGGAAAAGCAAGTTGAAACCAAGAAGCGCAGTGGCGATCTGGTCTTCAAAGTGGGAGAAAAAGGCGGCGTCAGCGTCTATGGCCTGGGCCGCTTCCCGGTCACGCTCTATTACGAACAGTGGAACCGCCTGCTCGGCGCTGCTGAAGACATTAAGAAGTTCCTGCAAGAGAATAAATCCAAGCTCAAGCTGAAAGAGCAAGGCTGAGAGGAAGCGAAGCAGATTTTGCGCGCCGGCCTCTTTCTTATCTGCTGAATCATGAAAAACGCGGCTCGCCGCAAAGGGCGCGCGGCTGCGACTCATGCGCAGTCGCTACTGCCTTAGCGAAAGGGCTTCCTGCAAGGCCGGCTCCGGATCGCGGCGAACGGCGGCGGCCGTCGCGCCCAGACGCTTTTCCAGATCCCTGCGCGCCGCGGTCAGCGAGTCGGGGATGGCCTTGCTTGCGAGCGACTGCCTGATCTCGTCCGACTTCACCAGGCAGGCGTAGGCGAGACGCGGAGAGAATCCGGCATCGTCGAGAAACTTGCCATAGGCGAACCAGTCGTCGGCGCTCGCGGTCGAGTCGTTGAGGGAATCGTCCAGTTGCAGCCCGCGCTGGTAAAGCCGGAGCGCCTCGCTGAGCCGTCCAGCTTTCGCCTCGAACCCAGCCTGATTCACGTCGGCAATGCTCTCTAGCCTGCTCTGCCCAGTCTGCGCTGCCAGCCTTTCCGCCATCTCATACGACTTCAGTGCCCGTTCGCTTTGCGAGGAGCGCGCCTGGCAGTCCGCCATGCGCAAAACAATGGCAATGACCTTGTCGGGCGCAGGGCGATTCTGTGCCGGGCGCTGTGCGATCCGTTCCAGGTAGACCTTGTAATGCGAGGCGGCCGCCTGCGCTTTGCCCTCGCGATCCAGTTCGGTCGCCAAATATAAATGCGCATTGACTTGGTTGGGATCGACCGTGATGGCCTGGTCCCAGTCGGCAAGCGCCTGCTCGGCATGGCCGCGCTGCACGGCCAAGAGACCGCGATCCACCAGCAGGTTCGGATCCCTGGGCGCGTATTTGAGCGAGGCCTCGGTCAGAGTGAAGGCTTCGTCCAAACGATTGTGCTCGATGAGGAATTCGAGCAGCGCCTGGCGCGGTGCGGGATCGGCCGGGTTGGTGGCGATGGCCTGTTTCCAGGCAGCCTCGGCCTGTTGCGGCTGGTCATCCTCAAGAGCGCGGCGGCCCAAACGTGTCTGGACCAGACTGTCGTAGGAGTTGAGCGCCGCCGCTCGCTCGAGATCGTACAGGTCATCACTCTGCAGCGCTAAATAATAGCGGACTTGGTCAATCGTTCCCCAAGCCAGCAATAGCAGGGCTGCGCTCACGCGCAGAGCACGAGCGCCCGCTGTGCTGCCCACGAGCCAGCGTCCGGCGGCGGCGAAGCGAGCGCTGGTCTCGGCTGCGGCATCAGTGATGCGTTCTTTTGAATTGAGCAGCAGCGCTGCGATGCGGCCGTCGCGTAGCTTCCAGATGGCGCCATCGAGAATGAAGTGGTGCAGGTTGACGAGCGCGGTGAAAATCAGGAAGCTGGCCGTGAAATCGTAATGAAAGGCTCGGCTGGCCAGCCACGGACCGGGGACGAATAACGCAATGCCGCCGATCACCAGCACGACAAAATAGGCCAGCGGACGCCAGTTGCTTTTGATATTTCCCGAAGAGCTTTCCGATGCATTGCCCGCGGCGCTTCTCGCCGCTTCACGCCGCGCATAGTAACTTGTGATCCACAAATACTGCGCCGAATGCATGACGGCCAGCACGCCGGAGCTGTAGCGGCTCTGCGGAATCTGGAGGCCCTTCATCAGCGAGATCGCCGCCGGCAGCAGGAACCACAGGAACTGCGAAGAAAACAAGGTCAGCGACGGCGCGAGCTTCTTCCATCCCGTCGTGCGGGCGAGGCGCGACAGCCCGACTGCCGAGAGCGCCACGAACGCAGCACTGAGCACAATTTGTTCCCAACGGCTCACCACCGCCGGAATTCCGAGCGAAACGAAGAGCGGATCCGACGAGCGGCCGGTGTGGAATCCCAGAAACAAGATCAGATATGAAGCGACGAACGCTCCATACAGAGTGTGGCGGGTGAGCTTGTCCGGGTCAGCTCCGGCGCGGCGGGCGAACATCATAAACAGGCCGTAATTCTGGCCACTGTAGTGCCACGGGCTCCAGGTCAGATACAGGGTGAAAATCCAGGGCAGAAGGCGCAGCCAGAAGTGCGATGCCACGAGCGTTGCGAGGACCAGCGCCGTGATGTGCACGGTAAAGACGCGGTATTTGTGGAAGTCGTCAGCGCGATGGTAGGCGCGATAGATCGTCGCCATGTAATGCGGATAATTGAAGAACAATGCCAGCGCATAGAAGACGACCGACCAGGTCCGCGCGCTCGAAGCCAGCGAAAAATAGGAAAGAGCAAGCAATGGCGCTGACCACGCGCCACAGCCCACGATCAGGTCGAGCCACGGATTGTAGATCCAGGGACTCGGCTCCTTCATCGCATTGCGCTGGAGTTTTCTCATGAGATGTCTCGGAACTGCTGCAACCGTGCCTTGAAAGGGCGCGGCTTCAGCCGCGCCGACCAAGCCAGAAGATGAAACGGCCTTTAGGCTCAGAGGGTAATTCCCCTCAGCGGCTAAAACCGCTTCTTCTCTGCTGGCGTTCCGGCACGGCTCGAAGCCGTGCCCTTTCAAAACGGTCACGCCAACACTAAGTCTTGCCAGGCTCGAAGAAATTATAGGTGGGGGAGTCGTCGGGGCACGTTAATGAAAGAGTGCGGGAAAGGTAACGAAGGTAACGAGAGCGGGGGCACTCAGACACCACAATATATATCGTCAGCGGCACGCAATAGCCTTGGTATGACCGTCTATCCCATGCCGTGGCCGGTCAGGATGGATTCGCGCTTCTCGGCGGCGGACCGCTTGACGTGCATCAATTCGACCGCTTTCTCGGCGATGTGTTCGGCGCTGACTTCGAATTCCTTGATCAGTTCCCAGGGCGCGCCCGAGTCGCCAAAGCGATCCTTCACCCCAATGGCCCCGGTGATCACAGGGATGCCGTAAAGCTGCGGACTTTCCGTAATAACGCCGCTGACGCGCCAGGCCAGCGCTCCGATCTGATGTTCCTCGGCGGTGATTACCACTCCCGTTTCGCGCGCGGCACGAATGATGGCTGCGACGTCGATGGGCTTCAGCGTGTGCAGATTGAGCACGCGCGTTTCGTAGCCGAGTTCTTTCTTCAGGATGTAGGCGGCGCGCATAGCCTCCGGCACCATCGGGCCGCAAGCGACGATGCTCAAGTCTTCGTGTTCGTTCTGGTACGAAGCGGCCAGAACGGTTTCGAACGCTTCCAGAAAGCTCGGCCCTTCGCGCCGCAGGCGGATCACATTGGCTTGGCCGAAGACGAACGGCGTTGTCTCGTCGCTGACGATAGGCGTGGCTTCGCGGGCAAAGCGGATATATTTCGGCCCTTTGTGCGTGAGCAGCAGATAAGAGGTGGCCTTGCGCGTTTCCACGACGTCGCAGGGTACGACAACCGACATGTTGGGCAGGCCTTGCATGGCGAAAACATCTTCCAGCGCCTGGTGCGTAGCGCCGTCGGGACCGACTGAGACTCCGCCGTGCGCGCCAGCAATCATTACGTTGAAATTGCCGTAGCAGACCGAAGTGCGAATCTGATCGAGATTGCGGGCGGCGGCAAACGTCGCATAGGTTCCCAGCACCGGCAGCTTTCCCTCCCGCGTCAGGCCGGCGGCGGCGGCCGTGGCGGACTGCTCGGCGATGCCCATGCTGATCCAGCGCGCCTGCCGCTCGGGTTTGCCGGCATGAAAATCGCTGATTGTGATCGATCCGGAAATGTCTAGGCCGATGCAAACTACGCGTTCGTCGCCGCCATTTTCCGCCAAGGATTGGCCGAAGCCTTTGCGGGTCGGCTCCATCTTCACTTTCATCGTGTCGCCCGAATTCCACCAATAGTCGCGAGAAAACTTGGGCATCTTGGCCTCGAGTTTTCGCTCGATTTCGGCCTGATACTGCTTGGCTTTTTCGAGCAGGCGCTCGACAGGAATGCGCTGGCTCACGCGGAGCTCGGCCAGACCTTTCATCAGCTCTTCGTAGTTTGGAGCCTTGCCGTGCCAGCCTGCCTGATTCTCCATGAAGCTGACGCCTTTGCCCTTGACCGTGTCGGCGAGAATCAGGACCGGCCGGCCTTTGACCTCTCTGGCGTGCTCGAGTGCGCCCACGACGTGGGTCATGTCGTGGCCGTCGATGCGCATCACGTCCCAGCCGAACGCGGCGTATTTCGCCGCCAGCGGCTCCACTCCCATTACGTCCTTGACCCAGCCGTCAATCTGCAGGCGATTGCAATCCACGATGCCGATCAGGTTGTCGAGCTGGAAATGGCCGGCCTCCATGGCCGCTTCCCAGACTTGGCCCTCCTGCTGTTCGCCGTCGCCCATGATGCAGAAGATTTTGTGCTTCTGTTGATTCAGTCGGGCGGCCAGCACCAGTCCAACAGAAATGCTCAAGCCCTGCCCTAGCGATCCAGTGGAGACCTCGACGCCCGGAAGTTTCAGCCAGTGAGGATGGCCCTGATACGGCGAGCCGAGCTTGCGCAGCGTAACGACTTCGTCGATCGGGCAGAATCCAGCGAACGCGAGCCCGAGATACAGGCTGGGAGCCTTGTGCCCGGTGGACCAGATGATGCGGTCGCGATCGGGCCAGTTGGGATTCTTGGGGTCGTGATTGGCGACGCGCAGGTAGAGGGCGGCGGTGATGTCCATGATGGACAGTGTTCCGCCGGCGTGCCCCGAACCGGCGGCGTGCAGCGCCAGCAAATCGTAGCCGCGCATTAAGTTGGCGGCGACTTTCAGCTCTTCAAGGGAGTATTCGCGGAGGGCTTTTCCGCAGGTCGAATCGATCAGGGCCATGACTTCCCCCTCGCGTCCCGGACTGGCCAGTGCCCGGAACCTAATAGGGATGGTAAGCAAAGCCGGTCCGCGAAACCGTGATTGCGGTCACAGGAGGAGGGTGATGTGAGCGGCTGTTCTTGTTCGCACTGTTTACCACAGTTGATATAACAGGTATCCCCGCATTGGCATGGGGCCCTCGCCCCTGCTGTTAACAGGTGCTACGGCGGGTTACAAAACTCTACTTTCCCTGGAGCAGTATCGGGTGTTAAATCTCAGCCATGAAGGCCACAAGCGTGATTCGGCTCCTCTTCGCTTCAGCAGCAATTCCTGTATCGATTGTGGCGCAAGTTTCCTCCAGTGGCTCACCAGCAATAGGCCCGGTGGGGCCGGTGCAGGCGCAGTCCCAGACCCCGGCTAATGCACGAGACGATCAGCCTCAAGAAGCAGGTTCTACTCAGGGGATACCGGCTTTCCGTTCTGAGGCGCGACTAGTACTTATTACGGCGGGGGTGTGGAAACGTGCCGCCGACAAGCAGCCCGACGAGTCGCTGGTTCCGGCAGACGTACTGAGGCGCTACCCCGGCGGGATTTTCTTGGGACCGAGCCTGAGGTATGCAAAGAGACTGGACACGCGGATAACGCAGAGCGATTTTCATGTTTTCGACAACGGCATAGAACAGCGTATTAGCTACTTTAGGAAGACTGTGTCTCCTATGAAAGATGAAAGCAAAGAATACGAAACCTCCTGGCGCTTTCATCCTAAGACCCGCGGAACCTGGGGATTCCCACCTGGATACTTTCATCCCATGCGCATAAGCGGCAACGGGCCACTCCCACCTGGATTGCCTCTACCGCCGAGAGCCATGTTTGGTCCCGACATAGCCTATGTAATCGGATATGTTCCACCGGCACTCGAACGGGGTAAATGCCATGATGTTCGCGTTGAGGTGGAGAACCACGACGTCGGCCTGGATCGCAATCAGTATTGCGGTGCAGATGGTTCGCACGGCGTCGACGAAGCGACGGGGGAAGGGACAGAGGTTGGGACAAAAATGCGGGCCTTTGGAGATTCAGAGGCAATCGGATCCATCAAGGTCTCGGCGCGGGGTTTTGCCTTTTGGTCCTCCCGTGTTTCGTATTTCATGAGTCAGAATGCGGCAGGCGGAAGCACAGCGCCCGGCCCGGACTTGAACCTCGCAGTCGAGGCCCGCGGTCCCAACGCCCCGGCGAGAGTTCATGTCGCGGTAGAATTCGCTCCCCCGCAAAAGGGTTGGATTCTCAAGTGCGGTCAGAAGGCCGAGGCGTTACACGTTCTCGGAATAGCGTACAAGGAGAATCATCAGATCGCGGGCCAGTTTGGAGATACTTTCACGTGTAACCGCTCAGAATTAGCCAGGAAGAAAATAGAAATAATGCAAGAAAACGGGTCGACGGAGTATGACGAGGACTCTCCGAATCGGCTCGACGCACAGATGGACCTGGTTCCCGGCGATTACGACCTGCGCGTGGTGGTGAGAAAAGGAGATAAAGAATTCGGAAGAGCCCGGGTTCCGTTGCACGTGGAGAGTTTTGATGGGCAGCAGCTGACGACAAGTGATGTTGTGCTGAGCAGTTTTCCGCGTGATGCGTCAAAGGCTCTCGATGACGCCGTGGTGGTTTCTCCCGCACAGCTCGTTCCGGCACCACTTATCAGTAAGAATATTCAATTCCTTCCGGATACTGATACCCACATCGCGCGGCACACGCGGCTGCCGCTCTATTTTGAGATTTACGAGCCGTTTCTGAAACAACAGACAACTGGGGTTTACATGCACCTCAGAGTGACCAACCTAAGAACGGGGTCGGTAGTGCTGGATTCTGGCGTGATGAGTGCGGCCAACTGGGCGCTGCCTGGAAATCCCGTGATCCCAGTTGGATTCAGCCTCGGGACGCAGAACCTCGACAAAGGCAACTATCGGGTTGACGTACAAGCCACGGACGCTGCGGGGGAAGCGTCCGCCTTTCGACAAGCTAATTTCACTGTCGACTAGCAGCCGCTCCAGAATTGGGGCGCCCCGCGCAACGGGGTGTCCCTGACGAGCTTCACTAGAGCCGGACAGCCCCATCCGACTCCCTCGTTCCTCGGAGTCGCTCAGAGCAGGCTATGGGCGGCTGCGCCTACACGATTCCTCCGGCAAACCAGGAACGTGGCTCGTCTTCCGCGCTTGTGCTCGGTTGAAGTTCGGCTTACAGTGAGAACCATGCCGTCGGACACAAGCCCGGAAGCTTCGACCGTTCAGCGGGATATCTTTTGCCGCATGACGACGGCAGAGAGGCTTCGCCTGGCGCTGGAAATGAGCGAATCCATGCGCAACATAGCCCTGGCAGGATTGCGCAGCCGGCGTCCCGAGCTGGATGCGGGTGGGCTGCGGCGCGAACTCATGCGTGTCCTGTATGGAATCGTGACGCCCTCGTGACGCTGGAGGATCTGCTCTCGCGGCTCGTGCCTGCTCTGGAAAGCGCACGAGTGCCGTACATGCTGACTGGGTCGGTCGCCAGCTCGGCCCACGGCGTCCCCCGATCGACTCGCGACCTCGATATTGTCATCGCCCCGACGCGTGCGCAGCTCATGGCCCTCATTGGACAATTTCCAAGCTCTCACTATTACGCGGACGAACAACAAGCTCTCGAGGCTCTAGCTAACAGGAGCCAGTTTAACGTGATTGATTTGGCCAGTGGCTGGAAGATAGATTTCATAATTGCAGAAGATTCCGAGCACGGCCGCAACGCCATGCAGCGGCGCAAACGCATCGAAGTTGCCGGGAACGCCGTGTACGTGGCATCGCCTGAAGACGTAATCATCGCCAAGCTGCGATGGGCCAAGCAGGGCGGCTCGGACCGGCAACTGCAAGATGTCGCAGGCATTGCCGGCATGCAAGGCAGCAACCTCGACTTGGCATACGTAGAACGATGGGTGTGTGAGTTTTCTTTGCAACAGCAATGGCAGGCAGCGCGTAAAATGTGTCCCTGACTTGGCGTTCCTCGGTGCGCACGGCTTATTCGAACTTCCAGCGCGTGGATTTGCCCTGGAAATGTTTCTCCCACAGGCCGAAGACGACACGCGGGCGAACGGCGAACACCGGCTCCTTCATCGAGAGCATGTCGTCCTTCATCGACGACAGGTCCCAGCCGTATTTCTTCTCGTAGACAGGAATCATCTTGCGGCGGGCGGCAACGTCGGCGATTTCGGCGACGCCCTCAACAATCACGGCTTCATGCGCATCCTCGGTGCACACGATGCAGTTCTTATTGGCCGCCAGGTTACGCGCCTTGCGCGAGCCGCTCCCGGTCGAGAATAGGAAGCGACCGTCCTGCCACAGTCCCCAGACGACCATGGTATGAGGAGAAACGTCATGCGGGGAAACGTCATGCCGAGCAACGCCGTGACGCGGGCTCGCCGGCTTCCTGGTCGCGGGCTTTATCGTGGTAATCCAGTAGTTGTGCGATTTCTTCAGCCGCCGCTCGGCCCAGGACCACGGCAAGAGTCCTTTCTTGCCCTTGGGAAAGCCGTAGCCGGGGGCATGCGGGCGGCTGGCTTTCGGCTTTGCCACGCTGCGTTTAGCTTTTGATGTTGCCAAGGAAGTATCTCCGTTGCGAGGAGTCATACGAGCATTAACTGGATTACCCGACTGCGTTATTGCGAAGAAACAATGTCGTAGATCTTCCGCGAAAGATCGATGAAATGCAACGAGCTTTCTTCAAACTCCAGGTTTGAAAGAACTACCACTCCAAACTGGCGTTCGGGCAGAAGGTAAAGGACGCTGCTAAAGCCCTGTTGATCGCCGCCATGGCCGGCTTCGTCGAGGCCGCGATAGGTACCGATGGGGCCTCTGCGGAAAAACCCAAGGCCGCAGATCGTAGCCTTCCCGTCGGCGGTTTTTTGCGCGGTGAGCATTTGCTGAAGGGTCACGTTCGAAACCAGTTTGCCCGCATAGAGTGCCGCCACGAAATTTTCCATGTCGCGGGCGTTCGAATTGATGCCACTGCCCGGAGGCTTGTTGCTCACATCGACAAAAACGGCATTCTGCAAGTCACCGGTGGAGGAGATCTTGTACCCGTGAGCGCGATGCGGGATGATCGCAAATACATCGTCCAGCCGCGTGGCGGGCATGTGCGTCGGCTGGAAGATGGCCTGACGCATATAGTCGCTATAGCTCATCCCGGACGCGCCCTCGATGACACAACCCACAACGATGTAGCCGTAGCTGGTGTAGTGCATCTTTGTGCCCGGCTGGAACTCCAAAGGATCTTCGGCAAACTGGGTCAGGGCTTCCTTGATACTGGCATAGTGGCGTGTGTTGATGGTTTCTTCGTCGTTCCTGTAGTCGCGAATGCCGCTCTGGTGGGAAAGTACCTGCCTGACCGTGACGGGCCACTGCTTCTGGGGAAAAGCCGGACAATACTTCTGGACGGGCTCGTCCAAGCTGAGCCTTCCCGCTTCGACTAACTTCATCGCAGCCGTGGCCGTGATTGGCTTGGATAACGAAGCGATGCGAAAGACCGTTTCTGCAGTGACAGGCACACTATTCTCGACGTCGGCGAGACCGTAACCCTGCGAAAAAATCGCCTGCCCGTGATCGACGATGGCGACGGACAATCCGGGCACGTGATTGTCAGAAACAAACGCGCTAACTATCCCGTTGATCGCCTTGCTCTGCTCAGATGAGATCTGTCCGCTTGCGGGAAGGCCGATAGCGAAGAGCAGGAGCAGAGCAGCACTTGTCCGTTGTAGAGTCATGGTGCTTTGAAGGTCGGGGAACACAGGAGTGTTGCATGGCTACCGCAAGAAATCCAGATTACAGGTTCTTCTTCGTCCACTGATCGAGCCGCGACAGGGCCTCTTGCAAGTTCTCCAGCGAATTGGCGACGCTGAAACGCAGGTAGCCTTCGCCGAACGCGCCGAAGGCGGTTCCGGAGAGTGCAGCCACTCCCGCCTGCTCGAGCAGCGCTTCTTCCAGCGCTTTCGACCTCCGGCCCGTGCCCGTGATGTTGGGAAAAACGTAGAACGCGCCTTTGGGCATGCGGCAGGAAAAGCCTTTGATTCGGTTGATCCCAGCCACGAAAACGTCGCGGCGGCGCTGGAACTCGTCGCGCATGCGGTCGACCGAACTCTGATCGCCGCGAAGGGCCTCGATGCCCGCCACCTGCGTGAAGCTGGCGGTGCAGGAATTCGAGTTGGTCATCAGGCGGGTCATGTGCGCGGCCAGGTCGGCGCGCATCACGCCCCAGCCCATGCGCCAGCCGGTCATGGCGTAGGTCTTCGAGAAGCCGTCGAGCAGGATGGTGCGCTCCTGCATCCCAGGCACCGACAGGATGGAGAAATGCTGGCCGCCGTCGAACAGAAGGCGGCTGTAGATTTCATCCGACAGCACCATGATGTTGCGGTCGCCGATAGCGTCTGCGATCTGCTCGATGTCGCGTCTTTCCAGGATTCCACCCGTCGGGTTTTGGGGTGAGTTAATGATGACGAGCTTGGTGCGGTCAGTGATGAGCGAGGCCAATTCGTTTACGTCGAGCGAAAAGTCGCGCTCTTCGCGCAGGCGAATCGGGACGGTGCGGCCGCCGACGTAGCGAATCATGGATTCGTAAATGGGGTAGCCGGGATTGGGGTAGATGACCTCATCTCCTTCGTCAATAAAAGAGAGGATAGTAAAGAAAATAATGGGCTTGCCGCCGGGGACCACTAGAACTTGGTCGCTTGTCACTTTCACTCCGCGGGTGCGGCTGACGTACTCTGCGATGGCTTGGCGCAACTCGGGCAGGCCGGCGGAGGGGCTGTAATGCGTCCAGCCCTTGCGCAGAGCGTCGTCGCCGGCTTCGACTACGTTGGCGGGCGTGTCGAAGTCGGGCTCGCCGATTTCGAGATGGATGATGTTCTTGCCTTGGCGCTCCAGCGCGCGCGCCTTGGTCAGGACTTCAAAGGCGGTTTCGGTGCCCAGCCGCGACATGCGGCCAGCAAGGAGCAGTTGGTGTTGCGTGGCATTGTCCATACTTGAAGGCTCCGATTTCAAGACCCCGGCGGGAAACTCTCGTAGAAGGCAAACTGGAAATTATACGCCCGGAGGAGACTCGAATCTCTCCCGGCTGCGTCATCCCGAAGTCCCGCGCTTTCACTAGCGGGACGAGGGATCTCCCACGCAACAGTCAGTGCTAAGGGAGATCCCTCGCTCCGCCTGAAGAACGGCTTCGCTCGGGATGACATTCTCTGAGAAAACCGGGGTCGATGTTATTCCGGCACGCTGTGCTCTTCGTTCTGCGAGCGCAGAACGCGGTCCACGGAATAGGGTGCGCGGCGGCCGGGCTCGTGGTAGTGGCGGACCTGCATTTCCCCGAGGAGGCCGATGGCGAGCAGGTTCAAGCCTCCTAGCAGAAGGCCAAGGGCGGCCATCATAAGCGGACCGTGGGTGGACATCACCGGCACATGGCGAAGGAATTTCTCGATCCCCAGCCATGCGACGATCCCGCTTCCGGCGAAAATTGTGATCATGCCAAAGCTGCCGAAAAAGTGCAGCGGGCGCGAGAGGTAGCGCAGGAGGAAGCGAATCGTGAGCAGATCGAAGAAGACGCGGAAGGTGCGCGAGAGGCCGTAGTGTGAGTTGCCGCGCTCGCGGTTGAGGTTGCGGATGGGCACTTCGCAGATGGTCGCGCCATGCCACGAGGCCAGCGCGGGAATGAAGCGGTGCAACTCGCCGTAGAGCGGCACCTGCTCCAAAATGTCGCGGCGGTAGGCTTTGAACGTGGTGCCGAAGTCGTGGATGGGCACGCCCGAGATTTTGGCCATCATCCAGTTGGCCACGCGCGAGGGAACGCGGCGCAGCCAGAAATTATCCACGCGCACTTTGCGCCAGCCGCTGACGATGTCGTAGCCGGCGGCGATTTTTTCCAGGAACAGGGGAATGTCGCCGGGATCGTGCTGCAGGTCGCCATCCATGGCGATGATGTATTCGCCGCGGGCGTGGTCGAAACCAGCGGCCAGGCCGGCGGTCTGGCCGAAGTTGCGGCGCAGCTTGACCACCGTGACGCGGCTGTCGACGTGCGCGATCTCGCGCAGCGTGGCAAAAGTGTGGTCGGTGGAACCGTCGTCCACTAGAACGATCTCGAAACTTTCGCCGTGGGCCTCCATGACAGCCTTGAGGCGATCGTAAAGATCGGTGACGTTATCCTGCTCGTTGTGTAGGGGGACGACGATCGAGTATTTGGGCACGATTTGTTGATTATAGCCTGAAAGGAGCGCCGGTATCGGCATGACAAAAGGCGCGAGCATCCTTTGAGCTAATTGACACTCTCCTATTGCTGCTCAACAATAGCCTTATCCTTACAGTGGATTCGTCTTGATTCCGAGGAGGAATAGTGTATGGCCGATGAAGGCGCTCCAGTCGTAATTGAACATCAATCGAACGCCGGCAAGTGGATTTTGGTGCTGCTGGCAATAGTGGTCGTGGCGGCTTCCGCTTACGCGCACTTCGCCGCGCACCGGCAGATCAGCAAGCTGACCGGCGATCTCGCTGCCAGCCAGGCTCAGGTCAAAGAACTTGACGAGCGTGTGCAGACCGCCGAGGCGCAGCAGGAAACTCTGGCGCAACAGGCCGGCATGACCAAGAAGGAACTGGCCCGGCGAACTGCCGATCTCCTGGCCCAGGAGCGCGCCGCCGAGAGCCGCATCGAGGAAGAGCAGAAACAGCAGATCGGCCAGGTGAGCGGCGAAATCGCCGGAGTCAAGACCGACGTGGGCGGAGTCAAGACTGACGTTGCCAATACCAAGGCCGACCTGGAAGCCACCAAAGCCAAGCTGCAAAGCGCAGTCGGCGATCTGGGCGTGCAAAGCGGCCTGATCGCCACCACCCGCTCCGATCTCGAGGTCCTCAAGCACAAAGGCGACCGCAACTATTACGAGTTCACACTGCTGAGGGGCGCCAAGCCCCAGCCGGTGGCCACCGTGAGCCTGCAACTGAAGAAGACCGATCCCAAGAAAGGCAAGTTCACGATGGAGGTCACTTCCGACGACAAGACCATCGAGAAGAAGGACCGCAACATCGCCGAGCCCATCCAGTTCTACTCCGGACGCGATCACCTGCTGTTTGAGGTCGTAGTGTGGACCGTGGACAAGAACAAAGCCACGGGATATCTGACCACGCCTAAGGAAGCTCCCGTGCCGGTGACCGCGGGACCGGCGCCCAGCACGCAGAATTGACGGGTACGCAGAATTGAACGGAGCGCTCTATCCCACCGCGCACGTCTTGCTTGAGATCGTGCTGCGCACGGGCGTGATTTACTTGCTGGTTCTGATTGGAGTCCGTCTCAGCGGCAAGCGCGAGGTTGGGCAAATGACCCCGTTCGATCTCACGCTGCTGCTCCTGCTGTCGAACTCCGTGCAAAATGCCATGACCGGCCCCGACACGTCGCTCGCCGGCGGGGCCGTGGCGGCTTCTACTCTGCTCATCATGAACTACGTGGTGGCAAATCTTTCCGGCTCGAGCCGCAAGCTGCGGAGGGTGATCGAGGGCCAGCCATCTTTGCTCGTGCATGACGGCAAGGTGATTGAGTCCCACATGGTGCGGGAGCGCGTCAGCATTGACGAGTTGCATCGCGCGCTGCGCGAGCACGGCATCAGCAGCTGCGATCAGGTAGCCTTGGCGGTGCTCGAAGTCGATGGCTCAATCAGTTGCCTGAAGTACGACGAGATCAAACCCGACGCCAACACGCACCTGGCGCGGCGGAGATTCATCCAGAAGAAGCAGTAAGCGGCGGTTGGGGGATTTTCTCAGCTATCTAGTTCGGAGCAGCTTATGCGACGGCAACCCATCTCTCCCCCGTTGGAATCAGCGTTCGACAGTGTTTACCGGGCGATCGCACAACAACCAATGCACGCACGCCAGAATTGGAGACAAACGGAGGTGTTCGATTCTCTGCTTGCCCCACAGTAACCGAATATATGAATGCGATTGGGGTTTTACAACTAACAGCATGGGCAAGGGCGGCCAGCGAATTGGACAATATTCCGTGCCGCTCGATCAGTGGGTCCGGTCTCTTGGGTGAGCAGTGCCCAGATTTTTCAGCGATAAGGCAACGTTTTCGTGAGTTGCACAAGAATCGGTGCAGCAGCCGATAACACCCTTGTTTTCCACAGGAAATACGAGAGTGGTGCCTGTTGAAAAGTATGCTAACAAAGCGTTTATAATCAATAACTTAAAACCAGCACTTAAAGCGATTTGGTGGCCAGCAGAGCGCGAAGAAAATGAGGGGGTGTGGGAAACCATTACCTCCTGCCTTTCTGCTTCACCAGCGGCGCGTGAAGCTCAGCAATGGGTATTCCATGGAGCGATCCGGACGCGGACCTGCTCGCCTTCGCGTTCTTCGCGGGTCAGTTCTTCGCGACCTTTGCGGTGAAAAAGCTTAAACCGCGAAGAACGCAAAGTTTGCGCGAAGTTCGCCAACTAACATCATCCCTCTCCAACCACGGAGGCACTGCGAACGGAGAACGATACTGCCCACCTTCTCCCTGCGCTCCAGTGACTCCGTGGTGGATTAAAGCGTTCCCGCCAATGCACGGCCGTGGGCCACGTCTACTTCGTCAGCACCACCGGCAACGGCTGATCGTATGGCTGTATGACCACGCTTGTTGCTTGGCGTTGATTGAACGCGTCCAGGGTCACGGGAAAGGCCACGATGATCGTGCGCGTGAGCTTCTCGCCGGGCTGAAGTTTCGTCTCAGGCATAAGCGCGGGCTGCGCGCCATTCCTCAGCGCGGGGAAGGCCTGGAAGTAGCGTTCGAAGTCAATGGCGGAAACAGCCTCAGCTGTAGACTCCCCCGCCGCCGTCTTGATCTTTCCCTGGAGCGAGTGGACGTAGAGAATCTTGTCGCTGGTGTTGGTCAGGGTGAAGGTCAGGGCGACCATGGTCGAGCTTTGGCCGGGAATCTCCACGGCGACTACGTTGTCGAGCGATCCGGCCGCTTGCGGCTTGGCGCGCTTCAAAAACGACGCGATCAGGACCACGAGCAGCACGCCCGCAACCGCCAGCAGCACGATTTTGGCCGGCGGCAGGTTCTTCTTCGCTGTGCCGTATTCCTCGCCGATGTTGATGGTAGGGCCGGGCGGAGCGGGTTGAGCTGGAGTGGAAGCGGGTGCAGCAGACTTGGACGGATCAGGGGATGCTGGGTCAGTCATGGAATTCCTTTTGCCAGATTGATTTTACGCGACTTGATCCAAGCTCTGTCATCCTGAGCGGAGCAAGGACTTCGCGAAGGGAAGTCCAGCGGAGTCGAAGGACCCCGTGTTTGTGTCGACCGGCACAGGCTCGGACAGGAATTTGCTCGATACTGCCGAGTGTCTGGTGGAAACTCCCTGACGAGTCTGTGGCAAAATCAATCGACACAAGGTCCTTCGACTGCGATGCCGTCCGCCTCGCGAACGGCATCTTCGCTCAGGATGACAGCGCTCGGTCGTCCCTCATGTGCATTCAAGGGCTCAACACCCGTGTTTCATCGCCCTGGCGAATTTCGCTGCCGGTAGTGTGTTCAACACGTCATCTTTGGTCAGGCCGGCGCGGCGCGCCTGCAGAATGCCGTAGCGAATTTTCTCCATGTGCGAGGTGTGGTGCGAATCGGTCGAGATCACGATTTTCACCCCCTGCTGCTTGGCCTGCCGCAGATGAACGTCGTTCAGATCGAGCCGGTCAGGATACGAGTTTAGCTCCATGGCTACTTTGTTTTTCGCGGCCGCGGCCAGCAGAACCGCCATGTCGAAATGATACGCATCGCGCCGCAGCAGAAGGCGGCCGGTGGGATGGCCGAGGACTGAAGTATTCGGATTATTTGCCGCCTTGAGCAGCCGATCGGTCATCTTTGCCGGTTCCTGATTGAAAACCGAATGCACGCTGGCGATGACGATGTCCATCTGCGCCAGAACGTCGTCGGAGAGATCGAGCTCGCCGTCAGCGAGGATGTCCACCTCAATTCCGGCGAAAATCGTGATGCCCTCAATCTGCTTGCCCGCATCGCGAATGCGCCCAATGTGCTCGACGGCGCGCTTGTCATCGAGCCCATTGGCGAAGGCTAGGTTCTTGGAGTGGTCGGTGATCGCGATGTATTTGTAACCTCGCGCCTTGGCCGCCTCGGCCATTTCGGCAATCGTGTTCTTGCCGTCGGTTTCGACGGTGTGCATATGCACGTCGCCCTGCAGATCGGCTAGCGTGATCAGCTTGGGCAAGGAGTGCTTCTCGGCGAGATCGATTTCGCCGAGATTCTCGCGGAGCTCAGGCGGAATGTAGTCGAGATTGAGCTTCGAGTAGATTTCTTCTTCGGTTTTTCCCGCGACCGGCTTTTCGCCTTCGAGCGTGGCCAGGCTGTACTCGTTCAGCGTGTATCCCATTTTCAGAGCGCGCGTGCGTAGGGAAACATTGTGGGCCTTCGACCCGGTGAAGTACTGCATGGCCGCGCCGAAAGATTCGGGCGGGAGTAGGCGCACGTCCACCTGCATGCCGCTGCGCACGCGGAAGCTGATCTTGTTGTCGCCACTGGCGATGACTTCCATCAGCGGCGGGTATTTCGCCACGTAGGCGATCGCTTTCTGGCGGCCTTCTTCCGAAGTGCAGGCTTTGCCTGTGACCAGGATGTCGAGATCGCCTACGGTTTCGCGGCCGCGGCGCAGCGATCCAGCGGGCGTAATCTTGTCTATCCCGGGGAACTTCTTCAGGTATTCGGTGAGCTTCTCGGCCTCAGTCTCGGCGGCGTCAATCAAGTAGCGGCCGCTGATGCGGTGGTAATCTTCGATGGCTTTGATCAGCTTGGCTTCGTGCTTTTCGCCCATTCGCGGCAGGATGCGGATTTTGCCCTCGCGCGCCAGTTTTTCCACTCCGTCGACATCGCAGACCTTGTAGGCGCTCCAGATCAGCGCGATCGTTTTCGGCCCCAGACCCTGAATCTTCAGCAACTGCAGCATCGACGGGTGATACTTTTCCAGCAGTTCCGCCTGCACGGCGAGCTTGCCGTCTTGGAGCAGTTCCTGCAGGTTGGCCAGCATGCCTTTGCCGATGCCGGGGATTGCGAGAACCTTCTTGGGCTCGGCGATGATGTCTTTAATCTGCTCGGAATGGTTCTCGATGGCTTGCGCGGCGTTACGGTAGGAGCGGATGCGAAACGAGTCCTGCCCGTCGATTTCGAGCAGGTCGGCCGTCTCGTAGAGAACGTTAGCGATGGCCTTGTTGTCCATGTTGACTCTGTCCGGGACAAAGTAAGAGTAAACAAAGTTGGACAAGACGGCCAGAGGCAACGTGAGAGTAGCCTGCGCGGCTGCAATCGCTGGACGACTGGCGCTATGCGACCTTGGTGACGTTCGCGGCCTGCGGGCCTTTTTGACCTTCGGTGATTTCGAACTCCACCTGGTCGCCTTCCTGCAGGCTCTTGTATCCATCAGAAGTGATCGCGCTGTAATGAACGAACACATCAGGGCCATCGGCGCGGCCGATAAAGCCATAGCCCTTGGCGTTATTGAACCACTTGACGGTTCCTTTCAGAAGTTCCACGTAGATCCCCTTCTTTCTGCACGTCCTGATCGGGGGTCAGGACGTACCCCACAGTTCCGTTACATGCATTGTCGGGCGGCACGCGAGGGCTGTCAAGGGAGTGGGTGGATACATCCGTAAGGTGAGTTCCTGAATGGGCGATAGGGTCATCTACGGGAATCTCCCGGTCTGGCGAACGGTGCGAGTCCTTGACGAATTCTGCGGTCAAGACCCTCCACCGCGAGGCTCGCAAAGGAACGCAAAGGACGCGAAGAGGAGGCCCCAGCGTCGCGGAGGCCAACGCCGGCGCTATCGCACCGGTTCCGCCCCGTACTCCTTATCGCTTAGAATGTCCCGCGCCGAAGGAGCGCGATGTGCGATCCAGCCAGAGCACCGGCGCGATGGTCTTGGCGTCGCGGATGGTGCCGCGAAGGACCATACTCACGGCAGTCGGCAAGGGGACCAGACGCTTGTAAATGACTTCGTCGTCCTCCGGGTGCGCCTCGCCGGCGCACAGTCCGGTGGCAAGGTAGACCGCCATGGTCTCGGCGACGAAGCCCGGGCTGGCGTAGAACTTCAAAATGCGCCGCCAGTGTGTTGCGGTATAACCGGTTTCCTCAAGCAATTCGCGCTGGGCGGCTTTGAGTTCCCGCTCGCCAGGGTCGATGCGGCCGGCGGGCAATTCCCAAAGATAATCTTCCGCCGCGTGCCGGTACTGGCGCTCGAGAAGGACGCGCGGCGTCGAGCCGGAGTCGTCCACCGCCAGAACCACAACCGATCCGGGATGACGGACCACGTCCCGGCGCGTGCGTACGCCAGCCGGTTCCTGGACTTGGTCAGTCGTTACCCAAAACACTGGCCCGCGATACACCGTGCGGGAGGAAAGAAGGCGGGCAGAGTCTCCACCGCGAGCTCTACGGCGGGGTGTGCGATGACGTGAGGATTTGGGCATGGAAACAATATAAACGGCTTCCGGCTCCCGGCGTCCGGCTTCCAGAAAACCACCCAGCGCTAGCCGAGTCAGCACTCCGGAAGCCGAGAGCCGGAAGCCGAGGGCCGGAAGCCTGCAGCCGCTTCTGCTATCCTTCCCGGCATGGCGACCAAGCCGCGCATCGTGATAGTCGGGGCGGGGAATCTGGGAACTGCTCTGGCCTTGTCGCTGCAGCGGGCAGGATACGAGATCGAGCGGGTGATTGCGCGTGCGCCCGGGACCTCGCTGAAGAAAGCGCGGGCTCTGGCAAGGCTGGTTGGCTCGAAGGCTTCGGTTGGTCTACCGAGGGAAGTGCAGGCGGAAATCGTCTGGTTCTGCGTGCCGGATGGTCAGATCGAGCCGGCCGGGCGAGATCTGGCCTCCAAAATCGACTGGGAAGGAAGAATTGCGCTGCATTCCAGCGGCGCGCTCACGAGCGACGAGTTGGACGCACTGCGACGGCGCGGAGCGTCGGTCGCATCGCTGCATCCGATGATGACGTTTGTGAGCGGATCCCGGGTGCGGCGACCCCAGCCATCGCTGGCGGCAGTGCCGTTTGCGGTCGAGGGCGATCGCGCCGCGGTGCGCGTGACGCGGCGCATCGTGAACGATCTCGCGGGTTACGTCCACGTGATTCGCAAGCAGGACAAAGCTGCCTATCACGCTTGGGGAGCGTTCGTTTCGCCGCTGTTCACCGCGCTGCTCGCCTCCGGGGAGCAGGTGGCGGCCATCGCGGGCGTGAAGCGCACGGAAGCGCGACGGCGGGTAATTCCGATTCTTTTGCAGACGCTCGCTAACTATGCGTCGTTCGGCGCGCCGGGAGCGTTCAGCGGGCCGATTGTCCGCGGCGATGTGGACACAGTCCAGCGGCATCTGCGGGTCCTCGCGAAAGTGCCGCCCGCGCGCGACGCTTACCTGGCGCTAGCGCGCGCCGCCCTGCGGTATCTGCCGGCAAAGGGAAAAAGGGAACTGTCGCACGCGCTGCGCGGCTGAGGGCCATGGGATAGTGCCGAAGGTTGTCAAATAAGCAGCAGCTATTCGATTAGACTCCACTTTTCTTTGGGCAGACCTAGTTTGATCTCTTCGACCTTGAGATAGCCATCCTTGATGACAGTCTGTTTGACGTTGTCTTTAGTCACGACCACTGGGTAAAAGTAAATCGCAGGCAAATGTATGGTCCCGGCCAGGAATTCTCCGTTCGTCTTTACCGGCTGCGCTCTGGCCAGGCTGACGGCCGCTTCCGCTGCTGCCCGGGCTTGAGGTTCAATCGGCTTGTAGAGGGTCATAGCCTGCGTACCCATCAGAACGCGGATTATGGCGGAAAGATCGGCATCCTGCCCGGAAACGAGGACCTTGCCGGCAAGACCGTGTTCCTCCAGGGCCTGAATTGCGCCGCTGGCGATGGAGTCGTTCGTCGCAACTACAGCCGTGATCTTGTCATAGTTGGATTCAAGCACGCCCCTCATGGCCACGTACGCCTCACTCGCCGACCAATCGGGAACGGCAACATCCGCAACGAGCTGGATGCGACCATCTTTGAGGAATGGCTGCAGGGCTTCGAGTTGAGGGCCATGGAAGGCGGCGGATTGCTCGGGCGGGCCGTCGAGTACGACGTAATTGCCGGTAGGAGCGTGATCGGTGAGGGTGGTTACCTGCAGCCGGCCGATCATACTGTAGTCGGTAGCAATATAGAGGTCCTCAGCGCCTGTCGCGGAACCTTCGTAAGTGATGACGTGCACATTCCTGGCTTTCGCGGCGGGTACGATGTCAGCTTCGATTTTGGGATCGCCTCCGATGAGTACCAGGGTCTGGATACCCGAGGCCGCGACTTCCTGCGACTGCCGCAGCCATTTGTCAGGGTCTCCTCTGCCATCTTCCACGATGACTTCAGCGCCCAGAGCTTCGGCGCGTTCCTGAAAGGCATCGCGATCAGCCCGCCAGCGTTCGAGTCGCATGTCGTAGATGGACCAACCAATCCTGATTTTCTCCTTGGCGGGCTGTTTAACGCCAGGAGTTTGCGCCCAGCACAGGCAAGCGCAGCAGAGCATCAGGGCAGCTACAAAGACGGACCGATGAAGATTGCGGTCAAGCATGCGAAAACCTCCGATTCCGGGAACTATGCGTGAACATCGACCTGCAAGGATTAATCTGCAATTTCCTGTTTGACGATCGACAACGGCGTCATTGTACGCTTCTCCCACGTCATGTTGACACCGCACATCGTGAACGTTCTGGCTCGCACCCCGGGACGTATCCCACTCGTAGCTGATGTAACATCCCCGATCACGCTAGCGGCCTTCTCAGCGGCCGCATGGCCACGCTGCGCAGCAAGGGCAGGAACAATGCAAAAGCGCGCTGCGGGGGTCTCGAATCGACAGGGAAGTCAGACCCTGCTAACTCCGCCGCTCGCGTTCTGACCACGCGCGGCGAGCGTCAGCGCGGCCAGCACGATGAACGGGAAGACCGATGCCATATCCAGCGGCAGGTAGAAAATCGGACGGGAATAGAACTGCTGGCGGGTCAGCAGCGGGCGCAAGACGATCACTACGAATGAAGTGACCCACGGCCACAATAGCGTTACAGTTCCTATGGCCAGAAGAGATCTTAGCGGCCACTGGGCTGACAGGCGCCGCCATCGCGAAGCCAGCAGGAGCGCGCCGGGTAGAAGAATCATGTGATCGTAGACGGCTTGTCCCGGAAGCACCGCGATAGTCGTGATGCCGAGCAGAAGGGTCAGCGTGAACCAGAATTCAGGCGAATCGGCCGCGGCTGCGCGATTGCGCCAGGCGAGCAGAGCCGCGGCGACGAGCAAGCCGATTGTCACGGCAAGCGATATTGGCGCGGCGAGACCCGGCCTGAGCAGTAACTGGAGAAACCCGGTCATCGGTGGCGGCGGATTGTAGCCGCGGTATTCGACGATGACGTGCACCCAGGAGCTGATCCAGCGCGGCCAGACAACAAGAGATCCACCGATCAGCAACAAAAGAATCGCAAGAAATCCCACCCAGAAGCGGCCGCGGCGCCGCCAATCGTGCATGCTCCAGACCAGCAAATAGAAAATTCCCAGCACCGTCACTTGCGGCTTGATGGCGGTGACGGCGATCAGAACTCCACAGGGCAATAGCTTGTCCCGCTGGAGAGCGAGGATCGCAGCGGACAGCAGAAATCCTACCAACAGCCCGACTTGTCCCGCATACACGCCTTCAAGCACGGGATAGTTGCATAAGGCCAGCAGCAAGATTACGGCCACCCAAGGCCAGCTTGGGCGCCAGCCGAGGGCCGCCATCCAACAGAAGACGCTCGCCGCAGTCAGCGCTGCCAGCAGGCAGGCAAACGCGACGCGCGCCACGGTAAAAGGCAATTCCGCGGCCGGCCAGAACAGCAGATCGGTGAAGGCAGGATAAGGGAACAGGCGGCGATCAATGGGGTCGCTGGGAATGCGAGGATCGAGAGGACGGCCGTAGAGGCCGGTCTGGATTTCGCGCGTCATTTCGGGGCTGTAGGGATCGCGGCGTTGCCGCAGCCACGCTCGCGAAGTCACCCATATCTGGTAAAAGTCGTTGCCGAAGGCGTATCCGCCGATGTTGCGAGCTGCGCGCACCTCGAGCGCGCGCGGGATCAGAAGTCCCTGGTGGTAATAGAGAATCGAAGCCGCGCCCACGAGCGCAAGGCAGAGGAGCAGGAATGCGTTGTTGGATCTTGTTGAGATGGAAGGCTCGGCCATGGCTGACAAGGGCGGGAGAATGGTAACAAAGATTTTCGATTGTCGATTTGCGATTGCCAATTGAGGATCTGGTTTGCCCTTCAATCGCAAATCGGCAATTGGAAATCGAAAATCGCCGGAGATTCACTCCGACGTGAACAAATGGCCGAGCTTCTCTTTCTTGGTGCGGAGGTAGTCTTCGGCGTGGGGGCTGGGAGTGACTTCGCAGGGCACGCGCTCGGCCACGCGCACACCGGCACGCTCGAGAGCCTCGACCTTATCGGGGTTGTTCGAGAGCAGCCGGACCTCGGTGACGCCGAGAGCTTTGAGGATCTCGGCGGGAAGGGCGAATTCGCGGTGGTCAGCCTTGAAGCCAAGCTGCTCGTTGGCCTCGACCGTATCGAGTCCGGCGTCCTGCAACTCGTAGGCCTGCAGCTTGGCCATCAAGCCGATGCCGCGTCCCTCCTGCTGTTCGTAGATCAGGATGCCGGCGCCTTCGGCGGCAATGCTCTGGAGCGATAACTCAAGCTGCTGGCGGCAATCGCAGCGCAGGGAATGGAATACGTCTCCGGTCAGGCATTGGGAGTGAATGCGAACCAGCGGCGGCTCCGATTTCACGTCGCCCATGACGAGGGCGACGGCCTCTTCGACACGATTCTGGCCGTCGCAGGCGAATTTTCCGCGAAAGCCATAAATGCGGAAGTATCCCCAACGAGTCGGGAAATCCGCCGACGCCACTTGCTCGACAGCGCTGTTGTTCACACGGTTATTATAGCGGGCGAGTGCCCGGCATCGGGCCCAATGGAGAGGAGTTGCGGCGGGAAAAATCCTTACGGATCGTAAGCCGTGCTGGGCATGCCGGCGTGCCGCGCTCCGTCCTGCATTTGCTCAAGACGCTGTTTCTCCCAGTCGAGTCGCCGCTGCATCTGCTGCAGACGCTGCATGCCGAGCGTTTGAGAACGGGTGAACGGCGCGTCGTACTGGGCGGTGCCGGGATGAATCATGGCGTTGAGCTGATCGATGCGGGCCTGGAGATCCGCCACCATGTTTTCCTGAGCCTGGATGCGATTCCTCCATTCCGCGGCAGCGTGCTGCTGGGCAAAGCGGCGCTGATCCGAGCGATCGTCGAAAGATCGATTCATGGCGGGATCGCGCGGCTCGGGCAGCGCCTGAGCCGGCTCCGCGCTTCCCGGCGGAGCTGGCGGAAGGTCCTGGTTCGTGTATGTTTTGGGCTGAACTCCAGCCGCTTGTTCGGCATCGCGTTTCTCGCGATACTCGCGGGCGACGTCGCCCAGAGACTGCGACTGGCCATAGACCGACAGGTTCACAAAGAAGAGGAACGCGCAGATGCTCAAGAGAATTCGCTGCATAAGCCCCCGCTCGTCGTGCCGGACTGTTCTAACAGGGATGTCTCTTGATGCTAACCCTGGCGGCAGAGGACTGTCGCAGTCCAAATGTAACCGCTGGCGGAAACGAAAGTACCAGCCGGCGCAGGCCAAACGGTCATTGCAGGGCTTCGGGCCAGCCTCAGCATTTAGAGCCGCGGTGGATTGAGGCGGATTTTCGTGACAGGTGGTTCCTGCGGCAAGGCCCGGTACTGAACGACTTTCGGACCAGTTCCGCAAGATAGGGATTGGGTAGTTCTCTACCCACTGTCGCAAGAACCTGCATCTTGACAGCTCGATCCGGGGGAGGAGACAATTACTTCGTCCTCGACCTCCCCTAAGAGACAGTCCTGCTCGAATTTACTCGAACGCGCTGGGTGTGGGCCCAGCCAAGGAAACAATCGACTGTCTGAAAAACACAATTAGCTGACCCCAAAAGCGGAGAAATGGGAAGATGAGCCTGAATCGCCTTAGTTTGCGGAGTTGTATGCCTGGCATGGGGAATCGATGGCAATTGAAAGGGGCGGTCAGCGCCCTGTTGATGCCGATGTTGCTGGGCGTCTCCCTCGCCCTGCTACTGAACCTAGAGGCGCGCGGCGCTGCCGCCGATAACCCGCCAGTTGCCCTGCAGCAGCGCATTCGCCACGTCGTGATTATCGTGCAGGAGAATCGCACTCCAGACAGTCTGTTTCACGATCCCGTGCTGATCGGCCTTGGCGCCGACATCGCCAGCGTCGGTCTGAGTACCACCGGTCCGATCCCGCTGACTTCGGGCGCCCTCGCCACGAATTATGGTGCTGCGCACAACCACGACGCATTCGAGACGATGTACGACAAGGGAAAACTGGATGGAGCCAACCTGATTCCGATTACGTGCAACAGCGGCGCTGTCGATTGTCCGCCTGCCCATCCGCAATACCGGTACGTAAATCCCGGTGATGTGCAGCCATATTTCCAGATGGCCGAGCAGTACACGTTCGGCGACCGCATGTTCCAAACCAACCAGGGGCCGAGTTTTCCCGCGCACCAGTTTCTGATTTCCGGCACTTCGGCGCCCACGGCCACCAGCGATCTGTTTGCGGCCGAGAACGTGTTTCCCGGCACTGGAGCGGGCTGCATCGCTCCGGCGGGGTCTTACGTGAGATTGATCAATCCCGCGGGCGAGGAGACGGAGACCCAGTACCCCTGCTTCGAACACCTCACTCTCACCGATTTGCTCGAAGGCAAGGGCATCTCCTGGCGCTACTATGCCGCCACAGCCAACTCGATCTGGACGGGGCCGGACGCGATCGATCACATCTGCCAGCCACAAACGAAAGATGGGCAACTGGTATGCACGGGAACGGCGTGGAAGAACGTGGTCATTCCCCAGACCCAAGTCTTGACTGACATCGCCAAGAACCAGTTGGCGGAGGTAACTTGGGTGACCCCGGACGGCAGAGCATCCGATCACGCCAGTTTGAACAACGGTTCCGGGCCCTCCTGGGTGGCTTCCATCGTGAATGCCATTGGCAGCAGTCCGTACTGGGCCGACACTGCGATCTTCATCACCTGGGACGACTGGGGCGGCTGGTATGATCACGTTCCACCGCCCAAAGTGCTGGAGGACTGCAAGGAATGGGGATGCGGATATGTGTATGGCTTTCGCGTGCCGCTGATCGTGGTCTCGCCCTATGCCAAGACAAGCTACATTTCGCACGTGACGCACGATTTTGGCAGCCTCCTGAAGTTCGTCGAAGAGACTTTTGACCTGCCTTCGCTGGGTTATGCCGATGCGTATGCGGACGACTTCTCTGATTGTTTCGACTTCAGTCAGACGGCGACGCCGTTTCGGAAGATTTCGGCGCCCATTACCGCCCAGGATTTCCTGAACGACAAGCAACCGCCAATAGATCCGGATGACGACTAAGGCGGCGGATGAATCAAGCGAAGGTAGTGGGTCAGTTTGAATGTTGATTTCTTTTCGAAGGCGTCATCCCGAGCGGAGCCGTTTTTCCGGCGGAGCGAGGGATCTCCTCAGGCACGCAGCAGTTCCACGGGAGATCCCTCGGCCCGCTGGTAAAAGCGCGGGCCATCGGGATGACGGCGCATTCGAGAATAGGCCAAACTGAACCCACTACCCTGGCGAACTGCGGCGGGTTGTTGCGCGCGGATGATCAGAAAGGTGATCAGCAAAAAGTGGGCCGTCATTCTGACGGCCCAGTTGAACCCACTTGAGGAAATCTAGAGGACGTCACGCACGATTCGAGTCTCGAGCGTCACACTATTGTTGCTGGCCTCGCCGGTGGTGTAGAGCAGCGTGGCCGCTTGTGCAAACAGCTCGAGCGGCGTTGCCGCCACCACGGTCGTTGTGCCCTGTGTGACCGCAACCGTGTATCGGCCGGCAGGAAGATTAACGTCCAGCAGGCCGCCCCGATCCACAGTGTAGCTGTACGACTTTCCAGTGGCAGTGTTCTGGAAGGTCACCTCAACCGGCGGGGCGTTGGCGGCTTGCGCCAACAGGATCCGGCTCATGCCCGCGGCCACCGGCGTGAAGTCGTTGGTGAACGTGAGCAAGGTCGGCGTTCCGTCGTCAGTCAGCGCGAACACGGCCGAGACATCGCTCCGCGGGTCGATGGTGACGTCTTTGTCGATCAGCGGCGTGTTGCTGCACGGCGCCAGCGTGTTGGCGATGCTGACTTTCAGGTTGTAGGTTCCGGGTTCGAACGTGAGCGGGCCCACAATCGTTGCGAAGGCCATGCCGTGCACGTAGCAAACCTCGTCGTTCAGCAGAACGTCCACCGGATAGGCTGGATCGGTGGCCGAGGCGCGGTCGCGTCCCGCGATTCCCTGGACGAGAAACATGGAAGATGCGAACGTGGCCGTGCTGAAGGCGGCGCCCAGCAGAGCCAGCGCGAGAATGGAGCGAATCAACTTTTTCATAGTCTTCTCCAAGAGTATGTGCGGGTGGCTATCGGCCACATAGCCAACGTTGACGGTGACGAGCGCCGCTCGATGAAAATTTTCTGATGTCGGCGAGAGTTTTCGGCTCTCGGCTTGTCTGAACCCCGCGCCTGACGGGAAGTTCCGGCTGCTGCTCAAAAATTCGTCGCGTACGAAATCAGTGGGGTGGGAAGAATGAATTGTTTTTCGCAAAGAGTCATGCTCGGCCGGCGCGAGAGCGAATTCCGTCAGAAAAAGATTTTCGCCGCGGTCGGCCTGTGGTGCAGGCATGCTTCGAAATTAGGGTGCGGTTTTGTGTGGCTATTGGAACGCTGCTAGAATGGGTTGCGTCCACCACCAATCCGCGTGGGGCTATAGCTCAGCTGGGAGAGCGCATCGTTCGCAACGATGAGGTCGTCGGTTCGAGCCCGACTAGCTCCACCAAAGTCCCGCCCAGACCCGCCTGCGTGAGGAGAAAAATGCGAATCGCCGTTCGATCACTGGTTACGGTCTCGGTAATTTGGGCCGCGACGGCCGCTTACGGAGCCGGCGCTGGTCCTGAGGTTTCGGTGAGTGGCGGCGAGATCCGGGGCACGCTGGCGAGCTCCGGCGGGGCAGTGTTCAAAGGAATCCCGTTTGCGCAACCGCCAACTGGAGAACTGCGCTGGCGGGAACCGATCCCGGTGAAGGCCTGGACCGGCGTGCGCGACGCCGCTGCCTTTGGCCCGCCTTGCACACAGGGCAGTCCGGCCGGCGTCAGCGGCAGCGAAGATTGTCTGTACCTGAATGTCTGGACACCGGAGTGGCCGTCCAAATCGCGCAAGGCTGTAATGGTCTGGTTCCACGGTGGAGGGAATTTCGCGGGTGCTACGTCGGACCCGATTTTTGACGGCGAAAGCCTGGCCCGTTACGGCGTTGTGCTCGTGACCGCACAATACCGGCTCGGCGTTTTCGGCTTCTTTGCACATCCCGACCTCACCCGGGAGTCGCCGCATCACGTCTCCGGCAACTACGGATTGCTCGACCAAATTGCGGCTCTCGAATGGGTGCGCGACAACATTGCGAACTTCGGCGGCGATCCCGGCAACGTCACGATCTTTGGCGAATCGGCAGGGTCTCTGGATGTCAACGTTCTGATGACTTCGCCTCTGAGCCGGGGCTTGTTCGAGCGCGTCATCGGGCAGAGCGGACCGGTAGTGGCTCCGCCTCCTCTCGCCGAGATGGAAAAGAAGGGCGAGGACTTGTCGCGGCGGTTGATCGCGGCGAGCGACCCTGCGTTGAAAAGCTTGCGCGCCCTTTCCAGCGCCGAACTCCACAAGGCCGGCGGCCAGGGACTTGCGTTTCTGGGGCCTACGCTCGGCGTGGTGGTGGACGGCTGGGTCTTTCCGGAGTCGCCGATGGCGGTCTTTGCCGCTGGCAAGGAACATCGCGTAGGGCTGCTGCTCGGAAGCAATGCGCGGGAGTTGCAGCGGCCGTTCTTTCCCATGTCCGGCAGTCTGGTGGACGCGATCAAGGAGCAATACGGGCCTCTTGCTAATCGGGCGCTGGCTCTCTACGGCTTGGATGGTGGGCAGGAGCCGGCACCCGACCCACTGTTCGGAACTGTGTTGGCGCAGTGGGCGACGGACTCGCAGTTCCGCTGTGGCACGGTTGCGGAAATGGTGTGGCACACGGCGACCGGCAATCCCGGATACCAGTTCGAGTTCGGACGCGCCGCTCCAGGACGGGAGGACGCTGGGGCATCCCACGGGAGTGAGGTCGCGTACGTGTTCGGCAATCTCGACCGCGTTGCCAATCCTCCGAAGTACGACGCTACCGACCGGCAGGTCTCAGCCGCGATGCAGAAGTACTGGACCAATTTCGCGAAGAGCGGCGACCCAAACGGCGAAGGTCTGCCGCAGTGGCCGAAGTTTGACCCTGCGGCGCGCTCCTATGTGGAGTTCACTGCCGATGGCCCTGTGGCGCGCACCGGCCTGCGCCGGCAAGTGTGCGATTTGTACATGGATTATTTGAAGGGCAAGATGGCGAAGTAACCTCCGGCGAAGGCGCTTGTGGGTCACCAACCGGGACCTCTGGCGGGGCTCCAGGGAAGACCTGCCCAAAGATTTGTCGCTGCGCTCATGCCTGATATCCTGATAAGGCTACGTACAAACACTGCAAGCGGAGATGACCATTCCTCGCAATACGTCGTGGAAGACACGACTGGTGGAGCGTGGGTTCCCAGATCGTTCGTTCGATGTCGAATTCTGGCAGGAACAGGGGGATGAAGCCATCTTTGCCGCCGCGTGGGAGATGGTGGAATTAGCTGAGGAAATCAGCCATGGCAGAAAACCCACACTACAGAGAACTGCTACAACTCTTAAACGAATTTGATGTGGAGTACTTAATCGTCGGTGGCTTCGCGGTCATGAAGTACGGCGAACCGCCCGAACCCTTGTTTGAATCTGGGCTCCCCGCTCGACTAATTCTCCCTATCGCAAGCGGTCGTGGATGCGGTAGACAAAGCTGCCGGTGAGGCGAAGGTTGTTTTGCATCTGAATCGTCTGGTTGACGTTGGCGTAAGCCGTGCGCAGGTAGTCTCCACTGAAACGGAAACCGAAGGGGCCGAACAGAGAACGTTCCATTCCTCCGCCCGCCATGTAAGCGGGTCGTTCCACATATCCGTGCAGATACTGCCCGCCGCTGACGGGAAATGCGCTGTCCACCAGGCCCGCTCCGACCATTCCGTGCAGGAAAGCGCGAGTCTTTCTGCCCTCCAGCGGGTAGAAGACGGGACCGGCGAGAGCAGTTAGGACATAGCTGCTATGCCCTGTGCCAAAAACATTGGAAGCGCGAACGTAAGCGGCGTCGGCAGCCACACCCCAGCGCGGGCGGAAGCCAATCCGTCCGCCGGCATCCAGGCCGTAAAGGTTCAAGCGACCGGCAGACGGAATCTGGGTCGAAAGATAGCTGGTGCCGGCGTTGACGTCGTAGGAGGGGCCGTAGGCGGCGGCCGGCGGAACTTCAGCGTAAGTCTGCGCCTGGACCCGCGCCACCAGAACGAGCGCGCATAGTGAGATACAGGCGAAAATCCGCAGGTGAAGGAGCGAGCGGTCCCACCGTGTTCGAAGCTTGCGATCGGGTGTAGCCATGACTTCTCCCAGACACGAAGCTGTCGCAATGTGGAGCACTGACCCCTTACAGTATCCGGATTTGGAGGGGTGGGAAACGTGACCACAGCTTTGGACCTTAAGTAACAACAGCCTTGGACCGAAAGTAACAACGGCCCGGCAAAGTGATATGATTCCCTGTGAATCTGCTGCGGCTTGATCTGCGAAAATACGTCTGTGAGCGGCTGGCTCCTTCCGGCCTGTAATTTGATTTCCACTCGAACCTCCTGAGCTGTTTTTCTGGCTCGACTTTCAAAACCGAAACTTACCGCACGGGTGGAAGGCGTGCGTCTTCTGGCCGTGTTGAACAAATTCATACGAAGGGACTCTTATGAAACTCCTGGTGATTGGCTCCGGCATGATGGGATCGGCGGCGACCTTTGATATGGCCCGCACGCCGCAAGTAGATTCGATAACGCTGGCGGATAGCGAGTTGAAGCGCGCGCGCGACGTGGCCGCGCGCGTGAACCACATGACGGGCGAGAAGAAGGTTCGCGCGGTCGCTCTCGATGCGAGCAACGAGAAAGCCGCGGCCCGTCTGATGCATGGGCACGACGCCGCGCTTTCCGCGGTACCGTATTTCCTGAATCTCGGACTGGCGCGGGCGGCGGTAGAAGCGCGCTGTCATTTCGCCGATCTGGGGGGCAATAACACCGTGGTGCGCCAGGAACTGGCGCTGGCCAAGAAGGCGGAAAGAAGCGGCGTCGCGCTGGCGCCCGACTGCGGACTGTCGCCGGGTATGGCCTCGATTCTGGGCGGGGAACTGATCCGGCGCCTGGGCGGCCACGCCGACGCGCTGCGGATCTATGTCGGAGGTTTGCCGGAGCAGCCCACGCCGCCGTTTCATTATCAGCTCGTGTTCTCGGTCGAGGGGCTGATCAACGAGTATGTGGAACCGGCGCGGATTCTGCGCAAAGGCAAGCTCATCACGATCGATCCGCTGACCGAGCCGGAAGACTTCCATATTCCCGGTTACGCGCCGCTGGTGGCGTTTCACACCTCAGGCGGCACCTCGACGATGCCCGAGACGTTCGAAGGCCGCGTGGGCGAGTGCTTCGAGAAAACGCTGCGTTATCCCGGGCACTATGACCTGCTGTGCGAGCTGAAGGAGCTGGGCCTGTTCTCAAGCGAGAAGATGAGAATCAACGGAACGGAAATTGCGCCCCGCGCCATGATGTCCAGAATCTTCGAAGGCAAGTTCGCTTCGAAGGGGCCGGATGTTTGCATCATGCGCATTGAGGCGCACGAATCGGTCAACCGGCCGGGCGTGCGCGGTTTGCTGGGCGGGCGGCTGAAAGGACGCGTGGCCTCGTTCACCATGGTGGATCACTACGACGCGAAAACCGACACCAGCGCCATGATGCGCACCACGGCGTATCCGGCGTCGATCGTGCTGCAGATGATGGCTTCGGGAGCGATCAGCAAACGAGGCGGCGTCTTGCAAGAGCGCGACGTGCCCGCCGACATGTTCCTCGAGGAAATCGAAAAGCGGGGAATCAGGATCGAGTACGCGATCGCATGAGGGGATCTTTCGCCTCTGCCGTAATCATAGTTCTGTCATCCTGAGCGGCGCTCTTGGCCGCGAAGGACCTATGCAACTGGTCGGAAAGTACATAGGTCCTTCGCTTCGCTCAGGATGACAAAGCGTGGGACCTACGGCGGCGTGATCAGGCGGATGGGCACGGGAGAGGAACCGGTCACGGGATTGCCGACGGGCGGTTTCCCTTGGCCGTTGCCGCAGCCGGTAACGTTCAGCACCGTCACAGACACGTTGCCATTAGCGTCCACTTGGTTGATGAACACCTGCAGGAATCCGACGATGGTGACTTGCGTAAGTCCGGTCGGGTTAATCGAAGTCTCATTGTTAGATGGGCCCGAATCGTAGATGGGCAGAGACACGATCGAGTTGCTGGCGGTGATGTCTGCGCCGGAGGATAGGCTGCCATGGCTAACCAGAGCGTTGCTGCTGCCGGCCCGAATCTGGAATGGATAAGACGTCGTGACAATCGTATCCTGGCCCGATGGCTGCTGGTTTGGGTTCGTGTTGTCTTGGTTTATGAGGCAGGTCACGCCATTCGTGGTGTCGCCGGTAAACGGACCAGGGTTCTCGGCCAAATTGATGACGTTTCCATTCTGCACGCCGCACTGGTAGACCGTAGACTGATCACATCCCGCAATGGCCTCCTGGTACAAGTTGGTCCCCGCCGAACAGGATGGCACGGCGACGGGAGTTGTGGATGGCGGCTCGCCCGGAAGGTACACCAGGCTGGGAAGCTGCTCGGGGAGCGGGACCGCATAGTTGGCCAGCGGAGGGTTGGAGCGAAGCACGCACGTCGAGGAATGGCGATGACAGTCGGGGACCAGCTCGAGGGTCTCGCCGATCACGTTGTCGTAGCCGCCGATGATCGAGATGCCCTCGCGCATAATCTGTCCCGTGGCGGTGTCCACATAAGGCTGGCAGGCCCCCCCCCCTTGGTCACACCACCCGTTGCCACCCGGCCCCGGGTAGAGCGGATCGCGATTGGGTATGAGCCAGGGCTTGACGCAGCGCGGCTGGACGGGCGTGGTGGTTCCCGTCGTCCCGTTGCCGTACTTGGAAGAGTTGGAGGAATTGAAGGCCTCGGCGGCCGCGGTCGCGCTGACCGAGTTTCCCGTCGCTCCCCAAAGGCGCGAAAAAAACGTGGGCAAGTTGTTGCGCTTGACCACTACCGTCACCATCGGGTTCACGCCGAAGGCGGCGGGCATTGTGGAACAGTCGGGGTTCGGCGTATTGCCACCCGCAGAGTATTTGACCGTAACATTGGCAGTCGTCGGCGCTACGCCGCCGATCAGATTTTGCTGTGCAGCGTAAGCCGCCGCCTGGGTCGCGGGCGTGGGCGGGCTGGCCACACCACAAATTGCCTGCCACGAAGCCGAAGCGTTGAGGGGATCGCCAGTGAGCCCGGACACCGAGATGACCCGGGCCGCCGCGAGCGCGGCGGCATCGGCGGAGCGCTGCGTCTCCATGCGCGCCAGATAAAGCGTGACTACATCGATCGAAAGCGCGGCCATAGCGATGATGGCGACCATGGCAATGGCCACCACCAGCATGGTGACTCCCGCTTGCTGGCGGCCCCGCAACGACGAACCTGGCTCGGAGATCAGCGGTAGCTTCATAAGGGTATCAGTTCTCGTTCATCGCTACAGAAACGGCTGAGATCGTGCTAGGCAACCCGGCCTTCGAACCCAGAAGGCTTTCCACGTTGCCGAATCTCCACTGATAAGCATACTGAATGCTGACGCAGGTGGCGATGACGCTGATCGTACCAGGCGTCGTAGCCGCGCAGCTTACGTCCGGGGCTTGGGCAGCGGCATTCTCGGGAAAATAGTAGGCGCGGTTGATGTTGATAACCAGGCCAGTTCCCGGGCAGCCGTTCCCCGTGGCGGAGTATTTCCAGGTAGCGGGTGCGATCGGAGTCGGCGCCGTCGTCAGCAGCCCGCAGTCGTTGATCTTGTTGGCGACGAGATAATTGTCGATCATCTGGAGCGCATCGCTCACCGAGGCGGGAACGCCGCCGGGAGGAGGCTCGGTCACATCGCTGGCCGGATCGGCTGCGGCTCCGCGCGCCGCGTCCCGGGCCAGATTCGTGAGCTTTTGCTTGAGTGTGAATGCCCCGCTGAAATCGAAAATCCCCACCACGAACGCAATCAGAAGAGGCAGGGTGACAGCAAACTCGACCAACTGCGCGGCACGATCCTCGCGCCCGACCTTGCGAGCCAGGCGACCGCATTGAGAGCGAGGGTGAAGCGCCATCACTGAGTCTCCATGCGGGCGTGGGCCGTGGCCGTCAACCAAATCTGCTGCTGGTTGAGCGAAGTAAATGGCAGCCAGAACTGGAACGGATACTGAAAGCTGACGGAAATGCCGCAGACTCCGGCCCCGCCCAAGGCCGTATTGGATAACTGAACATTGGTCTGCACGCAGACGTTGCTGCTGGTGCCGTCGCAACTCGTGCTGCCGGTAGGGCAGGCGATCGCCGTTGGCGGGGGCACCGGATAGCGGGCCGTGGTCACGTCCAGCTTGGCCGCGGTCAAGTAGGTCTGCACGGCGTTGTGGGCGTTCACTGCAGGCGAGTTTCCGGTGGCGCAGGTCGTGCACTGCGGGGCGGCGCCCGCGCGCGCCCCTTCCTGAGCCGCGCGGGTGATCGATCCATAGATGCTGAAGGCTTGCCCGAACCAGAAAATTCCCAGCAGAACCATGAACATGAGGGGCAGCACCGCCGCGGCTTCGGCGATTTCGGCGGCGCGGGTGTCGCAGGCCAGGCGGCGAAAAGTCCGCAGCGCGGGTTTGATCGCAGCGGTCATATCATGCGACTCCTCATGCGATTCCCCATAGATGAGCTGCGCTGTAGAGCACGACGGTAAAGGCCAGGGCGACGCCGTAGGGAACCTTCAGCGCGTCGGGATTATCGAGCGAGACGCGGGACGCCGGCATGCGGAACGTCGCCAGAGAGACGAGGATGTGGCCAATATTTTGCACCGTTTGACGCACCCGCCGCTTGTAAATTACCAGAGCCATCGCCATGATTCCTGCCACAAAAACCGATCCGATCAGCAGATCAAACAACAACTTCGGGCCAGTGAAAGCGCCCAGCGCACCGGCCAGTTTCCAATCGCCCGCGCCCAGGCTGCGCACCAGCACGAAGGGCAGCAGCAATCCCAAGCCCAAACCTGCGCCCAGCAAGGAAGCCTTCAGCCCGCCCCAGCCACTCAGGGCCGAATTCAAACTCAGCCCGACCGCCAGTCCCGGCACCGTCAGCCAGTTGGGAATGCGGCGGCTGCGCAGGTCCGTCCAGGCGGCGAGAACGGCGAGAACCACTGCTCCCACCAGGATGACCGGCTTCAAACCGGCCTCACGCCGGAGCGTTTGAACCAGACCGCATCCGGTTGCCTGGAAGATTGCAAAAGATCCATAGCATTCAAGCTCGGAAATGGCCGGTGGGGAGGGATCACAGGCTCGGGGCGCCTTGGCTTTACCGGCCAAAAGCTTCCCCTTGCGCGGATTCTCACATAGCTGGAAGGGGGAAGTCAACGGAACGGGGATGGGCTTGGTGTTAGGTCTTTGCGGTCTGGTTTCGGCCGGACCAAAAGGTGGGTCGAAGGTAGAAAAGCAGGGTTCTCGACTCTGCCTCATCGGCCGCAAGCGGGCTGATGAGGCTCCGCTCGAAATGACAAGATATCTATTCTGCTCCCCGAGACCACCGGCTCAAACCCACACCTGCTCTACCGGTTGAACGCTGGGGCCAGGTTGTGTTCGGCGATGATCTTGCGGGCGTTGTCAGCCAGGGCTTTGGCCTGCGGCAACAAGTCCAGGGCTTTGAGCACTTCCGGGTCCGATTCGGCGCGCACCTTCAAGCCCTCGTCCTGGCCGAAGGCGTCCACGAAGATTTCGGCCTTGATGTTCGAGCGCAGCCACTCATCGTTGTCCACCAGGTCCGCCTGGGTGTAGGGGATGCTGGCATCATCGAGCGACTTGCGGAACTCCTGCAGAGTTGCGTCGTCGACTTCGAAGCTCTTGGTGGGATGATGATCCAGAACATAGCGCTTGGCGAAGTTAAAGAAGGCGTAGTGCTGCAGGAGCGTGTCCTGGAAATGGTTTCTCTTTACGGGAGGGATAGCAACATCGGGCGTGATGCCGCCTCCGCCGTAAACTGTGCGGCCGCTGTCGGTGAGCTTGACTTCGCGGCTGGCGGTGTTGGAGGTTTCGCCCTCACGGCTGTAGTAATAATCGTAGAGTGAAACGTTCGAGTAGTCGCGCTGGATCAACCGGCCGCTGGGCGTGTAATAGTGCGCCGTGGTCAGCGCCAGGCCAGTGTTCTCCGAGAGCGGATAAACCGTCTGCACCAGGCCCTTGCCGAAGGTAACTTCACCCACGATCAGGCCGCGGTCGTGGTCTTGGATCGCGCCGGAGACGATTTCCGCCGCCGAGGCCGTCAGCCGGTTCACCAGCACCACGATGGGATAATCCTTGCCGCCATTGCCATGCTGCGCGACGTAGCGCTTTTCCGACGAGGAGCGGCCATGGTGGGAAACGATCAGCTGGCCTTTCTTCAGGAACTTGTCGGCCACCCCCACGCCCTCGCTCAGCAGCCCGCCGGGGTTGTCGCGCAGATCGAGAATCAAGCCCTTCAGATCGCCGAACTGATCCAGAGCCTCGCTGACCTCATGCTCGGTGGTCTCGTTAAATCCGTTGACGTGCATGTAGCCGACGCCGGGCCGGATGAGGAAATGAACGTCCACGCTATAGCGGGGGATTTCGTCGCGGATGAGCGTAAACTCCATCGGCTTGTCTACGCCCTCGCGCGAAATGGTGATGTGCACGGTGGTGCCTTTGGGACCTTTCAGCTTGTCGGCCACGTCGCCGGTGCTCATGTTTTCCGTGGACTTGCTGTCAACCGCGATGATGACGTCGCCGGGATGGATGCCGGCTTTATAGGCAGGGGATCCGACGAAGGGGTAAATCACAATGACTCTATTATTCCGCGGACCGACGGTCATGCCGACGCCGTAGTACTTGCCGCGCTGATCCTCCCGCATGGCCTCGTAGGATTTGGGATCAAAGAAATTGGAATGGGGGTCGAGCGCATGCAGCATGCCGGGGATGGCGCCGTTGTAGATGGCCTTGTCGGCATTCACCGGCTCGGCGTAGTTCTCCTCGACCAGCGCGTAGACGTCGGTAAACTGCTGCAAGCTGTCCTTGATCTGAGAGTCGCCCGACGCCGTCGACTGCTGGCCGGTACGTTGGGCAAACAGAATCCCCAGGAAGCCGCAGGCTACGAGGAAAAAAACGACTAGCAAGAGTGAGCGGCGAGAACTACGTGCCATCTTGAGATTTCCTTTTGGTTGAGGGCTAACTTCCACCCCAGCTCCGACACTGAATACAGGCAGTATATCATCTGCCTGAAACTGCCCGGACCGGGAAGGTAACCTTGGTTACCCCGCCGGGAAGGCATGGCTATGAGATGCGGAAAAAGCGTGACGGGTTCCTGCTTAGGGGGCAGGGGTCAAGGGCCAGAGGTTAGGCTTCAAGTCTGGTTCTGCACTGGAGCCTGGTTCCTAGCCTCAGTCCGTTAGAATGGTCTACCGGTTTGCCTTCTGCGGAGGATGGATGAAGGTCCTTTTTATCGGCGGTACAGGAATCATCAGCACGGCCTGCACGAAATTGGCGGTGGAACGCGGCATCGAGCTAACTCTGCTGCGACGCGGTCAAAGGGCGGCAAGTATTCCCGATCATGTTCGCACCATTGCCGTGGACATCGCCGACGAGGTGGCAGTCGCACGGGTTCTTGGTAACGAGAAATTCGACGCCGTCGTCGATTGGATTACATTCACCCCGGCCCATGTGGAACGGGACATTCGCCTGTTCCGCGATCGCACCGGCCAATACATCTTCATCAGCTCGGCCAGCGCGTATCAAAGGCCGGTCAGTCACTACCTCATTACGGAGTCGACGCCGCTCGCCAATCCTTATTGGCAATACTCGCGCGATAAGATTGCCTGCGAAGAGCGGCTTATGAAAGAGTATCGCGAAGCGGGTTTTCCCATCACCATCGTGCGTCCCTCGCTGACATACGGAGACACCCAAATCGTCCTCGCCGTAAATGTTTGGGAGAAACCGTATACGACGGTCGATCGCATGCGACGCGGCAAGAAGGTAATCGTTCCCGGCGACGGCTCGTCGCTCTGGGTCGTTACCCATAACAGCGATTTCGCTCAGGGATTGGTCGGACTGCTAGGTCATCGCCAAGCCATCGGCCATGCCTTTCATATCACCAGTGACGAAGTCCTGACCTGGGATCAGATCTACACGATCACAGCTCGAGCCGCCGGCGTTGAACCGCAAATCGTCCACATCGCTTCGGATTTTCTGGCCGCATGTATGCCCGATTTCGTCGGCAGCCTCATCGGGGACAAATCCTCGAGCGTTGTCTTCGATAACAGCAAGATCAAGCGCTTCGTCCCCGGTTATTGCGCCCGGGTTCCGTTTGCCGAAGGGGTCGAGCGAACCATCGCCTGGTTTGACGCCGCCCCCGAGCGCCGGGTTATCGATGAACAGGCAAACGCCGCCTGGGACAAAATCATCGCCGCCTACGAGAACGGCCTCGCAGACGCAGTGCGCAGCTTGCAGTCGTAACGGGGACCTTGACCAAGTTCCGGGGGGGTGTCAGCTACCCCGAAAATACCGGTCAGTCGGTGAAGAATCTCCATAGCACTCAAATCCCCCGGGCAGGGTTGAGCGGAAACGCGGGTCTGCGACAGTTAGTCTATTAGTTTTTCGGCATGCCTTTGCCCGATTGTCTGAGTACGCCTTCAATCTTCTGAAGAAGGTCGGGCGACGGAACATCCTTTTTCTGCAGTATCAACAACCTGAAGTTATCGGCGAGAATTTCCTCCGGATGAATGATGTAGTCGGTATTGCGGCCAACCTGCTCGTAGAACCCTGAGACCTGATCGAATCCCAACAGTCTTGGATGCGCTGGATCGTATGTCGCTGACGCCGAAATCCCGGTCTGCTTTCTTTCCACAACGAGGAGTTGGACCTGCAGGTACTCGAAAAACTCGCCGCCTTTCCGCACGTCGTAGTGCGCGCTTTGCGAAAAGAGAATGGGAATAGCCCATATGTCCTCGTTGCCGGTCTTGAGCTGAATACAGTGGTCGTTCCTCGGGGCGTCGGGATTGGTGATCTTGACCTGGGCCAGGGCGGGAGGAAAGGCGATTTCGCCACAGGGCTGGAAGCCGATGAGGGCGTAGAGTTTCTCCCGTGCTTCGGGATTGAAACGGGAAAAGATATGAAACAGCTCGTGAGCGATGAGGGCTGGCAGGGATCCTTGCTTGTTCTTTTCCAGGACAGACTGGGGTAAGACAATCGCAATCCCTCGCGTGTACTCGGCTCCCCCTTCTTCGTTCCCTGTCGTCTTGACGAAGTAGATCGTCCGTGGAAACGACAGTGAAAGCTTATCGAGTTTGGGCTGTATCTCAGCTAGAGCCGATTGGACGACCGCCTTTTCTTCCGGCTGCCAATCGAGGACATTGCGGCCGACAAACTCCAGATAAGCTGTTTCGGAGACTTCCTTGTCGGTCTTCATCCTCGCGGCTCGATCAAATGGGCTGAGACGCGAAACGTAATCATCGTGCTCGGTTAGAACCTTCTGGCCTTCCTCGACAGTCGCAAAAGCAAAAGAGGGTCCGCCAATCGGACTTGCGTTCGCGGCCATAAGAGTGAAGGCAAAGACAATGAGCACGCTGCCGAGGCCTGCCCTCGTGCGGCGCACCTCTCCGTTCATCAAGCATTCCCGTTTCCCTATATGTAAGACGTTTCCTTTCACTTCAAGGACTCCTGCGTTATCCAATTGGAAGCCATGGTACCCTGGACGGAAAAAAAGCGTTTCCAAGGCGGCCCATATGCCCGCCATCCAAACCAGGTAAGGCTCGAATGGCGGGCAGATGCCCGAAGGCTCAGCAGCCGCGCTCGGTTGCAACCTTGAGTTCAGGCTACTTTGCCGGGATCAGATCGAAGTTGCCCGACGACTCTTCGTAAAACAGGGCGCCTTCTTTCGGATCTCCGCCGCTCCAGTGTTTGTGTCCTCCGGGCACGCGCAGGAATTCGCCCGGGCCGACGCGCTTCTCGCCGGCATCATCTTTGTAGAGATAGGCGCCCTTGATCACGACAATCCAGACATCGTTGGTGTGGGTGTGCAAACCTGCGTCGTATCCGGGCACAAACTTGCTGAACGTTGCATGCGCGCCGGCGTTGGCGTCCCCCCAAATGGGCGCGGTCGAGACACCTCCACGGCTGCCCTGCATCTCACTGTAATTCGCATGGCTCGCGGAAACGTAGATAACCTTGTCGCCTTGCGCTTGCCCCTGAAGCCGTCCAATCGACCAGGCGGCTATGATCCCCAGAGCGACTCCAACCGCTAACAGTGAACGTCGCATCACTTCCTCCTTTTGTCTCAGTTTGTTATTCGCTGATAAAGCCGAGCATTCTACACGGGGAAGCGGGCAGGAGCCAAGGAGGATGCGCTCCTACATAAAGACCTCGGACTGCAGACAAGTGGCGAGGAGTCGCAATTGCACTCGTCTTCCGCCGCGATTTACGCCAGTGCGGCTCCCCTCATTTCTTCAGCAGCGCATCAATTCCGGCTTGCGCGATCATCTCGTCGACTTCCGACTTGGCGCCGCTGGCCGCGATCGCCCCGATCGTTTGGCCGTCGATCTTAATGGGCAACCCGCCCTGCCCCGGGAAAAAATTCGGATATGCAAGTGCGGCGGTGTTTCCCGATTTCACTTCATCGGCGCCGTTTTTGGACGGGCTGCCGTACAAAGCGGAGTGCCGCGCTTTTTTCTGCGCCCACTCCTCCGTATTGATGGAAACGCCGTCGCCTTTCTCCAGAAAGAGCAAGACGCCGTTCTCATCCACAATGACGATTGTGACCGAAACGTTCTGGCGCTTGGCTTCAGCTTCGGCGCCCGCCACCATCGTCTTGATAGCAGCCAGGTCCAAGTACTTCTTCGAGGGCAGGTCTGCGGCCGGGAGCGCCCCCACAAGGCAGAGTGCGACAAACAGTGATTTGAGCATGCGCGGAATCTTATCAACGGATTCGTGGTTTTCCAAGCCGGAATTGGAAGAGAGCGTCTGAGTGCGTGTTCAGTTGGAACACAAGCTGGCATAGCAATTGCGGGCAGTTAGCGAAAAGTCCCAGATGAACTCTGAGCTTGCGGGCGTCGTTTGAGGAAATCGTTGGCGTGAGCCGGCGGGCTTCACTTCCCGCGCGGGAGATGAAGCCCGAACGGCAGCCGTGCAGCACTACTTCATTGCTTTGGCGGAGGCGGCCATTGAAAGCGTGCCCATGCATTCCCAGTCCGAAGAACCGTCGTCATTGCGTGTGCCCGAGCAAGTGCCGGAACCCTTGATACCCTTGTGCTTCCCGCTGCCGCGCACGATCTTCCATTTATTGGAAAGCTTGTTACTGTCAGGTGTGCCCGACACTTCATAGGTGTAGTAAACCATGTCGCCATTGTCCATGGTCACGTTGAAGCGTCCGTGAGTCGTGAACGACGCCTTCCACATCTCTTGGTATTCCGTCCAAGCCCCGGATTTCTCACCGGCGCCGCCCGCGGTGGCCTCGCAAGTGCCTTGGGCGAGTCCATAGCTGTGATCGGGCACGTCGCCCACCTTCAGCGTCGGATTCTCCGCTGCCTTGGAGCAGTGCCATTTCGTGTCAATGGTTTGCCCTATCACTACAGACCCAAACAACAGCAGACAGAATGCAAGGAACCCCAGTTTCCGCATGTCTCTCTCCTTGTGAGTTTTTTGATGGAAAAGCGACAAAGACTCTATCACTTCGAGTCTGTTCTTGTCGCGTGTCAGGTCTGCGCCAACGGAGGAGGGCCATAAGTATGCACTTTGAGCATGGAAAGCCGCTGACGCTGGGTGGCTCGAGACTGGCCGATAACTGGCGAGAAGCTGCGATTGCAGTGATTCGCTACTGTGGCTTTTTCTCAGCCGGAAGTCTTATTCGATCAAACTCCACTTTTCCTTTGGCAGACCTTGTTTGATCTCTTCGGCTTTCAGAAAACCATCCTTGATCACGGTTTCTTTGACGTTCTGTTTGGTCACGACGACCGGATAAAAGTAAATCGCAGGCAAACGTTGGCTCCCGAGCAGGAATTCTCCGTTCGTCTTTACCGGCTCTCCTCTGGCCAGGCTGACAGCAGCTTCTGCTGCTGCCTGGGCCTGAGGCACAATCGGCTTGTAGAGGGTCATGGTTTGCGTGCCCGTCAAAACGCGGACGATGGCAGTGAGATCGGCATCCTGCCCGGAAACGAGCACGTTGCCAGCAAGGCCGTGCTCCTCAAGGGCCTGAACCGCGCCGCTGGCGATCGAGTCGTTGGTCGCAACCACAGCCGTGATTTTGTCATGGCTGGATTCAAGCACACGCGTCATAACGACGTAGGCTTCACTCGCCGACCACAGGGGAACGTTGAGGTCGGCAACGAGCTTGATGCGACCATCCTTGAGGAAAGGCTGCAGCGCCTCAAGTTGAGCGTCATGGAAGCCGCTGGACTGGTCGACCGGACCGTCGAGTACGACGTAATTGCCGGTGGGAGCGCGATCGGTAAGGGAGGATACCTGCAGCCGGCCGATCATGCGGGTATCGCCAAGAATGTTGAGGTCCTCGCCACCTGTTACAGGAGCTTCGTAACCGATGAATTTCACATTCCTGGCTTTCGCGGCGGCCACCATCTCAGCACTTGTTTTGGGATCGCCTCCGACGACTACCAGGACCTGAATGCCAGAGGCCAGGACTTCCTTCGTCTGGGGCACCCATTTTTCGAGGTCTCCTCCGGCATCTACTACCATGACTTCAGCGCCCAGAGCCGCGGCGCGTTGCAGAAAGGCATCGCGATCGATCTGCCAGCGCTCGAGTCCCAGGCCCAGAATCGACCAACCAATCCTGATTCTCTCTTTGGCGGGTTGCTTTACGTTTGGAGCCTGGGCACATAGTAGGGAAGCGCAGGAGAGAATCAGGACGCCCAGAAGAACGGACCGATGAAGATTACGCTCGGGCATGCGAGAGCCTCCGATTCGATGAATTATGCGTGGGCCCCGGGCCGCAAGGATTAATCCGGAATCCCCTTCGTGACAGTCGACAACGGCATCATTGTACGCTTCTCCTGCGTCTTGGTGACGCCGGAGCATGGTCACCGTCTGACTCGCAGTTCGAACGTGGTTCTCTCGTAGCTGAGGTAATACCCTTTGCACCAACTCTCGCCATTCACCGAGAGTACGGTCGTCCACTCTCAGAGTTGCGTGACGCGAACGTCACACGCGCGCGACGCTGCGGATCTGTTTGTTTCCAGCCCCTATGCGCTTACCGACAGTCCGCTGGAACTCGACTGCGACGACTGCTGCGTCGAAGCCTGGCCGCTGCCTAAGCTGAATTGCTGCAGGTCCTGCAGCATGGTGTTATAGGTTTGCTGCGCGGTCGAGAGGTTGCCCGATTGCAACGCCTGGCCGAGTTGGCTAAACAACTGGCTGAGTTCGCTCGACTCGCCACCGCCGCCGTGATGATGATGGTGGCCGTGATGAACCTCGCTCGTCTGGTTCTGCCCGGATGCCTGATTTTGAAAGTCCTGCTGAATATTCGTGTAATCCTGCTGGGCAGCCGAGAGATTTCCCGCTTGGAGATCCTGCGAAAGCTGGCTAAATGCCTGCGTGATGGGATTGTTGCTCGCGACCGAAGAGGTGGAACTATTCTGCGGGCTGAGTTGCTGCAGGGTCGCGAAGTCCTGCTGCGCGGCCGAGAGATTGCCAGACTGCAAATCCTGGCCGAGTTGCTGGAATTCCTGCCGGAACTGCTGCATGTTGTTCTGGATGCTCTGGTTTTCGTAGTTCGAGTAACTGCTGCTGAAGATCCCGGATATTGACATCGCATCTCCTATTGACCGGCTAGGTTCGGTCTAGAGCATTGATCGGCACTTTGGTCCATAGACTTCAGTCGGCGCCGACCTTGCCAACTTCGGGGGCACGTTTCATGCCAAGTATCCACAGATGTCCAGGTTGCTTACCCTCAGAGGGGAAAATACTTAGCGGCGAGATCCGAAATTAGGATGCGCTCACTTGGAAGTAAGCGGCAAGACGTGCCCGACGTTACGCGGCAAAGCCTGCCGACTTTACTCGTAGAGGCCGGCTCGACCGGATGCGCGGCAAGCTGCCAGCCTCGAAGCCAGAGAGTCATTTCAAAACCGTGTCTGAGGCCGATTGCCGCCTTTCCTTTCCCGGCAGTATGATGAAGCGCATGAATTTTTCCGAGACGATTTTCTTGTTCTTTTTGGCCCTGATCATCTTCGGGCCGAAGAAACTGCCTGAGATCGCCCGTACGGTGGGCAAATGGATGAACGAGTTCCGGCGCGCCTCGAACGAGTTCAAGTCACAGATCGAGCAGGAAATCGCGAATCTTGAGATCGAGGAAAGGAAGAAGACGATACTGCCGCCCCGGCCGTCGCCCGAAGGCACGGCCAGCCGTACGCTGAATGCCGCGCCCAGCGAGACTTCCCGGACGTCACCCGATTCGGTGTACGCGGGGGCGGGCGTCCCGCCGGCGGCGATGACGGCGCCGGCAAGCACTTTGGACGACGAACCGCTTTTCGCAATGGCTACTCCTGCTGCTGTTCCCGCGGCCACACCTGCGGCAGGGACGGTGGCGCCCGCCGACGTTTCTCCAGCCCCCGAAGCCGCGACCGCGACGACTTCCGAGGAGACGCATGCCTGACAGCGCGGCCGCGGCCTCGAGCCGCGAAAAAGAAGAAGAATCCATGCCCACCATGGGGTTCCTCGATCATCTCGAGGAACTGCGCAAGCGGATCATCAATTCCATCATCGCCGTCGTCATCGGTCTGGGTATCTGCTGGTGGAAGGTGGAGAAGATTTACGGCATCATGCAGCGGCCGATCATGCAGGTGCTGGCCGCGCATCATTTGCCCGATAAGCTCGTGTATCTCAACCCCACCGAGCCTTTCAGTCTTTACATGAAGATTGCCGCCCTGGGCGGCCTTTTTCTCACGTCGCCGTACGTACTCTACCAGGTGTGGATGTTCATTTCCCCCGGCCTTTACCGGCGCGAGAAGCGCTATGTTTTCCCGTTCATGTTCTCGACTATCACTCTATTCATGCTGGGCGGATACTTCGGCTACACGGTCGCCTACCCGCGCGCGCTGGACGTGCTGATCGGCTTCGGCAGGCAGTTTCAGCCGATGATTACCATCGGCGAGTACACGCAGCTGTTTCTGACCATCATCTTGGGCATGGGGCTGATCTTTGAAATGCCCGTGATCGTGTTTTTTCTGGCGTTTCTGGGAGTGCTCAGCCCGCGCTTCATGCTGCAGAGCTTCCGCTACGCGGTCTTGATTATTTTCATCATCGCAGCGATTGTGGCGCCGCCGGATCTGGTAAGCATGTGCGTGTTTGCCGCGCCGATGGTCGCTTTGTACAGCGTGAGCGTCGGCGTGGCATGGCTGGTGCACCCGAAGCAGCGGGCGGCGCGGGAGGCGAAGCGAGCGCGCTCATGAGACCAAGAATGCTTCCGTGGATCTTGCTGTTGGCGTCGATGTGCGCTGGCTCATCCTGCGATCATGCGAAGGATGCAGCCCCGAGCGCAGCCGCGCCGGCGGCTGCTTCTCCAGAGGCGGCCGCGCCGGCACTGAATCTTCCGCCCGACACCGGCCCGCCCCCCGCGATTGATGCTAACCGCGCCTGGCAGTATGTGAAGGAAGTCGTTAAGTTCGGCGAACGTCCGATCGGCAGCGCCAACCACAAAAAGCTCGAAGCGTACATCCTGGCGCACCTGAAGGGAGACGAGGTCGAATCCGACAGCTTCACTGCAGACACGGTGGCCGGGAAATTTCCGGTGGACAACATCATTGCCAAGTATCCGGGGACGAAAGACGGCATCATCGTGATCGCCGGCCATTACGAAACCAACTTACCCCTGCTGGGCACGGGCTACGTGGGAGCGAACGACGGTGGTTCAACGACGGCGATCCTGCTCGAGTTAGCCAACCAGCTTCGGGGGAAGAAGCGCGACGGCTACAGCGTCTGGCTGGTCTGGACGGACGCGGAAGAAGCAGTGCGCAAGTGGACCGACACCGACAGCCTCTACGGTACCAAGCATCTCGCCGCACGCTGGCAGCAGGACGGCACGGCGCAGAAGATTAAGGCATTCCTGTTGACGGATATGATCGGGGACGCCAATCTCAACATCGACCGCGACGCCAACTCGACGCCCTGGCTGGAGAACGTGATATATGAGGCCGCAACCCGCCTCGGCTACCAGTCGCATTTCTTTGCCCGGGAGATTGGCGTTGAGGACGACCACAAGCCCTTCCTGAAGATTGGCGTGCCCTGCGCCGACATCATTGATCTCAATTACGGTTACGACAACGTCTTCCACCACACGCCGCAGGACACGATCGACAAACTCAGCCCCAAGAGCCTGGAGATCGCGGGCGTCGTGGTTCTGGAGACGGTGCGCATTCTCGACAGGATGGATCCGTTGCCGCCGAAGTAGCGATTGAGACGCTTCGGTGGTGCGTACGGTCGAGACCCCACATCTCTCGGGGTCATCCCGAGCGAAGCCGTTTTTCAGGCGGAGCGAGGGATCTCCCACCAGGCGAACGTTTCAAGGGAGATCCCTCGGCCCGCTGGTGGAAGCGCGGGCCTTCGGGATGACGCCGTCGAGAGGAAGAGGAATGGTTAAGACTCGAACTGAGTCACGATCCGGCGATCGCCCAGCTTTGCGCTTTTCCCGGATTTCGTTTCTAATGCAGCCCATATGCGAACCCTGAAGCTGTGGTTGCTCGTGTGTGCGGTCGCGCTTTTCTGTGCGGCGGCGACGCCTGTCGCCGACATCACCGCGGAGGAACAAGTCATCCAGGCCGCGCTCCAGCCCTCGCCGTTGGAGACCAATCTCCGTCATCTGACGGACGAGATTGGCGGCCGGGTCCCCGGCACGGTGGCCATGCAACATGCGGTCGAGTGGGGAGTGCAGGCTTTTACGGCGGCGGGAGCCGACAGCGTTCACACTGAGGGATTCACGATTGCGCATTCGTGGGCGGAAGGCCCCACCGAAATGACGGCGACCACCTCCTACGAAATCGGCGCCAGAGTAGGTGGGACGGTGCTTTCCACTTTTCGTGTGCATGCGGTTTCAATTGCGTGGGCTCCGGCGCTGGCTGAGACGAAGCACATTCCGGTCGTGGACGTGGGCGAGGGCACCGAGGCCGATTTCACCAAGGCTGGCGACATCGCGGGAAAGATGATTCTGGTGCACACCGTCGTGCTCAAAACCTGGGACGATCTGTTCGCCGAATATGATAAAGCCCCGCCCGTGATTGCTCTGGCCGTGAAAGGGAAGGCCAGGGCGATCGCCTTCATGGCCACACGCGAGCACGACATTCTCTACCGGCACATCAACACAAACGACGGTGAAATCGACAAGCTGCCCATGGTGATTGTGGCGCGGGAAGATGGCGAACGCATGGCGCGGCTGCTGGCCTCCGGGCGCATGGTGTGGGCCGATCTCTCGATTCCGAACCAGATTGCCGGGCCGATCCGGGCCTCCAACATAATTGCCGAAATCAAGGGCAGCGAGAAGCCGGACGAGTTCGTCATTCTGGGCGCGCATCTGGACTCTTGGGAACTGGGCACCGGTGCGCTCGACAATGGCTGTAACGCGGCCTTGGTCGTGGATGCCCTGCGCGCGATCAAGGCCTCGGGGGTAACGCCACGGCGTACCATCCGCTTCATTCTCTTTTCCGGGGAAGAAGAGGGACTGATCGGATCGCGCGCTTACGCAGTGAGTCATCGCCATGAACTCGACAAAGCCGCGGGCGTGGTCATCTACGACATGGGCACGGGAAAGGCAACGGGCTTTTCCGTGGGCGGCCGCAAAGATGTGCTGGATACGGCCAAGGAGTTGATCGAGCCGCTGACGCAATTCGGCGTCAAAGAATTGATCCCGAACATGGAATGGGGCACCGACCACTTCGACTTCATGCTGGAAGGCGTGCCCACCTTCATGGCGGAGCAACAGGAAGCGAATTATCTGGAGAACTACCACGCCGTCTCCGACACCTACGACAAAGTGGATTTCGTCCAGTTGAAGAAGGATGTGGCAGAAGCGGCGGCGCTAAGCGTAGGTCTGGCGAACCTGCCGGAAAAAATCGGACCGCGGCTGACCCACGATCAGATCGAGCAGACAATGCGCGACACCAACAGCATCGACGAACTCAAGGCCGACGGCATTTGGGACCAGTGGGTCAGCGGCAAGCGGGGGAGACAGAAATGATTGTTGATTGATGATTCTTGATTGTTGATTGAAACCCAAGACCTGCGATCCAGGAAATGGGGTCTGATCAACAATCAACGATCAAACATCAATAATTGGTGACGCCGCCGGGGAATTGGCTTGCTTGCTTGGGTTCTGTTCAACCTGTTCGCGCTGGGCATGCTGGCGCTGGACCTGCGCGTCCTGCACCGGCCGGGCCGGGTTGTAAGTCCGCGCCTGGCATTGGCGTGGAGCGCCATGTATGTGGCGCTGGCCGCGGGCTTTGCCGTGCTGATGTACCTCTGGCAGGGGCATCAGGCGGCGCTGGAGTTCATCACGGGCTATGTTCTCGAGCTTTCGCTCAGCGTGGATAACCTGTTCATCTTCCTCGTAATCTTCAACTACTTCGCCGTTCCCGAGGAGCACCAGCACAATGTTTTGTTCTGGGGTGTTATTGGGGCGCTGATCCTGCGGGGTATCTTCATTGGCGCGGGAGTGGGTCTGATTCACGTTTTCCACGGACTGCTCTATTTTTTCGGAGCGCTGCTGGTCTATAGCGGCGTCCGAGTTTGCCTGGCGGGCGATCACAAGATCGATCCCGCAGCAAATCCGGTGGTCAAAGGCTTGCGCCGCTTTGTTCCCGTCACTGACGACTACCGGGGCGGGCGGTTTTTCGTGCGCAACCGGCAGGAGAATTTCCGCTTGTATGCCACGCCGCTGCTGGTTGTGCTACTGGTTATCGAGACCACGGATGTTTTGTTCGCCATTGATTCTATCCCTGCCGTGCTCGCCATCACGCTTAACGCGTTTATCGTATACACCTCAAATGTGCTGGCGATCCTGGGCTTGCGCTCGATGTATTTTGCCGTATCCGGCCTGATGAAGAGCTTTCGTTTCTTGCATTATGGACTGGCGGTGGTCCTGGTCCTGGTGGGAGTGAAGATGTTGGCCGTGGATTATGTGCAGATTCCGATCGTGACGACGCTGGCCGCGGTCGCGGGAGTGATTCTGGCTTCGATCGCGGCGTCTGTAGCGTATCCAGGGGGAAGCACAGAATGAAGGCTTGCCAAGGCGTGAGTTGTCCTGACCCATCAGAGTTTTAGCGTAAAGAAGACCGCGGAAATGTCCATGGGCCAGTGCGCCAGGAATAGCGGCGGCAGCCGCCGGAGACGGAAATAGACAAGCGTGAACACCACTGCTCCCGGCAGGAAGGCTAGGAAGCGCCACGCGACGTATCGCCAATCCAGAATGAAGGGAAGAAAGCTGTGCTGTAGCGCAAACCAGAAACCTACCAGCGCGATGGCCTTCCATCGGCTACTGAACAGCACTTCAAACCGCGGCAAACAGTAGCCCTGGTAGGTCATTTCTTCTGTCGGCGACCAGATCAGCCACCACAGGCTGAAGCTATAAACTACGGCCCAGAGCGGCAACACGCGCACGTCCATCAACCCAGGATACGCGGGTGGTTGAAACCTGCCGTAAACAATCCGACCCGCGATCGGAAACGCAACAGCGAAAAAGGGGAAAACCACGAAATAGCAGAGGATTCCCAAAAACACATCGCGCCCCCAGCGCAGGCGCACCGGTCCAATCAAATCCCGGAGCCGGATGCCTTCTTTGCGCGTGAACACGGCCATGAGCGCCAGGCAGCCCAGGTCCACGAGCGTGCCATAGACAGTCCACCACTTGGCGGCAGCATCCCAGGACCACGAACGAGATCGCATCCACACAAGGCACGCGGTCACGGCTTGCGCGGCGATGATGAGCACGCTACGTCCCACAACCACGAGCAAGGGCCCGGCCCAAGTCAGCCGGCCTTGGCTGGCGCGTAAAGTCAGAGCGGATTCCGAGTTGATGTATTCGGTTGGCGCAGTTGGATTTAGGGCCGCACTTTGATTAGGGCCGACGGATGTTTCTGTTGCCATAAGAGTGCTTCTTTCATAACGCATTCTAGGGCATAGTACTACCTCGCAAAATCGGAATCCTTGCGGACGCTTACGCTATGATGGATTTTGAATGCCGCAGGTGACCATTCACGTTCCTCCGCGGCCGTATCAGGCGTGGATTGAAAACGGCCTGCTGACTCGCGCCGGTTCGGTGCTGAGCGATTTGCTGCCGCGCGCCAGCCGCGTTTTTGTGGTAACGGTCCCTCCTGTGCGCCAGCGCTGGGGTGCGAAACTCGTCAAGTCGCTGCGCGCTGCCGAGTTCGAAACGCACATGATCCCTATGCCGGATGGCGAGCCGGCGAAGCGACTGGCCACCGTAGAAAAACTGGCGGAAGAACTGGTTCGCCTGGGCGCCGATCGCAAAGCGGTGATCGTTGCGTTCGGCGGCGGCGTCGCTGGCGATGTCGGCGGGCTGCTGGCTTCAATTTACATGCGTGGGGTGGAGTTGGTGCAGATCCCTACCACGGTGTTGGCGCAGGTGGACGCGTCGATCGGCGGCAAAACCGGAGTCAATCTGGTTGCCGGCAAGAATCTGATCGGAACGTTCTATCATCCGCGGGTGGTGCTGATTGATCCGACGGTGCTGAAGACGCTGCCGGACCGCGAATTTCGCGCCGGCCTGTACGAAGCGTTGAAGTGCGCCATCATCGGGAACATCGAGCTGTTTCTCCGCTTCGAACAGAACCGCGCCCGTATTCTGAAGCGCGATCCGGCGGAACTGGAGTGGCTGATCGCGCAATCGGTGAAGCTGAAGGCCGAAGTGGTTTCTGCCGACGAGCGCGAGGGAGGCCTGCGCCGGGTTCTGAACCTGGGACACACGATCGGCCACGCGCTGGAGGCGGAAACCGGCTATCGGCGTCTGCTGCATGGCGAAGCGGTCGCGTGGGGCATGATCGCCGCGACCAATATTGCGCTCGGCGTGGGCCGCACCGACAGCGTGACGGCAGGCCGCATCGCCGATGCAGTGCTCAGCCTGGGACGCCTGCCGGAAGTGAGCGTCAGCCCGCGCAAAATTCTAAAGCGGCTGCAAAACGACAAGAAGACGCAAAACGGCGTGGTGCACTTCGTTCTCCCGCGGGAGATTGGCAAAGTGGAAATCGCCAGCGACGTGCCCGACGGTACGATCGTGGACTCCGTCGAGGAACTGCGCCACTTGTCGCGCGGGGGATGGGTGTGGGGGAAATAGACAGCCTTGACAAATGGACTATGAGAAAAGCTCGGGGTTCAGGGGCGTGGGGAAGGTTGGATTTTGGGTGGCGCAGCGCTTCAGCGCTGCGATGGGCGGCCTTTGTGGGTAGCGGCTTCAGCCGCGGAGGAGAATTATGCAGGAAACAGCGCAGCAGTACATCGCACGCATTCTTGGCTACGTCGAGGGCCAGGACGCACTCAAGGTGCAACGCACGACCGCGGGCAAGCTGAAGAAACTGACTCGCGGCTTGACCGCGAAACAATTGAAGTGGAGGCCGGAGCCGGGGAAGTGGTCGATTGCCGAAATTCTGGCGCACCTGGCGGACGCCGAAATTGTTGCCAGCTGGCGAATGCGCTCCGTGATCGGCGAAAACGGAATCACGATCCAGCCTTTTGATCAGGACGCCTGGGCGTCGGTGTTTCAGTACGGCAAACGCGACGCGCGGCGGTCACTGGAAGTATTCCATGTGCTGCGCGATAACAATCTCGCCCTGCTCAAGGAAATCCCCCGCGAAACCTGGGACAACTACGGGATGCACCTGGAGCGCGGCAAGGAAACGGTCGCGCACCTGACACGCATGTTTGCCGGGCACGATACCAACCACGCTTTGCAGATTGAGGGAATTGTGAAGCAGCTGAAGAAAAAAAAGAGAAAGTAGATTCGGGGCGGTCGAGCCATCGTGCCTGAGATCGCCAAATCCGGCATTGTAGGAGCCGCGCCTGAGGGGGCAGAGGATCAGCAATCGGCTGCGCGCGCCGTGCGCGACATGTTCACGTCGATCGCGCCGCGCTACGACCTGCTGAATCACGTACTGTCCTTCCACGTGGATCGGCTTTGGTGGCGGCGCACGGCCCGCACCTTCCGCCTCATTCTTACCCGGCCCGGCGCTCGCGTCCTCGATTTGTGCTGTGGCACGGGAGACATGGCGTTTGCGTTGCGGCGCGAAGCGGGGAAGTATGCGCCGCAGATTCTGGGGGCGGATTTTTCCCACGCGATGCTCAAGCTGGCTCAGGCGAAGTCGGCGGCATCGGCGCGAAACGGGTCAGCGCCCGGCTGGATCGAGGCTGACGCTCTCGACCTTCCGTTTCCTGACGAGCATTTCGCTCTGGTCACTTCCGCTTTCGGCTTTCGTAATCTTGCCGACTACGACGCGGGACTGCGCGAGATCGCGCGCGTGTTGCGGACGGGAGGCGAGTGCGGCATTCTCGATTTCGGCGAGCCGAAGGGAGCAATCGGGTCGCTCTACCGCGTCTATTTCAGGAACGTTCTGCCGCGCATCGGTACGCTGATCTCGGGAGTGCGCGGACCGTATGCTTATCTGCCCGCGTCGGTCGACCGCTTTCCGCATCCAGAAGAGATGCTCGCGCGGATGAAGAGCGCCGGTTTTTCCGAAGCCTCGTGGACGCCGTACACGTTCGGGATCGCGGGGTTGTATTGGGGGAAGAAGGGGTAGAGATCATCCGCAGACCCGTGTTCGCCGCCAGCCATCACGGACACCTTCCCTCCAAGCCGCAAGTACTTTCGTAATGGGGCGTTTCACCTGAGCGTACAAACCGCTGGACCTGATCCTCGATACTAGACATTTAGCGAACACTGCCGGTCCGTTTTTATGGCCAGAACAGCCCAAGTTGCAGAGCACTTCCTCGAGTTGCTAGTAGGGCATCTACTAACACGCCGGAAATTGGCTCTGGTGCTTGGTCTTCTGGCGGCAGCCATTACCGTCCTGGTTGCGCTCTCCTGGTTTCACTCGAATCAGGTCGAGGAGGCTCACTCTGCCCAAGAGGCTCTCAAACAGATTGCGACTCTTACCAGAGACATCAACAACCTTACCCTCGGAGCCCTGCAGAAACAGGACTTGGCCCCAGAGGCGCACCGCCAGATCGTGGCGGCAAAACACGCACTGACGAAAGCTGTGTCGGCTGCCCGCCTTCGCGCCTATCACACTGCTGCCGTCGAACAGCTATGGCCCACGCTAGACAGCTACATCACATCGGCCAATCGGCAATGGGTTCTGGTCGAAGTCGATAACTTTAGAGAAGCGACGCGGGCCAATCTCCACTCCGTCAGCTCTCAGTTCGACTTGGCGCAGTACCAATTGCAGATTGCCATTGACGCCGAGGGGAAATGGGCGCAGGGGGCCGCACTGAAGTCCAGAAACGAATTGCTGGGGGCGGCAATCCTGGCAACGACCGCGATCCTGGCACTTTTCCTCCGGCTTAAGAGAGAAGAGCACCTAAGCCAGCTGCAAAAAACGGAGCGCAACACCCTGCGCGAGAGTGAAGAGCGCTTTCGCACTCTTACGGAGCATTCCAACGACGTCATTCTGATCGCCGACCTCTCTGGCCGAATCAAGTACGCCAGCCCTTCCGTCTATGCGGTTCTGGGAGTGCAGGGAGATGAGCTCGTAGAGATGAACATGATGGACCTGGTTCATCCGAATGACCACGCACAAACCATGAGCAAGGTAGAGCGGTCGGTAGCGAATCGTCAGAATCCGGTACTGGAAGTTCGGTTACGGCATGCCGACGGGAGGTGGCTGCATTTCGAGTGCGTGGTGCGAAACCTGATTGAGCACAAGAATATCGCAGGCATTGTCTACAACGCCCGGGACATAACCGAGCGGAAATATGCTCAGGAAAGACTGCTTTTTAATGCCACCCACGATGGGCTCACTGGCCTTCCCAACCGGGCTTTTTTCTTGGGCCGGCTGCAAAGCGTTGTCGATCATCTGAAGCGGCATCCCACCCCGGCCTCGGCCGTGCTTTTCGTGGACATCGATGACTTCAAGGTCGTCAACGACTGCTATGGCCACGCGACCGGAGATCTTCTGATCAAAGAAGTGAGCAATCGAATCAGAGCCTGCCTGCGCGGCGGCGGCACAATAGCCAGAATGGGTGGAGATGAGTTCACCGTTCTGGTCGAGGACGTGACCGACCCGAGCGACGCTATCCGCGTTGCCGAAAGAATCCAGTCTTCCCTGGCAGAACCGTTCTTGCTGGAGGGACTTCAGGTGTTCAAGAGCGCTTCCATCGGCATCGCGCTGACCTCGCCGGAAACATCCGCGGAGGTGGTGGTTCAGAATGCCGATATCGCCATGTATCGCGCGAAAGCCAAAGGGAAAGCTTGCACGGAGCTCTTTGACCGTACCATGCACGAGCAAGTCATGAGCCGGCTTCTTCTGGAAGCTAAGCTTCGATATGCACTCGACAACGAGGAACTGACGATTCATTACCAGCCCATCGTCGCCATCGACACCGGGGCGGTGCAAGGCTTTGAGGCGCTGTTGCGCTGGCACACCTCGGAATCAGAGGCGATAGCGCCCAGCACTTTTGTTCCGGTTGCGGAACAGAGTGGTCTGATTATTCCGATCAGTGTTTGGGTTTTGCGGAAGGCGTGCCTGGAGGCGGCAAGCTGGCGGCTGCGCCACCCTGCTGACCCGCCCTTATACGTCAGTATCAACATCAGTTCTCGGCATTTTTCTCATGCCGGTTTCATTGGGCACGTCAAGGATGTGCTGGCAGCGAGCGCGATTGATCCGCAGTGCGTAACCATCGAGCTCACCGAGAGCTTGGCTATGAAGGACGTAGCGGCAACCCTGGAGACCATGTCGCAGCTGCGGAGTTTAGGGGTGAAGCTGAGTATCGACGATTTCGGAACGGGCTATTCTTCTCTGAGCTATCTCCGTCGCTTTCCTGTCGACACCCTGAAGATCGACCAGTCGTTCGTTAAGACGATGGATGCCGAGAACTATGCCATCGTTAAGACCATCGTCGGGCTGGCGCGAAATCTGGATCTGAACGTTGTCGCCGAAGGCGTGGAAACAGCTGACCAGCACAAGCGCTTGGCCTTGGCTGGGTGCGGGTCTGCCCAGGGATACCTTTATGCGCAGCCCATGCCGGCCCAGGGTATCGGCGTTTTCATTGAATCAAGCCAGCGAAACGCCAAACAGACCAGAAAAGCGAAGGCGGCACGGTCGGCAGGCCTTTGATTTCTTGGGACCGCCAACTCGCTTGACAGAAAGATCTCGCCGAACTTCGATCTCCTCGTACCGGGTCTATGGGAGCTCTAGGCCTCCGGCCGGAAGCTATCGGCGAATGCGTCGGCTATCGTGTACTGGATCACGTCCTCGTACTCCGGCCCCAGGAATCGCCGCAGGCGGTCGGTGTTCATGATGTATTCGCCGGTCATATAGGGAAGGGCTTCGGGAGGAATGGCCGAAATCTGCTGCCACCACAGAAGTCTCAGCACCTGCCGCATGGCCCATTTTCCCGGGACGCGAATCAGTGTTGCCTGCGCCATCTCGACGCAGCGGCCGAAGGTGAGCGGGTCGCCGCGGCCGGCGACGTTGAGCACGGTCAGGCGCTGCGTTTCCGGCTCGCGCTGCAGAATGTGGCAGATGAGCCGGGCCATGTCGTCCACGTGAATGAATTGAATCTTGTTGTCGAAATAGCGCTGGCCGCGCGGCAGCATGCAGGGCAGGCGGCTGCCTTGGCTGCGCATTTTTTCCGCTCGCGCGCTGGCGCCGTTGGGCGTGCCGTGGAAGGCGCCCATCAGATAGTTTTCCACGCTGGCGCCGGCAAAAATGTGCGGCCGCAGAATGTAGACGCTGCATCCGCGGAGAGCGGGCGAGCGCTGCCGCACCACCTCATCGGCTTCCTTCTTGTGAATGGCGTAGGGCAGCGTGTGCGCGCCTAGAGGGGATTCTTCGGTCACCGGGCCGGGCAGATCCGGCCCATAAGCCGAGACACTGCTGGGAAAGATGAACTGCTTGACGCCGTCATCGGCGAGGCGGTTGGCCTCCGTGATGGCCTCCATCGCACGCGCAGTGCCGGCGACGTTGATCTGCCACATCCGAGTGACGTCGAGCACGGCGGTGCGTACGGGATCAATCACGAATGCCAGGTGAATGACGGCGTAGGCGTGGGTGTCGCGCAACAATTCGTAGAGCGCCCGGGTGGAAGATTCCTCGCCCAGGTCCATGCGCTCGAACCGCAGCTCGGAAGCGGCCCGAGGCGGACTGACATCCACGCCAATCACCGAATAGCGGCCGAGCATGGGCAGCAAGCGGGAGCCCAGGTTGCCCGAAATGCCCGTAACGACAACGACCGGTTTGGCCATCAGTTCGGTTTTGCAGCCGGCGGTTGTGGGGCTTGCGCCGGAGGCGGAGCCTGCAGTTGGCTCGGAGGCGCGGCGGAAGGCGGAGCAGCCTGTTGTGGCGGCGGTGGAACTTGGCCAGCGGGAGCGTTGCCGGGGACATTTCCGGACTGAGGGCCACGGAAGGGCATGCCGGGCGGCGGTCCCGCAGGGCCGAAGTAGGCCTCGTTCCTTTCGACCTGGAACGAGTTGTTCACTTTCTCCATCGTGTCGCGCACGCGCTGTTGCTGCAGGGCGCGGCGGATTTCGTCCTTCACTTGATCGAGTGGCAACTGGTCCTTGCTTTTCAGTTTGTAGATGTAGTGTCCGCCGGCGTCGTTGATGACCTGGGAAACGTCGCCCGGCTTCAGGTCGAAGACCGCAGCCTGGCCTACCGGCAAGTTGGTGCGGCGTTGATTGGGCATGCTGACGACCGGAGACTCGATCTTCATGCCGGCGGCGTCGAAGGCTTCTTTTTGCAGCTTGGCGAAATCTTCCCCGGCCGCAGCCCGGTCGTGCAGACTGTCGGCCAGCTTGGTCATGGCCTGCTCATTTTCCTGCTGCTTGGCCTTCTCCTCGGCCTCCTTGGTTTTCTGCTGCTCTGCGCTCGTCTTTTCGTCCTTGCCTTTCTTTTCTTCTTCCTCCTCCTCTTCCTCTTCTGTCGAGGTCTTCACAGCTAAGGCCTTCTGCGCTGGGGCTGAAGTCTCCTGCGTTTTGGTGCGGGGCACGAAGAGCCGCTCCAGGTTGAACTGCTCATAGGTTTGCAGATGTTGGTTGTAGTAGTCGGCGATGTCTTTGTCGGAGACCTTGCCGGCGTCCTCTTGAACCTTTTGCTGCATTTCCCCGGCCAGGATCTGCACTCTCGCGAATTTCACCATCTCGGCGAATTCCGGAGTTTTGTCCAAACCTTTTTTCTTGGCCTCGTTCGACCAGGCGATGAGGCCCGGCAAGCGAGCCGCTATCGTTCTTTTCACCTGCGGATTCGCGTTGGCATTGGGGATGGCCTTCAGCAAGGTATCGAACTCGGCTTTGGTGATCACCGTCTTGCAGTCGGCAGGAGCAGTCTTGGCCGCGGCCGGGGATTTTGCGGCCGCTGCTTTGGCGCCGTTCTTAGGCTGCGGCGCGCACACACCCTTGATGGTGAGCACGGGCGCGTTGTCGGGAATGACGGCGGGGGCGTTTGCGGGAGCCGCTGGCGCGGCAGGTTTGAGAGAGCGTGGAGCCGGCTGCGCAGAAGGCGGCGTGGCCGGCGCGGCTTGGGCCGGAGCTTGAGCCGGCGCAGCGGCGGCGCCCGGCGCTGTCTGTCCCCATGCGACTGCTTCCAACAGAACACACAACAGCCATATCTTGCGCATAAAATGCTCCCTCCACGATGGGCCAACCGGATGATTGAAAAATGCCAAGCATGAAATCCTAGCACAGGAGGCAGTGTGGACGGCGGCGAACCGCACGCGAAGACTCCTTATTTCCCTCACTAGCGCCACTCCCCGATACTTCGTGACGAACGCGCTCCTGAGTAGTAAATAACTGCGGCCTCGTTCTGCCTTAGCATTGAGAGCGTCTTGAGTGCGCCAGAAGCATACGTTGCCTGGATAAATCAGCACCTTGGGTTCAACCCGAGGTCGCAGGCGAATTCCAACGCCCTCTCTGAGTTTGTGATCACAGACCTGCGGCGTTCGTCTCCACGCCTTGCGAGCGACTTGAAGGCGAAGCAAGTCGCCAGTCTTCTAAACGCGGACGTTCACACGCGGGTAGCCTCCCGGAACGTCGACCTCGTGCTATTGGGGTCAGCCTCTTCGACTGTGCGGATTGCCGTTGAGAACAAGACCATAATGACGGCACATGGCAAGGCACGATGGAATCGCTATGGAGATCTGATTGCATACTGCAACCACGTCCACAATCATCGGCCCAACTGCATTGCTGGTGCCATTGTTATTGTCAACTGCTCTGCAGCCTACGAGAACCCCGACGCGTTCGCCAGGGGATTACGGCGACCCAAGTTCGACATGAACAAAGTTGTGAGAGACACCGTGAAGATATTCGCCGATATTCCTCTGCGCGCATCAACAGATGAGCCCAACGACCAGCCAGAAGCGCTGACCGTAATCGTCGTGGACTACGATGGCAAACACCCCGCCAAGCTGATCGCCAACGAGTTGTCGCCTCGACCGGAGAGCGCCATTCACTACGAGAGCTTCATTGCGAGAATCTGCGGACTATACCGGGACAGGTTCGAGCTAAGCCGATCAGAATAACCAGCCGGAGCGAAGAGTGTTGAATCTACGCACCCGCGGCGGCGTCGCGTTTTCTTGAAGATGAGCTCTTGCCACGAAGGTGAGTGTTGATCTGTACCGCGCTGAACAGCCGGTTGGTGCCTTCGGCGAGACGTGAGACCGCCATATCGAAGTAGTGCGTATCAACCTCGACACCGATGCTGTTCCGGCCCCATAGAGCGGCAGCCAGCGCGGACGTGCCCGTACCTACGAAGGGATCGAGAACCGTATCGCCGACAAAACTGAACATCCGGATCAGCCGTTCGGCCAACTCGATTGGAAACGGTGCGGGGTGGCGCTTTGTGGATGCGCCGGTCACATCCGACCATATCTGCTGGAACCAGTCTTGATGGTTCTCAGCGGAGATTAGGCTCAGGATTCGCGTGCTGACCGATGGCTTGCGGTAGCCACCGGGCTTGCGCTCCATAAGGATGTACTCGACATCGTTCTTGATCACGGCGTTCGGCTCATAAGGCTTGCCGAGAAAGCCGGCTGAACCGTTCTCGACCTCATATTTCGCATTCGCAATCTTGTACCAGAAAATGGGTGCGAGATTGTCGAAGCCGATGCTTCGGCAGTGCTCCTGAATCGAGGCGTGGAGTGGCATAACCAAATGCCGCCCAGCATTGTTTCTGCGTGAGAGACAGACGTCTCCCACAACAACAATCAGCCGTCCACCGGGAACGAGAACACGCCAGCACTCTCTCCATACTTTGTCGAGTTCGATCAGGAACTTGTCGTAATCCGCAACAAATCCAAGCTGCCCCTCGGACTTCCGGTACTCCTTAAGGGTCCAATACGGCGGTGATGTAAGCACCAAATGCACTGTTTCTGGAGGCAGATCCGCCAGCCGTCGCCGCGCGTCTCCTCGGTGCAGGTCATGGACCGTGGGGATGTGGCTGACTTGGGACTCGATCAACTTGGTAAGCTCTCGATCCTTCGCAATTCGGGGCAGGTCGGTTTGTGGATTGACGAGACTCCGGAGTTCCTCAGGAACAAACTCATCCAGCTGACCCGCAGCTGTAGACCCGTAGCCAGCAGGTTGTGTGCACGCATCCGCCATCTCGTCTTCACTTTATCACTGCAGCGTTCCAAAGCGTGCGCTTCTAATGTTTCCGGAGTGAGCAGGAACCCCAATCCAGCACGGAGTCCCTATTCGGCCTACGCCTGCCACTGTTAGTCCCCCCCGGCGTCCGCGGTGCCGGGCGAAACTTGCGCTGCGATTTGCTGGCACCCACGGCTCGGAGCGGCGATAATGCCACCATGGTGGAGAGTGCGGCCATCTCGTCAGAGGCGATGCGCATCGAGAAGCGCGTGGTCGCGGGCAACTCCGTTGTGGCCGCCATCGTGATCACGGGATTGAAGGCTGCGGTGGGTTTGACCACGGGCAGCCTCGGCATTCTCTCTGAAGCGGCGCATTCCGCGCTCGATCTGATCGCCGCGCTGCTCACCTATTTTTCGGTGACGGTCTCCGATAAGCCGGCCGACGCCGACCATCAGTACGGGCACGGGAAAATCGAGAATTTCTCAGCCTTCGCCGAAACCGGCCTGCTGTTGATTACCTGCGCGTGGATCATCTACGAAGCGGCGCTCCGGCTGTTCTTCCGCCACGTCGAAATCGAGCCGACACTGGCTGCTTTTGCCGTGATGCTGTTTTCCATGGGGGTGGACTGGTGGCGTTCGCGCGTGCTCTGGCGCATAGCCCGCAAATACGACAGCCAGGCGCTCGAAGCCGACGCCCTGCATTTTTCCACCGACATCTGGTCGGCGGGCGTGGTCGTTCTCGGCCTGCTTCTAGTTATGGCCGGGCGCGCGTATCACGTGGACTGGCTGCGCGATTCCGATCCGATTGCCGCGCTCTTTGTCGCCGCCGCGGTCGTGTCGGTGAGCTGGCGGCTGGCGCGGCGGACCGTGGACGCGCTGCTCGACGCGGCTCCGCCCGGCGTACGCGCGCAGATTCAGGACGCTGTTTCACGCATGGAGGGCATCCTCGAAGTGGACCGCGTCCGCATTCGCCGGGCTGGGAACCGCTATTTCGCCGATCTCACCGTGGGCCTGGCGCGCAGCGTGACCTTCCAGCGCTCCGGCCAGTTGGTCAACTCTGTGACTGACACGGTTCGGCGCATTTTGCCCGACGCCGACGTCACGGTGCAACCGCTGCCGCGCGCGCAGCGTTCGGAGAACATTTTCGACCGCATCCGCGCCGTCGCTACCGACAAAAACCTGAATGTCCACGACATCAGCGTGCAGGATCTTGCCGGGCGCCTGCACGTGGAGCAGCACATCGAACTCGACGAACGCATGACCCTGAAGAAGGCGCACGATCAGGTCACGGAGCTGGAGGCCGATTTGCGGCGCGACGTGCCGGAAATTTCGGGCATCCTCACGCATATCGAGAGCGAGCCGGCCACGATCGAGACATCGGATGAGTTGGTCAGCGATGCCGAACTCGTGCGCCGCTTGAAGGCTGTGGCTGCGCAGTTTCCCGAGATTCTCGATGTGCACGAATTTGTGGTGAAGCGCGTCCGCGGACGGCTGTACATTTCCTGTCACTGCACGCTCTCTGACGATCTTTCGCTGGCTCGCGTGCACGACATTCAGACGGAACTGGAGACTCGCTTCAAGCAGGATGCGCCCGAGCTGTTTCGCGTACTGATTCATCCGGAACCAAGCACGGACAACAGGAGATAGGGGATGTGATACATGTCACAGACTTGTACAAGCGATATTGTTGATTGTTGATTTTTGATTGTTGAATGGACAGAGACGCGATGGAACATCCATCCCCAGATCTGAAGGAGCGCACAAAGCAGTTTGCTCTGCGCGTTATGCGCGTCGTCCGCTCCTTGCCGCCCGGCCTGGAAGGCCGCATGATAGGAAAGCAGCTGCTCCGGTCGGGGACCTCAGTGGCAGCGAATTACCGCGCGGTCTGCCGGGCTCGCTCTCGCGCCGAGTTTCTGTCGAAACTTGCGATCGTTATTGAAGAAGCAGACGAAACTGCATTCTGGCTTGAACTTTTGATTGATGCGGGATTGATTTCCGGATCCAGACTTAAAGACCTGAGATCGGAAGCTAACCAGTTGGTAGCGATCTTCAACGCATCCAGAACGACGGCGAAGAAGAGTTCTCATTCTACAATCAACAGTCAAAAATCAACAATTGCCGAAAAGAGGGCTTCTTGATTTCAGCCAGAGTGGTTTGGGCCGACAACGAACGTTATCTGGGCGAGGCCGGATCGGGCCACGCCATCGTCATGGACACGGCCGCGGAGAAGACCGCCAGCACGCCCATGGAGCTGGTGCTGATCGCGCTGTGCGGCTGCACGGCTTCCGATGTGGTCGGCATTTTGCGCAAGAAGCGCGAGCCGTTCACGCATCTCGAAGTGCGGGCCGAGGCCGAACGAGCCTCGGAACATCCGGCGGTGTATACGGAGATTAAACTGACCTACCGAGTAGGCGGCAAGGTGTCCGCCAAGGCAATGGAAGATGCGGTTCGGCTGTCGAAAGAGAAGTACTGTTCGGTTTCGGCAATGCTTGAGAAAACGGCGAGGGTTGCTTTTTCGATCGAGCATATCGAATAGACTTGGGAGCGAGACACGTTCGGAATCCTCTGCGTTGATTCGTGCTGGAAATTCGTCCAATGAGTAGTCGCATTGTTTTTTTTACTCAACCCGGCTGCCTCTCCTGCGAGCTGATGAAGGTATTTCTGGAGGCGAAACAAATCGCTTTCGAGGAGCGCGACATCAGCGCTGACTCTGAAGCCCGCAGAGCCATGATGGAACGGCACGGCAGCCGCGAAACGCCGACGGTGGTGGTGATCACCGGCGAGGCCGAGGAAGTGGTTGTCGGTTTCGATCCCGTTCGTCTTGACCAGCTGCTCGACCCGGCCTCATCATCCAACGCGGGGACTCAATCCTGAACGCGACCGATTCAAGTCACAACGCACCTCACCCGCTGCGCGGATATTTATTCATTGCGTCGGCCGCGTTCTTGTGGGGAATATCGGCCGCGCTCGGGCGCGCGGTTTTCACAGGCAAACTACCGCTGGCAGGAGAAGCGGTTCATCCTATTGACCCGCTCATCCTTTCGCAAACGCGAACTTCGTTTTCGTTGCTGATTCTGCTGGTCATTTTGTGGGGCCGGCAGGGAGTCCAGCGGATCCGGCTTCCGGCACGGGATCTGGTGCAATGTGCCTTCCTTGGTTTATTTGGAGTGGCGGCGTCGAATTACTTCTACTACGTTGCCATACAGAGAACGAGTGTGGCCATTGCCATCATCGTGCAATACACGGCGCCGGTGTGGGTGCTGCTGTATGTGGCAGCGCGAGGGCTCCAGAAACTCTCGCTGCAGAAAGCGGCTGCCGTGGCGGTTGCCATCACCGGCATTGCGCTCACGATTGGCATTGTCGGAGGGAGATCGTCTCTCCGCCTTGACGCCTACGGCGTTCTGGCTGCGCTAGTGGCTTCGTTTTCGTTCGCCTTCTACAACGTAGGCGGGCACCGCATTCTCGCCCGCTACGACCGCTGGCGCGTGCTGGTGTGGACTCTTATGTCAGCTTCGGTTTTCTGGCTGGTCGTCAATCCTCCATGGAAGGTCGCCGCGGCCCACTACACGCTCCCGCAGTGGATGTTCCTTTTCGTGTTTTCGATGGTCTCGGTGCTGGGGCCGTTCTCGCTGTACTTCATCGGACTGGAGCACCTGGAGCCCACGCGAGCCATCATTGCCAGCTGCCTGGAGCCGGTGTTTTCGATTCTGCTTGCGGCCGCGTTGCTGGGCGAAGGTGTGCGGCCGATTCAGACGCTCGGAATCGTTCTGGTGCTGGCGGCTATAGTGATCGTGCAATTGCCGGCGCGCGGAGCGGAGACGAGAGAAGAATCCGTGGTGATTGAGCCGATCGAATGAGCTGTGTGGTTCTTGTCGCGCCAGGACGCAAGGCTCAAGGACTTCGACTGATTTGCCGCAGCAGATGAAAATACCGCCGCGCCTTCTTCACATCGCGAGCAATCTGCTCGCGCAGCGCATCGACGGAAGGGAACTTGACTTCGTCGCGCAGGCGGTCGAGAAAGCAGATTTCGACTTCCGTTTCCGGCGTCAGTTCAATGGGGTGGAAATTGAGCAGATGGGTCTCGATGGCAAACAGTTCTGCGCCGAAGGTCGGACGGTTGCCGACATTCGTGGCCGAATCGAAAACTTCTGCAGCTACGCGAGTCCGGGTGGTATAAACACCGTCTTTGGGCACTAATTCTTCGTAGCGCGCCAGGTTGATGGTGGGCACAGTGTATTTCGATCCGTAGCCGCGGCCGCGCCCGGGTGCTCCCAGAATACAGAATGGCCGGCCGAGAAGATGCCGCGCACGGCTGACGCGTCCATCGGTGAGCAGGGTGCGAATCTGGCTGCTGGAGACCGGATCGCCGCGCAAGGTCATTTCGGAATAGGCCTTGACCTCAAATCCCATCTCTAGCCCGAGCGCAGCAAGCAATTCCGTGTTACCGGCGGCTTTGTGCCCAAAGCGGAAATTAAAACCTTCGTGCACTTCGCGGGCATGGAGCTTTTTCTTGAGGATGCGTTCAGCGAACTGCCGCGGCGTCATCAGCGACAAATCGCGGCCAAAGGGAAGGACGAGCACCGCGTCGATTCCCGCATCCGCGAGCAGGCGCAGTTTTTCTGTGGTGGGAGTCAACAGCTGCAAGCCCGACTCCGGGTGCAAAATCCGAGCGGGATGCGGATCAAAAGTTACAGCCACGGACTTTGTCCCGCTCGTGTTTGCCCGAGCACGCGCCACAATTTCCCGCAGCACGTGGGCGTGGGCGCGGTGAACGCCGTCGAAATTCCCCACGGAGACTATCGTAGGCCCGAAGTTAGCGGGAACGTCGTCGAGTTTGTGAAAAACCAGCAATGCAGTGGTCAGTGGCCGGTGGCTAGTGGTCTGTGATCAACGTTCTGCACGCAACCAAGGGGCTGCAAGGCCTTCACTGGTCACTGGCCCCTGACCACTGGCCACTAGACTTCGAACTCCACCTTCATCCCATCGTAGGCCAGGCGTACATGGCGCGGCAGCGTGGCGTTGGTGGTCTGGTGCGGCAGATCGTGGCAAATGTGCGTGAAAAAAGCGCGCCTGGGCTTTAGCCGGTCCACAACTTCCAGGGAATTCTTCACCGTCGAGTGCGTGGGATGAGGCTTGTGCCGGAGCGCATCAAGAAACAGAACATCGAGATCTTCCAATTGATGAAAGGACGGCTCGGGAATCTCGCTGTGATCGGTGAGATAGGCGGCTGATCCGAACCGATAGCCGTAAATCTGCGTCTCGCCATGAATCAGAATGACCGGATCAAACTGCACTCCGAACACTTCGACCGGTCCGTCGATGGGCCGCAACTCCAGTTGGGGAAGGCTGCCATATTTAGAGTCTGAGTCGAAAATATAGGCGAACATTTTGCGCAAATATGCGGCGGCATCGGGCCGGGCGTAAAGCGGCAACTTCTCGGGCTTATGGCTGTAGCTCAGTGGCCGGAGGTCGTCGATGCCAAGAATATGATCGGCGTGAGTGTGAGTGTAAAGAACAGCATCCACGCGCCTGATGTTTTCGCGAATGGCCTGGGTGTAGAAATCCGGTGCGCTGTCAATGAGCACGACCCGGCCGCCGTACTCGATCATGACCGAGGGGCGGGTGCGCCGGTCGCGGGGATCGGTGGAGCGGCAGACGGAGCAATCGCATCCTAGCGTGGGCACGCCCATCGAGGTTCCACTGCCCAGCACGGTTAAAATGGCTTTCATTTTCCGCTGGTCCCGGTGGCCGGGCCGGCCTGTGGTGGCCGCGTCAGGGCGTTGGTCACTTCGACGTAAGCCATGCGCAGCTCGTAGAGGCTATTCTGCAGAAAGTTCTCTTCGCTGGGCGTGAGATTTCCGCGGGTTTTGTCGGCAATTAAGCTGAGAGTGTCAATCGTCTGCCGCGCGCCGATGATGTCAACCGCCGGCTGCGCGCCCTGCTCGCGCATCACCCCGAGCTGCAGCATGGCGGTCATGTAAAGCGAGGCCAGAAAGCGCTCGAACGTCATTTCGAAATCCTTGGCGGAGCGCCCGTTGAGCTCGACCTGCGAATCGAGATCTTCCGACGACTTGCGATATGCGTCGGCCTGGGCTTGCTGCTCCGAAGCCGAAGGTGGAGGAGGCATTTCGGCGGTCTTCTCGGCCTTTGAAGATGGAGCGGCCGTTTGCGCCGACGCAGGGGCCTGCGCCGTGGTAGCTGCTGTCCTCGTTTCGTCTTCTTCCGGCGCATCTTTGCGCAGTTCGCCGTCGGCGGTGAATAGGCGCCGGTCGGTTACGGTGAAGCTGGATTCGTGTTTCTTTTCAGCCATGAAATCCGTTCCTCGATTTGGCCTGGGCGGCCCCGGTGCTCCTCGGCAACATCACATTTTCCTGAATGGCAACTCTGCAACTAGGGCCTTGGTTACTCCAATCAAGACTTCTTTTCCCGGAATCGCCACCTCGCGCCGAATATATCCTAGCGCCAGTCCCGGTTCCTCCGCGCCCAAACAAACGACACTAGTGACATCGCCGACTTCTTTGTCACCCAGCAGAATTTTCGCACCCGGCTTGATACCATTGCCGTTCTCGAAACAGAACCCCGCAAACTTGCGGTGCACCGACCCGCGTGAGCGAATCCGTTCAACAATTTCCTGCCCAACGTAGCAGCCCTTGTTGAAGTTCAAGGCGCGCGCCTGCTCAGTCTCCTGCGGCAAGTCGCGCTCCCGGATGTCCACGCCGTAAAGCGGAATTCCTAAGACGATGCGCTGCCCCTCCAGCGCCTCCGATCCTATGGGAGTAGCTCCAACTTTGACCAGCGCATCCCAAAGCGGCCGCACATGGGCCGGGGCAAGCCAGATTTCATAGGAGTCACCTGCGGCATTATCGCTGCGAACAATCGTGCACGTCACGCAGCCGCAATCGCAATCACACTGCACAGTATGAAACTGCAATGGCTGCAGTTCTGGCAACTCCAAGCCCGCCGCCCGCAGCACTTCGCCCGATTTCGGCCCGGCTACCCCCAGGGCGGTCAGCTGGTCGCTGCGATCCGCGACTTCCACGTCGTCCATGATGATGTAGTGCTCGAACGTGGCCAGAATCTTTTCCACCTGGCTGCGGTCGGTATCGATCGCGATGGACTCGCCACGATTGTAGGCATACAGATCGCCGAGAATGTGCCCCTGCGGATTTAGCAAAAAAGCATACACGCCGTGCCCAGCCGCCAGGTCGCGGATGTTGTTGGTGACCATGCCGTTCAGCCAGCGCACGCGATCGCTGCCGGTGAGGGAAATCTTGGCGCGAAAGCCGAGGTCGTAGACGCCGCAGCTGCCGCGGAACGCGGCCCACTCCGCCTGCGGATCGCCAAAGCGTGCAGCAGAGGTAGCGCCGCGGTAGTCGGCCGTCTTATATTCTGCAAAGCCGCCCGCGCCCAACCCTTCCCCGTGAGCCTGGAGTGCCGTAAGCCCCATAGCGGTAGTTCGATTATAGCGATTGTGTTAACGTTCCTGCCGTGAGTTCACAAAAGAAAGACTCGAAGATTGCAACTCGCAAACGCATCGCCGTTATCCCCGGAGACGGCATCGGACAGGAAGTCATTTCGCAGGCGGTCAAGGTCATCCAGGCATCGGGTGCGGATGTTGAATTCGCCGACTTCGACTGGGGCGCCGACCGCTATCTGCGCGATGGCGTCACAGTGCCGCCTGACGGCTTCGTCACGCTCGCTCGCGATTTCGACGCCATCCTCGTCGGTGCTTTCGGCGATCCTCGCGTCCCGAGCAACATTCATGCCAGAGAGATTCTGCTGGGCATGCGCTTCAAGATGGATCTCTACGCCAACGTGCGGCCGGTCCGGCTGCTCGATGCGGCGCTGTGCCCGCTGAAGGGCGTCGAGCCGAAAGACGTTGATTTCGTCGTGATCCGTGAAAACACAGAAGGCGTTTACACCGATGCGGGCGGGGTTTTCAAGCAAGGTACGCCGGACGAGATCGCCATCCAGGAAGATATCAACACCCGCAAAGGCGTCGAGCGAATCATCCGCTACGCCTTCGAGTTTTGCCGCTGCCACACAAAGGCCGATGGTTCCCCGCGCACGAAAGTCCTGATGTGCGATAAATCGAACGCCCTGACCTACGCCGGTGGCCTTTGGCAGCGCGTGTTTCAGGAAGTCATTGGCGAGTACCCGAAGATCACGGCGCAGCACATGTACGTCGACGCACTCTGCCTACAGATGGTGCGCGACCCGTACCAGTTCGACGTGATCGTAACCAACAACATTTTCGGCGACATCATCACCGACCTGGCCGCGGCGCTCCAAGGGGGCCTGGGGATGGCCGCCAGCGGAAATATTCATCCCGGCAGGACTTCGATGTTCGAGCCGGTACACGGTTCCGCGCCGACGATCGCGGGCAAGAACGTGGCGAATCCGTTCGGCGCGATTCTGACCGCGGCCATGATGCTGGCGCACCTGGGGATGACGGCGGAAGCGTCGAAGATTGAGGCGGCGGTGCTCGCGGCCGTCCTTGAGAAGAAAACCACCGAAGACATCGGCGGGACATTAGGGACGCGGGAAGCTGGGGGCTGGGTGGCAAGGCAAGTTGCAAACCCTTGAGTCTATCGTGGAGCACCTAGGGCCGGACGCCCACCAGCAACGCCAACTCCCGCCATTTCCAGTGGCAGTCCACATCCACGAATCCGAGTTCGCGGAGCCACCCCAGCTGCGTCTCGGCATCCAACAGCTTGTTTGAGGGGTCTTCCGATTCCAACGTGTAGCCGATCGCGTGCAGAAACTCCTCGTGCAGCTTCGGCGTCGGCGAGGCCACGTGCTCTAAGTTGCAAAAGACTCCGCCTGGGTTGAGTAGACTGTAGACGTCGCCGTAGAGCGACCGCTTGCGCTCATGCACCAGATGATGAATAGCGAAGCTGGAAATGACGGCGTCGAATTTGCCAAACTCAGGGAGAGCCTCGTCAAGATTGTGGGCGACCACGCTCACGTCGTTTTCCCCGGCGAAACGCTGCCGCGCCGCCTCGAGCATGGCAGGAGAAAAATCCAAAGCCACAGCCTCTCGGTTCGGGTGCGAACTTCGGACCAAGGCTAACAGCCGCCCATCACCCGTGCCAAGGTCGAGAATTCGGCGAGGAGCTTGAGGAATGAATTCGAGCAAGGCTGTTTCGCCTTCCTCGCGGTGGGAAATCGAGTCAGCGCGTTCGAGATAGTCACGGGCGTGCTGGCGGGAAGTCCACAAATTCACAGGTCTGTCGGTTGTCATAAGGTTAAAGTATAGAGAAACGTATAAACTCAATCTCAATGAATAGAGTCGGAAGGGGTTTCTCGGGCATTCTTCGGCTGAATTTCGCGGTTCTGCTGGCAGCCGCCGCCTGGACGCAGTTGTCCGCTCAAACGCAGGAACCGCCGCAGACGGACAGGAACGCGCAGACACAATCAGGACAATCCGCGCAATCCGCGGCGCAGGAAAAACCGCAACCGTCAACAAAGGACGAAGAATCGGCGGAGCCGGAAGTCAAGATCACGCCGCAGCAGGCCGAGCAACTGTTCCATTCGGTGGACGAGATTCTGGAATTCGACAGCAAGCAGACCGGCCTGCCCATCAAGAGAGAAGTCAAGCGCAGGCTGGCCAGCCGCGAGGAAGTAGTCTCCTTTCTCACCTCGCACCTGAACGACGAAGATGCACAAAGGCTGAAGCGCTCCGAGCTTGTGCTCAAGAAGTTCGGGCTGCTGCCGCGGGACTTCAATCTGGAAACATTTCTGGTGGCGCTATTGCGCGAGGAAATTGCCGGCTACTACGATCCCAAAACAAAAACCGTGAATCTGCTCGACTGGGTGCCGATCGAAGAGCAGGAGCCGGTGATGGCTCACGAGTTAACCCACGCGCTGCAGGATCAGGCGGTGGGCCTGCAGAAATGGCTGCGGCGGGGCGACAAAGATCTGGGAGAAATCAAGAAGGACCCCACGCCGGCCGACATCGAAAACGATGAAGTGGACGACGCGCGCGAAGCCGCAATGGAGGGCCAGGCCCAAGCCATGATGTTGCAGTATGCGTTGGCGCCCACAGGACGCTCGCTGACCGATTCGCCGGAGCTGGTCGAGGCTATGGAGGACGCGACCCTGACCGGCACAGCCAGCACCAAGGTGTTCAATGAAGCTCCGATTTTCATGAAGGATTCGCTGACCTTCCCTTACAGCTACGGCATGGAGTTCATTGTGAAGCTGCTCGCGGAAGGCGGCAAGGAGAAGGCGTTCGCTGAAGTCCTGCGCAATCCTCCGCACACCACGCGGCAGATCATGCAGCCGGAAACGTATCTGTCGGGTGAGAAGATTGAGCCGCTGGCGGTGCCGGATTTCAAGCGCGATTTCAAGGACTACCAGAAATTCGATATCGGCGCGATGGGCGAGTTCGACGTGGACATGCTGGTCGAACAGTACGCCGGGAAGCCACTCGCGAAGCAGATGTATCCGGAGTGGCGAGGCGGATATTACTACGCGGCCCGGCCCAAAGCTGATACGGCGGGGCCGCTCGGGTTGCTGTATGTGTCGCGCTGGTCTAGCGAGGAAAAGGCGGAGGAGTTTGCTGCCATCTATGCCCAGTCGCTGAAGCAGCGGTACAAGAAGGTCGAGGAAGTGGCGGATCCTTCGTCAGACAAGTCCGTATCTGAGCGCGCTGTTGCGGAGGCTAAGTCGGCGGAAAGCGCAGAAGGGAAGATGGATCCGCTGAAAGGCCGACACGCGTGGAATACCGAGGAAGGCACGGTGGTCATCGAGGAGCAGGGCGACACAGTGTTGGTGAGCGAGAGCCTCGATGTGGCGACGACCACCACGCTGGAAAGGGAAGTGTTCGGGAAGTGATTTTGGATTGACGATTTTCAATTTCCGATTTTTCTGTGCGGGCGCTGCACCTCTCAATCACAAATCGAAGATCGAAAGTCGGAAATCGGAAATCGTTAGCGCTTTCCTAGCTTTCCTTTCTTCTCTTCGCTGTCTGTCGCCCCCAGAAAATGCTGCACTTTCGCCACAACCACAAACTCCTTTTCCCCCCGCTCGATCGTCAATTTCCGCTCTTGGCCGGGAGTTCCGCCGAGCATGGACCAGACCAGCCCCATGGTTGAGCCGCGAACCGGGATGTCGTCGACCGCCACGAGATGATCTCCGGATTGAACGCCATCCGTCCCTGTGGGCACTGAGGGCTTGCCCTCGAAATCGGCGATCCCAAGAATCGTGAAGCTCCCGTCATCTTCCGGCCGCAGAATCAAGCCGACGACGTCGAAATCCGGATTGGTGAATAGGCGGCCAATGTCGAAGTAGACAGTCGAATGGGCGTAATCCAGCCCGACGCGATAATTCAAGAATACGTTTGAGCTGAGCAGGCCGATCGTGGGCATGCCGGCGCGCTTTTCAAAGAAGTCCATTGTGGCTTTGGGCAAGGCGACGACCGCCACGTCAGTCAAGAACAACGGGCCGTATTGCACGCGCGCAAGCCGCATAAGCTTCCATTTGAGCTCGTCCTCCATGCCCCACATGTTCGCCGGGCCGACGGCGCCGGTCATGTGCGGCCAGTCGGAATGGGCGGTGGCCAGCTGGTCGAACAGTTCGCCGGAAAGAAAGCTGATCGAGGATCCCAGGTCGAGTGCAAGATTGTATTTCTTGTTCTCGATCTGGCTGGGAACTTGAATGAGGCCATTCTCTGCGTTGATCAGCACCTTGGTGCTCGATCCCAGAAAATGAATCGAGCCCGGCGCGCCGATCGTGAACTTGCGTCCAGGGAAGTCGACGAGTAGATCGTAGTGGCGCAACACCGTGGCGGGAATGTTGATCTCGGCGTTCATGCCCGGTGCCAGCAGCGAAGCGGCGCTGACTGGCTTCAGCGGGATGTGCGCCTCCTTCACCGCAAGCGGAATCGCCATGCCGCCGATGATGATCTCGCGCGGCGGAGGAGCGGAGCACTCTTTGTCGTCGCAGGAGACGGTGAGCGCAAGCGGGGTGGCCAGATGGCGCGACAGGTAGAGATCGGGATTGCCGTTGTCCACCCAAGCATGGGTTCGCAGCATCGAGCCATCAGGCAAGGGAATGTCGGCGTCAATGACGACGCGGTTGTGATCGATGGTGGCCGGGACGGTGACGGATGGAGGCGTCGGAGGGGACTTTTTTTGTGCAGCCGAGGCAATGCCGATCAAGACAAGAGCACAAGCCAGCCCGCGCAGCCTCATGCGTGAAATTGTAACGCTCAGGGCGTGGCGGGTCAGGGTCGGAAGCAGCACAAGGGTATTTCCGAGCCCAAGAATGATTCGACTCGAAACCACTTCGCGATCTTTGCGAATTCTTCGCGAACTTCGCGGTCAAGCTTTTGTCGCAAAGGCCGCAAAGAACGGCCGCGAAGAACGCAAAGGCAATCAGCAAAACGCACTGAAACTGAGCGGCCATCGAGCACGGCGGTTCGCATTGCGCAGATGCTCCTCCTGTATAATCACGGGTTTGGCGTGCCACGCCGAGTGGTGCTTTTGGAGGGAGATTGCCACAAGCGGAGATCGGAATCATCGGCGGCAGCGGCTTGTATTCGATGCCGGGGCTGACGAGAGTGAAAGAAGTTCCGCTGAAGACGCCGTTTGGCGGGCCGTCTGACGCCTATGTTTGCGGCATGCTGGAAGGCCGCAAAGTGGCGTTTCTGGCGCGCCACGGCCGCGGCCATCGTCTGCTGCCCAGCGAACTGAATTTTCGCGCCAACATTCACGGCTTCAAGCAGCTCGGAGTCAAACGCATTGTTTCCCTCTCGGCAGTCGGGTCGCTCAAAGAAGAACACAAGCCCCTCGATTTCGTGATTCCCGACCAGTTCTTCGATCGTACCCGGCACCGCGTGGACACGTTTTTCGGCGGAGGCGTGGTGGCACACATCGGCTTCGCCGATCCGGTCTGCCCGGAGCTGGCGGGCATCGTTGAAGCGGCGTGTAAACGGGCTGGCGTCACCGGCAAGCGCGGCGGAACTTACCTCTGCATGGAAGGGCCGCAGTTTTCGACCAAGGCGGAGTCGAATGTCTATCGCAGCCTGGGCATGGACGTGATCGGCATGACCAACTTGCAGGAAGCCAAACTGGCGCGCGAGGCTGAACTCTGCTACGTCACCGTCGCCATGGTGACCGACTACGACTGCTGGCACCCGCATCATGACTCGGTCACGGTCGATCAGATTATCGCCGTGCTGGGGAAGAACGCCGAGCACGCCGCGAAAGTCGTGCGCGAAACCGTGGCTGCGATGCCGCGCGAACGCTCCTGCAAGTGCGGATCGGCGCTGGCCCACGCCATTCTGACGGATCCGAAGAAGATCCCGGCGGCGGCGAAAAAGAGATTGAAGTTGATTCTGGGAAAGTATCTGTAAAGCAGGCGTCAGAGGCCAGAACCTAAGAACGACGACTCCATTGCGATCTCGTTGGCTGCTGAAACGATTACCGACCACTGATCCCTGCCCCCTGAGGTTCCCGCATGAGCATTCTCGTAGTCGGATCAGTTGCCTACGATGACATCACGTCGCCCTCGGGTAGCGTGAAGAGCATTCTCGGCGGTGCAGCGACTTATTTCTCGCTGGCCGCCAGCTATTTCACACAGGTTCGCGTGGTGGCCGTCGTCGGTGACGACTTCGGCTCCGAGCAGGAGAAGGTTTTCCGCGAGCACGGCATCGACACGCGCGGCATAGAGCGCGCCAAGGGTGCGACGTTTCGGTGGGGCGGGACATACGCCGAGAACCTCAACGAAGCCAAAACGAATTTCACCGACCTGAACGTGTTTGAGAAGTTCCAGCCGCAGATTCCGAAAGAGTACGAGGATACGGAGTTCCTGTTCCTGGCCAACATTCAGCCAACTTTGCAGGCCGACGTACGGCGCAAGATGAAGGGCGCGCGCCTGACTGGCTGCGACACCATGAATTACTGGATCAAGGGCACGCCCGGGGAACTGGCGGAAACGCTGAAGCTGGTGGATGTGCTGCTGATCAACGATAGCGAAGCCAAAATGCTGGCGGGCGAAACCAATCTGCCGCGCGCGGCGCAACGGGTGCTGGCCATGGGACCGCAGGCGTTGGTCATCAAGCACGGCGAATACGGCGCGACAATTTTCTTTCGCGAGGGCGCATTTGGCATCGGGCATCATCCGTTTCGCGCCCCGGCGCTGCCGCTCGAAGAAGTAAGAGACCCGACCGGCGCGGGCGATTCTTTTGCCGGTGGATTCATGGGCTATCTTGCATCGCAGAGAGAGTTGAGTCGCGAGGTGTTGAAGCGCGCGCTGTTCTATGGGAGTGTTATGGGTTCGTTTGCCGTTGAGCGCTTTGGCACGGAGCGGCTGCAATCGCTGACCCACGGCGAGATTGACGCCCGCTTCCAGGTCTTTCGCGAGCTGACGCATCTCGAGTAACACGTGTGGGGACAGCCCGCCCTGAGCGTCGTTGAAGGGGGCTGCCCGGTCGAGCGAAGCTCGACGCCCCCTTTTCACTCTTCCGAATATCGGCGCAAGAATCTATTGAACGCGGCCGCTCTTGGCTCACTGCTTTAACATGTCAGTTGTGCTCAATCTGAAATCAGGTCGTTCTGCCAATTCCCATTGGGATTCCGAAACCAGGCTTCTGGCCTGGCTAGCAGCCTGCGCCGCGGTGTTTTCTTTTCTGTTCTATTATCAGCGCGGCGATGTGCTGCTCTATGGCGATGCCGTCGCGCACATCAATATCGCACGGCGCGTGTTCGATTCGAGGACTCCGGGTCTGCTGCAGTTGGGCACAGTGTGGCTGCCGCTGCCTCATCTGCTGATGATTCCTTTCTTGATTTCCAACGAAATGTGGCAGCGCGGCGTGGGCGGATCGATTCCGTCGCTCATTGCGTGTGTGTTCGGCGTGGTGGGAATGTTTCGGCTGGTCCGGGGATCTCTTACGAGCGGCGGTAAGCCGGAGCGGGCCGCGCGTATGGCCGGCTGGACCGCGGCGATTGTCTACGCGGCCAATCCGAATCTGATCTACATGCAGACTACCGCCATGGGGGAGTCGGTGTATCTGGCGTTGTTCGTTTGGGCGGTGGTTTATTGCAACGAATTCTTCAGCGGGGATGAGAGAGCGCTGACGAAGTGCGGATTGTGTCTTGTAGCGGCCTGCCTCACCCGTTATGACGGGTGGCTCCTCGCCGTCGTGATGGCGGCCGTTATCGTAGTTCTTTGGTTTCGCGCAAGGGAGACGAACGCAGAGCATGCACCCAGAATTTCCCGGAGCGCTCTGGTCAGATTCCTCTTGATCGCGGCCGCCGCTCCCCTACTGTGGCTTGCCTACAACGGAATCGTGTACCGAAATCCGCTGGAATTTGAGAACGGCGTCTACTCGGCCAAGGCGATCGAGCACAAGACGCAAAATCCGTGGAATCCGGGCCATCCAGGCGGCGGGAATCTGCTGGTCGCGGGGTTGTACTTCGTGCAATCCGGCGAAGCCAATATGGCCGAGAACCAGTGGCTAGGAAGATTATGGGTGGGGCTAGGGCTTGCGGCGCTGGTCGCGGCCGGAGGGAGTTTCCGCCGGCTGCTGGCAACCGGCAAGACCAGCGCAGCCCCGGTGCGGCTCTCTCTCCCCGTGTTGCTGGTTCCCGTTCCTTTCTACGCGCTGTCGGTGGCCTACGGCGGCGTTCCCATCTTCGTTCCCGCATGGTGGCCGTACACGCACTACAACGTTCGCTATGGATTGCAATTGCTGCCGGCGTTCGCCGTCGCGCTTGCCTTCATCGTCTATCTCGTCGTCCGCACCGAGCGATGGAAGCCGCGACTGCGATGGATCGCCGTGCTGGTCATGTTCGGAGTGCTCGTCGCGAGCTACGCCTCGATCTGGCGTGCCGAGCCGGTTTGCCTGCAGGAAGCCAGAATCAACATGCGCACGCGGAATCAGCTTGAAGCGCAGGTCGCGATTTGGCTGCACAAGCTGCCGCCGGCCTCCACGCTGCTCATGTATCTGGGCGATCACGTGGGCGCGGTGCAGCAGGCGGGAATTCCGCTGAAACACGTCATCAATGAAGGCAATCACCACGTGTGGAAGCAGCCGGTTGATCCGGATGGCTTGTGGGAGCGCGCATTGGCTGACCCCGGCCAGTACGCCGATTACGTTGTGGCCTTCGATGGCGATCCGGTCTGGGAGGCGGTTCGCGGACGGCATATGACGGAGCTGGTTGAGATCCACATCACCGGGCAACCTTGGGCGGTTATATATCGCGCGCGGTAACCAGGCGGGTTACGCGGCTGTTCTGCTCCGCGAGTGGTAGAATCCGGCCATCGTGCGCACTATTCCATTTGTGAAGGCCAGCGCCTGCGGCAACGACTTCCTGCTGATCGAGGGCGCGCTGGCGCCGCAAGATGTTGCAGCTTTTACTCGCCGCATCTGCGACCGCCACGAAGGCGTCGGGGCGGACGGTGTGGCATGGATGCTGGCCCACTTCAGCGCGGATGTGGAAATCCGCCTGATCAACGCCGACGGCTCGGCGGCGGAGATCTCGGGCAACGGCACCCGCTGCGTTGCCGCTTACATCTGCCAGCAGCAAGGCAAGGAGCGCATCTCGGTGATGACCGGAGCCGGTCTGAGAATATGCACCCTGACGGCGCGCCGCGACTCCGAATATGAATTTGAAGTCGAGATGGGCGAGGCGGCGGTCGATTCCGAAGTTACGCTGTCGTTGCGGAGCGGCGAGGTGCGCGGCATTCCGGTCTCGATGGGGAATCCTCACTTTGTTGTCTTTGTGCCGGAGTTTTCCGGGAACTGGCAGGCGCGTTCGGCGGAGATCCAGCACAATTCGCGCTTTCCGCAGGGTGTGAACGTGGACTGGGTGGCGCCGGCGGGAAGCAAGCATGACCTGCGGGCGCACTTTTTCGAGCGCGGCGCGGGCGAAACTCTTTCCTCGGGAACCGGTTCGTGCGCTGCGGTCGCGGCCGCGATTGCAACCGGCCGCGGGCAATCGCCGGTGAAGCTGCGGACCCCAGGCGGAACGCAGACCGTACGCAAGGAAGGAAACAAGATTTTTCTGCGCGGCCCGGCACGACTTTTGTGTCAAGGGGAGTTTTTCCTCAGCTAGATCGCTGTCAGCCGATCCTCGCGGACGCGGCAGCTTGTGAACGCATGCCTTCATCGAACTCTCAGCGCCACAAACGGCACGTCAAGCCGCCTGCGCTGCGGCCCGGCGACACAGTTGGCGTTGTCGCGCCCGCCAGCAACATCAAGCGCCCGGAACTAGAAGCCGGCTGCACGGCATTGCTACGCGCGGGGTTTCTTCCGTTTTATTTTGATTCCATTCTCGATCAGGATCTCTACTTTGCCGGTTCGGTAGAACGGCGCGTGCGCGAGTTGGAAGACATGTTCACACGCGACGATGTGCGGGCGATCGTGTGCGCGCGCGGTGGCTACGGCACGAACTACTTACTGGAGAGGATCGACCTCGAAAAGGTCCGCGCACACCCGAAGATTTTCGTCGGCTACAGCGACATCACATCACTGCTGACTTACTTCGCGGATGAGGGCAGCCTGGTAACCTTTCATGGCCCGATGGCGGCCAAAGACTGGGCGCGCGTGGATGGAGTTGATTTGACGTCGTGGCAAGCGGCATTGTCGGGCGCGGCTCCGTGGGATGTGGCCTTGGGCGCGGAAGTCAGCGGGTTGGTCGAAGGCGAGGCCGAAGGCATTTTGTACGGCGGATGCCTTTCGATTTTAGTTGCGTCGCTCGGTACGCCTTACGAAATTGAGACTGGAGGCACGATTCTGTTTCTCGAAGATATTTCCGCCAAGCCCTTTCAGATTGACCGCATGCTGATGCAGTTGCGGCTGGCCGGCAAATTGGCGGGCGTTCGTGGCATCATCTTCGGCGAGATGCTCGATTGCTTGCAGAGCGCGGGCCAGGATTCCATGTTGCAGGAGATTGTCACGCGAATTGTTGGCGACTTGAGAGTGCCCGTCGCGTTCGGCTTGCGTTCAGGGCACGTGACGTCGCGAAACATCACGCTGCCGTTCGGGGTGCAAGCGAGATTAATGGTGCGCGACGGAAGTGTGGCCGTGAGGATTCTGGAATCAGCGGCCAGTCTGTAATGAGCGGTGAACGATCAGCCGCGTACGTGCTCTGACTGCTCAAAGCTCACAGCTCGGCGCTGAGCATCAAACTGACGAAATGAATGACTACCATCACATTCACCTGGTCGGCATCTGCGGTACGGCGATGGCATCGCTCGCGGGAATGCTCAAGCAGCGCGGGTTTCAGATCAGTGGCTCCGACGCCGCGGCCTATCCGCCCATGTCGGATTTCCTGTGCCAGTTGAACATTCCGGTAGCTCAGCCGTTTGACACGAAAAATCTGGAGCCCAGACCTGACCTGGTCGTGATCGGCAATGCCATTTCGCGCGGCAATGTCGAGCTGGAGTACGTGCTCGACCAACGCATTCCGTTGTGCTCCCTGCCGCAGTTGCTGCACGACGAATTCCTGCGCGGCAAGGAAGTGCTGGTCGTGGCCGGCACGCACGGCAAAACCACAACCACTTCGATGCTTTCGTGGATCTTTCACTCGGCCGAACTCGATCCTTCATTCCTGATCGGCGGCATCGCCGAGAATTTCGGTTCTAGCTTTCGCCTTGGCGAGGGAAAGCACTTCATTCTCGAGGGCGACGAATATGACACGGCGTTTTTCGACAAGGGCCCGAAGTTCCTGCACTACTTTCCCGATGCGGTGATTCTAACTTCAGTCGAGTTCGATCACGCCGACATCTACAAGGATCTCGATGCCGTGGAGACTGCATTCAAGCGTCTGGTCAATCTGATTCCGCGGCGCGGGCGCATCGTCGCGTTCGATGGAGTCGTTGGCCAAGCTGCGGAAAGTCCCAGGCCATCGTCGAGTCTCGACCGCTGTCTGGCGAAAGCCTTCTGTCCGGTCGAACGCTACGGCGCGGGTCCGCGTGCGCATTGGAAAATTGGCAATCTTCGACTCGAACCGGGGCGAACTTGCTGGAACGTTTTGCGTGACGACCAGGCATGGGCGGACTTCGAGTTTGCGCTGGCGGGCGAGTACAACGTCTGGAATGCGACGGCGGCTGCGGCGTTGGCGGCCGGCTGCGGTATTTCAAGAGAAGCCATCATGGCTGCGCTCAAGACGTTCAAGAGCGTTAAACGCCGCCTGGAGGTGAAGGCGCAAGTCAACGGCATCCCCATCATTGACGATTTCGCGCATCATCCCACCGCGATTGCAGGCACGTTGAAAGCGCTCCGGGCGCGTTATCCGGGAGCGCGTTTGTGGGCGATTCTTGAGCCGCGGTCTAACACGATGCGCCGCCGCGTGCTGCAAAACGATCTTGCCCGCAGCCTGGCGCTGGCCGATGAGATTGTGGTTGCCGGTGTTTTTCGCTCCGAAGCTATCCCGGAGAACGAACGCATGCAGTTGCCGGAACTGGCCGCCGAGATCAGCCGGCAGGGGAAGCAGGCCCGCCTGCTGCCTGATGCCGACGCGATCGTGCGGGCCATTGCTCCCGAACTTCGCAGCGGCGACGTGGTGGCGATTCTCTCCAATGGCGCCTTCGGCGGCATTTATGAGAAGCTGCCGGCTCGCCTGCGGGAACTGGCAAACGGGGGCTGAGTTCTGCAGATGAGATCTTTTCCGCCATTGTTCCGCCGTGCGGTGCGAATCTGCTATTACGCGGTGTTTCTTGCTGTGCCGTTTGCCGCGATCGCGCAAAGTTCACCTCCGATCACCTACGCCATTTCGCTTGCTTCTCCCGAGCAACATCTCGTGGAAGTGCAAATGACTTTGCCTGCGGGTGCCTCGCAGCGCGATCTCCAGCTTCCTGTGTGGAACGCGCTGTATCAGGTTCGCGACTTCGCCCAGTACGTGAACTGGGTTCGAGCCACGGACCGGTCGGGCAAGCGGCTTCCCGTGCGCCCGCTCGAAACCAGCCGCTGGCAGGTTCAGGGCGCGGAAGATGGGGCTATTGTCGAATATCAAATCTATGCCGACTTGCCTGGACCGTTTGGCGCCCAGTTGAATCCTCACCATGCCTTTTTCAATCTCGCCGAGATTCTCATGTATCCGGTGGATGCGCGCAGCGCCACGATGCGTGTGCGTTTGAGCCACGTTCCCGCGGGCTGGGGGATCGCGACACCACTTCTGTCAGAACCTGCCGGCGATTTCACCGCGGAGAGCTACGATCGCCTGGTGGATTCGCCGGTCGAGGCAGGCAATTTTCAGGAGTCCGATTTCGACGAAGCCGGAGGCCACTTCCGCGTCATCGTCGATGCCGATTCCGCCGACTACAACATGGACAAAATCTTGGCCGCGCTGCATAAGATCGTTGCCGCCGCCACGACCTGGATGAACGACCGTCCTTTCGACACCTACATGTTTCTCTATCACTTTCCGCACGGGCCGGCGGGCGGCGGCATGGAGCACTCGTACTCCACGGCCATCGAGATCAACGCCGACGCAATGAGGCAGAGCCTGAACGCTTTTACCGGTGTTACTGCCCACGAGTTCTTTCACCTGTGGAATGTTAAGCGAATCCGTCCGCAGACACTCGAGCCGGTCGATTACACGAAGGAGAACTACACGCGGGCGCTCTGGTTCAGCGAAGGCATGACTAGCGCCGCCGAAGCCACGATTCAGTTGCGCGCCGGTCTGCTTGATGAGGAAAGATATTTGGCGCGGCTGGGTGCGGAAATCAGCGAACTGGAGCGCCGCCCGGCCCACCTGACGCAGTCAGCCGAGGAGTCAAGCCTGGACGCATGGCTCGAAGGCGACTCCTACTATCACCGTCCCGAGCGCAGCATTTCTTACTACAACAAGGGGGAACTACTGGGCGTCATGCTTGACCTGGCAGTGCGCGAGGCCAGCCATGGCCGGGTGTCGCTGCGCGAAGTCCTGCAGTGGATGAACACGAACTACGCTAAGAAGGGCCGCTTCTTCGACGACTCCGCGGGAGTTCGCCAGGCAGCCGAGGCCGTGAGCCACGCCGATCTGGGATGGTTCTTCACCAAGTATGTCGCGGGGACTGACGAGATTCCCTGGAACGATTTTCTGCGTTCAGTCGGTCTGCGCGCCGAACAGATTACGATCACCCAAGCCGACGCAGGCTTTTCCGCCTCGCGTGATTTCGACGGGCCCATGCTGGTTGGCGCGGTGGAATCTGGCAGCGAGGCTGAGCGTGCCGGCCTCGAAGTCGGCGACACAATCCTCGAACTGCAGGGCAAGCCCGCCGGACAGGAATCTCGCGAGACTCTTTTGCGGCTGAATCCCGGGGACACGCTGAAGCTGAAGGTTCGAGGTCGTCGCGGCGAGCGCGAGCTGAAATGGAAGGTTGGAGCGCGCCAGGAGATTTCGTATGAAGTAATTGATCTCGACCACGTCACCGCCGATCAGCGCGCCCGGCGAGCCGCCTGGCTGAAAGGCGAGGCACAAAACGTCGAGCCGGCTTCCGGCGCTCGGCCTCCGGCTTCTGGAAACCTCGGCCCTGTGACCCCGACGCCGGAAGCCGAAAGCCGAGGGCCGCATGCCGAAATCCAGACGCCGCTTCAAACCGCAGGGGCACCTGCACCATGATCCGCACCATCCTCACGCTGGCGTTCTGGTGCGTAACGGCTCCGCTAGCCGCTCTGGTCGGTTTCCCCTGGACCCTCCTCACCGGCGACATTCGTCTGCTCTATCGCATGTTCAACCTGGGAGCCTTCACAGGGGTTTGGCTGGCCGGCATTCGGGTCGAATGCGTAGGCCTCGAAAAGCTCGACCCGGTGCGGACTTATATCTTCATGTCGAATCACGTCTCGAACCTCGATCCACCCATCCAGATTCCTCTCATTCCCCGGCGAACGTCGGTTATGGTCAAGAAGGAATTATTCAAAGTTCCTATCCTCGGCGCCGCCATGCGCATCGGCGAGTTGGTTCCGGTGGATCGCGGCAACCGCGAGGCCGGTATCGAAGCTGTCGCCGCCGCCAAAGCCGTCGTGCAGAAGGGAATCAACATGGTGATCTACGTCGAAGGCCATCGCTCTTCCGACGGCAAACTGCTGCCTTTCAAGAAAGGCCCGTTCTATCTGGCGATGGAATGCGGAGTGCCCATCGTGCCGATCACGATTGTTGGCACGCACGAGGCCATGGCGAAGGGACGACTTGCCATCAAGCCGGGGGCGGTGAAAGTGATTTTCCATTCGCCGGTCGAGCCGGAGAGCTTTGGCAGCCGCGAATGCTTGATGGAGAGAGTCCGGGCCGTGATCGAGAGCGGGCTGCCGGAGAAGTATCGGAGTCCGGTTTCTGCGAATGTCAACGAAGCTGGTGAACAAGCAATTTCAGATTGAAAATCCCAGATTTCAGAGTTTCCAAAGCTAGGTCGAAATTAAGAATCTGCAATCTACAATCCAAAATCTGAAATCTGCAATCTGACTTCGTAAATCGGCAATCGACAATCGGAAATCGTTAATCCTCCGTGTTCCTCTATGCCCTCTTGTGGTTATTCCTTTTCCCGCACCACCCGCGCAATTGCCGGCAGCCGTGGCAGAATCGCCGAATACTTCAGCCACGCCTTGTGATCTACCGCTGGCGAGCCGCTGACGAGCGCGCCCGCCGCAATGTCGTGGGCCACGCCACTCTGCGGCGTCACAATCGCATTCTCACCCACCTTGCAGTGCCCGACCACGCCCACCTGGCCTAGTAGAAGCACTTTGTTGCCGATGTCGGTCGAGCCCGCCAGCCCGACCTGCGCGCACAGCAGCGCGTCCTCGCCGACCTGCGAACCGTGGCCGACTTGGACCAAATTGTCGATCTTCACGCCGCGTCCGATGCTGGTTTCGCCGACGCTCGCCCGATCAATGCACGAGTTAGCCTGCACCTCGACATCGTCGCCGATGACCGCCGGCGCGGGCTGCGGAATCTTGTGCCAGCGTCCTTCGGCGGTTTTAGCGAAGCCGAAACCGTCGGCGCCCACGACGACTCCGTTCTGCAAAATCACGTGGTTGCCGATGCGGCAGTTCTCCCGCACCACGGCATGCGCGTGGGCGAAAAAGTCGTTGCCGATCCGTGCACCGCGATAGATCACCACATGCGCCAGCAGCACGGCGTTCGTCCCGATCTCGACATCTTCACCAATCACCACATACGGCCCGATGTGGGCGTTCGGCCCGATCTTCGCGCTCGCTGCCACCACTGCTGTGGGATGCACTCCCGCCGCGTACCGCAGCGGCGGATGGAACAGCTCCAGTGCCCGCGCAAAAGTCAAGTAAGGATCTTTCGCCCGCAGCATCGCCGCCGGGATGGCAGGGAAGTCCTCGGCAACGATCACCGCCGACGCCTTGGTCGTACGCGCCGCCGCCGCGTACTTGGGATTGGAAACGAAGGTCAATTCTCCCGGCCCCGCCTGCTCGATTCCGTTGAGGCCGGTGATCTCTGTTTCAGGAGACCCGTTGTCCAGACGCACGTTGAGGGCTGCAGCGATCGCAGAGAGTTTCATAGTGATGGATGACGAAGCGAGTCAATCCTACACCAGGCGGTGGATGGCGTGGCTCAGTGTGAATTCTTCCCGCCGCTCTCGACGGCGTCATCCCGAGCGCAGCGGTTTTTCAGGCGGAGCGAGGGATCTCCCTGCCTACGAACGTGTCCAGGGAGATCTCTCGGCCCGCTGGTGAATGCGCGGGCCTTCGAGATGACTCGTTGACAACGGTGAGAATTCAAACTGAGCCACTGCCCGTTCAGGGCTGATCTCTCCCGAAAAGAAGAGAGGCGCCGCCAAGTCAACGGCGGCGCCTCCCGTGAAGGTATCCGAGCTACTGCACAGTCAGCGAGAAAGTCGTGCTGTGCTGAAGTTGGTTCGGCGCGGTGCCGCTCGTCGCGGTCACCGTCACGGTGAATGTGCCAACGGGCGTGCCCGCGACGACATTGAACTGGGCGGAATTGGATGCACCTCCGCCCGGCGTTGGATTCGTCACCACCACCGGGAAGGTTCCCTGGGTGGCCATATCGCTCGCCGCCAGCGCCGTCGTCAGCTGCGTCCCGCTAACATAAGTGGCCGTGTGGGCCGTGCCGTTATAAGTCACCGCAGAGGAAGTGATGAATCCCGACCCGTTGATGGTGAGCGTTTGCGACTGCGAGCCTGCCGCCTGCTGCGTCGGCGACAGCGACGAGATCGAAGGCACCGGGTTGTTCTGCTGTCCTCCTCCGCCGCTCCCTCCACCGCAGCTGGGTAGCGTGAGCATCATGGCGATCATCATCAGCGCGGGCAGAGCGCCCCGCTTGCGCCGCCACGCAGGAATGCCGATCAGGCAGAACCCAAGAGGAAGCAGCGCACTCGCCATCCACCGAGTTCTCGGGGGTTCGTTCGCGGCGCGACGGACTTGCCGCATGGTGCCGAGGCCCGCCGTATTGATTTGTATGCTGGTCGAGCCCGAACCCGTGACCGTCGAAGGATTCGCCGTGCCGCAGGTGGCCTCCGCGGGCAAGCCGCTGCAGGTGAAGTTGCCCACCACCCCGGTGAAGTTGCCTAGAGCGTTGACAGTGATTGACACGGGAACCGACTGACCTTGCGTTACCGAGACCGGGGGCGCGCTGAGCGAAAAGTCGGGAGCCTGGACCGTGACTACCACCCCCGCAGAGGCTGGCGACGCGGCATAGTTGCCGTCCCCGTTGTAAACCGCTGTGATGGTGTCTGAGCCGTTGGGGAGCTGTCCTGCAGTCGTGGTCATGGAGGCGGTCGCGGCGGCCGGGGTAAACAAGCCGCTCAGGACGTTCCCCGAACCCGCAGTCCCGCTCACCGTTGCGTTCCCCAGCGACGTGCCATTGGAGTAGAACGTGACCGTTCCCGTTGGAGCATTGCCGAAGCTGGGGAGGGCGGAGGTTCCCAGCGTAAAGTTGGCGGTCAATGTGTCAGTGCTTCCGGAGGGGATAGTGGTCTGGCTCGGCGTGACCGTGAGGGCGGTTGCGGCCTGGGTGATGGTGAAGTCAAATGGAGTCGAAGTGCTTGAGTTGAAGCTGGGGTCGCCATTGTATGTCGCAGTGACGGACTGGGAACCAGCCGCCAGGTTGAACAAACCAATTGGCGTGGCCGCTGAACCATCACTGCTCAGCGTGTAGGGACTTCCAGGGATAGCTGTGGTGTTGTCAAAGATGCTAACCGTTCCGGTGGCTGTGCCGGCGCCCGATATTCCCGCGACCGACGCGTGCAGGTAAACCATGTCACCGTAAGGAATGCTTTCCCCGGCCGTGAGCGGTACCAGGCTGGTGCCACTCAAATTAATCGTGGTGCCGGTCACCGAAGTCGTGCTGCTCTCGGGGGTTACCGTCACGGTAACGGTCGAGGAGTCGCTGCCGTAGTAGGTTGGGCTGCCTTCGTAGTGCGCGTGAACGTTGTAGTTCGTTCCTCCGGGAAGCAGGTTGGTGGCATCGCCCGAAGTTGACCCGCTGCTCAGCGTAAACCCGTCCACGCCCGCCTGCTTGCCGCTGGTGAACTGCGCAATCAGCGAGACATCGCCGGTAGGTGTTCCGCTGCCTCCGGTGACCGTGATGAGGACCGGCACGGAGCTCCCGTGTGTGATGTTCACAGGATTGCCGGAGTTCAGGCTCAGGGTCGTTGCGCTCGCGCTGCCCTTGGCCGCGCCCCAGGAGTTGACTAGGTTGTTGACGTTGATCGTCCCTAGCCCGGTTGCGAGATCAAAGCCTGTCGTCGTGTCATAGCCATTGAGGATGCCGTAGGCATCGCCGGCGGTGTTAGTCGTACAGTCCAGGCTGCCGGTCTCACACGGGGTTCGGATGGTTCCTGCGGTCACATCGTTGAAGATGCAGGCGCCATTAGGTCCGGTCGTAGAGTTGCAGCTCGAAGCCGGAGTCTGAGCCGCTAGCTTGTAGAACACATAGTTGGGATTGCCCTGGCGGCCGCCCATCTTCTGATTGACCAAGGCCATGATGCCCGCCATCTCAGGTGAGCCGAACGAAGTGCCTCCGCCGGCGCCGAAGTCTGTGTATGGGGCATTCAGGTCACAGGAGCCGGTGGTATTTCCCGTCAGGTCCGCTTCGCAGAAGATGTACGCGTTGCCCTCGAACTTGGCGCTAGCAAACAATGATGCGTCGGGAAGATCGCGGACCATATCCGTCTGAGTGCCAGTTCCCGTCTGCCAGTTAGGCTTTGGGTAACCCGAGATGCAGGTGATGGTGTCGCCACTCACGGTCGAGCTGCTGCAGTTGCTCGCGCCTCCGCTTCCACCAAGCGTTTCCACGAGATTAGCAAAGCGCGAATTGTTGCAGTTCTGCTCGGCGTTGCTGGTTCCTCCCTGAACCTGGGCAAGTAGCCCATTGGTGCAGGTGCTGTTCCATGTGGTTTCGGGAATGTATCCTTTCGCCGATGCCTGATTCGTGTCGTTCGTCAGATTCCAATAGGTCTCCGGATTGAAGACGTCCTGGAAGTCCGTTCCGCCGACGGCCACGTTGAAAGGCGTCGAGGCGAAGCCGCTCACTGCCAGTCCGTTCGTCGCCGCCTCTGGCGCACTACCCTGAAAGGGATCGCAGCCCGCCGCCCCGTCGTCGCCTGCGGCAACGAACGCACTGATGCCCTGAGCCGCCGCCTGCTCCCATACTGCGTAATAAAACGCGTTTCCCCCTTCCAGAAACGCCTCACACTCTCCGAAGCTCTCGCTGGTGATATCGTCGGAATTGTTCTCGACTGCGTACAAAGCGGAAAGATCCGTGCCATCGGTGGTGTCGGTGGGAGCTGAGACTATGAGATCGATCGTTGCGCCAGTGGCGACGGCGTTCGACCACTCGACGTCTAAATCGGCTTCGCTTTCCAGCGATGAACCAGGCGCGACTATGCCCGGATCGGGCCCGTTGAGGACGATGTTGGGATTGCTGCTCGAAGGGAGACCAAACAGCGTTCGAAATTGCTGCGGGTCCGTCGTGCTTATATTCGTTTCCTGAATAATGCCGATGTGTTGCCCCGCCCCGTTGATACCGGCCGTCCATTGTGGGGTTACGCTATATATGGTGGCGAAATCGTATGGCCCAACGAAGTAGCAGTTGTTGTCCTGTGCGTTGCAGGGATGAGTCCCGCCGGGGCCGAATGTAAACTCAGGTTTGGCGTGCAGCGTGATTCGTCCCGTTGCTTTTTCTCGCGTGGCTGTGCCGACAATGATGTTCATCGGCCGCCGGCCGAAGTTGTTCAGCGAATCAATCCCCGCCACGGCCGGCGTCAGCGCGGTCGGGATTGAGGGATCGTTGGCGTTGGCCCAGTGCTGCACACCGTTTACCAGATAGGCATGAATCGTTGTATGAAACGCTTCCTGCACTTGGCTCGCCGAGCCGGAGAACTCGAGCACGGTGCGGCCCTTGGTCGTGCCGACCTGAAATCCGTGTGACTGCAGCCAGCCCACGATGACCTGCATGTCATAGTCGGTCGGACCGAAGGTCTTGCCGAATTCCTCGGGCGTAAGCCAATTGTGATATGAGGGCGATCCTTTGTCCTGCTGATGGTCGAGCAGCTTGGTGAGCGCGAATTCCTGTTCCGGACTGCGCTTCAGCACCAATAGCATCCGCTCGAGCGGCATCGTGGCCGGAGCCGCGCCCAAGTCGTATTCGGAGCGCGCCAGCGGATGCGTGTTGCCTTTCAATACCGTGAGCTGCGACTCATCCACGGGTTGAGTGATGAGCGGCTGTCGAACCGAAACCGCCCCCTGGGCCACTGCTTGCCCCGAAGCGGCCGGGCAGAGCAGTGCAGCGCAAACCATGCATGCGATAAGTGATGTAACGATGGCGGCAGAAGAAGACACTGTGATCTTTGACATTGCAGCTCACCTTTTGCCCGGCAGGCCGGGAGATTCACTTCCACGAGGAGCGGAGCGCGCAGGAGGGAGGAGGAGGTTGTGATTCGGCTCTTGCCAAGCCATAGCTCACGTGGCGCTCACACAGTACATCAACTCTTGGCGTAGTTCAATGCGTTTTCGGGGCGGTTGAACCTAGAGTAACGTCGAATGCGGAGTTTGATGCGGCTGGAAACGAATTCGGATTACTCTCCGAACATCTGCACCTGTCGTTGGTCCTGCGCGGCGCGGCGCTGGCGTCGGGTTGCTCCGATGACGGCCAGTACCGTCAGCGACTCGAGAGCCGTGCGCGGCACGAAAATCCGCTGGGTATTCGAGCGCTGATCGGGCGGGGTGACCAGAAATCCTTCAGGCGTGGTCTGTGCCAGGTCGGCGGGCATCAGGCCTTCGAGCACTTCGCTGTCTTTAAACCGCAGGCGAACCCACAGACCCTCCGTGCGCGGCCGCGAAGTGAAGGTCTTGCGGGTGAGCGACTCCGAGTCGCCGAACTCACGCACGAAATACACGCCCTTAACCTCGCGCAGATCGATCGAAATGACCGTGCCGGAGGTGTTCAGCAACTCGAGTTTGCCGTCCTGCACAAATTGCGCCGGCGCGACATAGCCCGAGACCGAATCCCGGTCCATCTTGCGAACGATGACTTTCTTGTGCGTCGAAGGCATGAAGTGGGCTTTCGGCTTCCGCTTTCCGGCTTCCGCAAAACACCCCCAACCTTATGGACAACCGGACTGCACCCCGCGGCCATAGCAAAGTTCGCGTGAGGTCTGTTGTAGACCGGAAGCCGATAGCCGGATGCCGATATCCGGATGCCGGTAGCCGCTCTGATTTTCGCACTTTTCTCTGAGAAACTCGCGGAATCTGCCTTAGCAGTAGCCAAAATGTAAACGTTGTGTTATTTTCATTAGCTTACCGGAAAGGTTTCCATCGGGCTAAGTACTTTGTCTTTAGCCACTTGCCCATGAGCGGCCAAGGACTGGAACAGGCGGTCGTGCCTAGCCTGTGGAAATCTTGTGGAAAAGATCGGCAGCTCCAGCCGGGCCGGTTGAGGCTGCAGGCGGGCAATGCCCCTGCAGAACGGCCGAGAAGCCGCTAGAAAGTCCATGGCTGATTACATTTACACGATGGAGCTCCGGCTGACGCCCGACCAGCTGAAGGGCGTCGGGCTGGTGCAAAGCGTGGCCCGCGCGGCGGGCATGAACTTGTACCTCACCGGCGGCGCCATCCGCGATCTGATCAGCGGTTTCGCCATCCGCGACCTCGATTTCACCGTTCAGGGTAATCCCCTCAAGCTGCAAAGAGATCTGGAAAAGGCCGGCGCAAAGATCTCCGCCGTCGAGGAGGGCGTGCGCACGATTTTCCTCTCGCTGCCCGGCAATGCGCGCGCCGAAATCAGCATGGCCCGCACGGAGCAGTATGAGAAGACGGGCAAACCTCCCATTGTTGGGCCAGCTACCATACACGAGGACCTGCGCCGCCGCGACTTCACAGTTAATGCCATGGCGCTTTCGCTGAACGAAGGCTCGCGCGGACTGCTGCTCGATCCGTTCAATGGCGCGGCTGACATTGAAGCCAAGCTGATCCGCATTCTGCACAATTATGCCTTTCTGGAAGATCCTTCGCGGCTGATTCGCGCCACGCGCTTTGCGGCCCGCTTCCACTGGCCGCTCGAAGAGCGCACGCAGGCACGCTACGATGCCGCCAAAGAAGGCAAGTACATCGATTACATCCTGCGCAGTTCGATTGGGCACGAAATCGCGGCTCTGGCGCACGAAGATGACCCGCTGAACGTCGTGAAAACGCTGGAGAAGGAAGGCTGGCTGGAGGTGCTGCATCCGCGCTGGACCAGCGCCAAAGTGGACGCCAACGGCTTGGGCCAGCTCATGAAGACGCGGCAGCAGATGGTCGAATTGGGCTACGCTCCCGACGCCGGCCCGGCGGTGATGTACTTTCTGACCTCGCGCCTTTCGGGCAGCGAGGTCGCCGAGTTGCAGCGCCTCATCCCGCGCAAGGATCTGGTCGAGGCATGGCGCGACATTGGGGACCATGCCAAGGAACTGGCCAAGCGCTTGACCGGCAAAGAGGCTGCAACTCCGTCGCGTACTTGGACACTGCTTTCCTCGGCCCGGCCCGAGATGGTGCTGTTCCTGGCGGTGACGACTCGACAGCAGGCGGTCGAACAGAAGATCAAGAATTACCTGACGAAGTGGCGGCAAGTGCAACAGAAGGTTCCGTTGCCCGAGATGACGGAGTTGCTGATTACTCCACAGCTGCCTGCGTATCCCAAGATCGCCCACGACGTGTTCATGCTGCTGCTGGATGGAAAGCTGCGCTCGCGGACTGAGACGTTAAAGTTCCTCAAGCCGTTCGCGCCGCCTCCACCGCCTCCGCCACCTTCGCCCAGGCGCGGGCGCGGAGCTAAAGCCGTGGCAGAGGCCGCGGCTGCCGCCTCGGCCAAGGCGGGGGCAAAACCGGGAAAGAAAGCAAAAGCAGCGGCCGTGGCGGTTCCTGCCGATCCTGCCCCAAAATCAGCGGCCAAACTTGAAGTGCCGGACAAGCCCAAGCCAGAGGAGCCCGCGCCTGCAAAGGCAGTTCATAAGCCTGCCAAGCCTGCGGCCAAACCTCCTAAGCCTCACAAGAAGCCGGTGAAGAAGCCCAAACCTCGACCGGCGAAGAAGCCTGCCCGCAAAGCGCCCGCGAAGAAGGGCAAGGGGAAGAAGCGCCGGTAGAAGCCGGTCGAGTCCGTGTACCGAGGCAACCTTTCTTGCTTTCCGGGCTTATAATCTAAGTAGTCGTATGCGTCGCCTGATTGCCATCACGGCGTTCGCTCTCTCCTTGGCCGTACCGTTGTGGGCGCAGCACGCCGGTCACGGCGGCGGCTTCGGTGGACTTGCCGGGGGCTTCGGCGGGGGTCATGTCGGGGGCTTTGCCGGCCACGGCGGATTCAGCGGTGGTCACATCTCCTCTGGCGGCGGCCATTTCTCGGGCGGAATTCATTCCGGCCCCGTAGCGCGCGGCTTTTCCCATGCTCCGCTAGGGCCACAACGAAGCTTCTCTCGCGGACCATTTCTACACGATGGCTTTCCCCAGGCTCACTTCCGCGGCCCCATCGGATTCCGCGGCGACCGATTCCGCAACGGTTGCTACGGCTATGGATGCTGGAGCGGATATGGGTACGGCTACCCGTGGTATCCGTGGTGGTACGCGGGCTACTACGATCCCTGGTGGTGGTGGGACGCCGATTCGAGCTATGACAATAGCTACGAGCAGGATCAGGCCTATGCCAACGCGATGAACGAGCAGACCCTCGAGGAACAGCGCATGCTGCGCCAGGAGGAACGCGACGGCGATCAGGATGCCTACGCGCGATCATCTTCCTCCCCTGTCCCGAGCCAGCCCGCAGGCGCGCCGGTTCTCCCTGCGACCGTGCTGGTGTTCCGCGATCAGCATCAGCGCGAAGTTCAGAACTACGCCATCGTCGGCCAGACGCTCTGGACCTTTTCTCCGCAGCATACCGAGAGGATTCCCCTGGCTGATCTTGATCTTGCCGCAACCGCCGAGGCCAACGATGAGCGCGGATTGACTTTTAGGCTGCCAGCCGGCAGCCGAACCCAGTAGCTCAGCTAAGCTCCTCGTTTATCGCTGAGTCATCCCAAGCGAAGCCGTCTCATGGTAGGCCCCCTGCTTCAGTTGGGGGCGAGCGCAGCGAGGCAGAGCGAGAGCCTGCCCTGAGCGACCATGAGCGCACCGAAGGGGAGTCGAACGGGGATCTCCCCCTGTCACAGCCGTTGCATAGGAGATCCCTCGTCCCGCTGGCGAAAGCGCGGGACTTCGGGATGACGCCGGCAGTTGAGGCCCGGAACCCAAGATCGGTAAGTTGCGTTCCCACCCCGAATGCTAGAATAAACACTACTAGACTATGCCCCTCAAAACACTGTTTCTGAATCCGCCTTCGTTTGAAAACTTCGACGGTGGCGCTGGTTCGCGGTGGCCGGCTACCCGCGAAATCGAGAGCTATTGGTACCCGGTATGGCTGGCGTATCCGGCCGGCATGCTGGAGGGATCGCGGCTGCTGGATGCGCCGCCGCATCATGTTTCGGGCGATGAAACCATCCAGATCGCCAAAGACTACGAGTTTGTCGTCCTTTTTACCTCGACTCCCGGCTTCCCCGGCGACATCCGGCTGGCCCGCGCTATCAAAGACGCCAATCCCAGCGCCAAGATTGCTTTTGTCGGCCCGCACGTGACCGTGCTGCCGGAAAAGTCATTGCGCGATTGTCCCGCCATTGATTTCGTTTGCCGCAAGGAATTCGACTACGCCGTCGTGGACTATGCCAAAGGCAAGCCGCTGGAGCAGATTCTGGGCGTGTCGTTTTTGAGAGACGGGCAGATTGTGCACAACCCCGACGCCCCTCAGATTCAGGATCTCGACGCATTGCCTCACGTCACTGACGTTTACAAGCGCGATCTAGACGTCACCCGCTACAACGTTCCTTTCCTGCTCAATCCGTTTGTGTCGCTCTATACCACGCGCGGCTGCCCGGCGCAGTGCACGTTTTGCCTGTGGCCGCAGACGCTCAGCGGACATCCCTGGCGCAAACGTTCTACCGATGACGTAGCCCGGGAAATGGCCAAAGCCAAAGAGTATTGGCCCAAGGTCAAGGAATTTTTCTTCGACGACGATACGTTCAACATCCAGAAAGCGCGCACCATTGAGCTCTGCGCCAAGCTGAAGCCGCTGGGCCTGACCTGGTCGTGCACCTCCCGCGTGACCACCGATTTCGAAACGCTCAAGGCGATGAAGGAGTCCGGCTGCCGCCTGCTGATCGTTGGCTATGAATCGGGCGACCCGCAGATTCTCAAGAACATCAAGAAAGGCGCGACCGTCGAGCGCGCCCGCCAGTTCACCAAGGACTGCAAGAGGCTCGGCCTCGTCGTCCATGGCGACTTTATCATGGGCTTGCCTGGGGAAACGCGCGAGACCATCAACAACACTATTGCGTTCGCCAAGGAACTCGATATTGAGACCATTCAGGTCTCGGTGGCTCATGCTTATCCCGGCACCGAGCTTTACGACTATGCCGTGAAGAACGGATTCATGGTTGCCAACGGCAAGATGGTGGACGAAGGCGGCCACCAACTGGCCCACATTCAGTATCCCGGCCTTCCCGCCGACGATATTCTCGCGGCGGTCCACCGTTTCTACGACGAGTACTATTTCCGTCCCAAGGCTGTGTTCCGCATTCTGAGAAAAGCGGCATTTGACGGCGCCGAGCGGAAGCGCCTCTACAAGGAAGCGCGCACGTTCTTGAAGTTGCGCGCCGCCCGCAACAAAATGATCCGCGAGCACCATCAAGCCGCCGCTGCCGAGCCGATGAAGGCCTGAATATCCCGTGACTTTTCGCAAGTATCTCGTGCTGGCCGGAGTGACCATCTTTGGCGCGTGCGGCGACTCCTTGCTTTCCTATGGGATGAGGCAGACGGGGAACGTATCGCTTCATCACCTGGGCAGCGTCGTGACTGCGGTGTTGAACCCGTGGGTCGCTTTAGGCATCGTCCTGCTACTCTGCTTTTTCGCCTCGTGGATGACCGCACTCTCCTGGGCGGATCTCACCTACGCGCTGCCAGCAACGTCGTTGGGCTATGTGGTGCTGGCGCTGATCGCCCGCTTCGCGTTGCACGAACGAGTCAGCCCCTGGCGATGGCTGGGCATCGTGCTGATCTCAAGCGGAGTAAGCTTGGTGGCCGGGGGGCCGGCTCTGACCTCGCACAAACGGCATGATCACACGGTCGAACCGGCGGAGTCCGATCCGGTTTCTTCAGCCCGGAGCGCTGCCTCTTGAAGCACGTTTACACTTGGACAGGCATCCTGCTAGTGACCTTAGCCTCGGTAGTCGGTGACGTACTCATCGCCCGCGCCATGAAGCAGGTGGGGGACGTGCATCATCTCTGGCGCAGCGCCGGCGTCTGGACTGTTGTCGGCCGCGTACTGAAGAATCGCCTTTTCTTCTTAGGTCTTTTCGCGATGGCGGCGGCGTTTTTCAGTCTGCTGTTCGCGCTTTCCTGGGGAGACGTCAGCTTGGTCGTTCCTGCGACCTCGTCCCTGAGCTTCATAGGCACAACCTTCGCGGCCAAGCTTTTCCTGCACGAGAAGGTGGATCACCGGCGCTGGATCGCGGCGCTCCTAGTCGCGTCTGGCGTGGCGTTGCTGGCGGGATAGGGCGGACGGGTTGCGACCTACTTGCGTTGTGTTCTGCATTCAGTGCATACTGTCCGGCAACTGGAGGTGCTTCCTATGCATAGAATGGCAACGCTAGTCGCTATTGCCCTGCTCGCCGTTAGTGCCGGTCATCCTTCTTTGTCGGCATCATCGGCGGCGGACTGGGCAATCAACGCAACCGCAATTGAAGCCTGCAGTTGTCCTCACTTCTGCATGTGCTATTTCAATTCGCATCCGGCCGCTCACCACGAGGCCGGCAAGACCGAACACTTCTGCAAGTTCAACAACGCCTACAAAGTGAACAAGGGACATTACGGCTCGACTGACCTCACAGGCGCCAAATTCTGGCTGAGCGGCGATCTGGGAGGCGACTTTTCGCAAGGCCAGATGGAACGGGCGTTAGTCACGTTCGACAAAGCCGCAACTCCGGAGCAGCGGCAAGCTCTGGGAGAAATCCTGGGCCACGTTTTTCCCGTCAAGTGGAAATCGTTTCAGACCGCCGAGGGCGATATCGATACCTGGGCCTTCGACCGGGACCAGGCTCACGCCACGCTGAACGGAGGCAAAACAGCCGAAATCAAGCTGAAACGTTTTCAAGGCATGACCGACGAACCAGCCGTGCTGAAAAACGTTCGCTACTGGGGTACTCCGCGCAACGACGGTTTCGTCATGATGCCCAACGAACTGGAGACGTGGCGAGAGGGACCGAACGCGTTTGAGTTCAAGGGAACGAACGGGTTCTTGCTGACCTTCGACATGACGTCGAGCGATCTGGCACAAAAGGGCTCGATGAGCTATTGAGACACGCCGTTTCCGAGGATGTTTTGCGTTGCATCTGCGCCGGAGGAATCCGGCGCATTTTCTTGTGGCCGAAGCAATGGTCTCAATCAGGGGAAGAGACGCATAAATCCCGACGCTCGAAGGTCAGGCGATAGAAAGCGGCAATCGCCTCGTCCGGCTGGGCCAGCCAGCCCTTCCGCGGCTAGAGATGTTTAAAACCTGTCGTCGTTTATCTCGATCCAATAGCCATCGGGATCCTGAAAGTAGATTTGATGTACGCCGTCAGGGCGGAGCTGGATCGCTACATCTCCGCCCATCGACCGATGTTTTATCCCCATTTGGTCGAGATGCCGGGCAAACTCTTCCACCGAGGCTACACGAAACGCCATGTGCACTTCGATGTTTCGAGGCGCGTCTTCCGTAGCGCCGCCTATGATGTGCAGTTGCTCGTGCGCTCCCGCGCGAAACCAAACGTGGGCTGCATCTTTGAAGGGGTCAGGGATTTTCTCCAAGCCCACGACCGTTTCGTAGAATTGAGCGCTCTTCGCCAAATCGCGCACAAACACCGTGGTGTGATCAAATTCCGGAGCGTTTTTCGAAGAAGCAGAAATGGTCGCGGATTGGGACCCCAGACGAGCGGCTGCCAGAACCGCCGCCGTAAGAAGGAGCAACGTTGTCGTCAGCTTTTTCATAGCGTGGCATCCTACAACAGTTGCTGGCGCTAGGAAAGAGGGTATGAGCGGAGGGTACGGCCGAAGCGAAGACCGCCATTGTTCTTTTCGCCACCACCTGTTCTTGCCGAAGGCGGGATTCCATCGTCTTCACACCCTCATCCGCAAGATCTCCGGCCATTACCCGCGCCACGCCCACGTCCGAATCTATAAAAGGGCAGATGCTTTCGTCCGCCCCGCAAACAGCCGCATGAAACCAGTTTCTGGCAGATCAGGAGACAAAAAGCGGGCGTCCTTCCGTCCGGCAGCGCGGGCCAGCGCTTCGGCCGCGAGATAGCCGCTGCGCACTGCGCCTTCCATCGTGGCGGGCCAGCCGGTGGCGGTCCAGTCTCCGGCGAGGAAGACGCGCCGCCACGCGGTCGCCGCTCCGGGGCGGTATGCATCCATCCCCGGACGCGGGGAGTAGGTGGCATTCACTTCCTTGATGACGGTGGATTTGAGCAGATTTGCATCGCCTGCAGCTGGGAAGAACTCGCGCACCTCTTTGAGAGCGATGTCGACGATCTCCGGGCGCGACCTATCGACCAGCGTCTTGGATGAACTGACCACCAATTCGATGTAGCTGCCGACGTCCGCGGGTGCCCCACTTCTCGCCGCATTTGCGAGAAGTGGGGATTCTTTCGCTTGCGGCGCCCGCATCGGCTGCAAGCGCGACTTGTGAAACATCCACTGGATAGTGCGGTCGAGAAGCACGGCATGATCGAGATTGGAAACCTGGCGGTCGAACCACAAGTGAATTCCGGTAATGGGCGAGGTCTCGAAATGTGAGAGATTCTCACGAATGGCCGCACTCTCGGGAGCATCGGGAAGGACGCGGTCGAGCGCGTCGAAAGAAAGGGCGATGACAAGATAGTCAAAAGCTTCGGCGCGATCACCGAGGCGAACACGTACCCGTGAAGGCTCAGCAGCGAAGCCCTCGACCGGACGCCGGAAATGCAGCATGCCGCCACGCGCCCGCACGTAATCTCCCGCGGCGTTGTAGAGATCGGTCAGGGGAACCGTGGGCACGCCCATGCGTCCGCCGGCAGCCGATTTGAGAAACGATTCGCGCACGACCTGGGCCGCATAAGGAACAGAGATTCGGTCGAGGTCCTCGTTCAACGCGCTGACCAGGATCGTCTTCCAGAAGCGATTGATAGCTTGTTCCGTCTGACGCTGACGCCGCAGCCACGCCAGGAAGTTCTCTCCATCGCGGACGGTGGTTCCTCCTTCCGCCCGGGCCAGCAGCGGTTCGGCTCCTCCGTTTGGAAGGACTCCGGCGAGAATCATCATGGCGCGGGCGATGGCCAGCTTGTCGCGCCATCCAAGACAGGCCGCGCGCAGGAACGCGGGCGTGGTGTGCAAAGGCGCAGGCAGGAATGACGGCGAAATGAACGAGGCCCGTCC